>Ga0129309_1000003_pt1 | contig 410536 bp, 392 predicted proteins | sample L1105metagenome_FD_94439 | JGI IMG/M metagenome (GOLD analysis project Ga0129309, IMG submission 94439) | Ring-tailed lemur group fecal microbial communities from Wisconsin, USA - L1105 metagenome | ecosystem: Host-associated > Mammals > Digestive system > Large intestine > Fecal | place: USA...
GCTAACTCTTTCGAAATTTGTACTTTTGCATTGCCATTTTCGCCTTGGATCACTCTTGTCTCTCCGAGTACTTTATACTGTTTTGACATTCATAGTCTTCCCTTCTAGTTGTGTATTTCTTCCAATTCTGGAATTATTTCAGGTCACTGGATTTAACGAAAACACCATTGACCATCTTCCCAGTTCGTCCTTTGATTTCGTCATAAGCGATATTCAAGCACTCGTATAAATCCATGTCGTTTTGCAAAGCTAAAATAATTATGGTCACTGCAACATCTCCGATGCCATCACGTAAAGCATCTTGGTCATTTCTAGCTAATGCAGCCGCAACTTCACCGACTTCTTCGACAACTTTCAGCATTTGTTTGCTTGAATCTGCCTTATCAAGTCCCTTGTTTTTCGCCCACTGCTCTACTGATTCAATTAATACATCCATGTTATTCCCTCCAATTTAAGTTATGCACATATCCACAAAGTTATGCACAATATATTGTAGGAACGTATTTTCGCCCACTATATATTGATCAATTTGTTCTTTTATAGCCCAAATCAATCAAAAACTCTTCTCTTTGGTTCAAAGCGTTACGATAAATCGCCTGTACACCAATTTGATCCGCATAGGCTTTTCCTTCTTGACTAGTAATAAAACGATAGGTCCTTGCTGTTTCATCTACTAAAATCGCGTGAAATTCGTTGTAATAAATTCTTTTCAAAATATTCACCTCAACTTACAAACTTTTGATGGGAGATCTTCACTTCATCATCATTAATCATCGAGTAGGCCATCGTGGTCTCAATATTTTCATGCCCGAGGAACCTAGAAACGAGTTCTATCGGCATCCCGTGTCTTCTCGCAAGTGTTGCAGCTGTCCTTCTAAATCTGTGCGGGTGTACATTCAATACACCTGCACGCTTCCCTATACGCTTGACCAGCTTTTGAACACCGGCAGTAGTCATCTCTTTCCCTTTGGTCTGTCCATAAAACAACGGACCTGTGATGTGAGGCACCTCTTTTAAGTAATGATTCAATGCCAACTTTGCCTTGGCATTGAAGTATAAAGTTCTTTGCTTGTTGCCTTTTCCAATCACTTCAATCGAATCATTTTCTTGGTTATAGTTACTAAAATTTAGAGAAACCAATTCTGAGACTCGACATCCAGTACTCAGTAGCAGTTCGATGATTAGCGTTTCTTTCGCATTAGATGCAGCACTTCGCAGCTTTTCAACTTCAAGCTCGCTGAATTCTTGTTTGCGCCTTTTGGGTACTTTTATCTTTTCCACCCTTGCGCCAGGATCTCGATCGATAAACTCTTCGATATAAAGCCAATTAAAGAACCTAACGATGCAGCCACGTTCACGAGCAAGCGTACCTTTAGATATTCGATCCTGAATTTCCCTGTTAGCAATAAACAATCGAATGTCATTTGTGGTGATATCCTTAAACGGCTTTCTAAGCTTGCTCATGAAGAAGTTGATCGTCTGCATGTAAAGTTTCAATGTTCCGTCTGAAAGGCCCTGAATCTTCTTTGACACCATAAATTGATGGTATGCTGCCGCATCTGACTTCTCGTCATAGATCACTAGGTCTGTTGATGACTTAACCAATTCAAATGGTTCGAGATACATCAACAGAAGCATGTTTACTTTTCGAAGTTGTTCTGAATTTAAATCAGCTTCTAATTCTCCAACAATTTTATTTATCAGAGATTCTTTAACAGTCATCTCACTAGACTCCACATCAAAGCTAAGGCAACTAAAACAATGATTCCATGAACTGCTTTGTTACGATTCTTCGCTTCTTTGGTGATATTATTCATGCTAATGAGCACGATAACGCTGAGAAATATCAAAAATATGGTCATATTTACTCCTAACCGAAACTCTTTCGAATTTCATATTCGTTGTCGATCAATTCTTTCAATGTATCCTTGGGATACAATTTCTTGCCTGATCGCTTTTGATGCTGCACACACAACCACTGAAACTTTTCGATGGTTGCATCATCCATAGCGTATCTGGGCCTTTTTTTCTTCGTAGCCAATGGGTGGGACACCTTGAAGGTTACTCCTTCCACCGGTATATTCTTCCTTGTTTATCAGGGGACCCGCTTTGGATTAAATTTTTAACAGTGACTTTGGACTTCTTGCATTTTTCACTAACGGTTTTCTTATTCCCTGTAAAAATGACGTCCCCTTTATAGAGAACCTCAACTAAACGTTTTTCAGGATTTACACCTTCATAGAGATCCTCCCGAAGCTTTTCCCATTCCTTTTTGGCATCCGGGTCTTTTTCGAGATCGACTTTTTCTGCAAGGTACACCATCCGCTGCCGGCGAATCTTTTTTTCAAGACTTTTTTCTTTATCCATCTAACCGCCTCCCTTTTTGTTTAGATAAGCTTGGACCTTGGCATTTATTTCCGCTTGGCGTTCAGGATCAATTTCAGGCTCTGGTTCAGGATTAACAAACCTTTCAGGCAATGGTTCTTCTCGAATAAAAGGTTTCTTTATTCGCTTTTGGTTACTTGTTTCTTTTTTTATCTCAAACTTGAGACTGTCAAATTTTTCTCTCAGCTTTTTAGCGCTTCTGATATTGCCGAACCAAAACTCACTTGAAGGAAGCCAATTGATCACATACTCAATTTGTTTGATAGTACGATCATCCTTTTCCTCCATAAGACGGATAACATCTGCCCATTTTTCCAAGTTGGCTTTTTTCATTTCTTTAGGAAAATCATTCATCAAATTATTTTTAAGCTTCGAAGCAAGCGTGAAGTGTTCGGTAGAATACTTCACAGGAGAAGTTTCAACTTCTTCTTTATTTGTATTATTAGTTGTATTATTAAAAGATGTAGTACTATCTGGACAGATTTCCGACCTAGGGGTAGGCAAGTTTTCTTGCCTAGGGTCGGTAGGATTCCCTACCGGGGTGGGTAAGTTTTCCTGCCTAGGGGTGCAAATACTAATCCATCTGATTTCTATTTCCTTAGTACCCGGTCTGTACCTTACTCTTCTGTTAATGTGACCATTATCTTCTAAAGATTTAAGCCATGATTTTATTGTTGTTTTGCTAACATCGTATAGCTTGGCGAAATAATCATTGCTTGCCCAACAATATCCTTTCTCGTTGGACAAGGCTGTTATTTCTCCATACAGAAGCTTCGCACTAGGTATCAATTTATTATCATAGCGAACACTAGCAGGTATGATCGCATAGTAACTTCTGTGGTTAGACACTTTTATCCTCCTCTACTGCTTTCTTGAACAAATCTTCCGTTTCGTATTCTTCATCGAATCGCATAATCTGGGCGTTGTTCATAATGCCGATCTTGATCAATGCCTCTTGGTCTAAGTAGACTGGTTTGATTTGATATTTTTGGATAAACTCTTCTTGCCCCAAGTTGTGAGCGATATTGTGGTATTTCCAACTCAAGGCAACAAATGGAAACTTCCGATGATCAACTTTGTTCCTGTGGCGATTCCCTACTGCCGTTACGTGGTGGATCTGCGCTCCGGATTGACCAGTTACTGCACATTTACGGTACTTGCAGCAGAAGTAGAAGAAACTATCGTGTTCCAGAAGATAGTTATAACGCCTAGGCAGTTGAACCCCTTCTGCAACAACATATTCGATTAGAAAGTCAATCCATTTGTTCATCTCTGATTTTGTAGCTTCCGCATGGCTGAATTCACAATCGTAGGTGTTTTGATAGATGTGTCGCATTTTCTCTTTTGCTTCATAGCGTGGAATATTTTCACTCTCTGCAATATCTTTGATCAGTGAATGAGATAATGCATTTTGCTTCGCACTTCTGGGGTCATTATCTATAAACTGGATTTCTGCAAATCCCTCCTGTCCCCTGCGGATCGTTTCAAGGTGTTCAGGATTCACATTCTCGTCAACTTCCAGTAGAAATCTGTTCCCCTGTTGCTTTAAAATCTTGGCTAGCATCACTCAATCACATCGACAACTTCGATCCCTAATTGCACAATACTTTGATTTAATAGACTAAATTGTTCATCTGAGCCTTTGAGTTTCAGCGTGACCACGTTGCCTTGCTCTGACACTTCCTTTTCTTGGGTAGGCTCCTCAATAATTTCACCAGTTTCTTGATCAATTGGCACTGAAGGAACATGTTCTTGTTTCTCAACTTTTTCGATAATAGCTGCTGCTTTGGCAAGCTTTTCTTTCTGTTCAGCAACAACTTGATTGATCTGGTCAAAGACTTCTTGTAATTCATGACCTTGATCGATCCAACGAACCCAAGAGAATGGATCTAAGCCAACGGCTTGCGCATAGCTTTCAACTGCTTGTTTATTCGCTGCTAATGTTTGTTTTTTCGACACGATTTCATTGATGGTATCTGTGATTTCTTTACTGATTGCTTTTGTTAACTCACCCTTAGCAGCAGTAAAGGCGCCCTTATTTGTCCATCGATCAGGAATTTCAATTTCACTTGGATCAACACCTAAAGCATTGCACAGGTCCTCTACTTTTTCTTTCACTTTCTGCAATCGGGAATCACGTTCTTTATTTTCGAACTTTTCGAGGCTCTGAGAAATTCCTTCTTTGGCAGTTTCCATCTGATCAACAAAGGCTTTGATCTTGGATTCAAATGCTTTTAACGGCTCAGAATATCCGTTTTTTACTTCTTTTCGTTTTTCTTCCAGCAATTTAATAATGTTATTTAGAGATGACCGTGCATCTTTAGCTCCTTGAATATCTCCTTCACTAAAGGTCAAGCTTTTGTAATGATTGGCCGTATTTTCAACAAGTGCTTCAAGCTCTGCTTCATTTTTGATTTCAATGGTACTTGGTGTATAGTCAATCTGAATTGTTGTGTCTGTTTTGATTAATTCATTCATTCGCTATTTCCCCCATGTAAAAGATTTAGTTTCCTGCTGTGGCTTAGTATCTGCTACAGGTTTATTATTCGATTTTGTTTTCTGTTCAGCTTTTTTAACCATCACTTTCGTGTAACCGATGATTTGTTGGTAAAAATCTGGTGTCACCTGATCCAAACTGTCGTAATCATGTTTACCTAGAATGTTCGCTGCAATGATTTTGGGATCAGTGCCAGATATATTTGCAACTTCTTGAACGTATTGATTGAAGTAATTAGTGAATTCTGTCCGCATTTGACTCTCATTGTCGCCCTCATCATTTGGTAATGAATCCGAATCAACTCCATCGTCAATCAAGTACAATCCTTGTAATGCGTATTTACGAGCATATGAAGATGCTGATCCTGTCACTTGGCTATCATCCATTTTAGGTTTCGCATCAGCTTCTCGTGCATATGCTTCCACCTGCAACGAATCCGTCCCATCGGTTAGTGTAGCGGTAGCTTTGATATAAAAGCGACCATCCATAAAAATAGGTAAATCTGTTAGGTACAACAAAAGTCCATATCGCATATTTTGCTTCTTAACAGCCTTCAAAATATCTTCTGCATTTCGGAAGTTGTATCCTCCAAAGTCGCTGTAATTACTTTTCGGAACCTTTAGTTCCGCTTGGATTTTTATCAGTTTCTGATTAAGAGTCAGTTCTAATTCACTCATAACGGCACCGGCTTTCCTAGTTTTGATTTGCAATACTCCAACAGGTCATCCTCATGGATGAATTGATCATCAATGGAATAGACTAGGTCACCTTGATATAGGGGATTGCCACGCCAATCAAATGCTATAGGGTCATTTTCATCTTGTGGCCATTGTCTTGCCCCTAGACTGTCAAATTGATCCATGATACACTCTCCTTGAATACATTTTGTTTGTGACTAGATGCTTGGCGGCTGAGTCACTTTTTTTGTTTCATTCGTTCGATATGTTGTTTAGCTAAAATAGATGGCTTTTCAATCTCATACATGCGATCAGCAATGACTTTACCGATGCGCAAAGCTTCTGCTCTAGTCATACCGTCTCACCTTCCTTTTGCTTTTGTAATTAAGGAATACTCCATAGGGGCCAGTATCCGCACTTAGGAAAACCGGTCCTTTTTTTGCGGCAAGATTGATGTCCCCATCCACCGTTTCTAAATTGAGGAATACGGGTGTTTCTGTAATTCTTAGATACCATATACATAGCTTTTTAATCATGCCCGATCCTCCATATACAATTCCGTTTGAATCTGATTAATTCGTTCCTTCGTCACTGACGACGGCTGCCAATGATCGATGAACTCCAAAACCTTTTGAAAATCCTTGTCTTTGATACGTCCTCGATTTGGAACGTTAAACAATTGTTTGATGCTAGAACCCAAATCCTGAAACAGCATGCTTTTTGCGCCTTGCCCAAGATGTTGATCCTTGCAGATCTGATAGACTTTCTTTTGAACAGCTCGATCGATCGTTCCTTTGTCTTCAGTAGTGATCAGTTTATTTTCTTCGATGTCTACCAGACGAGTGTCAATATCATCAAGACGTTTACTCGCATCTTCATTTGCAGCCAATGCCAACAACGCAAGTCCTCGTGCTGTCTTCGGAATCTGGGGCTGTTGTTTGATGTGATCTTCCATCTGATTGAAAGCTTCAATGTATTTAAGTTTGAAATTATCTGCTTTTCTTCCGGTAAATCCAACAGCGATAAATGTCCAACCGTCCCGATTCATGTAATACATCTTTTGGTGTCTCCCTCTAGAATCCATGTAAGTTCCTAAAGCAAACATTTTTTCGTAATGAGCCGAAAATTCGGCCGATTGAATCTTTGCTTCGATAGCTTCTAAAACATGCTTGTGTTGCTTCTCGAAACTATCAGCTAAATTTAAGCTGGTTGTTACTGCTTGCTGATCCTTCATAATTACTAAATTTTCCATTATTACAAATCCTTTCTATACTAATTGGTACGACTTATTTTGCTTACGCGGAAACTATTTGAAGCTTTCCATCGTCTAAATTTTTTGTACAATTCAACATCAATAATGATTTCTTTACCGGTGACAGCACTATAACCTTCGCAAAATGGAGATTTTTTAAATTCCTTCATACGACGTTGATAAGTCGATTCTGAATACCTAAATTTTTCTTTGAACTCAGCTTTGCTTAGTTCTTCTGACAAATTAACCACCCCATTTCCAAGTCATTAAATTCGTTATCAATTTATTGTCAATTGATTTTTAAAACTTCTTTTACTAATCGAATATGCTCTTGTGCTTTAGCACCATCTCTTTTTCCATTCAATATATCAGACATATATGGTGTGGAAATTCCAACAATCTTAGCTAATTCAGTTATTGTCATTCTTCGTTTCCGTAGTTCCATACGAATCTTAAGATCTAAATTCTCACTCACAAAATTCGCCTCCTTTTATATGAATTACATTTTAGAGCTAAAACATTAGCTAATTTTCTAAAATACATTGACAACCCATTAGCGTTTACGCTATTATATAGACATAGCTAAACAAGACTTAAAAAAGCCTGATATTACAATACTTCTGAGTTTCCCGACCTAGAAATGTATTTAAATGGATGTTGCTTTTGCATTCTTTGTTAGCTAATGAATTAGCTTATGAACATAGTATAATAGCGTAATAGCTAAATGTCAACTGATTAATTAGCGAAATAGCTATTTTATTTATCATGAGCGTTAGAGAGGTTGATACCATTGACTTTGGTGGAACGAATTAAAATGCTTGCTGATGAAAAAAAGACTAATTTTGCTGAGATTGAACGTAAGACTGGTATATCAAACGGTCAAATTCGAAGATGGGATACTTCTTCTCCCAAAGTAGAAAATCTCAAAAAAGTAGCTGATTTTCTAAATACATCTATAGATTACTTAGTTGATGGAAAAGAAAAAGAGAATAGTGATACAGATGTAAATTCATTATTTAGAATAAACACATCTAATCTAGATCCAGAAATTAAAGAAGAAGTAGAAGAGGAGTTAAGAAATTATAGTGAGTTTTTAATACAAAAAGCATTAGATATGAAAGCAAAAAGAAATCATAAGTAGGTGTTGGTGTGAATTTTATTGATGAGGAGCTTTATTTCGAGGCTTCTAATTTGGCTAATCGTATTTGTGAGGAAGTTGCCTCGGAGTTTGATATTCCTATCCACAAAGTTAAGAATGTTCATATAAAAAGATATATGGAGCAAGTGAAGAACATTGCTTTTATAGATGTTAGTTTTGGAGATCATTTAGACAATTTGCTTTTAGGGTCTATTTCTAAAGTCTTTGGAGAAATCATTATTTCTATAAACAAAACAATGATCTGGGAAAGGCGATTATTTACTTGCATGCATGAAATTGGACACTTTTATTTCGATTTGGATAGCCTTAATGCAGGAAATCAGTTAACAGATATGATGAACGAAGATGGATATCTTCCGGATGACTTGCCTAGAGAATTTAGAGCGAATGTCACGGCAAGCGTTTTGATGTCAAACGATAGCGCACTTAGATTTTCCATACAAAAATTTAATTCTTTCAATAAGATTGCTGAATATTTTTGTATGAGTAAATCGGCTTTAAGAGTTCGGTTAACGGAGTACCTCATATATCATTTTAATTGCTCGCCAAATTATTCATACCAACTTGTTAACGATTTTGTATATTCAGATGGTCGCGAATTCAGAAAGATAATTAATAAAAAATCCATACAGTTAATGTAAAATAAGCATTAATTTTTGATCTACAGTAAAGTAAAACTAAAAAAACACGCCCCACCAACCAAAGAGAGAGCGTGAATCGACAAAGTAACCAATAGGCTTATTTGCTGTGCCTATTATAACAAATGATAGGAGTTAATAAAAGTGTGGGTTGAACAAGTAGGAATAAAAAAATTTAAATATACAGAACGATATATCGATCCATTAACAGAAAAGAAACGAAAAGTTTCTGTTACTTTATCTAGCAATTCTCGTCAAGCATGGAATCAAGCAAATACGATCTTGACAAAAAAAATAAATGAGAAAATTCATCAAAAAGATATCTGTCCCACTACATTCGGTGAACTTAAATTAAAGTGGGATGAAAAATACAAGCCTACCGTGAAAAGTAGCTCATATAAAACGATTAAGGGATACATCAATCTTATCTCAGAGTTCATCCCAGATGATGCCCTAGTAAAAAATGTTACTAGAAACATGGTTCAGGACATGCTAGATACTTGCTATTTTGAGCGGAATCTATCGTACAATTACGTTCTTCATCTTAAAACATTCACAGGGATGATTTTTAAATTTGCTAATATTCGTTATGGATTGGATTATAACCCAGTAACTAACATCAGCCTTTCTCGAAAACCAAAAACACAAGATGACATAAAAAAAGAAAAAGAAAAGTTTCTCACCAAAGAAGAAATCAAATTTCTTTCGGAAGCACAGCAAAGTCTCTTTAAGCAAATTAGATATTCCCAAATTACAAAATTCTTATTTTTAACAGGTATGAGATATGGTGAAATGGTTGCATTAACTGAATTGGACTACAACGGAAAAAGTGTTACTATCTCCGGGACATACGACTATGATAATAAAGTAAAAACCACTACAAAAACCATTGGATCCTACCGAGAAGTTGAGTTACCTCAAGCTGCTATTGATATCTTAGATAAACTAGTAATTGAGAACAGAATTTTATTTGGAAATGATAATAAATATATTTTTACTACATCAGAAAATAATCCGATATCAGTTCAAGCTTACAACTCTTCCTTGCGTTCTTCTGCTAAATCTATTGGATTGGATAAGAAGGTATCATCCCATGTCCTCAGGCACTCGCACATATCGCTCCTAACAGAATTGGGTGTACCTTTAAAAGCCATTATGGACAGAGTCGGCCACGAAGATTCTAAGACAACGCTTAGGATCTATACACATACTACAAAAAACATGCAAGATGATCTGATAGATAAACTTGACAACATTTCTATCTAAGTTGCCCCTTTTTTGCCTCTTGCAGGAAAATATTATAAAAAGAAACGCCACGAACCTTTATTTATAAAGGATGTGGCGTTTTTCTATTCAAAAACGAATTGATTGTGATACAGTTCCGCATAAAAGCCGTCGGCAGCCACCAACTGATGGTGATTGCCTTCTTCAATGACTTCGCCGTCCTTCAAGACAACAATACGATCGGCATTCAAAATCGTCTTCAAACGATGGGCGATCACAAAACTGGTTCGTCCTTTGATTGCTTCATCCATTGCTCGTTGAATTTTCGCTTCAGTCACGGTATCAACGTTACTGGTGGCTTCATCCAAAATCAACAATTCTGGATTGGTCAAAATCGTTCGGGCAATACTCATCAATTGTTTTTGACCAGTACTGAAAAGATTGTTCTCTTCGGTGATCTCCGTGTCATAGCCTTTTTCCAACGTCATAACAAACTCATGGATATTGGCTTGTTTCGCTGCTGCAATGACTTCGGCTTCAGTCGCTTCTGGTTTCCCAAAAGCAATGTTTTCACGAATCGTCCCTGAGAACAACACGGATTCTTGCAAAACGATCCCCACTTGAGAACGCAGCAGATCCAAGTCTAGCTCCCGGATGTCGATGCCGTCAAAGGTCACAGAACCACCATTCACATCATAGAACCGATTCAACAAGTTCATGATGGTCGTTTTTCCAGAACCAGTCGGCCCGACCAATGCGACCATTTCGCCTTTGTTGACCGTGATCGAGACATCTTTTAGGACTAATTCTTGACTGTCATACCCAAAGTCCACATGATTCAAAGCAACCGCCTCTTTGATGCCCTTCACTTTGATCCCGTCTTTTGGTTTGATTTCATCAGGTTCATCAAACATTTCATTGATTCTGCGCGCACCGGTGATCGCCAACTGAATCATGCTGTAACCAGAAGAGATCTGCATCAACGGTTGGTAATATTGCTGCGAATACTGGACAAAGGTCACAACTAATCCTAAGGCAACGGAACGTTCTAAGTCACCGTTCAATGCTAACCAGCCACCAAAGAAAATCACGATTGCCGTGTTCAACAAGGACATCCCTTGCATCAAGGGGAAAAGCAGCCCAGAGTAGACTTGCCCTTTGTAGGTAGCTTCGCGGACTTGTTGGTTGTGGACCAAGAAACCGTCGATGGTTTCTTCTTGCAGTCCATTGGTGATGATGATTCGTTGCCCACTGATTTTTTCATCGATATAGCCGTTTAATTTTCCGACTTCATCTTGCTGTAGATCGACATATTTGCGGGCTTTTTGGATCACGATCACCGCGATTAAGACCGCAATCGGGGTAGAAGCAATCGTTGCCCATGCCAATTCAACGTTTTGACGGAACATCATGATCAAGATCCCCACCATTAAGACTACATTGGTCAGCACTTGCAACAATGCTTGGTTCAGACTATTTTGGATGTTATCCAAGTCACTGGTGAAACGGCTCAAAATATCACCGTCTTGATGGGAATCAAAGAATTTGATCGTCAATTTTTCCAGTTTATTGAATAAGCCGATCCGCATTCTGTTGGTTGATTTTCCCACCACTTGCGTGAACAAGATACTATAAACAAAATTGGCTGCACTGGCTAAGACATAAAAAATCAACAATTTCCAAATGATTGATAGAAAAGCCGATTTATCATCGACCCCTTGCATCAAACCACCAACATAATTCGCCAACTCTTGGAACGCTTCTCCGACAAAAACTGGTGCTTGCACTTGCAGATACGTTGCCAGAATCACCGTTACAAAAATGAATAGAAACGACCACTTGTATTGTTTTAAGTAATGATAGAAAAATTTACTCGCTTTGAACAAATCTGTCATGGTTACTCCTCTCCTTTCTGTGTTGCGAAGATTTCTTGATAGATGGCATTGTTATTGGCTAAAAATTCATGGCTTCCTTCACCAACCAGACGTCCATTATCTAAAACGAAGATACGGTCGGCTTTCACAACAGAGGCAATCTTTTGCGCGATAATGATTGTTGTCGTGTCTTTTAATTGTTTTTCAAATGCTTCGCGAACCAATTTCTCCGAACGCGCATCTAATGCACTCGTACTATCATCCAAAATCAAAATTTTCGGTTCACCGATCACGCCTCGAGAAATCGATAAGCGTTGCTTTTGTCCTCCAGAAAAATTGCTGCTGCGCTCGGAGACCGGCGCTTCAAAACCCGCTGTCAATTTTTGAATAAATTCACTGGCTTGGGCGATTTCTGTTGCCCGAGACATCTCAGACTCTGAAGCATCTTTTTTCCCTTGCCGCAAGTTTTGGGCAATCGTTCCTGAAAAGAGGATCGCTTTTTGCAAGACAAAGGCGACCGTTTTTCGCAAGCTTTGTTCATTGACTTCTTTTAGGTCAACGCCGCCAACCCGCACGACACCTTCCGTTGGGTCAAACAAACGGGGAATCAGCTGCGCCAGTGTTGATTTGCCGGCACCAGTCGCCCCTACAATCCCAATCATTTCGCCAGGTTTGATGGTAAAACTGATATCCGTTAGGGCATTTTTTTCATCCCCAGGGTAACGGAAGCTGACGTTTTCAAAAGCGACACTTCCAGACAATTCTTGTTCTGGGACATCTTGGTATTGCAGATCTGGTTCGGTATCTAGAATCTCTTTGATCCGTTTTAGCGAAACTGCAGCCCGTGATGTCATCATCATCATCATGCCGCCGATAATGATCGCCATCATAATTTGCATCAAATAGTTCATGAATGAGGCAATTCCCCCAATCAAGGTTGGGTCATCTTTCGCTAGATCACTGACAAAGAAAATCGCGCCGACCACTGCTAAGTTGGCCGCCAGCATAAAGGAGGGGATCATTACAGAGAACAGGGTTCCTACAATAATATTATGCTTCGTTAACGTTTCACTGACTTTGGAAAAGCCTTGCAGTTGGTTGTCTTCTTGGACAAAGGATTTCACCACACGAATCCCCATCAAATTTTCTTTGGCGATCCCGTTGATTTTATCGATCAAGTTTTGGATGATCATAAAGTGTTTCCCCATCCGTGTAAAGGAGAGTGCCGTAATCACTAGAACAGCGATAATCAGTAAGACGATGATCCACCACAGTTGTGGCATGGTTGCCATCGCCAAAATGAAGGCACCGATAAATAAGAACGGGATGCGAAACAACGATTGTAGAGAGATCATCACTAAGTTTTGAATTTGCGTGATGTCATTGGTCAAACGCACCACTAAGTTTCCTGCCGAGAAGGTTTCGATATTACCAAATGAGAAGGTCTGGATTTTCCGAAACATTTCTTCTCGAATATCGGCACTAACGCCTTGCGCCACTTTCGCAGAAAAAACCGTATTGATGATCCCTGCAACAAGGCCTAGCAATGCTAGCCCAATCAGCTGCACACCAATTTTTTTCATTTCATCATTGTTTTCGGTAATAATTGACTCTAGCACTTGCTGCAAGAGCTTCGGCTGCCATAATGCAGCAACGACCATTAAAATGACCGATAATAAGGCAATGCCAGTTGCCGCTTTGTACTTTTTGACATGGCGTAAGACCAGATCCATATACGTACCACTCCTTTGTGTTTAGCAGAAAAGACTGCCAAAAAATTTCGGTTGCACAACAATTTACCATGGATCACGACTAGAAACAAGCGAACAAATAAAACAAAAAGAGCTTTCATGAAAGCTCTTTGAAAATATTGCATAAACGTTGGCGAAAATAACGAATAATAAAGGGATTATGATGATCCTCAATAGGGTCTTCCTTATTTTCTGTCGCTAAATCTTTGACTTACGATTCGCTGTTTTCCAGCTCACTTTTTTGTTTTTTTGTCAGTTTTTGTTTGACTAGATCGTAGGAAACCAAAATCATTTGTTCGATGTTTTCTTCCATCAAGGCATCAGATGCCAACTTGATGGTATTCCAATGGGTCTTATTGGCATAATACCCCGGAATGATGACGTCAGGAAATTGCTCTCGCAGCGTTTCGTTGACCTCGGGCAGATTTTTCAAAGTCAAAAACGCTGTTTCTTCTGCTTGCGGACTCATGATCCCAAACTGTTTTCCTACTAAATCAAAGTAGATTGCATCCCAATCTTCGCGGTAATAGACTTTGGCTCCCGGCAAGCCTTCCCCAAATGCTTGAAATCGCTGCATTTTTTGTGCAATTTTTTCTTCAATCGATGTACTCATTGTGTGCCCCTCACTTTCTACTATCAAAACCGTCATTTTCTGTCTCAATTTTTGACAGATTGAATCGCCTTCTGCTCTACTTCCTACTATTATACATGGTTGCCGTGTAAAAAGGGATTTTTATCAATGGCATGTCGACTGAAAATGACTCTAGAGAGTTGCATGCGGCGTTACATTCATCTCTCTCAGAAGATACAAAAAAACCCTTATCAGCGAGTAAGATGTACTCGCCAATAAGGGCAATTGATTACTAGATGTCATGGACAAGATTCATTTTAGAATCTTAGTACCAACCATTTGCTTCCCAGAATGCTTTGGCAGCAGACCAAGAACCATAACGTGATGCTACATATTCATCGGCAACCTTTTCTTGGTTAGCAGCTGAATAGTCACCATTTAAGTAAGAGTTGGTTAATTGGTAACGACCATAGTATTGTCCGTTTGTCGCTGTGTAAGAACCACCAGATTCTTTGTTTGCGATCCATTCTTTTGCTGAAGCTTCTGAGCCGCTAGCTGAAGAGCTATAGCTTGAGCTGCTTTGAGTGCTTGCAGCAGCAGATTGTGTGTTGCTTGATTGTGAAGCTGCTGGTTCACTTGGTTGTTGTACACTTGCTGCAGCAGTCGTGTTTGCAGATTCTGTATAAGTTGCAGTGCCATCTGTAGGGATGATCAGTGCTTCCCCAACAAAAATCAAGTTTTTATCAGCAATCTCGTTTGCTTCAACGATCGCATTGATCGTATCATCAGAGCTATAACCATAAAAGTTAGTAGCGATTGTTGATAATGTATCACCAGATTGAACAGTGTATTGTTCGTCTGCAAAGGCGTCTTTCCCACCTAAGAAAAGGCCGAAACCGGCAAGGACAGCTGTACTAAGTAAAACAGTTTTTAAAGACTTCATATAATTAAATCTCCTTCTTTGAAACTCATTTTGCGTCATTTGAGATGACTCAAGCGCATAAACAAGTCTAACACCGAAGAATATTTCATAGGTAAAGAAATCATTACAGATGATTACGAAAACGACAGTTGCCTTACGTTTCGTAAGAATCGGAAAAGACTATCATATCAAGCTTTTCTCTGCTGTAATTTTTAACATTACAGTTATTTTGTTTTTAGGTAAACCAGTTAACCTTAGAAAACCTTTCCTATATTACAAAAAACCCTCTTTTTACACAGGTTTGTAACAAAAGAAGGAACGAGACAAAGGCTCATTCCTCATTTACTTCCTATTTTTTCTTCACTGGGATCAATTTATTCATGACGATCGCCGCAATAGCGCTTAAAGCAATCGGTGAATCTAATAAATATTGTAAGAATTGAGGCGCAGATTCTTTGATTTCTGCTGGCATAAACAACAAGCCGATGGCAATAATCAACGGTACCCCGATAATATACAACTCCCGCTCGGAAAACTCTTCATTCTTAATGACCCGAAAGCCGCTCAACAAAATAATGACGCAGACGACCGCGAACACGCCGCCGATGACAGCAGAAGGTACTGCGTGAATCAAGGCTGAAAGTTTTCCCATAAAGGACAATAGGATAAACCAGACGGATGCCATCACAAAAACTTTTTTACTAGCAACCCCTGTGATCGAAATGATCCCTGCATTGGTAGAATAACCAGTCACAGGGGTCGTTCCTACTAAGGCGGCAACCAAGCAGCCTAGCCCTTCGCCGATCACGCCTTTATTGATCTGTTCATCTGTAACAGGTTCTTCTGTCACAGAACTGACCGCATACCAAGTTCCTGTTGTTTCTGCTAGGAGTACCATATAGATCACTAGCATCGTTAAGATCGCTGAAACATCAAAGTGCAGGCCATAGTTTAGAAATACCAGTTTTGGCAGACTAAAGAAAGAAGCATCCGCCACCGACTGAAAATCAACGCCCCCCATAAAGGAAGCAATCACGGTACCGATAACCAATGCAATAATGACTGAACTGATCCGGAAGTATTTTCCCATTCCCGGAAAATAATCACCTAACATAGAAAACAAGATCAAAATCGCCGCAGTAATCGCAGCTAACAACATGTTTTGATTGGCACTTAGTGTTTCAGTGGCAGGATAGATATTGCTGGTAAATGCCGTTGGCAGCAAGGTCAACCCAACGATCATAATGATCGTTCCACTGACGATCGTAGGAATAAAATGACGAACGATATACTTATAGATGCCCGTAAAACCTAGTAAAATGACTGCTGCGGCACCAACGATGCTGGCTCCTAACACCGTGTCCATGCCGTTGGCACCAAAATAAATACCGATGATCGCTCCAACGGGGACAAAGGATGGTCCTTGACATACGGGTAATTTCAAGAAAAAGAGGACTTGGATCAAAGAAGCGATCCCTGCTCCTAAAAAGGTCGATTGGATCAAACCTGATGCGTCTGAAGAGGACATCGCCACCGCCGTTGCGATAATAAATGGCGGCACATACACGTCCATTGCCAACACATGCTGCAACCCTAAAAGTACTGCTTGACCAAAGGGAATGTCTTCATTCATTCCGATCGTTAAATGTTTGTTTTTCGTTGATTCCACTGTCTCATTCTCCTCGTTTTTCGTGTACTTTTTTTCCTTGGACCCAGACTTGGCGAATATTTTGCATCGTTGCTAAGTACAGGATTTTTTGTAATCTTGCTTCGGGTGAGGTGAACACACCGAAGTCAGGCAAAGGATTTTCTTTTTGTCGCTTATCGATCACTTGCACATCAAACGCATAACCTTCTTTGATGACACCTACAGGTAATTTCAGTGCCTCACCGCCGCCTTTTGTCGCCAATGAGAACGCATCGATCACGGATATACGAGAATCAGCTACTCCTCGTGTGTTTTGGGGAAGCGTGACGTCTACACCATCTTCTAACATTCTCGAAGACATCACAGCTTGTTTGATGTTGTCATACAAACTCGGTGAAAAACCACCGGAGATATCCGTCCCTAACCCAATCGTGACCCCTTGCTCTTTCAAGCGCTTGATTGGGATCACACCATTGGCAAAGTAGGCATTTGAGATGGGACAGTGCGCAACTGCGGCGCCGCTTTCGACAAAACGGGCGCCGTCAGCTGGGCTGATGAAATTGCCATGAGCCATCACTGCTTTTTCTCGCAACAAGCCGAAATCTTGCAGCACTTCGGTATCCGTTTTGCCAAATCGTTCTTGAACAAAGTCATGTTCCCATTGCCCTTCACTGCAGTGGGTCTGAACATGGACATCATACTTTTCAGCCAATGCGCCTAACCCTGCCAAGCCTTTATCGGTACAGCTGGGGACAAATCGCGGAGTAACCACAGGATAAACGCCTTGAGGTGCAGTCTTTGCGATTGCTTGTACTTCTTGAATAAAACGTTCTGTATCCGCTAATGCCTCTTCTGTTGACGCGTCCCGATAAAAAGCAGGATTGGCTTGGGGATCGTCCATAACGACTTTTCCGACTAATCCCCGTTGACCAAGAGCGGCACAAGTCTTCGCCAATTGAAGGCTCGCTTCTAGATGGATCGTTGCAAAATAAAGAACCGTTGTCGTTCCTCTTGCCAACAACTGTGCCACCAAATCCTGATAGACAGCTTTGGCAAATGCCGGATCGGCATATTTTGCCTCCAGCGGAAACGTGCATTCATCTAACCAGACATTTAACGGTTCATCTAACGCGATCCCTGCTTGCGGCCATTGTGGTGCATGGACATGCAGATCGACAAACCCTGGTAAAAAACACTGGCCTGCAGATAAAGCCTGCAGATTCTCTGATGCTTTCGCCAGCTCTGACTCATACCCTTGATCTGTTTTAGCAGTGACTTTTGTGATGATCCCTGCGTCATCGACTTGAATCAAAGCTTCTTCTATATACTCCAATTTTCCATCACTTGGCGTATGGAAAACATCTCCTTTAAAATAGCGAATGGTTGCCATTTGGTTGATTTCCCCCGTTCTCTAAGACATTGTCAGGAAAAAGCTGTTCATTTAATGTTCCTTTTTCACTAACACGATGTTCTTATTTTAACGCTATTCGAAAATAGTGCAATAAAATTCACTATCATAAAGGAAGATAAAACGCTGAACGTTCGGTTTTTATGCGATTTCAAAAAAAGACACCGTCTAGAAATAAGACAGTGTCTGCTTTTTGAGAATATTCGCTTGGTTTATCTATAACTAAGGCGTTACCTAAACTAGACTAACGGTCAGGGTTTTTCCGAGGGCGGAAGCAAGTTTGGATAATGTTTCGAAACTTGTATTATCCCCTCTCTCAATACGTGCAATGGTTGACTGAGGAACAGCGGCGAGCTCTGCAAGTTCTCTTTGTGTGAGTCCTGCACTTTCTCGCGCTTTCATCAATGCTACAGCACTAGCAAGTTTCGCTTTTTCAGCTTCATATTCAGCTTTGAATTCAGTGTCTTTCATTTTTTCTTTTAAAAAATCATTGAATTTAACTGTTGGCATCTTTGATCTCCTCCTCAAATTCTTTTCGGATCTCTATCGCTTTTGCTATTTCTTGAATTGGCGTCTTCTGCGTTTTCTTGGTGAAACCATGGGTAATAATGAATTTAGAACCTAGCCAATGAAAATATAAAGCTCTTTGAATGTTTCCTCCAATTCCTGATCTCAGCTCAAATAGGTTATCTCCCAGTTTTTTCACCCATTTCATTTTTTGAGCGATCAGTATTCCATGTTCTTCCACATTCGCAATGACTGCTAACATTTTTTTCTGGTCTTTCTCAGGTAACTGTTCAAAAAACTCAATAAATTCATTGTGTCCATTTGGTCGCTCATAAAACTCAAACTTAGGTTTGTCCATATACAAATGATAGCATATATGCCATCATTTGTCGATTCAAGTTACCGTTCATTATTCTTTCTTAGACTTTATTCCCTATAATTGGTTTCATCTTTTTTTCTAGTTGATACAAAACTACTTAACATTCTCTTTGTCGATGAAACCGAATCAACTCCAAATCATTTCTCCATCATTTTTCTTTACGATTCCTACGAAAAACCACCAGTCCACCTACTAGCAAACACAGTAATCCTGCAATCGAGCCCCATTTTGCTGGCTCTAAAAAGCTTTGGATCCTTGAGGTTTGATTCGTTGCCGTCGTTCCTGATAGCTGAAACAAGAACGCCAGCGGCTGATGTTCAAAACGAAGAATGACAAATAGGAGTGTCATCAAAAGAAATTGATGTACCAGACTCCCTTTGCTTTGTGTGGCATACTTGGCTAAGCTCTGCTGTTCAATTGCTTCCGGTTTTGCCGCCAAATACTGTTTCGTGAGCCATTGATTCAATCCCGCATTAAAGAAACTAATGACAAATAAACTTATTGGGATCAAAAGATCGCTGCTAAATAGAAGAACACCAACCATCAATCCAAGCAAATACGCCGGTACTAACTGTTTTTCTAGCAAGCGTGCGAGTTTTCCTCCGAGAAACATTGCGCCAAAGAGGCCCAGTGCATAAGGCAAGTAAACGTGAGTACTGAGCGCTTGTGCCCCAAATCGACCGGTAACATAGACCGAGCCGAAAAGAAAAAGAAAGTTACCGATCACTCCCCGAATAAAGGTGAGGATGTTCAAGTGAAGCGGCTGTCTCCACGACTTACTGCGTTTCGTTAAAGTGATCAGCAGCAAAGCAAAGAGAAACAAGAAACCAGTGATCGCCCACTCAAAGAGGGCATTCGACTTGATCAGCCTGGCTGCTCGCAAGCCAAACAGTAAGAGAAAGAAAAAGAAATACAACAAAAATTGCTTGTTGAATAACTGGTTGCGCTGCATCAGCGGTCTTTTCGGTAGGTTTTTGAAGGTTTGACTACTCTTAGCCGCAAGCACAAAGAGTGCAAGATAACTGCCAAATAGACCAATGCCTTGAAGGTCATCAGGCAACCGTAAGGCAAACAATAAAACGAAAAGAAAGAACAGCGCCTCCTTCCAATCATTTTTCAGCGGCTGTTCAGTGAGCTTGGCTTTTTGGCGTACCATCAGGTCAGCTGGCGGCAACCAAGAAGCACTGATCCCCAACAAACCAGCAGCTGGCAAGAGTGCAGCGCTCCACCAAGTGCTCAAGATACCTACCAATGCGCCGGCGCCGCCGATCAAGACACTGGCTGCTAAGAGCGATGGTGCGAAAAGCGCCGTAAGCGTCTGTAAGAAAAAGACCCCTGTCATGCGAAAGGTATAAAAGAGCGCAAAGGCTAATGCTGCACTTAGCGACTGCTCTTTGCTCAAAGATAAAAAATAAAGATACGGGATGATCGTGATCGTATTGCTGATGATCAAAAGTGCGGTATGGGATTTGAAAGCTTTCATCGTCCGACTCCTTGGTTTGATTTAAGGTTCCATCTTTCTTCTATCCTACACCTTCAAGCAATCCTGTCAACTTGCGTGTCAAATTTAAGCAAAAAGAAACCAAGTGTGTTGTCAAAGGACTGACACTTCGTTTCTTTTTCTTATTGCGATTTTCGGTTAGGAGCCAGTAGACTGAATCGTTTGCTTAATTGCCTGAATTTCTTCATACAACCCTTGAAACTCTTTTGCAAGCTCACTCATGATGTCTGCGCTCATCAAAAGATCTTCCGCATGACTTAATAGTAAGGACATCCAAACTTTGTCCCCTTGTGCTTCTTGTTGAACTAACTTCCGATGTGCCAAATGGGCTTCATGATAGTGTTCTTTTCCTTTTTCGATTGCTTGCAGTGCAGCCAGATTCTGGGCTTCTCTTCCTTTTTGAATACTTTCAAAAAAGCAACTTCTTGCCATACCCGCTTGCGAGATAATCTGAAAACAAATTTGTTCTTTTTCTTCCATTCTACTCTCCTATTAGTTCAAGTGCTTGTTCCAATGCTTTTTTTCCATCCATCATGCCATAGGTGCGCATGTCGATACTGGCTGCTGGACAAGCAACTAAACCTTGGACTTCATTTAATCTGTAAGAAACTTGCGGTCCTAACAGTACGCAATCAGCATCTTTTGCTGCAGTCGTGACCGATTCAATGGAGAACGCATCGATCGCCACCGTTTCTCCTTTTTCTTGCGCTGCTTTTTTCATATTATTTACTAAGACGCCAGTAGACATGCCGCCAGCGCAAACTAACACTATTTTTTTCATCATTGTTCCTCCATTTTCTCGTTATTTGTTACTCAACGACTGCCGCTTGGGTTTGCAGATTCTTTTCTTCAGCGAGTGCTGCTTTGTCTTGCAGACGCATAAAAGGGATGTAGATAATGACACATAAGACAAATTGAATCAATTGTGCAATGATCCCTTGCCAGCCATTCACTAAGAAGCCACCGAAAATAATCGGAAATCCAGTTGGGATATTGACTCCATTGTGATAAGGCAAAAAGCCGACAATTGTTAAGAGATATGCTGACAACACGGAAACAGCCGGTGTTAACATCAAGGGAAGCAGCATTCTGATATTCATCACCTGAGGAATCCCAAATTTGATTGGCTCAGAAATACCAAACATGGAAGGGATTAAACCAATTTTACCAACAGCTTTTAGCTGCTCTGATTTGCAACCAAAAATAGCCAATAAAGCGACTGCAAATGAACGAGCCCCGCGATTGTTCAAAATAAACCCAATCGTAAACAAATGTGGTAATGCTTGGCCGGCACTGTACGCCGCCAGATTATCAAGCCCTGGTTGGTAAAAGACCAACATCAAGATCGGATAAACAGCCAACACTCCATGAATGCCAAAGAACCAAAGAAATTCGATAAACGCCACAATGATCATACAAGCAAAAATATTCGCTCCTAGCAAGGTCAATGGAGCTTGTACCCAAGTATAGATCATATCTGTCAGCGTGCCGTAAGGCGTTGCCGCCATGCCCACATAAATGATGCCCATAATGGCTGAAACAATAATTGCTGGCACGATCGCTGCAAAGGATTTGTTGACGATCGGCGGTACCGAATCCGGCATTTTGATCATCAAATTCTTCTGTACACATAAAATGTAAATTCTGGCACCCAACAATCCGCCAAACATGGCGACAAACATCCCACCGGAGCCAAGGGACGACAACTCCATCGTACGGGTTTCTTCTAAAGTCGAAATCGGACTCAAGATCAAAAATGAGACCAAACTCATGATACCGGCATTTAGTTGATCCGCATTTAAATGCTCGGCTAATTTATAGCCGACTAGAAAGGCGACATAAACGGAAACGACATCGATTGTCATCGCGTTGACTTGGGTTAATAATGCTTTCAAACCAATTTGTTCCATTATCTGTTGCGTTGCCCCAATGTCGATCGCATTGATCAAGGAAGCAATGGAACTGATCATCATGACGGGCATTAAGCCCATCATTGCATTGGCAATGGCTTTCATATAAATATTGTTTTGTACTTGAACGGCTGCAGCTAGTATTTTATCTTTCAGTGTATTCATAAGGTCCTCCTTCACTTAATCCCGCAAGTATTTATCTTTAAGCAGCTGGATTTTCTGCTGTGAAAAACCCAGTTCTTCTTTTACATACGTTTCAATCCCCCCATGAGCCTCAATCAAATCCAAAGCGGTTTGTAAAAAACACCGATCAGCTTCTTTGAAGTATCGCATTGCTGCCACAAAATCGGGGTTGTTCGTTTCTTCTTGTATCAGCTTGAGACTCTTGGTATTTTTCTCCCTTTTGTACTCGTTGGTCAGCAGGTAATCTTCCATGACCTCTTCATAACTGACACCCAACAGTAACTGAATCAGGGCAACCCCATACCCGGTGCGGTCTTTGCCACCACGGCAGTGCTGAACCACTGCACCTTCAGCTTCCAAATGAATGTCCAATACTTCTTTAAAAACGGTCTTGCATTGACTGTTTTCAACAAATTCATAATTTTGCCGAATCATCAATTCTTTTGCAACTTCGGCGGTGATTTTTTCTGCAGAAAGCGCCATTGGCTCCCCTTCTTCTGAAGAAGCTAAAGCAGCAATATCAGCAATTGGCGTCAAATAAAGGATCTGAGCATTCCCAATGGGTTTGTCTTCATTGTCTGCTCTTTCTTGGGCATTACGGTAGTCAATAATTTTCTCAATTCCCAGAGCTGCTAATTTTTTCTGATCGGCTTCTGTCAATTTGCTCAACTCGTCTGAGCGGTATAGTTTTCCAGTCACTACGTATTTGCCCTCTTTGGTCCGATAGCCGCCAAAATCGCGAAAATTATACGCACCCTCTAAGGATACTTTTTCATTTGTCATATACTACTCCTTTAAAAAATTAATGAACGTCATAAAGTCCGTTGTCGCAGCTAGTTTGTTTACTTTATCCAACGAAGAACATTGTTTGATCAAATGATCATTCAGCGGTTTCACTTTTAAATGATCTTGTTCCGCAATCACTAATAAAAAAACGAGACGAACCGTCTGTTTGTACCAGAACACTGGCTTTTTCAAGTTTGCAACGGCAATCACGGTTTCTGAACCAATCAGTGCATTGGGATGAGGGAAAGCGACTGACGGTAAGAAATCGGTTCCAAAAAAGGCTTCTCGTTCAAAAACCAATGTTTCAAAATTCTCAGGCATTGAATACTGTTCTTTGATTTGTTGGCATAAAAAATGCAATACCGCTTCTTTTGTTTCAAATTCTTGTTCACAGATGAATAACGATTCCCTAAAGTAGTTCAAAAGCACTTCTTCTGTGAAGACAGCGGCCAATGCGGCTTCGATCTTTTTGATCATATCCGGTTGCATAAAATAATCAACATTCATAACAGGAATCGTTCCTTCGTAAGGAAGTGGAATCGAAGAAAAGATAAAATCGAACTCCTGCTCTTCGATCATTTGCAAAAATTCATATGGATTGCATACCGTGACTTTCTTGATATAATTGCGAAAATAAAACTCAAATTTCTCTTTAAGGAAGGTATTGGCCGCTCGGCCGAGGTCATTGACCACTAAAATATACTTGCGCTGTGTTTGCGAATCTTTCTTATTTAAAGCCACATCAAAGTGCATCGCCAAATAGCTGAGTTCATGATCACTGATGGTCTTTTCAAATTGCTTTGCAATGACTTGACCGGCAATGATGGCTAAATCATAAGCGACATTACAGTGTACCTTCACCTCATTCAACAAAGGATTTTTCAGCTCGATCCCCAATTCGATCCGATCGATCAGCGGAGCAAAGTGCAACATCAACATCGTTTGCAGATCCAAGTCTTTACTGAAATCGATTTGGCGGCTTTCCTTGATCGCTTTTAAAATTTTGCTGACCAATTCTGCTGCTTCATCAGAGACAGTCATCTTTTCATTTCTAGGGACTACTCGTTTGCCAACGATTTGCCCTAAAACATAATTTCGCTCGTATTCGGTAAAATGTACAGCACACTCTTTTTCAATTCTGGCGATGATTCGCTCTCCTAATAATGTCTGTTCATCATTGGTCCTGCCGCTGATCGGTAGGTTTCGATCTAAGTAGCGGCCGCTTTGCATGCGTAAGACAGCGATCGCTAAATGATTTACCAGATTGTTCAAAATAGCCTCCGACATGGGGTAGGCTTTTTGCGAAAACTCCGACGAAACGATCGCTTTTATCTGCTGGTGAAGAAGCGACGGTGTATTTTCGCTGATTGTGCCCTCTTCTAACTGCTTGATATGGGTTCTTTGCAAATAATTACTAGCCATAAATCGTCTCAAGTCAAATTCGCTGCCGCTAAGTTTCATTCCGTAATACGGCTTCGTTTGAATGGAGAGCTGGTAATGGCTTAGTATCCGTCGCAGCTTTTTCAATTCTTGAGATAGCTTGCTTTGAGAAATGAATAAGCGTTCGCAAAGCATTTCGGACTTAATATACGTTTCTTCTTGAATAAAGAATTCAATAATTCTAGAAACAAAGTCGTCATTGTGGGACGCTTGTTCTTTTCTTCGCTGAAAAGCTTCTTCGTTCGTTATTTGTAAATACAACCCACTCCCTTTTTTCGCTTGAATCATACAACCGTATCGTTCATGATGCTGGTTGATTTCTTCTGCATAACGGCGAACGGTTTTCCTGCTAACACCCAACTCGGCAGCAGCCGCTTTACTCGTCATAAAACCGTCATGCTCCGAAAGTGTTCTTAACAACAATAGGCTTAATTTTTCCATCTCTCTCTCCCTCGCTTACTAGTTTAGAGTCAAACCCAAACAACCTCCATAGGTATATCTTCCCTTTCATTAAGGGAAATTTCTACAAGAAGTTGCTTGACTTGTGCTTTGCTTCTTATCAAAAAAACGAATGGTCGTGACTTTCACTTTGTTGTTGCCACATATGACCGACCAATTTGTTTGAGTTTTCTTCTCCACAAAAAAAGACATGATCTTCACTAAATGAAGGTCATGTCTTTTTTATTTAGCGAACCTCGCTGATTTTCTCTACCGACTGTCGCACTTTTAATTGATGGGGACTAATTTTTCGATGGCTCGTTTCTGCTTGATTGGTGATGATGTCTGCTAGTAATTCAGCTGCTTCATAACCGATTCGTTCCATATCTTGAGCAACGGTTGTTAATTCAGGCGTTACGTAGCTAGCCAAAATAATATCATCGAACCCGATGACCGAAATGTCTTCAGGAACCCGCAAGCCCATGTCTTTGATTCCACGTATCGCTCCGATTGCCATAATATCACTAGCACAGAACAGTGCAGTGATTTCTTGATTGTTTTCTAACAGATTTTTACAAATCAAATAGGCAATTTCTTCTTCATAGTTGGCGTACTGGATATACGACTCATTCACTAACAAGCCATGCGCTGCCAAAGAAGCGCGGTAGCCTTTTTCTCTAAGTTCACTGACATTGGCATCACGACTCCCGTTGATCATGCCAATTTGTCGATGATTATTGGCAATCAAAAAATCCACAGCTTCTTGCGCCGCTTTTTCATTGTCAATCGAAACCAAGCCGATCTTAGGATTGTCGATTTCCATATCAATCAGAACTGTCGGCAAAGAGGTTTGCTGTACTTCCTGGTAGTAAGGATCGGTGGTTTTTAACCCTTGGATCACTACACCAGTGATATTGTGCTCATTGCAGAACTGACTAAACGTCTTTTGCTTTTGTTTCTCAGTACTTGTCCCATAAAAGACAAACTCAAAATCTGACTGATCCGTATAACGATAGACCCCATTCAACACTTCCAAAGGCATCGTTGATTTTCGGTTGAAATTCAACTCATTTAAAATCAAGGCGATGGTTTGTTGTTTCTTGGAAGACAGTGTCCTTGCTGCCATGTTTGGGGAATAGTCTAATTCTTTCGCTATTTTTAAAATTTCTTGCTTGGTTTGCTGGTTGATATCACTATACCCGTTAAAAACTTTGGATACAGTTGCTATTGATACACCGGCTGCCTTTGCCACATCGCGAATCGTTGTTCGCATTTGCTATCTCTCCTTTATCCAAATACCACTATCAGCTTTTGTAGCGAGCAATTGGGTTGTCTCCGCTAACTGACAGTCAATATCGCGATCCTTTAAACTGATTTTAACAGGTTCTCCTTGATAAAAGAGCGTAAATTTTAGTTCTTTTATTTTCTGTGGCAAGTGATTCGCTAATCGCAACCCTTGATCGTAATACAAACCAGCAAATCCGTAAATCAAGCTCAGCCAGCTTCCGCCCATATTGGCTGCGTGAATGCCATCGACAACATTTTTTTGTAAATCCGTTAAATCCATCAAAGCCGTATCCATGAAATAACGATACGCCTTCTCAGAGTCCCCAATTCGACTCGCCATCACGCTGAAAATAGAACGAGATAAGGAGGAATCATGCGTCGTTACTTGCTCGTAATAATCATAATCTTTTTTTAATTGCTCAAGACTGAAATCTCCTGTATAAAGCATTTGGGCCAAAACCGTATCGGCTTGTTTACAGACCTGATGTTTATAGATGACCATTGGATGATAATGTAACAGGAGAGGATACTTTTCAGCCGGTGTAGTTTCAAACGGCCAGACTGCTTGTTCTAAGAATCCATCATCTTGTTTCGTAATGCCTCGCTGTTCATCGTAGCCAAAATACATTAAATCGGCTGCCTGCTGCCAAGCACTAATTGATTCTTGGTATTTTCCAAATCGCTGTGCTAACTCAATTGCGTAGTAAAGATTGTTTTGAACCATTTTATTCGTATAAAAATTATTATTAACAAGGGCACTGTACTCATCAGGCCCAGTCACTCCATTGATGCAAAAGGCAAGCTTGCCGTCTTTTTCTACTAGATCGCCATAGCTCAACCAGAATTTCGCCGTTTCAAAAACAACTTCACTGCCAACCGTTTCGATGAATGCCTGGTCGCCAGTCACTCGTTCATACAATTGGAATGCATAAACGATATCCGCATTGATATGGACTTGGGCAGTTCCCGCTGGATAATAAGCACTCGTCTCATTTCCATCAATTGTTCGCCAAGCAAACAAAGCACCCTCTTGGCTTAGCTCCTGCGCCCGTTGTTTGGCTTGCGGCAAGATCTTCCCGCGATAGGAAAGCAATGCCTTGGCTATTTCAGGGTTCGTGAAAATAAAAAATGGCAACAGATACATTTCCGTATCCCAAAAGTAATGCCCTTCATATCCCTCGCCAGTCAATCCTTTGGCTGCGAAATTTGTTCTGCCGTCTCGCCCCGCACCTTGATTCAAATGAAACAAATTGAACCGAATGCCTTTTTGAAGAACTGGATCTCCTTCGATTTGGATATCACTTGCCGCCCAAAATTGCTGATAACTTTGTTGCTGCTCTTGCAAGAGAACTTCAAAATCGGCTAACTCTTTGTTAAAAGGTGTTTCGTGATTTTGATTATCTTCAAGTAGTTTCATTTGGAAAACCGTCGTAAGCGTTTCCTCTGCTTGTAATTGCTTTTCGCCATTGATTACTCGAATTGCTATACTTCGTTGACTATTTTCAGCCGTCCAAATCGCATAATCCTGATAATCAGCTTTTCGTAAGTGATGTGCTTTACTGGCAACCCGAGGATCATCTGTTTGAACAATTGCTGCTTTTTGTTCTAACGGATGTGTCATGGAAATTGGCTCTGAGAAATTGGTGTTCTTAATTTGATACTGACAGACGTAGAGTTCACTTCGTGTCACAGAGGCAAACGATTGCATCACCAATTCAAAAGTTTTACCAAGTGGCGTTACTACTTTATAGGATTCATCCAACACGCCTTTTTCCAAATCTAAAGTCATCTGTATAGGCTTTACTTGCCATTCTAAAGCACTAGAGTCCTCGTCACCAATCTGTAAACGTACGCCTCTTAGATTCGGCAGCTTGATGATCGTCTGATGCTCTTTGGCATAGCCGTATGCCCATTCACCATATTGGATCGGCTCACTATCAAAAAAGCCATTAACAAAGGAGCCTGGGTTTCCCTCGTAAAGCTCATTGACTTTTAAGGGATGACCTGCCCGCACGCCAATTTGACCATTGCCAACTGCAAACAATGTTTCTAAGTATTCAGGGGTTTGATGAGAAAGTTCCTGTGCTCTTACTTTAAATGAATCATTTTTCGCCATCCATTCGCACTCCTTGTAAGAAATATTTGTTGAACAGCAAGTAAATGATCACAATGGGAATGATCGTGATCACACTTGCCGCCATCGTCTGATCCCATCGTACACCACCATTTCGACTTTGGAAAGTCTGCAACCCTAGAGTCAAAGTATATTTACTTGGCGTGGTCAAATAGAGCATTGGTTTCATGAATTCATTCCAAAAGCCCATAAAAATAAAGACAGCTTGGGTTGCGATGGATGGTTTTGCTAATGGCATCACGATACGAAAGAATGTTTGAAATCTGCCGAGACCATCGATTGCCGCAGCTTCTTCCACATCTTTTGGAAAAGATAAAAAGAATTGACGCATCATAAAGATATTCCCGATGTTGATCGCAGCTGGTAAAATCAACGCTGAAAAACTATCTAACATTCCTAGATTCATCAAGATTAAGTAATTTGGAATCAACAAAACCTGAGCTGGCACCATCATCAATGCCAAAAACCCATAGTAAATTCGTTCACGCCCCGGAAAATTTAATCTTGCTAAGGCATAACCTGCCATCGTATTTAATAAAATATTGATGGTCGTTCCAATAACGGATATAATCACGGAGTTTAGAAACCAGCGCATAAACAAAGAAGAGCGCCCCAAGACATATCGAAAATTGTCTAAAGTAAACTCATTGGGGATCAAACTCATATCCCCAGAAACAATTTCTCTATAGGGTTTGAAAGATGCAGCAATTGCCCAGACAAAAGGATAAAAGGTCAGTACTGCATAAAGAATCAAGATCGTATAGAGCAAGATCTTTAAAATTTTTGTTTTCTCTTTTCCTCTCACGGACGTTACCCTCTTTCTTTGTTCAATTTTTCTGCTAAAAGTGACGTGATAAAGATAATAATTGCTAAAACGATCGCTAATGCTGCCGCATACCCCATCGTGTTCATTTGTCCAAAGGCGTATTGGTAAATCATTAGTGACAAGGTCAGAGTCGAATTGTTGGGTCCCCCTGATCCGTTCGAGAAGATATACGCCTGGTCAAACATCTGAAAGGTACCAATGATCCCCGTCAGCAGTACATAGGTAGTGATTGGGCGTAGATAAGGAATCGTGATATACCGTAATTTATCCACGGTTGTCGCACCATCGATCTCTGCTGCTTCGTACAAAGAATGAGGCAGATCAACTAAAGAAGCCAAATAGATTGTCATATAATAAGGCACGGTCGACCAGATATTCATTACCATAATCACTTTCAACGCATAGGCCGGTTCTTGTAAAAAATTGATTGGTTCTGAGTAAAATCCTAAATTCATAAATAAGTCATTGACTGGACCGTAAATATTAAAAATAAACATAAAGATGATCGTCAATGCTGAACTAGAAGTTAAAGTTGGCAAAAAATAAACCATCCGAAACAGTTTCTTCCCCTTGATTCCTTTGCTGCTTAAAATATACGCGATAATCAAAGCAAAAATCGTTTGTAACGGAACGACGACCAAGGCAAACGTGGCCGTATTTCTAAGAGCGATTCGCGCTTTTTGATCGGTGAAGATACGTAAATAGTTTTCTATCCCTTTAAAAGAAAATGTATTGGTAAACAAATTGACGTCGTTGAAAGATAGATAAAAAGCAAAGAGAACAGCTAAGACGAAAAAGATTCCTACGACAATGATTGCTGGAGCCAGAAAGAGCCACGCTTGTCGGATTTCTTGCCATTGGCTTTTTGTATAGTTAGTTTTTTTTCGTTCCATCATGTTGTCACCTTTCCCAAAAGAAAAGAGAGAGGAGTTCCTCTCCCTCGTTCAAATTCAGACTAGTTTGCTGTAATATCTGCGTTCGCTTGTTCATCAGCAGCTTCCATTGCTTCTTCAAAGGTCATGTTTCCATTTAAAGCATTCGGTAAAAAGTTTTGATAGGCTTTGTTGATCGTATCTAAAGTGGTGCCCTTTTGCCAAATCGTTGCATAATCCCAAGCCTCTAGGTGAACATTCAAGTCACTGTTTTCTGTGATTTTAGCTGCATCTGCTACATCTTGACGACTAGGTAATGTCCCGGTTCCTTCAACCCATGCTTGCATACCGCTTTGACCAGTAGCGTGTTGAATCCATTTATCTGCCAAGGCACTTTTTTCAGTCCCAACATATTTTCCCCAACCGACAGAAAACATCATTGACCCTTCCGTTCCTTTATACGTTGGCATTTCTTTTACAACAAAAGGAATATCAGGAAATTCTGTCTTAAGTGTCTCATACACCCAGTTTCCTTCATCCATGATCGCAATTTTTCCAGATCCAAAAGCTTCGCCATTCCAACCTGTTCCGATATCTTGCGGTGTAACAGCTGCTTTCGTATCGACCAACTCTTTTAAAATCGAAAGATTATCAACTACTGCTGGATCAGCTAAATTAGCCGTCCCATCTTCATTGACTGGTTGAGCATTTTCACGCGTTGCAAGATGATAGTTGCGAGCCATATCTTGGTTATAGCTCATGGCAAAAACATTTCCGTCACCATATGCCTCATTGATTTTTTCTTGGAACGACGGCAGCCACTCAACATACGCTTCAAGTGTGTCTGGCACTTCATCGATCGATACACCCGCTTCTTCAAAAATCGCTGTATTGAAATAGAGTGCTAAAGTTGACATATCTTTGGGAACAGCTTGCAGTTGTCCATCCGAAGTCGTAAAAGCATCGATCAAGCTATCATAAAACTGCTCACTTTCAAAATTAGCCGGATCCAGCTCTGCAAGTGTGCCATTCTCTGAGAACCATGGGAACATATAGGCATCCACGTAAAAGACATCTGGTGCCGTTCTACCAGCCATGTCAGCTTGAATTTGGGTATTATAATCGGTATATACTTTCTTTTCAATTGTTGCACCCGTTGCTTCTTCAAAAGATTGGATCATCTCATCCAACGATTTTTCTTCTGCCTCGTTGCCACCCCAAACACCGATCGTTAACGAATCCCCTGTGAAATCCGTCTGATTTGTCGAACTACTGGTGTCTTCGTTTCCGCCACAAGCTGCCAGCACCACTGCTGCAGACAATAGAAGCCCTGTTCCTACTACTTTTTTCCATCCAGTCATTTTATTTCCCCCTAAAAAGTGATTTTGATTTGTTCTTCAAGCAGATAAACCTTATCAAAAGCGATAAACTCAATCGCTTGTTCCCCATGGTTGGTGACCGTAAAACCTTCCTGTGTGACCTCAATCTTTAATGGCTGTTGGTGCCACATAATACCAAATTCAAGTGCTTCCCAAGCCTTTGGTAAATGTGGTTCGATTCTTAACTGGCCGTCTAAACAACGGACACCGCCATAGCCGAAGACCGTCATTTGCCAAATACCGCCGAGTGATGCTGCATGGATCCCTTCATTAGAAGACAGCATATTTTCTCCCATATCAATGTTGATTGCTTGTTGAAACAGATCATAAGAAAGTGCTATTTCCCCTAAATCAGCAGCGAGGATGGCATGTGTCGATAAGGATAAGGAAGAATCATGCAACGTTTTCGGCTCATAGTAATCCCAATTCAACCGTTTCTCTTCTTTTGGAAAAAGGTTCTCAAATAAGAACAAGAGCAAAAGAACATCCGCTTGTTTCGAAACTTGCATCTCGTTGACTTGTTCTAAGTTATACTCATGGAACAGTGTGCCTACCTGCGAATCATTTTTATATTTCGTGAGATCGATCTCTTTTTTCGTCAAATAGGTATCATCTTGCGGGATGATTCCCGCTTCATTCGGTTGCGGTAAATAAATAGCAGCTACTTTTGTTTGCCATTCTTGATAAGCTTCATTTAATGGTAATTTTTCAGCTAGTTTCGCAAATTGTTCTGGCTGGTTCTTTTTCAACTCTTCATACAATGAAATGGCTAATTGAATGTTCCAGTGCGCAGTATGATTCGTGAAAGCATTGTTATCGACATGCTCCTTATATTCATCTGGTCCGACTACGTCTAAAATTTCAAAGCGCTGGTTTTCTTCGGACCACTCTAAACGACTCGCCCAGAAGATCGCCGTATCAAAAATCACTTCATAGCCTTTTTCCCATGCAAATTGTTCATCATTCGTTACATCAATAAATTGTTTGATGCCATAGGTGACATCACTGGTAATATGCTGTTCAATAAATCCTGACCAAATTTTCGTTGGTAAGCCCGTAAGGATATCCGCAGCGCCCCAAACTGGCGTAGTCTCACCATCTTCAGGCCAAGCAGCTTCCCACGGAAATTGGGCGCCTTGATAGCCGTTCTCAGTAGCTTTTTTATGGGCACCAGCCAAACCTAAATAGCGATAAGTCACTAATTTTTTTGCGATTTCTGGGTGTGTGAAGGTAAAATATGGCAGCATAAAAATCTCTGTATCCCAAAAGGTATGTCCTTTGTACCCTTCACCAGATAGGCCTTTGGCACCTATGTTCATGCGTTCGTCATGGGCTGGTGTCATCACATGTAGATGATATTTTGCAAAATGAATCGCTAATTGATCTAGTGTGTTCTCTGTCTTGATTTTGATTGGAAAGACGGACCAGACTTCTTTGTCCCATGCCGCTGCTGAAGCTTTTGCTAATTCCTGATAGCCGTTTTTGCGAATCTCTTTCAGCTCTTCAAGGGCAATCTTCTTCAAATCTTGTGGTGTCTTTCCTAAATGCTCTTTGTCGATCGTGGTATAAACAGAAGAAAACTTCTCAAGCTTCAACGTCTCATTAGGTGCCAAGGTTTGCCAGTAACGATTGTAGATTTTCCGTCTTCCCATCTCGATCCGCTTCTTGGTTCCATCATAACAATCTTCCTTTTTTTCTAAATTATGTGCTGTCGAAAGAACAAAGGCGATCTTAGATTGAGTGGTCTTTGGCATCATTTGTAAGAAACGATTTTCTGTTAATGATTTGTCACCTTCAGTAAAATGCTGCGAGCCGCTATTTGTCTTTTGTCCGTCAATACCAGAAATAATTTCCAACGTGACTTCTTTTCCTAAATTTTTGACCAGCACTTGTTGCGCAAACACATGCTTTTGGGCAAAGGAAACACATCGCTTAAAGGTCAGTTCGACATGAATCTGACCATGTTTCCATTGAAAGGAGCGCGTGAGTTCCCCAGTTCTCAAATTTAAGACACGTGAATAGTTTGAATATTTGCCTTTTGATAAATCTAATCGTTCGCCATCAAAAAGGAGCTCCATTCCAATCATATCCGGCACATTAGGAAGCTCAGTCACTTCATTTTCGTCGAATTTATTAAAGGTTCCTGCAACAAAAAGATTACGCGTTTCGCCAACATATTTCTCTTCTGTCACAGAGCGCATCCCCAGATACCCGTTGCCCAAACACATGATGGCTTCTGCTTTGCCTAACCATTTTGTATCAAAGGTCTTTTCCGTAATTTTCCAAGGGTCTTCTTTTAAATACTGCATCGCTGTCTCCATTTTTTCCTCCTATTTCTTCAGAAAACGTTTTAGTTTCTTTCAAAAATTTTTTATTTATAAAAATAGTTATTGGACCGAAACAAAAGTACAATCAAGCCCATGAAATAACTACCAATTACTAGGACAATTGCTGCGTTAAGAAACACCCATCCTACGATCAAGTGGAGTGGCGCATAGTAAGCATAATCTCTAATTATTTTTGCGGCTTGGTATTCGTTTCGCCACTTCCAAGCAATAAGACTAGCACTAGCCCAAGCAAAAATAACTAACAAAAGTAGCGCTTGTGTATTGATCTCCAATAAAGGATTCCCTGTTAACAACTCATCGAAGGAGGTTTCGTTCATACTGATCATTCCCCTGTTTCTTATTGAACCCCACTACACTTTGTCCTAAAATGTCGTGTAACGTTTTTTTCGTACCTAGATAGAGGAAGAAAGAACCAGTGAAAAACAACCAACCGATCATTGGTAAAAAGTAGAGCAATTTTGCTACTTCCCTCATTCCTACAGTTAATATATTACGTTGATTCGTAAAAACAACGAGTTTCGCAAAATGTTTGCCAATCGTTTTCCCCTCAAAACTACTCAAACAAATCATGTTGTAGACCACAAAGAGAAGTTGTGGCAAGACAATCGTTACTCCAGCAGGTACCATTAGGAGATAGCTAAGCATGGTACTTGGTAAAAAAATGATCATGCAATCAATCAAAAATGCTAGCAATCTTAGTAACAGCATATTTGTCCCCTCTTCCCGAAAACCTTTTCGTTACATCCACATATTACCAGACATCTTTTCTCTATTCAAGCGTTTTCATAAAAAATAATTTTTATTTTTTTCGATTTCCTAATGGAAAATCGCGCAAACACTAAAACGTTTTAGATTGTCTGTTTTTTTGCAAGCGATTTGGTTGGGAACCAGCTTTACTTGTGATACCATGAAGCAAATACGAAAGAAGGCGATTTCTTGGATTTATGGCTTACAAATGTACAACTTGAGACGAGTTATTTAAAAGAAGGCGATTGGTCTTATGGAACCAAAACAGAAAATAAAGCAATCGGGATCAACGATGGAAAAATAGCGGAGATCGTGCCGATGACCGAATGGCAGGCATCAAGCGAAGCGACGATCATTGATGGGGAAAATCAGTTATTGTTGCCAGGATTGATCGAAAAACATTGTCATTTGGACAAAAGTAAATTAGGTACTCCTTGGCGTCCAGTAACGCCGGCAGCTAGCTTGGTAGAAAGATTTGAAACTGAGATTCCCCAATTAGATGCCTTACCACTATCGATCAAAGGACGTGGACAAGCGCTGATTGATTTAGAACTGCCTCATGGTGCGGTGATGTTCCGCTCACATATTGATATTGAACCAATGACTCAGCTGCGTTATTTTGATGCAATTACCGAATTAGTTGCCGAACAACCTTTTGGCTCGGAGTTGGTCTTATTCCCACAACATGGCTTATTGCGCTCAAATGCTGCTTCTTTGATTGAAGAAGCCTTAGCAACGGGCAAAGCTTCTTTTATTGGCGGTGTTGATCCGTATACACTCGATCAAGATTATAAAACTTCCTTACGGACAACTTTTGAACTTGCTCAAAAAGGGCATGTCGGTATTGACCTCCATCTTCATGATCGGCAAGAAGCTGGCAGAGCGACCGTCAAAGAAATGATTCGTTTGACGAAGGAATTCAATATGCAAGGAAAAGTGGCGATCAGTCACGCCTTTGGTCTAAATGACTTTGAAGGCGCAGAACGCAAAGAAGTCTTTCAAGCGTTAGCAGATTTAGAGATCCATATCATTTCAAGTATTCCCATCAGCCCTGGCACGATTCCACCGCTTAAAGAATTGCAAAGCTATGGCGTTGCTGTTCATATTGGTTGCGACAACGTCTATGATTCCTGGTCTTCTCTAGGAGATGGTTCTTTACAAGAAAAACTGGCCCGCTATTTAGAGATTTTTGCCGTCAAAAGTCAGGAAGACTTGACGCAAGCATTAGGTTTAGTCACGGATGGCAAAGTGCCATTGGATAAAAACGGTGCGCAGCAATGGCCTAAGGTTGGTGACTCAGCTGATTTCTTACTGACACCAGCTGCTTGTACGGCAGAATTCGTTGCCCGCAAAGGCTTCGTCAGCAAAAGTTTTTATCAAGGGAAAAATGTTTTCACCGCATAAAATTGCTTATATCAAAAGCAGCTGCGCTTCTAAAAGAAACGCAGCTGCTTTTTTGTACCCAAACAACGATTGTTAATGTGCAGAACTTTTCAGGCAAGTGAATCTGCATCTGCCTGCTGTTTCATAAACTCTTCTATTTCGCTTTTCAGAGGCATCCCTGTCTGAGCGCCAAGCTTTTGAACGGACAAACTAGCTCCATTATTCGCCATAGAAACGGCTTCATAAAAATCCGCTCCTTCCCCTAAAGCTGCTGCCAAGATGCCATTAAAGGTATCCCCCGCACCGGTAGTATCTACAACTGAAACTTTGTTCGATGGAATCGTCACAACTTGTGACTTTTCTACAAATGTTACCCCTTTGCTTCCTCGTGTGACAACGATTCGCGTAGCGTAGTTTTTTTGCCAATCAGCAATGACCTGCTCAATTTCGTCTTCCAAAATGGCCTCTTTACCGATCAAAGCGGCAAATTCCGTTTCATTTGGTGTCAAAATATCAATATATGGCAGGAGTTCCGGTACGATCTCATTGTAAGGAGCAGGATTCAAAATCGTCAGAACTCCTTTTTTCTTAGCAAGAATCAATGCTTGTTTGATTGCTTCCACAGGAATTTCCAGTTGAGTAAGTAAGATATCCCCCTGTGAAAGTTCACTGATCGTTTGCTGAACATACACTTCATCGATCAGTCCATTCGCACCAGGAACGACAGTGATACAATTATCCTCTGCTAATTTAAAAATACTCGCAATTCCTGTGAAAATATTTTTTTCACGGGAAACAGCCGACAAATCGAGAGCTTCTCTGCTGAGGTGCTGAAGAACCTTTTCCCCAAAAGTATCTTCCCCGATTTTCCCTAAAAATTTTGTTGATGCACCGTAACGAGAAGCTGCCACTGCTTGATTTGCTCCTTTGCCCCCGACAAAATAATCAATTTGCTCCCCAATGATCGTTTCGCCAATCCTCGGCATTCGTGTTGTCGTGATCACGATATCCATGTTCACACTACCTAAAATCGTTATCTTACTCAAAAAATCACCTATTTCTCTTGAATATATAAAAAGGACCAAAGGCTTCCCGACCCTCAATGGTCGTTTCACCAACCTTTAAAAACCCTGTTTTTACAAATAATCGCTGCATGGGCAGATTGGTATGATTTGTGATTGAAAGAAGTGTTTCCCCTTCATCACACTGTTGTTCCAAACAGCTTCTGATCCACTGGCGGCCAAAGCCTTGCCCCGCTTGAGATGGTCTCGCAACGAGTCGCTGAATCGTTCTTATCCCATGATATTCTTTGCTACAATTTGACAATGAGTAAACTGACAAAACACCGGCACTTACAATGTTTTTATTTTCATCCTTCAACACCAACAGTTCCTTTTTCTCGATATCCTTCGCTAAGATTTCTAGGGAGGGATAAGTATCAGTCCACTGGTAGATTTTCCTTCTATTCATCTGCTGCTTTGCTTCGATGAACATTTGAAAAATCTCTGCTAATTCTTGTTGTGACGCCCTTTGAAGTTCATTCATGACTCTAGTAAGGGAGCAATACCAACGACAAAATGACCACTGCTATAATCCCAACGATCGTTGGAACGCTGGTTCGTTTCAGTAACCGAACAGGGCTGACGTCGATTGAAGAAGACACAATCATAATTACAGCGGCAACTGGTGAGATCGTTCTGCCAAGATTGGCGATCATCTGCATTGGCAAGGCGATCAAAATCCCGTCAATTCCCGCTTTAGCGGCAATATCGGGAATCAGTTCAATCACAGCGTAAAACATCGCCAATCCTCCGCCACTCAAAATACCGAACAATGCGGTTGCGCCGCTGAATATCAATGCCGTTAACACGCCAGCAGATTGAGAATTTTCTACCGCACTCATTAGTGAATCAATCACTCCTAAGCTTTGGATAGCTGTGGTAAATAATGATCCACCCACAACCAACATGACTACTTGACTAAACCCTTGTCCCATTCCTTTGAATAGTTCCACTGCACTTTCTTGCGCGATTTTGAAAGATTTCTTTCTCAAACATTCAATCAGTAATGCGACAAAAAAGGAAATCATCGTTAGGACGAAAATATCCATTGTTACACCTTCTTTGAATATACCGATTATACCAACGATAATGATCAACACCAAAGGAAGGAGTGGTAAAATTGCATAAAATCCAGGAACAGCCGTTTCTTCTGACTTACTTTCAATTTCTTTTAGTTCTACAAAGGCATCTTTGCCTTCTTTTTTATCACAATACGTTTGCCAAAAGTAATGAACAATGGCCATGATCAGCAGTGTTGGGATGGAAATTTTCGCATGGTACAGAACATAAGTTAAGATGTTGTAATTCAATGTCTGAGCCGCAATCACATTATCCGCACCTAATGGCGTCGGCATGATCGTGGCAGTCATTGCGATAACTCCGGCTGCTGTTAAGGAAGAGATACCAATCCCTTGAAGCAGTGGATAAAGGATTGCCATCAAAATTATTGCCAAACTAGATGCACTTGGGACGACTAACGACATCAAATTCCCTAATAAGAAAACGATCGGAATAAATAATGCCTTAGACTTGATTTTGGTCATTGGCTGAACCAGGATATTGACAGCTTTTTGATTGGCACCAATGAGATTCATATAACCTGAATATCCGAATAAGATCATGATCACTAGACCAGCAGAACTTACTTGAGAGATGATCGTATCTTTAAGCTTTAAAAAAATATCGAATAAGGCCAAGCCAGTCCCTTCGCCTTCTGGGTAAAGCGGATTTCCTAAAGCAACGGATGCACAAAGCAAGGCAAGTGCCCCAATAATCAAAATCAATGCTGGATTATAACTCTTAATAATAAAATATCCGACGATCCCCAAAACAACGAGTACTAAAATCGCTTCTATCATTTCTTTCCCCTCCTATTTACACTTGCTGATTGCCTGTAAAAACCATTCTTTAAAGAGCGCTTCATCGATATCGACACAAACACGGCAATTGTTTTTCTGCTTCAGACGATTGTTGAGATCGACAATTGTCGCACCTGCTGTGTAGGCTCCTTGTGTTTCGATCGCAACAAAAGTCTCTTGAACAGTGAACATCTCCGGATACAAAAGATAAGCGATCGCGCAACTGTCATACATTTTCAGCCCCGTACCAAAACTGCCACCACGGTATTTTTTGAATAATTGAACCATCATATCTCCGGTTTGATTCATTTCTTTGATTTTTGCACTGTCTTCTGGGTAAACAAGCGCTTTGGCGCCCACATCTAATGGTGCTACAGAAAGTGGTAAGCCGCTCTCAAAAACAATCGTTGCAGCCTCGGGGTCAATCGCAATATTGAACTCTGACAATACACCAAAGTTTCCTCTGCCTAAGGCTCCGCCCATTAAAACGATCTCATCGATTTTTTCTTTGACTTCTGGATAAATCTTAAGCAAAAGAGCAATATTCGTTAGAGGACCTAATGCGACAATTGTGATTTTTTCTTTATTCTTTTTGATCGTTTGATACATCGCTTCCACAGCTGAAGTTTCCAGCAGCAATGAACGATCTGGTTCTGGAAATGAATAGCCAGCCATTCCTGTGACCCCATGAACATCGCTGGCATCTTTGACTGCTCGCGTTAGTGGCTGAGATGCACCTTGTGCTGCTGGAATCGACAAATCCCAAAAGGAAAGCAGTTTCAGTAAATTATTGGTGACATGTTCAATACTAACATTTCCGGCCACTGTCGTGATCAACTTGACCTCCAAGACTTCACTAAATAGAGCAATTCCCAACGCAACTGCATCATCGATCCCCGGATCCGTATCAATAATGACTTCTTTTTTTGACATACGTATTCTCCTCTCACCTTTGATAAAACGTTTTATCATTTTTCTAAAAAAAGTGAACATCTGATAAAGCGTTTTATCTAATGTTCACACAAAGAATAGCATCGTTTTAAAGCGCTGTCAATAGTAAAAAAAGAGTTTCTCTAGGAAACTCTTTCAGTCACACTGTTCTTTTTTATCAATCTAGGTGTCAATTGGACGTAACGTGGCTTCTGTCCGCTGATTGCATTCATCAAGGCAAGAACCGTTTTTTCACCTAAATCATTTACATCTTGTTCCACAGACGTTAGAGATACTTCTAAAAGATCATTCAAAACAAGATTGTCGTATCCTACGATCGAAACATCCTCTGGAACCTTGATTCCTAGTTCTTTGGCACGCTTCATAATTCCCAATGCAATCAAGTCGTTGCCAGCAACAATGCCGGTTACATCTCGGTTTTTTAAGAGAATGTCTGCTTTTTCATAGGCGTCTTCAAATTGGAACTTTGTTACCACATGCCAACTGTCTTTTCGTTGGAGATTGAATTCCTTCAGCGCATCTAAATAGCCTTGGTATCGATACACACAATTGATATTTTTATCAGGGTTCATCATCGTGCCGATCTTTTTGTGTCCTTTTTTTATTAGCTCACTGGTAGCAATATATCCCCCATGCCGATTATTATAAAAGACTTGATCGACCTCAAAGTTATCTATTCCTCTATCAACCAAAACGATTGGAACCGAAAGATTCTTCAATCGTTCTTTGGTTTGTACCTCATCCGCGTAGGATTCGGTTGAAAGGGCGATGATCAACGCATCAACGTTGCGGTCAATCAGGAGCTGAATCAATTCCTTCTCAACGTCAACTTTATCATCTGAGTTGACCAAAATCAGCAGATACCCCTGTTTTCGCAGCAAATCTTCTAAGACCTTGGCCAAGTTGGCAAAAAAAGGATTGTTGATATCTGGGATGATCAGTCCGATCGTATTGGTTTTTTTCAAAACCAGGCTTTTAGCCGCAGCATTCGGCGTATAATTGTTTTCTGCCGCCAAGCGCTTGATTTGCTGTTTTTTTTCTTCTGTGATCCGAATCGGTTTGTCATTTAACACTTGAGAAACGGCTGCGATCGATACACCTACTTCTTTTGCAATGTCTTTTAATCTGACTTTCACTGAATACCCCTTTCGCTTTCCTAATTTTGTAAATGAACCAAGCACTCAATCTTGTGTTTTCAGTAAATCCTTTTTATGCTGCTGAAAAAACGGATTTGAGAATTAGACAAAGATGATTGATTAGAGATTATACTGTTTTCTTGCATTCCTCTTAGATGTTCCACTTCACCCAATCAGCAAACAATTCTGGCCAACGGACAACCGATGCTTCGATCCCGTGTTGATTGCCGTTGGCGGTTTCCGGTGTTCCTAAACTTAGTCCATGACCACCGCGAGGGAAAATGTGCAGCTCATAAGGTATATTAAATTTGCGCAGCTGTTCGGCAAAAAGGAGGCTGTTTTCCGCCAAGACTAATCCATCTTCTAACGTATGCCAAAGAAACGTCGGCGGTGTCTGTTCATTGACTAAAGTCTCTAAAGACAAGGCGGCTTTTTCTGTTTCATAGCGATCTGCTAATAATGAACGGAAGGAATCTTGGTGTCCAAGTTCACCACTAGATAAGACCGGATAACTCAACAGTAACCCGTTAGGTCGCCATTCTTCATTGGCTCCTTGTAAAGCCTCTGCTAGAAAAGGTTGCTGCCAAGACACACCCAGATTAGCAGCTAAGTGACCACCAGCTGAAAAACCGGCAACAATGATTCTTTCAGGATCGACGTGCCAGACCTCATGATTGGTGCGCACAAGACGAACGGCAGCCGCCAATTCCTTTAAGGCTAGCGGATAGACAGCCGGTTTGATACTATAATGCAACACAAAGGCTTGGAAACCAAAGCTCATCATTTTGATGGCGATGGGTTCCGCTTCACGATCCGACAACATTTCATAGCCGCCGCCAGGACAGATGATGACCGCCGGTCGGACACGATCTGGTTCCATTTCAGGAGAATTTTCGACGACATAGGTAGTTAAACTGGCTTGGCTTTCTGGTAAAAGTGCGGTTATTTTTTCATGTATCACGGATTGCGCCTCATTTCATTGTAATTTTATAGACAATTGGTTGGTCGGCTTCAATTGGTTCAAAAGTTAGTTGCAAGCCTTCATCGGTCACTTGCCAATCAACAGAATGTTCTTCGTATCCTAGAATCGTCACGGTTTGGATGATGCCGTGAAATTCTGGCAAATTTTGATCTTTAGACTGGGCCAGTGCTTGGATCCTTGCGTGTCCATTCTCAGGACTTGCCATGCCAATAGCATACAACGAATCCCCCTGAACCGTAAAGCGGAAATCCTGGCTCGTGTATGTCGTCGCCTGTGCCTCTTGAAATTGTCCTGAGACAACGGTCGTGGGTCCTTCACCGGCTTTGCGCCATGGTTTCGCTTCATAAATGGCTTCACCGTTTACATCCAGCCACGCACCGATTTCTTTTAAGATCGTTTGATCTTTTTCTGGGATCGAACCATCCCCTTTCGGCCCGATATTCAAAAGAAGATTGCCATTTTTACTGACGACTTCGATCAAATCCTGTAAAATCTCACGTGTTGTTTTGTAATCCAACGTTGTGGTATAACACCATGAATTACGAGCGATCGCTGTATCTGTTTGCCAGTAAAAAGGTTGTGGTTCGGCAAATTTTCCCCGTTCGATCTCCACAATACCACTGCCAAACATCATGGCATCATGTTTGTAACAGATACCAACTTGTTTGCCCCATTCAGACCCACGATTGTAATAGTAAGCAGCGAAAAGTTGCAGGTGCTCCTTGAAGGCTTCGTGTTGGATCCACCAATCAAAATAGAGCAGCTCTGGTTGATAGTTATCGACGAGTTCACAGGTTCGCAGTAGCCAATCATCTAAAAACTCTTTTGATGGATATGGCTCGCTATACAAATCTTGATTATCAGGTTCTGGCATAGCAGGCCAATAAAAGTCGCCTTTTTCTAACGGTTCCTTGATGTCGCTGTCGAATTCCTTACCGTGTCCCATAAAAAACCAATGTTCGGCACGATGAGATGATGTGCAAAAATGCAGGCCTTGTTCCTCAGCTGCTTCTTTTAATTCCGCAAGAATATCTTTTTTCGGTCCCATAACTGCCGCATTCCATTCAGACAGCTCGCTTTTGTACATCTGAAACCCATCGTGATGTTCTGCAACGGGAAAAAGATAATTGGCACCGGCTTGTTTGATCAGTCGAATCCACTCATTTGCATCGAATTTTTCTGCAGTAAACATGGGAATAAAGTCTTTGTAGCCAAAGTTTTTTTGTGGACCGTAGGTGTTGATATGGTGATCGTATTCCGGATGGTCTTTGATGTACATATTTCTGGAGTACCACTCGTTATTAAATGCAGGAACACTATACAATCCCCAATGAATGAAGACCCCGAATTTTGCTTTGGGGAACCATTCTGGTAGAACAAAAGCACCCAATGACTGCCAATTTGGGAAAAAGGGACCTTGGTGCGCGACTTGGCGGATCGTTTCTACTGTGATCATGGTTTTTCCTCCAAAATACCGACTGTTTCCAGCCATGTTTTTGCAATCAACACATGTCCTGCAGTCGACGGATGCACACGATCACTGCTTAAGACATAGGATGACTGATAAAGCAAAAAATCATCAAACTTTTCCTGCGTATCTCCTAAAAGGATACCATACTCTTGCGCTACTTTAGCAAGCACTTGTTGGTAGTTGGTAAGCATTTCTCTTAGTGGATCTTCTTTGTTGGCTTCAACCATAAACGGGGTCAAGAGAATCATTCCTTTGACACTCGGTAACGTCTGAGCGATCAAATCACGCAACTCTGATTCAAATCTTTCAATCCCCACCAGTTCCGTTTGAGCAAATGTGCCATCAAAATGCCGCCACACATCATTTACACCGATCATGATCGTTACCCAATCTGGTTGAAATGCCAATACATCATCCTTCCAACGCTTCTTCAAATCGACGACTGTATCTCCACTGATGCCTCGGTTAACGATCATTAATTCCATTTGTGGGAGTAATGCTGTGGTATAGGCGTTGATCAGATGAACATAGCCGTCCCCCCATGACGACCATCCCGCAGGTATCGCTTGATAATTTCGATTACTATCTGTGATCGAATCCCCCATAAAAAGCAGACGATCTTTTTTATCCACTATCATTGTTTTCCTCCTTAAAGAAAGAAGACTGATCCGCTGGTGCTGGATCAATCTTCTTAAGTGATTGCTTAACCAAACGCTGTTTACTCACTTTTGTCAAGGAACCGTTGACCAACCATTTCTATGATTCTTTGTTTTTGATTAGTCCCCAAATTCTTTTGCTACTTCTACCCGTTTTTCGTTTTGATCTTTCGCATTATTCATGTCAAATTCTAGCACTGTTTGATAGCCTAAGCCGTCTGCTGTTTCTTGCATTTCTTTTAGCAATTGGTCAAATTCTGCTTCATCTTTGGCAAAAACCATTCGCCAAGAGTACTCGATGATCGTCGCTTTGGCTTGATTCCGCAACGTAGAGATCTCTGAACTATCTTCTGGCGCTACATAGCTGGCACCAGGGGCAACTAACAATTGGTCGTTCTCCTCTAAATAGCCAATGGTCGATTCTGCACCACCCATATTTTTTGACCAATCTTCTTTTACAGGATCGGTTGTTTCATTTTGATAGCTTTCCCACATTGTGTAAGCATATGGGAAGCCGGTATCAGGATTGATATCGATCGGTAATACCGTATTGACGTTTAGTGCGGATACACCATCTTTGTAACTTCCGCCACCATATTCTTCTGGCACATCCCCATCGCCATCTAGCAACGCTTGTTTTCCGAACTCAGTTAAGACAGGCTCGCCATCTTTCATTTCCCAAGTTAAGCCTTCAGGACCACTACTACCGCTTGTTTGAGAAGAATTTGCTAACACGCCTTCTGAAGAGTAGAGCCAGTCAATAAAGGCTGCGATTCGCTCTGGGTCTTCGGCATTTGAACCGATCCCGATAAATTGTTTGCCACCGTAAACTTCCGCACCATAAGAGAAGATTTTTTGGTCTTGAATCGGTGCCAACATAAAGCCTTTTCCTTCATTCAAGTTCGTAGTCGTATTAAAAGCCGCTTGACCTAACCAAGGCCACCATGAGAATAACACTTGTCCTTCTTGGAATTTGGCGAAAAGTGTATCGTAATTTTGCGTCGTTGATTCTGGATCTACTAAGCCCATTTGGTTGGCTTGGAAATAAAACTTAAGTGCGCGAATATATTCAGAATCACTATCGAGAATGCTTTGATAATCAGAACCATCCGCTTTTGCCAAGACAAATCCTGATTCATCGTACCCATAGTAGGTGACTAGCTGTTTGCCTGCATTCATCATGTTGCCGTCCCAATCGCTGAATAGAGAAAACCCATAAACTTTTTTCCCAGAATCTGTTGTTGGATTGTCTTCTTGCATTTTTTGAATCACAGGAAGCAGGTCTTCAAGTGTCCCGATTTCTGGGTATCCTTGCTCCCCATAAAGATCCCAACGCACGTAAGCACCAAATGTAGGGTCTAATCCTTCTGAGGGATCGGTGGCTTTTAATGTAGAAACGGAAGTTGGAAAGCCATATAGACCATCGGCATCTTTGTTTAGATTTTGAACAGCCGCATCAAAGCGCTGAACATTTTCCATAGTTTCATAATACTCGCTCGCATCGGTCAACAAACCAGCTTCAACCAATTCGTTGTATTGTTGGCCATTATCAACAATGATCAAATCGCCCAAATCACCTGCTGCCGTCCTCGTTTGATAAAGAGTGTCTCCGTTTCCAGCAACGTTTGGTGCGATGATGTTCAATTCCATATTGAATTTATCTCGCACGATTTTGGCAAACCAACCTTCTTGCATCCCCATATAGTTGGCTAACCCATTATAGACATCGATCGTGATCGTCTCATCGTAACCACTTTCGCTAGAAGCAGCGTCTGTGTCAGATTCAGCCGCTCCTCCACAGCCGGCTAAACTACCTAGCAATGTCATGCCTAACAAACCTGTTGTTACATATTTCGACATTTTTTTCATTTTCTTCCCTCTTTCTTTTTATTAACCTTTCACCGCACCCAACATAATTCCTTTGACAAAATATTTCTGGAATAGCGGATAAATGAACATGATTGGTAAAACAACAATGACTGAAACGGTCATGCGAATCGAAGTCGGCGTCTGCGTTGTCGCTGCTGAAGCGATGCTGGAAAGTGATCCCGATGTATTTTTGACCATTTGTGCCAACGAATTGGCTTGATTGATATACGTATAAAGAAGGTATTGCAAGGAGTAGAGACTTTGATCCGTAATGTAAATCAGTGTATCTTGGAAAGAATTCCATTGACCAACTGCCGAGAAGATCGCAACTGTTGCTAAAATCGGCGTACAGTTGGGTAAAATTACCCGAAAAAATACTTGAATGATGCCAGCTCCATCCATTTCAGCTGCTTCTTGCAACGATTTGGGGATTGACTCAATATAGGTTTTCACTAAGATGATGTTAAAAGGCTGAACGACAGCCGGCAAAATATAAACCCAAAAATTATTCGTTAAACCTAATGTCTTCATCGTGATGAATAATGGAATCAGCCCTGCATTGAAATACATTGTAATCACGACAAAGCGATACCAAAATTTTCGTTTCCACATTTTTTCTTGGGTAAACATAAAGCCTAAGAAGGCTGAAGCTAAGACGGTTGCTGCTGTTCCGATCACCGTTCTAGCCACCGAAACGGTTGCGGCTAATGGCAACCCTTTTAGTTGTAACACTTGACTGTAGTTTTCAAAATGGATCTCTTGTGGAAAAAAGCGAATTTGTCCTAACGCACTCAACTCATTATTACTGATTGAATTAATAATCAAGTAATAAAAAGGATACGCGCAAATCAACGTAATCAGAAAGAAAAAGGTATAATTGAGGATACTAAACGTCAGGTTTTCACGTTTGGGTACTTTTTTCGCCTTTTTCTTTTCACTAATCGATAGTTCCATAGATATCCTCCTCTCCTAAATAATGGAAGTCCCCCGAATTTTTTTCGAAGCAATATTGACGATGGCTAACAAGGCAACAGAAATGACACTTTTTAGCATACTGATCGCGGTAGCCAGAGATAGACTATTTCCGCCCATCCCTAAATTGTAGACATACAAATCGAGGACTTGGATCGTATTTCGATTGAATGCATTTTGGAAAACAAAGTACTGATCCATCCCGTTGTTCAGCAAGTTGGCGATAGACAGCATCAGCATCACAAGGAACGTCGGCATCAAGGCAGGTAGTGTGATATGACGCATCAGATGGAAACGATTCGCCCCATCGATTCGTGCCGATTCATACAATTCGGGGTCAATTCCTGAAATGCCTGCCAGATACATGATGGCACCCCAGCCCAAGCCTTTCCAAATATTCCAAAGACACATCATCAGCCATGTATGATTGCCGCTATCCAAAAATTTGACTGGATCGGTAACGAAGCCCCATTCTTGCAGCAACGTGTTTACCAGCCCTGTTGAAGAAAACAAGCTAAAGGCGATCGTATACACCAAAACCCAACTGATAAAATTTGGCAGCGTGGTCAGCGTTTGGACCAAGTTTTTAAACCATTTGCACTTAATTTCGTTCAGTAAAATAGCGAAGCCTACTGGTAGGATCGAAGTGGCGATCCCTAAAAAACTCATGGCAAAGGTGTTTTTCATTACTTGTACGATCTGATCCACTTGTGTTGGACTAGAGACAAGAAGTCGAAACCATTTGAAGCCTACAAACTCGCTGCGCGCTAAACCTAATGCTGGTTTGTAATCATAAAGTGAATAAATCCATCCGTGCAAAGGAAAATAAGAGAACAAAAACACGAGAATCAGGAAGGGAACGATACATAAAAACAAAATCTTCCCTTCTCGTGTCACCCGCTTATTTTTTCTTGGGACACTGCTTAATTTACTTTCCATTTTCCTCCCCCTTTTTTTGTAACCGCTTTTACATTTTTAATACTAGCACCTGAAATCTTATTTGCCACCTGTTAAAAATAGAGGTCAATCCGTACATTTTAGACTTTATTTTTCTTTTATTTATAAGGAATGCTGATATATCAAGGTTTCAGATAAAAGACACCTAAATGGTAAGGCTTTCAATATTTGTTTTTTGCGAGTACTATAGGAATATATCAATTTTGGAGGGATAAAAATGAAGTACAATCCTGATGGTCAACTGTACAAAATAACCACCGTTTTTTCACAATTCACATTGTTAAATTTACTCTATATCATTAGCTGTTTGCCAATTATTACGATTGGAGCTGCGACAGCTGCCCTTTATGAAGTGACGATTCGTTATGCGGATGAAGAGCGTGGTGAATTGATCGTGGGCTATGTCCGAGCGCTACGAGCAAACTTCATGAAAGCAACCGGTAGTTTTCTCCTTCTTGGGTTGCCCATGGTAGCACTACTGTATAGTAGCTTGTTTTGGTTTTCCTCAAAAACCATTCTTGCCAGTATTTTTGCCTTCGTCCTAATTGTTACAGCTATTTATCTGTTTATTGTGTTAGTCTATTGCCTCGCGTTAATTGGACGTTATGAAAACAGCTTTAGGCAAACATTAAAAAACGCGTTTCTGTTACCGATCGCGGACCCTATCCGTTCGTTAGCCCTCGCGCTTATTCCTATCGCTGCGTTTTGTTTTGTTGTTTTATTTCCGTTGTTTAAATTCCTCTTGTTGATTTTTGGTTTTTCTTTTGTTATTTATTGTAGCTCGTTCCTGTTGCTTTCTATCTTTCGTAATCAACAAGCATGAAAAAAATCAGTCATCTCTCACTTTTTCGTCGTCTGAGTCAGTTTTCCATTCGGCGACAATTGTTCATTCTTTATCTACCTGTTGTTTTTTTATCCACAGTGACTATTGGTCTCTTATTGGTCTACGATTCAACCAAACAGCTGACAGGCAATTACCAACACTTGGCTGAGTTAAATGCTCAGCGTGTCAAATCTGTTCTTTTTGATACAACAAACACGCTGACCAACACGGCGAGTTCCTTATCAAACGATACTCATCTACGTCAGCTTTTAACTGCCAATTACCTTGACGACCAAGAAGCGATCGTGGACATCAATAGCTATGATCAGCTAGATGAGATCAGAAATCTTCAAACCTCGATTGCGAAATTAACCATCTATACGACGAATCAAACCATTCCGAACTATAAATATTTTCAACAGGCAGATGACACGATTCAAGCGACCGCCTGGTACCAAAGAGCTCTCAAGCAACCCGATGCTTTTTTGATGACGATGCCAGAGGATTACAAAGCAAATCGTTTGAGTCTTTATAAAACGTTGCCTTTGCCTTTATCAAAAGAAACTGCCGTTTTGGAGATCCAAGTCGATTACAATTATCTCAGTAACCGACTTCGTAATTCATCCTATGAATTGGAATTACAGTTAAATGATGATGTCATCTTTTATAGCGACAAAATCAATCAAGTTGGGGAACCGGGACAGCTGACAGCTCTTTCTGAGCCGCAAACGAGTGCTGCCTTTTTAAAAAATGATGGTACCAAGGTGATGCTGACCAAAAGCACCTTACCCATGAGTAACAAAGAAGACATCATCACGATTTATAGTGCGGATACCAATGCCTATCGCAATCTACGCGCCAATCTGATCCGGTGGAGCACGATCGTTTTGGTGATTTTGATCACTACTTTCATCATCGTCTTTCTCTTTGCTCGATTCTTTACCAAACGAATTTCTCAACTGCAGCAGGCGGTCTACTTTGCCTCGATCGAGGATTATGATTTCTTTCAAAATATTAGCGGCGAAGACGAGATTTCACAGATATCTCTTGATTTCCACAAGATCATTCAACGAATCAAGAAAAAAGAAGAAGAGATCTACCGTTCACGTTTGGCACAGCAAGAGCTGTTGACTCAGCAGCAGCAAATGGAATTTAATATCTTAGCGGGGCAGATCAATCCCCACTTCTTGTTCAATACATTAGAAACGATTCGTATGATGGCGCTGACTTCCGGCAATTCTGACGTCGTTTATGCCATCAAATTACTGGCAAAATCGATGCGCTATACGCTAGAAGCCCACGGAACCAAGCGAACGAGTTTAGAAGAGTCCTTAGATGCCGTTCACGTATATGTCAAGATCCAGCGGATGCGCTTTGGCGATCGAGTCAACTTTTCCTATTCAGTCTCCAATGAGATCGACCAAAAAGAGGTCCAAATATTGCCCCTCCTGATTCAACCATTGGTGGAAAACGCCATCTCCCATGGCTTGGAAGGCATCACCTATCCAGGATTTGTCCGTTTGACGATCACCAAAGACGGCCATGATCTGGTGATCGTGGTACAAGACAATGGCAGCGGGATACCGCCAGAAAAACTCGAACACTTGCAGCAAAAAATCAAGACGCCCTCCACCCATGCCAAAAAGAACATTGGGTTAGCCAATGTCAATCATCGGGTCAAAATGTTTTATGGACCTGAATACGGCTTAACGATCGAGAGTGTGTTGGGCAGCGGCACACAAGTCACCTTGCGGATCCACGATCTAAGCCAAGATTCATTTTCTCCTCGCTAAAACAGTAAAGCCCCCCCTTCGATTCCTGTTTCAGAAATCGAAGGGGGGCTTTTGATTGATTAGAAATCCCGCACACGAAGGGTTTGTTGTGGTGAAGAAGCACTGGCGCAACAGCCCACCATGATTCCAGTAAAGACACCACCGACTTCAGTGGTCAGATATTTTGTTTCTCCACTGCCTAAAGGCTGTGCTTGTCCTTGTTCATCAAGAACAGAAAAACGATAGGTTTCTTTATCGGCGCTCAGCTGAAAGGTGACCGTATCCGCTGCATAAGGCAGTTTCTTTTCCACTTTCCATAAGGAACCGATTTGTCGGCGGAAAACCAGCTGCTGACTGGTCGCTGTTTTTTCCAGGTATCCCTCATAGTGATGGGTGGCATTTAAGAAAACCGTCAATCCCGCTTGTCCATCCGTTAGTTGCCGACAATCAAAGGTTGCTTGAAATTGTTGCTCAAAGGCGGTTTGCCGTTGGAACACAGCCGCGAGTTTGCCTTGATCAGACAGACCCGTCTGATTAGGATGCAGCAAGAGGCTATGTGGCTCTTCTTCAATCAATGTTGGGTCCCATTCGAATAAAGTCACGTAATCAGGCTTGCTGCTCTCCTTTCGTGTTTCCTTTGATGCTGCCGCTGTGTCTACCTGAATGGTTTCTGGCAAATGACCTTTTTCGCCAAACACCGGCCATGAGTTTGACCAGTCTACTGACAGCAAACATGTTTCCCGCCCTAACAAATGCCTCAAAGGATAGCTGATGGAGCGTACTGCTAGACAGACTGCCCACCAGTTGCCTTTAGTATCTTGCACGAGATCCGCATGCCCTGCGGCTTGCAGTGGCAAATTCGTACTGCGATTGGTCATCACTGGATTGTTGGGGCATGCTTCGTAGGGTCCCGTCAAGGAACGGCTGCGGGCCATGGTCAGCATATGCCCATAGGACGTTCCGCCTTCGGAGATCAACAGGTAGTAATAGCCGTCTTTTTTATACAAGTGGGGGCCTTCTGGATCAGCCGCTCCGCTGCCCGTCCAAATGTTTTGGCGCGGGCCTAGTTCTCCAGAAACCAAATCGATCGTCCGCAGATAGATCTCCTTATGGGTGCCTAAGTAATAGGTCTGTCCATCGTCATCTGCGAAAATCGTCGGGTCGATCCCAGGAGTGTCCAGCCAAATCGGGGCAGACCATTCACCGGCGATGTCATCCGTCCAGATCAGAAAGTTGCCTTCTCCTCCTTCGTTTGCGCCAACGTTGGTGCAAACGAGGTAAAAGCGGTCCTTGATAAAACGCAAGGTTGGGGCATACAGACCAAAAGCATTGGGATTTTCAGTCGATAACTGCAGCTGCTCAGGTCGCGAAAGTCCATGGCCAATCAGCTGCCAGTCTGCCAAGTTTTTACTGTGATAGATTGGTAATCCAGGAAAATATTCAAAGGTACTCGTCACCAGATAAAAGTCTTCACCGACACGGCAAATACTGGGATCTGGATGAAATCCAGGCAAAATTGGATTCGTGATGGTTCGCATGGGCATCTAGAACTCCTTTATCGTGGTTTGGTCAGCGGTCAGCTCATGGCTCGTTTTTCCAGCAGTCGTGTGAATCTGCAAGGATGCTTGCTGGATGCCAGTCAGCTTGACGATCAGTTCTTGAGCGACTCTTTCGACAGCTACCTCGCCAAGCCATTCACCGTGGTGATCATAGATAGCGGCAGCGGTCTTGTCTTGCGGATCAAAGAGATGGATCGTTGGATGTTCAGCATAGTCATAGACTGCTTTGGTTTGTTCATGGCCTTCGACAATCAGTTGATTTGGTCGGACTAACAGTGGCAAGTGGAAATAGTCATAGGTTTCTTGGTACCAGTGTCCGCCCTCGTAGGCTTTGCCAGATAAGTAGTCGATCCAATGCCCCTTCGTCTTCGGTACGTAAAAGGAGACCGTTCCTTGATCATTAAAAATGGGTGCAACTAAAAGGTGTTCCCCCAGCATGTATTGGCGATCCAAATGATGGGTCATCTCGTCTTCAGGAAACTCTAAGACCATCGCCCGCATCATCGGAATCCCCGTTTGGGCGGTTAGCACCGATTGGGCTTGCAAGTAAGGCATCAAGGACAATTTTAACTTGGTGAAGGCTTTGGCTACCGCCACGGCTTCGTCGTCATAAACCCATGGCACTTTGTATTCCCAGCTGCCATGGTAACGGCTATGGGAAGACAGCAGACCAAATTGTGTCCAGCGCTTGTAAAGGTCTGGGGTTGAACCAGCTTCAAACCCTGAGATATCGTGGCTCCAATACCCAAAGCCGCCTAACCCAAAGGACAGACCTGCCCGCAGTGACTCTGCCATCGATGGATAATCTGAGGTACTGTCGCCACCCCAGTGTACAGGCAAACGTTGCGAACCAACCGAAGCTGCCCGCGCAAAAACGATGGCTTCTTCTGCTCCCTTGACTTCTTTCAGCAAGTCAAAGACGACTTTATTGTATAGGTAGGCGTAATAATTGTGCATTTTTTCTGGATCAGAGCCGTCATAGTATACCGCATCGGTGGGAATCCGTTCCCCAAAATCCGTTTTGAAGCAATCCACACCCATGTCTAATAAGGCACGCAGCTTGCTATTGTACCAAGCGACCGCTTCAGGGTTGGTGAAGTCGACGATCGCCAAACCTGCTTGCCATTTGTCCCATTGCCAGACATCTCCATTGGCGCGTTTCAAAAAGTAGCCATTGGCCATCCCTTCGTCAAACAAGGGGGATTTTTGCCCAATGTAAGGATTGATCCAAACACAGATTTTCAATCCTTTGGCTTTCAAGCGCTGCAGCATTTTTTCCGGTTCTGGGAAAGTTCGTTCGTCCCACGTGAAGTTGCACCACTCGTATTCCTTCATCCATAAGCAGTCAAAATGAAAGACCTCAAGGGGAATCTCACGTTCTGCCATACCGTCTACAAAAGATGTTACGGTTTGTTCATCATAATCCGTCAAGAACGAGGTACTTAGCCACAACCCAAAGGACCACGCAGGCGGCAGCGAAGGTTTCCCCGTCAAATCAGTGTAGCGCTGGATCACTTGTTTTAACTCATCACCGGCGATCACAAAGTACTGCAGCAATTGTCCTGGACTGCTGAATTGAACACGCGAAACTTTTTCACTCCCCACTTCGAATTGCACCCGATCTGGTGAATTGACAAAGACGCCATACCCTTTATTACTTACATAAAACGGAATATTTTTATAAGCTTGCTCTGTACCAGTGCCCCCGTCGGCATTCCAAATATCAACACTTTGGCCATTTTTCACGAAATTAGTAAAGCGTTCCCCTAAACCATAGATCGTTTCTCCCACATCCAGGGTCAACTGTTCGCTGATATGGGTATTTGCTTGCGGATCAATCACTAAGGCTTTACTGCGAGGTTTGCTTTGGGTAATCAGCTGGTCTTTGTAATAAAACGAAGCTGTCACATTTTCCTCTTTGCTAATCACGACTTGCAAGTCTCCCGAGCGAAAAACATACGATTGCTCATCTTCTGAAATATCAGGAGTGATTTCTTCTGTCATCAATTCAAAATCGGGGGCTTTGGCTTGGACTCCCTTATAATTGTAGAGGGTGATCCCAATGATATTGGTTCTAGGGGTAGTGACTTCCATCGTTAACAATCCGCCATCCAGTGTTGCCCCTTTATGCCCGACATAGCTATAAGGCAGATATAAGACCAATTTGTTTTCTTCTTTACGGGCATCGTAGACATGCACCGCAAATTTCACATCAAATCCTTCACGAAATAACCAACCGCCATCTGAAAATTTCATTTTTTTCCTCCTTGTTGGATCAATGTCAACGCCCCTAACAGACCGGAATCATTATAGTAACGACAAGTCTCGATCGGCACTTGGAAATCCGGCCAATGGGGGTTCTCATTGATTGCTTGTTTGATTATAGCTAATAGATCAGGGTTTTGGCTGATGCCGCCGCCGATCAGTATTTTTTCGGGATTCATCGTGACAGCTAGGTTGTAAATCGCAAGTGCGACATAACGTGCCCACTGTTTCAGAATCTCCTGCGTTTCAGGATCACTCGACCGCTGCTGCATGATGGTTTCGCCTAAAATCTCCTCTGATTCAGGAATCGCTTTTGCCCGTCGATAGGCAGCAATCAGTCCTCTCGTTGAAGCTAGATCATGGAGGGTCGCAAAAGAAGATGCTTGAAAATCAGTGATCATCATCCCGAATTCTCCTGCCCGAAACCCATTCCCGTGAATCAACTGGCGCTGATGAACGAGCGCGCCACCAATACCGGTACCTAATGTGATCATGACAAAATCTTGTACGTCAGTAGCATTGCCGGTCGAAAGTTCTGCTAAAGCAGCACATTTCGCATCATTTTCGATCCAGATCGGATAGGGCTTGGTTAAACGCTGCTGCAGCTCTTGTACGACAGCACAGCCGTGTAAAGGAGCCAACGCCCCCGCCATGATCGCTCGGCCATTGACTGAATCAATGAAACCAGGAAAACTCAGCCCGATCGCTTCGATAACATGCGCTTGCTCGACTTCTTGTATTTTGGCAGCTAAGGCAGCAAAAAATTCATCCCGCGTATTACTCGGGGTTTTGATTTTGCCTCGGTCCAGCCATTGATTCTTCTCGGTAAAAACCCCAAATTTGATATAGGTCCCGCCTACATCAAAGCACAGGCGTACATCTGTCATTTTTCCTCCTCCGTTCAAAAAGCGCTTACAGTTTCATCTAAATTATATAAAAGAAAAAAAAGAAAGCCTACCAAGCAATTTAGTCATCGTTACCCTAAAAAATAGATGTCCGTAGAAAATCACGGACATCTTTGTGGTTATTCATTTTTCCGAAACTCATTTGGTGAAACCTGATGGTATTGTTTGAACTTTTTGTAGAAATAATCAACATTGCTGTAGCCTACCAATTCAGCGACTTCATAGACCATTAGATTGGAATGACGCAAGATTTCCACCGCCTTTTCCATTCGCACTTCATCCAAGAACGCCAAATAATTTTTACCGGTTTCTTTGCGAAACTTCTTGCCTAGATAGGCACTATTGTAATTGAAATGTTCCCCGATTTTTTTCAAGGTCAAATCTTCTTGATAATGCTTTTTTGTATATTGGATCAATTCTGCAATGATATCGATTTGGTTCAAACTGCTGGCGACTGTTGCTTGCAAGGCTGCTAGTTTTTCGGCGATGACCTTTTGCAGCATCGGAAACGTTTGGGCGAGAAAAATCTGCTGATGCACTTCGTCTGTCGACCATTCGATTGCTAAGGCTACTTTTTCACTGATTTGATGCTGCAACCATTCGATGTCACCATTGATTTGCCATTTGATCTCTTCTTCCAATGCCAATGAATGATAAAAGGTTTGATAATAGCGGAATAACGGCTGTTCCAACGGATCGTTTGCCAAAATCGCTTTTACTAATTCTTCACGCAAATCGCTTCGTTCTTCTGCTTCTTGGGTCGTATCCAAAACATGGTGAGAAATGACTTGATTGGGAAATAAGAAAATCAATTTACTCAATGTCTGGATATCGATCATCAATGGCTTCAAGTTATCTTGCGCCGCAAACCAGCGGGAGATCAAGATTTCTTGATGAGCCATTTTTTTGCGGCACCACGCATCGATCGCCTCGTCGGGAAAGCGTTCCTCGTTTAACAAAACCAAATACCGATGATGCCGATGGATCAAGGTGATGACTTGCGCCACTTGCTCCTGCAATTTCTCAACCAGCTTTTGGGCATCTGCCTCCTCGGGAAGTCGCAATAGCTTGATGGCTTGTGCGTCTTTGATCCCCGTTGGATCCCCGCCAAACAATTTCTCCATCAACTGACTCTTCTGATTTTTCTGCTGATCGGTCTTGGCTTTTTGATCGATTTTCGTCAAAATACCGATCAGCTCTTCTTCATCAACTGGTTTCAGCAAATAGGTCACAGCGCCCAGTTGCAACGCTTGCTTGGCATAGTCAAAATCTGAGTAGCCGGACAAAATAATGGCAAAAAACAAAAGCCCTTCCTCCGATGCTGCTTGTACCATCTCAAGACCATTTTTTCCCGGCATACGGATATCAGCGATCACAACATCTGGCTTCAATTCGCGGATCATTGCCAAGCCAGCTTCGCCGTTATCTGCCGCCCCGACGATTTGATACCCCAGACGTTCCCAATCGATGATCAGAGGCAGTCCATTTCGGATCGATGCTTCATCGTCAACGATCAACACTTTACGCATTTTCCAACCTCCATTTTCAGCTACTCCTTCGTTACATCATGTTTCACTTGTCAAACTTGCCCCGTTAGTGCGAATCACCTCTTGATACCAATAAAAACTATCTTTCGGGATGCGGGCCAACTGACGTTCGCTTTGATTGTCGCGATCGACATAAACAAACCCATAGCGTTTTTTGTATCCATTCAACCAGCTCAGTAGATCTGTAAAGGACCAAGCACAATAGCCGATCAGCTCAACCCCATCCGTGATGGCCTTTTGCAGTTCCACCAGATGTTCCTGCAAATAGGTGATGCGGTAGGGGTCATGGATCTGCTTGTCTTCTGTCAATTGATCGATGGCGCCTAACCCATTTTCAGTAATAAAAATCGGCAAGTCATAATTGGCTTGGATGCGCCGCAAGGCTACACGGAAACCAACGGGATCGATCTCCCAACCCCAATCCGTTTTTTTCAAGTGAGGATTTTCCGCCGTCGCAAACATGGTTTCTTCGGGTGAGAACTCACCAGCTGCCGCTTGCATCAAATACGGATCGACTTTAGAAAATTCTTTCTTTTCAGCTGACTGCTTTTGCAAATTGTTTTGCTGGGCCGTCCCACCGTGATAGTAATTGATTCCTAAGAAATCAGGTTTTGCCTGTTTTAATAGTGCTTGATCTTCTGGAGTGACTTCAGGAGCCAAGCCAACTTTGGCTAATTGCTTGTACACAAATTTCGGGTATTCGCCTTTGCAATAGACATCTAAAAACCACGCGTTGTTGAAGGCTTCGCCATTTTCTGCTGCTAGCACATCTTCTGGGTCACAGCTAAACGGATACATCGGTCCATAGCCAAAACTTGGGCCGATCTTGCCCTGAGGAACCAGCTCATGGAACAAATTGATCGCCTTAGCATTGGCAAGGTTGATGATATGATTGGCTGCATACATCCGTTTTAAGTCCTTCAAGCCCGGTGGATGTGCCGCCCAACGGTACCCTAAGGAAGTGAAGACATTTTGTTCATTCATGGTGACCCAATAGGTGACTTTCTTTCCTAAGCGTTCAAAAAGGATTCGGCAATACCGTTCAAATGCCGCTGCTGTTTCTCGCCCCTCCCATCCTTGGTACTTGTCTTGCAAAGCCTGAGGAAGGTCCCAATGATACAGCGTCAAAATCGGCTCTACTCCTTGCCGAAGCAATTCGTCCACCAGCTTTTCGTAAAACGCCACACCCGCTTCGTTGACCGCGCCTTCGCCATCAGGTAAGATTCGCGACCACGCCACGCTGAAGCGATAGGCTTTCAAGCCCATTTGCTTCATCAAGGCAACATCTTCTTTGTATCGATGGTAGTGATCGATCGCCACTTTGCCGTTGGTTTCCTCAAAGGTATTGCCGGGAATTTGGGCATAGGTATCCCAAATCGACGGACCTTTGCCGTCTTCTGCCCACGCACCTTCAATTTGATAGGCCGCCGAAGCCGCCCCCCATAAGAAGTTTTCTGGGAAAGGATCTAAGTTTGTGTGAAACATCAAGTTGCCTCCTTCAATTCCTAAACCGAGTTAAATCGGTTACATTTTATCGTATCATAATTTGGTTGATTCGTAACAATTGCCAAAAGATATTTTTTAGGTGAAAAAACTGTCGCTCCTCAGAACGACAGTCGTTTCTTATTAAAACAGGTAATCATTCAAACGAGATTTCACATATTCAATGTGGCTGGATTCTAATTCGATTTGATCATGCGCCAATGCGTAATCTGTCAGTGTTTCTAAGTTTTCCTCATCAGCAACGATCTTCGCTCCGATACCTTCTTGGAAAGAGGCGTACCGTTTTTCCTTCAACTCGTCTAAGAAGCGGTCTTCTTTTAGTTTGGCTGCTGCTTTCAACGCTCGGGCATACGTATCCATACCAGCGATGTGGGCTAACAACAGATCTTCCATTTCAAATGACGAACGACGGACTTTAGAATCGAAGTTGATTCCTCCCGGTGCGATGCCGCCGTTTTCTAAGACTTCGTATAAAGCGAGTGTCGAGTCAAAGACGTTGGTTGGGAATTCATCCGTATCCCATCCTAACAGCATATCTCCTTGGTTGGCATCCAGTGAGCCTAATGCGTTATAGCTGCGGGCAACAGCGATTTCATGTTCAAAGGTATGGCCAGCTAATGTTGCATGATTGGCTTCTAGGTTTAACTTGAAATCTCCTTCTAAGCCGTAGTGCTGAATGAAGGCCATCGTTGTCGCTGCATCAAAATCATATTGGTGTTTTGATGGTTCTTTTGGTTTCGGCTCTAATAAGAACTGCGGTTTATGACCGATTTTTTCTCCATAAGCGATCGCCATTTTGAATAGACGGGCGATGTTGTCTTGTTCAAATTTCATGTCTGTATTCAACAAGGTTTCATAGCCTTCACGGCCGCCCCAGAAGACATAGTTTTCACCGCCTAATTTTTTCGAGATATCTAAGCCTTTTTTAACTTGGGCTGCTGCATACGCGTAAACTTCCGCATTATTGGTGGAAGCAGCGCCGTTGTTGAAACGAGGGTGTGAGAACATATTTGCTGTATTCCATAATAGTTTGATTCCCGTTTGTTCCATTTTTTCTTTGATCAAATCGGTGATTTCGTCTAAGTTTTGGAAAAATTCTTCTAACGTTTCTCCCGCAGGTGCCACGTCAACATCATGGAAACAGAAGAACTCTGCCCCTAATTTTTCGCAAATCTCAAAGAAGGCTTCTACTCGATTTTTCGCCGTTTCCATTTCGGTGTCACCAATCCACGTCCGTTTGTTGACAGGTGCGCCGAAAGGATCAGAGCCGTCTTGCGTCATGGTATGCCAATAGGCGATTGCAAAACGTAGATGATCTTTCATTTTCTTGCCTAAAACAACTTCTTCGGCATCGTAGTGGCGAAATGCAAACATATTGTCTGTTTTAGGACCTTCGTAGCGGATTTTTTCGATCTCTGGGAAATAAGTCATTGTTGTTGCCTCCATTTTATGTTTTTTAGTGTAATAAACTAACTTACTTGTTTCCAATCATTTAGAACCAAAAACGATTCCTCACTTTGATCATGTAGATTGCCTGCTGCCTTTACGCTACTCGATTTGCGCCAATGCATGGCAAATAGGTGAGGTTTGTTGGTAGACGGTGCGGTAGATCGCATAAATTTCTTGGTATTTGGCGACATTTTCAGGAATCGGTGCAATGGCCTTGCCGTATTTGACAAAGCCGTTAACACAAGCGGCCGCATCTGGATAAATGCCGCTGCCGATTGCTGCCAGCATTGCTGCGCCCATACCTGGACCTTGTTCAGTAGATAAAGTCAGCATTTCTGCATTAAAAATATCGGCTTGCATTTGCAGCCATTCGGCATTTTTCGCACCGCCCCCCACAGAAACGATCTGGGTGAATTTCCGCTGTGCTCGTTCTTCCATGATCATTTGGGAATCTTTCAAAGAGAAGGTGATCCCTTCTAAGACGGCACGACTGAAATGCTTTTCGCGATGCCGTGTGTCAATGCCAATAAAACTTCCTCTGATTTGGCTGTCGGTATGTGGGGTGCGTTCGCCCACGATATAAGGCGTAAACAGCAGGCCTTCTGCCCCCGGTTTTACCTCACTGATCGCTGAAAGCAATTCCTGAAACGATTGGTTGGGGGCAAACGTATCACGATACCAGCTTAAGGAATTTCCAGCGGCTAACGTGACCCCCATTGAATACAACTTGTCTTTGATCGCATGACGGAAAAGGTGTAGATCGCCTTGATAATCAACCTCTTGCGCTTCTTCAAAGGATAAGAACACACCGCTAGTGCCAATCGACACCATGCCGACACCTTCGGCGATGATCCCTGAACCTAATGCAGCACAGGCATTGTCTGCGCCACCTGCACAGATCGTCACCTCTTGTTCAAAGCCAAAGGCTTCTTGCAGTTCTTTTCGCATTTGCCCTACTGGCGCTGCTGATTCAAAAAGCGGCGGCAGTAAATCCGATGCGATGGCGAATTTTTCTAGAATGGCTTCAGACCAGCACTTCTTTTCGATATCCAGCAGTAACGTACCCGCCGCATCAGAATAATCCATCGAATAGTTACCAGTCAGCCAAAAAGCCAAGTAGTCTTTTGGCAGCATCATGTGACGAACTTGTTGCCAATGTTCAGGCTCATGTTCTTGAACCCATAAAATTTTTGGTAAGGTGAACCCTTCCAAAGCAACATTCTTGGTGATTGGTTTTATTTCCTCTCCAAAGGATGCCATGATCGCTTGGCATTGTTTGGTGGTTCGAACGTCATTCCATAATATTGCCGGACGAATGACTCGGTTATCTTCATCCAATAAAACAAGACTATGCATTTGCCCGGAAAAGCTGATGCCGATCAATTCTTTCTGCAGCGTTGGAAGCTGCTGAATCAAGGTTTTGATTACCTTGTCTGCAGCCTCTTGCCAATGCACCGGCTCTTGCTCACTGAACCCCGGTCTAGGGGATGACAATGGATAGTCAGCACTTGCTGTTCCTTGGAGTTCCCCGGTTTGATCAAAAACTAGGCCTTTTAACGCACTTGTTCCTAGATCCAACCCTAAAAAATAAGCCATCTCTTCTCTCCTTCCTCTGTTTGAAGCAGTTAACCATTGATCCTCAATCGGTTAATTAGCATTCAAAACTAACTAATTGGATAGTAAACGATTCTCGCATTCCTGTCAAGCGCTTTCAACGATTCTTTTATGGTTTTTCGTTCTCAAACTACTGTTCCTACATTCTTCGTTTTTTCTTTATTCTTCAGCTTGCACAATATTAATTTGCACGGTAAACTAACACTAATCACATCTACGAAGAGGAGAACACATGATTATCAATAAAATGGGCATACGCGAACAAAATGAAGCGGCTGTATTGAAGACAATCATTGACAATGAAAATGTGTCAAGAGCGGAAGTGTCAAATTTGACCCATCTCAATAAAGCGTCTGTTTCTCAAATAACCAAAAAACTAATCGACACGGACTTCGTGCGCGAAGTCGGCATTGGGGATTCCACTTCGATCGGTGGTCGCAAACCGATTCAATTGCAATTCAATCACCGTAGCAGCTTAGCTGTTACCTTTGACATCGGCTATAACTATGTTCGTGGAATGCTTTCTTATATCAATGGCGAGATGATCGCCTCCGCCGATCATTCTCATGAATTGATCACCAAAGAAAATGTACTGGCGACGATCGATTCTATGATGAAAGAATTTTGGCCGCAAATGCCGCAAACCACTCATGGATTAGTAGGAATCTGTTTGGCGATCCACGGCATCGTTCACAATCAGACGATCACCTTTGCCCCCTACTACGACTTGGAACACTTTGATTTGATCGCCCCTTTGAGCCAAAAATACAATACGGCGGTCTATATAGAAAACGAAGCCAATTTAACAGCTTTAGGCGAGTACTGTTTTTCTTCTGATTCCACGAATTTACTGAGCGTCAGCGTCCATAGCGGGATCGGTGTCGGAATCATCGTTGATGGGCAGTTGCAAACCGGTACTCACGGTATGGCGGGGGAAGTTGGCCATTCTACGCTCTTTCCTCACGGCAACTTGTGCCCTTGCGGCAATCGAGGCTGCTTAGAGCAATATGCCTCGAACAAAGTCTTGTTTGACACCTACAGTCACTATACAAAAACTGCCTTCGTAAATTCGGATACCTTCGCACAAGCCTACCATGCCGGAGAAAAATCAGCAGTCGAATTGGCGCTACAAAATGTTGAGTTTCTTAGCATTGGGCTAAACAATGTCATCACTTTTTCTGATCCCGAAGAAGTCTATATCAACAGCTCGGTCTATCGCAAAATTCCTGATTTATTACTGGCGCTTCAGCAAAAATTGACCAGCCAGTTCACCAAAAACACGAAGATCAAAAACAGTCGATTAGGCGATCAAGCCCCGCTGTTTGGCGGTAACGTTCTAGTGGCAAAACATTTCTTGAATATCAACGATTTGCGCTTTGCAGCACTTGATCTCTCCCATGCGATCCGTTAAATGAACGCTGGACTGAAAACTCAGTCCAGCGTTTTCTTTTGGTAAAAAGGTCTCGCTATCCTTTGATTCCGCCAGCCGTCACACCGCCCACGATGTATTTCGAGAGAAACAGATAAATCAGCAGTAAAGGAATAATACTTAATGAGATCCCTAGATACATACTGCCAAATTCAGTACGGTAAACATCGGTTTTCAGCAATTGGACCAGCATCGGCAACGTATACTTTTCCGTATCGTTGATCAAGATCAAGGGCATCAAGAAATTATTCCACGAGGTTACGAATGAGAAAATCGCCATGGTGGCTAAGCCCGGTTTCATCAAAGGCAACATGATGCGATGGAAAATTTTGATTTCGCCGGCTCCGTCTAAACGAGCAGAATCTGCCAAATCAGGATGATAGATCGTTTCTAAATATTGCTTTAAGAAAAAAACGGTAGCGGGTGATGCGATCGCTGGTAAAATCAATGGCAGAAAATTATTTAAGAGCCCTAAGCGATTCATAAATTGATAAAAGCCGATCATGCTAATTTGCTGAGGAATCATGATCAGCCCAAGAATGACAGCAAACAGGACTTTCTTGCCACGAAATTCATAGGCGATCACGCCATAAGCCGTCAGCGCCGAAAAATACACATTGAGAACGGTAGCACCAGCAGCAATCAGGAAACTATTTTTAAACCCATTGAAAACATTGAAGCCTCTGCCCATTAAGACGGACCAGTTGTATTGGAGATTACCGCCGGGCCACAAGGACAGCCCTTGCTGGATCTGTTCCGCTGAACGGGTCGCATTGACTAAGACGACCCAAAACGGCAGTATACTTAGGATGGTCAGCAACACCAAAAAGACATAGATCAACAATCGTTTTGCTCGATAGCTATTTTCCATTTATTTTCGCCCCACTTTGCTGTTTTCTTTGAAAAATTGAAACAATAACGTGCTTAATACGATTGAAAGTACCAATAATAGTACCGACGCGGTTGCGGCAACGTTGAAATTCCGACTCCCGGTAAAGGCCTGGTTGTAGATAAACATCGTGATCGTTAAGACGCTATTGTTGGGATTGCCATTTGTCAGCAAAAAAGGAATATCGAACATTTGCAAGCCGCCAATCAAGGACGTCACCAATGTATAAAGCAAGATTGGTTTTAACAAAGGCAGCGTAATCTTGCGGAAAATTTGACCATCATTGGCTCCATCGACCATTGCTGATTCAAAAAGAGCATCATCAATGCTCAAAATGCCCGAAACCAAAACGATCGTGGTCTGACCATACCACATCCAAAATTGGATAAAGGAAACGATCAGCCGAGTGCCCGTTTCACTACGGAAAAAGTCATAGGGCTGGTCCAAAACACCGAAATGCTGCAAGACTAGGTTGATCGGACCTAACGGAAAACTGAACAAAACAAAAAATAAGATTGCTACTGAAGCGGCAGTAATGATGTTGGGTAAGTAAAAAGCGACTTTGAAGAATCCTTTCCCCCGCAAGCGCAGCTTGATATTGGTAAACCATGCCGCCAGCAACAAAGCCAAGCCAATTTGAGGAACAAAGTTTACGCCCCACAAAATAAAGGTATTGCTGATCGATTTTAAAAATAACGGGTTGCGAAAAATCGCAAGATAGTTATCCAGTCCGACAAGATTGGCAGTCGGATTCCACCCTTTTAGATCTGTAAAGCTCAGGTAAATCGTATAGAGAATTGGATAAAGCTGAAAAACCAAGAATGCTAGAAAAAATGGTGCGATAAATAATAGCCCATAGCGATGATACTGTTCAAATCTTCTCTTATTCTGCATCGTAATCCCCCTGATATTTTTTTCTTCCACTGTCAACTTTTGCCTATAAAGACAAGCCATTTAAGCAGCGCATAGTACCTAGAAAAGGTAGAAACCGACCCCGTCTTCGGTGCCGGTTTCTACAACACCTAATCTACTTGAACATCTGGATAAGCATTGACGACCGCATCTTTAAAGTTTTGGATCGCCGTTTCCTGATCCACCTCGCCTTTTGAATATGGTGTCAAACAACTATCCGTAAAGAGGGTTTCAATCGTCTGGTCATACTCGGTCAGAATTTTCGCGTTGATGTCTTGAACCATATCGGCAAATTCTGCATAGTGGTTTTGACCGCCTAAAAATTCCTCTTCATATTCGCCTTTAATTTCTTCAACGACTCGCTCATTTGATACAAAATCACCGGTATCTTCGGCCCATTGCTTTAAAAATGCTTGATCTGTGGTCAAGTAAGCCACCAATTGCGCCGCTTCTTCTTGCATCTCAGAATTTGCCGTAGCACCGATCCATGTGCCGCCCCAGAACCACGACGAAGGTCCTTGGATCATGCGCCAGTCCCCTTCTGTTGAGCTGGAGTTATCGGCAGCTGTCGCATTTGGTTTTAACCAATAGTGCAGCCCCCATGTCGGCAAACTATAACCGAATACATTGTCGCTATTCATTCCAGCAAACCAAGCTTCTGATTGTCCTTCTGTATCTTGTGTCAGGCCTTCTTCTACAAATTTTCGTGATACATCCAACAAGTCATACAAACTGTCGTCGATCACTAATTTGCCGTCTTCAACCCAGCCATGTTCGCGTTGACCATAAAAAGGCTTCGCCAAATCTTGGACACTAGAGATCATATAGGTGGTTCCACCACTTTTTTCTTTGACTGCTTTGGCTTCCTCATAGAACTTGTCGTAGTCTGACAAGGCCGCTTGCGCAGCCGCTGGATCATCGATCCCTAGCAGCTCTTCTGCCATCGACGCCCGGTAATAAAACCCGCCAGGAGCAGCTTGCCAAGCCAAGGCATGAAGAACCCCGTCTTTTGAAGTTCCTACGTCTTTGACATATTGATACGTATCTGCCGCGGCTTCATCAAGTCCCAGTGAACCAAGGTCTGCCATCATGCCTGATTCCACATATTTTTTGACAAAGGCAGATTCTAAAGCAATCACATCTGGTGCATCTTTGGAACCGAGAATCGGATCGAGCTTGGTCTCGAATTGGTCAGAAGGAATCTCCACGATCCGAATGTCATAGGCCAAATCGTCATGCGCCGGTAAATAGTAATCATTGATCATCGTTGATAATTCTGAAGTAAAGGTCCAAACCACGAGTTCATCCTTGCCACTACTTCCCGTTTCGCTATTATCTGAGCCGCTGTTTCCGGAACCATTCCCGCAGCCACTAAGCATAAAAGCCGCTAAGCCCGCCACTGACGCTGTTTGTAAGACCCGTTTCCAATTTTTCATCTTTCTTCCTCCTCGATTTTTTGATAGTCAAATGAATCAAAATCAGCCGCCAAACGATTGCCGGTCGTATCGATCGCAAACATCCCTACAAAAGCCCCTGTAAAGAACCCACCGTAATGTTCTGCTACATAGTCGTCAGACAATTGCAAGCTGTCAAATAGCTGATCGATGACCTGCCACTCTTTTTGATCAAACGAGTACGCGTATTGATAGTGGGCATAATTGACGATCGTCTTGAAATAGACTGTCTGTACATCGGCTGGTATCACAACTTCTGGTGCTTTTTGACTCTTCAGTTGGCCCTTTTCGCTTGCCAATACAGTGATGATTCTGCCTTTCGTCTCATCATGAGTGATGTAGATCGCCGACCAGTTTTGTGTATTGTAGTAATTCGTCATGCCTGCTAACTGTAGAAACGAGGTCGGTGAAAATTCGACGGCAGTCGTTGCTTCGAAACGAAAATCGCTCCATCTTCTTGCCACCAGTGCTTGATGGAACAAGGAATTGAACGACTCTCGCCCATACAAGCGCAAGTACCCTGGTCGTGCGGTCAAACTACCGATTTCCTCAGAAAAAGGAATCCGCAAGGTTTGAAACACTGGTGCCAACGACGCCTCTTCAAAATCATCAAACCCTGATTCTGTTTCCCACGGATGTTCGGGCAGCTGTGGCTGTGGGACTTCCTCTTTTGGAAAGTTTCCGCCTGTGATATACGGCCAATCATTTTCCCAATAAACAGACTGGATCGCTGTTTCCCGTCCGAGCGGGCAATAGCCGCGATTTTCTAAGAGGGGCGTTTCTGGATACTTCAGCGCTCGCCCTGTTAAGTGAACAAAATACCATTCATCGGTCTGCGTTTTCACAAATGAACCATGGCCAGCTTTTTGTAGCAGGATCTCTGGCTGTCCCCAGGAACTGATCAGAGGGTTTTGAGGATGAACTTCATAGGGGCCTTCAATGTGCGTTCCACGAGCGATGGTACTTGCATGTTCAAACTTGGTGCCACCTTCTGCCGTCAATAAATAATAATAGCCGTTTACTTTATACATAACCGGTGCTTCCGTCAATTTGCGCTCTGTTCCTTTGAAGATAATTTTGGGCTGCCCCACCAATTTCTTGGCTTGCCAATCAAACTCTTGAAGAGCGATCCCATAAAAGGAATGGTTTGTCGGGCGATAATCCCATACCATGTTCAGAAAATATTTTTTGCCGTCGTCGTCATGAAATAACGAGGGATCGAAACCAGAAGAGTTCATATAGATTGGTTCTGACCACTCCCCATCAATGGTTTCACAGGTGATCAAATAATTGTTCACATCTTTCCAGCTATTGGATTGGGTTTTGACATCTGAATAAATCAACCAAAAACGACCATCACTGTAACTTAAGTTTGGCGCCCAAACGCCCCCAGAATCAGGGTTTCCCAGCATATTCAACTGACTGACACGATTGACTGGTGTACTGATCAAGCGCCAGTTCTTCAAATCCTTCGAATGGAAGATGCGCACACCTGGAAACCATTCAAAGGTCGATGTAGCAATGTAATAATCTTCTCCTGCACGACAAATACTCGGGTCTGGATGAAAGCCTGTTAGTATCGGATTGGTAATCAAAAAAATTTCCTCCTCTTTCCCTTTTTGGCATTTTGTGATTCAACTGAGTGTCAATAGGAATAAGCAGCTTTCAGTTAGTAAGTTTTCTTTACTAATATACCTAACTAAAAAAAGAAACTTGCTGCTGTAGTTCATTTTAAAAATATTCACTAATCATTGTTCTATTTACTTTCTTCAGCTGAACTGTCATAATTATAAAATGAAATCGCTATCATTCACAGGACGATTTCCACACATCGATAGACAAAAAATGGAGGGAAGATTGCGTGACTATTTTAGAAGAATACCATTTTGGCGAATATCTAGGCGTTTCCAGTTACCATCCCTACTCGCTTAATTACATGGAACATTTTCATCGTTCCTTTGAATTGCTTTTTTGTAGTGACGGCGAAGCGGTTGTCAAAATCGAAGAAAGTCCCTATGTCCTTACAACTGGCCAAGTGTTATTAGTCATGCCTTACCAGACCCATGCCATCGAAACCCCTAAGGAATCACAACTACATATTCTGGTTTTTTCGCCGGAGTTTATTCCAGATTTTTATGCCAAAACCAAAGATTTCGCTTTGTCAGATCCCGTTATCACCATTGATCCGTCTGTCGCAAATCAGCTGTATTATCCTTTATTTGAAACGGATTCCCTCTATTTACGAAAATCGGCACTGTATCAAGTCCTTTACCTTTTTGAGCACCAAACGACTTTACTACCAGCCAAAAACCAAGAGGATATCCTGATCCAGCTGCTTGCCTATATCGAGTCACACTTCAAAGAAGAGCTGACGCTCGAAAAACTAAGCAGCAGTATCGGTTATAGTAGCGTCTACGTTTCCAGAATGATCACTGAGAAATTGAAAAGCACCTTTCCTCGGCTTTTGAATCAAGCAAGAATTCGCCATGCCTCTTTTTTGCTGACCCATAGTCTCTTGCCGATTACGGAAGTAGCAGAACAAGCTGGCTTTCAAAACGTGCGAACCTTCAATCGAAATTTCAAAGCATTGACCTCACTGACTCCGAAAGAATACCGCTTAACACACAATGCTCATTTTTCGTTGCTGAAGGAATAGCGTAAAAAAGCAGCTTCACTTACCTATAAAGTGAGCTGCTACAATCTTACTCGTTATTCTAGTCAACCTTTTGCCACGTTCCCAGAAAGTAGTGAAAAACGTTCTAACGCTCCCCTTCTTCATAGAGAAATGAGCAGGAAAAAACCAATTGCCAAAACCAACCTTTGTTGTTTTATCGATTCCGCAACACTATCCCTGATTTACAGCACTGTATGTTCTTGCTTAATGCCCGTTTGCTTGATCGAAGCTTCTTTAAATATCGATCAAGCCCAAGAAAAATGATTTACGACTAGCCAGTCTCTGACTTCCGTCAGATCAGAAAAAGTTTTCACCTGTGCAGCTACTTCTTGCTCAAGTTTTGGCTGTTTAAGCAAAGGATACTTCCCATTTTTTTTGACTGGCAAAGCACTCAAATCATCCGCAATCAGAAAAGCTGGGATCTCGGCTTGTTTTGCGGCTTTTATGCCGGCGAGAGAATCTTCTAATACCAAGGCTGCTTCAGGCTTTACGCCTAATTGTTGGCAAGCTGTTAGAAAGATTTCTGGATCAGGTTTGCCGTTTCGCACTTGATCCCCAGAAACCACCGTATCAAACCAATCTGGCATCTGTTCCATTTCAAAGTACACCTTGATTTTTTCTTTCGATGAAGAGGATGCCACGGCTATCAAGCAATCTTGTTTTTTTAATGCTTCCAACAGTTCAAGAAGGCCGGGCTTTTTGAACACCCGTTTCTCTTCAGCTAAAATCACTTCTTTCTGACGATTCATCGCTGCTCGCCACCGATCCGTTGGTACCGTACTGCCATAAAGTTCCTGCATCCCTATACGAATATCGGCTTCCGTTCTGCCAGTCAGGTAATAATAAACTTCTTGGCAAACTTCAAAATCATATTCCTCCGCGGCTCTTAAATAAGCGCGATAAGCTAGACGACCTGTTTCAAACATCAAACCGTCCATATCAAAAATCACCAGTTTTATCTTTTTCATCCTATAGCCTCCTTTACTTTTCTGCGAATAAAAAAGCAATGGTACCAAAATCCTTTGGCACCCATTGCTTCACCTTGTTTATTTACAGCTGACTGCTCAACTTAGCAATGATTTTACATGCGCCAAATGGCTGTCAGCCTTTTCCCGACCTTCTTTTACTAGTGATTCTGAAAGAATGAAGGAGCCGCCAACTGCTAGCACCTGCGGATCAGATAAATAGTCTTGAACATTTTCGAGAGTGATTCCGCCAGTTGGAACAAATCGAATATCATAAAACGGACCACTGAGGGCTTTGATTGCCGGTAAGCCCCCGTAGATATCCGCGGGGAAAAATTTCACAACTGATAAGCCATATGCCGCTGCTCGTTGAATGTCATTGGGGGTAGCTGTCCCTGGAAACACTGGAATGTTTTCGGCAAGACAAAATTCCACCACATCAGGTACAAGAGCAGGGGAAACAATAAAGCGCGCCCCTTTCTCAACTGCTGCTTTCGCTTGTTCTAAGGTGCGTACCGTGCCTGCGCCTACGATCAATTTGCCCGATTGAGAGAGTTCTTCAATCGCTGCTAAAGCAAGGTCACTGCGGAAGGTCACTTCAATAAAGGGTAGTTCATGTTCGATCAACAGTGATTCTACTACTGGCAAATAGGTAAGGTCTGTTGCCGTGTAAAGAGGCAATACCCTTGTTTTTGCCAATTGTTCATAGAGTGTCATACACTCTTTCCTCCCTTCGTTTCCTTCGATTGCATTTGTTCTTTCAAGACGGCTTCATGAAGCCCTTGAAGATAACTGATCCCAATCGCGCGATCATACAGACCATAGCCTGGCATCGCCACTTCCCCCCAGATCGTCCGTCCGTGATCAGGACGGATGACGCCATCAAAACCGACCTCAACCAAGGCTTTCATGATGGCATACATGTCTAACGATCCTTCAGTGGAAAGATGGGCAGATTCTTTAAATTTGCGTTCCCCCATAAACAACACATTGCGGAAATGAACAAAGTTGATGCGGCCTTTTAAGGCATGAACGATCTCCACCATGTCGTTTTCTGGATCGGCACCTAACGAACCGGTGCACAACGTCACCCCATTATAAGGTGAATCCACGATGGCCATGATTTTTTTCAAGTCCTCTAAATTTTTGGTGATCCGTGGCAAGCCAAAAATTTCCCAAGGTGGGTCGTCCGGATGGATCGCCATTTTCACATCTACTTCTTCACATACAGGAATGATTCGCTTTAAGAAATAGCTTAAGTTATCAAAGAGGATCTCTTGAGTGACCCCTTCATAAGTTGCCATCAAACGCTGGAACTTTTTCAGTCGTTCTTCTTCCCAACCTGGCAATTTAAAGCCTTTTGATTGGCTATGAATCAGCGTATACATCTCACTAGGTTCCATATCGTCTACAACGGCTTGATCATAGAGCAAGGAGAAACTGCCATCCTCGTTTTGATAAAATAGGTTTGTTTTTGCCCAGCCGAAGATCGGTTTGAAGCTATAGCAGATCATATGTACATCACAAGCTGCTAAATTCCGAATCGTTTGAATATATTGATCGATGTAGTGATCCCGTTCCTCTGTTCCGGCTTTGATCGCATCGTGGATTGCCACACTCTCAATCCCTAATAGCGAAAGATGCTCTTTTTCAATTGATGCTTTTAGTGCATTGATTTCGGAAATCTCCCAGACATCTCCGGGCATTTTATTCAGAAGTGTTCCTACAATGCCGTGCATTCCTGGAATTTGTCGAATATTCGTTAACGGGATCGTATCCCCTTCCCCGTACCATCGAAACCCCCATTGCATTTGCTGTCATCCTTTCGTTTTTAAAAATCATCGTCCTCATCAGTTTCTTTGCTACTATCACCTGCCGAAGAATTGTGCCAAAGCGCCACACTGTTTTCTCCTTGCTGGATCACTGCTGCCACCGCCTGTTCAATCGGTGTCGCCAAAAATTGGTGATTGATTGCTTCTAATACCATCGGCAGATTCACTCCGCCGATCACATACGTCTTTTCCTGAAGAGGTTCTTCTAATTGATTGATCGTTACAACCGACTGATTGTAGGGACTCGCACTCAATAGATCAGCAAACACCAATACACCGTCCCCTTGATCTGTTTCATGGATTGCTTCATGGATTTTGTTTCCCAGAAGTTGAATATCCTCTCCGTGGTTCAAATTAACGACCGCAATATTTTCGACACTGCCCATGATCACCTCTGCGGCATCTTTAAAACCAGTACTCAGCTGTCCGTGAGTTGCCAATACGATTCCTAACAAATGTTGTTCCTCCTTTTTCGCTTCCTAACCAAATAATGCAAGGACTTTTTGCATATTCCTCAGATTCAGCTCTTTTTGCTTTAATTGTTTTCTAGGCAACACATACGTCTGATCCTGTTGCTTTTCTGCACAAAACAGATAGTTGATGCTGCCCATTGCTTCACTGCTGTGTTCGATCGCCAGCTGCTGCAGTTGCCCTTCATTGAATTGCTTGCCGATAGCTCGAATCGGCGCATCGGCACCAATAGAATCTAAATAATAAATCTTCGCATTCGGCCTTGCTGAATCACGTAACACTTCCAACCCGCGTTCTCCGTAACTTCCTTCATCAAGAAATGCGAAGGCAGTCGCTGTTTGACTGTTTTGACTGATCAGTGACAGCAGCGCTAAGATAGAGGAGGTATTGCGGGTCAAATTTTGCTCAAATCCTGCCCCGCGGCTTACGCGATTTAATAGCAGAAAATAAATACCGACTCCTAAAGCAAAAAGCGCTGTTTGCCATGAGAGCAAGGGAAATCTCCCTGAGGCAAAGTGGATATAAAGCCAGGTACCCAACAACCCTAAAAGAATCATCACTGCTGAAGCAGTCAGAATAAATTGATTTGTTTTGCGCCCTTGCTCCTGCCGATCAAAAAAATGGTAATCACCGAAATGCTGTGGCGGTGTATCATAATATGTGCAGATGATCCGTTTTGCTTTGGTCAGATCGCCAACATACAAATTGCGTGAGGCGTTTTTTTTCGTGTGATCATACTCGATCACCTGAAGGTCTTTGCGAAATGGAATGATATCCGCGATGAGTGCCTTCAAAAATCTTTGTTTGCTTTTATCCGTGGATCGCGACCGATAGACATACCGATAACGAAACAGCCAATCACGAAATGCTTCTGTTTGATTCATGGCGAATTCTCCTATTCACAAATTACCGACAAGGAAGGAGGAACTCTTTTTTTATAAGATCCTCCGCCTTCCTCTTCAACAGATGACGAACTCGCTCAATGATTACAAATTGAACTGCTTCAACACATCTTTAAGGGTTGATTTCGGTGCAGAAGGTGTTGCTTGAAAATAGATTGATTCCACACCGTACGCTTCGTTCATTTCTTTGAGTTTTTGCGCATCCGCTTGATTTAAATAAACAGATTTTGTAACGAGAAGGTCCTTTTCAGGATCTTTTTGGGCGATACCGCCTATGTTTAATTCTTTCATCGGCACGCCGTGTTTGACTAAGTCGTACATCACACTGACAGTTTTGGCGATCAAAATACAGTTGTAATCTTTGAAGTTGTATTCATCCCAGTAAAATTTGGCTTTTTCTGGTGTCACGACGATCGTTTTTTGTCCTGTGCGGCTACCGGCATTTTTGTATAATTCCCGCATGAACTTATCCTTAGCTACTACCTCATCCACTACAAAGATCGAGTTGACTCCGCTTTTTTGCGATAAGGTCATCATGACCTGCCCATGGATCAATCGTTCGTCGACTCGTGCTAAATTTACTACACCCATTTTTGACACTCCTTTTCTTATAAAATACCGACACCGGCTAAAATAATCAGAATCAAGGTCAGCCATAGTAATGCTTGCGTGACTTTTAATCCTTTCTTTGTATAGAACCAGTAGACGCCCATTACAACTGCTAACGGCAAAATCCCTGGTACAATCTGATCAAGGATATCTTGGATAATAAATTCTCGTCCAGAAATATCAAACTGTAGCGAAGAACTGACTTTGACATAGTTTCCAGCCAGAACCCCCATCATAAATAAACCGAGAACCGACAGTGTTTCAATTGCGGTTTGGACGCCTGTACTCTGCATCAAACCAGTTGCATTGCGCCCCATCGAAAATGCTTGACGGGCGAAAAACATTCCTAGAGAAACTTGATACAGTGCAAAGCAAATGAATGGGAACAACGCACCTAGCGGACTTCCTTGCTGTGCCCAAGGGACGGCAATCGCAATAAAGATATATTGAACGGTTCCTGAGTCGATGGCATCCCCAATTCCTGCTAAAGCCCCCATCAAACCAGCTTTCGTGTTGTACATTAGATCATCTTGCATCAAGATCTCTTTTTTCTCATGCTCTTCCTCGGCCCGCTGTTGTTCCATTGATGACATCAGCCCAGTGATGACTCCGCCACCCCAACTCAGCTGGGTATTGAAAAACAGCAGTTGGCGTTTGTAGGCAGCTTTCAGTGCCTCATCGTCTTTGTAAAGTTTGCGCAAAATCGGCATCATGGCGTATAAAAGCGAGGGTGATAAATACCGTTCAAATGAATGCGGGATCTCATTGGCGAAATGCCATCTTAGGTATGCTTTTGTGACATCTTTCTTCGTGATTTCTTCCGGTGCGCCTTGCGCTTTTTGAATTATTTCGGTCATTACTGCTCCTCCTTATCGATTAGAACCCGTCATCATAGTCATCGTCATCATCAAAGGATGGTGATGCTGTATTCGTTTCTGGGGCTGGGGCCAATTTTCCTTTTTGTGACTGAACAAAAATCAACGCGATCAAAATACCAAAAATCGCATAGGTGACCATGGTAATTTCCAGCGAACTGAAAACTACACTCATGAAATAGGCCAAGAAGAAAAAGACCATATAATCTTTTCGACCGATCACATAGACGGTAGTTGCAATCCCGATCGCTGCCAATCCGCCACCGACTACTTCTAAAATATGGATAACGACTGTCCCCTCAAGGGCATTGATGACATCAGCAATCAGTGGAGCGCCTAAATAAAGTGCAATAAATACCAGCGGAACAAATAAAATAAATGAAGCCAACGTTGGGTATAAAATAATTGAACGAGTCATTGCTTTGGCATTCAGATCTTCTACTGCTTTATCCGTATACTTTCCTAAGAAGGTATTGATAAAGAAACGGAACTGATACAAATAACTCCCTAGCAACCCAACAGGAACGGCAACAGCAATCGCTGCTTCTGGTTGCAGATTTCCTAGCAAAGCTACCGGTACGGCAATCGCCGCAGCAATCGAAGGTTCCGCCGGCATGGATCCGCCAGGAGAAAATACCCCCATGTAAATCATTTGTAAAGCGGCAGTGACGATCATGGCTTGAGCCACATTTCCCATCACCAGTCCGACAACTAATCCCGTCATCAATGGTGAAAAACGTAAAGTCAGTGTGGCGCCTCCGCCGAGCCAACGAGACATGACTGCTGCAACCCACAGCGCAATCAGTAAACTTTGTGTAACACTTAATGTATCCATTTTTCCTCCTCCTAAACTTCTTTCAAATAGTTTTCTAAATCAAGAACAGCTTCTTTCAAGCGTTCTTTGGTGATTAAGACTGGAATCAAGTGTACTTTTTCTTTCGAATCTATGAACTGCACCAACTGATCGATGACCTGTGCATCTTCAGGAAAAATACCCATTTGATGTAAACTCATTGGTAAGTGCAATTCTTGATAAAAAGGGATCAACTGATCGATGACCGTCCATTTTTCTTCAAGGGCTAATTGATAAAACATCCCATAGGCAACCTTTTCCCCGTGAAGAAAACGATGACTTTCAGGCAGATATTTACTAATGGCATCATGCATCGCATGCGCCGCTGCATTGCGGGCATATTTATCGCCTAGCCCGCCTACCATTCCAGCAACTGCAATAACGATCTCCGACAAATGACAAAAGGCGTCTGTCACTTCCTGCTGCTTCATATCTTCAATCGCTTGTTTCGATTGTGTCAAAATAGCTGTTTCGCATAATTTTGCTGTATAGCCTGCCATTTGCAAGAAGGGCTCATTTTCCAAATGTGGTTGGGCTAAGATTGCTTCCGATTCAATCCATTTTGCCAACGTATCTGCTAAACCGGCGATAAAGTAGGAGACTGGTGCATCGATCACTAACGTCGGATCGGTAATCAAAAAAGCAGCCTGTCTTAAATAGTGTTCCGACTTTCCTTCAGATTCTCCTGACTCTTTATACATGACAGACAAGGGTGTCCATGGTGCACAATTGCTGGCCAATGTTGGGATCAGTCCAAAGGGTCGATTGACTACATGTGCTGCATACCCCACTAAGTCGGCTAACTTTCCGCCGCCAACCCCCAGAATAAAATCGATCGCCAGTTCTTCAACAAGATCAGCAATCAGTCCAGCGCCATAATAACTACATTCTCCTGTGTAGCGATGATAAAAAATTTCCAAATGCGCATCTTCTAAAAAGGGTAATTTTGGTTTCGCTTTTTCCCAAGAAACCGTTCCATGTACGAGCAGCAGGCGTTTTACTTTGTACTCTTTTAATACTTCCGGCACATAGTCGATCGCGCCTTCATGGTAACGATAAACTTGCGGTCCAACCTTTACTTTTAAATCCGTTAGCACGAGTTTCACTCTCCTTTATACAGCTAAAAACCGACTTTCCGCTTGAACAGCACGGTCTGGCAGCAGTCCCTTAACGATTCGTTCAATATCCGTGACACATTTGTTTCCCATCTCTTCTAAGCATTCCATAGTATAAGCTGATGTATGCGGTGTCATCACTACATTTTCAAAAGCTAAATACGGATGATCTTTATGACCAGGCTCTTCCTCTAAGACATCGGTGGCAAGACCAGCGATTTTCCCACTTTTTAATCCGCTTACAATTGCCTCTTCATTCAAAAGTGCGCCACGGGCACTATTGGAGAGATACACTTGATCTTTCATTTTTGAAATTTCTTCAAAGGAAATCATATGATAATTTTCCTCCGTCAAGTTAGCACATAGACAAATAATATCTGATTTTGCTAGCAGCTCGTCTAGCTCGACTTTTTTTCCGCCATAGCTTTGAATATGCAAAGCGGACTTATATGGATCGTATGCCAAAACCTCGCAGCGGAAACCATTTCTCAATATTTCTACTACACAACTTCCAGTATTGCCGACACCGATCACTCCTACCGTCTTGTTAAATAATGCCCGTCCGACAAAGTCCGCTCGTTTTTCCCATTGATCTTCGCGGACCTTTGTATTCGATTCAACTGTACAGCGCAGAAGCGCCAATAGATTGGTCACATTATTTTCTGCTACTGCATCTCGCTCGACCAAAGCTGGAATGATCGAAACAATCGTTTGGTGGTCCTTCGCTGCTTCTAAATCAATATTGTTATAGCCGATCCCGTGGCGTGTGATCAGTAGCAATTCATCTTTGTACTCAAAAAATTCTTTGGTAAAAAACGGGGTAACACTTGCTATAATGATGTTGTATCCCTTAAGCTTTTCTGCTAATTCTTTCCCATTGATTTCGCTATCGAACGTGAAATGACTGACAGTTCCGATTGCTTTCAACCGCTCGATATGTTGCGGAAAGATTTTTCCAAAGCTGCTGGAATTCACTATAGCGATCTTAAACTGTTCCATATTCTTCCTCCTTACTCTTTTGCAACAATCTCGTGACCACCAAAACCATTCCTTAGCGCAGAGACGACTTTTGCTGAGAAACTGTCTTCTTCTTGGGACAAATTTCTCATAAACAAACTCATAGCGATCGTCGGTACAGCAACATTCATCTCCAAAGCCGTTTCCACTGTCCACCTAGCTTCACCAGAAGCTGCAACAACCCCGCGATATTCCTCCAACTTAGGGCTCTCATTAAATTGGGCCGCTGCGATTTCCATCAGCCAGCTGCGAATAACAGATCCATGATTCCATACCTCTGCGACGGAAGCCAAATCAAAGTCATAGGCACTTTGTTCAATCAATTGAAAGCCTTCACCGATCGCTTGCATCATCCCGTATTCGATACCGTTATGGATCATCTTTAGAAAATGGCCGCTTCCTGATTCCCCTGCATAAAGGTAGCCTCCTAAAACAGCCACATCTGCAAACAAAGATTCCACCTCTGAAAAAGCGATTTCATTCCCGCCAATCATCAAACATGCATCTTTTCTAGCTCCGGAAACCCCACCAGATGTCCCACAATCAAAGTAATGCACCTCTTTTTCTTTAAACCAGGCTGCTCGGCGAATCGAATCTTTGTAATTAGAATTTCCGCCTTCAATCACGATATCTTTCGCTGATACAAGGGGCCATAGTTTTTCAAGAACCCCCTCAGTCACAGTTCCCGCAGGAAGCATCAACCATAAAATCCGTCGGCCGCTAAAAGAATTCGTCAAATCAGCTAGCGTTTGATAGAGTGTAATTCCAGCTTCTTGCGCTGTTTTCTGCGCATGTATCGAAAGATCCAGCCCTTTTACTTGATAACCTTGATCTTTTAAATTGAGGGCCAAGTTCAATCCCATTTTTCCAAGTCCGATAATTCCTACCTCCATGACAGCGCCTCCATTTCATACTTTCATTATACAAAAAAATATTTTTTTGTAAACATAAAAAATAAAAATAATTTTTATTTGCTTTTTTTCTTTAAAAGAGGTAACGTAACAATACAAAGATAATAATGTTCATATAAAGGAGGTAACCGTCTTTGACTGTTTCGATTCGCCTGCAAATAAAAACGCTTTATAAAGACTTAAGTCTCAAAGAACAAGCGATTGCCGACTACATTTTGGAAAATCCTAGTAAAGTCAGCCACAGTTCAATCAGTGATTTATCCAATGAATTAGGCATCGCTGATTCGACCTTTTTTCAATTCACAAAAAAACTCGGTTACAACGGATTTAAAGACTTCAAAATGGCAATGCTAATGCAGGAAAATGATTTTTCTGCCATTTCGATCCATGAAAATATCCAGAAGTCTGATAATGAATTGACTATGGCTCAAAAAGTATTTGATTCCAATATGACCACATTGACTGATACTAAAAATCTTTTGAAAGAAGAAGATTTAAAGCTTGCTGCTGCAATGATCAATCAATCTAAACGACTTTTTTTCTTCGGCGTTGGTGGTTCAGAGATCGTGGCAACCGATGCCTATCACAAATTTTTGCGCTCGCCGATCACTGTTTTTCACAGCAGTGATTATCACATCCAACTGATGGAGGCTTCATTGTTGACGCCAGATGATTGCGGCATTTTTATCTCTCATACTGGAAAATCAAGAGAAACCATTGAACTAGCTCAAGTTGCCAAAAACAATGGTGCCAAAATTATCGTCATTACTAGCCATGCTGCTTCCCCTTTAGCCAAACTCGGCGACGTGGTTTTCATCTCTATTTCCGAAGAAACTGAGTTTCGCTCAGAGGCATTGGCATCTAGAATCGCTCAACTGAGCATCATGGATTCCCTCTATGTCATCTTAATGTTTATTAATCGAGACAAAGCGCAACAATCGATTGCCAAAATTCGGCGCTCCATTTCAAAAATCAAAGAACCCTGAGAAGGGAAGAAAAAAACTTAACATTTTTCTGTGTTTCGCTAAATCTTTTGTGAATCACAGTTGATATGCAAAAAAACTTGTGCTTTTTTCTGTACTCTTCTTTGGTTTCTTATCAACTTTTTCAGTTCTGAAATTCAACTGCGGTGAGCCTGCCAAAAATCTTGTCCCTTACTCTTGCTGATGGTCGCAAAAAAACCACATCACAAAGCTATCCGCTCTGTAATGTGGTTTTTTAAGACTCTTTTTTTTTGGTAAATCAATAACGACTAGACACAATCTCTGCTCCAAAGGGCATCAACGCTAAGCGCGCCATTTTCAATGATTGCGCCGCAAATGGAATGCCGATGATCGTGATGGCTAGAATGACTGCGCTAGCTAAATGTCCTAAAGCCAGTGGTATACCAGAAAAAATCAACCATAAAATATTTAGAATCACGGACACGCCACCGCCACGGTAAACGATGTCTTTCCCAAATGGTGCGAGTGACAAAGTCGCAAACTTAAAACATTGCAGACCAATGGGAATGCCGATGATGGTGATACACCATAAACACCCAGCCAAAAACCATGAGATCGCACCAATCAAGCCGCCAAAGACAAACCAAATCACGTTGCCTAAAAAATTCATCTGATTGCCCTCCTTCTTTTTTAATAAAGACTGCTCCTGTTTTAGCAAAGAAAGCAGGGGACATCGTTAGAACTCAGACATGCGCTATCGTCTGGTGCTCCTTCCCCTGCGCGCTTCTCTTTTTTCTTAATACGAGCGAAATGTGTTATTTTGTAAAATGCTTATTGCCCAGAATCAACCGTTGATTCGCTGCTATTGTTGGACTCATTTGAGTCATTGCCGAAGACACCGGTGATCGAAGACCAGATGCCGCTAAAGAAGCTCTTGATATTTTCCCAAAGGCCCTTAGAGGTTTCTTCGATTTGCTTGCGGGCTTCTGACAGATCCAATTCTTTGATGAAGTCATCGAAGATATTGTTGTCTCGCATGTCGCTCATTAAAGAGGTCAATTCAGAAATTTGATTTTCCGTAACGATTCCTTCAAGTCCATTATCCTTCAAGGCTTTTTCTACTGTCTCTTGAATGTCTGCTTGGGTTAATTCCGTACCGTCTGCGGTTTGAGCAGCCAAATCGGTTTTCGCTTGTTCTTGCGCTGCATTCAATGCTTCATCGGAATAGCCTTCTTTGTCTTTGTTCTCTTCGGTGATCGTCGAAAGCACATCCATCTCATCTTGAGCTACAGCTACTCGATTCTGATTGATGACGCCGCCTGATTCTTCAACGATTTTGTATACCCCAGCTAAAGCTCCGGAACCGTCGATCGGTACGGCAGAAGCAACCGTTAACTTCGCATCAGTGATCCCTGCCGTCAGCGCTGCATTTTGGTACTGGGCTGCAGTGATGCGGGTAATGTTATCTGGTGTCGCGATATCGACAGTGATTCCTGCCCCGCTTTCTAGCGTCTGCATTCTGACCGAGCTATAGACCGCCCAATCTGCGGTAAAGCCGCCATCGGGAATGTATTTCATCAAGTCATTACCGTTTGTCGTATAGATCGGTGTTTCGCCTTGGATGCCTAAGCGCTCAAGTGTGTAGTCTTCTTGTGCTTTCGTCAAGGCATTTCCGATCGCCACAGCATTGACTTGCAAACGATCTGAACTGCTGTCAGAGGTACTTGTTTGACTGTCGGTAGTGGCTGTCGTTGCGGTAGAACTGCTTGTTGCAGTGGAACTGCTCGTCGTTGAATTGGTTTCGTCAGCAAAAACTTGTGGTGCTGCTAATAAAACTTGGCTAGATACCAAGAGAGTCGCTAAAATCATCGCTGGTTTTCGAGTCTGTTTTTTCATCACTATATCCTCCAAGTGTTGCTCTCTTTTTTCAGGGATTTTCCCCTCCTACTGCTGTTATTGTACTATAGGTTTTCTTGCAAAGCCTACGTCTAGGGTCTGAAATGAAGAAAAACTTAGAACTCTGCTGCTATTAAAAAAAGGTGTAACTTGGTTTTATCCTTGGTGCAGCAATACTTTAGGCGTTTTTCTTTTCATCAACTGTTTTTTTAGCAAACCCAACCGCATAGGATTTTAAACGTCTGCCCACTTTCCTCAAGCCGAGAAAGACTCCCGTTAAAACTATCGTATAAAAGAACAACGGAAACCCTCCTAGTGAAAAAAAGACTTTCCCGGATTCCAGAAACAGCGGGTGACTCAGAAAGATCAATCGACTAGCCTCAGCTGCTTGTTTTGCTTGCCAAGTCCGCTTTTGTGGTTGCTGCTTGATCAGCCAAGCAAGGAAAAAAAGAGTCGTCGGCACAAAGAACAGCATGAAATTCTTATCGTCCCCCTGATTGAGATACACCTGTCGACCTTCAATGCCTAATAAACAAAGAGAGACCGCGAATTTTCTGCCAAGATGCTTCGTGAAAAAAGGACGTTTCTGGTGTTCACCTAAACAAAACCCGCACAGCAAAAAAAGAAACCCATAAAAAAGACCGTTTCTCGTTGTAAAAAATAGGGTCCGATAATTTTGATAAAATACCAATAAAGGTCCACTTAAATAACTGCTGTACGTTTCAAGACAGCCAATCACATACAAACTGATCGCCAGTAAAAACTGCCGCCGATAGCCAAGAAAGCGAGTTTTTCGTACTAACCACATGCCAAAGAGCAACGCTGGAAAATACCAAAGATGGTACCAGACCCCTACTGTAAAAAAGCCAGTAGCCAAACCGATGACCCGTAATGAATCAGCAAGATTTTGCTGCCCTAAATAAAACCAGCCTAAGGGAAGATACACGATCGACCAACGCAAGTAAAGCTTGAGTTGTCGTTTGCACCATTGCTGCCATGAACAGGTACTCTTTTGAAAAAAATAGCCATTCAGCAGCAGAAAAAAAGGAACCGCCAAACGACATAAGAGACTCTTTAACAAAAAATGAAGCCCGTTGTTTTCTGCCAGTCGGCCACAATGAACGAGAATCACCAATAAGGAAGCGATGAATTGGATGTAGCCAATTGGAACCATAGGTTGTTTTGTCTTCATTCAATCGTTTCTCCTTTCTCCGTCAAATTTGATCAAACATACTTCACTCTACTGGTCCTTTCTTTTTGTGACCAGCACGGAAAGCTTCCAAGATAGAAAGGCAGCGCAACAAGTAGAAACATTGATAAATAAAGATGTTACCCTTTGTTGCATCGCTAATTTCATAGATCCTCGTTCGCATAGAAAAGAGTTTGCTATAATATAAGAAGAATGATGGAGGCAAAACAGACACATGGATATTGGGAAAATTATCAAAGAAGAACGCACCAAACGAAATCTCACACAAGAACAATTGGCGCAGGAATTTTTTGTCACTCGGCAACTGATTTCAAAATAGGAAAACGGCAAGAGCTATCCTGATCTAGACCAAGTAGTCAAGCTGAGCAGCTATTTTGAATTGACCTTGGACTATTTATTAAAAGAAGATCAGCAGATGGTGCAAGAACTTAATCTGACCACCCACCGCAAACGAATTGGCCTCGTATTGATCGCCCTTTTGACTATTCTCAGTATTAGCTTAAGTACGATTTTGTTGGCAGCATTTTGGATCGATCCAGTCTTTTTTACAAAAGAAGACCTAAAGATCACTTCTATAAAAAAGTATCGCTTGCCTGCCACTGAGATAACGAATCAGGCAACCGGACAAGTGATTCAACTGCCTGAAGATACGGAATACTTGATCACTTATACGATCGATCGGCCGCTGGTAAAAACGGATCGTCTGTCGGGTTAAAAAGAATACAGCAGCGAAAATGCCAGCCAATTAACGGCTTTGGGTCATCGCGGTTTTCATTTTGGCGCGCAAACAAGCAAAATCGTCATTCGCAGCAATCGCGAAGACAATTTAGCTGCACCAGAATTAAATGCAGGCAAGGATCTTTATCTTCGTAATATGAATAAAGCGCGCGTCTATCAAAAATCTGCAGCAGGTGCCGCATTTTCTATCGAAGATGAAGGCGACCTCCTCTTTACTGCAGAAGAACTGGCGCAATTGCCCTTTGAACAAGGACAGCTGCCAGAGTAAACAAAAACCACCGAATCGCTTTGATTTGGTGGTTTTTTGCTGACTTTCTTATCCTAGCAAGATCATTGCGATCGCCGCCAAGGCGTTGTTGAGAAAATGCATGGCGATGGCTGTTTCTAAGCGCTTAGTTTTTACATAAATCAGCGCCATGATCAATCCCATAGCACCGTAAATCAGAAACTCGACCAGATTAGTGACGGAATGGATGATACTAAAAGCCGCCACACTTGAGATGATCCCGACTATCGGGTATTTCTTGAATAAAAGGCCGATGAATCCGCCACGGAAAACGATCTCTTCCATGATTGGCGCCGCCACGGCAATCAATAGAAAGATCAAAAGCGGATTTTCGCCTGTAAACAGTTCCCCTAACACTGCATCATTGGCGGTCGCTTCTTGATCGGAAATATGCTGCAGATACATGGTACCACCAACAGCAATAACTCGTCCTAAAACAAAGCCACCGATGATCCATAACCAGTTGCGCTTCGTTGACCAGCCAAAGTCAAAGGTGGCAAGTCCTAGCTTCCGAGCCAAATACATCATCAGGCCAATGTTTGCCAAAAGTAAGGCAATCAATCCGTAGCTCATCATCGCAGGAATCCTCGGCTCTCCGGCTTCCAAATAATAGATTTTTACCACACTGAATACGGTCATCCCTACTTGACTAAGTAAGAATAAGCCAATCAAAATAAATAAGTTCTTTACTGCTTTCATGCTCTCCTCCTTTTTTCTCATTGCATTTTGCAGGATTGGGTTACGACAAATCATGACACAGCTCATCACTTGGTTCCCCATATATCCAGAAGCAAGCCGCTATCGGCTTGTTTCTAATGATACTGAGTTTCTTCAGTTTTTACAACAAATAAAAAATAAAAACAGTTATTTTGCGTATTTTATCCAATAAACCACGTTTTTTCTTTTGCTGCTCGCAAAAAATATAAGTAATATTTGAAAAAAACGCTCTCTTATGCTACACTGTTCCTACTTTTGTTTGGCTGACGAACCGCTGCCCCAACCATGTTCGTTTGGACCAACTCGTTGCGAGTATTCGATTTCGAATGCTCTTTTTGTCGCGTTTGTCAAAAGAAAGTGAGTGAATCCAAATGATCCAAGTAGAACACCTCAGCAAGACCTTCCAAGTATCCAAGCGAAAAAGCGGCTTTCGCCAAGCAGCCAAAGCCTTTCTTTCTCGTGAAACCACCACCGTCCATGCATTGCAAGACATCAGCTTTACCATCAATGAGGGCGAAATGGTTGGCTACATCGGGCCTAATGGTGCTGGAAAAAGTACCACCATCAAAATCATGTGTGGGATTTTGACCCCTGATCAAGGCGTTTGTCACATCAATGGTCGTACCCCTTGGCAAGAACGTATCCAACATGTCAAAGACATCGGCGTCGTCTTCGGTCAGCGCAGTCAACTTTGGTGGGATGTCCCCGTCAATGACAGCTTTGATTTGATCCGTGATATCTACAAAGTTGACGCTGCTAGTTATCAGCGCAACCTAGAAGAATTAGTCACCTTACTAGATTTAGGTGAGATCTTAAAAACCCCTGCTCGGTCCTTGAGTCTCGGTCAGCGTATGCGTTGTGAGATCGCCGTCTCCTTACTCCATGACCCAAAAATCTTATTTCTTGATGAACCCACCATCGGTTTAGATGCTGTATCAAAAATTGCTGTGCGTCAGTTCATCAAAAAAAGAAACCAAGAAAAAGGCACCACAGTCATCCTGACGACCCACGATATGCAAGATATCGAGGCGCTGACACAACGAATTCTGTTGATCGGCAAAGGGCAAATTTTGCTGGATGGTCGCCTCGATGAACTAAAGCATCGTTTTTCTGATGTCAAAACGCTGGAGATCGACTATCAAGGGAAGGAGCCCCATCTGCCAGAAAATGTCCAGCTGCTTCAAAAAGACGTTGGTCGCCTGGTTCTGAAGCTTAATCCCAAAGAAGTGTCAGTCGCTCAGCTCCTCAGTCTGCTCAGCAATCAAGTCGAGATCACCGATTTGGCCGTTGCCAGTATCACCGCCGAAGAAATGGTCGCCAAGCTGTATCAGGAGTATCAAATATGAGGAAATATCAGGCATTTTTCCGCATTCGCTTTATCAATACCTTGCAATACCGCTCGGCGGCGATTGCCGGGATGGCTACACAACTAGCTTGGGGCTTGATGGAAATTCTGGCATTCCACGCCTTTTACCAAGCAGATCCTAGTGCCTTTCCCATGACCTTTCAACAAACCGTCTCCTATGTTTGGCTCCAGCAAGCCTTCTTATCCTTATTTATGTTGTGGTTCTTTGAGGCAGAAATTTTCGATACCATCACCACAGGGTCGATCGCCTACGAACTTGTGCGGCCGATGGATCTATACAATCGCTGGTTTTGCCAGTCGGCTGCCAATCGCTTAGCAAAAGCCCTCTTGCGTTGCGGACCAATTTTTGTGATTGCCTTTTTACTGCCAGCCCCTTATCGCTTGATTCTGCCAACAAACGTTGCTGCCCTGTTCTTGTTTCTTTTGTCGATGGTGCTGAGTTTAGGTGTAGTGATTGCTATGTCACAGTTGGTCTACATCTCGACTTTTTATACATTATCCTCCATCGGTGTGCGGATCGTCATCAGCTCCATCGGTGAATTTTTAGCTGGCGGGGTCATTCCTCTGCCTTTCTTTCCGCAGCCTTTTCGCCAATTCGTGGAACTATTGCCTTTTGCTTCCATGCAAAACGTCCCGCTGCAAATTTACAACGGGGATCTGACTGGCTTTGCGCTTGTTTCCGCATTGCTCTTACAAGCGTTTTGGCTCGTACTTTTGATCGTGATCGGAAAAATTTGGCTGCAGCAGGCACTCAAGCGTGTCGTTGTGCAAGGAGGTTAAGGAATATGGTTTATTGGCACTATTTTTGTATTCATATCAAAAGTCAGATGCAGTATAAAGTTTCCTTTGTGTTAACTGCTTTGGGACAATTTCTAGGTTCCTTTACTGCTTTTTTAGGCATTTGGTTTATGTTTACCCGTTTTCATCAAGTGGATGGCTTTACCTTTGAGGAAGTCCTGCTTTCCTTTGCGACGGTTTTGTTTGCCTTTTCGATTGCGGAATGCTTCTTTCGCGGGTTCGATCTTTTTCCACAAATGATCAGTAATGGCGAGTTCGATCGGGCACTCGTGCGTCCCCGCTCCTTGATCTTTCAAGTCTTAGCTTCCAAAATGGAGTTCTCGCGTCTCGGTCGTTTTATTCAAGCCTTGCTGTTGTTTGCTTATGCGATTCCCAATAGTGGAATTGCTTGGCATTTTGGAAGTGTCCTGACTCTTTTTCTAATGATCGTCTGCGGCGCCCTCTTTTTCGCCCTATTGTTCTTAGTGTATGCCGCCATTTCCTTCTTTACGATCCAAGGGCTTGAATTTATGAATATTTTTACCGATGGTGCCCGCGAGTTTGGCCGCTACCCCTTCAGTATCTACGGAAAACACGTCTTGCGTTTGTTGACCTACGTCGTGCCGATGGCTTGGTTTCAGTATTATCCGTTTTTGTATGTCATTGGTCGCGTAACTAATCCTTGGTGGATCTTATCGCCGTTGGTTTGTCTGCTCTTTGCCTTTCCCGCCTTCTTCTTTTGGCGAGTAGGTTTGAAGAATTATATTTCTACGGGTTCATAGAACAAGCAAGAAGCCCTTTTAGACATCAATCATTGAAGACGCATCCTCTAATGATTGATGCTCTTTTTCTTTTCGATAATTGTAAAATTGCTCAGTCGCTTTTTTATTTGAGCAATCACGTCCCTGATACACTGTAAATATTTATCCCCTTAAAGACAAAAACTGGCTAGGAAAAGCAAGCAATCTCTGGTAAGATAAATAAAAACGTAAAAGAGGACCAGTTATGGAATATTTAGCGATTTTACTTGTTTTCTTTCTATTGAATGTAGTGATACTTGTACTAGGATTGAAGAAGAAACGGATCATGCTGCTTTTTCTGTCACTCTCTGGTTTATTGTTGGTTTGTTTGATTGCCATTTCTTACGTTTTCTTCTATTCAAATACACTTTAAATTTCAAAAATATGTTCTTTTCTATGGAACACATCCATAAGCTTATACTTTTTGCCGGCATCTGATCCATAGAAAATGGCCAAAATGAACACACAAAAACCAGAACTTCTTATAAGAGTTCTGGTTTTTGTGAGGTATAGAGTCCTCTTGATCTATTAAGATCTTCAGATTTTGTTCTTAACTTTGCTATCCTTATCACAGCTACACGGTAAACTCTATTGACTCTCATTATTGCTTTTGTCGATTACCTGCTTCTCATTATCCAGTTGTCATTTTCTTTTAGAGAAGTCATAGTAATCACTTGTACTGTCTTTACACCCCTCGCTATTTCACATTACATCTTCTCTTCTTTTTCAAATGAAGTCACCTATTTTTTGAATAAATTCGCTCATGCCTCTTATATCGTTATATGTAAAATCAATGCTTCTATTGTTGATCAACAAAACAGATTAAAATAACTGTACAAAACCGATGGGTCAATCAACAAACTATCGCTAGATGATCGTCACATTCTTTTTTATCTTTTGAGATTCTAACTTAATCAGAATTAAGTGAAGCTATCTCATGTTTGACTACCTCAATTAAGCAGATAAAAAAACAAAAAAGGTTTCCCTCGTAAAGGGAAACCTCAGAAATGTTATCGAAACAACATTTGCAGTTATTTGTCTTATTCTGCAGCGTTTGTGTCTTTGAGACCGTATTTTTTGTTGAAACGGTCCACACGTCCGTCTGCTTGTGTGAATTTTTGACGTCCAGTGTAGAATGGATGTGAATCAGAAGTTACTTCGACACGGATCAATGGATACGTGTTGCCGTCTTCCCACTCAACAGTTTCTTGAGAATTCTTTGTAGAACCTGATAAGAATTTGAAACCAGTAGTTGAGTCCATGAATACAACTGGATGATAATCTGGATGGATATCTTGTTTCATTTCTTCTTCTCTCCTTTGCCCTGGCTCATTTGCTTCACCAGAGTTGATTTGTCGATTTTACAACATGACTATCTTACCATGTTTGGTTTTTAGATGCAATTATCTTTTTATATTTCTTTTTTGCCGCTTGTCTCCGAAATGGACATCATGAAAAGCCGCTAAAAACTCTTCATTGTTCTTCGTTTTGCGCAAGAATTGAATGAATTGTTCTGTGAACTCTAAGGAATCCCCTAACATGTTGTTGCGCAAGCGCCAAGTTTCTTCCAATTGTTCACTGCTCATCAGCAATTCCTCTTTACGGGTACCAGATTTCTTGATGTCGATCGCAGGGAAGATCCGACGTTCTGCTAAGCTGCGAGAAAGCTGCAGCTCCATATTGCCGGTTCCTTTAAACTCTTCATAGATGACATCATCCATGCGGCTGCCGGTATCCACCAGTGCTGTGGCAAGAATCGTCAAACTGCCGCCTTCTTCAATATTACGGGCAGCACCAAAAAATTTCTTTGGTTTGTACAAAGCAGCTGGATCGATCCCGCCACTTAGTGTACGTCCGCTTGGAGGTACCACTAAGTTGTAGGCTCTTGCCAAACGAGTGATACTATCCATCAGAATCACGACATCACGCTTGTCTTCTACCAAACGCATCGCCCGTTCTAGTACCAATTCAGAGACACGGGTATGATTGCTAGGCTGCAGGTCAAAGGTTGAAGAAACAACATCGCCTTTGACACTGCGTTCCAGATCAGTCACTTCTTCTGGGCGCTCGTCGATCAAAAGAACGATCAATTCCACCTCAGGATAGTTGTCAGTGATCCCATTGGCAATTTCTTTCAATATACTGGTTTTCCCAGCTTTAGGCGGAGCAACGATCAGTCCCCGTTGTCCAAAACCCACTGGCGACAGCATGTCGATCATCCGAGTAGAAAGGCGTCCTGACGTTGTTTCTAATTTTAAATGACGATTCGGATAAAGCGGCGTCAACGCTGGAAAATGCGGACGCTCTTTGGCATCTTCTGGATCTTTGCCATTAACAGACTCAACGTGCATCAATCCATAATAGCGCTCAGATTCCTTGGGCGGGCGCGCCTTACCGGCGACTTTATCGCCATTACGCAAACTAAACCGACGAATCTGTGACGAAGAAATATAGATATCTTCTGCACTCGGTCCGTAGTTGATTGGGCGTAAAAAACCGTAGCCTTCTTGGCCTACGATATCCAAGATTCCTTCCATATAAAAGAAGCCTTGTTTTTCCGCCTGCGCCCGTATCACAGCCAATGACAATTCTTTTTTATTCATTTGGCTGTAATAAGGAATTCGAAACTCTTTGGCAAAGGTGTAGATTTCTTTTAAGGTTTTGTTTTCCAACTCTGCCATCGTAAGATAATCGCTCATAATTACTCCTCTATCATTTGAATATCAGCTCCAAGAGCCGTTAGTTTTTCGATGATATGATCATAGCCGCGCAAAATGTACTCGACATTAAAGACGCTGGTCGTGCCAGTCGCCATCAATCCGGCAATGACAAGGCAAGCTCCTGCTCGTAAATCAGAAGCGACAACTTCTGCTCCGTGCAATTGGCTTGGTCCGCTGACAAAAATCATGTTGCCTTCTGTCGTTGCTTGTGCGCCCATTCGTGCTAATTCAGGAATATGGTTGACCCGTTTGGCGTAAATCGTGTCCATGATTTCCGACGTTCCTTTTGCTTTTAGCAATAATGGTGTGATCGGCTGTTGCAGGTCTGTGGCAAATCCTGGATAAGGATAAGTTTTCACAGTCGCTGGTTTCAAGTCTTTTGAGGGATGCACATAGATTTCATCTTCACTAATATCCATTCGCACGCCGATTTCTTCCAATTTCGCAATGTAGCTTTCTAGATGCTCATAAATCACATTTTTGACAGTAATGCCTTCCCCCGCTGCTGCGGCTAAAGAAAGGTAGGTTCCTGCTTCGATCCGATCTGGAATGATGGAATGACGACAACCGTGCAATTCTTCCACGCCTTCGATACGAATTTCATTGGTACCTGCACCTCTGATTTTCGCTCCCATATTATTTAAAAGGGTGGCAACATCAATGATCTCAGGTTCCCGTGCGGCATTTTCAATGATCGTTTTGCCTTTGGCTTTTACTGCTGCCAGCATCACATTGATGGTTGCTCCGATGGAGACCATATCTAGGAAGATCCGTTCGCCAGTCAAGCCTTCTTCTTCGGTACGCAAATACATAGCACCATGTTCATTGGTGACTTTTGCGCCAAGTGCTTCGAAGCCTTTAATATGCAGATCGATGGGTCGCGGGCCTAAGAAGCAGCCGCCAGGCAATCCAACGACGCCTTCACCAAACTTCGCCAACAATGCCCCCATGAAATAGTAAGAAGCTCGTAGACTATTGATTTTTCCGTTAGGCATCGGGATCGAAACGATGTTTGTCGGATCGATCTCAAGCGTATTGTTTTCAAAATGGGTCTTCACACCCATGATTTCGATAATCTCAATTAATGAGTGCACATCTTGGATGTCAGGCACTCCTTCTAAAATGACCGGTGAATCAGCTAAGATCGCTGCCGGGATCAATGCGACTGCACTGTTTTTTGCGCCGCTAATGGTGACTTCACCTTTTAAGGGACGATTGCCGTTGATGACAATTTTTTTCATGGAATTCCACCTATACTCTTTTTTAATTTATGTGTATCATTCCAATTTTAGCACAGATCCCTCAAAGAAAAAAGATGCAGGATATTTTTGATCCCCGCATCAAGAATATTTTCTTGGAAAACAAAAAAACTCTTAGAATCAGTGATTCTAAGAGTTTTGATCTTTGATTAAGATTAAGCTTTACCAGCTGAACCGAACCAGTCGATGTGTTCTTCTGCATCTTTAACGATTGCAGCAACACCTGGTGCTAATAATTTACGAGGGTCGAATCCTTTACCTTCTTTATCTTTGCCAGCTTCGATGTATTCACGAGTTGCTTTAGCAAATGATAATTGGAATTCAGTATTTACGTTTACTTTAGAAACACCCATTGAGATTGCTTTTTCGATTTGGTCTTGAGGAATACCAGAACCACCGTGTAATACTAATGGTACATCAGAACCTACTGCATCAGCGATTGCTTGTAAGTGGTCAAAAGCAAGGCCTTTCCAGTTTTCAGGGTATTGACCGTGAATGTTACCAATTCCGCAAGCTAGGTAATCAATACCAGTTGCAACCATTTGTTTACATTCTTCGATGTCAGCTAATTCGCCAGAACCGATGATTCCATCTTCTTCTCCGCCGATTGAACCAACTTCACACTCAACAGAAACGCCTTTTGCGTGTGCTTTTTCGACAACTTCTTTAGCCAATTTCAAGTTTTCTTCAAATGGTAAGTGAGAGCCATCAAACATAACAGAAGTGTAACCAACTTCGATACATTCCATTGCTGCATCATAATCACCGTGGTCTAAGTGGATTGCAACTGGAACAGTGATGTTCATTGAATCAACCAAGTTTGTAACGATGTCTTTAGCAACTTTGTATCCGCCCATATATTTGGCAGCACCCATTGAAGTTTGGATTAGAACTGGCGCTTTTTTCGCTTCAGCAGCTTTTAAAATCGCTTGTGTCCATTCTAAGTTGTTTGTGTTGAATCCGCCGACTGCATATCCGCCTTGACGAGCAGCTTTTAAGAATTCAGCTCCTGATACTACTGGCATAAAAAATTCCTCCTAAGTTTTGAAAAACTTTATTTGTTAAGCAATGCTTAACCGACAATGCTATTTTAGCAAATATTTGCGGTATTTGCTACTAAAAAGAGGAATTTCTCTTTTCAAAAAAAGATTGCACAAATATAAAAATCCAGCATTTTCATCATCTTTTCTGAAAGTCTACGATTCTGTAAGGTTTTGCTCTCCTATATGCGGTCGTTAGATAACATATCAGCGTGTGAAAATTCGAGAAAAATTTCACATATTTTTTCGTCGTTTTATCATAATTTTCCAGTAAATCCTTCCTTCTTCTCCTCTGAGCATAAGAATAGCCTTGTGAAAGCGGCTATATTATTATGTAAAAAAGGAGGGATAAAATGAAAAAAGCGCTTATTGGATTTTTGGCAGTCATCGGAGTTCTTTTCTTGGCAAGTTGCAGCTCGGGGGCCAAAGAAGAAACCAAAACATTCACAATGGATCAAAATGGGGTTTCGATGGAACTGGTCTTCACTTATGAAGGCGATAAAGTAAAAACTCAGACTGCAAACAATGTCATGCCTTATTCAGCAATTGGGGTAACGACTAAAGAAGAAGCACAGACGGTACTTGATCCGATCGCAGAACAGTATCAGCAAGTCAAAGGGTTGGACTATTCCCTCGACTATACAGATAGTGAAGCGACTGAATCCTTGAAGATCAATTACGACGAGTTGGATTATGATTCAGCAAAACAATTGCCTGGGGTTAGTTTTGAAGGAAATACCGAAAATGGGATCAGCATGGAACGTACAGAGGAAATGCTCTTGGATCAAGGGTATAAATTAAAAGAATAATCCTCTCTAGGCACCAGCAAATCAACACGCATTTCCGCTGGCGGATTTCATTCGAACTGTTAGCGAAAAAAATAATGCATCAGCCAGAAACTTCCGGTCGTTTTGACGGAAGTTTTTTGTATGCAGAAACAGATGATTTCCACCAACGCTCACGCAAGTGTCAACCTTTTACGGATTACTGGGATCGCGCAACTCAAAAAACTCCCCATCTTGAGATGAGGAGTTTCGCACATTCATTTTTTTGTTTGCCATTAAAGATTATTATGCTTGACGATTGTCTAATGAAGCTCCAACAAATGCTTTGATCAAGCGTTGTGGGCGTGTTGGACGAGAAATCAATTCTGGGTGGAATTGGCAACCCACGAAGAATTTGTTTTCTGGAATCTCAACGATCTCAACCAAACGATTGTCTGGCGATACACCTGAGAAGACCATACCATTTGCTTCAAAGATTTCACGGTATTTGTTATTAAATTCATAACGATGACGGTGACGTTCTTGAACAACTTCCTCCCCATCATAAGCTGCAGCTGTTTTGGTGCCTTTTTTCACTTTACATGGATACAAGCCTAAACGCAATGTTCCACCTAAGTTTTCGATGTTTTCTTGGTCAGCCATCAAGTCAATGATGTTGTTGGCTGTTTCAGGATCCGTTTCTGCGGAGTTGGCATTTTCCAAGCCAACGACATTGCGGGCATATTCCACACAAGCCATTTGCATCCCTAGACAAATCCCTAAGAATGGCACATCATTTTCCCGAGCATAACGGATCGCTTCGATTTTCCCTTCAATCCCACGATCCCCAAATCCACCAGGAACAAGGATCCCGTCTACTTCACCTAAGTAAGACTCCACATTTTCCCGTGTGATTTCTTGGGCTTTGATCCAATCGATCTCGATGTCTGCATCAAAGGCAAAACCAGAATGTTTCAAGGCTTCGACAACTGATAGATAAGCATCTGGCAATTCCACATATTTTCCGACTAATGCGATGCGTACTTTTTTCTTCAAATTCAGCACCTTTTCTTCCAATGCTTGCCATTCAGTCATGTCAGCAACTGGTGCGGTCAGTTTCAAATGATCACACACGATTTGATCCATGCCTTGCGCTTGCAGTGCCAATGGGATCGAATAAAGGGTCTCAACGTCACGAGATTCGATCACGGCTTCTGGTGCCACGTCACAGAATTGTGCCAATTTGTTTTTTGTTGATTGTCCTACGGGTTGTTCTGTCCGAACGACCAAGATATTTGGTTGAATCCCTAAGCCGCGCAGTTCCTTCACACTATGTTGGGTCGGCTTTGTTTTCATTTCGCCTGCTGCTTTCAAATAAGGAATCAGCGTCGTATGGATGTACATCACGTTGTCCGCACCTACGTCTGCTTTCATTTGACGCAAAGCTTCTAGAAACGGCAATGATTCAATATCCCCTACTGTACCGCCGACTTCTGTGATGATCACATCTGAATCAGTCATTTTGGCTGCCCGCATGATTTTTTCTTTGATCTCGTTGGTAATGTGCGGGATCACTTGAACAGTCGCGCCTAAGTATTCTCCTTTACGCTCTTTCCGCAAAACTTCTGAATAGATTTTTCCAGTTGTTACATTTGAGTATTTGTTCAAATTGATATCGATAAAGCGTTCATAGTGACCTAAGTCTAAGTCGGTCTCTGCTCCATCATCGGTTACGAATACTTCACCATGTTGGTATGGGCTCATCGTTCCTGGATCGACGTTGATGTACGGATCGAATTTTTGAATGGTTACTTTCAAGCCGCGATTTTTCAACAGACGTCCTAATGATGCTGCTACGATCCCTTTACCAATAGAAGAAACCACACCGCCGGTTACAAAAATATATTTTGTCATAAACTGAAAAACTCCTTTAATCTATTTTACAGGAAAAGCATTTAGAAAATAAGAAAAGCTCCCTATCCATAAATGAATAGGGAGCGAAAATTCTAAATCACTTTCTGACTCTTGTAAAGAGTGCCCAAACAGAATGATACATTCTCACCTAGCAAATGTCAAGAAAACTTTATCTGATTTTTTCAGAAAAAACGGAGGTTTCCAAACGAAGCGCTTTACGCTTCGATGCAGCTAGTTCCTCCTTTTTCACGCCGGCATTCTATGGTTACTCTTTCTTAAACAACCTTCATGTTTTCTGCACAACTTTTTGCAATTTTTTCATTGCTTCTTACGAAATCGTTGAACTCTCTTTGGCATAATACAAAGTGTAGATGAAGTCTGGCGCTTTACTCGTTTTGGTAAAAATGATCGGAACGTATTTCTGGTTATTTTTGGCAAAGACGAGGTGCAGGTTCGATTCCTGCCTTCTACGCTAGTGATGCGGTTGAAAGGAAGCTCTGAGGATCAATCGCAGCAATCCTTAGATTATTGTTTAACCAATGAAACAAAATCAACGTTCGTCCAAGCATTTGCTGAAGCCTTGCTGTAAACCCCGATTTCACAAGCACCTGTTGTAATTGGAATGTCTTTGATTGTAATTTTTGTCCATTCACTTGTTTTAACAACCGCAGTATTTAGTTCCGCTCCACCATAATTTTTGATATATAACTGATTGGTATCAAACTCTCCCCCAGACATTACATAGGCACTCAATGTGTAAGTTCCATCGCTGATGCCACTAACATTTTGATAAGCTGATGCCTCGTAAGCTTGGTCCTGCCAAAAAGTTAATTTGTAGTCTCCAAAAAAAGTCCCAGCTTCCGTTTTGATCGTACCTTCAGCTGTTCCTTGTTGAAACCACGTTTGCCAATCGGAAGGACTGGTCGTTGGTCCATCGCTCTCGAAACTTGCATTTTTAACCAGATTTGTTTGCGCCCCTGCTTGTTTAAACGCACGCAAGCTTGGCAAGGCGTTTCCAGCAAAATCAAACATCGCCTGGTTGTCCCATTCGTTTCCCATAGTAGATTGAACACCGAGATAATTCATACCTGCTTGTGTTGCCCAACTCACGTTTCCGTTGTACCAAAGAGGTTCCCAATAAAAGAAGCCCGCCCCGCGATCATTCGGCACCGCTTGAATACGATCGGCTAGATCCAGCAAATACTCTGCTTGTCCTGACGGTGTTGGTTCATATCCCCCCGCCGCTGCTTCGGCTTCGCCAAAGGCATTTGGCATAGTATCTGCATTCGCTGTTGTATGCCCATAAGCTGTTTCAACTACGATCACTTCTTTGCCATACCGTTGACTGATCGTATTCATATTGGTTTGAAGTTCATTCATTGAACCGTGCCAATACGGATAATACGATACTCCAATTAAATCAAATGACACACCCCGACTGGTGATTTCATCAAACCACCAAGTAAATGCTCCTGTATCGCCACCATCAGCTAAGTGGAGCATTACTGGAGTTGTTTTAGGTTGAGTGTCTCGAACAGCTTGGACACCGGACTTCAAAAAAGTAGTCAATCGATCAAACTCACCCCCGTCTTCTCCCCAAGACTTGCCATAAGGCCAGAGCATTCCACTATTCAGTTCATTGCCGATCTGAACCATATCAGGATAAACGTCTAGCTGCTTCATTTCCGACAGAACGTTCTTTGTATAGTCATACAATGCCGTGTTCATTTCTTCAAAGGTCAGATCTTGCCACGCTTTAGGAACATTCTGTTTCCCAGGATCAACCCAAAAATCACTGTAATGGAAATCTAGCAACACGTTGAGTCCAAGATTTTTTGCTCGTTTTGCAAGGGCAACCGTCGTTTCCAGATCATTTGTCCCTGCCCCATAACTTTCTCCGTTACTATTATAAGGATCCTGCCACAAACGCAGTCGCACATAGTTGACACCATTGTTTTTTAGAATCTCTAAGGTATCTTTTGAAATACCATCTTCATAATATTTTGCACCAGATTTTTCCATATCTGACAAAATTGAAATATCTGCTCCGCGAATAAATTCGCTGGCAGATGCTTCAACTGTTTTTGAAACAGCCCCCAAAGTCCCTATCACAGCTGCAAATAAAGCGGCTTTACGCAACCAAGCTCCCTTTTTCATTCATTTGCTCCTCCTTTATTGAAATTGGTTCAGAATAAATTGAACGGCTTTTTCAGGATCTCTCGTTAATCCGATATATTCTGCTCCTTTTGTCGCAACCAACTTGATTCCTAAGCGATCGGTATCTTCTTTGATATCATCATAGTAAGAATTGACTTGCGGTGCTAAGACCACCATATCAAAATCCTGCAGCATTTCGTAATGAGAACCATAAGCACCCGCCATTGCACTGATCGGTGCTTTCGATTCAGATGCGCCTTCTTTTAAAGCATTAGCTAACATCGCACTTGTCCCTGCTCCAGCACAAAGTACCAACACATTGATTTCTTTATTTGCATCGTTGATGACTTGGCTCGCTGCCACAGGTACTTCCTCAGGTATAGCGGCAGAAGTACCTTCCTCGGTTGCGATCACTTCTGCTTTTTGTGCTTCTTGCTCTACTAAGACAGCATCGTATGCTTTACAAAATGGCAGATAGATCAGGAAGTCAACGACGATTAGAACCGCTGCTAAAACAAAGGCTAACACCCCCATGCCCGTTCCTAGAACCAAACCGATTGGTGCCGGAGTTGCCCAAGGTAAAACGTACATAAAACTGTTCATGCCTAGCACATCGACAAAAAACTTAAACAAACAAACGTTTACAACAGGTGTTAATAAAAACGGAATGAAAAAATAGGGATTCAAAATCATGGGTGCTGCAAACAACAATGGTTCATTGACAGCAAAACTTACTGGAATAAAGGAAGCTTTCCCGACTGCCTTCAATTGTTTAGACTTAGCAAAGAGTAAGAAGATAAAAGGAACGACCAATGTGGCCCCAGTTCCTCCCATAGTTCCTACAAAATTTCCTAAACCGACTGTCAGTACTTTTGAAGCTTGCTCACCGGAATTGAACAATTGCAGATTGGTTTCCACATTGGCATAGATAATTGCTGCAATTGCTGGTTCCACGATTGACGGTCCATGAACACCGACAAACCAAAATAGCGCCATCGCTCCCCAGATGATAGCGATTCCTAAATAACCGTCGGCTGCTGTGAATAATGGCTGCAGCACAGTAATGATTGCTTCTGCAAATGAGATTTGGAAAATTTGCCGAATACCTAAATCAATTAAAACGGCCGCAAATACTGAAAAAGAGAAAGGAAAAATATCTCGGAAGGTTTGCGAAATCGTACCAGGAACTTCTTTAGGCATCTTAATGGTAATATCTTTCAGCACACAAAACTTATATAAATTAACTGTTAAAAATGCAGCGACAAAGGACGCCAATAGCCCCTTTGTCCCCATGTATTCCGTTGAAAATCCGCCTTCGATCGGAGAGACGCTTAACAACAGGAAACTTACCACAGAAGCCAGCATCACAGAAGTCGTGTTGATCACTTTGTTTTTCGGTAAGCGGCGATTCATCGAATCAGCCAAGCAGCGAGCAGTGGTTGCTGAAACAAGTAACCCTACAACCCCCATCGAATAATTATAGACTTTCCACAACCAAGTGGAGACAGCTTCAGGCCATTGGTAACCAAAAATCTCAGGAACCGCAGCAATCAAAATGAATATGCTTGAGAATAAAATAGCCGGCATCGCTGTTAAAAATCCGTCACGAACGGCTCCCAGATAACTATTGCGTGAGATTTTTTCAAAAAACGGTTTCCCTTTTTCGATTTGTTTAATGATTCCATCCATAGCGTTCTTCTCCTATCCTTGATTCTGCTTGTACAGTGCAATAAAGTCTTGAATCAGATCCCTCAGCAACAAAGTGGTCATTAAATGGTCCTGTCCATGGATAAAAATGAATCCCATCTCCATCTCTTTTCCCGATGCTTCTTCCGCTAAAATTTTTGTTTGCGAATTGTGTGCAAGGGTTAAATTTTCGTCGGCTTCTTTCAGTGCTGAATCAACATGCTCAAAGTTCCCTTGTCTTACTTCTTTCAATAATTTTAATAATGTACTGCGAGCGTCCCCTGAATAAGCAACGATCTCAAAACCAAGCATTTGTAATTCCTCTTTATTCATCTTTTCTTCCTCCATTATTACTTATTAAATAATCGTTTTGGTTTCACTAACTAATTTGTACCAGTATGCTGACTCTTTCGGGTAACGCTTCTGGGTTTCAAAATCAACATAAAACAAGCCATACCTTTTGTTATACCCATTTGTCCATGAGAAAAGATCCATAAGCGACCACAAAAAATATCCCTTCACATTTACCCCAGCTGTTATCGCCTTGCTTAAGGATTCCAAATAGACTCTCAAATAGTCGATTCTCGGCTGATCCATAATGATGCCATCTTCAAACTGGTCTTTATACCCCATGCCGTTTTCAGTGATATAGATTTTGTTATAATGCGGGTAATCGCTTTTAATTCGCAGTAACAAATCATAAAGACCTTCTGGATAAATTAGCCAGTCCCAATCCGTTCGAGGAATCCCTTCTTTATAAATGCGTTCTCCGATCCCCTTCACTTTATAAACAGAGGTTCCTTTTTCACCCGTGCCATTATGATGGATCGCGTTTTCTCCATCGTAAGCTCTGACGAAGTGGCATTGGTAGTGATTGATTCCTAAATAGTCATTACGCGTGGAGGCTTTTTTCAATTCAACAAAATCTTCTTCTGGAAAATGATAGCTCGCCTGATTTGCTTCACATATCTCATCAAGAGCATTTAAGGTTTCAGTCGAATAACTGCCTAAATAAGTAGCATCTAATAAGAAACGGATCGATAATGCATCGTCTAAAAAGGCTGCATGCTTGTCTTCTGGCGCGTCTGTTGCCGCATATTTCGTCTCTAATGAGTGAACGACACCGATTTCGCCTGGAAGTTCGTTTTCTTTGAAATAGTTCACTACACGTGCATGGGCAACCATCATATTATGAAGACAGGCGATGATTTTTGTAAAATCATATTTGATTCCTGGTGGGAAAACGCCTAACAAATATTGATTGGTCGCAACAGGATAGATTTCATTAAAGGTACTCCACACTTTCACTTCTTTGAATTCATGAAAACAAAAAATGGCATAGGAAACGAATGCTTCTATTGTTTCTCGATTCAAAAAATCTCCCTGGTCAAACAAACGTTTAGGGGTATCAAAATGATGCAGTGTCACAAACGGCGTTACGTTTCTTTTCGCACATTCTTCGAACACACGATGATAAAAAGCGATTCCTTCTGGGTTCGGTTCCCCTGTTCCATCAGGAAAAATTCGACTCCATGCAATGGATAATCTTAGCCCATTCACACCAAATCGTTCACACAATTCAATATCCCTTGCATATTGATGATAAAAATCACTTGCCGGATCAGGACTGAATCTACCCTGTTCCTCTAAAAAATCATCCCAAGCAACAGCGCCTTTACCGCCCTCCTTAGTGGCTCCTTCAACCTGATAGGCTGCTGTGGCTCCACCAAAAATAAAATCTTCTGGTAATTTAAGCATGTACATCTCTCCTCAAATCTATAATCAGTTTCCGCATTTTCTAACTGATTGAATTGTAATCGCATCCAAAACATTTGTCAACAAAAACAAACATAAATAATCACAAAAATCGGAAAATAATGATGGTTTTTATTGAAACAAACATAGAATATGTTTAAAATGTTTGTTTTTGTTCGAATTAGATTGACTGCTAGCCGATTATATGATAGATTATCTTTAAATTAGAGGTGAAGACGATGCTGAAAAAAGAAAGATTGTTTACTATCGTAGAAATGGTCAATAAAAAAGGAATTCTTACTGTTAACGAGATCATCAATCAATTAGATGTTTCTGATATGACCGTTCGCAGAGATTTAGATGAATTAGAAAAATCGGGCAAGCTGCTACGTATCCATGGAGGGGCTCAAAGTCTTTCCTATACTTTAGATCAAGAACTTTCTCACACCGAAAAAGCCACTCTACAGATTCAAGAAAAAAAAGAAATTGCTGCCGCAGCAGCCTCATTGATTCACGAAGGGGAAACGATTTTCTTAGGACCAGGTACAACAATCGAACTATTGGCGACACATTTACTGAACAAGAAAATCCGGATCATTACTAATAATTACCCAGTTTTTGATATTCTTGCGCAAGCAGATGGACCGGAAATTTTACTAATTGGCGGCGATTTTCGTAAAAATACCGGTGCATTTGTTGGACCGATTACTAACGACAATTTAAGAAGATTAAAGTTTACAAAAGCATTTATCAGTTCAAACGGGGTACACAACGAAGCCATTTCTACTTATAGTACAGAAGAAGGAGAAGCCCAGCAGATCGCATTAAATAATTCCCGTAAGAAATATCTGCTCGTTGATAACAAAAAGTTCAACCGTGATGATTTTTATGTATTTTATAATTTGCATGACTTCGACCTACTCATTACGGATCGTCAAATATCACCTGAGCTACAAGAGCACTATGCACAATATGTCGATCTGCAAATTGCTGATTCAACCGAAAATACCACTATAGGAGTGTAACTATGAAAGGGATTATTTTTGATTTTAACGGAACAATGTTTTTGGACTCTCATCTACATGAAGCTGCTTGGCTGCACATGATTCATGATCATACAAAAGATGGTTTATCAGATGAGGATATTTTAAAAAATATCCATGGTCGAACGAATACGGAGATTTTAAAACATTTCATTTCAGAACATTTGACTGTCTCTGAGATCGCCGTCTTGTCAGAAGAAAAAGAAAGCTATTATCGTATGCTTTGCTTGCAAAATGAGAACGATCTCCAATTGACAAAGGGGCTTGAAGCGACTCTTGATCAGCTGACTGACCAGCAGATTCCATTAACGATTGCCACGGCTACTGTTAAAGAGAATGTTGCTTTTTATTTTGATACTTTCGATTTAGCACGCTGGTTTGATTGGGATAAGATCGTCTATGACGATGGCTCTTTTCCTGGAAAACCGCAACCGGATATTTTTCTTAAAGCGGCTGGCAAATTGGGCTTAGCTCCTGCTGATTGTCTTGTTATCGAAGATGCTTATTCAGGTTTGCTTGCTGCCAAGCGTGCTGGGATTGGAACAATTATCGCAATTGATCCATTCGGAAAAAATAATGCAGTATTTGAACAGGCACAGCTAAATAAAGATGGAACAATCAAAGATTTTACTGATTTTTGGACAGAGTACCTATCTGTCATATCCGTTAATTCTTAAGCGATTCTATTAAAAACAACTGAGATGCATATCTCCTTTTATAAAAAACTGAAGTGAAATGACACGTGTCTTCATGTCATTTCACTTCAGTTTTTTTCATTTTCGTTTAGTTCTTACTCATTCTGCTAAAAATTTCTAGATTTTCTCCAACCAATCATTGTCATTCTTTTTGTTCTTTGAGAAAATAAGCACAACTCAATCGATTAATTTAACATTTTATCGATTTTTTTCGATTTTTTCAGTTGAAAGATGTCCACTTTTTTATTTTCAGTTGTTGTATTGTTAAGGAGGGAGAAAAATGCGTTTGAATGCTTACGAACATTATTTACTGCAGTTAACGAATGACTTGGTTCATTACCTGCAGTCCCTCGGCGCTTCTCAACAGGATGCCGAAGATATTGCTCAAGAAGCAGTTGTTAAAATCCTTGAAATCGATTCGGTCTTAACCGCAGAAGCGATTCGTCCGTGGCTGTTTCGTGTGGGGATCAATGGTTACTTTACGTTGTATAAACAAACAAAGCGACGGCGAGAAATCGTCAGGCAGTATTTGCCAGTGACTGCTTCTGGTATCAACTGGCAAGAAACTGATGATGATCTTTATGAGACACTTCAAGAATTACCCGTTTCTACCTCCACCCTTTTGATCATGAAGTACGCAGAAAATTTGAGTTTAAAAGAAATAAGCTTTTTACTGAATCGCCCGGAAGATAGCATCAAAACAGCATTATACCGAGGAAGAAAACAACTGAAAAAACGAATGGAGGAAAAGAATCATGACTATTAAAGATCAAGAATTTAAAAAAATCGTGAAAAAAGCTCGGCAAAAAAACACACATAGGACAATTGTTATTGCTGTACTGTCTTTGATAGTATTGATTGGTCTACCAGGGGGGCTTTATTTAAACTATTACAATTACGGTCCTTTTCGAGGAGAAAAAATAGCGGGTGTTCCAGATAATCATCTAGTTCAAGTCGAAAATCAAATGGATCTTTCCAGATTATTATTTGATTTTGGCTCACAGCTAAAATTTAATACCCAAGCTCGAGCGATGACGGTTTATTTTGATCACTATCAAAAAGGCGAGAAAACAACCCACAAGCTGATTGCTTCCTTAATGACAGATACCAAAAGCAATTATAACGGTTATTTAACAATTGGTATTTCTAAAGGGGAAAAAAAGCTGCTCGTAAACTTATCTTCCAATGGCGGAGCATCAGAAACAACGACAGATCTTACGGCATTTCAGTATATTTCTCTTGGAGAAGACAATGATCTTCCCGGGGGAGCAATCTACCACATTGAAGAAGATCCCCTAGAAATCCAAAAAAATGTTGAGATTCCTTTGATTTATATTGCACAAGGTGGCGACCTAAAATTATATGATGTGATGGAAAATAACTTGTCCGAAGAAAATTTAAAAAGCGTTGAAAACGTCTATTACATTTACTTAATAGTAGAATAACGAAAAAAGACCAGTTCAGGATGCCTGAGCTGGTCTTTTTTCTGTCATACTGTCGATTAATTCCGACGGTTGTTATTACCGAATAAAATAATCAAACGTAAGAGCTGCAATAAGGTTGCTACGGCAGCTGCGACATACGTCAACGCTGCGGCAAAGAGCACTCTTCTTGCTTGTGGTACTTCATCTTCTGTTAACAAGCCACCATCTGCCAAAATACGGATCGCCCGTTTTGAGGCATCGAACTCGACTGGCAAGGTCACTAATTGGAAAATAAACGCCAATGAGAAAGCCAACAAACCTAAGTTGATCAGAAACGAGCCTCGTAACAGGACCCCGATCAAAATCAACGGGATCGAGATGCTAGTTCCGATATTGGCGATCGGCACGATCGCATGACGCAAACGCAAAGGAAAATAACCTTTGGCATCTTGGACTGCGTGACCACACTCATGGGCCGCAACACCGATTGCTGCTACCGAAGTTGATTGTGCGGTGGATTGTGATAAACTCAGCATTTTGTTGCCAGAATTGTAATTATCAGTCAAATCACCAGCGATCGCTTGCACACCAACATTATTGATTCCTTGGCTTTGCAAGATGTACTGCGCCGCTTTTGTGCCGGTAATATTATTTTTACTTCTGACTTTGTCATATTTGTTAAAGGTACTTTTGACATACGCTGACGCTGCTAGCGAAATCACCATACCGATAATTACGAGAATGAAAGTCGGGTCATAAAAAAAGCCGAACCCGTATCCGCCCATACCATACACGATAAAATTCCCCCTTTTAATCTTTGACCTTATTTTACCATTAAAGTGGTGAAAAAATTATGAAGATGACTGGAAGATTTTGTTTTTAACCTTTTTTTACAAATTCTGATTTTAGTTTCATCGCGCCGAAGCCATCGATCTTGCAATCAATGTTGTGGTCGCCTTCGACTAATTTGATGTTTTTCACTTTCGTTCCTTGTTTGATGGCGCCAGATGCGCCTTTGACTTTCAAGTCTTTGATGACTGTCACTGTATCACCATCTACTAAAATATTACCATTGGCATCTTTGTATACTGGTGCTTCTTCCGCCGCTTGTTGCTCTTGCCATTCGTTTCCGCATTCAGGACAAACAAACAGCCCGCGATCTTCATAAGCGTATTCAGATTGGCAATTGGGACAGTTAGGAATTTGAGTCATAGTGTTGCTCCTTTAAAATATAATTTTCGCTGTAAAAAACAACTCACCATCAGCATACCGAAAAACCACTAGTGGCGCAACCAAAAATCAGTGACCGATAAGCAAAAAAATCGCTTCTGTAGAGTGATAACAGAAGCGATAATTCACGTTTATCCGAAAAGGAACTACACAGAATTCATTTTTATTTCGAGAAATAATTTGCACAAGCATCGCCGATCCACTGGATGAGTTGTACCAAAAGGATCAACAAGAGAATCACCACAATCAAAATCGCCGTTTCATAGCGATAATAACCATACTGAATCGCTAAATCGCCAATACCGCCTGCGCCAATCGTTCCCACCATCGCCGAGTAGCCTAAAAGACTGATCAAAGTTAACACAAATCCGCGAATCAAGGCTGGCAAGCTTTCTGGTAAAATCACTTCGCGAATAATTTGCCCCGTCGATGCTCCGGAAGCGACACTAGCTTCAAGGACGCCATAGTCGATTTCGGCAAATGCGGATTCAGCGATTCGGGCGTAAAAAGGAATCGCGGCAATCGATAAAGCAATCGCTCCGCCGGCCGGGGTATAAGGATCACCGATCAGCATCGCTGATAACGGAATCAACGTAATCAATAAGATCAAAAATGGTAGCGAACGGATTGCATTGACGACAAAATCGGCCAGATGATGCAAGAAAACATTTTTATGAAAAAGTTTACTGCCGACTAAAAACAGGACTAATCCAATCAATAAGCCGAAAACTACTCCTATAATTGCTGAAGTTCCCACCATGAAGAATGTTTCCCATAGTGCTTGGGGCAGGTTTGTTTTTAAAATCTCAAGCGTATCAGCCATTTTTCTCACCTATCTTTCTTAGAGAAAAGACGTTCGCAGCTAGGTGTGCTCGGGCTTTTGCTGCTTCTTCGGCGGGGCCAGTCAAATAGATATACAAAATACCGATCACATCTTTTTTGATATACTCAATTTTTCCGTGGATAATATTGATCGACACATCATAGGCTTTGGCTACAGTCGAAATCAGTGGTTCTAACGTATACTCCCCTTGATAGCGCAATTCCAGCAAGTCGCCTTCCGTGAAGGATACTAGAATCTCCTCGGGAAGCGTCAGATCCAAGTAGCGACCTACCAGTTTTTTCGTAATAGGCTGTTTAGGCTGACTGAACAAGCCATAGGTCGTTTGTTCTTCAACGATCCGCCCCTTTTCCATAACTGCCACCCGATCAAAAAACTTTCGGGCAACATCCAATTCATGGGTGATAAAGACGATGGTGATGCCTGTCTGTTCCTTGATTCGGATCAATAATTTCAAAATTTCTTCAGTCGTTTCAACATCTAACGCACTTGTAGCTTCGTCACACAACAAAATCTCAGGTTCGTTGGCAATCGCTCGCGCAATACCGATCCGTTGCTTTTCTCCCCCAGACAAATTATTCGGATACTCGTGAATTTTGTGAGGCAGATCCACCATTTCCAACAGTTCCTTGATCCTCGCTTCTTGCTTTTCTTGCGGATAATGTCCAGCACGCAAAGCAAAGGCTAAATTTTCCTTGATGGTTCGATTATGGATCAGATTGAAATGCTGAAAGATCATCCCGATTTTTGTCGTACTTCACGCAAGTGTTTGCCTTTAGCTTGCGTGATGTCTTGACCATCAATCAGAATTTGACCACTAGATGGCACCTGCAGTAGATTCAACGTACGAACCAAAGTACTTTTCCCGGCCCCGCTCAATCCGACGATCCCATATACTTCTCCAGCTTGAACGGAAAAATCAACGGAATCCACTGCTTTTTTGATTTCTTTTTTATGAGTGAAGGCCACTGATACTTGTTTCACTTCTATTTTTGCCATAGGATCCCCTTCTTACTCAGTCCAAAATTTCGGTTGATCAAAGTTGCTGAACGGTGATTCGGCAATCGCTTCTTTAAATGCGTCACTTTCTAATACTTCCGTAACTGCCTTAGCAAAATCACTGTCTTCTTCTTCGGAGGACACCACAAAGACATTTTTATATTCTTCTTTCAATGACTCCAACGCCAAAGCATCTGCAGGATCAAGAGAAGCCGCCCAAGCGAAGTTTCCTGGTACTAAAGCTAAATCGACGGTATCTAACGAACGAGCCAATTGAGCTGCGTCTAATTCTTTAAAAGTCAGATTCTTCGGATTTTCTTCGATGTCATTCACTGTTGCTTTCGTTTCGTCGATATTGTCTGCGATGGTGATCAACTCATTGGCAGCTAACAGTTGCAAGGTCCGCGCTAAATTTGAGGCATCATTGGCAATCGAAACAGTCGCCCCGTCTGCTAACTCATCCAAGCTGGACAGTTGCTTCGAATAGATGCCCATTCCCAGTGTGGGCACTTTTTGTAATGCCGTAAGGGATAACTGGTTATCTGCCGAAAATTTTTCTAGATAGGCCGTATGTTGAAACAAATTGGCATCGATTTGTCCATTCGCCAAGGCATTGTTCGGCTGAATATAATCATTAAACACTTTGGTCGTGAGTTGATACCCTTTTTCTTCCAGTAATGGCGAGATCACCTCTGTCACCATGTCCCCGTATGGTCCCGGCGCCACTCCAACGACTTTTTCTTACACTGCATTTACACTGTTTTCACCAGACTGCGTATCCTCTGTGCTGCTAGTATTGCCACAAGCTGCCAATGTAATTAAGACAGCAGCAGCAACTAATCCAACGATTCCCTTTTTCAACTGTTTCATTTCTTTGTTCCCCCTTTTTATAATAAAAAAACGTCCTTTCTCCATCATAGAGAAAGGACGAAACAACCTTGTTCGTGGTACCACCTTTAATTTATTGGCTGAACCAGCCAACCTTATCAGTTTATTAACTGCTTTGCTGTATCGGGCAATCCCGCTGCACGCTTGCTTTTGCTCACGTCCAAACGCTCCAAGGCCATCTTCAGTCAAACGGCTGTGCTCTTTCTCACCAATCCGAGCTCTCTGATCCAATCGAAACTGACTTACTCTTCTTATCATCGCGTGTTTTTTAATTTGTGTTTAACTATACGATAGCCTCAAATGAATGTCAATTCTTTTTTTCACGAAAATATCATCTTTTTGCAATAATTTTCACAGTGTTTACAGAGCCAAATTCTCATCTAGAATCAAGCCTTCAGAGACCATAACCGCATCGCCGATCAATTCTAATGCGCCCTGATCGACATCAACTTCGACCGTTAACTCGCCACCTAACACGTGCAGCAAGACATTCGCTGCCGCTTGCTGGTGACGTTTGGTCACGACATACGCAGTGGCACCAGATCCTGTGCCGCACGCATAGGTAAAACCTTCTACCCCTCGTTCATATGTGCGAACGATCAGCTCACCCTTCTCGTCTTCTTCATAGAAATTGACATTGGCCCCTTTGGGGAAAACCTCCCAATAGCGTATCTCTTTGGCAAGTTCAGCCAGCTGTTCCAACTCAGTTTCTGCTAGACCAGGATAGTGAACCACCGCATGAGGGATTCCTGGATCACCCAATTCCACATAGTCCACGAAAGAAACCATTGGATTCGGGTACGCTTGATCAAATGTAGTCACGGTGGGTGGATTCAAGGTTACTTTGTAGTGTTTTGCCGACAAACGCCATGCGGGGACATCGCCAGCAACTGTTTCGATGGTCATCTGCTCGCCAGCAATTCCCTTCTCAAAGGCATAACGGGCAATACAGCGAGCGCCGTTGCCGCACATTTCTGCTTCGGTCCCATCAGCATTGTAAAACCGCATCCGAAAATCAGCGGTTCCTGTGGGAAAATCCACTGCCATGACTGCATCCGCGCCAACAGAAAATTTCCGATGGCAAACCTGAGCAGCAAATTGCGACAGTTGTTCATGGGAGAATTTCAATGTGCGGTTATCGATTACGATAAAATCATTTCCTGCACCTTGCATTTTTGTATAAGGAATCATCATGTTGTCACCTGCTTTTCAAAATTTTACTTGCTGGAAGCTCCCTCTTTTAGAAACGAAGGAACCACTTCATTTTGCAGCATTTGCTCGTAGGACTGTCGTTTAACGGCTAATTCCGCTTGGCCGTTTTCCACAAAGACGACTGCAGGAATCTGTAAATTATTGTAGCTGCTGGCCATCGAATAGCCATAAGCTCCTGTTGCGAACGTAGCAAACAGATCCCCAGTTTCAACGGGCGGTAATGCAAGGTCTTTTACTAAGATGTCCGTGCTCTCACAAGCTTTACCAGAAATGGTGATCTTTTGTGTCGCAGCTTCGGAAGCGCGGTTGGCTAAGATCCCAGTGTAAGTTGCCTGATAAAGACCAGGACGAATATTGTCTGTCATGCCACCGTCAATGCTGGCGTATGTTCTGATTCCCGGCAATGTCTTGATACTGCCGATGGTGTGCAAACTGATACCTGCTTCTGCGACGATACTGCGCCCAGGTTCAATAACGATGGTCGGGCGTTCGCTCTGGTGCTGCGCATAAAAGGCGTCGATTTTTTCCATCACAGGATCTAAAAAGTAGCTGTAGGGTTGGCGAATATCTGCATCTGTGTATCGAACGCCAAAGCCGCCGCCAACATTTAGTTCTTTGATCCAATAATCAAAGCGTTCATGAATGGTTTGGACAAGGGCCAAAGCCGCATCAACTGCCGCTAGATGTGAGCGATTGTCCGACAATTGACTGCCTACATGAAAATGCAGGCCATAGAAATCCAATTCAGGTGCTTGAATCACTTCTTCCACTAACGGAAATAAGATTTCTTCATCTAAAGGAATCCCGAATTTCGAATCTTTTTGTCCGGTCGAGATAAATTGATGAGTACTGACCGAAACCTCGGGTGTGATGCGCAACAAAATTTTAGCAACGACTTGCTTTTCTTGACATAACGCGCGGATCAAGCCGACTTCTTGAATGCCATCAACGATGATCCGTCCTACGCCATAATCAAGGGCAGCTGCTAATTCTTCAATCGATTTATTATTCCCGTTAAACTCGATGTGTTCTGCTGGAAAATCAGCTTGGATTGCTGTATACAGCTCTCCACCGCTAACCACGTCTAATGAGAGTCCTTCTGACTTGATCACTTGCAGCATTGCTGTGGTGCAGAAAGCTTTAGCGGCATAGGCTGCCCGTGTCTTGCTGTAGCGCGTCAAAAACTGCGCCTGAATCTTTTGGCATTCTTCGCGAATCTCCGAAACGGAATACACGTAAAGGGGGGTTCCGAAGGTTTTTGCCAACTCAACGGTATCACAACCGTCAATGTATAAGTGATTGTTCTTGATTTCTTTTGCCATCGCTTTACTCCTTGTCTGTTGGCTCGTTCAACGCCTCGATCAAACGAACGTAGCATTCGATGCCTTGCAATAGATTTTTTTCGTCAAAATTCATTTTGCTGCTGTGTAAAGGGTGGACATAGCCTTTTTCTTCATTTCGGGTACCCACAAAGAAAAAGACACCTGGGATCTCCTTTTGGTACATCGAAAAATCCTCTGCCAACATATATGGTGGTGTTTCTCGGTAGCTCTCCCCGACCACTTTTTCCAACACTTCCACCATCTCAGGATCATTGTCCACGACACGATAAAGATGTTCGAATTCGACATCCGCCGTGCAATCATATCCTTTGGCGATTTCTTGTGCGACAGTGGTGATTCTGCGCGTCATCGTTTCATAGACTTCATCTTCAAACGCCCGCATCGTTCCTTTTAAAACGACCTTACCGGGAATGATATTTTCCGCATCTCCCCCATGGATCTTCCCAAAAGTGATGACCCCAGCAGAAAGCGGGCTGATATTGCGTGAAATGATCGAATGCAATCCTTGAATAATCGCAGCCGCGGCTAAAATGGCATCATGTCCTTGATGAGGCTGGGCACCATGGGCACTCGTGCCGTTGATCGTTAGATTGATCTCGCCGTTACGGGCCATCATCGGACCTTTCCGGCTCGCAATGACTCCTTCGGGAAAGTCTGGGAAGACATGCAGCCCCACGATTTTTTCCACACCAAAATCTCGTAAGATGCCTTCATCGATCATCAATTGAGCGCCACCAGGGCTTTCCTCGGCTGGTTGGAAAATCAAAACGATCGTTCCACGAATCACTTCAGGATGTGTTGCCAAATATTTAGCAAACCCTAGCATCGTTGCCATATGGCCGTCATGACCGCAGGCATGCATTTTCCCTTCATGTTTGGAAACAAAGGAAACACCTGTCTCTTCTTTGATCGGTAGTGCATCGATATCCGTTCGAAAGGCCAGCGTCTTTCCTGGGCGATCGCTGCGAAAGACCGCAATCAAGCCGGTTTCAATCACTGGATAGATTTCTTTGATCCCAAAGGATTGCAACTGACGCAGCAAGTATTCCTTTGTTTTGAACTCAGTTAACCCTAATTCAGGGATTGTATGTAATTCACGACGAAAACGAACCACGTCTTCGGTTAATTCTTTGACTGCTTGCGATACTTGCATGTTAAAACACCTTTCTATTCATTCCTTTTAAAAATATCCATAAAAACCAACGAATATTCAGTTTTTCATTGATATTGTTTAATATTATAGTATATAATTCGAATAATCTATAGTATAAATTGTCGAAATGTTTCGATTTTTATTGAAAATTTTACCCCTCGTTTTGGTACACTTATACGTAGAGTTACGAAAAATAAATTGGTTGAAAGGATGTGTCGTAGTTTGACAATATTCAAAGGTTCTGGCGTTGCGTTGATCACCCCTATGCTTCAAGATGGTTCGGTGGATTTCGATAAGCTGAAGGAGTTAGCGGAGTGGCATGTGCAGCAAGGAACGAATGCAATCATTGCATGCGGTACGACCGGTGAAGCATCCACGTTAGACGATGAAGAACATATCGCGGTGATCGAAGCGGTGGTAAAACAAGTTGCTGGTCGAATCCCAGTCATCGGCGGAACAGGCTCCAACAACACCCAACATGGGATCCATCTTTCAAAAGAAGCACAGCGCGTTGGTGCTGACGCATTATTGGTTGTAACACCCTACTACAACAAAGCGACCAAGAAAAGTTTAGTCGCTCACTATGAAGCAATCTGTCAAAGCGTTGAGCTGCCAGTGATCTTATACTCCGTCAGCTCAAGAACCGGCCTAAATTTAACACCTGAAGCTGTGGCAGAACTGAAAAAAATCCCTAATATCAAAGGCATCAAAGAAGCCAGCGGCGACATTTCGCAAATCGCAGAAATCGCTCGTCTTGCGGATGATGACTTTGCGATCTACTCAGGAAATGACGATCAAGTAACCCCAATTCTAGCTTTAGGTGGCTCTGGCGTGATTTCAACGATCGGCAATATCGCTCCGAAACAAACGGCACAACTCGTTGCTGATTTCTTAAATGGTGATGTAAAAGCCGCCATCAAAGAGCAATTGCGACAAAAACCGTTGATCGATGCGATTTTCAGTGAAGTAAATCCTGTGCCGATCAAAGCAGCGGTCTCCTTGCTAGGCAAATGCGAATTGCATTATCGTTTGCCTTTGGGTGTCCCAGAAGATGCGACCCTCGTTCATTTAGAAGAAGAAATGACCAATTACGGATTGCTGTAAGGAGGAGTTTTTGGTGAAACAGATTTTATTAAGCGGTGCAAACGGTCGTATGGGCAAAGTGTTGCAAAGCCTGATCGCAAAGCACCCTCAGTTAGAAGTGGCCGCCGGCTTGGATCGTACCGAGCAATTAGATGGTCCCTTTCCGATCTATGATCGTCCAGAAAAAATCACGCAGCCGATCGATTTGGTGATTGATTTTTCTCATTATAGCAATGTCCCTGCCTTATTGAACTATTGTGTCGAACAGCAGCTGCCTATCGTGGTTGCTACAACTGGTTTGACGGAAGACACGCAGATGATGCTGCCGTTGGCTGCTAAAGTGATCCCAGTTTTCTATTCTGCCAATATGTCGTTGGGGATCAATGTACTGATCAAAGCACTACAAAGTATCACCCCCGCATTAGAAGCTGACTTTGACATTGAGATCATCGAAAAGCATCATAATCAAAAACTCGATGCACCAAGTGGTACAGCTTTGCTGTTGGCAGATAGTATCAATGACAGCTGCGAAACGAAAAAAGAGTATCTCTACGGGCGTGAAGGCAGTGATCTAGTAAATGACCGCAAGCAGATGGGCATCCATGCCGTTCGCGGCGGAACGATTCCTGGAGAACACATTGTCATCTACGCTGGGCAGGATGAAATCATTGAATTAAAACACACAGCGCTCTCCCGCGAAATCTTCGCCAATGGTGCGCTAAAAGCAGCGGAATTTTTAGCCAACCAACCAGCTGGTTTTTATTCCATGCAAAATCTAATCGACAAGTAAAGGTGGTCTCTCATGACAGAATTACAATTTTCCGATCCTTATCAATTAGCAAAATACATCAAAGAAGCAAATAAACAAACACCTGTAAAAGTCTATATCAATGGAGATCTTAGTAACGTCCAAGCAGATGGCATCCAATTGTTTGGTAACGGCACTTTCTATTTCGTGGTTGGTGACAGTCAAAAAGTGGCTGAGTTTTTAACCGCGCACCAAGACAAAATCACCGATCACTATCTGGAAAATGATCGCCGCAACTCAGCAATCCCTTTATTGGACTTGACGAAAGTCGATGCCCGTATCGAACCAGGTGCCTTTATCCGTGACCAAGCCATCATTGAAAAAAATGCCGTTATCATGATGGGGGCCGTGATCAACATTGGTGCCGTCGTTGGTGAAGAAACCATGATCGACATGGGTGCGATTTTAGGCGCCCGAGCAACCGTTGGGAAAAAAGCCCATATTGGCGCTGGTGCTGTCTTGGCTGGCGTTCTTGAGCCACCTTCAGCAAGCCCAGTCATCATTGAAGACAATGTTTTGATCGGTGCAAATGCCGTTGTCCTTGAAGGTGTCCGTGTCGGCGAAGGTGCAGTCGTCGCTGCCGGTTCTGTGGTAACTGAAGATGTCCCTGCTGGCGCAGTCGTTGCTGGATCACCAGCCAAAGTCATCAAAATGAAAGACGAGAAAACGAAAAGCAAAACCGAATTTTTAGACGATCTACGGGGCTAACCGCGCTTTTCTCAAAAATAAACAAAAAAACGCAGTGCGGGTTCAGTGATGAGCCTGCGCTGCGTTTTGTCTAAAAAAGGGCGTGCCGAAAGCTTTTGGCACGCCCTTTTTTATTGGCAAATGTTCTTGTGAAAGTGTTTATTCTGCTTGAAATTCTTTGATCGCTGCTTGGATCTCTTGATAGATCACGGCAACTTCTTCAAGGTCTTTTGCGTTTGCTCCACTGGCAAGGGGATGTCCGCCGCCATGATGACGTTTGGCGATCTCATTGATCACTGGACCTTTCGAACGCATCCGCACTCGGTAATAGCCTTCTGGTTGTTCGACAAAGATCGCCCAAGCCAGCACCTCATCGATTTTCCCTGGTAAGGAAACGACTGCTGAGGTTTCCGAATCCACTACGCCAAAACGCTGCTGCAATTCTTGTGATAGGATCACTTTGCCAGCACCAATCTCATCGATTTCGATGTTTTCGTAGACATACCCTGAAAGGCGAGCAACACTGCGAGAGACTTGATCCAATTGCCGATTGATCTTCGGTGCATCAAAACCGTAATCCAATAGTTCAGCCGCTAAGCGCAGCGTTGTCGCTGTCGTTGCCGGATATAAAAACCGTCCAGTATCACCAACGATGCCTGCATATAGCAGACGAGCCGCTTCTTGCGTCATCGTCAGCTCGTTTTGAAACATTTGCCAAAACGAAACGATCATCTCACTACAGCTGCTGGCTTTTGTATTGACCCAGACCAGCTCTCCGTAAGGCTCATCATTAGGGTGATGATCGATTTTGATCAATTTCGCCCCTTGATCATAGCGTTGGTCACTGACCCGTGGTGCATTGGCCGTATCTGTAACGATCACCAACGCTCCTTTATACAAATCATCAGGGATCGTCTGCATCAGCGCCAAGTAATCCAATCCTTCAACAGGTCCGCCGACTTGATAGATTACTTTTTTGGGAAAACTAGCTCGTAAAATTTCTGCCAAGCCCACTTGTGATCCTAATGCATCTGGATCAGGGCGTTGGTGCCGATGGATAATGATTCGGTCGAATGCTTTGATTGTTGCAAGTATTTCTTCTTGTACCTTCATGAATGGTCTCAACTTTCTCTCTAAAATTTTTCCATAAGTGCCGTTTTCGATGATTTATGGGCGTTCCATTACTTGGCATACCACGATCGCTTTTGCCACTAAGGAATTTTCGATCGATACTTCGATATCGATTTTCGCCGAACGTCGCCCCAGTTCTAGAATCTTCGGTTGAATGATGATCTCGCTTTCTAATTGGATCAAACGGAAGTAATGCAGATTGACTTGCTCGATCCAACTATTGCGCCGTTGATTCAACTGCATGGTACGTTTTGCCGTATTCGCGATCACTTCACTCAAGACACCAAAAGAGATCGTTCCGACTTCATTGACCATTTGAGGCGTCACCGCAAAGCTGAAATGTGGCTGCGGCAATTTGTTCCCTTCAAAATCTTGTTCGATGACTTGCATCTGTCCCGAGATTTGGTCTGAAATCGTATCTGAAATTTGTGTTTGTCGTTGGACCATCTGCATCGCTTTCATGATGTCTTGGCGTGTAACGATCCCAATCAAAGAAAGGTCATCTGCTACGACGGGCATCACTTCTAAGCCATCCCAAATCATCTGATGGCTGGCAGAGGCCACACTCATCTCTTTTTTTACGACCCGGGGTTCCCGGGTCATGATTCGTTCGATGATCTGCGTGTCAGGCTTTTCTAGGACATCTTTGGCTGTGATGATCCCAACGACCCGCATATTCTTGTTGACAACTGGATAGCGGGAGTGATTGGTAGACTCCGAAAGCAGTTTGTAATCCTTGACCGTATCAAAGGTGTGCAGATACTTGGTTTTTTCCAATGGCATATAAATGTCACTCACCAGCATGATGTCCTTTTTGATCAGCTGGTCGCTCAAGGCACGGTTGATCATCGTTGCCACGGTAAAGGTGTCATAGGTCGTTTGTAAAATCGGCAGCTCCAATTCGTCTGCTAAGCGACAGATTTCCTCTGAGGTTTCAAAGCCCCCCGTGATCAAGACGGCTGCGCCATCTTCCAGTGCCAACTTGTGGACTTCGTTACGGTTTCCGACGATCACTAAGGAACCAGGCGTGATGTAGCGTTCCATTGCCGATTCCTTCATGGCGCCGATAACAAATTTGTTCAAGTCTTTGTCTAAACCGGCTGCGCCGCCCAAAACATCGCCTTCAATGATTTGGACGACTTCGCCGAAAGTTAGTTTTTCAATGTGTTTCTTTAGTTTCCGTTCAATCCGAATGGTTCCCACACGTTGGATCGTTGAAACCAAGCCGATATTTTCCGCATCTTTGATCGCCCGATAGGCTGTTCCTTCACTGACATTCAAGTCTTTTGCGATTCCCCGCACCGAGATGCGATCGCCTACAGGCAGATTCTCGATATGCGCTAAAATCAAGTCGTGTTTTGTCGCCATAATTATCCCCTATTCCTACTACGAATCTTCCTGTTGCTTAAACTTCTAATGTCTCACCGACTGCAAGGATCTGGCCCACACCTGCCGGCAATAAATTCACGAAGGTTTGCGGATCTTGCTTGATCATTGGAAACGTATTGTAATGGATCGGTACTACTTTGCTCGCGTTTAAAAGCGCCGCTGCTGTTGCAGCATCTTGAACGCCCATCGTAAAATTATCCCCGATCGGTAAAAACGCCACATCGATGTCGAAACGTTCACCGATCATCGCCATATCGCTAAAGAGGGCAGTATCGCCAGCGTGGTAGATGGTTTTGCCTTCTGCTTCTAAAATGATCCCCACTGGATTGCCCATATAGATCATCGTTCCGTCTTCTTCAAGACCAGAGCTGTGTTTCGCTTCCACCATTGAGATTTTGCCAAACGGAAACTCAAAAGAGCCTCCCATATTCATGCCATGCGTCTCAGCAACGCCTTTGCGGGCTGCATAGCGGCAAATTTCAACGACACTGATCACTGGTGCTTCATTTCTTTTGGCGATCGGCACCATGTCCCCAATATGATCGCTATGACCATGCGTGATCAAAAGCCAATCGGTTTCCACTGTGTCTGCATCCAAATCAGTCAGAGCATTTCCAGTAATAAAAGGGTCAAACAACAATTTTTGGCCATCCGCTAATTGGATAGCAAGCACCGAGTGTCCGTGATACGTAAGTTTCATACAACATTCCCCTTTCCATCTAAGTAATACAGTCTAATATTTTTCATTATAACAGATAACGCCAGAAATCCAAAAGCACAAATTCTGGCAGCTTTATTACATCCGTCCTTTTTCTGGTTCTTGTCAAGAAAAATAAAAAAACTGTTCTACCCTTTCTGAATAAGGAATAGAACAGTTCGACCTGATGACTTCAAGCGATCATAGCGTTTTCTTACGTCCGCCTTGTTTATAGATGCGCCAGACTGTTAAGAATAACGCCGTGATACAAAGAAGGAACGCCCCAAAGAAGGTGATTTTCATGCCATAGGCAAAAATATCTGCCCGACCTGCGATATAGGTCGTCACATGCTTCCCATAGGCTTGACTCATTGCGGCATAAAGAATCGTCGTTGCTAAGGATATCCCTAAGACCATGCCCAAGTTACGGGCAAAGGAATTTAGACTACCTGCCACCCCAAGATTTTCTTTGGTGACGCTGCTCATCACCATCGTATTGTTGGGGGATTGGAACAACGAATTGCCTAACCCCATGATGGCAGTAGCGACGACATAGTACCAAATCGGCGTATGCTGATTCATAAACATATACATCAGCTGAGTGATGGACAGCAACGCTAAGCCAGCTAAGACCAAGATCTCCGGTCCTACACGGTCCGTCAAATAGCCGCTAAGTGGTGAACCAATGACCATCATCAAAGGAAAGACCATCATCAGCATTCCTGCCACGCTCGGCGTTAAGCCTCGGGCACTTTGCAAGTAAAAGGGAATCACGACATTGACAAAAAAGTTTGCAGAAAAGATCAGCAACGCCGTAATCAGGCTCATGGTGAAAATTTTATTACGAAAGATCCCAAAGGTAATCAGCGGTTTGCTCACACGCGCTTCTACTCGCAAAAAGACGATGAATGCCACTAAGGCGATCCCCACCAACAGCAGCGGCAGCCACGTTAGAAAGCCACGCTCTTGTCCAAGAAAAATGCCGCCGAAGAAGCTGATAATTGCAATTGAAAACAGCACAAACCCGGTTTTATCGATGGAATCATGACTCATGGTGATATCTTTTGGCAACACCTTTTCTCCAGCAATCATTGTCAGAATACCGACTGGAACATTGATCCAAAAAATAAACGGCCAAGAAAAATGCGCCAAAATCACTCCGCCTAATCCAGGACCGGCGATGGAGCCTAACGAAACAAAGGCACCAATCATCCCTAAGGCGCGCCCTCGTTCACTCATAGGAAAGACTTCAGTAATGATTCCGGTATTCGTCGCCATCGTCATGCTGGCTCCGATCGCTTGCACGACTCGGGCAAATAGCAGAAATGCTAAGGAATGATTAAACCCGCATAACAGCGAACCGATAATAAAGATCAACATTCCCAAGCGGAATACTTTGATCTTGCCCCAACTATCCCCTACTTTACCGAATAACAAAAGGCAGGCACAAACGATCATCAAGTAGACGGATACGACCCATTCCGCTTGATTCATAGGGACACCCATATCTGCCGAGATCGTCGGCAAAGCGATATTTACGATACTCCCATCCAGTGTTGACATAAAAGTAAACATCGAAACAGCAATGAGAATCCACCACTTTCTCTGTTGTACTACGGGATTTTCCTGATAACTATTCACAAATCGACCATCCTCTCTTTGCTTGTTTTGTTCCTCTAGTCTTAGGGGGACAACTTTGTATTATTGATCGAAATCCATTCGCCGTCAATCCTTATCTGCCCTTCACGACCAAAATAAGGGGCATTTTGTAAAAAAACCGCCACCTGTTTCTTTCATAAAAAAAGACAAAAGCTTCGGTGAAAAGAAATCGGCCGTCAAACGGCTATTCTTTCACCTGCTTTTGTCAGTAGGTCAAAACGAATTATTTACGGTTGCGATTTCTTTGGCTTGATTCCATGATGACCGGCAAGATGACTGGACGGCGTTTGGTTTGTTCAAACAAGAACCGACTCAAACGATCACGGATATCTTGTTTCAATTTGCTCCATTCAAACTCTTCATCATGAAGGTGTTTTTCTACGATTTCTTCCACGATCTCGCCACTTTCACGAATCAGGTCACGGCTGGCTTTCACGTAGACAAACCCGCGAGAAGTGATTTGAGGGGCAGAAATAATTTTCTTTTCACGACGATTGATCGTCACTACCGCAACGAAGATTCCGTCTTCAGATAAGACTTTGCGGTCTCGCAGGACGATATTCCCAATATCACCGACACCAATCCCGTCGATCATGACGTTTTCAGCAGGGACCGCACCTGCGGCGATCATTTCGCCTTTTTTGTATTCTAAAACATCCCCACGTGCAGTAATGAAGATATTTTTCATCGGAATCCCGACTTCTTGCGCCAAGTCCACATGGGCGGCTAATTGGCGGTACTCGCCTTGAATAGGGATAAAGTACTTCGGTTTCATCATATTCAACATCAGCTGCAGATCATTCGGGTTGGCATGACCAGAAACACGGAAATTATCCGAGATCTGTTTTACGGTACCGCCAGCGCGATAGATGATATCTTCCGTTTTCGCAACCACCGTTTCCATTGCCGTTGTCGGCGTCGTTGTGATGTAAACAAGATCTCCTTCTTTGATGCGCAGCGTCCGGTGAGAGCCGTTGGCCATTTTTTGCAACGCTTTGATTGGTTCCCCCATACGACCTGTTTCTAAAATCAACAACTGTTCGTCTGAGTATTTTTTCATTTCTTTTTGGGTGATCAGCAAGTCTTCGGCAGGTAATTTTAATTTCCCTAACTTCATGGCCGTTTTGATGATCCGACCAAAATCTTGCCCGGTCAAAACGACTTTGCGATCAGAACGAAACGCCGCATCTAATACTTGTTGCACCCGTTGTAAATTGCTAGCAACACTAGCGACGATGATCCGACCTTCCCAGTAACGGATATTGTCATAAACTTCATCTTGGATCGTCAATTCAGAAGCAATCGGCGTTGGATTTTCGGCATTTGAAGACGTGCTTAGCAATGCCAAGACTCCTTCTTTTCCAATTTCCGCTAAGCGGCCAAAATCAGTTTGATACATAGGGATCGCTGTTTGGTCAAACTTGAAATCTCCTGTATAAACGATATTGCCAGCTTCTGTTTTGACGCTGATCCCAACAGAATCAGGGATGGAATGGGTCGTACGGAAAAAGCTAATGGTCGCATGACCAAAGTCGATCTCCGAATGTTCATCGATCACATGAAAATCTTTGAAGCGCTTGGTAGCTTCATTTTTATTCACGGTCAATTTTGCTAGTTCGATCGTTAACTCGGTCCCAAAGACCGGTACTTGGATATTCTCCAAGAAATAAGGCAATGCACCAATCGCATCTGCATGCCCATGGGTCAAGAAGACACCCGCCACACGGTCGGCATTTTCTTCTAAATATGTGAAGTCTGGAATCACTGTATCGATCCCTAATAATTCATTTTCTGGATAACGGACACCGCAATCCAGCACAAATATATCCTCGCCAACTTCAGCAATGTACATGTTCTTTCCGTTTTCGCGTACACCGCCAAGAGGAATGATTTTTATCGTTTCCACTTTTATTCACCTCTTAATTTTTTTCTACTGTATTATTTCCCAAGCATAAGCCGTCCCTATTATTATACAACAAAAAAAAGAAAAGCGTGGCATTCACCACACTTTTCTGAAAAACTTATGGTTTACACATGAACGAATCCTTGCTGATGTAGGCTTTCGGCGATTTGAACGGAGTTCCATGCCGCACCTTTCAGTAAATTATCAGAAACGACCCATAAATGCAAGCCGTTTTCGACATCCAAGTCTTTGCGAATCCGACCAACAAAGGTTTCCGTTTTGTCCACACTGGTCAAAGCTTGCGGATATACTTGTTGACTTGGATCATCTTGCAAGACAGCTCCTGGCGCTTCGCTGATCCACTGTCTGACTTCCTCAACACTAGCATGGTCTTTGGTCTCGATATAAATCGACTCCGAATGACCGCTAAACACAGGGATTCGCACACACGTAGCTGCTACTTTGATCTGCGTATCTTCCATGATCTTCTTCGTTTCATTGATCATTTTCCACTCTTCGTAAGTATAGTCGTCTTCAGCAAAGACATCGATTTGCGGCAAGGCATTAAACGCGATCGGGTAGTGCTTCTTGTCGCTGCCTGCTGGTAAAATCTCAGGGTTTAGTTCATCAGCGGCTTTGCCAGCTAATAATTCTTGAGATTCACGAGTCAATTCAGCCAAGGCTTGGGCGCCAGCACCTGAAACTGCTTGATACGTCGAAACCAAGACCCTCGATAAACCGACTTTTTGACGAATCGGTTCTAACGCCACCATCATTTGAATCGTTGAACAATTCGGATTGGCAATGATTCCTTTATGTTGCGCTAATGCATGAGGATTCACCTCAGGAACGACTAGAGGAACATTCGGGTCCATCCGAAAATGACTGGTATTGTCGATCACGACTGCACCGTGTTTGACTGCTTCTGGAGCAAATTGTTTTGAAATGCCGCCACCGGCACTGAACAATGCAATATCGACGCCTGCAAAGGAATCTGTGGTCAGCTCTTGAATAACGAGCGGTTCATTTTTGAACACAAGGGTCTTCCCAGCAGAACGTTTGGATGCCAACAACGTTATTTTTTTGATCGGCAACGTGGTCTTCTCCAACATCTCAATCATTTTTGTTCCTACTGCGCCGGTAGCCCCGACAACTGCTACGTGATACCCTGTACTCATCAAATCACTCCTCGAATAAAAATACATTTTTACTAGTTTATCATATCTTGTAAAAAAGAAAAGACCTTTCGTGGAAAGAAGCGCAAAAAGAAGGCAATACTGTCTAAATTTTCAATCTTTTCCCCCTTTACAGAAAAAATCTACCTATATTTAAGGGTTATCATTTGTCACATTCAGGTGTTATAGGATATAATACCGACAGAAGGAATTTTGGGGAAGATTCTTTCCAACGTGCATGGGGAAATTAAAAATACCCAAAACATTGAATGAGGCAAGAATTGCATATGCAATTCTTGCCTCATTTTTATGCTTCATTCGATTCTTCGTTGTTTACTTTCACGATAGCAAAGCCTTTGTTATCAATAATCATCGTTTCATCTTCCAATTGGACAAACTGTTCCATCAGGATCGAATCAGGACGAGAAAGGGTGATTTGGTCATCGCCCGTATTGAAAATACCGATGATCCGCTGTGCCCCTAACTCTCGTTCGAAAATGATCAGTCCATCCTCTTCCGAAACCCAGTTCCAACTCAAGGAACCTTCTGATAAGACTTTCTGGTTGTCTTTGCGAATGCTGATCAATGAGCGAGTGAAATGCAGGAGATCACGATCTTGCTTTTCTTCTTCCCAAATCATACATTTACGGCAATCCGGGTCCATATCGCCGGTCAAACCGATCTCATCACCGTAATACAGGCAAGGAACGCCTTGTTGCAGATACGTAAAGGCCATCACTTGGCGCATCAAGTCTTTGTCTCCTCGAGCCAAAGTTAACAAGCGCGGGGTATCATGAGAATCCAAGATATTGAACTGTACCTGGTTGGTTTGCTCCCGATACAACATCAGCTGGTTATTTAATTCCGAGACCATTTTCGTCATAGAGATCTCGTCTTTGACAAAATATTCAATGATTGCATCCGTAAAGGCGTAATTCATTACTGCATGAAACTCGTCGCCTTGTAACCACCGTTGAGAAGAGTGCCAAATTTCCCCAAGGATATAAAAATCATCTTTGGCATCATCACACACTTGGCGGAATTTTTTCCAGAAGTGGTGACTGACTTCATTGGCAACGTCCAAGCGCCAAGCATCGATATCAAACTCTTCGATCCAATAACGAGCGATCTTCAACAAATAATCTTGCACGTCGGGATTTTCTGTATTGAGTTTTGGCATATGCGGCGTAAAGGCAAACACATCATAGGTGATGTCATAAGCATCTTCAAAGTTTTCCCCTTCTTTGTAGTTGACAGGAAACTCATTGATGTGGAACCAATCAGCAAAGGGCGAATCTTTGCCGTTTTTGATGACATCTAGCCATTGATGCGAAGTATCCCCCATATGATTGAACACAGCATCTAGCATGACTTTGATACCGCGTTTGTGACATTCCTCCACTAAGCGTTTAAAGGTGTCGTTATCCCCAAACGCTGGATCGATGGCTAAATAATCGATGGTATCATACTTGTGATTCGAATAGGCCTCAAAAATCGGACAGAAGTAGATTCCATTGATTCCTAGATCGACGAGGTAATCCAAATGATCGATGACCCCTTGCAGATCCCCGCCGAAAAAGTCTTGGCGATCGGGATTTTTTGAACCCCATGGCAATACACCTTCTGGATCATTTGATGGGTCCCCATTTGCAAAGCGTTCAGGGAAGATTTGATACCAAACGGTTTCTTTTGCCCACTCGGGAATTTTGAAACGATCGGCTTCTTGGAAGTAAGGCATCCGAAAATAATTGTTGTTCATTTCTAAATATTGCTGCTCAAAAGGATAGACCCCGTGGTCTCCATAAAAGACATGCAACCCATCGTAACTTTCGATGGAAAAGCCGTAAGACAAACGGCGGAATTCTGCTCCGACCGATACTTGCCAATAATCATGCAAGTCCGTGGAAAGAATTTTTTTCATTTCAATTCTTTGCTGGTACCAAGCTTCTTTATACAGTGTGTAAGGATCACCGCAAAGCAGCTGGACATGGCGGACGTCTTGACGGGCGGTACGCAAACGGATATGCATTTTATCCTTCTCGTACAAATACGCAAATTCACTTTCGGGACGATGATAAATGGCAGTAGTATTCATAGCAGACTCCTTTGACTTGTTTGATATACTCATTGTCGCACAAATCAGAAGTCAAAACAAGAGAAAAACGCAATCGGTTGCTTTATCTAAAAAATCGATAATATAAGTTAATATGAAATTAATCCAGTAATTAAAAAGCAAACGATTGCTTCGCCTTTTTTTAATCAAACGGCGTATTTTTCTCACATTGATTGCCAGTCCGTAAAATGTCATATTTCCGCAAGATCCCCACTGCTTCCGTCAACGACTGACTCAACTGCTGGATATCTTCTGCAGCCATTTGAGCGGTTTTGGCATTCAAGCGGTCTTCCACTTGTTTTTTCTTTTGGACAAACAACTGCTTCCCAGCTTCTTCCAAATAAACATTGACGTTGCGGCGATTGACGCCGTTGGTTTTGCGGACCACAAAGCCAGCCTTTTCTAACCCCGAGATCGAACGACTGATTTGGACTTTTGACGTACCGATTTGCTGGGCCAACTCGGACATCGTGATTCCTTCATTACTAGAGATCACCACGAGTTCCAAGATTTCCATTTTGGTCAATTTTAAATCTTCCAGACCGATTTCTTCAAACAATATGTTTCCCATCAGCGAAAAGATCTCCGCAAATACCGCCATATTGAATGTTCCTAACGCTTTTTCCATACTCTCCCTCTTTTCTGTCTTTAGTTTAGTATAAATTATTTGTTTAAACAATGATAATCGTTGATTTTTGTTAACCATTATGATAGCGTGGTTACATAATGAAAATAATCGTGAAAACGGCAAGAAAAGAGTGACAGCATGTTAGAATTAAAAGATATCAAGAAGTATTATACGGTTGGCGCCAGTACTACAAAAGCCCTCGACGGTGTCTCCGTCGCCTTTCGTAAACAAGAGTTTGTTGCCATTTTAGGGCCAAGCGGCTCTGGGAAAACAACCATGTTGAACGTGATCGGCGGCTTAGATAATTACGATTCTGGTGATATGATCATCAACGGCAAATCAACGAAATCCTTTAAAGATCGTGACTGGGATGCGTATCGGAACAATTCGATCGGCTTTGTCTTCCAAAGCTACAATTTGATCAGTCATTTAGGCATCATCGACAACGTCGAGCTTGGGATGACCTTGAGCGGTGTGTCAAAAGAAGAAAAACGCGCAAAAGCAACCGATGCTTTGACGCGTGTGGGCTTAGCTGAGCATATGCACAAAAAACCAAATCAGCTTTCTGGTGGTCAAATGCAGCGGGTAGCGATCGCTCGTGCCTTAGCAAATGATCCTGATATCCTTCTTTGTGATGAGCCAACAGGTGCCTTGGATTCAGAAACCAGTGTCCAAATCATGGAACTGATCCAAGAACTATCAAAAGAAAAATTGGTCATCATGGTTACCCATAATCCTGAATTGGCGCACAAATACGCTGGACGGATCATTGAGTTCAAAGACGGACGAATCATTAAAGATTCGAACCCTCATGTCGAAGGACAAAAGAAAGACCAATTCGAATTAAAGCACACAAAAATGAGTTTCATGACTGCCTTACGTTTGTCGTTTAACAATATCCGCACCAAAAAAGGGCGCACCTTCTTGACAGCCTTTGCTTCTAGTATTGGAATCATCGGAATCGCCATTGTTTTGTCACTGTCAACGGGATTCCAAAAACAAATCGACAATACCCAGTCAGAAACATTGGCTCGTTTTCCAATCACGATCTCGCAAGTGGCCACTGAACAAGATCCATCAGCCATGGGGACGCGGGATAAATCGGAAGATTTCCCTTCAGATAAAGAGGTCACTGCCAAATTAAGTGATGCGGATCGTGCAACCCATATCAACAAAATCGATCAAGAGTTTCTCGATTACATCAACGACATTGATCCTGAATTAAGCAACAATATCGGCTACACTCGTTCCACTTCCTTGAACCTTTTCCGTAAGATCGATGATACTGTGGAACAAGTCAGCTTCTCCAATGCATCGCCTGACAATGAACAGACCAATGCCATGATGTCTGCCATGAGTGCCTCCACCGGGATTGGGGTTTCGACTTTCCCTGAGCAGTTATCAGAGGATAACGGCAATTTCTTAAAAGACAACTACGACCTTTTAGAAGGCAGCTACCCAAGTGCTAGCACAGATGTCGTTTTGATCGTCGATGAAAACAACGTAACGAATGTCAATGCATTGATCAATCTCGGTTTTGACATTGAAGATGGCGACAAGGTGTCCTTCGACGATATCGTGGGAACAAAAATCACATTGGCGTCTAATGATGCCTTTTACACCGAATTACCAACTGGAAACTTCATTCCAAACCAAGATTTAAATGACGTTTTCGATAACAGTAACAACAAAGAATTAACGATCAGCGGAATCTTACGTATCAAGCAAAACTCTACGATGAACTTGCTGTCAACCGGTATTGCCTACAGTGATGCCCTCGCGCAAGAAGTCATCAAAGAAAACCAAGACTCAGCGATCGTCCAAGCCCAAAAAGACAGCGACACCAACGTGATGACGAATGAACCCGTCGACGAAAGTGCCAAAGATTCATTGATCGCTTATCTTGGCGGTAGTGATTTACCAAACAGCATTATGATCTATCCGAATGATTTCAGTGCCAAAGAAAAAATACTTGATTACTTGGATGACTTCAACAAAGGCAAAGACAAAGAAGACCAAATCGTTTATTCCGATTTAGCCGGTACGATGACTCAATTGACTGGTGGCTTGATGGATGCGATCACCTATGTCTTGATCGCTTTTGCAGGCATCTCCTTGGTAACCAGCATGATTATGATCGGTATCATCACTTATACCTCTGTACTAGAACGTACGAAAGAAATTGGGGTCTTAAAAGCATTAGGTGCTCGTAAAAAAGACATCACCCGCGTCTTTGATGCCGAAACCTGTATTTTAGGGATCGCTTCAGGGGCTTTAGGTGTCCTGATTGCTTGGTTAGCTACATTCCCGATCAACGCGATCTTATATAGCATGACTGATCTCGAAAATGTTGCTCAATTAAATCCGGTTCACGGCCTGATCTTGATTGCCGTCAGCACCGTCCTAACCATGATTGGCGGCCACATTCCAGCTCGAATGGCAGCGAAGAAAGATGCAGCGATCGCTTTACGCGCCGACTAATTTTATAAAAAAAACCAACAGACAGCAGCCATCCCCTTGGCTGCTGTTTTTTTGTCCTTTCCTTCTGACGTTCAAAAGGTTTCTCTTGAAAAATCCATAAATGAGGAATACAATAGATTTGATTTTAGGCATACCTAAAAAGATAGGACGTGAAACGATGAATGAAGAAAAAAAATTGATCCAAGCGGCCAACGGTCCTAGCTTGGAAGAAATAAATAATACAGTTGCCATCCCAAAAAACGGCAGCTTTTGGCGCAATCTCTTAGCGTTCTCTGGTCCTGGGGCATTGGTAGCCGTGGGCTATATGGACCCAGGAAACTGGATCACCTCGATCGGAGGCGGTGCCGAATATGGCTATCTTTTACTTTCTGTGATCTTGATTTCCAGTTTGATCGCTATGCTGCTGCAATACATGGCAGCCAAGCTAGGGATCGTGACCCAGATGGACCTTGCGCAAGCAACTCGTAAACACACCAGCAAAGGTTTAGGCTTTGTCTTGTGGATCGTCACCGAATTGGCTATCATGGCAACGGATATCGCGGAAGTGATCGGAGGAGCGATCGCTCTCAATCTACTATTCGGCTTACCATTATTAGTTGGGGTCATCTTAACGATTTTCGATGTATTGCTTCTGCTCTTTTTAATGAAACTAGGTTTCCGTAAAATCGAAGCGATCGTTATGACACTGATTTTGGTCATTATGCTAGTCTTTTGTTACGAAGTCATTATTGCTCAACCGGATCTACCGGCTGTCTTGCAAGGCTTTATTCCGCAAAAACAGGTCTTGAACCATGGACAGCTGACAATGGCGTTGGGGATCGTTGGTGCGACTGTGATGCCCCATAATCTCTATCTGCATTCTTCGATCTCCCAGTCACGAAAAATCGATCGCAGCGATACCCAAGAAGTGGCAACGGCCGTGCGGTTCGCTACTTGGGATTCCAATATCCAATTATCCGCTGCGTTTTTGGTCAATTGCCTGCTTTTGATCTTAGGAAGCGCCTTGTTCTTTGGTCATAGCGAAGAAGTCGGCACCTTCTCCGCGCTGTTTGATGCATTGCAAGATTCCTCCATTGCTGGTGCTGTCGCCAGTCCAGTCTTGAGCGTTCTGTTTGCCGTAGCGCTCTTGGCATCTGGTCAAAATTCAACGATCACTGGGACACTGACGGGGCAAGTCGTGATGGAAGGATTTATCCATATGAAGATCCCTACTTGGGCGCGACGTCTGATCACCCGTGGCTTATCGGTGATCCCCGTCTTGCTTTGTACGATTTACTTTGGCGGCAACGAACAAGCTCTGGACGATCTGCTGATCTATTCGCAAGTCTTTTTAAGCATCGCCTTACCCGTTTCGATGATTCCGTTGGTTCTTTTTACCAGCTCAAAAAAAATCATGGGGGAACGCTTCAAGAATCCGCTATGGGTCTCTACCTTAGGCTGGATCTGTGCCATTGCACTGACGGTCTTGAATGTCCGCTTGATCATCGAAACACTCGGCACCTTCTAATAGCGAAAAAAGCTTACGAGGCTGCCTCGTAAGCTTTTTTGGTTAATTCGTTTCTAAATCATGTAAAAACAGACCGCTCAACAGTTTTGGTTCAAACCAAGTTGATTTTGGCGGCATGATTTCTCCCGCATCGGCTACTGCCAAAAGATCGGCCATTTGCGTTGGATACATGGAAAAAGCCAATGTCCATTCTCCGCTATCCACCAAACGTTCCAATTCTTCTGGACCACGAATCCCGCCGACAAAATCAATGCGTTTGTCTGTCCGCACATCTTGGATCGCGAAAATATCAGCCAGCACGTATTGTTGTAAAAGCGACACATCCAGCTGTCCTACCGCATCTTGCGGCACAGCTTCCGGTTTGATGGTCAACTCCCACCACGCATGGTTTAGGTACAGATGAATCGAACCACGTTGCGCTGGTTTCTTCCTTGTAGTTTCACGAATGGTAAAATGCTGGGCTGCCTGCTCAAAAAAGGTTTCTGGCACTGGTACCCGCAAGACCCGATTGTATTCCCAAATCGCTAATTCATTTTCTGGGAATAAGATCGCTAAAAAGCGGTCGCTTTCTTGGCTGCTTTGGCCATCGGCTCGCTTTTGCAAGCCAACTTTAACTGCTGACTCTGTACGGTGATGTCCATCCGCAATATAGAGGGCATCTACAGCTTGAAACTGCTGGGCAAAAGAGGCGACTAGCGTTGGATCATCGATTAGCCAAACACGATGCTGCACCTCATGATAGCTGACAAAATCATAGATCGGCGCATGCTCTGCTTGCCACGCATCGATTGCTTCTTTGACTGCTGCTGGTTGGCGATAGCTCAAGAAAATCGGACTTGTATTGGCATCACATGCCAGAATATGATTGATCCGATCGATTTCTTTTTCTGGACGGGTAAACTCGTGTTTCTTGATTTTCCCAGCGACATAATCATCGATCGAGGTACAGGCGACAAGCCCAGTTTGACTTCTGCCAGCCATCGTCAATTCATACAAATAATATGCGGGCGCCGCTTCTTGAATCAACCAGCCTGCTTCTTGAAAAGATACAAGATTTTCAGCCGCTTTTTGATACACCTGTGGATCATAAGGATCAATTCCTGGCAAGTCGATCTCCGAACGGTCAATGTGGAAATAGCTGTAAGGATTATCTTGCGCAAACGCTGCGGCTTCTTGTGAATTGACCACGTCATAAGGCAGCTCGGCCACTTTTTCTGCCAATGAGGCTTCTGGACGAATGGCTTTAAACGGAAATACTTGAACCATTAATACCCAACCTCCTGATTTTTGATGACCCGTACACGAACGATATTTTCGTTCTCCCGCAGTTTATCGGCTAATTGATTCAATAAGGCTTCATCTTCAGAAGCGACATCTGCTAGGGTGTAAGCAAAGTCTTCCCGTCCGCGATTCAGCATATTGTCGATATTGATCCCAGATTCCGCAATGATCGACGAAATCTGACCTAACATATTCGGTACATTGCGATTGATGATCGTCAGACGATAAGGCGAATGAAAGGCCATCTCAACGGTTGGAAAATTCACCGAGCGCTTGATGGTTCCGAATTCCAAGAATTTTTTCAATGTTCGGGCTGCCATCTTGGCACAGTTGACTTCAGCTTCTTCTGTTGATGCACCTAAATGCGGCAAGACGAGGACTTTTTCATTGTGCAGCAATTGTTCATCCGCAAAATCAGTCGTATAGCCCGCTAAACGGTCGGCTTTTAATGCACGTAAAACGGCATCTGTATCGACGATTTCTTTACGAGAAAAGTTGAATAGCTTCGTTGTTGGTTTCATTTTCGCAAGTTCGGCTTCCCCGACGAGATGATGGGTGTTTTCCATTAGCGGCACATGAACCGTAATAAAATCACAGGTTGAAAAGACTTCCGCAATATCATTGGCACGCTTGACCCGACGAGAGATCGTCCATGCAGTATCCACTGATACGTAAGGATCATAACCGACTACTTCCATCCCTAGACGATAAGCATCGTTGGCGACCATCGCTCCAATAGAACCAAGGCCGATGATTCCTAACTTTTTGCCTTCTAACTCTGTTCCAGCAAATTGACTTTTTTGCGCTTCTGCTTGTTCTTCCACATTATCACCGCTCAAGGTTTGCACCCATTGGGCACCTCGTAAAATCGGACGGACGCTTAAGAGCAGACTAGCGATCACTAATTCTTTGACCGCATTGGCATTGGCACCTGGCGTATTAAAGACGACGATCCCTTTTTCAGTACATGCTTTGACGGGAATGTTGTTGGTCCCAGCCCCTGCACGGGCAACACCTAAGACACTTTCAGGAAAAGCGTAATCGTGCAATTTCTGGCTGCGCAGCAAAATCCCTTGCGGTTGGTCGCTTTCGTTGATGGCATACTTTTCTTTTTCTAAACGCTGTAATCCTTCTGGTGCGATCGCATTGAATGTTTTGATTTGGAACATTTATTTGACCTCCGCTTCAAATGATTTCATAAAGTCGACTAACGCTTGAACGCCAGCTAATGGAAAGGCATTGTACAAGCTTGCTCGCATTCCTCCAACGGAACGATGCCCTTTCAAGTTCTCAAAACCAGCTTTGACAGCTTCTTCATTGAAGCGCTGATCTAATGCTTTATCCCCTGTCACAAAAGGAATATTCGTTAATGAACGGCTGTCAACAGCCACAGGACTACTGTAAAGAGCAGAGGCTTCGATCGTTTCGTATAAAAGCGCCGCTTTTTGACGGTCTTGTTCTAAAATTGCAGGAATGCCGCCTAATTCTTCCAACCATTCAAACACCAATTTAGCAATATAGATAGCATACGTTGGTGGTGTATTGTACAATGAGTCATTTTTAGCCTGTAGACGATAATCCAGCATTGGAGCGAAAACAGCATCATCATTGAGTAAATCTTCTCGAATGATCACTACCGTCAACCCTGCAGGGCCAATATTCTTTTGGGCCCCAGCATAAATCACACCGAAGTCTTCTACACGATAGTCATTGGCTAAAATATTTGAGGACATGTCTGCTACGATCGGCACATTGCCAGCCTGCGGAATCGTTTGAAAGGCCGTCCCTTCAATGGTATTGTTCGTGGTGATATGCAAATAAGCCGCTTCTTGATCGATCGCATCTTCTGAAATTTCTGGAATATAGGTAAAGTTTTGATCCTCACTAGAGGCAACGACTTCCACCGTCACGTTTCCAAGCGCTTTTGCTGCTTCAATAGCTTTCTTCGACCAAGAACCGGTATTTACGTATAAGGCTTTTTTGTTTTGTGCAAGATTCAAAGGGATCATACTGAATTGGAGACTCGCGCCGCCTTGTAAAAACAGTACCTGATAGTTTTCAGGAATTCCCATTAATTTTCGTAAAAGTGCTTCTGCATCTTTAATGATCGCTTCAAACAAGGAGGATCGATGACTCAGCTCCATAACGGACATCCCACTTCCGCGGTAATTCAAAAGTTCGGATTGTGCTTTCTCCAATACGGGACGGGGCAATACGGCAGGACCAGCTGAAAAGTTATAAACTGTCATACAAAAAATCTCTCCTTTATGTTAGATGTGAAAATCATTATAACAGATAGCCGAAAATGAAAAAAGCCTTAAAAGAGAAAATAATTTTGAATTTTCAGAAAAGACTACCAATTTCTTAACGTTCGTCATTTCGGCATTTTTTCAAATAGCCAGCGAGAAATTTCATTGTAAACGATCTCGCGGTTGCGCTCATTCAAAATCTCATGACGGCCATGTTCGAGCAAATACATCGTCACGTCAGCATTTTTCTTCAGTTGCTGCGCCAATTGGCGGACGCTTTTGCCATAGTGCCCCACAGGATCGTCTGCACCTGAAATCAAGAGCAGCGGCAATTCTGGGTCAATCTTGCGCAGTTGGTCCGGATCACTGGCAGCTTGCGTCAATGTAAAGAGATCCTTGTAAGCCGCTAAGGAAAAATGAAATTGTGTGTAAGGGTCCTTCAAATAGCGATCCACTTGCTGCGGATCACTGGTCAACCAGTCCTTGGCGGTTCGATTGGGACGAAAACGCCGGTTGTGCTGACCAAAAACTAGCTGTTCCATTACGTGATAAGGCCATTGCTGAGCGGCAAACGGGCGCAACAAGTTCGTGACAAGTTTGCCTCCTTGCATCAGCACAGCTTTTTCCATCGTGGTGCCCATGATGATCGCTCCTGTCAATGGATATGGCTGACTAAACAAATAATTCCGCAAAACCAGCGATCCCATACTGTGACCTAAGATAAAGTATGGTCGGTCTGGATAGCAAGCAGCGGCGTACTGATGGACCACTCCCACATCTGCCACTAAATATTTGGCGCCCTCTTTTTCACCAAAATGACCATAGGCCTGTGTTTCTTTCACGGATTGCCCATGCCCTAAGTGATCATGACCGACCACCGCATAGCCTTGCGCAGTTAAACATTCCGCAAACTCGTGGTAACGTTCAATGTGTTCGATCATTCCGTGGACGATTTGCACGACTGCTTTTGGCTGTTCTTCTGGCAGCCACGTTTTGACAAAAAGCTGATCCTTCCCATTTGATGAAGTCAGCTTTTCTTGATTCATCCTCATAGTTTGCACCTCTTTTGCTTTTTCTTTTCTCTCCGCCAAATAAAACGGTTGTTTTCTTTATTATACATGGAATTTTAGGCTATGGCGGTAGGAGTTGGGAATTTGCGAGGATAAAAAAACTCCTGCTACTTTGTCTCTAGACAATGTGGCAGGAGTCAAACGATCATTACCCATCGCTTGGATTGGAAAACTTCCTCACTATTTTTTATTTGAATTTGACGAGTTCTAAACGATCAATACTTAGCGTATCCACCCCAATCTCAGACGAAAGGGTGATTTCCTGCGCCCCTTTCGGTAACTTCATGCGGACTTGTAGCGGTTGATAATATTCGGAAGGATAGACATCCACCACGTGGCTTGCTTGTTTCGTTTCAATCCTGACCTGAATTGGGTCATTTAAGGAGAGGTAATCAGTGGTTTTGACATAGGCAATCACTAGAAATTCGTCTGCTTCTTCAATCTGCGGGGTAAAGATAATTTTGTCAGTCGTTGATTCAAAGCCTTGGACGACTTTTTTCGAGAGTGCTGCCTCATCTTCGACAAGCACTAAATCGCCTTCCAGCAAAGCACGGCTAGCAGTTAATCGCAGTCGATTCGGCTCAGCTTTTGGCAACGCTTGAACATGCCATTCATCCAAAGGAGCTTCCAGCAGAATTTTATCCTCTTGATCCCAACCAAACTTTTGTAAGCGGATCGAACGGTTCCAGCCCGAATGATCCCACCGAGCAGCATGATAAATCAGCCAGTCTTCAGAACCGTCTTTTGATTTGGCAAATCCATTATGACCAGGTCCATAGACAGTGTTTGTCTGTTGGAAAATCGGCGCTGGTTCCTTTTGCCAGTTCGCTCTTTCTAGCGGATCATCAGCCACATCTAAGGTCATAAGACCAAGAGCGTAATCATTGTCCCAGCTTCCACTGGCAGAGTATACCAAATTGACTGTTTCGTCTTTGATCATCACTTGAGGGGCTTCATTGATCAATGGTGTTTGCCGCATTTCCCATTCATATTCTGGTTCTGAGATCAGCCGTTTCTCCCCAATCACTTCCGTAGGGGAGGCCATTTCCGCTAAATAAAGATTTTGCGCAACATTTTCATACCCTTCCCAGCCCGACCAAAGGAAATAGCGTTTGTCATTGATCTCTAAGACTGTTCCATCAATCGCAAATTTATCATCCATCCCTTTGATCTCTTCCAATTGCCACTCACCCATGTAAGGATCTTTCTGATGATTGACTAATGCGTACATACGATGTGTTTCTGAAGGGCGATTAGCCGCGAAATACATCACCCAGCGATCATCTAAGTAATGAAGCTCAGGTGCCCAGATACTTTCAAATTCTGCTGGCATTTCCCAGATGATCTTTTTTTCCCCAGCAGCAACGTGAGAGAGGTTTTCAGCACGCCAGAGCGTTAAATTATTCCCAGTCGTTTTGGTATAATAAAAGAACGCTTCCGTTTGCAAGATCCAAGGATCTGCCCCATTATTATCGATAATTGAAGTAAAATCGGACACTTCTTCCCCTGGATCAGTTCCAGTGCTACAACCGGTTATCATAAGCGCAGCAATCAAGATACTTACTCCACTGAGCCAAGCTGCTGATTTCCCCATCGGACATCGCCCCTTTCCTTACCAATCATTTTATTCTATCTGTGGTGGATGAAACTGCTCATTGATCTCTTTAATCGCTGCCAAATCAACTTTTGGTTGGCGGTCATAGGTCAGTAATCCATTGATTTCTTGTTCAACATCTGTCAACTGAGTGTAGCAATAGCCCCAGAGTCCGACAGAATCATAAACAGCTGTCATGATTCGCTGATAATCCTTCAAGAAATCTTGTTGATTTTCCACTGAGGTATAGCCCCAACCGGGTTGCCCCGAAACATCGAAGCCAATACCGCCAAACTCAGTCAATAAAATAGGCTGATCCTGATAAGAAAATCCTCCAGCGAAAATCGGCCATGGGGTCGATACTCGATTCACCAATTTTTCTCTCGTGCTGAGACTGTCTTTGAAGTATAGATATTTTTGCCGCTCAGATTCTTGCCCATGCGCATAATTATGAATCGCACAAATGTCTGTCTCCGTCATCGCCCAACCATCATTTGAAATAACCAACCGTTGCTGGTCTAGCGAATGGATAAAGTGATACATCGCTTGAGAAAAATGCTGTTGCTGACGATCAAATGAGATTTTTGGCACACCCCAGCTCTCGTTGATTGGGACCCAAGTAACGATCGAAGGGTGACTATAATCTCGAGTAATGATTTCTGCCCACTCTTGCATCAAGCGCGTTACCGAACGATCGGTATAGATTGCCGGCGCCGCACACTCTCCCCAAACAAGAAATCCTAATTTATCTGCCCAGTATAAAAAGCGTGGGTCTTCTGTTTTTTGGTGTTTCCGGCAACCATTGAACCCCATTTCTTTGGCCAATAAAATGTCTTGTTTAAAGTCCTCATCTGTTGGTGCAGTTAACAAGCTGCTCGGCCAATAGCCTTGATCGAGAACCAACTTCTGGTAGTAAGGCTTGTTATTTAAGTAAATCATACCGTTTTCTGTATGTATTTTACGCATACCAAAATAACTTTTTAGCTGATCGATGGCATTCCCTGCTTCTCTAAGCGTCAATTCAACATCAAATAATTGCGGCTTTTCAGGTGTCCAAGACCAGCCTTCGTGGTGAAAATTCGTCCGAAAAATTTCTTGCTGGAAAATATCAACTGCAAAACTCAACTTAGCAGTGATAAAGTCTGCCTTTCCGCTGGTAACTAAAGCATCTTTATAATAGATTTGATATTCTAAGACTACTTGCGGCTGTAACTGGTTCAGTTCTACATCGATCTTCACGGCGCCAGCATCAAAATCACTCGTAAATTTCACCTGCTTCAGATGGGTTTCGGCAACTACTTCAAGCCAGACTGGCTGCCAGATCCCTGTTGAGTTTGTGTACCAGATTCCTGCTGATTCTTCTTCCCAAAATTGTTTCCCCCGTGGAATGCTTTCATCAAAATGCGGGTCAAATGCTCGCACACTTAGTATTTGCTCTTGTCCAGATACTAAAGCATCCGTGATGTCTATATCAAAAGAGGTATGCCCTCCGCAATGATTTTTCACATGATTGCCATTGACAAACACATCTGCTTCATAGTCCACCGCCCCAAAATGCAAAAGGACACGACTTTTTTCAGGGACTTGCACATTGAAGGTCCGATAATACCATACAACGTCGTGCACTTCTCGATGATCAATGCCGCTCAATGCACTTTGATAGACAAAGGGAACATTGATCTTGTACGGATAGTTTGCTTTATTTGTGTACCACTTTTCTTTTAAACCAAGATTTTGGTCATCAAAGGCAAATTGCCATTCACCATTTAAGCTTAACCAATTCTCTCTCTCAAATTGCGGTCTCGGATATTCTTCTCTACTCATATTTCCTCCAAAAACAAATTATTTTATGCCACTTTGCAACGACATTGATGCCATAAAACTCTTTTGCGCCACCAAATACAATAAAAAGGTAGGGATCAAAGCCAAGATTGCTCCAGCAGTTCCAATTCCCGGATAGGTCATGTATTGCCCTTGTAGCAATTGCAGCCCCGGTGTAATCGGCAATTTATCAATATCGTTTATCACGATCGATGGCCACAAGAAGTCATTCCATGAGCCAGTAAAACTAAATAACGCAACCACCGTCAATACAGGTTTGATCAACGGTAAAATGATATGATAAAAGATTTGAAACTCGTTGGCCCCATCAATCACAGCCGATTCATCCAATTCTTTAGGAATCCCTAAAATGAACTGCCGAACGAGGAAAATGTTATAAACACCTGCAGCCCCAGGAACGATGACAGCTAGAAATGTATTGGTCCAACCTAACGTATCAACGATTTTGAAATTCGGGATCAAATTGACCACCCCTGGAAACATCATCGTTCCTAACAATAGGGCAAAAATCAAATCTCTCCCCTTAAAGGTGAGTCGTGTATAGCCATAGGCTGCAAACGAGACGATCACCATAACCAACAGCGTATGTGAAGTTGAAATAATCATTGAATTCACAAACCAACGGAACACAGGAGAAGAATCATTGCCTTGTAACAAGCCCAGAAAGTTAGCCAGTGTCCAATCTTGCGGAATCAAACTGAACCCAACCTTTTGAATCTCTGCCTCCGATTTAAACGAGGTAAAAATTGCCCATATCAAAGGAAAGAGCCAAATCACACAGACGATCGCTAGCAAAATAAAGGCAATTCTTTTTCCTAGTTTGTTTTCTCGCATCTTCTTCCCTCCTATCTTTCCATTTTTTTGATGACCATAAATTGCACAATCGAAACTGCCATGATTACAAAACCTAGTAAAATAGCCATCGCTGAAGAAATTCCTGCAACCGAGGTACTACTACCAAAGGCATTTTCTTGGATGTACATCATCAACACGCGAGTAGAATTGTTGGGTCCACCACCCGTCAACATTAGTGGCTGACCATAAATATTAAACTGAGCGATGGTCGTCATGACCGTGGTAAAAACAAGCTGGTTGCGAATACTCGGCAAAGAAATACGGAAAAATTTCGTGATACTATTCGCACCATCTAATTCTGCTGCTTCTAACTGCTCTTTGGAGACGCCATTTAATGCAGCAACATAAATAATTAGATTCCCACCTAATGTCCACCAAATCGTCACGATCAAAATAGCGATCCATGCCCATGGTTGCGTGCCTACAAAATTGATGTCGATACCGAATACTTCTTTGATCGGTCCAAAAGATTTGCTCAAAAGGAACCCCCAAATAATCATGACGGCAGAGATTGCAAATAATGTTGGCAGGTAGAGAATCGATTGAAAAAAACGCATCATTTTTGGTTTAGCAGATAATGCAACCGCTAGCAACAAGGGAATCACAATACATAACGGAACGGAGATTGCCGCAAAAAACAGCGTATTTTTCATTCCATTAAAAAATTGCGTATGATACAACGAGTCTTGATCAAACAAAATCGTTTGAAAATTATCAAACCCGACAAAAATCGGTGTACTGAACAGATCCCATTCAGTAAAAGAAACATAGATCCCAATCACTGCAGGAACTAAAAAGAATAAAAGAAAAAGGAGCATATGTGGACCAATAAAAACGATTGGCCAGCCATTTAACCTTTTTTTCATCAATACCCATCCTTCCTTGTATTTCTAGTGCAGCTCTCAACAAGAAACGACTGTGACAGCCCTTTAAGCCTATCAGAATTCCTCCCCTATCAAAAAATGGACTGAATTCTTTTTATGGTCACTCTTCCTTCTGCCACAGCCTCCACGTGAGCAGATTATTTCATCTTTTCTTCTACAACTTTTTGGATCTCACCAAAAGTCGTTTGAATATCTGCTTTTCCTGTGATCATGTCCCATGAACGATTATCATATTCTCCAAAAATATACGATAAGCCATCAACTGCGTTAACAGAAATTGCCGCTTGTCCTTTTTCTGTCTTCAATAAGAAGGATTGTGGCATCTCAACATATTCTTCATTGTCTAGCATTGCTAAGGAAGTAGGATTTGCACCTGATTTGACCCACTCTAATTGGTTTGCTTGTAACCAAGTCAGAAAGTCGACCATGCCACTTTTCTTTTCATCGGAACGTTCCTCGTTCGTTTTGAACATCGCAAACTGATCGACGCCTGAACCTTGAATGATATGTTCCGCATCCCATTGAGGAGTAAATGTTTGGCCCCAAGTGAAATCACTGATTTCTTCCATATTACTTAGCATCCATGTTCCTTCTGGAAGAAAAATCAGTTTCTGGTTTGCAAAAAGTTTATTTGCATCTTCACCATCTGGGACCATGTATCCGGCATCGTATAGATCCTTAAACTCTTGAACGGCATTGTAAGAAAACTCATTATCGATATAGATGTTTCCTTGTGCATCTTGCCATTCCCCACCCATTTGTTGGTAGAGATTCGAATAATTCTGCATGCCCCATGTATAGCCAAAACTATAGATACCATCTGCTTTTGCTTTTTCCCCGGCTTGTCTGATTTCTTCATACGTCACTACGCCATCATCCAACGCTCCTGGAACATATTTATCCACCAAATCTTGGTTGTAATACATCACCCACGAACCCATAGTTGCCGGAATCCCATATTGACTATCATCCACTACACCAGTGTCCCAAGCAGCTTCAACGTAGTTTTCCCGTGCCAATTCTGTCCCATCGATCATGTCATCCCAAGTTTCAAGCATGTCTTGGTGTTTGTACGTAGGCAAAGCTTCTGAGGCAATCAAAGCCAAATCAGGAACTCCTTTCCCCGATTTCCCCGCAGTCGTCAACTTTGAAGTAAAGGTGTCACCTTGCATGCTTACTAACTTCACTTTAAAGTCTGGGTCTGTTTCATTGTATTGATCAATCGTTTTTTTGATTTTTTCACCGTCTGGTCCTGTCGTCGAAGACCAAAGCAAAATTTCTGAATTATTACTTGAGCCACCACTCCCGCCACAAGCAGCTAACAACACTGTACATAATAAGCTTGTCCCTACTAAAACAATAGATTTACTTACTTTCATTTTTTACACTCCTTTTAATTTAACTAAAAAGTAAAATGACATCCAGTTATCAATAAACATAATCGTTAGACTAACGTCGAACAATGTTTACACCGTAAAGTTACTACAAATATAAAGCGCTGTCAACATTATTTTATCAAGGAATAATCAAAACTTATATCATTTTACAATTTTGTAAATTCACAAGGTTGTGTTATAATTAAACCATCTTTTCATTAAACATTTTAGTATAACGAGGTGATCGCCATGGAATTGGATCTAACGAACGCATCTTTACCGATCTACGAAGCACTGGCAAATGAAACTCGCTTAGCGATTTTAAGAGAATTAGGTGATAAGAAGAAAAGCATCAGTGAAATCGGACAAAAATTAGCAATCAGCAATGCTTTAATGACCAAACATATCCGTAAACTCGAAGAAGCTCAGTTGATCAAAACCGAAAAAGGATCGGGGCAAGACTGGAAGAAAAAATATTTGTCTCTAAAAACTGATTTCATCAATATCAATTTCCCAGCAAAAGTGTTTCCAGAAATGAATCTAACCTCCCAATCTGTGAAAATCGGCCACTTCACCGATTTTAAAGCTGAGCCTTCTTGTGGAATGGCGACCAAAGACCGCTTGATTGGCGCCTTAGATGATCCAAAATCTTTTCTGGATCAAGAACGTGTTGATGCAAGTATCATCTGGCTAAATAACGGTTTTTTAGAATACAAAATCCCAAATCCTTTGAAAAATGGTGAAAAAATCGAATTACTCGAAATCAGTATGGAGATCGCTTCAGAGTTCCCAATTTCGAATAACTATTGGCCCAGTGATCTTTCCTTTTACTTAAACAATCACTGCATCGGTAGTTACACCGTACCAGGAAACTTTTCGGATGTCAGAGGTTCTCTGACTCCGCAATGGTGGATCGATGAGTTCAGTCAATATGGATTGCTTAAGCATTTACGCATCAATCGCTATGATACTTCCCTCGATGGAGAAAAATTAACAGATCACAACCTGAATGAAATCGACTTAGACCACAGTGACTTTTTCACCTTTAAAATTGCTGCACCTGCAACTGCCGAAAACGCTGGTGGTTTGACCATTTTCGGCGATCGATGGGGAAATTATCCTCAAGATTTATTGTTCAATTTTTACGTATCGGAATGACTGTTGTCGTTTCATTACACAAAAAAAGCACGTAGCGAAGAGAGATCACTCCCTCAGCTAGTGCTTTTTTCTATTCTCTTACGCTGTGGCAAAAATGCGTTCAATCAACTGCATCACTGCTCGGACTTCTTCGTTTTTAACGATAGGTTCGGCACCGTTGCGTACAACGTTGTAAAAATTCTTGTAGAAAGGTTCAAAATCCGCTTCGGCTTTCGGGAAAGGAATTTCTTTGGCTGCCAATTCCGATGGGGGTGCCATCGTTTTCGTCAAGCCGACGCCTGCTTGGACTGGTTTTGGTGCTGCCACATCTTCGCGACCTGTTGCTTGCACCATTTCCCCATTTAAATCCCAATCGGTGATGGTGGCTGTTCCTTCTGTTCCTTTGATGTACCAGCGAGGCAATTGCGTGTAATTGGAAGTTCCAACTTCCACGATTGCTTTGACCCCATTTTCAAAGGTAATAAAAGCGAAGAACCCATCATCGACTTCTTCCCCCAACACAAAGCTAAGATCCGCTTTAACATCTTTCACTGGACTGTCGATCAGCCATAGCATTTGATCCAGCAAGTGAACGCCCCAGTCTAAAAGCATTCCCCCACCTTGTTTTTTCACATGGCGCCAGTCTCCTGGGATGCCGTTTGCCCCTTGGACCCGTGACTCTAATTGGAACAAATCACCGATCTGTCCATTACGGTACAGTTCGCGTACAAGTAGAAAATCAGGATCCCAACGGCGGTTTTGGTGAACCATAAAGGTATTGCCAGTTTCTTGGGCAACCGCCACGATCTCATCTAGTTCCGCAGTATTCAGCGCAACAGGCTTCTCGCAAACAACATGTTTGCCTGCTTTCAACGCAGCGATCGATAACTCTTTGTGCAAGTCATTAGGTGTGGCGATCAATACTGCTTCGATCGTCTCATCGGCTAAGACTTCATCATAGCTTTTAAAGATCTTATGGCCTTTTTCTTGGGAGATCGCTTGACGTTCTTCATTGATATCGTAAGTTCCTACGATGTGGATTCGTTCGTTTTCATTTGGTAAGATATTGTGGACATGGTACGCACCCATGCCGCCATATCCGATTACTGCAAAATTGATTGCACTCATGTCTGACACTCCTCGGTTTTCTTCTTATGCCCACCACATGGATGAAGCTTCTTCACGGATCATAATCGTCTTCAAGTTGCTGATGGCACGAGTCAGTCCTTCATCAATGGACATGATTGGATCTTCATGTTCAATACTCAAGACATAATCATACCCATAAATTCTAAGCGCAGAAATAATATCCGACCAGACTTGTAAGCTGTGGCCACAACCGACTGAACGGAAGGTCCAAGCTCGAGTTTTGACATTGCTATATGGCTGCATGTCCGTCAAGCCATGCATGTTGATATTGTCTTGATCCAAATACGTATCTTTGGCATGGAAGTGATGGATCGCATCGGCTTCCCCTAAGATTTTGACCGCTGCCACTGGGTCGATCCCTTGCCACCATAAATGACTTGGATCCAAGTTACAGCCGATGGCTTTCCCCGCAGCATCCCGCAGTTTCAACATCGTATAAGGGGTATGTGCCAAAAAGCCACCATGAAGTTCGATCCCAATTTTAACACCAGCCGCTTCCGCTTCCGTGTTGATGCCTTTCCAATAAGGAATCAGTTTTTGTTCCCATTGATAGTTATAATTGTCATCGTATTCCGTTGGCCATGGCAATACTGGCCAGTTGACTTGTGTATCTGTTGCATTTCCGCCTGAAACGCCTGAAAATCCGTTCACAACAGGTACATTCATTAAGCTGGCTAATTTGATGGTTTTGCGCAAAAGTTCATCGGCTTCTTGCGCTTCTGCTTTTAATGGAGAGATTGGGTTGTTGTGACAGCTCAAAGCTGAGATTTCCAATCCTTTATCAGCTAATTTCGCTAAGTATTCTTTTCGCTCTGCTTCACTTGCTAGTAAACGGTCAATGTCTAAGTGGGCATTGCCTGGAGAACCACCGGTACCAATCTCGACGGTTTGCAGCCCTTTTTTCGCTACTTCATCGATCATTTCTTCAAAGCTAAGTTGATTGAATAACGGGGTAAAAACACCTAATTTCATTTTCTTTCCTCCTCAATTGCTTGAAAATGCCCATATGTTGGGTAACGATTTTCTGTTGGTGCACACCAGCGAGCCGCATTTTGGATCACTTTTTGCACTTTGGGATTGTAATAGCTTGGGAATGTCTCATGACCAGGCTGGAAATAGAAGATCTTGCCATTCCCACGACGGAATGTACAGCCACTGCGGAAAACTTCACCACCAGGGAACCAGCTGACAAAAATCAATTCATCCGGCGCTGGAATATCAAAGTGCTCGCCATACATTTCCTCTTGCTCTAGTTCGATCCATTCGCCGACTCCTTCAACGATTGGGTGGCTTGGATTGATATTCCAGATCCGCGCATGCTGATCGTCTACCCGCCATTTCAAATCGCACGACGTTCCCATCAAGGTTTTAAAGATTTTCGAAAAATGACCAGAATGCAAGACGATCAGTCCCATTCCTTCCCATACACGCTGCTGCACACGAGCAACGATAGCATCATCGACTTCTTCATGCGCCATATGGCCCCACCAAACCAACACATCCGTGTCAGCCAATACTTGCTCCGTCAACCCATGTTCTGGTTCATCAAGGGTCGCCGTTCGTACTTGGAAATCATCCTCTGCTAAAAACTTGGCAATTTGACCATGGATTCCTTCTGGATACATTTTTTGGACGGTCTCATTCGTTTTTTCATGACGAAACTCGTTCCATACCGTAACATGGATCATTGGTAGACCTCCTCTACGATGTCTTTTAATTGCAGATAATCAATCCCGCTGGCTTCTAAAGGAGCGAATTTTTGAAACGCTTCCTGCTCGACGATCAGCCATGGTAGTGCTAATGCTTTAGCTGCTTCTACATACGACTTAATTGGTAAAATCCCATTGCCGATCTCGGTGCTTTCCTGCGGCTGCTCTTGCATATCTTTGATATGAACCAAGCCGACCTTCGTTTCGCGTTCCTTTAGCCAAGGTAAAACAGCCACATTTGCAAAGACTAACCAGTAAAGGTCGGCTTCCAAACGCAGTTGCGGATTGTCTTTGATCAGTTCATCGATCATAGATTCTCCAGCAACTTCAGTAAATTCATGGGCATGATTGTGGTAGTAGCAAGTCAGCCCTTCTGCTTGCAATTTTTGGGTGATCTGGGTCAGCTCCGCAGCAAAGGCTTGCCATTTTTCCAAAGAATCAAAGCTGGCATACGGAATCACGATCCGTTGATTGCCAATCGTTTTTTCAAAAGCGACGGTTTCTTCAAAACGATCTTGCAATGCTTCAAACGGGATATGGGAAGCCGCGACCGCCAAATCCAACTGCTCCAGCATTTCTTTGATCTGTGCAGCACTATGTCCATGATAACCAGCAAATTCAACACCGTCATAGCCGTTTTGTTTTACTGTTTTCAACGCTTCAAAAAGGTCTGTCTTGCAGTCCTCTTGAATACTCCAAAGCTGTAAAGCGATTTTCGGTTTTGTCATTTATGCTCGCTCCTTTTCTTCCAGCAGTTCTTATAGGTAGACTGGCTCACCGGTTTGCGATGATTTGTAGATCGCTTCTAAAATCTCCGTCACGACCATTGCTTCTTCAGGTTTGACCACTGGTTCGGTATCGTTGATGATCGCATGGATCCACGATTGTGCTTCTAAAATTTCTGGCGTCTCCCCGTTTCCTTCATAAAAATCAACGCCGCCTGTTTCAAGTTCGATATTTTTTTCATACAGCAAGCTGTGGTCTTCCCCATTGATGGTCAAACCGTTGTTCATATCCGCACCGGCTTTGCTACCCATCAGTGTCGTTTTGGCTTCTTTCACATCCAAGCTGTTGAGCGCCCAGCTGGCTTCTAAGAAAATCGTTGCGCCATCTTCCATGACCACAAAACCAAAGGCCGAATCTTCTACTGAGAATTTCTCTGGGTCCCAAGGGCCCCAAGCATTTGCGGCATTTTTGGTTTGCGACAACTCATGATACGCTTTTCCGACAACAAATTTTGGTTTGTAATTGTTCATCATCCATAAGGTCAGATCCAATGCGTGGGTACCGATATCAATCAACGGACCGCCACCTTGCGCCTCTTCATCAAGGAAAACACCCCAAGTTGGCACAGCCCGACGACGGATCGCATGAGCTTTCCCAAAATAAATGTTTCCTAATTGTCCTTCGGCGCACACTTCATGAAGATAACGAGAATCTTTTCTAAAACGGTTTTGGTAGCCGATCGTGAGTTTTTTTCCTGTTCTATTGGCTGCTTCGATCATTGCTTTGGCTTCTGCCGCTGTTTTTGCCATTGGTTTTTCACACATGACATGACAATCTGCTTCTAGTGCAGCAATCGTCAACTCAGCATGTGAGGCGTTTGGTGTACACACATGGATCACATCTAGATCAGCTTGTGCCAACATTTCTTGATAATCGCTGAATACTTGGGCATCTTCGGTCCCAAATGCTGATTTCGCTTCAACTGCACGTTCAACCAGCAGATCACAAAAGGCAACCATTTCTACTTCTTCTACTTGAGACAAGGCAGGCATGTGCTTGCCGTTTGCGATCCCACCGCACCCAATGATTCCAACTTTAACTGTCATATCTTTCCTCCTGAAAACGCTTATTATTTTCTACCTCCTCATTATAGCGAAACATCGAAAGCAGTTCTTCCCAGTTTCCATTGAAAAAATTCCCGAAAATTATCTTATGAAACTTTAACAAAAAGAACCACTCCACAATTTATGCAAAGCGATTAAAAAAACACTATCGAGAAAAAAATAGTGCCAAATTGACAAAAAAACAGTCGACAAGCAAAGGCTCATCGGCTGTTTCTATCAATTTTGATTCAGTTGTTTCTGGTACTGCAACGGTGATTGACCAACGGCTTCCTTAAAGACATGGTGAAATGTTTTGACACTAGCAAAGCCTGCTTTTTCGGCGACTTCTGCCATTGGGATCTTTTCGTTTGCCAAGATAAATTTGGCTTGATTGATGCGGTATTCCGTCAAAAACTGCATGAAGGTCTTGCCAGTATTGGTTTTAAAGAAACGCGTGAAATAATGGGGACTAAACCCTACATGTCTTGCGGTGTCCTCCATCGTCAAGACTTCTTGGTAATGAGATTCGATGTACTCAAAGACATCATTCAGACGCTGCAAGGTTTCTTTGTATTGTGCGGCCGTTCGTTTTAGCGGATTGACGGCTTGTTTGCGCTTTGGCAAACCTTGATAGCACTCCCCGATCAACTGGTAAAGCAGCCCGAGAGTCAAATAACGCTTCCCAACAACATTTTCTTCTTCCAACTGATACAACTCGATCAAGAGACCTGTTATTTTTTCCGTAAAACTCGTTGGCCAATTTTTACTGTGGGGCTCCCCTTCTTCAAAGAGTGTCATCAAGGATACTTCATTTTCTCGAAGCAACGGCTCTTCAAAAAGCTGCATATCAAATTGATAGACATAGCGTTCACTCTCAGGCGATGCTAGAAAATAGTGGGGTTGCCCGCTGGAAAAAAGATACAGATCCCCTTCCTCCAACTCAATGATCGTATCGTCAACACCAATATTCACCGTGCCGCGCTTAGCGTAAATGATCTCGATTTCTTTATGGACATGGGGGTAAACGATGGTCAACCCATCATTTAGAAACGTTCGAAAACGAAATTCACTTTCAAATTCAGGAATTTCAAGGTACATACTCATGGCTGACCGACTCCTTCGCTCTATTCTTATTTATTATAAGCGAAAAATTGTCCAAGAGAAAACCTTTTCTCAGCCAATCATAGTTTCTTCTGCTTTTTTGTGGTATCGTATTCAAGAAAAGGAGTCTTGTTTATGAATTATTATGATCAACATCTGCATACATTTTTGTCTTTTGATTCAGATGAACAGTTTGAGAATTATCTAGCTTACCAGCCTGCCTACTTCGTTGCGACAGATCATTTCGATTTGAAGAACCCCTATTCGGGATTCCGTGATGATATTCCTGACTACGAATTACTAGTAAATACCCACCAGAAGCTGCAAGAGACCACAGCGACGAAACTCTTAAAAGGCATCGAGATTGGTGTCGTGCCTGGTCAAGAACAAGAAATCTTGCGCTATCTTGAAAGCCATCCTTATGACTTGAAATTGATCAGTATCCATCAAAACGGTACCTTTGATTATATGGACGATGCCGTGTTGACGAAGGACAAATTTGCAGTTGCCAAACAATACTTTGACCAAATGGCCCACGTGTTGGACTCGTTTTCTGACGGACATATCGTGACCCACTTTGATTATGGCTTGCGTCGTTTCCAATTTACAGCTGAGGAATTGGCCGCCCATTTTGAAACAGAGTTAACGACGATCTTCAAAAAAATCGTTGCCCGCGACTTAGCGATGGAAATCAACGCTAAGAGTTTTGGCCCCTATCAAAATGCCCACCTTTATCAATATGCTATCCCGCTGTATCAAAGTGTCGGTGGGAAATTGTTCACCCTCGGTTCTGATGCCCATAAAGCCAGTGACTATCGGTTAGATTTTGCAGCGATGAGCGATCTGCTGCGTTCCTTTGGTGTCAATCAATTAGCGGTCTTTCAAGGTAGCGAACGGTTTATGGCGGATCTGCCTGCACAATAGCGTCACCTTTGAATGCACTCTTCAACATATTTTCAATAAATGGACCAAAAACGGCGAACCCTAAAAGGATACGCCGTTTTTTCATTTTAAGACCATATTTACTTAGGTTATTCTGCTGCTAAAATATCTTCCTTAGCATGGATCATTTGAGTCAAAAAGTCGCAATAAGGCGTTGGGACTTGGTACTTGCGGCCTTTTCGTGAGATTGCGCCATTGATATAATCGATCTCGGTTTTGCGATGATTATTGATCAAATCTTGATACATGGATGGATAGTGCATTCCGATGCCTTCTGGATCATAGGTTTCCTCAATATGGTGGACTACTTCGGATACATCCAGTTCAACAGATTCATGGGCAGCAACTGCCGCAAATTCTTCCACAATCGTTTGGACCATCGCACGCGCCGTTGAGGTTTGTCCGAATTGGGCAATATTCACATTTAAAATCGAACACAAGCCATTTAGGGTGCCGTTGACACAGGCTTTGCGATAGATGGAGTAACGGATGTTCTCAGAATAAGACGCATTCAACCCAGCATCAGCTAAGACTGCCGCCAATTGACGGGCATCTTCTTCTTTCCCCGATTCGATATTTTGCAGTTCTACAGAACCATCCCCAAACAAGCGAACATTACCAGGACCAATCAAGTCCGCCGTCCAAATGGTATTTCCTAAAAAGATTTTATCCGTGCTGACATATTTTTCAATCGTGTCCTCATGACCGATCCCGTTTAATAAGCATAAGACTTTCGTTTGCTCGCCAATCATCGGTTTGATCGTTTGCATCATTTGATCCAGTTGCATCGCTTTAGTAAAGACCAGGATCAAGTCTGCTTGTACAGTCGTTGGGATCTCATTTTGCGAATAGATCGAAAAAGGGACTGCGATCTCTTCACCGTTTAAGTTCGCTCGTAATCCGTGTTCACGGATCGCTTCGATATGCGCCGGCCAGCCGTCGATCAACGTGACGTCATTTCCGCCTCTTTTTAACATAATAGCAAAACGGCTGCCCATAGCACCTGCACCAGCAATAACAATTTTCATCTGAATTCCTCTTTCCTCTTCCACAATTAGGTATAGTTTACTCTAAAATCGTGAAATATGCGAGAGCCTTGCGTTTTTTCTCGATAGGAAAGAAAAAAGAACAATTGGAATAGTTAGATTTTTCAGATAATTAAAAAACGGTCGTTTCCAACTTTGTTCATTCAAAAAAGTCGCACGGAAGATTGAAAACTTGACTGAGCTAAGCCAGTTTTCGGACTCACGTGCGACTCTTTTAATCATTCATTTTCTGTGAAACAGTTGTCGGTTTAGGCAGTGACTGTTTCGTTTTTTGTTGCAAAGTTTTTTAACCGTTCAGCTTTTTCCGCTTCTGTGATCCCATGTTGTTCCACGTAACGGTTGTGTTCGTGGATGGCACAATCATAGCCACAGGCACCTAAATGGGCAGCTTGATTTTCCTCAGAAGTTAAGAATTGGCGATTGCATTCTGGGTTGGCACAGTTTACATAGCGCTCGCAAGGTGTGCCATCAAACCAGTCGCGGCCGATGACTTTTTTATCTACATGATTGATTTCCACACTGATGCGTTCATCAAAGACGTACATTTTCCCATCCCAAAGCTCGCCTTGAACTTCTGGGTCATTCCCATAAGCAAAGATACCACCATGGAGTTGGGCCACATCTTCAAAACCTTCTCGCAGCAGCCAGCCTGAGAATTTTTCACAACGGATACCACCAGTACAATAAGTAACGACTTTTTTATCCATGAATTTTTCTTTATTATCGATGATCCATTGCGGCAACTCACGGAAGCTGCGGATATCGGGACGAACGGCTCCTCGGAAATGGCCTAAGTCATATTCATAATCGTTACGGGCATCGATCACCACGGTATCTTCATCTAACAACGCTTCTTTGAACGCTTTAGGATCTAAATATTTTCCAGTCATTTCTAATGGATCGATGTCGTCTTCAAGGTTCAATGAAACCAATTCTTTGCGCGGACGAACGAATAGCTTTTTAAACGCATGTTCTTCTACTTCGTCAATCTTATAAAAAATCCCTTTAAAACGGGGATCAGCTTCCATTTTTTCCATATAGCGATCCGTTGCTTCAACCGTTCCAGAAAGCGTGCCATTGATCCCTTCATTGGCTACTAAAATACGGCCTTTGATGCCAATTTCTTTTCCAAATGCTAAATGCTCCTTGGCGAAGCTTTCCGGATCTTCAATTGTTGTGTATTTATAAAATAATAAAACGCGGTATGTCAAACCAATTCCTCCTTTTTTTGCACCCTACAGTATAGGTTATCACGTGACAAAAAACGAGTTTTATGCTTGTACTTTTCCACACAATCTTTTTCCTTGAGCAAACCGTGTCATGGATTGGTTTTATTGAGCTCTGCCACGAAAAAAGCTGTGACTTGATCCATCGTTTCTCCACGAACCAGATGGCGTTCTTCTCGCGAGATAAACTGCAGATTTGCTTCTGGATTTTCTGCCACAAAGGCTTCCACATCACCATAAGGAATTTTCTCGTCTTGGGTACCATGCCAAAACAAAAGAGGACGCTGTCCTAATTTCTCTGGTTGAGAAGACAGGTCGTAAGCATCCATCCAGCTTAATAGCTGACCATAATCCTCGGGTACAAAGAACCCAGCAGCGCCAGCGTGCATTTGGATGCGGTCACGGTATTTCAACATGGAAGGAGAACCCATGATACAAGCTGCCGCTGTGATTTCTGGATGCTGGCACAATAAACCGCACGTGGTCATCCCTCCCATGGAGACTCCGCCAACTGCGATCTGACCGTTGACCAAACCAAGGTTTTCAAAAAAATCGACTAAGTAAGAAAACTCAAATAGATTGGTTTGGATACTTTGCCAAAAAGTTAGAGAAGGAATCTCCGATAGCTGGGTCTTGCGCTCCCCATGATTGGCTGCATCTGGCAAGACCACCCGAAAACCTTCTCTAGCCAACTTTCTGCCTTGTGTCAACACTAATTCTTTACTCGTCTGCCAGCCATGATAGTAAATAATCAATGGCAGCGGCTCATAAATCATTTCTTCTGGTACGACTTCTAAGACCGGAATATTCCCGATTTTTCTTTTTCGAACAGCTAATTTCATTCTTTTCCACCTCAGCTTAAGTATACAAAAAGTCGCCAAAAGCGCCACTGATACGCTGCAAAAAAAGATCATACCCGAAGAGTATGATCCGTTTTTTCGTTTATGAATGTAAGACCGCTTCTCTAGCCAATGCCAAACAACCGAGGGTTCCAGCGTTGTCTTCCAATGCTGGGGTCACGATATATTTGCTTAACTCAGGCGTTTCGACATACCCATTGACCAATTTTGCAAATGCGTCGTGGACGTTTTGCAGCATATGGCGCTGTTTCATCACACCACCGCCAAAAATGATCACATCTGGAGAAAACATCAAGGTTGTATTGTAGGCACATTGAGCAATATAGGAGGCTTCGATTTCCCAATAAGGATCATCTTCTGCAACCTCTTGTCCTTTTTTCCCTAAGCGTTTTTCGATGGCTGGTCCAGCTGCCATCCCTTCTAAACAGTTGCCATGAAATGGACAGCTGCCAGCAAAGTCATCTTCTGGATGAGGGACGACCAGCATATGCCCCATTTCTGGATGACTAAAGCCTTCAATAAAGCGCCCTTCTTGTAAGGCCCCGCCGCCAACACCTGTACCGATCGTGTAGTAAACGACACTACTCAATCCTTTGCCACTGCCGAAGACATACTCACCGTAGGCAGCCGCATTGACATCTGTTGTCCAAGAAATCGGGATCGGAAATTCTTTTTTCATGGTACCGATGAAATCAAAATTTTGCCATGCCAATTTCGGGGTCGAGGTAATGTACCCATAAGTGGCAGAATCGTGATGGATATCGATAGGCCCAAATGAGCCAATCCCAATCCCTGCTAAATCTGTTTGGTATTGTTTGAAGAAATCAATGACTAAAGGCATTGTTTCCTCAGGTGTCGTTGTCGGAAAGCTCACTCTTTCCTTGATCGTCATTTCTTCATCGCCAATGGCACACACAAATTTTGTGCCGCCTGCTTCAATCGAACCGTATAACATGCACATCGCTCCTTTTTTTCTAACTACTTGCTGAACTTGACGCTGCGGCATCATCTGCTTTGACGCGATCGATCGCTACCACTAATGCAATGATCAGGTCATCTAGATCTTCTTCATAGATCACGACTTCATAGGTATCGCCCCAAGAGATCCATTTTTTGTGGATCTCTGCGATTCGCTTACCGTTGCGGTTAACCACAAAATCCATATCCCACCAATTGCCGTCCACATCGATGCCTTCTGCACTGATGGAATAGCGGGCTTTAAAAAATGTGAAATGTTTTTCTAAAACGATCGCTTCTTGGCCGTGGACTTCCACAAAAAATTTTGGTAATAAACTGAACACTTTTTTGGTGATCTCCGCGATCGGTCGCTGCTGCTCATTGAAGATCGTAAAACTTTTCGGGATCTTAAAAAAACTACCTTCGACATAATAGCGAGGGTTTTGTAAGTCATCGGTGACGGTAAATTTTTCGCCGATGCTGAAAACCTTCTGTTTGATGTAAAGTTTCTTCAAATGCTACACTCCTTTCTCTTTGACATCACCCGTATTGATCACCGGCTGCGTGCCTTTATCGGTAATGATCGACACCAATAAATTATTGATCAGTTGGACTTTGCGGTCATCTGTGAAATTGATGTCCTGTCCGTCTTCGATTTGTTCTAACGCCATTTGTGTCATGGAGACGGCCCCTTCAACAATGATTTGTCGTGCAGATAAAATCGCTTTAGCTTGTTGGCGCTGCAGCATCGCACTAGCGATCTCAGTCGCATACGCCAAATGGTTTAAGCGCGTCTCCAAGACTTCGACCCCAGCAACAGCCAATCGTTCTTGCAATTCTTTTGCCAGCTCCTCCGAAACTTCATTGGTATTGCCTCGCAACGTCAGATCATCGTCATTGAACGTGTCATAGGGGTATTGCGTCGCAATATGACGAATCGCTGTTTCACTTTGGATCTCAATGAAATCTTGGTAATAATCGACATCAAACAATGCTTTCGCCGTATCCACGACTTTAAAAACCACCACTGCCGAGATCTCGATCGGGTTTCCGTCTGAATCATTGACCTTCAACAGCGAACTGTTAAAGTTGCGGACTTTCAATGAAACATTGATTTTTTGGGTTAAGGGGGTTGTCACGAATAAGCCGTTGTCTTTAATGGTCCCTAAATATTGCCCAAAAAAGAGGATCGCTTTGGCTTGGTTGGGCTGTACGATCGTTAACGAACTAAGGAAAAGAAACGAAACGATCCATAAAAGAATACTGAGAACGATTTCGAGAACGCTCTCATTTACGAACCCATGATAAAACAAATAACCGCCGCCAACTAATAACCCGATCAGCACAACCAGTGCTAAATACCCATTCACATGAAATGTCTGTTTTTCTGTCATTTTTATTCCTTCCCTTCTTGCTCTTATCTTACCTTGGTTAAAGCCGCTGTGCAAATGTTCTTGCGCATATCAGCGACGATTCCCAATCAAGCTATTTTGTTTTCTGCAACTTTCCCGTTACAATTAAGGTAGGACAAAATTTTTCACAAAAAAGGAGTAATTCTTATGGCACAAAAAATTGACTTAGAAACGAGTAAATGGTCGTTGGAATCGATCATTAAAACGGTCGGCACCGATCTTTCCTCTGTTGTAGAGGTACAAAACAAAGATGGCATTGACGTTGTAGTGATCTCGAAAGACGAGTGGCAACATCTTTTGGAATTACTCGATGCACGTCATGCAGAAGGCTATCGGTTGGAACAAGAGCTTCCTGAAGAAATTTTAGTTGACGTTGCCGATACCGACAACCAATACACCGAAGAAGGCGAGTTAGAAATGGAGCTGCCTGAGCGTGTGCATCCAGCACCAGATTTTGAACTGGATTCAGAAGAAATCGTTGAAAGTGATGACGTACTAGATTAAACAAAAAAGCAAAACGGCCACAAGCACGTTTTGCTTTTTTTATAGCTCTTTTTCCTGCTTTTTGGTAATGACTGCTTGCAATCGTTCGATGGCAGGCTGCAATTCTTGTAGCGCCTCTTCTTCGGGTTCTAACTCTGCGCACCGTTGCAGTCGCTCTAACCACATCTCTGGTTCTTTGACGCCCAACTGGCCAATGGCCCAATAAGCCGTTCCTCGAATCACTGGCCGCACGTCTTCTGTCGCACAGCGCCAAATCGCTGGCAAGGCACTGCGGTCTCCCACATTGGCTAAGGCGATGATGGCATTACGCTGCAGCGGTTTTTTCCCCCGCCAAGAGCCAGATAGATGGCCAAATTGTTCTTTGAAGGCTTTGTTTGATAAAGACAGCATCGGTTGCAGTTTTGGATAAACGGTATCGACTTCAGGCTCCATCTCTTGATGAAAATGGAAGTCCTTCCCCCGATTATAAGGGCAGACCAGCTGACAAATATCGCAGCCGTAAATCACGTTATGCATCTTTTTGCGGTACTCTTCTGGCATCATACCCTTCGTCTGGGTTTGATAGGACAAACAGCGCTGGGCATTCATTCGACCATCGCCCAATAACGCTTTGGTGGGGCAAGCCGTCACACAACGCATGCAATCCCCACAACCAAACGGGACTTCTTCATCTGGTTCAAGAGAGATATTAGTGACGATCTCCCCTAGATAAACAAACGAACCAAATTCTTCCGTGATCAGCAAGCCATTGCGACCGATAAAGCCAAGACCCGCCCGCTGCGCTGCCGCCACATCCACCAATTCCCCTGTATCGACTTGCGGTGCGAAACGCCATTCGACTTGTTCTTCCATCGTTTGCGCTTGTTCTTTGATAAAGGCGATCAAGCGATCCAATCGTTCTCGCAAAATATCATGGTAATCGATGCCCCACGAGGCACGGGCAAACATGCCGCGTTTTTCATCCCGCGGGACTTTCTCTTTGATTTTTGTCGGATAAGCTAAAGCGATCGCAATGATCGTTTGCGGATTTTCAAATGTCCGTTCAGGATAGATACGCTCTTCGATCACGGGATGCTCAAAACCAGACGTATGACCTTTGGCTTTTTGTTCCCGCAAGGAAGGCTCCAATGCCAAAAACGGCTCCGCTGAAGCAAACCCGATCTTGTCAATGCCAAGCCGCTTGCTTTCTGCAATAATTTTTTCTTTTAAAGACATGCTCGCTACCCTCTTTTGTCCGCTAAGCATCTGCTTCTCGGCTTTTTCTCTTCCCCTATTATACGTAAGCACTTGAAAAAAGTCGATGGTGCGGTTTGTTCCCCCCGTTTTTTTCTTTCTTTAAAAGAACACGTGTTGATTGTTTAAGATTTTAATTAATTTTATCGTTATTTTCCTCGCAACGATTGCATTGCCTTTTTCGAATGCTAGACTAGATTAAGGAATTAGAAAGAAATGAACAAATGAAATGGAGATGCTTATGACTCAATTACCCACCGGCTTGACTGCAGCAGAAGTCGCCAAGAAAACCCAAGAGGGGTTGCACAATGATTATGAAACAAAAACCAGTAAATCAACTGCTGCGATCATCAAAGACAATTTACTGACATTATTCAATTTTCTCAATCTATTGATTGGCGTTTTTTTATTTGCTGTAGGCGCCTATTCCAACATGTTCTACTTAGCGATTATTTTTGTGAATATCACCATTGGGATCAGCCAAGAATTGCATGCGCGTAATTTAGTAAAAAAACTCTCACTTGTTTCACCGCAAACGGTACGAGTGATTCGAGATACTCAAATCCATGAGATTTCAGCCAAAGAATTGGTCTTAGAGGACGTAGTCATTCTTGGTGCTGGGGACCAAATCCCCGCTGATATGACGGTGCTTTCTGGACTAGTCGAAGTCAATGAAGCGATGCTGACTGGTGAAGCCGATCTGGTTGTCAAAGAAGCAGGTGCTTCCTTACTCTCAGGGAGTTTCATCGTCAGCGGGGAAGTGACAGGAACAGTCCTTCATGTCGGTGCAGAAAACTACGCAGCGAAACTAAGCAATGAGGCAAAGATCCACAAACCGATCCGCTCTGAGCTGCTTGCTTCGATCCGTAGTGTATCCAAATTCACTAGCTATGTAATCGTTCCTTTAGGGGTGATTTTGTTCTTCCAAGCCTTTATGATGCGAGATGCTGGAATCAAGGAATCCGTCGTCGTTTCTGCCGCTGCCTTATTAGGAATGTTACCAAAAGGACTTGTCCTGCTGATCAGTATCGCCTTGACGACAGGTGTCATTAAATTGGCCAAAAAACGGATTTTGGTCCAAGACATGTATGCCGTTGAAACCTTGGCGCATGTCGATACCCTTTGTCTGGATAAGACGGGGACGTTGACGGAAGGCCATATGGTTCTCGAATCGATCGTTCCTCTCCAAACCGATAGCGACCCTAACATGCTCTTAGGGAATTATTTGGCAGCCAGCACAGATAACAATTTAACGATGCAAGCATTGCGTCAAGGCTGCCCTGAGCTAACGGATCATCAGCCGATCGAAGTCGCTGCCTTTTCTTCACAGCGCAAATGGGGTGCTGTAGCTTTTGAACATCTAGGAAATGTCTATCTTGGCGCACCTGAAAAAGTTGCTGGCTCTGCTGCGTTGCCGCAAGTCAAAGAAGCGCAAGAAGCAGGTCTGCGGGTGTTGATTTTAGCCGTAGAGACCGATCCAAAAGCGCCAGCATCCTTTGACCCAACCAATGCACAAGCGGTGGCTGTCTTGATTTTATCCGATATCATCCGCCAAAACGCAGAAGAAACCTTGGCTTACTTAGCAGATCAAGGCATCGATCTAAAAGTAATCTCTGGCGATAATCCAATAGCTGTCGCAGCGATCGCTCATCGTGCAGGCCTAGCGAATGCCGATCAAGCCATTGATCTTTCTACCTTAACGACCGAAGCAGAAGTCCGAGAAGCTGCGACACGCTATACGGTCTTTGGTCGTGTGACCCCTGAACAAAAGAAACTACTCGTTCAAGAATTAAAAGCCAATCAACGGACCGTTGCCATGACGGGTGATGGCGTCAACGATGTGTTGGCACTACGGGAAGCCGACGTCAGCATTGCAATGGCTGCTGGCGACAGTGCGGCTCGTCAAATCGCTAACTTTGTCTTATTGGATTCTGACTTTACTACGTTGCCAGATGTTTTATTTGAAGGACGCCGCGTCGTCAATAACGTCACCAAAGCGTCGGGAATCTTCTTTATCAAGACGATTTACAGCTTCTTGCTCTCTTTGGTTTGTATCCTGACATCCAGCGCCTTTCCGTTCTTGCCGATCCAAATCACATTGATCGACTTAGCAATTGAAGGCTATCCATCTTTCTTCCTTTCCTTTGAAGAAAACAAAGCACCAATCAAGGGGCGCTACTTGCCGACAGTCTTGCTCAATGCGTTGCCAAATGCCTTGTTAGTGTTAGTCAATTACTTTGCGATCCGCTTTTTACAAACCGACTACGGTTGGTCGCAATTTGATACGACGACCTTGTTGTACTATTTGTTGATCGGGATCAGCTGTATCGCTGTGATTCGCGCTTGCTTGCCATTAAATCCATTGCGATTGTTCTTAGCGATTACCACTACCGTGGGGATCTATGTTGCAGCAATGCTCTTCCACGGGTTGCTGGAAGTCGGTTTCTTGACCGCCGTAACATTGCCTTACTTCCTTGGCATGATGGCATTGAACATCTGCCTGTACGTGGGGCTTTCTTTCCTAACGAAGCGCTTTTCAGCCAAAGTGCTTGTTAAACAGTCTTAATTAATTTTGCAGCATCGCTCTTTCTTGCTTTGTACATAAAGACGATGCTGTTTTTTTGTCCTCTCCATAGGTGCAACCATACAAGAAGAAAGAAATTTGGTATACTGAACCTGTAGGCGGTTTCAACAAGGACGGTGTTTCTTTGGAAAAGGCAACCCCCTTGTCAAACAGCCAAATTTAATCAGAAAGTGTTGGTGAAATTGGATGAAAAAAAGTATTTTACTCGTTTCTCACAGTCAGCAACTCACCGAAGGATTAAAACAGATGATCGAAGAAATGGCTGATGGCGAGTCAGTCACGATCTATTCTTTAGGCGGGACAGCAGAAGGAGAGCTGGGTTCTGACGCCACGAAAATCGTAGATGCCGTCAACGAATCCGCAGATGCTGAACTGATCTTAGTCTTTGCCGATCTAGGCAGTGCCGTTTTGAATGCCGAACTTGCTTACGACATGCTAGAACCTCAGCAACAAGAACGCTATCACCTGATCGACGCGCCGCTGGTGGAAGGTGCCTTTGCTGCAGCGATCACCGCTGGTTTTAGTGATGATTTGGCACAAATCGTTGCAGAAGCAAAAAAAGCAGCCGAGAAAGGATGGCATGAAGCATGAAAAAAATCATTAATGATCCCTCAATGATCGTAGAAGAAATGTTGGCTGGTATCGTAGGCAGTTATCCTGAACTGGTCCATCAAGTCGCCGACTCACGGGTGATCGCTAAGAATAATCAAAAAGAACAAGTCGGTCTTGTTTCTGGCGGTGGGAGCGGACATGAGCCGGCCCATGCTGGCTTTGTCGGTGATGGGATGCTTAGCGCCGCCGTTTTAGGCGATGTCTTCACCTCCCCTACCCCCGACCAGATTTTGACGGCTATCCAAGATTCTGATCAAGGACAAGGCGTCTTGTTGATCGTCAAAAACTATACTGGCGATATCTTGAACTTTGAGATGGCCAAAGATATGGCAGAAATGGAAGAGATCACAACGGAGATCGTGGTCGTTGATGATGATATCGCTGTTGAAAATAGCACCTATACTGCTGGCAAACGAGGAGTTGCCGGTACGGTCTTAGTCCACAAGATTTTAGGCGCAGCTGCTCGTAATGGTGCCAGCTTAAGTGAATTAAAAACACTGGGGGATGCCTTGGTTGCATCGATCAAAACCATTGGGGTCGCATTAAAAGCGGCAACAGTTCCTGAAGTTGGGAAACCAGGTTTTGACTTAGCCGATGATGAGATCGAGTATGGCGTGGGTATTCACGGCGAACCTGGTTACCGTCGAGAAAAACTGAAACCCTCACGTGAACTAGCACAAGAGTTGGTGGAAAAAATCTTAGCGGATTATGAAAAGACCCCAGAAAAAGTCGGTGTCTTGATCAACGGTATGGGTGGTACGCCGCAAATGGAGTTGTTCGTTTTTGCCAATGATGTCGCGAAATTACTCGCAGAAAAAGACATCCCTGTCTCCTTCCATAAGGTCGGCAATTTCATGACTTCCATCGATATGCAGGGACTTTCACTGACCATGATCGATTTCAGCGAAACGGATCACACCGAGGCGTTAAATGAAGACGTCACAACAATAGCCTGGTAAAGGAGCGAATAGAGATGCAATTGACAACAGAAACGGTGCAAGCATGGTTAGATACCTTCACGAAAGAAATCGAAGCAAACAAAGCCTATTTAAGCGATTTAGATACACCGATCGGCGACGGGGACCATGGCAACAATATGGCACGCGGCGTAGCTGCTTATCAAGAAGCTTATGCCAAACAACAGCCAACGACGATCAGTGATACCTTTAAAGTCTTCTCGATGGCGATGATCTCAAAAGTCGGCGGCGCTTCGGGTCCCCTTTATGGTTCGGCGTTTATGAATATGACCAAAGCAACGAAGGAACTAGAAACGATCGACTCCTTTGAACAATTAGGTACGATCGTTGAAGAAGGCTTGACGGGCATCAAAATGCGGGGAAAAGCTGAGTTTGAAGACAAAACGATGGTCGATGTCTGGCAACCTGTCGCAGAAGCCTTGAAAAAAGGGGAATTGACCAAGGACACGATCGAAGCAGCGAAAGAACATACCAAAGAACTTGTTGCTAAAAAAGGCCGTGCCTCTTATGTTGGTGAACGTGCCATCGGTCATATCGATCCCGGATCAGCTTCTAGTGCGATTTTGTTTGACTCACTGTTAACGGTGATAGAAAAAGATTAAAAAACGATGCTCTTTCAAAGCACCGTTTAAGACAAAAGACAAACCTTATGATTGCATAAGGTTTGTCTTTTTCTTGCCTATTCATCTTGTAAAATCGTTTGGGCAACTAGCTTCACGTATTGATCCATGCCATCTGGATTTGGATGGACCCGATCTTCATAAAACCAGGACTCTTGGTCATTACTCAAATCATACCAATCGATCAAGGTCATATTGTCGTATTTTTCCGCCATGCGCTCCAACATCCGATTGACTTCATTTTGCCAACGCTGTGTCGGTACTCGCACATTGATCCAGTAGACTTTGCGATCACCGATCTCATTCATAAAGCTGTCAAATTGGGCTTCTGTAAAGGAACCATTCGTCCCTAGCCCCACAAGGACCGTATCCCGCAAAAGATTTTTTTCTTTCAAGTCTTTGATCAATTCAGGGCTCGCATACAGCTGGCGCCCAACATCCCCATCAACTACCGCTTGGGTAAAGACTTCTTTCAAGTCAGCCGTTGCATCCAGCATCACAGAATCACCAAAAGCCGTGATTTCAAGAGATTCTGCTTTTTTCACTTGGGCTGCTGTTAGATCATACTTTTCCATGATATTTTTTTCATCTTCACTCGTGTTCGCCTCATCATCCGCTTCATTTCCTTCAGCATTCGCATTCTTTTGCGATTGCTCTGCCGCTTTTTTATTGGCCGCAATGTTGTCTTTCAACTGCTGCTGCTGGGCATCGACATAATTTGTCGGTGCAGTCACGACGCCAAACAAAGCAACGAGGGTAATGAGTAAGCTGGGCACTAACCACGGTTTTTTCCAACTAAAAATTGGTTTACTGAACCAACCGCGGACCGTTCTGAATGTATCTTTGTACTGGAATTTACGCATTGGGTTTTCGATAAACCGATAGGACAATTCACTGATAAACAAGATCAAGAATAGTTCCACTAACGTGTGCATCAGCACGTTCTCACCGATATTTCCCACTTTTGCTTCGTAAAATATCATCACTGGAAATTGATACAAATAGATCCCATAACTGCGCTTGCCGATATAACTGAAAATCGGATTACTCAATACCCGATTCAAACTGGCTCCGGGATGAGCGGTGACTGCCACAAGAATCGTACATAGGATACTGATCAAGAACATGCCGCCATAATAGACAAAGGTCAAATGATCATCTAAGAAAAAGAACGCTGCGATCAGACCAGCCAAGGAAGCAAAACCAGAGATATTTAAGACCCGTTTGGCTTTTTGCGGTATCTCTTTCTTCAAGTGGGTACTTGGCCAAATGAATGCTAAGGCACTCCCCATCCAGATCGAAAAGAGTCGCGTATCAGTTCCATAATAGACCCGTGTTGGATCAGCACCTGGTGTGTAAAGGACCGCTAACAGAATTGCCGATAAAATCGTGACTGCGGCAGTAAATTTAAAGGCGCGATGCCTCTGCTTGCCGATTTTCATCAACAAAATAAACACTAAAGGCCAAATCAGATAGTTCTGTCCCTCCACAGCCAATGACCACAGATGGGTAAAGGGAGATTCATTACCAAACCGATCAAAATAGGATAACCCATGATTGATCTGCCACCAGTTGTTATAATACAGCAGCGAGCTAACAAAAACCCCGCGCAAATTATTCAGCAGGTTTCGCTGGAACAAAGTGATATACGCTGCTGAGATAAGCAGCATCACCACCATTCCTGGATAGAGCCGTTTCATCCGCCGAATATAAAAATCTTTGACTTTGATTTTGCCGTTTTGATCCCATTCTTGCCTCAGCAAATCAGTGATTAAATAACCTGATACGACAAAGAATACTGGAACTCCTAAATACCCGCCTCGCATATGAGTAGGTAGTAAATGATATAAAATAACGCCGATGACTGCCAAGGTACGAATGCCGTCGAACCCGGTAATATAGCGGCTTGTACTTAAACGTTTGTTCATTCTCCAACCACTTTTCTCTAATTGATCCAATTGTTTCATAAAAAAACAATTTCAGCATGAACGCTATTGATTCCATACTCTCATAATTTACCAGAAATCCCCCATATAAAGCTAGCAACATCTGCTATATTTCAAAAAAATTAATTTTTGGCGAAAAAAAAGTACTTCTATAAAGAAATACTTTTTTCAACTCCTTTTTCACAGTTCTTCTTCATAAAAGCGACCCAAAATCTGGACATTTTCTGCAATACTGACAAAGGCTTTTGGATCGGCTTCTTTCATGGCACTGCGCAGCATCGGCAGTTCAAAGCGTGTCACTACCGTCAGCAAAACCGTTTGTTTGTCATGCTTGTAGGCCCCTTCGGCTTCATTGATGATGGTAATGCCTCGCCGCATATGTTTTTGGATCGTTTGAATGACTTCTTCTGGGTTGCGAGTGATGATCGTCACCTGCATTTTCTTTTGCTTCGTAAAGACCGCATCCGTCACTTTTCCACTGACAAAAATCGCGATCGCACTATACAACGCATATTGCCAGCCAAACAAGATCCCAGCGGCGAACAAAATAACAATGTTAAAGAAAATCGATATCGAGCCGATCGTCTTCCCTGTCCGTTTGCGGATGGCAATGCTGACAAAATCCAGCCCTCCGGAAGAAAGACCATTCTTCAAGGCATAGCCGATCCCCACTCCATTGATGGCACCACCGAAAATCGCACAGATCATCGGGTCCGTCGTGACGGTTTCTTCTGGCAAAATTTGCACGAATAAGGATGTCAATAAAACAGTGATTCCAGTAAAGATCGTAAATTTGTGGCCGATCTTAAACCAGCCAAGAAAAAATAATGGCACATTCAACAATAATAGCGCAAGAGATAAGGGGATATAAAACCCGATCCATTCTCTTGAGATCGTAGTAATGATCTGAGCGACACCGGTAATGCCGCTGGAATAAATATTGCCCGGCTGATAGAAAAAATTGACCGCAATCGATGCCAGCAGTGCGTACACGATCGAGAATGAAAGTTTGTTGGCATATTCCGGATGAGGGAGCCATTTAAACAGAGGAGTCATTGCATTTCATAGCCTCACTTTTTTGATTTGCCTTTATTATACTTCAGCTCATAAAAAAAGAAACGAGCAATGAAAGAAATGGGTGAATTCTCATGAACTTTTTTCATTCATTCACCAATTTCTATTTCATCACTCATTTCATCATGGGTTTAACGCTTATTCGTTTTCTTCAACCGTTGTTACATCAATGCTCAAGTCAAACAGTTGCATTGGTGAAACGGTACTTGGTGCTTGTGACATTGGATCAGCCGCTTTCCCATTTTTAGGGAAGGCAATGACTTCGCGAATGTTTTCTTCACCAGCCAAGAGCATTACTAACCGGTCTAACCCAAGGGCGATGCCGCCATGTGGTGGGAAACCATAATCCAAAGCATCCAATAAGAAGCCAAATTGATTTTGCATCTCGCGACGTGAGAAGCCTAGCGCTTCAAACATTTGCTCTTGCACTTCCCGTGTATGGATACGCAATGATCCGCCACCTAGCTCGTAACCGTTTAGCACGATATCGTAGGCTTGCGCATAGACTTTTGAAGGGTCTGTCGTTAACAACGGCAGATCGCTTTCTTTTGGCAATGTGAACGGATGGTGAGCAGAAACATAGCGACCTGCTTCTTCATCGTATTCAAATTGCGGCCAGTCAGTAACCCATAGGAAGTTGAATTTGCTCTCGTCGATCAAGCCTAATTCTTTTCCTAATTTATTACGGATCGCACCTAACGTTGCTGAAACGATCTCAAAGGAATCGGCACCAAACATCAGAATATCGCCAACTTCCGCATTGGCTGCTGCAATAATCGCGTCGGTTGCTTCCGTCAAGAATTTAGCGATCGGTCCTTTCAATCCATCTTCTTCAACTTTGACCCATGCCAATCCTTTGGCACCAAATTGGCCAGCGTAATGACCTAGATTGTCCATGTCTTTTCTGGAGTATTTGTCTGCAGCCCCTTTGGCGTTTAAGACTTTCACAACGCCGCCTTTTTCAAGAGCCATTTGGAAGACTTTAAAATCAACGTCTTTCACAACTTCTGATAAGTCGATAAGCTCCATGTCAAACCGTGTATCTGGTTTGTCACTGCCGTAGCGTCCCATTGCCTCATCATAGGTCATCCGTGGGAATGGCAAGGTAACTTCGATGCCTTTGACTTCTCGCATCACTTTTGCCAATAGCTCTTCCGTATAGGTTTGAATTTCTTCTGCCGTCAAGAAAGAGGTTTCGATATCGACTTGGGTAAATTCAGGTTGACGGTCGCCCCGCAAATCTTCGTCACGGAAGCAACGTACGATTTGATAGTAGCGATCGAAGCCAGCACCCATCAATAACTGTTTAAAAATTTGTGGTGATTGTGGCAACGCATAGAAATGACCTGGATAGATCCGTGAAGGAACCAAATAATCCCGCGCGCCCTCTGGTGTTGATTTTCCTAGATAAGGTGTTTCGATATCTAAGAAGTCGTTCGTGTCTAAGAAATTGCGGATCGCTTGCGTCGTTTTCGCCCGCATCACGATGTTGTTCGTCATTTTTGGACGACGCAAGTCTAAATAACGGTATTTCATGCGAATCTCGTCGCCAACGGTTTGATCATCTTCAATCAAAAAGGCTGGTGTTTTTGCAGTGTTTAAAATCGTGATTTCGCTGATCATCACTTCATAGGCACCTGTCACCATTTTCGGATTGATGGCTTCTGGTGCACGATTGATGACTTGACCCGTTACTTCTAATACATATTCGCTGCGGCATTTGTCCGCGATTTCCCAGGCTTCTTTCGAAACCTCAGGATTGAAGACGATTTGCACGATCCCTTCCCGGTCGCGTAAGTCAATAAAAATCACGCCACCTAAGTCACGGCGCTTTTGCACCCAGCCTTTTAGTGTCACTGTCTGGTTTAAATGGGTCTCATTTACTAACCCGCAATATACTGTACGTTTTGTCATTCTTTTTCTCCTCACTCAAACATTTTGGTTGTCATTTCATCGTAGATCTCATCGAAGCGGGCATAAAGATCCGCTAACGGAAATTGTTTTTCTTCACGGCTTGCCATGGATTTGATATTGATCACTTGTTCTGCTAATTCTGTTTCGCCTAGAGTCAGAACCAACCGTGCTCCTTGTTTATCAGCAGATTTAAACTGGGCTTTGGCTTTACGATCCATGAAATCACGATCGGCAGAAAAACCGAAATTACGAATCGCTTGCACGACTTTCAACGCTTCTAAATTGGTTTCTTGTCCCAAACCAACCACATACGCATCTAACTCATTCAAAGCAGGAATCACAACTTCTTCGGCTTCCATAGTGATCAATAAACGTTCGATCCCTAAAGCAAAACCAAAACCAGGTGTTGCTGGTCCCCCTAGCTCTTCCACTAAATGATTGTAACGACCGCCGGCACAGATGGTGGCTTGCGCCCCCATTTTTGGTGCCTCACTCATGATCTCAAAAATCGTGTGGGTATAATAATCCAGACCACGCACCATATTTGAATCGATCTCATAAGGGATCTCCAACGCATCCAGCATACTCGTTACGGTTTCAAAATGTGCCTTGGCATCTGGTGTTAAGTAGTCTAGGATCGATGGCGCATCCGCCACGAATTTTTGGTCACGCTTGTCTTTGCTGTCAAGGACCCGCAAAGGATTTTCATGCAAGCGGCGTTTTGAATCCTCACTAAGCTCCGCTTCATGGGGCGCTAGATAATCGATCAACGCTTGGCGATAGTTTTGGCGTGTTTCTTTGTCGCCTAATGAATTGATGACCAAGCGCAATTGACCCAGTCCTAATTGACGATAAAAATCCATTGCCATCGCCATTGTCTCAACATCGGTCGCTGGATTTGCTGAACCGAAAACTTCGACACCGATTTGGTGGAATTGACGCAAACGGCCTTTTTGCGGACGTTCATAACGGAACATTGGTCCCATGTAAAACACTTTATAAGGCTTCGTATGTTCTGGTCCGAATAGTTTGTTTTCGACATAAGAACGAGCGATCGGTGCAGTGCCTTCTGGACGCAACGTCACATGACGCTCTCCTTTATCGTAGAAATCATACATTTCTTTTGAAACGATATCCGTTGTGTCCCCGACACTGCGGGCGATCACTTCAAAGTGCTCAAAAATCGGTGTCCGAATTTCGTTGAATTGGTAATCGCGAAACACTAAGCGTGCTGTTTCTTCCACAAATTGCCATTTTTCGGATTCTCCTGGCAAAATATCGTTGGTTCCTTTTGGACGTTGGTAACTCATCGTATGCATCCTCCTATTTGTTTCATGGTTGCCCATGTTCTTTGCTTTCATTGCTTGTTTGCTTATTCACCTATTGCTTGTTGCTCATTGATGTGGGTGGGTTGTTCTCGTGTTTGACTTTTGGGTTATTGCGCTCTTTGCCGTTGGTTGCTGGTCATCATTTCGTTGGCTTCGACTGCAATTGAACAAAGCAAAAAATGCCAAGTACAGCTTTCATGTCTCACTTCTTACGCCAGTCATAGTGATTCCTAGTTCGGTTACTACGCTCCCTGCACTCGCCTAGTACTGTTCATCATCTATTCTGCCTTGCTCCGCAAGCCAATCAACGTGATTCCTAGTTTGGTTACTACGCTCCCTGTGGTCGCCTAGTACTGTTCATCATCTGCTCTGTTCCGCTTTGCGGACCAGTCGCAGTGATTCACAGCAAAAAACTCGCCCTTGTTTTTTATACAAGGGCGAGTTTTGATTACACGCGGTACCACCTAAATTCGAGAAATGTTCTTCTCCTCTCGATTAACGCTCGGTCACGGAACAGCTTTTCTTCTGTTCATCTCCAGATTGTCTTTCCTTTACACGTCCTAAACTGCTTTCAGCCGGGGCAGTTTTCTCTTTTAAGGAATAGAATAAAGTACTCGATCCTTCACTGATTTTTGATATTATCTATAAACTACAAGAAAGCTATGAAAAAGTCAAGGTGTTTCACTGTCTTTTTCACTCCGCTGCTCTCTAGTAGCATTTTCTCTAGTAGTCAATGCAAAGAAGTTCTCCTTCTGTTTGCTTTTCTTCCTTTTTGCGTTATGCTGAATAACGAAGGTTTTGTTTCTATGAAAGGAGCTGTTTTTATGTCTTTATATTCAGGCTATATCCGTCAACCACACTACTATGAGACCGATCAAATGGCGATCATCCATCATGCCAATTATATCCGCTGGTTTGAAGAGGCCCGCGTGGAGTTACTCGCGTTCTTGGATTTACCGTATCATACCATCGAAGAAGCGGGCTTGATCGTTCCCGTGCTGGAAGTCAGTGCGCAATACAAAACGATGATTCGTTACGAAGATGAAGTGCGAATCGATGTTTTGGTCGACAAATATACGGGCACGCGTTTGGATTTTCGCTATGAGATCTACAAAACGAGCGATGGTCAGTTGGCAACGACGGGGACTTCAAAGCATTGTTTTTTAGCAAAAGAGACCAATCGCATCGTGCAGCTGAAGCGTAGTTTTCCTGAAATCCATCAACGATTTGCTGATTATGCTGCCCTGTCAGGGGAATAATCAATTCTGATCACTCATTTAAGTCAAAATCCTTGCTTTTTGAAACGGCTTTCGTATAATCAAAAGTAATTTCAGGGAAGGATGATGGCGATGTACGTGATTAAAGTTTTGCATGGTTACATTGGCAAAGATGGTCGTCGCACTCGTGAAAAAATTCCAGACAAGTTATGGGTCTTTGAAGATCGGAAGCAGTCCGAAGCATTTGCAGATAAAATTGGTGGTCGCGTCAAACCGTTAACTGAAGTCAAACAGCATACGTAAAGAAATAAGCCGTTATCGTCTTTTGCGCATAGACGATAGCGGCTTATCTTTTTTACTGCGAAACAGGATTAGTCATCCAATTCGGTTTCTAGTACTTCACCTGTTTGGGCATTGATTTTCACATCTGTTTGTTTGTTGCCATCTTCTACTTTGACTTCCCAATAGGTTACATTCATTTCTTTGTCTAATGACCAATCTGTTGCTTGACCACCGCCAGCTTCTTTCACGGCGATATCAGAAATTTCTTCCAATGAAAGCAAGTTGGTTAGGTCCAATTGATCGGCATCTTTTTTGACACCGTTTTGTTCATCGGCATCCAATTTTTCCGTTCTTTCTTCAGAAGTTTCTTTGGTCTCTGCATCGATCTTTAATTCAAACTCATTCGTGTCATCCACGCCTTCTACTTGGTAGAAGTAATTGCCAAAAGAAGTATCCAAATCAATCGAAGTGATCGCTGCATCTGGGTATTTGTCTTGGAATATTTGGATCGCTTCTTCTACGGTCACCGTAGGTAAGCCGCCATTGGCGATCGCTGCACTACTTGAAGAGCTGTCTGTTGCTTGTGACGACGTTGTTTCACTTGATGAGGCAACTGCTGTGCTTGAGCTACTGTTTTGCGCAGGTTCTGAATTTCCAGTGTTGTTTTGTGTACATCCTGCCAATAATCCTAATGCGGCAATTCCGAATAAAATAGTTGTTTTTTTCATGTTTCATTCCTCCAATTGTTTGTGTATTCCTTTTTTCTATATATTTAGAATAACAAGTTCCTCATGAAAAAGAATCAAAAATGCTTGAAGAAAATCTAAAAAAATCTTCATCTTTCTCTTTCATTTGGAAAGGCAAGTTTAAAGATACTGCCTTGCGGTTGATTGTCTGTCACGGTAATTGGGGCATGATACTTGTCTGCCAGCTGTTTTACCATTGAAAGCCCGATGCCTGAACCAGCAATCTGGCTGGAACGAGAATCTTCTACTCGATAGAACCGTTCGAAAATCAAGGCTTTCTTATCATCGGGAATCCCAATGCCAAAATCGGCGACGGTTAAAGACAACTGCCTTTGCTCTTGCGTCAAGGTCACATGAATCGGCTGATCGGCAGGTGAATACTTCGCGGCATTTTCTAATAGGTTTTGGATGATTTGCTGGAAGTCACGTTTATGCCCTCGCTTCATACATTGGTTCTCCACAAAATATTCAATTGATTGCGGAACGATCGTCGCTTGTTTTTCACACTCTTCTCGGACGATCTGGGAAACATCAACGAGGGTCATTTCATCTTGGGATTGATTTTTTTCTAGGTCCAGCAATTGATTGCTCAATGTTTCCAAACGCTTCGACTCTTTGTCGATAAACGCCATTGAGGAAGGAATGACTTCGGGATGTTTGGTTCCACGCCGCTGGATCAATTGGACATGTCCGCGAATCGCAGCTAGAGGTGTTCGCAGCTCATGGGAAGCATCGGCAACGAACCGTTTTTCCCGCTCGATCGTCTCTCGCTGTTCTTTCAATAATTTATTGAAAGCCAAGACCACCGAACGAATTTCGATGGGCTCTTCAGAAACCGTCAGTTCTCCTGTTCGGCTTTGTTCAATGGCAGCAATTTCTTGCGCCATGCCGGTAAGTTTCTGACTCCATTTCCCGACACTCCAATAAATCAGCAGGCTGCCAATCACAACAGCGATCAGATTCAAGAAACTGCTGATCATAAAGAGACCATAGGCTAATTCCACACTATCCTCCCCATTGATAGCGATCGTCACCTGATCCCCATCGACTTCTTGGGTTTTCGTGTAATAGATGCCATCCTCTGTAAAAACGATGTCTTCGAGAAATGGCAGCACTCGTCCTTGATTGATATCGGCAAAAATCTCTTCCGCATCTTCTGATGAAACGACACTGCCATCGGCTAAGATCACTTGCAGGGCGTCTTCTTCATCTGCCGAAACATAGGCATTGACGAGAGTGTCCCAGGTATCCCCTGATGCCTCGCCTTTTTCGATGGCTTCAAGAATGTTGCTGGCACGATTTTCAATATGTTCAAACAAATAACCTACGGACAATAGAATAAACAGCAGATTGAAGAGAATCAACAGACCAAAGAGTATCAAGGAAAAGCGGCTCGTCAATTGAAACTGGGCTGTTTTTCTACGTTGGTTGACTGACTTATTCTTCATGGTCGGTCCTCAAGACATAGCCTAATCCTCGAACGGTTGCGATCATTTTGCCTTTGCCGCAAACATCTAGCTTGTTCCGCAGTGTACGGATATAGACATCTACAACATTCGTTTGACCGTCGTATTCATAACCCCAAATCTCATTCAATAGGTCATCTCTTGTTTTGACGACCTCGGGTTCTTTCATCAATTCATATAAAATCCCAAACTCTTTGGGCGTCAACTCAATGGTTTCACCGGCAACCTGAACCAAGTGCTTGGCGATGTCCATCATCAGCTCCCCCGCCACTAATTGGTTTTGCTGGTTCTTTTGTTGTTTGGCTTCTCGTTGCAACCGCCGATCGATCACCCGAATTCTGGCAAACAGTTCTTCGATTTCAAAAGGTTTCGTTAAATAATCATCTAATCCGACATCAAGCCCCGTCACCACATCGGCGGTTTGATTTCTGGCGGTCATCATCAAAATCGGGATGTCGCTTTCTTTGCGTATCCGCCGCGCCACTGTGATGCCATCATAGATTGGCAGCATCCAATCCAATAAAATCAGATCAAAGGCATTTGCTTGCTGATTGAACAAGGCCAATGCCTCTTGCCCATCTTTGGCCCAGACCGTGTCATATCCCTCAAAAGTCAATTCGGTCTGAATAAAACTGGCTAAACTTTCTTCGTCTTCTACTAGCAAGATCTTCAAGGCCATATGCGCTCCTCCTCCTGTTTTGCTTCTATCATAACGGATTTTTTCGAAACTTCCTAACTGATTGAAAGAAAAAAACATGAAGATTTTTTCATGTTCGACCAAAAAAAGACGGCACGAACCAAGGTTCACTCCGTCTTTCGTTATTCCATATTTTTTGCTAGCTGATACGTGCCAACAAGTTCTCCTTTTTCGAGTTGAATCACGTAAGGACATGTTTCAACTAAAAACTCACGATCATGACTGATCACGGCTAATAAATCAACTTCTTTAGCGACTGTTCGCAACAGTTTTGCGACTTCCTCCATTTGCTGCAAATCTAACCCACTCGTTGGTTCATCGAAAAACAACAAACGTTTGCCAGAAAGCAAAGCACTGCCGATGGCAACTCGTTGTTTTTCCCCACCCGACAAGCTTTGTGGATGACGGGCAAGGAGTGGTGTTAAGTGCAACAATGAAACAATTTCTTCAAAACGAGCTGGGTTTTGGGCTTTGATCAGCAGCTCTTTTTCCACCGTTTCAAAAAACAGCTGCAAGTTGACATCCTGCATCACAAGAAAACTTTCCTGCAGCAGCTGCTTTTGGGTCCGCTTTTGTCCATTGATGGCAAATACTGCTTCTGGGCATTTTTTCAATCCTGACAGTACTTGCACCAACGTACTTTTGCCAGCACCATTTGGTCCAACGATCCCCACAGCTTGCTTCATCGGCAGTTGTAGTTCAGACAAGTTGAGCGCCCAATTTCTGCTGTTTGCCGAGCGTTTTGATTGCTTGATCTGCAGATGCGTTGCCCTTAATCCAGATTTTTCTGGCAAAGATTCTCGGCAGTGCTGAGTTTCCAATGCCGCCTCACCTACTTTTCGCAATCCCAACTCGTGAATTGCCTCCTCTGATAGTGACAAAAGCTGAGCTGCTGGATAAGACGCCCGCAATCGTCCTGCTTCTAATAGACAGAAGCGATCTGCCAGTGGCGCCAAATACGCCAAGCGGTGTTCGGCGATCACAATGGTTTTCCCTTGTTGTTTTAAAGAAGCCAATCCTTGAGTCAACTTTTGGATCGCTTCTTGATCCAAATTACTGGAAGGCTCATCCAATAAGAACACATCATGGGGCAACATCGTGGCTGCAGCGAGAGCAATCAGCTGCTTCTCCCCACCAGATAGATCAAAGACACTAGCATCAAGCAATGGGGTCAGGGAAAACTGCTGTGCTACTTCGGTGATTCGCTGCCGAATGTTTTCTGGTGCGACGCCCGCATTTTCCATCGAAAAAGCCAACTCCGAATAGACATCCGTGGTGAAAAATTGAGTCTTGGGGTTTTGAAAGACGACGCCAATCGTCTGGGCATAATGGGAGAAATCGGCAACTGGCAAGTCTGTTTCTCCGACACGGATCTTCCCTTGCACTTCGGCGGGATACAGCTCAGGGATCAAGCCATTCAAAACATTGAGCAGGGTCGTTTTGCCGCTGCCGCTAGCGCCGCACAAAACGATGACTTCCCCAGCTGCGACCGTCAAAGAGAGCTCAGATAATACGGTTCGATTTTCTCGTTTCACTGACACTTGTTCTAATGTGATCATCCAAGCCACATCCTTTTCACGATAAAGCCGCCTAATGCTAAAAAGACCAAGCCATCCCACCAGCGCAGCTTCAGTTCGTGGACGGTGGTATGGGGAGTTTCTGATGCTAACCCGCGAACCAGCGCCGTAGCCGACAGTTCGGTTGCGGTCTTTTCAGCCGACATCAGTAATGGGATCAAAAAATACTCCGCACTTTGCAGTGGATGAAGCAAGATCGATCCTGCCGACAGCGAGATGCCGCGAAAGCGCATCGCTTGGCGAATACTTTTGAAATCTTGTACCAATGTGGGAAAAAAACGAAATAAGACTGCCAGCGGGACTAATAATACGTTGGGCACGTGCATTTTTTGCAGCGCAGCCATCCATTCACTGTTTTTCGTCCCGCTAATGGCAAAAGCCGCCGCCATGATCGTTGGCAATAAGCGGCGATAACCTATGGAAAAGAAATCCAGCAACACGATTAGTACGTGGTTGCCTTGGCGAAACAAAAAACTATCTGCCATTGTCAGCAAGACAAACACGCCATAGAGCAGCAAGCCTTTTTTCCAAAAGCCGCTGACTATAAATAGCAGCAGCAAGAAAGTGACAAAGGCAAACTCATCGATCCAGCTGATGGTCACCATCATAGTAAAACTAGCAAAGAGAATCACCGCTAATTTGCTGCGGGGATCAAACCTTGTTTTCGACACATTCCTCACCCTTTATGCGATTGGATCGTTGGTTGAAAATGTTTTTCCATCAAGCGACTGCCGATACCTAAACCAGCCACCGCACCAATCAAAACCGCCAATGCACAAAGCCCTAACATCACATTGGAGGTATGCGCAAACACGCCGGCAATGTAGGTTTCATCTTTTCCGCGAGCCACTAATGAATCGATGTAGGCATTCTTCATAAACCACAGGGGCAAGATCGGGCCCATCAAGCCAAAACTAAAAACGATATAACTCGCCAGTACGCGAACGTTCTCTTTGAGCTTTGTTTTGTATTGGATCAAATCAGCTGCTAAGGCACAAAGCATATTGGGCAAAAAGGCCAATGGAAAATGTCCTGAAATCAAAAAAAAGAGCCCTACCACGGTACCCATAATGGTGATTGCGCCAAATTTCGGTACTTTATTCAATAAAATCAGATAGATAATGCCAGAAAACAAAGCGGTGACTGCTGGAATAAATAAATTATGAAAACCTGGGATCACAAAACGCAAAATCAATAGACAGACGCTCATTAAAAGAAAATAGATCGCTGTATAGATCCCCACTGCAATTAAATCTTGAACCTTTAGTTTTTTCACTGCGTATACGCTCCTTCTCGCAAGCACTCAATGAAAAAAACGTTGCTGCTTGCTTGTACAAACTTATTTTTACAAAGCCTCAGTATAGCACAAAGCAGACGTTTTTATGGGGAGATATGCTTACCAACAGTCGATTTTCTTCTAAAACAGAACCAACAAATAGAGGTGTCTTCTGAATGGCTCCATTTCAACACACAGGTACCTTTAAAGATGCACTAATGGAAAATGATGCTTTCACACGCTTAGTTGTTTTCTCCTCTTCCCATCTTTGCGAAATTAATGAATAATAGATAAGGACAAACACTAAAAATCAGCACAGACTCGTCATCATTTTCTTTGTTAAGAAACCAGCAGATTCTTCTATAAAAAACAATAAGCAAGCTGACTGTCGCTTTTTCGTTGAAGAAAATCAATGCTGTTGTGCTATGTAAACAGCATAAAACCAACTGTAAAAACATTTTGACACTTGATTTCAAGGCATTGTCAAAGACATTTGATCGTTAGAACGCAGACATTGTCCTACACTAATGGTAGAAGGAGCGGATAAAATGAACTTAAGCAAACAAATAAAAAAACATCGGGAACGATTAAGTCTCTCTCAGGAAGGGCTGGCAGAAAAACTCTATGTCTCCCGACAAACGATCTCAAATTGGGAGAATGAAAAAAGTTATCCTGATGTTCACAATTTATTATTGCTCAGTGTTCTATTTGATGTTTCTTTAGATGAATTAGTCAAAGGGGATGTTGAACAAATGAAAGAAACGATTGAGAAAACAGCAATGGATCGCTACACGAAAATAATGTTGGTCTTTACATTGTTGGCCGCATTATCTGTTGGGCCTGCACTCTTTTTACCAGGACACTGGTGGATTGCCCCGCCTCTATGTTTTTGGCTCGTCTCCATGTATGCCGCATTGAAGATCGAAAAAATCAAGAAAACCCAAAATATCAAAACGTATAAAGAGATCGTTGCCTTCATGGAAAATCAAGACCTCGATGCCATTAGGAAAAAGCGGGACATCAAAAAAGATTTCCTCTCAAAAACAGTCATCGTCTTGGCCTTTGCCTTGATTGTTGGCATCCTTGCATTGCTTAGTACACTGCCGTATTTACTGATGCGCTGACAAAAAACAGGTTGAAGCTGCTTTTATGATGAAGCCGCTTCAACCTGTGTTTTTTTCAATTCAATGATCTCATCCGCATAAATCAAATTTTTCGGGCGATGGGTGATCATAATGACTAGTTTATTTTTCAATTGGTCTTTGATCGCTGCAAAAAGCTTTTCTTCTGTTGTTTCGTCTAAAGCAGATGTGGCTTCATCAAGAACAATGACTTCTGCGTCTGAGAAAAACAATCGGGCAAAAGCGATTCGCTGTTTTTCCCCACCAGAAAGGTTGGCTCCTTTTTCTCCAATTTCAGCAGACAGTCCTCCCTTGAGTGTCTGATAGAATGCGCCTAACTGACATTTTTCTAATACCGCTATGATTTCCTCGTCTGCGATTTCCTTATCAAAAATAATATTCTCTTTCAGCGTCCCTTGGAAGATTGGCGCATCTTGCGATAGATAAAAGATATGCTCATAGAAATCATTTAAGTTGTAAGCAGCTAAATTTTTGTGATTGATCAGGATCGCACCGGTCGTCGGCTGATACAAGCCTAAAATCGTTTTGACCAGCGTTGATTTTCCTGCGCCGCTTTCTCCTACTAACCCATAAATCGCTCTCCGCTTCAGCTCCAGTGTGCTATTGGTTAAGATTTGCTTTTCTTGAAGTGTGACGGATAGATCCTTAACTGTGATGCAGTTGATGGTCTCAGACAATGCATCGCCTTGTGTTAATGCTTTGTCCTCTGGCAGATAGAAAAATTCGTTTAACCGTGCAAAGGCAACTTTATCTAAGTTGTATTGAACAAAAATCACGTTAAATATTGCAACAGGCGTGTAGATTCGATCCACATAAATAATCAGTGCTGCTAAACCGCCCAAACTGACCGTAATCTGATTTGTAAATGCCAGTACCACAATTGCGACTTTGATCAATGCGACTAAAACTGCAAAAAAACCAAAGAAAAACTCATGGATCATCGTCATTTTTGTCAAACGTTCTGTTGTGTCAGCAGACATGTTTTTATATTGTGCGATCTCTTTTTCAAACCGTTTATTGATCCGAAACGTGACCATTTCCGTTAATCCGCGGATAAAGGTGCTATTCATGGCTTCTTCTGAAACTAGCGCACGTTCTTTGAGAGAGCGTAAAACTTTCAAAAGCAAATTGGTCACGATAAACACCACTAGATAGCCCACAAGGATCGCTGGAATCAACCTTTTATCGATCATAGCAATAAAAGCTAAGTTAAACAGTGTTTCGGGAAGCAATTCTTTAAACAAGCGTCCATAAAAATTCAAATGGATATTTCTGCCTGCCGTTGCTCCAGCTTCGGTTTTCTGTAAGAGTGCTCCAGAGCCGATCTGTAAGTATTCGGAATAGGTAATCTTGCTGATTTTTACTAAAGCTTGTTCTTTGAGATAGAAATACATGCTGTTGTGCAATTTTGTTTTTGGTTTCTGCTCTAGATAGGACAAGATCGGTACCAGTACAAGCGTTAACCCATAGATAAAAACAACTGACCAATCAAATGTCTTGCCAAATGAATCGAGTAATTTTTGAAAATAAAAGACATTCGCGGCACTCAAAAATGAGACCGCAATTCCAATCCCAATATATACCGTCAATCCTTTTTTAAAATGCCGCCATAAATCAATCGCCATCGTAAGCTCCTTTTGCTGCAGTGTTCGTGAAAAAGTCGTGAGATAAATAAAATAACCGCTTTCAAAAGTATAATCTATTTTTCGCTTAATGGAAAGAAACGTATGAAAGATAGTGAGAAACCATTCCTCGGTCATCGAGAAAAACAAAAAAACCCCGCTCAAAGAGCGGGGCTAACGTTGTTGCCAACGATTGATTATTTGTTTAAAGCGTCTTTTGCTTGGTCAGCTAGAAAATAGGTTTAACAGGATTTAACAGCATTTAGAATATGCTGATAAACCAAGCTTTTAGAACGTAATCATTTAACAGAATTTAATTCAGTTTAAATTTATTCTGGGTCAAATATGGGTCAAAATTCTTCATCTAGCGTGGGGCGTGTTTTCATAAAATCTATTCAATGCTATCTTTTAAAAGTATTGAATAGATTAACCAAAATAGATATTAATTCAGAAACAATACTTAGGAAATTGTTGAAATAGAAAAAGGAAAAGTCTAGAATATAATAATAGAGGTTATTCAAATAAAGGAAAGGGTGACATATGTACGTACCAGTATTAAAAGCCAAACAAGGAGAAAAAGATGCGCTATCTCAATTAAAGCAGTTTACAAAGGATAGTGTTAGGCCACTCCTTGAGATACCTCCCGAACACATGGACTCTCCATCAAAACTAGGTATAAACAAATTCTGGTCAAACCGGGTATACTATTTAGATTTTCCTTTCGAAACAGTCTCCGAAGGAATTGATGACTCAGTTTTTGAGTCTTGGATCATTAATACTAGTTCTGAATACAAGATTCCAGTTGTACATCTATCCTATGAAGCGTCTAGAATCGAAAGTATGATTTCAATATCTAACAATGGACTTGCTATCCGCTTGACTCTCGATGAATTTTTTGAAGATGATTTTACAAGCGATTTCAACCAGATTCTTCAATCTATTGATCCAGAACTCACAGATATCATTATCGATGCACAAGCGATAGGTGAGGCCGACTATAGAAAACAAGCAGCAAGCACAACTTACTGCCTGCAGCAAATTAATGATTTAAACTTGTTCAGAAATGTAATCGTTTGCTCCGGTTCTTTCCCGAATAAATTGGATATTGAGAAAGAGCAATTTCTTAATATTCCAAAATTGGAACTAGAGCTGTTTAATATAGTAAATAAAAAAATTGAGCTCCCACTTATTTATGGTGATTATTGTGTCAATCACTGGGCTATATTTGAGTTTATTCTAGGTATGCAAGTCTCTTTTAACATCCGCTATACTTTATACGACAGCTACCTTGTTTACAAAGGGAAAACTGCAAAAAAAGGTGGGTTCTCATATGAAAGTGTAAGGTTTGTCTGCCAAAAGCTAGTTAATAGAAAAGAATATTTGGGTAAAGATCATTCTTGGGGAGACTTAATGATTAGCGACATCGCGGACGGAACAAAAGGTTCTGGCGGTAATTCTACTAATTGGAGATCAATAGGCACTAACCATCATATAGAGACAATCATTAAACAACTCGCCAGCCTTGACGAGTCTTAAGTGTTTCTCTCGTAAAATTCTTAATGGTGGGAAGACTGAAGTGATCATCAATCAGTTCTATTAATTGAAATTTATTTTTATTTGAATAACCTCTTATTTTATTTTGCTTCAAAAACATCTTGATTTCATCACTCCAGACCAAATCAAGCAATGCTTTTTCGGAAACTTTTTTATTAAATGTTGCCGTCCTTACATTTTTAAGCGAAACCTTTCCTGCACGGTTAACATAGGCATATAGAATTCCCCAGTACTCAGGTACAAAATCCTCAATCTTATTTTTAAACTTTTCCCCGACTACTATCGTACATTTATCAAAAGTAGCATCATATTTTTCAATTTGATTTGGTAATCTAGTTAATGAATCTACGTCACTTTTTATTTCATAACCCTTCATGATTCCATTAACCGTAGCTACATCTGCTCTCGCTTTACCATCACAAATTACAAACTCCTCAATAACTTTATAACTTCTGTCGGAATTTTCCATTTTTAGTTTTTGAATAAGTGCTTCTCTTATATCAAAATCAGTTAAACTCATTTTTTTTCATCCTTCTATTAATCAAAATAACTTTCATCAGAAAAGACTCTTTAATCATTCTATAAGCGATAGCCATCAAGGTCAAGTCTTGACTTTTGATTCGAACTCGTGTGATGGCTATCTGTAGTAATTCAAAATCACTCTGTGTGATCTCAGATTCCATTATCGTTCAGAACAATAACGACTTTAAGGTAGGCTTTGCGACACCCTGACATTTTCGCAAGATGTTGCGATGACCTCCTGATCCGCTAGGTCGTCAAAAAAGGATAAGATATAATTCGCGACTATTTACGACAAACTGACCTAACGATCCGTTAGGTCATCTCTGCAGTATGGGTTTACCTGAAAAAAACGATAAACTACTTATCCCCAAATTTGGAGATATCTTCTATTGGGCACAAAATTCTGCTGAATGATATTTCATATCGTCTATTTTGGCAGGTACGGATCAGCCCCAATGTTTCTAGCCTTATTGTGATTAACTGATGCACTGATTTGATGCATCAGCTTCAGGACAATTTGTAACGCTGTTTAAATTCACTTAAAAACCGCATACTCCCCTGCGCTTTGAACTTCTCAATAGATTTCAAGGAGTAATCCATCTTTTCTGCTATTTCGATCATTCTCATTGGTTCTTTGCCTAAATACGTATAGAAAATGACTTGTTGCTCTTTACTCGGTAATGCTTGCCACGCTGTGATAATGGCAAGCTGACAATTCAAGCAATGTTCACCTGCAAACTTCGGTACTGTGGCTTCGCTATTGAAGCTTTCTTCTGTCACTCGATATATTTCATCAAGCGAGTATGAACAGCCTGTGAGACGTGCTAAGCGCCTATAATTCATCAAAATGTTTTTAGCTTCTCGAATAAGTGGGGTCATTAAGTGGTTGCTCCTTTTGTAAATGATAAGGGGTGAACGTTTCGTTACCCCCTTATTCTTATATACCGATGGCTTCACAAAATTGGTTGATAGCTGTTGCCAATTCTTTCCCTGCTGTATCTGCTGATAAACCAACTTCTTTACCAATATTTTTCTTAAGCAGCCCTTTTAGACAATACAATTCAAAAATCAGACGCCGTCTTTGCGTCTTATTCTCCTTCTCATGGCAAATTGACAGATAACCAATTTGATAGATGGTTTGAAGTTCGTTAAATTCCTCATCACTATCACTCAATCTGTGTTCACTGATGTCTTTAGCGACTTTGTAAGCATAAAAGAAAGATTGGATCCCTTTCATACGTTCCTTGCTAACTTTCATAGATACACAACTCCTCCTTCACTAAATCGGTAATAATTACCTGCCAGCGACCAAAAGTACCGTTTCGGTACTTTTGACTATCTAGCCTATACACTCCCTCTACGTTGGTGCGTACTTCCAACTACACACCAACAAAAAAGGGACAAGGAAAAAATCCCCTGTCCTCGACCAAGCCAATTTTGGCTTCGGCTAATCTACTACTACAACCTCAACCGCCTTCAAGCCCCGATCGCTTTCCTCTGCATCAAAGACAACGTTCTGTCCTTCCTCAAGCGTGCGGAATCCATTTGCTACAATGCCAGTGTGATGGACAAAGATATCTTCTCCTTGCTCCCCTTGGATAAATCCGAAGCCTTTTTCATTGCTGAACCATTTTACTGTGCCTTTATTCATTGTTGTTTTCCTCCTAAAATTTGATTTGTCTGTGTAATTCTTTTACCAATACTCGATTGATCAAGGCTGACCCATGGAATGTTCGGAAATTGGATTCCTCTTGATGGTCAATCGTTCTAAAGCTGCTTTTTTCAGGCATTGCTACATATTTATCCATACCCACACCTAGCTTTTCTAACTCCTTGTATGCACCACTGATTTCACTCTCAGCCTCCCGAATAACCTCGACAATTTCAACGGCAATTTTTTTCAACTTCTCCTCTGTTTCCTCGCCAATATTGTGAGCAAAACCTGACAAGGATTTGTAATACATGCTTTTGATATCGCTGACGAATTTGTAGCTATATTTTTCAAGGAGTTGTTTCCGATCTGCTTCTATTTCATGGGTTAAAGAAATTAATTTCGCTCGCCGTTGCTCCTGGTCTTTTCCTGCAAGATAACTATCGACATCATAATTCTTTTCCCCCTCATTGCTTGGGATCGCCTGCAATTCGTTTTTAGCTTTCGCAAGTGCTTCATCGATGACTTGATATTTTTGTTTTTCTTCCTCTTGGCGGGCTATGATTTTCTCTTTGTTCGCTTGAAATTGATCCTTGTAGCTCATATTAAAAGCCTCCTCGTTTGACTGTGACGGTGATCTCTTTTGCCTGTAACGCTTCATGATCCGCTAGTTTAGGGGTGATCATATTCAATCCGATTTTCATACGAGTATGATCTCCGCTCTTCATCGCAGTAATAAAGCCCTTGAATAAGTCCGCAAAGCTCTTCTTATAGCCCATTTCACGTGCGTAGGACGCTCCATGTACTTCTAGATTATTAGCTAGTGCAATCTGTTCTAAACGTCGTAAAGCGGCACCGTTACCCTTAAATTTACGGATATACCCTTCCATTTCCAATAAATCAACGGGGGTCTTGCTGATCAATTCCAACTCTGCGGCATTTTCCACACTGATGTTATTGAAGAACTTTTTATCAAGCGATACTTGTATACTGTTCATGGCGGTTTCTAAATAGCTGGTGGCTGATTCGTGGATCTTTGCTAGCTTGCCCTCAGTCTCATCGGCGATCTGTTTCATAACGTCTTTTAGATACTCGCCTGCATAGCGTTCATTGGCTGTTGCAAGTGATCGCTCCATCGAATCGTTGGCTTGTTGTGCTTGGTCGGCATAGTCTGCCAAGCGGTTCATAATGTCTGTATAAGTCATTTCTTTTCCTTCTTTCTTTTATCGATAATTTTCTTTTCTTCAAATGAATCAGTGATCCCTTGATCGAGTTCAACATCTCGCCACGTATCAACGATTAAAATAATCTCATCGCCATTAGGGTACTGCTGATCAAGGTAATCAGTTGCATCTTCTTCCGTGTCAAAGAGTAGCACGTCATTTTCCATAATCAGTGCGAGGCAATCGTAGGTAGCCGATTTCTGTAAATAGTAAATTGGCTCATCATCGCCCATTTTCTTGATGCCTTCTTCTATGCGTCTCATCCGCACGCCTAAGCTGTTCCAGTTCCCTCTCATGGCTTTATACCAAAATAACTACAAAAGCTCTCATAGGCTTCCTCATACCAGCTATCAGTGAAACTTTGATAAGAAACTTCTAGTTCTGGGTACTTCCGTTGAAACGCTTTGACAAACTCGTTCTTGTGAGCTGTATTGAAGAATACACGAGCATCTTCTTTGCTGATCAGGTTCTGCGTCTGATATACAATGAATTGCTCTTCATCGTTCGTTCGTGGTGGAAGCTCTTCCTTAACCACTAGCCCTAATTGCAACTGAACGAACTCATAGGCTCGATTCGTCAACGGTGGATTTTGTTTCTGTAAAAATGCATTGATCTTTTGTTTCAATGCTCGGCTTGCTTTACTCATCATTCATAAACGCCTCTACTTTCTCAATTCGTTCTGCCATGTCGTCAAGTTCAATCGATCGATAAGCAACGTCTAACGTATTCTTAGCCGCTTGGACACGTGCGTTCGGTGAGTTGTCCTTATCGTTCATAATCTCAGCCAAAACGTCTACAGCTTCCTCAGACTTCTTCTGTAGCCTTGCAGTGACCTGTTGCATCGCTTCACGCCGTAACTTTCGATATTCGATTAAAAATGCCTCATCTTTCAAATACTTGTAGCCTGTGGTCTTATTGATCCCTGCCATTCTACAAGCCTGTTCAATCGTCCCTGCTTCCAGTAGTGCTTTTAGAAACTTTTCCTGCCTGATATTGAGTTCCTTGTTCATTGTTGCCCTCCCCTCCGTTGGTTTTACTCACTTTTCGTTGTTAAAGACAAAAAGAGGGCTACGAGTTTCCCAACATAATGGGAATTACTCATAGCCCTCTGAATTCATTCAGCCAGACAGTGTTATTCAACTACCATAATTATACCATATCATTAACGGAATTCATATGTTTTGACGCCATTATTTAGCTATTTCAACCTCGTTTTTCGTATGCTTTTTCTCGCAATACTGGTTGCATCTTCTTCTTTTCATGTACATCACAATCAACGACTGTTCCGTTTTGGATTTTAAGGGTGACTGTGGCAAAATCAGGAACGAGCTGTAATTGTTGTTCCCCTTTGGTGTTTGTATAGAGTAGTTCGTTTTTCTTATTCATTGCGCATTCTCCTTTATTCTTTATTCAGCTGAATTCTCAGCCATTCACTTTAATGATCACAATTTGTTTTTCTCCACTTGTGACGAATGAGCCGAAAATTCGGCTGACTTCATCATGGTGGACAAAAATGTCTGGGGTGGCGGATTTTTCGGCTACCATTATTTGACCAGTCCAAAACTGGCTTGGTCTCACACAACTGTCAATCAAAATGACCACCGTCCCCATAAGTGGGCATGCATATTTTCATGCTACCCATTCACCACTTCTGAGTGAAAGTAATTTTACACCTTGATTACTAAGTGAGACCTGTCCAATTTCGGACTGATCTCATTTAACCGATTTCTCGACTGAGTTACTTTTTTTCACTTTTGGAATTGCGATGACCCGATATTTTTGGGGTACCATTCGTTTAACAGGTATATCGATTCACTCATATTGTTTATTAAAGGCTTGCTGTTCATCTTCTATATCATCAATCGATGTGAAACCATTACTCAACCAGTCTTGAATGAGCTTTGTAATGTATCCTAATGGATTGGCAACATCTTCTTTGTAGATTGTTTTCTCAATAGCAATATATAGAAAATCAGATCCACTTGCCTCTTCTAGTCGTGATAATGAATTTTTGTCAAGAGTGGTCAGTTTGTGGAAGTTTTTTTCATAGAGGGAGCAACAAGCGTTGAAGCTGTGCGTAGCACGGCTTTGTTCTTGACCTTGCTCTATGCTTCCCTCACCTTTACTACCCTTCACTGACCTATCCTGCTCTAAACTACACTGACCTAACCTAACCTGTGTCTCCATATGGTATCCACTTTGGTTCCTTATCGGTTCCGTTTGGGTTCCACTTGGGACAATCGCTGATTTCATACGTTTATACGAGTTATTTTCAGTAGTAGTCAGATTCCCTTTCTCTTTTAAATGGATCGTAGGGTTATAGCGATCTTTCTTGATGTAATTATTTAGTTTCCAATCAGTTATAACAATTACTCCACTTTCAAAAGAGATGATAAATTCCTTTGCTTCAAGTAGCTTTAAATCATCATCTGTGGCAGAGCAGGTTCTTTTTACTTTCTTTGGACTAGCAACAAAACCATCGTCATCTGCTTGGATCCCTAAATGAAAATATAAGTTCTGTGCCGTAGGAGGCATATCTAAAAATCTATCTGAATCAATAACGTCTTTGCTAAACATTCTTCTGTTTGCCACTATAATTCACTTCCTAACCCTCATTTTCCAACTGCAGCATTTCTGTTTTATGTTTTTCTGTCAATGCCACTATGGCGGCGATCATACCGCCTAGCATAGATAAATCATCATGGCTAACGTCATCTAAAGATGATAACCGATCAGTTACAAAAGCTCGTAACCCTTGCGTAGCACCTACAAGTTCAACTGAGCTTGAACAAGCATCATCGATAGCTAGCTTTTTATCACTCATTTATTTGATCCTCCATACGTCAAGTTATAGTCGAAATTATCGAATTCAATTATTAAGTTGATCAAGCATGGCAACACAACAAGTAACTTCCACAATAGTGGCATCGCTGAGAACGTCACTGCAAGAATGAAGATGGCTAAGCGTCTGCGGTATTTTCGTTTCATGAAATCAACCCCAAATACTTTGCGACATCGTTAGGTTCACCAGCTATAAGTAATTCGCAAAGGTCATCAACAAACGCTTGACCTCCCTCAGACAACTTGCCTTCTAGACCTTCCTTGAGCCATTTTGCCGTATCTTCTCTTATTTGTGGGTCAACATCTTTTAATTCAATTAAAAGCCTTCTCACAGCAGATATAAGTGCTTGATCGGACTTACTCATGGATAAGCACCTCCTGCAAGTTGTTCTCTACGACAATGCCTGTTGAGCCATCGCAAAACTGGATCAAATAAATGTGTGGTTGAATTTCCTGTATAATTGTTCCAATCATGCCGTTAAATTGTCCTTTAATTACGCTTATCATTTAAATTAAGTCCTTTCTGTGATAGAATAGGACAAAAGAATACAGGTGCATCACCTTTTTCGTGTGGTGCGTCACTGTTTGATGCCTTTTGCTGAATTCCGCCAAGAATGTACACAGCAAAGGCTTTTTCTTTTGTCCTCGTTTCATTTTGTATCCTCTCTGATCATGTGTGACTGACGTTTGACATAAGTAACACTGTAATTATGTGCCGCCAATTCTGGCGATTTTTTCCTGCGCCCCACGCTGTTTATTTTTTGTGTTTCTCAAGAAATGCATCCGCATCTCGTTGATCAATTTTTTCATAACCATCGATCATTACGACACGTAAACCTAATTTTTCAATGAATACATACTTCACCGTGTTGTAACTGGTATTCATGTATTTTGCAGCTTGCGCCATACCCATAAATCTAGGAAGCTCTAGCTTCTTCTTGTACTCCTCGATTAAAAGCTGGGCTTGTTGCTTCCCTTCCTCTGCCGCTGTTTCTTTTATTACGTCAAGCAGTGAGGGAGATAGGTCTAATTCGTCAATACTTAGCTTCGCCATGATTTCACCACCTAACGAGCCGTCTCAGGCATTTTGAGCGTAGTTTGATAAATAACCCCACCATTGGCTAGAATCTCTTTTATTTGCTCGTACTCCATTCCTAGCCCTATTAACGTGGCGATTTGTTGCTCTCTTTTATTCACTGCCTCGTGCTCTTCAATAGTTAAAAAATCTAAAATATTGTTGCCTTTCTCAACTCCTCGAGCTTTGCGGATTTGAGTAGCATTAAATCCAATTGCTGACTTATAGCATAAATTAGTAAAGTGCTTATAGAAATGTGGTGAAAACCCTGCATCACGGATTGCATCTGTCATAGATAAACGAATTTGTTTTCCGATTACTCTTTTTTCCTTCCAAATGATTTGACCATCCATAAAAGCAGTAAGGACTTTCCTTGCCCATGCTCTGAATTCACGAGCCTTTGGTTTCTGAGATAAGAAGGAGACCTCCATTATTCCATCACGTGTAAATAATCTACGTTCTCGCTTAACTACTCTATCCCCCTCAACCTCCGACAGTTTGTCGGTAGTTGAAAATTCTTTGTCCTTTAGATACGGATTCCTCTCAACAATTTTCTCAATCCCTTTTCTGTCGGTATATCCAAGTGCTTCAGCAAGCTGATCCATACTCATAAACGGATTTCTATCTTTATCCATCCACAGATCACAATGAATACCATGGAACAACTCTTCTTTAGCTAAAACCAAATTTTGCATCGCTAACCTCTCTTTCGTTCTGCTACCAACTCATCAATCGCATTCTCAACACGTTCCTTACGATCTTCACGCATATCTGTACGTAACCATACAGATAAATTACTCTGGGCGATGCCAACTTTCTCAGCCACTTCCCAGTACAAGATACGATTTGATTCGATCTTGTTTCGGATTTCTTGATTCGCTCTCACTTTTCTGTCTCCTTTCCCTATATTACGATATTACAAATATCATAATATTATCGATATAAAATAATGTCAACAATAATATTTGTTTTTTACTTATATTACAATATTTGTGATATAATCCATTTGAAAGGGAGGAGTTTAATATGGATGATTTGGAATTATCATTACCATTCAAGGATAAATTACGTGGCATTCGTAATATAGAGGAATTAACTATGGTTCAACTTTCAAACCTATCAGGTTTATCACAATCTTATATTTCTCAGTTAGAAAATGGAAAACTTCCATCTGATGAGAATATTGCTAAATTAGCCAAAGGTCTGTCTAAAGGACGTTTTTCCTCAAATTTAGATAGAGATACTTCCGAAGATTATGAAAAAACCTTAAAAAGCAGTCGAGATCATGACGAATTACTTATCCAACACAAAGCATTGATAGAGGCAACTAAACGATTTGAATTTGAAAGAAACTTCGAAAAAGATGAATTCTTAAAATCCATAGATAGAGAGCTACAGAAAAACACTAAACGTGGATTAGTATCCAGCCTTTCAGATTTTTTCGGATTTCAAAGTGAGTTTGAAGAAAGTTTAACATCAGCCGAGCACAGAATAATCCAAAAATACAGACTTCTTGACAATGCTAGAAATATTAAAGTTGAAGAATACATTGATTTTCTTCTCTTTGAACAGTCAAAATTAAAAAATAAGTAACTATATTCCTCTTACATATCAGCGCCCCACGCTAGGTACTGGGAGGAAAAAATACAATGGCAACAAAGCCAAATCCAATAAAAAAGTATACAAAAAAAGACGGTTCAACCGCCTACATGTTCAAGAAATATTTAGGAATTGATCCCGTTACTGGGAAACAAAGAGAAACCACAAGGCGGGGCTTCGCATCACTAAAAGAAGCCAAGCTAGCTTATGCTAGGTTAGACATCGATGTGGCTGAGAATGGAATTAAACAACGCTCGTCAAATCGAGCATACAAGGAAGTATTCGAGGATTGGTTTAATCTGGTGTATAAAACAAAAGTCAAAGAGAGCACCTATTGGAACACGAGGATCATCTTTGACAAGTATATTCTGCCTGCATTAGGATCTTACAACATCAAAGCGATCACTGTAACAGCTTGCCAAAAACAGGCAAATGCTTGGTGCAAAGATAATCCGAATCGCTACGATCGCTATATCAACTACGCAGGAATGATTTTTAAGTATGCTGAATCAATAGGAGAAATCCAATCTAACCCGATGCAAAAAATAATTCTCCCTACTCCTGTAGAAAGTATAGAAGGCGATGAACCAGAAGTGATTAATTTTTGCGATCGTCAAGAACTGCTATCCCTTCTAAAGGAACTCAAGGAAAATTATCCTTTTAAACGATTTGTATTCTTCTCACTCCTTGCTTATACAGGTTTGCGAAAAGGTGAGGCATTGGCTCTAACATGGCGAGACATTGACTTCAAACATCAGACTCTAACAGTAAACAAAACGCTTGCTGTTGGCAAGAATGGAACTGCCTTGATCCAAAAACCAAAGACTAAAGCAGGAGTTAGAACAATTAGTATAGATTCCGACACTGCAGACCTATTAAAAGAATGGCGCTATCATCAAAAGAAACATATCGATTTACTAGCTATGATGCCGTCCATCGAACAGCTAGTATTTGCAAAAGACGAGGATAACGGCTTGATGAATCCAAGAACACCACAAACATGGCTCGATACCCTTTATCGCAAAAACAAATCATTGCATCAGATAACGCCTCATGGATTCCGCCATACTCATGCATCGCTATTATTTGAAGCAGGTGCAAGTATGAAGCAAGTGCAAGCTCGTCTGGGTCACAGTAATATAAAAACAACGATGAATGTTTACACTCATGTCACTAAAGAAGGCAAAGAAGAAACTGCAGATATTTTTGGTGAATTTATGAGGAATGGGAAAAGTCTGGGTCAATCTCTGGGTCAAAATAAAAACCCCGCTCAATAAAGGCGGGGTAAACGTTGACGAAACAACGTTAGTTAGATTATTTGTTTAAAGCGTCTTTTGCTTGGTCAGCTAATGCAGTAAATGCTGTTGCATCGTTTACAGCCAAGTCAGCTAACATTTTGCGGTTGATGTCGATTTCAGCTAATTTCAAGCCGTGCATCAATTTTGAGTAGCTTAAGCCATTCATACGAGCCGCTGCGTTGATACGAGCGATCCACAATTTGCGGAAGTCGCGTTTCTTTTGACGACGATCGCGGTATGCGTAGTTGTATGAATTCATTACTTGTTCTTTTGCTGTTTTAAATAGAGTGTGTTTAGAACCGTAGTAACCTTTTGCTAATTTAAGCACTTTTTTACGACGTTTACGAGTTACTGTTCCACCTTTAACACGTGCCATGTATAATTCCTCCTAATATGAAAATCGATAATTGTTTGTATACGTGAAGCTTGGGTTACGCAATTATTTCATGCGTGCTAGTTGTTGACGGATACGTTTGTAATCGCCAGCTGAAACCATTGAAGCTTTACGCAATTGACGACGTTGTTTTTTTGTTTTGCCGTGGAAACGGTGACTGGTAAAGGCACGGAAGCGTTTCAATCCGCCGCCGCCAGTGCGTTTTACGCGTTTTGCTAATCCGCGGTGTGTTTTTTGTTTTGGCATAACTAATTTCCTCCTCAAAATCTTTCGTTATCTGACTTTAAACTGAAACTCAGTGAGTCATTATTTATCGTTTTTTGGTGCTAATACTAAGAACATACTGCGGCCATCCATTTTTGGCTTTTGCTCAACAGTTGCCAAATCAGCAGTTTCTTCCGCCAAACGATCTAACACTTTCTGACCAATTTCTTTATGGGTAATGGCACGGCCTTTGAAACGGATCGAAGCTTTCACTTTGTCCCCTTTTTCAAGGAATTTACGTGCATTACGCAATTTTGTGTTGAAATCATTGACGTCGATCGTTGGACTTAAACGAACCTCTTTAATGTTGATTACTTTTTGTTTCTTACGAGCTTCACGGTCTTTTTTCTGTTGCTCAAAGCGGAATTTCCCGTAATCCATAATTCTTGCTACTGGCGGCTTAGCATTTGGTGCCACCAATACCACATCAAGGTTTGCTCGTTCTGCAATTTGCAATGCTTCAGCTTTACTCTTTACACCAAGTTGTTCGCCGTTTTGATCAATCAAACGCAATTCACGTGCACGAATGCCGTCGTTTACCATCATATCCTTTGCTATGGTCATTCACCTCCGAGTTTTTTGAGAGAAAGAAAAGCTTGTCGATTCGAAATCAGACCATAAAAAAACGAGTTCTTCACGAACCCGCACGTACTCCACACAAATAAATGGTAGGAATCCTATTCTGCCCAGCGATATCTTCACTCAGGCGAGAAGCGGGTGCTTCTGCTTTTATTTCTCAACTTTTATAGTATACTGCTTTTTTCTCTTATTGTCAACAGTTTTCATGATTGTTTCAAAAAAAAGCCGGAGCATACGCTCCGACTTTCGTGTTTCTTATTCTGCTTTCAATGCAGCCATCGTGATGTAGTTATATGGTTGGTTGAAGTGAGGCAAGAAGAAGATATCTAATAGCTTCATCTTGTCGATCGTTACGCCTTCTTCGATCGCTAGTGAGAACATGTGGATGCCCATTGCGATTTCAGATGTACGTGACGCCATTTGTGCACCAACGATGCGGCGTGTTTCTTCTTCATAGACGATGCGGATCTTAACTGTCGCATTTTCTTTCATGAAGCCTGGTTTTTGGGTATCTTCGTAATCAGAGTATTTCACTTTCATGCCATTACGTTCGGCAGCTTCGACTGACAAGCCAGTTGAAACCATGTTGTAGCCGAAGATCGAAATCCCGTTTGATCCTTGAACACCTGTTGATTCTAGAGACGTTCCGCCGATATTATGGGCAGCGACGATCCCTGAACGTACGGCATTCGTTGCTAATGCGATATACGTTGTTTGTTGCAAAGCATTTGAGTACACCGTTGCACAGTCACCGACTGCGTAAACATCTGCATCGCTTGTCCGTTGATGGCGGTCCACTAAGTACGCGCCGTTAGCAAACAATTCCAAATGATCTTTGCCTAGCTCGTTGTTTGGTAAGAAACCGATCGCGTTGATCACTAGATCAACTGGGTATTCGCCGTTGTCTGTTACAACTGCTTCTACTTTCTCTGTTCCTTTGTATTCACGTGCTAATTCACCGAAATGCAATTCAATGCCATTGTCAGCTAAGTTTTTGTCCATATCTTCTGTAAACCATTTGTCATAGTAGTTTGGCAATGCCCGTGTCGCTGCATCAAAAAGCAACACATTTTTGCCACGGCGTTTTGCTGCTTCAGCAATTTCAACACCGATGTAACCAGCACCGATAACGGCAACGTTTTTCACGTCTTCTGATGCTAACTCTTTATCAACCGTTTGTCCGTCTTGGAATTTTTTCAAGAAATGGATGTTTTTCAAGTCACGTCCAGGTACTTTTGGTGAAATTGGCACAGAACCAGTTGCGATGACAACTTTATCATAAGATTCAACGATCGTTTCACCGTCATTAGTTACAGCGTGTACTTCTTTTTTCTCAAAATCGATATGGTCAACCACTGTTTCCATATGGATTTTTGCACCTTTTGCTTCAAAATCTTCACGTTTTGTATAGAACAAGCCTTCGTATGAATCGATTTGACGTCCAACCCATAAAGCAGTCCCACAACCTAGGTAGCTTAAGTTTGTATTACGGTCGATCATTACGACCTCTTGGTCTTTGTAGTTATCTAATAGTGTATTGGCAGCAGCAATCCCCGCGTGGTTTGCACCGATAATAACTGTTTTTGTCATGGAAAATTTCCTCCTTTTGTTTACATTGTCATTATAGCTTGCTTGTGAATTTGAAAACTATCAAATTTTTCGCGATTTTAAAAATTTATGACAGTTTTTCGTTGATATACGTCACTTTCAGCGGATCAAGTTTCTGTATCAAAATTATTTTCGTCTTGCAAGCAAAAAGATTGTGAAAAAATATTTATTGAAAACCAAAGGTTTTCCTTGTTATAAAAGCATTCTGCAAACCGATTGAATAAATTTCACAATATTCTACCGCTTTTTCGCAACTATTGCGGCAGCGATCCGCCGTGTTATACTGAAGAGAAAAACAGATAGGATGGAATCTTGATGAAGAAAAAAATCGTATTGCCACTACTGCCCTTATTGTCGGCATTAGAGCCACAGGATTTTTATTTAGAAGAAGAACTGCTTTTCGAAGGTGCTTTCTTCGAAGGCGGTGACTATAGCTATGATGCTTGCAAAAACCTCATCTTGAAGCAATGTCATTTCAAGAAAGTGACGATGCAAAAAACACGCTTGAGTCAATGGGAATGCCAAAACGTTCTTTTTGAGAATTGCGATTTTTCTAATCTGGAATGTTTTGGCGCCAGCTTTCATCGGGTTCACTTTAAACAATGTAAATTGACTGGCACCAATTTTGCGGAAAGCTATTTCCGTGACTGCACCTTTGAAGATTGCGTGGCGAACTTTGCTTCTTTTAGCAACACCAATTTACGGACGATGCTGTTTCGTCAGTGCCAACTAAACGACAGTGAGTTTTATGAGATGGATTGGAAACACTTGACGCTACAAGAAAACCAGTTGAACAATAGCAACTGGTTTCACACAAAATTAGCAACTTTAGATTTTCGGACCAATCAATTTCAAAAGATCGCGTTGTCCTTTGAACAATTGCGGGGGCTAACGGTCGATCAAGAACAAGCCTTGGTCATCGCCGCCGGTCTAGGTTTGGTGATCGATTAACGAATTCTGCGCCATAAAGCAATCAACATCCAGATGGATAACACTAAACTGATCAATAAGGCAATCCCCCAACCGAAAATACTATTGGTAAAAGGCAGTGGAACATTCATGCCAAAGAAACTGGTGACAATGGAAGGCACAGTCAATAAGAGAGACCAAACGGTCAAAAACTTCATGGTATCATTCAAGTTATTGTTTAACAGATTATTGTAGGTTCCAGATAGTTGCTCTAAAATTTGAAAAGCCAGCAACGTCATTTCCACTGCCTGTTTGGCTTCGATCAGGGCATCATCCAGCTGTTCCCGCTCGTCATCATCCATCAAACGATAAATGGATAACGCTTTGATCTGCTCCAAGAGGACCGCATTTTGTTTCGTGGCAGACACTAAAAAGACTAAACCGACTTCCAAATCGGACATTTGCAGCAGGTTTTTATTGGTGGTTTTTTCCCGAAGTCGCTGATTCAAGCGAATCCGATCACTATTGACTTCTTCGACTAGCGGAAAAAACGTGCCTGAAATCAAGAATAAGCTTTGAAACAAAAAGTGCAGCGGTGTTTGCTGCGGCTTTTGCAGGATCAAGCGCTCCATCATCGGAATCACATAACGGGTATCATGGGAGGCAAAAGTAAAGATCTGCTTCTTTTTTAAAATAAACGTCATTGGGCTGGTCTCAAAATGATTATCCCGCTTTTCTTGCTGAGGTACGTTGAAAACCAGCAGCAATGCTTCTTCTTCGGCATCGTATTCGACTCGTGCGCGTTCGTTTTTATCTAGAGAATACGTAAGCATCTCATCCGACAGATGATATTGTTTTTGTAGTGCCATCACGCTTTTTGCGTCTTGCTGGTCGACTTGAATCCATTCATAGTTTCCATCATAAAAGACATGTTTGTTTTCCAAAGTCCATCCTCCACTCTTGCTTTCTTCTATTATAAAAGAAAACAGCCAGAAGCCCAATCAAAGGACTTTTCTGGCTGTATCGGCTATTGCTATTTGCGGGCGTCTTTCAAAGCATCTTCCACCATTGTTAAAACGGCCTGTGCCGCTTGCGGGTCTTCGACAAAATTGAATCGATCGCCATCGATCTGGATCTTTGGACTCTCATTGTACTCTTCGTACCATTGATCGTAGCGTTTGTTCAACTCTTTGTAGTAGTCGTATAACGAAGGATCAAAGGTCAATTGTTCGTATTCCCGTCCGCGTTTTTCAATACGCTCCAACATCGTTTCAAAAGAAACGCGAATATGCACCAAAAGATCTGGATGCTTTTTGTGGGCTGCATACGGCAGCTCTTCCAACATATTGGCTAACAATTCATCATAGACTTTGACTTCGGTATCGGTCGCTCGCCCAAGGTCCGCATTTAAATGGAACAACAGTGAATCCTCATAAATGGAACGGTCCAAGACGTTATTGTCGTCTTTCATAGCTTGCTTGATACTTTCAAATCGTTTATTTAAGAAATAGATTTGCAGTAAAAACGCATATTTATTTGGATCTGCATAAAATAATGGTAACACTTCATTGTCATCGATCGATTCATAAAAGGCTTGACTGCCAAAATGATTGGCGATCAATGCGGTCAAACTTGATTTACCGGCACCAATCGTTCCTGCTAATACGATCACGCTCATATCCCCCAACTCACTCATCACTAAATATTGTATGTTGCATTTGCGATATCAACTATACAACACTATATCTTGTGCCGTCAACTGAAACTTTCGAAGCACAGATCAAGAAGTTTTTCAATAAAAGTTTAAAGATTTTTGCTTTTTTTTGAAATCTCATACGGAATGCTTAACGAAAGAGCCTTCTTCTAGTAAAATAGGAAAGGATCTTTAATTAAATTGTGTTTTTGTCAGGAGATAGTTACAATTGACTGACAAACGATAAATGAATCATGTGGGGTAAGCTCCCTAGAGAAATGAGGAAAATAATGTCAATTGGTACTGGCATAGCTACAGGAAAAATCATCTTAATGGGTGAACATTCAGTTGTTTACGGTGAACCAGCAATTGCTTTCCCTTTTGCGGGAGCAAAAGTACAAGTCGAGATCACAGCAAATGAAACAAACACCTTGATTTCAAGTTACTATCACGGTCTGCTTGAAGAAGTCCCCAGCCACTTAAAAAATGTCAAAGACTTGCTGCATCGTCTGCAACAAGATTTCCACACGGGTCCTTTTGCAACCTCCATCGTCAGCACCATCCCTTCTGAACGGGGAATGGGTTCTAGCGCGGCGGTCGCTGTTGCATTGACTCGCGCTTTTTTTGATTGGATCAAAAAAGATTTTACAAAAGAAGAATTGATGACCTATGTCAACTTTTCTGAAAAAATCGCTCACGGTAATCCTAGCGGGATCGATGCTGCAGCAGCTAGTGGGACGGATGCCATTTACTTTATCAAAGGACATCCCATCACTTCGTTTCCCCTCACGATCGACGGTTATTTGCTCGTCGCTGATACTGGTATCAAAGGGCAAACGAGAGAAGCTGTCAAAAGTGTCGCCCATCTTTTTGAAACCAGCAAGCAGCTGGCTAGTCAAGCGATCCAGCGTTTAGGGATCGAAACCAAAAGAGCCAAAGAGGCCATCATAGCCAATCAATTAGAAATATTAGGCGAAAGCATGAACAATGCCCATCAGGCACTGCAGCAGTTAGGGGTCAGCAATCAGCAACTGGATCAGTTGGTTTCCTCAGCATTGGCACACGGGGCTTATGGGGCGAAGCTGACCGGCGGGGGCCGAGGCGGCTGTATGATCGCACTAACCAAAACGAAGGAACAGGCTGAGAACATCAGCCGTATTTTATTGTCCGATGGCGCTCGTGCGGCATGGATACAAGGATTAGGAGTTTATGAACATGTATAAGGGAAAGGCTCGTGCCTACACGAATATCGCATTGATCAAGTATTGGGGAAAACAAGACGAAACCTTCATTTTACCGATGAACAATAGTTTGTCCCTGACCCTCGATGCTTTTTACACAGAAACAACGGTGGCTTTTTCACCCGATTTTACGCAAGATCGCTTTACATTGGATGGCGTGGTGCAAACAGACGCTGCCACCAAAAAAGTTACGGACTTCTTGGATCTGGTACGAAAAAAAGCGGACTGCCCGTGGTATGCCACGGTGGAAAGTCAAAACTTCGTCCCAACCGCGGCTGGACTTGCCTCTTCTGCCAGCGGATTAGCGGCATTGGCGGGTGCCTGTAGTGAAGCACTGGACTTAAACTTGTCGGAGCAAGCGTTATCCCGTTTGGCCCGTCGCGGTTCTGGTTCGGCTTGTCGGAGTATCTATGGCGGCTTTGCTGAATGGCATCAAGGCACCGATGAGACTTCTTTTGCCACCCAAGTGACGTCGAATGGCTGGGAAGAAGAATTGAGTATGATCTTTATCTTAATCAACGCACAAGCCAAAGAAGTCTCCAGTCGTGAGGGGATGCGCCGAACCGTTGAAACCTCGAGCTTTTATCCAGGCTGGCTTTCTGCCACTGCGAGCGATCTAGTGAAAATGAAACAAGCGATTGCCGAAAAAGACTTTACTGCTTTAGGTGAAACGACCGAGGCCAACGCCTTGAAAATGCATGGAACGACCTTAGCCGCCGAACCACCTTTTACTTATTGGTCTTCTGAATCTTTGCGAGCTATGGAATGTGTCCGAATGCTGCGAAAAAAAGGATTAGCTTGCTATTTCACAATGGATGCTGGTCCCAATGTCAAAGTTTTATGCCAAAAACAAGAAGAACAAACGATTTTACGTGAATTAAGTGCTCACTTTGCCTCAGAACAATTAGTAACTGCTCATGCGGGCAAAGGATTAGCCTTTTTACCGGTGGAAGAATCTTCCCCCATCAACTAAGAAGCCATTAAGAAGCCATCGATTAGGAGTGTCGAAATGATTGAACTATCCGTTCCTGGAAAACTATTTATTGCTGGTGAATACGCCGTTGTCGAACCTGGTCATCCTGCAATCATCGTTGCCGTTGACCAATTTATCACGGTCACTGTTGAAGAGGCCCGTAAAAACGGCAGCATCCAGTCTGCCCAATACAGCGACCTGCCGATTCGCTGGACGCGTCGCAAAGGCGAATTAGTCTTAGACCACCGGGATAACCCGTTCCACTATATTTTGGCAGCCATTCGTCTGACGGAAAAATATGCCCAAGAAAAAGGCATCCCCCTTTCCTTTTACGATTTAAAAGTGACCAGTGAACTGGATAACTCGAACGGTCGCAAATATGGCCTCGGTTCCAGCGGTGCCGTGACTGTTGCCACGGTCAAAGCATTGAATCTGTACTATCAAATGGAAATGGATCGGTTGACCCAATTCAAAATTGCGGCTCTTGCCCATCTCGCTGTTCAAGGCAATGGGTCGTGCGGTGATATTGCGGCCTCTTGCTATGGCGGCTGGATCGCTTTTTCAACCTTCGATCACGACTGGGTCTTAGCCAAACAAAAAGACCATACCTTAACAGAATTGATCGCTTTCGATTGGCCAGGATTATCGATCCGTCCCTTGACGGTTCCGAAATCGCTTCGACTGCTGATTGGCTGGACAGGCTCTCCAGCCTCCACCTCTGACTTAGTGGATCAAGTCTATCAATCCAAAGAAGAAAAAGAAAACGCCTATGCGGCCTTTTTAGCAGCCAGCAAAGACTGCGTCAATCGATTGATCGACGGCTTCTTAAATGAAGACAGTCGCACGATCAAAAAAATGATCACGGAAAATCGAAAGCTCCTGCGGGAGTTGTCTGCACTGACTGGTGTACCGATTGAAACCCCCGCACTTAAAAAGCTTTGTGATCTAGCAGAAAATTATTGTGGCGCAGCCAAATCTTCCGGTGCCGGCGGCGGCGATTGCGGCATCGTGATCGTTGACCAGAAAACCGGTATTTTACCATTGATGAGTGCGTGGGAAAAAGCCGAGATCACCCCCTTGCCGCTGCATGTTTACCATTACCGGGAGGACCTATCATGAATCGAAAAGATGAACATGTTTCCTTAGCAAAAGCGTTCCATAAAGAACACAGCAACGATTTTGATGCAGTTCGCTTGGTCCACCAATCATTTCCACAAATTGATGTGGCTGATGTGTCGATTGCGACAACTGTCTTTGATCGCTCATTTTCCAGCCCTTTTTTCATCAATGCCATGACGGGCGGCAGTGAAAAAACCTTAAAAATCAACCAAGAGTTAGCAGAGATCGCACAAGCCTGTGAGTTGATGATGGCAACCGGCTCCGTTTCGGCTGCCTTAAAAGACCCAAGTGTCGCCGACTCTTTCCGTATCGTCCGTAAAGCCAATCCTGACGGCTTCTTATTAGCCAATATTGGCGCGGGCAGTCCCGTTGAAAATGCACAACGGGCAGTGGAATTGTTTGGTGCCGATGCCTTGCAGATCCATCTTAATGCACCGCAAGAATTAGTGATGCCCGAAGGTGATCGTCAATTTAGCCAATGGCTGTCCTTATTGGAAAAAACGATTGCTTCCGTTGCCGTTCCGATTGTCGTCAAAGAGGTCGGCTTTGGGATGTCCCGTGAAACGATCCAGCAGTTACTGGCGATCGGCGTACAAACCATTGATGTTGCTGGCAGCGGCGGCACAAGTTTTACTCAAATCGAAAATGCTCGCCGGAAAAAACGTGAATTGGCGTATCTAGATACCTTCGGCCAATCCACCGTGATTTCCTTGCTGGAAGCAAACGAGATCCAACAACCCTTTACCCGCATCGCTTCAGGCGGGGTTCGAGATGCTTACGATATCTTCAAAGCACTTTGCCTTGGTGCAGATAGTGTAGGACTATCAGCCACGATCCTCGTGCTGCTTTTGTCAAAAGGCAAAGAAGAAACCATCGCCACCTTACAATCATGGAAGGAACAGCTACAGCTGCTCTACACTATGGCAGGACAGACAAGTACCAAAGACCTCACCAAGGTCCAGCTGATTTTTTCTGGCGCTGTCAAAGAGTGGTGTGAAGCACGTCAAATTCCCTTAGCAAAGTATAGTTTGCGTTAAGCGATCCAATCGCTGACTACCACATCAAATAAGTAAAAGCAGTATAATTCGTTTTTTATTGTACTGCTTTTTTTGTGCGCTTTTCTTTATAATAGAGAATTCTCCATTTAACATTTGGATATCAACGTTATTTAATCGCTACTTGATAATCACTTTCATTATCAGGTACGTTGTTTTTTTACCATCTTGTTTTCGAATGTGCTATGCTCAAGTTGAGGGAGGAACAATCGATTATTTCTTGAGAAAAGGATCGGTTTTTCATTCCTAGACTACATTCAAAAGGAGGCGTTTCTTATGAGTAAATCAGAATCGTCGGCTGTTTTTTCAACGATCGCTTGTTTGCTATTGATGGCAACTGGCTTTCTTATGGCATCTTTTTCCATTCCTTATAGCTTTGTCCCTTATCTGTTAGCGATTCTTGCTGGTGGTTGGAAACAAACCTGGGAAGGCACGCAAGAATTGGTGCACGACAAACGGTTGAACGTCGATCTATTGATGGCATTAGCCGCCATTGGTGCCTGTATCATTGGTCATTGGTTTGAAGGGGCGATGCTGACCTTTATCTTTTGTTTGAGCGGTGCCCTTGAGGAATATACGACCAACAAAAGTACGCGAGAAATTAGTTCATTAATGGCACTGCAACCAACGACTGCCTTAAAAATGATTGAAAGTGGCGAGCTCGTCGAAGTACCAGTAGAAGCCCTTCAGTTAAAAGATACGATTATGGTGGCAAAAGGCAGTGCGATCCCGATCGACGGTATCGTGATCCAAGGAAACAGCAGCGTTGATGAGGCGGCCATCAGTGGCGAATCCATTCCTGTCGAGAAACGTTTAGGCAGTGAAGTCTTTAGCGGAACCATCAACCTCGGGCAGCCATTGTACATTGAAGTTACCCAAACGAGTGAAAACACCCGCTTTGCAAAAATCATTCAATTGGTGGAAGAAGCACAGCAAATGCCAAGTCAAACGGCGACCCTGATTGAAAAAATCGAACGGATCTATGTGCCGATCGTCTTGATCGCCGTCCCGCTAATGATCGTTTTGTGTACGTTTTTCACGAATTGGGGGTTCCAAGAAAGCTTTTATCGCGGCATGGTCTTACTGGTGGTGGCATCTCCTTGTGCCTTAGTCGCCTCTGCTACTCCTGCGACCTTAGCAGCCATTTCTCACGCTGCTCGTTTAGGCGTTTTATGTAAAGGCGGACAAGCCTTGGATGCCTTTGCCAATGTCAAAGCGATCGCTTTTGACAAAACCGGAACGCTGACTCGCGGTAAACCTGCTGTCACTGATGTCCATCTGTTGCTGGATGAACCCTTTATTCCCCAACTGATCGTCGGGATGGAAAAACAATCAAATCACCCATTGGCTGAGTCGATCTTGGCGTATTTTCATGATGAAAAGCCGTTGGAATTAGCCGTGGAAGAACAAGCGGGAGTCGGTCTAGCCGCCACTTACCAAGCTGCCCATTGGACGATTGGAAAAGAAGTCGATCTAACCTCTGTTGCTGCCAGTGAGCAAACCCGCATCCACGAATTGAAAGCAGCTGGAAAAACCTTGATTTATATCAATCGTGACCGTGTGTTAGCAGGGTATTTAGCGCTATTGGATCAGCCCCGTCCTGAAGCTCGCGAGAGTCTTGCCTACTTCAATGAGCAGGGGATTCACACGACAATGCTGACGGGTGATCATTTAGGTACTGCTAAAGTGATCGCAGCAGAAATCGGCTTGTCTGACTACGAAAGTGATTGCCTGCCTGATGAGAAAACCACTCGTATCAAAGAAATGAAAGAAACCTACAAAATCAATGCGATGGTCGGTGATGGGATCAATGATGCTCCAGCCTTAGCCACCGCAAGTGTGGGGATCGCGATGGGCGAAGGAACTGACGTCGCAATGGATGTGGCGGACATCGTCTTGATGAAAAATGATTTGCTGCGCTTGGTCGACAGTCACCGTTTGGCTAAAAAATTACAGCGGATCATCAAACAAAACATCGTCTTTTCTATCAGTGTCATCTTGTTGCTAATCGCTTCAAACTTCCTTGAATTTCTCACGCTACCTCTAGGGGTCGTGGGTCATGAAGGAAGCACGATATTAGTTATCTTAAACGGGTTGCGTATGCTTTTGCCATTACACAAAGAAACACCCCAGCAAGCCAAACCAACCCGCAAAGATTGCGATGATTGTGTCTTGTATCAACAGTCTTTGCATACGTGACCACTATTTGCACTAGCAAAAACGCCCATTGTTGGCACTTCACTAGAAGTCCAACAATGGGCATTTTTACTGTATTTTTTCTACTTATACTTGATTGGCAAGTTGCTCCGTGTAGAGTTTGCCATCGTACATCTTAAAGAATGGATAATAGCAGAGAATGGAAACCCCTAAGTTGATCAAAGCGATCAGGATGGCTCGGAAATCACCGCCGGTTCCTAAAAACGCCCCAATTCCGACTGGCGAGATCCAGGGAATGCCCGTAATGACTTTATCGACAAAGCCAAACGAGCTAGCAAAGTAAGCAATCGTCACGTTGATCATAGGGGTTACGATAAAGGGGATGATCAAATACGGATTGTAGACGATCGGTGCCCCGAAGATCACTGGTTCATTGATGTTAAAAAGCCCCGGTAAGATCGCTGCTTTTCCTAAGACTTTGAGCTGTTGTGATTTTGCCACAAACAACATCAATAAAACCAATCCAAGCGTACTGCCTGCGCCGCCCATAAAAATATACATGTTCACGAAATCCCCAGCAAAAATATTATTAGCACCATCGATATTTTCCGTTAGAGCCACCAACAGGATGGGATTGATGAAACTATTTTTAATAACAGCCGTCCCATGAACCCCCACTGCCCATAAGAGATGGATAAGGAGCATAATCACGATGATTCCTAACCAAGAACCCGTCAACTCTTTCACGAATTCAAATGGTTTGGACAGCAATCCGTGAAGATCCGTGTGGAAAACCGCCAGTCCCCCGTTGATCGCCACCATCAAAAAGGCGATCAAAATCGCTGGGATCAATGACGCAAATGCCTTACTGACTCCATCAGGAACTCCTTCAGGCATCTGGATGGTGATCTTTCTTCTTACACAAAAACGATAGACCGACGTAGCAAGCACTGCGGTGATGATCCCAATAAAGATGCCTACCCCGCTAAAGCGTGTGATCCAACCGCCTATGGCGATCCCATTGTAAACAATGGCAGTTTCGCTTTCTGACTGCAGCAATTGAGCTGCCCCGTCGGTAATGTCGACTTGAATGATCGTCATTAAAAAGGCAAACAAACTTAATAACGCCCCTACAAAACTGCTCATAGTCAAATGATCTTCTTTATGATAAATCTCAGTTAAATAATACCCTGTTGCTAAACAATAAAAAACAGCAATCGAGCCGACAGACATCGTGGTCACGACACTATAGAGCGGTGAAAATCGTAAAATCGTTTGTTCGAAAAAGCCAGCCAGTGGTGGAATGATCTGCGGTAAATTATTGATGATCAAAAAGATCGATCCGACGATCGTAAAAGGGACCGTAATGATCCCTGCTTGCATGATTGCGCGAATAAAGCGTAAATTCGCCAACTTATTCAAAGGCGGCATCAAACGCGTTTCTAAAAAGGTAAAAACACTTGTCATCGTTACTCCTCCAACGAAGGGATCGCCCCTTCTTCAATCAGCTTTTGATACCAATAAAAGCTGTCTTTTCTCACTCGTTTTTGTTCTTTTTCCTGTGCATCATTGCGATCCACGTAAATGAAGCCATACCGTTTTCGAATCCCCTCGTGTACACTGATCAAATCAATGGCAGACCACGGACTGTATCCGATCAGATCCACCCCAGCATTGATCGCGGCTAAGCATTGGCTGATATGCTGCGACAAATAATCGATACGGTACGGATCATGAACCGTGCCATCTGCTTCTAGATGATCTTCTGCCCCTAAGCCGTTTTCGGTAATGATGATCGGTAAGTGGTAACGATCATAAAGAGTCTGCAACGTCGTTTTCAGCCCCAAGGGATCGATGGTCCAATTGAAGGCATTTTTCTTCAAGAACGTATTGGTGAACCCTTTGTAAAAACCACGCTCCATAATGTCTTCACTTTGCTGATCGCTGATACCGTTTTTCATATCCCCAGCTTCCGTCGGCTGCTCCACTGTCACTGTGGTGTAGAAGTTCATCGCGACAAAGTCAGGCAGAGCCCGTTTCATCAACGCCTCATCCTCCGGACCAAAGTCAATCGTGAGACCGTTTTGGTTCAAATAATCTTGAAAGACCGTGTTGTAACGACCGAAGCAGGCAAAATCAAGGTAAGCCCAGTTCCGGACACTGTTGAAATACAACGCTGCTTGGTTGTCTTCTGGTCGACTAGTCGCCGCATAGACCAACGAAATATTCGGCACCGGTCCGATTTTGCCATTTGGAACGATTTCATGACACGCTTCGAAGGCATATTTTTCAGCGATCATCAGGTGATGAAATTGCTGGTATTTTTCTGATAATGGAATTTTTTTCCCTAATATTTTTTGATCCACCAGCAGCATGATATTTGGTTCATTGATCGTCAGCCAGTGCGTCACTCGATCCCCATAGGCCGTAAACAGCGTTTTGGCATATGCGGCAAATGCCTCAACGGTGCTGCGTTTTGTCCAGCCGCCTTCGTCTTCCAATGCTTGCGGCAAGTCAAAATGGTTCAACGTCACAAAGGGCTGAATCCCGTGTTTCAGCAATTCATCAATGACATCGCTGTAATGATCCAAGCCTTTTTGATTAATAGTACCGCGCCCTTCTGGAAAAATTCGCGACCAAGCGATCGAAAAGCGGAAAATTTTGATCCTCATTTCCGCTAACAAGGCGATATCCTCTTTGTACTTGTGGTAATGGTCGACAGCCACTGTAAAATCTGCGATCTCATGGTTGTCTCTTGGACGAGTATCTTGGACACTCAGCCCCTTACCGTCGGTTTGATACGCCCCTTCGGTTTGGTGCGCGGAAATCGATGCTCCCCACAAAAAATCGGTTGGAAATGTTTGTTTCATATCGTACTCCTTATCCTAAATAAGATGCGTTTGACATCTTAGAATTATTGCTTGCATAGCAAAGACAATATTCTGAATTATCTCTTATTTTTCGCGGTAACGCAAAAAATAACTCCTGTCAAGTAAGACCCTCTTGAAGAGCTGCTACTTAGACACAAAAAAAGCAAAGTCCAGTTTCCTAGACTTTGCTTATGATTTAGAAGTAGCAGCTTATTTTTTCTCTGCTTTGTCTTCGTTCAATAGTGCTTTTCTTGAAAGGTTCACACGACCTTGTTTGTCGATTTCTGTAACCTTCACTAAGATTTCGTCGCCTTCTTTGACAACGTCTTCCACTTTGTTGACCCGTTCGTTCGCAAGTTGTGAAATATGAACTAAGCCGTCTTTGCCTTTGATCAAGTTGACAAACGCACCGAATTTTTCAATACGGACAACTTTCCCAAGGTACACTTCGCCAACTTTTACTTCTTTCGTCAATTCTTCAATGATCTTGATGGCTTTTTGGATCATTTCTGCATCAGCAGAAGCAATCGAAACTTTTCCGTCTTGATCGATATCGATTTTCACGCCAGTTTCATCAATGATGCCATTGATGGTGTCGCCGCCTTTACCGATTACATCTTTGATCTTCGCAGGATCGATTTGGATCATTTCGATCTTCGGTGCGTATTGGCTTAACTCTTCACGAGGAGCAGCCAATGTTGATGTCAATTCATTTAAGATTTCCATCCGCGCTTTTTTCGCTTGATCTAATGCTTCTGTCAAGATTTGTTCAGTGATCCCTTGAATCTTGATATCCATTTGTAACGCAGTGATCCCATCTTTGGTTCCAGCAACTTTAAAGTCCATATCGCCAAGGTGATCTTCTAAGCCTTGGATATCCGTTAAGATCGTGTAGTTTTCACCATCAGATACAAGTCCCATTGCGATACCTGCAACTGGTGCTTTGATTGGCACCCCTGCATCCATCAATGCTAAGGTTCCTGCACAAATACTTGCTTGAGAAGAAGAACCATTTGATTCTAATACTTCTGCAACAAGACGGATTGTGTAAGGGAAGTCTGTTTCATCAGGAATCACTTGTGCTAAGGCACGTTCGCCTAATGCACCATGACCGATTTCACGACGCCCTGGTGAGCCAGCACGACCAGTCGAACCAACAGAAAATTGAGGGAAGTTGTAATGGTGGATGAATCGTTTTGATTCTTCAACCCCTAATCCATCAATGATTTGGTGTTCACCTAAAGGTGCCAACGTACAAGCAGACAATGCTTGAGTTTGTCCCCGAGTAAATAGACCAGAACCATGAACACGTGGCAATAAGCCAACTTCTGATGCCAATGGACGGATTTCGTCTAATTGACGGCCATCCGGACGAATCTTGTCGATGGTGATCAATTCGCGAACCACATCTTTTTCAAGATCTTCTGCGATTTGTTTCACTTCTTTCAAGAATTGTGCTTCCTCTTCATGTCCAGCAAATTTTTCTGCATATACTTCTTTCACTGTGTCTTTGACTTTATCGATCTCGTCTTCACGAGCCAATTTTTCTTCCGTCATAACAGCAGTTTTCATTGTTTGGTAGTAGCCGTCGAAAATTTCTTTTTTCAAGTCAGCATCTACTTGTAACAATTTGACTTCCATTTTTGGTTTGCCCACAGCTGCGACAACTTCTTCTTGGAAGGCAACCAATTCTTTGATAGCATCAAAACCGAATAATAACGCACCTAACATGTCTTCTTCAGAAACTTCTTTCGCTCCTGATTCAACCATGTTGATGGCTTTTTTCGTTCCAGCTACTGTCAATTCGATATCGGTTTGTTCTGCTTGTTCTACTGTTGGATTCAAGACGTATTCGCCATTGACCCGACCGACATCGACACCAGCGATCGGTCCGTCAAACGGGATATCTGAAATAGATAACGCTAAAGAAGAACCTAACATTGCTGCCATTGCAGGCGTACAATCTTGTTCAACACTCATTACGATGTTTGTAACTTGTACTTCGTTACGGAAGCCTTCCGCAAACATTGGACGGATCGGACGGTCGATCAAGCGGGCAGTCAAGGTTGCTTCCGTACTTGGACGTCCTTCACGTTTGATAAAGCCACCAGGTACTTTCCCTACGGCATACATTTTTTCTTCGTAATTGATCGTTAATGGGAAAAAGTCGGTATCTTTTGCTTCCTTAGATGCAACCGCTGCACTTAGGACAACCGTATCGCCATAACGAACCAATACAGCTCCGTTTGCTTGCTTGGCTAATTGGCCAACTTCTACTTCTAATGGGCGGCCGCCCCAAGTTGTTTTGAATACTTGTTTTTCTGTCATGTTCTGCTCCTTTTCATCGGATCCCAGCAAGTCACTACTAAACAAATGAAAAAATCGGAATGGCGTTCCGCTGCTTTCATTTGGTTAGTAGGATGCTGCTTACAAGGACCCAAAATTCTTTTTGGCTGCGCTTTTTGATTCACCAGTCAAAAGGCCGCTATTTCGGTGTTTCACTTTTAGATGGCTCGAGCTTACCTGTCAGACTGCATCAGCTGTTTTAGCCGACAATGCAGTCGCAGTGATTCCGCTGCTTGGTCACTACGCTCGCTGCTCTCGCCTAGTAGGTTTCATCATCTGCTCTGTGCGGCTTGCGCCGCTCAGTCGCAGTGATTCCACTGCTTGGTCACTACGCTCGTTGCTCTCGCCTAGTACTATTCATCATCTGCTCTGTGCGGCTTGCGCCGCCCAGTCGCAGTGATTCCGCTGCTTGGTCACTACGCTCGCTGCTCTCGCCTAGTAGGTTTCATCATCTGCTCTGTGCGGCTTGCGCCGCCCAGTCGCAGTGATTCATAGCAAAAAAGTGAGATTCGGGTTGAACCTCACTTTTCTTTGTTTGATTAACGACGTAATCCTAAAGCTTGGATTAATTCGCGGTAACGTTGTACGTCTTTTTGACGTAGGTAAGCTAATAAGTTACGACGATGTCCAACTTTTTTCATCAACCCACGGTATGAATGGTGGTCTTTTTTGTGCATACGTGCATGTTCGTTCAAATGGTTGATTTCTTCTGTTAAAACAGCGATTTGAACTTCTGGAGAACCAGTATCTCCTTCATGACGTGCAAATTTGTTGATGATTTCGTTTTTGCGTTCTTTTGAAATTGCCATGTTTTTCACCTCTTTTTCTTTTTCCCCTGCGACTGAGTAAAACGTTGGTGATTCGTTAAACCAAGTAACAGGTACTGTGCTTTTCACACGTAATTACTTTACTTGATTCTAAGTAAAAAAGCAAGTTTATCTACCTATTCTTTTCGTTTCTTTTGAAAGCTCCTCCAAAACTTATGTTATACTTAGGATACTACTCTATCTAAAGGAAGTGTAAGGATGAGCGTTCTTTCCCGAATCGAGAGCATGAAAAATGAATTATCGCTTTCTGAGAAGAAACTCTTCGCATTCATGGAGGCCAATCCTGAAAAAGTGCCGTCGATGACTGCGAGTCAATTAGCAGAAGCCACTGGGATCAGTGCACCAACCGTTGTACGTTTTGCGAAAAAAACCGGCTTTGCTAGTTTGACAGATTTAAAAATACAATTATCTGCCGAATCCGGCTTGCGCCACAATGCCAATGAGCATTTAGGTTATGCCGATGTTGAATTAAACGAGCCCTTTCATGCCATCACCTCAAAATTGAGCCACAATGCCCAGGTGACCATGAATGAGACGGCCCAATTATTAGAAGAACAGCTGATGTTGGCTGCCGCTGAACTGATTGCGACTCGTGAACGCATTTTTGTCTGCGGAATCGGTGCCTCCTCTTTGATCGCACAAGATATCCAACAAAAATGGACTCGTTTAGGCAAGATCGTCGTGTTTGAAAATGACTACAATCTCTTGTTGCCGCAACTTGTCAAAAACGAGAAAAAAAGTCTGGTCTGGGTCATTTCCAACAGTGGACACACGCCTGAGATGGTTCACTTAGCCGAAATCGCTAAAAATCTTGGCGTTCCGATCCTGTCACTCACCCGCTTTGGCAGCAACCCGTTGACGAAGTTGGCGGATGTTCCCCTGCAAGTGTCCCGTTCCAAAGAAGCCAACCAGCGGAGTGCCGCTACCAATTCAATCATCGCCCACCTATTAGCGGTCGATGTCCTTTTCTATGTCTTTTTAAGTAAAAATGAAAAGCTGGCACGCAATATCTACGCGTCACGCCAAGCCATCGCTGATTTTCGTGAGAAGTATTTGTAAAATGTTCATACCCAAAAGAAATCCGCAGGAACATGTTCCTGCGGTATTTTTGCTTCTAATCGGACACTTTGATCAATCAATGGCATTTTTAGCAGCTACTTCTGCCAACCAAAAACTGGACGCTTTGGGATAACGCTCGAAGTTATTCTTCAAATCTACTCGATAAAAACCATAGCGGTTTTTATAAGCGTTCAACCAGCTCCAGCAATCCATAAAGGTCCACATATGGTAGCCGAAACAAGGTGACCCATCTTCGATCGCGCGATGCAGCTGACGCAAATGGTCTTCAACAAAGGTAATCCGATACGTATCATTGACTTGCCCCGTGGCATCCATGAACCGTTCTTCCTCTGACACCCCCATGCCATTTTCGGAAATAAACCATGGCATGTTTTGATAGTCATTCTTCAGACGCATCGCAATATCGTAGATCCCTTCTGGATAGATTTCCCAGCCACGATGAGGATTGATTTTTTTCTCTGGCCAATCGTACCCACGAAACAACTGACGCGGCTCAAAGGGACCGGATGCTGCCTTCTGCGGAAGTGGTGCCTGGATCCGCAACGGTTGATAATAATTGCAACCGATAAAATCTACGGTATTTTCACGAAAAACTTCCGCATCTGCTGCCTCATATTCAGGGGTCAATTGATGCTCCTTGAACAAGCTCGTTAGTTTTTCAGGAAATTGTCCATAAACGACACAGTCCAAAAAACTGCGAATATACAAGAGGTCCGCCCATTCAGCGGCTTCTCGATCAGCCGCTTCTTGGCTTTTTGGATAAACAGGTGACAAATTCAAAATGATACAGATTTCTCCATCAGGAAGTGCGAGTTTACGAAACTCAGCAACCGCCTTCGCATGAGCTAGCAAAGTATGATAACCCACTTGGATCGCCCGCTTGAAATCACGCACTTGCGGCCAATGAGCATCTCCGTAATACCCACATTCAATATGCACCAATGGTTCATTAAAGGTCGCCCATTTTTTCACTAAATCGCCGAATTGTTCAAAAGCAGTTTTTGCATAAAATGCAAAATGGTCAACGGATTCCCTGGCTTCCCAGCCTCCTTTCTCCATCAGCCACCAAGGCATGTCAAAATGAAACAAATTAATGATCGGTTCGATGCCTTGATCCAGCATTTCCTGAAAATATGCCCGATAAAACTTTACTGCCGTCTGATTCAATGTTTTTCCGTCTGGTAATAAGCGGGTCCATGCAATCGATGTCCGATAGGAATTTAAGTTCATGGCCTTCATGTTTGCCACGTCTTCACGGTATTGATAGTAGGTATTTGAAGTGTCGCTTGGTCCGACACCATCGTAAAAGCGTGACGGCTCTAACTCAAACCATTTGTCCCATGTAGAGGGACTTTTGCCGTCAACAGCCGCAGCCCCCTCGGTTTGCGGTGCTGACGCGGCCGCTCCCCATAAAAAGTTTTTTGGAAAGTGAATCATTCTTTTGCTCCTTTCTTAGTTACCTGCCACGTACGGTCAGGGTTGGATCGTTGAAATAAAAATCGATACTGCTGACCTGCTGTTTCGACTTCCAGACAAAACGATGCAGTATCTTTTAAAGAAATTGCCAGCTGCTGCAATGATGCTTCATCGATCACGAGTTGAAAAGCTACTTGCCCTTGATTAGGCACCCATACTTTTTGAAAGCCACACAGGACTTTTTTCCTCGGCACATATGCTTTTGTGTACTCTTTTAGATAACATTGAATGACTTCTTTGCCAGAAACTGCCGAATGATTTTCGAGTGTGCCGCTAACGATAATGCCTTCACCTGCATATTCAGCCGAAACCGCGCTGCAAGTAAAAGAGGCATAACTAAGACCATAACCAAAAGAATATACTGGTGCGCCGTTTTGATCGAGGTAGTCTTTTTGAAACGCTGTGTTGCGATAATTATAACAGACTGGCAGCTGTCCAACCGTATCAGGAATAGAAACTGCTAATTTCCCACTAGGAACCGTTTCGCCAAAAAGAATCCGAGCAATCGCTTCCCCTCCATATTGGCCGGGATAGCCAGCGTAAAGCAGTCCATCGAACAAGTCTTGCAAAGGTGCTAAGCAATGCGGTCGACCGGAAATCACGATCCCAATCAGCGGCTTTTGACTCTTCTTCAACGCAAACAGTAAATCCAACTGGCATTGCGGCAAATCGAGGGTAGCCAAGTCGATGTTTTCTCCACTGGTCATTTCCTGAGATCCCCTTAAGGCGGCACCGTTTTTGTCAAAATCCGTTGTGAAATCACGGGCACTGGAGCCGCCGATCGTCACTAAGATGACATCCGCTGTTTCTGCAATCTGACAGGCTTGCCTTCGTTGAGCCAGTGTGCCACTAGAGATTTCGCAGCCTTTCTCGTAGAAGAAGTCAGCTTGATGCGTACTTAAACTGGTCAAACCTTCCCAAAGGGTCGTACATGTTGTTTCTTCCTTGAATGGCGTATAATCCCCCAGCTGATGATAGAGCTGTTTAACGTGAGGACCGATGACGGCAATCTTTTGTCGCGTTTTCTTCAAAGGCAAAATGCCATTGTTCTCTAGTAAAACAATCGATTCCTCCGCCAATTTCAAGGCAACTTGTTGCGCCTTTTCTTTACGGGGCAATGAAACATGGGGCGTTGCTTCTTTAAACAAGCCAAGTTTTTCTTTCAAAAGAAGCACACGGCGGACTGCATCATCGATCGCCGTTTCCGCAATCAGCCCCTCAAGGACAGCTTCTTCTAACACTGGGAAAACTTCATCCCATAAACTAACATCCACACCGCTGGTCAAGGATTTGGCGGCCGCTTGTGGGCGGCTCCCCAGCCAGTCAGCAATCCGATCCAGCCCGCACCCATCGGCCATCACAATTCCCGTAAAGCCACTTTCTTCTCGTAAAACCTCTTGTAACAAATAAGCATTAGCATGGCAAGGAACACCATCTAGATCATTGTATGCAGCCATACACCCCAAGGCCCCAGCAGCAATCCCCGCTTTCATTGGTGGCAGATGGATCTCGCGGAATTCCCGATCACCGATTGCCACTGGCCCTGCATTGTGTCCCCCCATTCCTGCACCTTGGGCAGCAAAGTGCTTTAACACCGCTAAAACGTTCTGTTTTTCAATCGTTGCTTTTGATCCTTGTAACCCTCTGACGGCTGCTTTGGTAAAGCTACTGGTCAAAAACGGATCTTCACTGAAACATTCTTCTGTTCGCCCCCAACGAGGATCTCTAGCAATGTCCAATGCGGAAACCAAGCCGACATGGGCCCCTTTTGCCCGAATCTCTTGAGCAGTGATGGTTTGGGCCGCTTGATACAGCTCTGGGTTCCAACTAGAACCAACACTAAAATTGACCGGAAACGTCGTCGCTTCCAAACCTTGGTGACCGTGAGGACACTCTTCACTGAGAAGGGCCGGAATCCCCAGCCGAGTGTGCTCCTGCAAATAAGTTTGAATCATAAGGGATAGCTCATAGGACTCCGTGGTCGTCAGGCCGGTTTGCTGATTTCTACCTGACCAAGGATCAGCCCGAAACACGCCGTAGATCCAGCCAAGACTGCCAAAACGAGCTACTTCTTTTTTAAAGGTTTCAGTTAAAATAATTTTTCCATTGTTTTTTTCGTAAACTTCCCAACCATACAGACGCTGATTCAGCTGGCCGATTTTTTCTTTCAATGTCATTTGCCGTAAAAGTGTCTCAATCATATGCTTCTCCATTTCTATTTAGTCTTCTAAATAAAGCATGATGGTCTGGATCTCAAAAGGCTGGAAATGGATTGTGATGCTTTGGGCATCCAGCGGCTCCACCGGCAGTTCAGCGACGGTTTCTTCCAAAAGATTCGTCAAAACCGCTTTTTTGATTCTTTTCTGGCAGCGCATTTGACAGGCGGTGGTTTGATTGTGATATTCATACAACCGCACGATCAGTGCCTCTTCATCTTCGGCTTTTTTCACCGTATCCAGTAAGACATTCTTTTGGTCGACTGCTAGAAAAGCATCCCCTGATAGTTGTGACACCCTTGGAACCGTCAGAACGGGAACATTTAATGCCAATGCTTCTTCCATCGTTTGCGCTTCTTGCCAAGTTCCTTCGTGGGCGTAAAAGGAATAGGTAAACTCATGAAGGCCTTGATCTGCTTCAGGATACGGATCGATCGGCGATTTAATCAAAGAAAGCCCGATTTTTTGATAATCCGTATTGAACCCATATTTCGAATCCGTCAAAATACTAACCCCATAATTCCCTTCTGAGAGATCTACCCATTTTTGTCCACAGCTCTCAAAACGCGCTTGGTCCCATGTCGTGTTTTGATGCACAGGCCGTTTTACCTGCCCGAATTGAATATCAAACGTTGCTTCCAATGTGTTAACATCAATCGGCAGCAATGCCTTTAACAGCAGTTGATGCTGATGCCAATCAACCGTTGTTTCAAAATCGATTCTTCCGGTGCCATGGTAAAAATGCAGCCATTGCGTAATAAAAGAATCTTCAAACTGACGTTTGATCTTCAAGGTATCGCGAATCTCCCCTTGCTCAACAACCTCAGCTGAGAGAACTTGCTTCACAGGATAAGGCTTCTTCTGGTAATAAATATCAATGTCCCACGCATCATAATCCATTGGCAGATCTTCGTAAGCCACTAACTGATTCAACCGCTCTCCTTTTGGCACGATTTCTCGCTGCTGCCGTTTGTCAAATAAAGAGATAATGTCAAAGTGTTCGTCAAAAATCACTTTAAAATCAACCGTTTCAAACGATTCCTCCAGCCGCATTGCCACTTGCTTTGATTGAGGCACAGCTGAGACAGGGGTCAGTGTTTTGCAGCTCAATCCAGCCATGGCGGGAATTTTGACTAAGAGCCGGTCATCATAGGTCCGCTGAGTCAGGTAAGCTTCTTTGATCCCTGTCTGATCGTCTAAATAGACCAGACCCGTCCGCTCTTGTCCCAGGGGATTAAAGACATGCCATGACTTAGCTTCGGCTGCTTGCGCCGCTGGAATCAAAGCTTCGATCAGCTTGCAGCCTTTATCAAAGAGCTGTTGATACTCTTGATCCGTCTGATCATAAACTTCTTTGATCGAGCTTCCCGGCAGAATGTCATGGAATTGATTAAATAGCAGCTGTTTCCAAAGTTGTTCTAATTCAGCTTGCGGATAACGATTGATTGCACAAATACTATAAAGTTTTTCAATCGTCTGTAAGAAAAATTCTCCTTGGCGATTGGCCTTCTTGTTTTTGCCAATCGAAGTCAGTGTTCCACGATGGTATTCAAAGTACAATTCGCCGTACCAGACTGGGCCAGGTTTTTCCTTAAAAGAATCTGCCAGTCGATCAAAAAAGCCCCCCACATGATTGCCAGTAATCGTCGGCATATCTGGCAGTGTCTTTTGCAGCCGTTTCTGGACTTCTAGCATCTCTTTCGTCGGGCCTCCGCCACCGTCACCGTACCCATAGGCAATCAAAATTTCGTCGTGCTGATCTTTTTGCTGATAACGTTCAAAACTCCCCTTAATCGTATACGGATCTAGCAATCCATTATACGTCGTATAATAATCTCTTGGACTGTATCCTTCACTGATGGTGGTAATAAAATGCGTCAAAACGCGGCTGCCATCAATTCCTTGCCAATAGAAGGAATCATAAGGAATTTGATTGAACTGGTTCCATGACAGCTTCGTCGTCATAAAATAGGGCGTATTTGTTTTGCGTAAAATTTGCGGCAAGGCGGCTGAATAACCAAAGACATCCGGTAGCCATAAGATGCGGCTATCGACTTGAAATTCCTCTTTCATAAACCGTTTGCCATAAAGGATCTGACGAACCAGCGATTCCCCTGAAGTCAAATTGCAATCGGCTTCCACCCACATCGCCCCGTCAACTTCCCATCTTCCTTCTCGAACTTTTTCTTTGATTGCAGCGTAAAGTTCAGGATAATGTGTTTTCATGGAGAGATACAGTTGTGGTTGGCTTTGAAAAAACGTGTAATCTGGATACTCCTCCATCAATTTCAAGACCGTCTGGAAACTGCGCTCACCTTTTTCAATTGCTTGCTGTGCCGTCCAAAGCCACGCCAGATCGATGTGGGTATGGCCGACAGCCGTCACTTTTTGTTTTGGTGTATGTGCTGGTAAGTAACATGACGCAAGCAGTTGCTTGGCTTTTGCGAGACTTTCATAAAATGCCGCTGAGTAGGGCGTACGAAAATCCAAGACATTGGCGACTTGACCAAGGACTTGTTGATAAAATGCTTCGTCACCGCCAAAGGCACGAATGGCACGCCAACTATCAAACAGCGTATAAAAATCAAACCAGAGTTCATTGACGACAGGATCCAATGCCAATAAGTTGATATGCAGTGGGAATGGTTTATCGGAACGGCCCGAGAACAGATCAATCTTCAGTTTGACTGCTTTTTGTTGATATCCTTCAGCCAAAATGACCTCTCGATGATTGACATCGATAGCTTGGACATAGGTATCGTCCAAATAAATTTTGATTTGGGGATTGGTGGTGTTGTCCCACTCTGAGAGGCTTGAATAGACTTGTAAGACACAAGGATTCCCTACCCAATCATTGGGAACTTGAAAGCTGCCTTTCAGCTGATAATAGGTGTTTTTTTCTCCGAAATAACTCCCTTGCTCATACGGTACCCAATCCTCTTGTTTTAAAAAAAGCGGGTCTATTGGCTGTTGGTAGCGTACACGGTACTGTTTTAATTTGTAGAAAATTTTTCGGATGCGTTCAAACTCGTAAGGCTGCATAACTCTCATTTTTCTTTTGACTCCTCTATCTATTTTTTGAAAAAAAACGGGTGGAGATTGATTGTCTCGACCCGTTTCCCTTTTCGTATGATATTAGTTTGCTTTCCAGCGGTCATAGGCCGTTTGATAGACTTCGACATATTCGTCAATGCCCATTGCTTCGATCGTTTTCACATAATCGTCCCAATTGTCTAATGGCTCGACACCTGTGATAAACTTCGCTTCCATTTGTTCTACATAAGTTGTCAAATCAGTGGCAGTGGCTGCTACTTTGTCATTTTCTTCAATCGTTAAATACAGTAGCGGGAATGGTACTTCAGCGATGTCTTCCATCTTTTCTGCCGTTTCTTGTGCAACCCAATCACTAAAACGAGTATCTGGTTCTTCATCAGCCGTTTTGCGAATATGGTATTCACCTGTTGTATCAATGACAATGTTTGGTGTAGTCAATCCATACGCTGGCGTGATTTTACCGCGTTCGTCTTCCGTGTTATCTGTATCAATGCCATCCACATAAACCCGGACTTTTTCGCCATCCGCATTTTCTTGGTACTCCCAAAGAACACCTTCTGGCCCTTGTTCAATATATTTTGTGCCTTCTTCCGAATAGAAGTAATCCACCCAACGCATGGAAGCTTCTGGGGAAGGATTGACATTGGTCAATGCAAAAGTTCCCCGGGAGATTCGTGGACTGCCAGGAATCTTGGCTTCTGGTGCCCATTCAGAGGTCAACGGTTGGAACATTGGATCGTTCATTGCCTCTGCCTCACTGCGACCAGTAGTAAAGAAGCTGAAATAGTCGGCAAAAAGCCCTAGTTGATTGTTTTCACCCTTCGCTTTTTTCTGCTCATCGGACTGTCCATAAACTTCTTTATCTAGTAATCCTTCATCGTACAGTGTATTCATGTATTCCAAGAATGCTTTGTAGTTTTCTGATGTCGGTGTGTAGGAGACCACATCATCGTCCACTTGAATCCCGCGAGTCCGTAAGCCAAAGGCGGCCATCAACCAAACACGTGTCGAGTTCATATCGACATCCGTCAATGGAATCTCGTCTGCTTGACCATTTCCGTTAGGATCTTCGTCTTTGAAACGCGTCAACAATTCTTGCAGTTCCTCCGTGGTTTTCGGCAGTTCTGATACGCCTAAATTATCTAGCCACGTGCCGTTGTACCACATCGGGCCTTGCCACCAGATTGAAGTCGCATTCCGCGAGATCATTGGCAAGGAGTAAATGTGCCCATCTGGCGTGGTGATCGATTTTAAAATAGAAGGATCTTCTTGCGTCAGTGCATAAAGATTTGGCATGATTTCTGGCGTGATATACTCCTCTAAGGGAAGTAAAATCCCTTGTGAACCGTAATCGATCTCCATCGAAGCCGTCAGTGCTTGCGAACCAGCACCGTAAACGATATCCGGCAAGTCGCCGGAAGCAAAGGCTAAGTTCAGTTTCGTACTAAAGTCAGCCGATGGTGGTGTCGTATAAGTCAATTTGATACCGGTTTTTTCTTGGTAATCCTGTAGCGTCGGCATGTCTTCCCACTCGGCCATTCCCACACCTGGTGCCATGATATTCAAGGTCAGCTCTTCGCCTTCTTTGATGATTGGAAATTGGCTGTCATGATTGATAGCAACCTCTTTCTTTTCTCCAGTTCCCTCATCTGAAGAATTGCCGCAGGCACCCAAGACGAGGGTACTGCATAAAGCGACACCCGCCATTCCTAAAAGTTTCTTTTTTAATCCCATTTTCTTCCTCCTTTGATTTTTTTATCCTTTAATTGAACCGACCATCATGCCCTTGACAAAATACTTTTGTAAGAACGGATAGACGATGATTACCGGTAACGAAGAAACGATCATGACACCGTACTTGATGACTTGAGCGAGTTGCTGTTTGCTATATAGCATGTTCGCCATTTCTGAAGTCACATTGCTGACGGTATTTGAAGACATATCTTGAAGAATCAAAATTTCTCTTAAAATCATCTGCAGCGGGTACATCGATCGATCAGAAAGATAGATCAATGCGTTAAAGAAGCTGTTCCAATGTCCGACGCCATAGAACAAAGCCATTACCGCAATGATCGGCGTTGATAATGGTAAAACGATCTGCATGAATAGCCGAAAATCGGAACAACCATCCACAATCGCTGCTTCTTCCATCTCTCGCGGAATTGTGGATTGAAAAAACGTTCGTGTAACAACCACATTGTAAACTGAGACGGCCCCCGGAATCACCAATGCCCAAACGGTATTCAGCATGCCTAAGCTGCGAATCAGCAAATAGCTGGGAATCAAGCCACCAGACAGGAACATGGTGACCAGCATAAAATTGGTGAAGGCCCGTCGCCCATAAAAATCTTCTCGCGATAACGCATAGGCACAAGGCAAAGTTACCAATAGATTGATCGATGTTCCTAACACTGTATAGTAGATCGTGTTCAAATAGCCACGCCAGATACTGCTGTTGCCCAATAATGTTCGATAGCCTTCGAAGGTGATTCCTTTTGGCAAAAGCCACATTTCACCTGAGTTTACCAGATGCGGATTTGAGATCGAAGCGCTGACGATATAGATCAGCGGATACAAAACGATCAGCAATGAAATTGCTAAAAACACATAAACAAAGATCAAAAAGATTTTATCAGCACGGGTATCTTTTATTAAAGAAGTTGTTTTCACTTTTGGTCCTCCTTCCTACAATAGACTAGAATTGCTTAAACGTTTGGCAATATGATTGACTACGATCAACAATACGGAATTGATCAGTGAGTTAAACAGGCCGACTGCCGCAGCAAAACTGTACTGCGCATCTAACAGCCCTTGCTGGTATACAAAGGTCGCAATCACATTCGAGGATTGCATATTCAAAGGATTCTGCATCAAGATGATTTTTTCAAACCCAACTGACATCAAGCTGCCGAAGCTCATGATCAATAAGATCACCATCGTGGGCATGATCGTTGGAATATTGATATACCAAACGCGTTGCAGACGAGACGCGCCATCGATCGTTGCCGCTTCGTGCAGTTGCGTATCGACTCCAGATAGAGCTGCCAGATAAATCACCGACCCCCATCCCGTTCCTTGCCAAACCCCGGACAGGACATAAATCGTTTTAAACCAACGGGGATTGGTCATAAAGCTGATCCGCTCGAAACCCAAAAATTCTAATAGGTGATTGATGATCCCTGTTGAGGGAGATAAGAAAGCAATGACCATACCAACCATGACCACCACAGCAATAAAGTTTGGGGCATAAGTGACTGTTTGGGTAATTTTTTTAAACGGGCCGTCTTTGATCTCATTCAAAGCCAATGCCAAGATGATCGGCAGCGGAAAACCGACAACCAATGAATAGATACTGATTCCTAAAGTATTTTTGATAAGTTCCCAAAAATAATAGGAATCGAAGAAACGTTGAAAATGTTTAAATCCAACCCAAGGACTGCCCAAAATCCCTAATGATGGCATATAATCCTTGAATGCAATAATGATTCCATACATCGGTCCATAAGAGAAAATCAAAATAATCAAAAATGCTGGTAACACAAACAAGTACAATTGCCGATTTTTCTTGATCTTCATTTTTATATCTTGTTTCTTTGTTTTAGGTACTGAAACGGTTTGTCTGATTGGCGCTGTTTCCATTCTTCCTCCTCCTTGCTTGGTGTTAGCCTTATCATGAATTGTATTCGTTTTCAAATCAATGTGTATTTTTTTCCCTATGTGTCGAAACGCGAATCCCAACTGCCCCAACGTTCGGGTGGCTGATATCCGACCATAAGAGATACGGTTCATCAGCATTTTTATAGATTGGTAACGGTTTTTTAGTAGCTAGATCAATTAGCTCGTCTTCTTCAGTTGCGCCGATCTCTGTTAAAGGAATCTGTTCGCAAACCACTGCAGCGATACTGCGAAATGCAAAATGAGCCTTGCCGTCTTTTTGATAGGTCAAATGCCATTCATTTGGCCAAGCTGTTGGTCTCGCCCGCGTTTCATAGATGCCTTCACCATATAGCGCCAACCAATTGCCGATTTCTTCTAAGCGTTGGGTCTCTTCGAATGTAAATTCGCCCTCAGGTGTTGGGCCAACACCTAAAATCAAATTTCCCCCTTTGCTGACTACATCAATCAAGGTTTCCAGCAGTTCTTGGCTGCTCTTGAAGGTATCATTCGGCACATAGCCCCAATCATTCCCAATCGGGATATTGCTTTCCCAAACTTTTTTAGGAATTTCCGCTAATGCAGGAATTTTGCGTTCCGGTGTCACATAATTTTCATGACGGCCACCCATCATCCGATCAACGATGATCAATTCCGGCTGTTTCTCACGCGCAATCTCAGCTAAACGATCCATTTGTAGGTCTTCTTTGCCTTGTCCGCACCAACCGGCATCTAACCAAAGAAAATCGACTTTTCCGTAATTGGAAGTAATCTCTGCAATCTGGCGATGCACAAACGACACATAGCGCGCCCAGATTTCTGGATGAAGGTGGGTGTCGTAGCTGGCATGACGGCCTTTGACCGTATCATCATCCAACCAGTAAAAAGGAGAATACCAGTCAGCTTTAGAATAGTAGGCTCCTGTTGCAATCCCTACTTCTCGAAATGCCGTAAACACTTCTTGCAATATATCGCGTTTAAAGGGACTTAATTTCCCACCGATTTTAAACTCTGATTCCATAGTATTGAACATCGAAAACCCGTCATGATGCTTTGTCGTGAACAAACAGTACTTAAATCCTGCATCCTTACAGATCTTGGCCCATTTGCGGGTATCCAGCTTCTTCGGCTCAAATTGATTGATCAACTGCCAATAATCCAAACGTAGTGCTTCGATAGTTTCTCGATAGGGCTGGTTTTCTCTAGCCCATTCATCTTTTTCAGATAATTGCCATGATTCAACGATCCCCGCTTCGGCATACAGCCCATAATGGAAGATCACTCCGAATTTCAAGTCTTGAAACCATTCCAGACGCTGCTTGAGCATTTCTGTTTCTGGGACCCACGCTGCTTGCTCTCTCTCCTTGGCTTCTTCAATATCGCCGCGAATTTTTGTCATGCATTTGCACTCCTTTCTTTGTTCTAAATGTAAGCGAAAAAAAGTCCATCTAACAATATGTAACTTTTTTCACTGTGTTAAACCAAGCAAGAGCGTTTGTAACATTTGTAATGAAGAAAGCTTCCTTCCATAAAAACGTGAGGAGAAATAAAGCGGGTCAAACATATTTGCTGTGTTTTTCCTGTATGAGATGTGTGGTTTTTTTCATCCATACCCACTATCCATGGATCAATGGTACGATAAGAACAATAATTAAAGCGGATACAATATGGTTATCCGTAAGAAAGTGAGGATCTTATGAAACAATCCAATGGTCTTTATCATGTTTCCTATCAAGTCGGTGAATGGCTCCTCCATTGCCTAAAATTGCAGTTTCTTTGGTTCTATTGGGTTTTGCGATACGGGATATTTTTAGGGATTTTTCCTGCCACCGCTACGATCATTCAAGCTTTTTTCGACAGTTTCCAAAAAAAGGGACGACCAGCGGCTTTGAAGTCTTGGTTCAGAACTGTCGTGAAAAAAAATTTCCGTCGCGCCAATCAATTAGGAGCCATGCAAGTGGGTTTGCTGCTTTTCTTATGGCTAGAATTGCGCATCTCTAGTACCTTTATCCAAAATAGCTTGCTTCACTTTTTTTTGCTGCTATTGTTTATCAGTGCCCTTTTGATCAGCTTGTATCTGCTGCCAGTGTATTTGCGTTATGACTTGCCCCTTCTTCACTATTTTAAACAAGCGGTAATACTGATGGTTATCAGTGTTCCCCAAACGATTGCGATGATTTTGGGAATCTTAGTAACTACAATCATTTTGACTTTTTTACCGATTTTATTAGTCATCGGCTTTGTTCCTTTTTTCCTTTTTCCCAATAGTTGGTTCTCTTTTCAAGCGATCCAACGTTCAGAATCATTGCTGATAAAAGAAACTTAAGAAGGGACGTTCGTGATGAAAGACATTTTTATCCAAAGTAATGAAAACCTTGATGATTTTTTTAGTCACATACTACCGGAACTAGCGTTGCGAGAATCACCGCAAGGGCATCCATTACAGCTGATTCAACGGCCCGGTTCTCTGAAAATTTGCCACGGTCCGCTAGAAACAATCATTTACTATCAAGAAAAAGCCCATTTGTTTCGGGCGTTGACCTTGTGGTTGCATGAGGACCGCCCTGTCTATATCCTGGAGGAACACCCTCATTTTGAAGCAATTGGACCAATGATCGATTTGTCCCGCAATGCAGTAATGACCGTTGAAAAACTGCAACGCTTTATTCTATTGACAAGCAAGATGGGGCTTAATCACCTCATGCTTTATATGGAAGACACTTATGAAATTCCAGAGTATCCTTATTTTGGTCATTTACGAGGCCGTTATACACAAGTTGAGTTAAAGAAGCTTGATAGCTATGCGCAATCTATAGGTGTAACTTTGATTCCAGCGATTCAAACATTGGCACACTTAACGAATCCCTTAAAATGGGGATTTGCTAAAAACATTCGGGACACGGAAGATATTTTACTGGTGGGAGAAGAAGAAACGTATACCTTTTTGGAAGCAGCGATCCGTTCGATCCGTTCGTGTTTTACGACGGATCAGCTACACATTGGCATGGATGAAGCTCACCAATTGGGGAAAGGAAAATATTTGGTATTGCACGGTTTAAAAGACCGTTTCTCAATTATGGCCGAACATCTGCAGCGGGTAGCTATGCTTTGTCAAAACGTGGGTTTTAAGCCGATGATGTGGAGCGATATGTTTTTTAGGATCGGTGCACCTACTGGTGATTATTACGATCCAGACGTGTGTTTTCCAACAGAATTGTTTACTGACCTTCCTGCTGTCAAAATGGTTTACTGGGATTATTACCACCATGATCATGCCTCTTATCAGCGAATGTTTGCGAAACATCGGGAATTAAAACAGCCGATCGTCTTTGCTGGAGGTATCTGGACTTGGAACGGTTTGGCGCCGAACTATGGCAAAAGTTTCGCCACCATGCGTCATGCCTTGCAAGCCGCCAAAGAAAACGATGTTCAGGAAGTCTATGCCACACTTTGGGGCGACGACGGAGCTGAAACACCGTTGATTGCTGCGCTACTAGGTTTGCAATATTTCAGTGAAGCGCAGTTTGGAAACGACCTTTCGTTAGAGAATTTAACTAAAAAATTTCAGCTCTTTCACCAATCAATAGCCAACGACTTTTTACTGCTTGATCGCTTTGATCAAACTGCAGGTGTACCAGAAAATAATCCTCACGGAGAAAACCCCAGCAAGCTGCTGCTCTGCCAAGACTTGCTGTATGGTTTGTATCATGAAAACTTAACCGATCTTTCTTTAGCATCCCACTATCAAGCATTGGCTCAAGAGTTGGCCGCTGTGAAAGCAACACGGGACACACAAACGATGTTTGCCTTTTATCAGCAGCTGGCTGATGTTTTGGCACAAAAAGCCTGCATTACCAACCAAATCACCAGTGCCTATAAAAGCAAGGATCGCAGCGGACTGCGCCAAGCAGTCGATGAGCTCAGTGTCTATAAATCCGCCTTGCAATCCCTTTATGAAGCCCATCGTCAAGTCTGGTTTGACTGGAATCGACCTTTCGGTTTTGAGAGTATCGATCTGCGCTACGGCGCCTTGCTGATGCGCTGCGACACGACACTCTGGCGGCTTACTGCCTTCTTGGACGGGGAGCTCGATACTTTGGAAGAATTAACTCAACCGTCCTTACCAATGGTGACCCCTTTCAGCGGCAGTACTTCTGTGGGTCGCAATTTATTTCATGGAATCTATAGTGCGGGGAAAATTTCTGATGTTTAAAAGAAGGAGTGAGAAATTATGAAAACATCCTTGCTGCGCCGAACCATCATCGTGAGTTTACTGGCTGTTGTTAGCCTATTCTTTCTCTATTTTCTAACAACCGATTCTTCTGCTCCAGTTCATGCCCAACCTTCAGAAAAACTGGAGATGACAGGTAATATTACAAATCAAGCAGCGGCGGAGGCTTGTTTGGCAGTGCTGAAAGAAAATTTACAAGCAGCCTCTGACCAAGACGCGACAGCTTATGCCGCCACGCTCGTGGCAGCGGCGCGAGCAGAGACGACCCAAGAATTGGCTGCTTTTTTTGCAGAAGAACAGCTGCAGCACACGCTGCTTTCTTTTGAAGTCGTTAAACAAGAGACAGAATCCATGCTGGTCGCGGCGCAACAGAAAACGATCAGCCCAAAAGATTCTTCCTACCGTGATCACATCACAGAGGCTTACCATACTTTCGTTAAGGAAGCAGATGGCTGGAAAATTCAAGAAACAGTCATGACGAATACAGAATTTCTTTAAGTGAGTGAAAAAGGAGTGATTTTTAATGAGAACGTATAGGAATTGGCCTGCCAACTACCCTGACCCAAACTGGTTTCTCCATGATCGGTTTGGCTTATTCATCCATTTCGGCCTATTCAGTATTGGCGCTCGACACGAATGGTTTATGACGACAGAAAAAATTGAACCTACCACCTATCGCGAGAACTATTTTTCTCAGTTTGATCCTGATCTTTTCAACGCGGAGGAATGGGCTCAAACCGCAAAGAAGGCCGGTTTTCAATACATGGTCTTCACGACGAAACATCATGAAGGCTTTGCCCTTTGGGACACCGCGCTCAGCGACTACAAAGTAACCAACACCCCATTCAAGCGAGACCTCTTAGCAGAACTGCTGCCGGCATTTCGCAAGGTCGGCATTAAGGTCGGACTGTATCATTCGCTGATCGATTGGTATCATCCAGATTTCACGCTCGACGGCCTGCATCCGCAACGAGAGACTATTCAATCCCGTCAAACCAATGACCAGCGGGACATGCGCCGTTATCAAGATTTTTTGGCTGGTCAAGTCACCGAACTATTGACCAATTATGGGACCATTGATTATATGTGGTTTGATTTTCCATATAGTCATAGAGATTGGGGCTGGTCAAAAGGCAAAGGTGCCGCCGATTGGGATAGCGAACGGATCGAAAAAATTTGTCGAAACCTGCAACCGAACATGCTGCTGAATGACCGTTTGGATTTGGGCCGCGGGATTACCACCCCTGAGCAATTCCAACCAGACAAACCATTAGAAGCGGATGGATTGCCTTTAATATGGGAAGCGTGCCAAACGATGTACGAAACGTGGGGCTATGATCGTGATGCTCAGCACTGGAAATCCAGTGAAATGATGACCAAAATGCTGATTGACACAGTAGCAAAAGATGGGAACTTTCTCTTAAATATCGGCCCGACTGCTCGTGGAGAAATCAACTTACCAACTCGCAGCCATTTAGAAGCCATCGGTTCATGGATGCATTATCATCAGCAAGCGATTATCGGCTGTGGTGCCAGCTCTTTTCAACCGCCTATTGACAGTCGCTACACCCAAAACGGGATTAAACTTTACTTGCACCTCTTCTCCTACCCCTACAAATCCTTGCATCTTCCGGGGCTTGCAGGATGCGTGAAGCATATCCGTTTCTTACATGATGGCTCCGAGTTGTTTTATCGAGGATTTGATCCCGAGGAAGTTCTCACTTCAACGGAAGCCATCATCAACAAAGAGGACCTTGTTCTCAGCTTACCCGTCTGCCCACCAGATGTGTTGGTACCAGTGGTCGAAATCACTTTAAGAGAAACGTAAGCGCCTATTGCACTGTGCTAAATGAATATTTTTATTGATACAAAAACACTGTCCTTACTTTCTTTACAAAAAAATGACTAGAAACTGATCGTTTCTAGTCATTTTTTATGGCTATTTTTTCAAGAACTCCCCAAATTCGCTTATACGAAAGTAGCAAACTAGTTTGTTGAACAGGTGATGAGAATATGCAAACAAGCTGTGTGTTTTCTCCTTCCTTAAAGGTACTTACCACGGGAGGGTCAAAGTTTCTTGGACAAATAAAGAACAAGATCGTCATTGTTGCAACAAGGCGCATTCATCGCACAATTCTGATTATTGAACCAAACACCAGACCCATCTGGAATATAGCCTTGTTTTACATACAGTCTCTGGGCCGATCCATAACCAGTGTGTAAACCTACCCCCAAAGTCACCACGGCAGCTATTTCTCGTGCCTTTTCTTCGGCTGCTTTTAAAAGCTGACTGCCTACCCCTTGTTTTTGATAGGATTCAAAAACATTAAAATCCGCAATTTCTGGATACAAGCCTTTAAATGGCCCGTGCTTTGCTAGAGGGACCAAAGTCAAATACCCGGCAGTTTTGTTGTTTATTTTGGCAAGCAAAACGTATCTCTCCCCCGCTTCTTGCTCATTTAAATACTCCATCAAGAGCTGCTGGCGAGAAGGCCACCCTTGCTTTAAAAACATTTGATCCATTTCAAGAATATCTTTTCTCTTCAACGGTTGAATATCTATGATCACTTATTTGCTCCATTTCTCCCCTCACTCGGAGTTACGTTCATTTTATCAAAAATACTATTGGCTGTTGTTTCACTTGTCGCTAAACTTATTCAGCATAAAGAAAGCAACAGGGATTGTTAGCGATGCGCCCTTTCACCCAATTCCTCTAACAATCAGCTGAATGTCGCTTCCCACCCATCATAAAGCTTTTGAAATGTCTCTTTTGGTCGGTTTGGCTCATTATAAACTTTTTGGCTAATGGCCGCTTGGAGCCAAAAAATCGCTTGGATCACTTCACGGCTAGTCTGAGCCTCAGGTACATCCGCCCAGACGGATAAGGCGATCGCCTGTGTTTGGGCAAGCTGTTCCTGTGCAACTTGTTGTCCATTGGCAAACGTCGTCAACTGGAATTCATTGCTGATTTTTTCGTAAGTTGGATAGGTATACCCTGCCGCTTCTCCTAAGACATAATAGAAAAAATTATCATTGTGATTGATCATGGTATAGCCCTTTTCAAAAAAGACATCCGCCGGCGCCATATTTTGGTTCCAACGGGTCCAATAGGAGATTTGGCAATTCTCCGTCAACGTTGTCTGCTCTTGGCGATTCAAGCGGTAAAAACCATCATTCCAAACCCGCACAACAAAGCCGAGACTTTCAACAAAGGCCGCCAGCTCATTGACATAATCAATAAAGACTTCGATTCCGCTGGCTTTTTCCCCATAGCGCTCGCGGGCTGCTTCGATCATTTGTGGAAAGTTTTCTAACTGGTCAAAATCAATAAACTCATCGGCTCCAATATGAAAATAGGTACTGTCTTCAAAAAGTTGCGCATATTCCCGATAAACTTCCTGAATAAAGGCTACCGCTTCTGAATCCAAAATGTTTAGTGCTCGATCATCACGCGTGCCAGCTGCTGTCGGCAATTGCCACTGAGGTTTTTGTGACAGGACTTGTCGCAAATGACCAGGAGAATCAAAATCAGGGATGATGGCAATTTCATGGTTTTGGGCATACGCAATCAATTCACGAATCTCCTGCTTGGTCAAATATTCTTCCGAAACAATTTCTGGAAATTGCTGGGATTCAATCCGAAAGCCTTCGTTTTCCGAAAAATGAAGCTGCAGATGCGTGAATTGGAAGCAAGCCATGCTGCGGATGATTGCTTTCAAATCAGCTAGCGAATAGAATTTGCGCCCGATATCGATCATCAGACAGCGTTCTTTAAGCGCTGCTAGATAGCTTTTCTGTGCTAATTGACCCGTCGCCTGATCTCGGCCATATTTGGTTAACGCGTAAAAGGCATGTTCTGGCGAGGACACACTGATTGTTTGGTTTTCAAATCGAAAATCAGCATCCAGCTGCGGATCGACCACTATTTTCGGTAACGGATCTTTCGCCGACTGCCAACCTATTTCCTCAAAAAAGACGGCTGCTCGTTGCTGAACTTCTGTCAAATCAACTTGTTTGTTCATCTCATTTTCCCTCATACTTTCAATAATTTCTCATTTTTTGGTTCATTTCACGGTATTGCCCTGGTGTCACACCCACTATTTTTCGGAACTTTCTCGTATAATTGGAAACATCATAATACCCATTGTTGCGAATAATTTCTTTGATCGGCAAATCTGTCTCAATCAGTTCCTCTTTGATTTTTTTCAGCCGTAGTTCTTGAATATATTTGGAGAAGGTTTTGCCGCTTTCTTTTTTTACAAAACGGCTGACATAAGAGACAGATACACCCACTTCTTCTGCCACCGATTCTAGCGATAGCTGAGAGGAATGGTAATTTTCTTGGATAAAACTGAAGATTTTCTCATTCATTTCCGACTCATCATCCAGCGGTTGTTTCTGCACTTTCGTGCAAATCTGCTGGGCAATCGTTAACAAGGCCGTTTGCAATTGATTCAAGCTGTTGAAATCAGCACTTTCAGAAGCGGTATGCAGTACTTCTGCCCCCACCAATTCACCGCCGACTTGTGCGATCGTATTCAACAAGTAGTAGCCATACATTTTTTGGACACGCGGCGAAGTCTGTTTACTCTCGCCTTCTTCGATCAACCGCTGGATCGTTTCACTGGCAATCTCAATATTTCCTTGATTCAAGGCTTGGATCAATTTTAATTTTTGATTGTCTGGATAATTGATTGGCAAATGATTGGTCTCTTGAGAAAGTTCCGCATAGTAGCTGATTTGCTTCCCTTGACTTCCTTGATTTTCCAGTGCCGCCAATCCTTCGATATACGATTCATTAATAGCCGTTAGTTGATCCACCGTCATCCCGACACCCATTGCGGGTGTTAGAGAGATCGCATGGGTAATTTTTTCCGCAATGGCATCCACAATTTCTTTTTGTTCTTTGCCATCAACAAACCCTATGGTCAACGCTAGCATTTCTTTGGATAAAATTTCCGTCGCATATGCCGTATAATCTGCCTCTTTGATTTCCTCGATATAATCGATCAGAAATTTTTTATCTCCTTGCTTGGCTTTGGAATCCACAGTTTTCGTATCAATGGCGATCACAAAGTAGTTTGAATTAGGAAAGCAGACATGAACTGCTTCCAAAAGCAGAGCCAATTCTTGCTCGGACCGAAAACGTCCGCTCATTAATTTGCGCAACACTTGCTCTCTGGCATGAGGTGTTTGCAGGCGGACTTCTTGATGCAGTTCTTGGTGCTCTACCAAAAATGCCGCCAAGGTATTATGGACATCATCCATCGAATGAAGGGTCATTTTTGGATCACGATGAAACTCCTGAACTAGATTTTCGATTTTGCGAATCGGCCGATAACTACGTAAACCAAGCATCACGACTGCGGTGATCCCCGTAAACAATATGGCAATAAATACTAGGACGAACTGCTCTTGTACACGGTTGACCGATGCCAGCGCTTGATTCGGATTAGCAACGGCTACCACTGAAATATTCAATTCATTATTGGCAATCGCTTGAACAAAATACGTTGATTGTTCAAACCGCATTCGTCCTGTTTGAATGCCTTTTTTCATGCGATCGGGATGATTCAAAAAGCGCGCTAACTCATCATTGGTGGTACTGGCTAATAACTGGTACTCATCATTGATAATATAGGTGTTACTGATCCCATCGTTATTGCTGAGATCAAGAATTCTCTTCAAATTGTTCTCTTTGATTTCATAGATCGCTGAGCCATAGACAGTCATCTCTTCACTTTGAATGGGAACGATATAAAAGAAGCGGGAATAACGCTGCTCCTCACCGGCGCCTTCTAATGTCAACAATGTAGGCGCTGAGGAATCCAATTGTGCGGCTAACTGTTCCTGGCCCATTTCATTTTTCGGCAGTACTTTTTTCAAAAATGTGTCAAAAGAGAATGATCCGACGGTTGAATACAAGGTTGCTGGGGACTCTTTATAATATAAATAGACTTCTTCGACTAAGTCGTTGGTGATTTTGTATGTTTGCATGGCCTCTCTTGCTTCTTTGGTCAAGTAAGGATGCTGCAAATATGTCAATGAGACAACATGATCATTGGTCATTTTTTGCGTCAGATAATTCAATTGAATAAACGTATTTTCTAAAGAATATTTCAACTGAATCAATTGGTTTCTAGCGGTCAGCATCACCTGTTCATTGATACTTTTGACAGAGGTATCATACCAAATCCATGACACGGCTAAAAAAGGCACTAAAAACACGATTAAATAAGAGCTGATGGCACGAATGATTCCCCTAAATAGTTTTTGACGATTCAGTTCCGTGTACTTTCCCATTTGCATCACCTATTCTCTGTTATTTCGAAAGCTCAAAAACGCTTTCATTTATCGGTACTTATTTAGGAGAAAAGAATGTATGATACTCTAATAAAATACGCTTTATTTCAATAAAAAACAATGCTTTTTTACAAGTCAGCTATCAGGCTTGTATATTCTTAACCAGTTATAACAAGCCCCCAACAAATTAGATTCATTGCCGAAACGACAGGCACAAATTTTGGGCACGATAACAGTACTGGGAATCTGCTCAGCAATCATAGCTAATCGTGCGTTTACATGTGGGATCAAGAAACGGCTCGCACTGATTCCACCGCCAATCAAGATGATTTCCGGATCAATCATATATTGCAGGCTATAGCAAGCTGCCGCCAGCTTATCGACAAAATCAGCTACTACTGGCAGACATCGCGGATCTTGTTCTTGAACCAGTGTATCAATACGCTGACCATTGATTGTTGGGTCTCCGATGCGTTTTGCTGTTTTCTCTACTAAGGTTCTGGTTGACCCTGCGATGCTCCAAAGTTCCCAATCCTTCCTTTCGGTCGGAAAAAGCATATAACCAAACTCTCCTGCTAGTAAGTGTTTGCCGCGAACCAGTTGATGATCGATCATCAAGCCACCGCCAACGGATGTACCTAGAACAATTGTCGCAAAGGACGCACAATTTTGAGCGTGACCCAACCACTTTTCTGCCAATAACGCACAGTTGCCATCATTTTCGGCAGCCACTGGACATTGGTATGTACTGCGCAAATGCTTAACCAGTCTTTTACCAAATCCTTCATATAAAGGTGATGTCATCCCGATTTCTTGGCTTCGTGGATCAACCAGTCCCGTTGAGCTAATAGCAATGCCATCAAATGCTGCTGCATAGAATGCATCGATCTGTCGACATATACGTTGCGTGACTGTGGAATATTCCTTGTTCATGGGAAATTGAGTCAATTGTTTACGTTCCCCCTGACTATTCACTAACCCACATTTAATAGCAGTACCGCCAATATCAATTGCTAAAATCCACATTTTGTTGACCTCACAAGGTTTTCTTTTGTCTTAGATTCAGTATACGCAACCGATGTTTTTCTCGACCATATGTATTTCTTGCAGCAATGTGTCAAATCCTTTAAAGCATTGAAAAAGCGCGAAATAGAAGATTTTTGGCATTTAAAAAGAGGACCATTAAGAAGCCAGCGATAGCTTCGTAACTTATTTTTCTAGCACTTGAAAGAGCTGATGTCCCCCTCAACTTCACAAGAATTTGCCTCATTCAAAGCAAAAAAACGACCTCATTGGATGTAGTTAACTGAGAAACTAAAAAAGGAAGCCGTTGCATCTCTTTTTCTAATGGGATAAGCGATGTGGGTAAAAACAAAAAAAGCGATCACACATAAGGCATCAGCCCATGCGTGATCGGTATTCGATTTAATCATTGATTTTTAGAAATAGATTGAAAACTTTCTAAGAACATATTGGCAAATTATTGGTAGCAAACAGAACATAAATGCGTAGTAAGAACACTTCATTTTTTTCTCTGACTTATCATTGTTCCTTTGATTCATAAAACCTTAAAAAACTTGTTTGCTCTTTCAAAACAGTTCCTGTTCCAAATAATCCACCAACGGAACCAAGTACTTTTTATCCGTCCAATCACAATCCTGTCCATTGGCTTCCATGAGCGCCTTCGTCTGTGGGTCATAGGTGTGTGGCTCTTTTTTAGCGGCCGCTTTTCTTAACATTTTCACTAAGGTTCGATCAAAAAAGGTCATTTTGCTTTCCTGCCATTGCCCTCTTCCGTAAAAAAGGGGAATGTCCTTTAGCGGACCCGTGAGATTCTGTTCTCTGAGTTTTTTCACCACATCTTCTTCAGGAGCAGAGGCTCCCGCACAAAAGATAAGTATCTCTTTGTCTTTTAGCTGGTTGCTATTCTTTTTTAAAAAGGACAGTCCAGCAATGCCGGAAGCATAGATTCCCCCACAGAAGATAATTGTGTCATAATCCATTACTTCAGCTATTTTCGCTTTCGGAGTTTCTACGCTAGAAAAACCTGTTGCTTCTTGAAGCCAGTGAACATACTTTTTGACAGCGCCGTATTTCGATTGGTAAACAATAATGCCGTTTTTCATTGGGGAACTCCTCCCTGCAGTTAGGACTGCGACTTATTTTTCTGTGGAATCTATTGCCTGTTTCAAAAACATTTCGTACGCTTTTTCCTGTTGTGCATAGATTTCATCTAGTGGAATACCGGGTGTCGTTACTGAGAAAATCGTGCCGATTCCGATGGTGTAAATCAGCATATGCAAGTGTAGCTGTTTGGCGGTTTCTATGCTAATGTTCAAATCGGCGGCAATCCTTTTTGCTACTTGAGGATTCGTTTCCAACTGATACAGCTCTTCTAATGAAGAAACATTCGCTCTTTTTTGTAAGACAAAAATTCTCAAAATATGGGGTTCTTCTTTCGCCAGTTGCACATACGCATGTCCGGTACTACGAAACAAATCACGCTTGTCAATATGGGCTGCTAAATACTCTTGTAAAAATTGCCGTGCTCTCTGTTCTACCTCGGTCCGCAGCCCCTCCATATTGGTGCAGTAACTATAAATCGGCTGGACTGAACAGCCTAACGTCTCGGCAATGTTCTTGACGATCACTTGCTCCATACCGCCTTTTCGCGCAATCTCAAAGGCAGCATCAACCACCATTTCCTTTGTTATTCGTTGTTTTGGCATCCATCATACTCCTATACCTTAGTTATATAAACAATTTATATAACTCGATTATATTCTTTTGTTCCTTCGAAGTCAATCCGTTTCGAGACACCTTTCGATCCTCTTTCTGGAAATAAGTGGGCAGTGTTTCTGTCAGACTCACCTCTCATAGTCTACTCAAATTTATACGCTATTCAGTTTATCACGATACTGGTTGTTTTATCCGCACAAAAAAGATACAGCCCACAGAAAAAGGCTGTACCGTTGATAATACGTATGGACTCTTTTACATTCGAAGTTGCTAGACTTCGGGTGTCTCCTCTGATGGTGCTTCGGGGATCGGTTCTTCGTCTTCATACAAGGAGGAAACCCGCGTATACCATTCAAATACATGGGTAATGATCACCTTGGCAGCTGCATAGACAGGAATCCCTAAAATGACCCCAACAAGGCCAAATAGTTTTCCTGAAGTCAAGAGGACTAAAAGAATCGTGACAGGATGGATCGACAATTCGTTTCCTAAAACTAACGGTGAGATCAAGCGTCCTTCAATGGTCTGCTCAATGACAAAGACGATCAGGACTTGGATCAGCAATACCGGCCCACCAACAATTCCTAAAAAGACCGCTGGAATCATGGCCAAAAAAGATCCTAAATAAGGGATCAAATTTAGAAATCCCGCTGCAATCCCCAGTGTGATGGCATAATCTAAGCCAATGATACTAAACCCGATCATAAACATCACTGCGACCGCAAACGCCACCGTCAGTTGTCCCCGAATATAGGAGGATACTTGATCGTTCATCTCTTTTAAGACGACCAGTGATGGCTGGCGCATTTTGGTTGGCAGAAATTTAACAAAATAAGGGGCTAGTTTACGGCCATCTTTCAGTAGGTAGAACAAAATAAATGGCATGGTAATGACCGCTAAAACGATCGTTGCAACGGCGCCGAAGAAACTGCCTAGATTTTGAATCGTGCTGCGGGAAAGGTTTTGGACGATATCCGTCAAAGAAGAAATCAGCTTCTCATTGGAGGCTTCGATCTGCTCTTGGACTTGTGAGAAGATTGGATCAGAGAGGATCTCATTCACCTTATTCTCGATGATCGTCAAGTAGCCTGGCAAATTATCCGCAAAACTCATGGATTGCTCTTGGATCTTAGGGATGATCACCACCACACCCCAGACGATCAGACCAACCACTAAAATAAAAAGACCAAAAATACTGTAGATTCGTTTGATTCCCTTGCGTTCTAAGTAGTCGACGGTGGGGTTCATCAAGTAATACAAGATCCCCGCCAAAATGATTGGCAATCCGACGATGGCTAAAAATTGCCAGACGGGTTCAAACAAATACGACACTTTCGTAAAGAGCAGCAAAATCAAGAGAATCAATAAAATGACCAGCAAGCTGGTCACTGCTTGATTGTTTAAAAACCATTTCCAAAACCAGGAATGCGGCTTTTTCTGCGTTTCTTTCATGACATTCTTTGCCTCCTAGTCGTACGTCACCTGCATGCCGACTTCTAGTTTCGGCAGAACAGTTGGCGTTAAATAAATCGCACTTGAAAGCTGATCTTCAGCCGGCACTTCGTCAAAGACAAAGGTCACATGTTGGATCGTTTGCAGGATTTGGTTTACGACCGTCCCTACATATTGGACTTGATAGGTCTGATCACCAAAAGTGATCTGGTCCCCTTTTGTGACGACTAACGCTTGCGAATCAGGAATCGTTTGAATGACTGAATATTCTCGCAGTGTGTCGGTCGCTTCTTCCCCAAAAAAGATGATCATTCTTTCTTGCGAATCGATCGCTTGTGGACCGATTTCTTTGATCGTCCCTTTTTTCATATGACAAACTCCCCTTTCTATCTTCTTGTTTATTATAACATAAAGAGTTTTTCTACCCGCCCAAAACCGCATTCTATGGTAGAATTAAAGAGGAATGAAACTATTAGGAGGTTTTTTTATGTTGCAAACGATTTATTTAGGTACGTACACTCGTCGCGAAAGTAAAGGGATCTATTCGATCGCTTTAGATACGGAAAAAGGAACACTGACCGATTTGACCTTATGCGCGGAAGAAAAAAGTCCGACTTATCTTGCCCGCAGTAAAAAAGAAGCAGTTTACAGCGTCACAGAAGTAGATGGCAACGGCGGCGCAGCTGCTTATACCCCAGACTTTACCTTGCTGAATACCGCAACGGAAGAAGGCGCACCACTTTGCTATGTAGCAGTTGATGAAACCCGTCAGCTTTTATATGGTGCCAACTACCATAAAGGTGAAGTGAATGTTTATAAAATTCTAGAGGATGGCAGCATCGAAGCAACGGACAGCATCTACCATGATGAACCCGTCGGTTCTCATGAAAACCAAGACAAACCTCATGTCCACTATACTGACTTAACACCAGACCAACGTTTAGCAGTTTGTGACCTTGGAACAGACCGGGTCTATACTTATGATATTTCAGAAGATGGCAAACTGACAGAAGTTGCCGTTTACGTGGCAGAAGACGGAACTGGTCCACGTCACTTGGTCTTCCATCCAAATAACCAATACGCTTACTTAGTGGGCGAATTAGACAGCTCATTGACTGTTTTACGCTACAATGAAACAGATGGCAGTTTTGAGAAAATCCAAAAGGTGCCAACGATCCCTGCGGACTTTACGGATTTCAACAGTGGCGCTGCGGTACGTATCTCGAACAATGGCCGTTTTGTTTACAGCTCAAATCGCGGCCATAATTCAATCGCTGTTTTTGAAGTAACCGATGAAGGCGCTGGCCTGACTTTTGTTCAATCAATCTCGACTGAAGGCGACTTCCCTCGCGATTTCGATTTGGACCCGACAAACGATTATCTCGTTTGTGCCAACCAAAATTCTGATAACCTAACGTTATACAAACGCGATGAAGCCACTGGCAAATTGACTGTCTTAGAAAAAGACATCTACGCACCAGAATGTGTCTGCGTCTTATTCAAAAAATAAAGTTTTGGAGGATTCCCCCATGTTTGATAAAACACCAAAGGAACTTGTGCTCAAAGATTTTTCTAATATCTACAATAAATGTCAATCAACCTTTGAACTAGTGACGAGCCGCAAATACAATGAATCATTGGTCCTATTAACGACTGCAGAAACGTATGCGATCGCTGAAAAAGCCTATATTCGCTGCGATACTGCCAAAGAGCTGCAAACAGCGGAAGTCATTGCTTTCTTTGATGCTTTTGAGATCTATTATTTTGAATTAAAACAAGTCCTTTTTCATGATGACGATGATTTTGTTTCTTTAAAAAATCGTTTAGAAAAAATGAAAGACACTTACGAAGCATTGACAGCCTCATTTCATTTGTTATGATGAAATCAAATCAAATGTGAAAAAGGTGACGTTATGAACCAAGAACAAGTGTTGGATCGTTTACGAGAAGAATTGGCCATGCCATTTTTCGAAGCAAAACTAGAAGACAAAGACTATTCCGAAGAAGACTATCAACAAGTCAAAGCGGATTTGGTAAAATACTTTGATGACTATGTACGCAATGTAGAAAATTAAGAAACAGCCTGCGATGATTCCTTCATCGCAGGCTGTTTTACTGTTATAACGTCACTAGAAAGTTTTGATTCGTCGTAGCTTCGATTTGAGGATGCTGTTTTAAATAGTCAGCAATCAGTTCCGTCATATCGACTTGAATCTCACGAACGATTTTTTCGGCAGAAAACATGGCGTAGTTGCCGCCACCTACTGCACGGTATTGGTTAATGACGATCTCTAATTCTTGATCCATCGCAATGGCTTTTTCTTCAAAGTCCAAGCGGGTGATTCGCTGACCGACGGGTTGACTAAGATCGATCGTATACTCGATGCCTTCATACATATCGTAGTTATAATATTGAGGTTTTGGCTCAATAAAAGCAGGATTGAAGACGATCTGACCGTCAACAACGGCTAAATAATCCGCCGTTTGTTCTAAAGCGGCTTTTAATTCGGCACCTGTTATTTTGACTACAGCTAACGTATTTGGGTAAATATAATTGGTGATCACATCCCGCATCGTGATAGTTGCGCCAAAGCCTTTGCCTTCATTGTTGAAAAGAGCAGTACCAGAAATTTTGGCGCCGCTGGCAGCCATCTGAACACGATTGATAAATTCAATATAAGGGTGCTCTTTCAAGCGTGCCCCCATCGGATCGGTGATTCGCATATCCCCACTGACTTTGCCTAACGGCTGATCTAGCCAGGTTTGTAATTCTTCTTCGATGGGTGCTAACAAAGCCAACGTCTCTTGATCTGGGACAGCATCTGCAACAGGGATCAACGCAGCCGTACTGTTTGTGACATGAACCCCTGTCTGATTTTTTTCAACCGTTAATTCGATGGCGCCGATAAAGCTTCCACGATAACCGGGCTGTACAACGGGGACACCATTGATTTTTGTGGCGATCTCACGGTGCTGGTGTCCTGTGAAGAACGCATCGATTCCTGAGACTTCCTGCAATAATTGATAGCCCTCATTTTCACCAGTCAATAATTCGGTCGGTTCTCCAGTGACTAAATCACGCTCGAAGCCGCCATGGTAGCTGACGACAACGATATCGGCTTTTTCTCTTAAGTAAGGCACATAGTTTTTCGCCGTCTCAACGATGCTGACAAACTGCATCCCGCGAATCGTCGCAGGCTGTTCCCAATGAGGAATATATGGCGTCACCATTCCTAAGATCGCGATCTTTACCCCTTCTTTTTCAATGATGGTGTAAGCTTGGCCAAAGAATGGTTCTCCCGCTTCATTTAAAATATTCGCTGCGAGTACTGGTGTTTGGTAGCTGGCGATCGCTTCTTGCAAATAAGGCAGACCGTAGTTGAACTCATGATTGCCTAAGACATGGACATCAACGTCCAGGTGGTTGACGACAGCGGTCAATGCGGCAACGGAGTGCTGGCTTTTGGCGATGTAATAGCTTAAGGGTGAGCCTTGGATAAAGTCGCCATTTTCGATCGTTACGACCGGTCCGGTGGCTGCTTGACGTAGCTCTTTCATTTTGGTAGCAACTTTTGCCACGCCGAATCCTTGTTCCGTGTCATCGGCAAAATTGGTTGGATAGACATAGCCATGCATATCGCTCGTTTCTAAAAACGTGATTTTCATTCAAAAGACTCCTTTTCCCCTCAATAGACCAAAAGGGCATGCGCATAAGTCGAAAACCCTCGAAAGCCAGCATTTTCTGCTTCCTTGTGTCTTCAAACCTTATGGCACAAACCCTTTTGTCTTTCATTCTCAGGTGTTTCCCTGATTATACCTTATTTTGACGAAGAAATTCAGAATTATTGGTTCCAAGCATCTTCTAATTGTGGTTTCGCGTTTTCAATCAATTGATCGACATCTTGATCTGTATTAGACAAAATGTTTTCCATGATTGAACGCATTTCATTGTAAGCAGGATCAGCATTTTCAATCACTGGGATCGAGAACAATTCTTTGGTTGCATCTTCTAATTTGGCAGCGACTTTTGTTTCAGGATTGTTTTTGTATTCATCGCTTTCCAAAACAGATTCAACAACTGGCATGTAGCCGGTATCGATCGCCCATGTTTTTTGCGCTTCTGGCGAAGTTAAGTACTTCATGTATTCAAAAGCAGCGGTGCGTTGCTCTGGTGTTGCGCTGTTGAACATATACAAGTCAGTTCCTTGTTGCAAGTTGATTGGTTCTGGACGAGCTGCTACGTCATATTCAAATTTGCCTTCGGTATCTTTTTTAACAAAGCCTTCCCCTGCGATTGAGCCGACATACATTGCGATTTGCTCGTTGGCAAATGGACCAGACAAGTATTTGTCAGAACCAGCGATTCGGAAGTAGCCGTCTTTAACACCATCTAGGTAGTAGTTGATGACTTCTTTTGATTCATCGCTGTCTAATTGCAAGTCTTTGTCAAAATCAACGCCTTGATTTTTCATTGCGATGGCATAGTAGTTGTTTAATGAGTCAAAACCAGCACCTACGACTTCACCGTTTGATTTTTCATAGATTTCTTGAGAAGCTTCTTTTAATTCTTCCAGGTTTGTTGGTACGTCAATACCATACTCGTCTAACATGTCTGCATTGTAAAACAGCATTTCTGTAGATTTGTTGAAAGGAATCCCGTATTGCACGCCGTCGATTTGTGCACCATCTAAAAGGGCACTGCGGATTTCTTCTTGGTCACCCCAACCGATAGTATCATCGTTGATGTATTCGCCAAGGTCAACTAGCATGTCATCTTGGGCAGCATTCCATAACCAACCAGGATATGCTTGGGTGATAGTTGGCAGATCTTTTGGTGAAGGCAAGGTTGAATTCACCTTTGCTTGCAGATCAGGATAGCTTGATTGGTTTTGCAATTCGATCTTGATGTTTGGATTTTCGTCCATGAATTGCTCGGTCAATTTCGTCAATGATTCTTCTTGCGCACCATTCATTGCATGCCAAAAGGTGACAGTCGTATCTTCGCTTAGTTCTGTAACGATTTCATCACTTTCGGTAGAACCAGATGAATCGTTGTTGTTTCCACAAGCCCCTAATACCAATGTCGCGGCTGCAGCTGCTGCAAATGCAAGTTTCTTTGTTTTCATTTTTTCCTCTCCTCTATCACTCTAAAATAATTTTTTCACCGCGTTGCGGCAATATTCTTTCACCATACGGATTCACCAGATTTTCTGGTTTCAGCGTATGGATTGGAACCAATCGTTGGGGCTCGATCCATGCAATGATCTGATCTAAATCAGCTGGTTTCGCATGTCCCGAGTTTGGCAAACGGACAAATTCGATCTCCAGTGCTGCCAATTGATCCAAAAAGACTTGATAAGCTGGATCAAAATCGCCTAACGGCTGCGCATCACTGTGAATATACAAACCACCCGTCTGCAAGTTTTCAAAATGCGCGACTGCTTGCCAAAGGTACTGGCTCGTGTCGGCACATAATGCCTGATAAGAAATGGCGAAGGCTGGATCGAGAGTCGCTGGTACTTGATCATCGATCGTATAGAACGGTACATCTTTATTGAAAATTTCTTTCAACAAAGCAGCTTGCGTCGCCTCTAAAACAACCGTCCGCGGCGCGGCTTCAACAAGCGCCATAAAGCGCTCGACATTGGCTGGATAGCCATTGAAGGTAATTTGTCGTTGGGGATTTTCTTTGACCAAACGCACGAAGGTCTCGATCAATTCTGTTTCACTTTCCACTGTGATCGCTTTGGGGTCCGGTTCTCTTTCTGGAAAGCTGATGCTGACCCCTTCCATCATCAATAAATCCGTGTGTTTGGCTAACCGACAGAATTCTTTGGTACGCTCTGGATGATAGCCATGCAAACGCAAATCACCGGTATAAGCGATAAAATGATCTGGCGTGCGAATCAACAAAGCTGCCGCACCGTACGCATCATGATCGACTGGAATGATCTCGACTTCGATTTCCCCGACCCGAATCACATCATGGGGTTCTAAGCCGATCAATTCACGGACAAAGCTTTTTTCTTCATGAGGAACGGGCAGCAAGAAGTCCCCTTTTTGATTCAACACTTCGAGGATCGCTTTGGTTTCCTTCAAGGTGTACATAGGAATATTTGGGTCTAAAAAGTTGATCATCTTGGAATGATCCAGATGGGCGTGGGAAAGAAAAACTGCTGTTTCTTGGTATTCTTTCATTTCGCTTCCTTGGTACGTGTAATCTAAGCGTGGATCGTAGACATTTTTCAGTTCTGGTATCCAGCGATGCGCAACTAACGTTTGTAATTCTTCATCTGGTAAGGGTGTTTCTGGATGATACTCCGAACCGAAGTCAAAAAAGATATGGGCATCTTTGTACGCAACTTCGATGACGGTCCCTCCAATCGTTAAGATCCCGCTATGAAAGGTAATCGTCGTTTTATCCTTTGATGCCATCTTTAGCCACTCCTTTGATAATTTCTTTTCTAAAGATCAAGTAAATGATCAGAATTGGAATGACGGTCAAGGTCGCTGCCGCCATTTGTAAATGAACGTCACTGCCGCTTTCTGTGGTAAAGGCAGCCAACCCATTATTTAAGAGGCGGTATTTTTTCTCATTGGTCACTAACAACGGCCATAAGAAGGAATTCCAGCTAGAGATGAATGTCAGAATTCCGACTGTCACTAAGGCTGGTTTTGACATGGGGATCAAAATCCGGCGGATATAAGCTAGGTCGCTGGCACCGTCAATTTTGGCTGCCTTATAAAAGGTATTAGAAATACTTTGTAAATAACCATTTAAATAATAGATGTAAAAAATACTGGTCAAAAAGGGAATGATCAAGGCACTATACGTATTCAATAAGCCCATTCGCGCAATCGTATTGTAATTGGTGAAAATGATCGATTCATAAGGAACCATCAATAACGAGATCATCAAGCCAATCACGAGACGTTTGTATTTGAATTCAAGACTTGTTAATGCAAAGGCAGCTAGAATCGCCGTGATCAGCGTCGCGATAGTCGTCACCGCAGAAACGAAGACCGTATTAAAGAAGTAGCGTAAAAAAGGTGCTCGGGTAAAGACTTCCCCGTAGTTGCTCCACTGGAAAGACTCCGGCATGATCGTTGGGGGAATACTGGTTGCTTCACTGTAGGTCATTAGCCCAGCCAAGATCATATAGACAAAGGGAAACAGCGTGATTACTGCTAAAATTGCTAAAAACAACATCGAAACAATCGTCACAATTTTTTTCATTCGTTTATTCGCCCACTTTCTTCAAAAGTTTATTTTGGATAAAGGTGACGAGCAAAATAATGATGAACAAGATCACGGTTGCCGCCATTGCAATCCCCGGACGTCCGGCAATATGGAATTTGTCATAAATATAAAAGACTGCTGTCGTTGCACTACGAGCGATCCCTGGCTGGCCGCCAAACAAAGCATATACTTGAGTATAAACTTTAAAGGCACTGATCAGATTGACCGTCAACAAGAAAGCAAAGGTCGGGATCAACTGCGGAAAGGTGATTTTCCGAAAAATTTCGCCATCGGTAGCGCCAAACATTTTTGCGATTTTATAGTGTTCTTTGTCGATGTTGCGCATTCCTGCCAACAAGATAATAATGTTGAAGGCGAGGCTCGTCCAAACGCCGAAGATGATCAAAGTCGTCATACTCATGTTGACGTTATCTAGCCAATTGACTGGCGCAATGCCGACAAGACCTAGCAGATAATTAATGATCCCGTAAGAGCCATTGAAAAAGTAACGAAACACGATCCCGATCGCAATCGTACTTGTGACATAGGGCATAAAGAAGATCGTTTCAAAAAAACTTTTGTATTTGACTTTTTCAAAAATGATCCAAGCAATCGCTAATGAGAGAATCAGCGAGATCGGCACGACCGCAAAAGCAAACAGCGCTGTGTTTTGCAGTGCTCGAAAGAATACGGGGTCCGTTAAAACCCTTTGATAGTTCTCAAGCCCAGCATACTGTTGGTTAATCAAGGTTCCTTTTTGGAAACTCATGATGAAGGAACGAAACAGCGGATACACACTGAATAAGAAAATAATGACCAATGAAGGCAGTAAAAACAGCCACGCCTTTGGTTGATTCTCAGGGTTATAATTTTTTTTGAACATTAGTAGACCCGCTCTCCTTTTTCATCAAAGATAAAGGCTTTTTTGTAATGAAAATCAAATGACACTTGCGCGCCTTCTTCAATGATCTCTTCAATACTAACGATCGATTTCATATGTTTTTCAGCCAGATCAAAGTTCAAGATTCGTTCTCGTCCGATCAGCTCTACACTCTTGATTTCTGTTTGGAACAACCCTGCTTGTAAAGTGGTCAGCACATCTTCTGGACGAATACCTAACGTATATTGGCCGTCTGTCAATGGTTTTTTGAAGCGAATGTCGGTAAAGCGGTCAACCGGGATCGTAAACGCTGGATGGATCATTTGTCCCTCTTTGACTTCTACTGGCAAGATGTTGATGATTGGATTACCAATAAATTTCGCTACGAAAAGATTGTTTGGTTCTAAGTAAAGGTTTTGCGGATCATCATTTTGCTGAATGATCCCTTCGTTCATCAAAATGATCTTATCACTGATAGAAAGAGCTTCTTCCTGGTCATGAGTCACGAAGATCGTGGTGATACCTACTTCTTTGACTAACCGACGGATCTCTTCACGGATCTTCAAGCGCAAACGGGCATCTAGGTTACTCAATGGTTCATCCAGCAGTAAGACTTCTGGACTTTGTACCAAAGCACGAGTGATAGCGACCCGTTGCTGCTGTCCACCGGAAAGGGTTCCAGGTTTTTTCTGACTTAATTCTTCAATATTGGTCAGTTTCATGAACTTCTCAGCAATTTTTTGTGCTTCATTTTTCTTGATTTTTTTCTCTCCGACTGTCAAGGGAAACATGACATTTTCTAACACAGTCATATGGGGATAAAGGGCATAATTCTGAAAAACAAACCCGATATTGCGGTCTTTCGGCTCCGTCTTAACAACGGAAGTACCATTAAAGCGGATATCTCCATCGGTGGGACTTAACAACCCCGCGATCAAATTCAATATCGTCGATTTCCCGCAACCACTAGGTCCCAACAAACAAACCAAATCGCCTTTTTCTATTGTAAAATCTACTGCTTTCAAGGCTTCAAACTTATTATCGAAAACCTTCTTCAACCCGACTACTTCTATCAAAACTGCCCCTCCATTTTCTCTTTTTCCTCCGAATAGTTGACTGGCATTTCAAGTCACAAAAAAAACGAACTCTTGATGTTTCGGTCAAACGCTCAAAGAAATTCGATTTTAATCATAACAAACGAATGTTTTTATTCGATACTATTATTGTAAATGTTTTGTAAAAATCATTGGGAATTATGAAAGAATTTTTAATTATTTTGCCTAATAATGAGAAAACGATGAGTGTCTCAAAGAGGATTATCCCCACTAAACACGAACATTTCGTCATTTTTCGAAAATTTTCATGAAAAAATGAATGAATTTTATCAAATATATGCAGCTGTGTATAATAACACTATTTTTACACTTCTTTTTTATCAAAAGCATCCTTAGTATTTATTTACTAAACCTGCCAGTAAATTCCCGTTTAAAATAACAAAAAAAGAACGATTTATTTAAGAAAACAATCGTCCTTTTTTTCCTTTATTCATTCTTTTTCATCGATCGTCAACGTCAGCAATTTCGTTGAGACTTGCTCAAGAAAATAACGGTCGTGTTCAATGATCAGCATAGAAGGCTCCACCAAATGGATCACTTCCTCTAATTGCTTCTGATTGAAGACGTCCAAATAATTCAGCGGTTCATCCCAGATAAACAATTCCGCTGGTGTTGCTAATGATTTGGCTAGCTCCACGCGTTTACGTTGCCCCATACTCATTTGCTGGATCGGGGTTTGAAAGACAGTTCTTTCCAAGCCAAGTTTTTTTAAATTATTTAGCAGATCTTGATAATTCAAGCCATGCTCTTGGGCAAACTCTGTCAGCATCCCACGGTTGTCCTCATAATTTTGCCGGACGTAACTAATAGTGATCCCGTGGGCTGTTTTGATTGTCCCTGTCTGCTGTCCATCGAAAGTACCTAAAATACTCGCAATCAAACTGGACTTGCCAGATCCGTTGGCCCCTTGAATCCCCAAGCGCTCTTTTTGACGGATCGCAAACGTCAGCGGTTTAAACAAAGGCTGCTCATAGCCGAGCTGAAAATGCTCTGCTTCCAGCAACACGTCATGATGGCTAACCAGTGGGGTCATTTTCAGCGGATCGATCCACTCAATGTCTTTTAACAACGCAGACTTGTCTTGAATTTGATCTTCCATCCGTTTAACGATCGCTTTCGAGCGCTTCATGGTCCGTGCCGCTCGGGCACCGATCGCCCCCGTATCATAGATTGCCCCGCTGCCTTTTTTGGTCGGCGACCCTAATTTGTCCCGTTCACGCCCCCTAGACCACTCCGCTTTTTCGGCTGCTGTCTGCTTCAAACGCCCGATTTCTTTTTTCAACTTGCTGTTTTGTTCTTGCTCATAGGCATCTTTTTGCTGCTTTTGCAGCTCATAGACTGAATAATTCCCTTTGTACAACACCAAGCGGCTTTTTTCGATCGCCAATACATGATCGACGACTTCATCGACAAACTGTCGATCATGGCTCACAACGATAAACCCGGTTTTTTGCTGCAAATAGCGGGCAACATGTTGGCGAGCGGTCACATCCAAATGGTTGGTCGGTTCATCGATCAAAGGAAAATTCTCTTCATCAACGAACAACCGCGCCAATAGGACTTTCGTCTGCTCGCCGCCAGATAAAGTCGCAAAGGGACGCCAAAGCACTTCTGGATCAAGTTGCAGCAGGTTCAATTCCCGCTCCAAACGCCACTGCTCAAATTCGCCAGATTCCTGTAAAACAAAAAGCGTCAATTGCTGATCATCAGCGACGGTTAAGGGAAAATAAACGAATTGTTGCTCATGGGTGATCGAGCCGCTATAAGGCAATTCATTGAGCAGCAGACGCAGCAAGGTCGTTTTGCCGCGACCATTTCTACCAATCAACCCTAATTTCCATTGTGTATCAAGGTTCAAGTTGGCATCCTCAAAAAGCAACCGTTCTTGGCTATCAAAGCCAAAAGTTAAATGATTAATACTGATATTCGACATAAATATACCTCGTCTCTATTCACGGAATAGAGTAGACCTAAAGCTATTTTCAGAATCAGTTTTTAGAGGTACACAAAAAGATCCCCCATTGAAAAAGTCAACCAATCCTGAAAATCTGCAGACTATCCCCTTGGAGGAACAGTTTCATGCAGCTTTCAACAAATTGGTTAATTTTTCAATGGAGGATCCCTCATTTCGTTTAATAGTGCCCTAAGTATAGCATTGATCGACAAAAAAGCGCAAGTTCGGTACCCACTGCTGCTTTATCTTTCTATTTTATTCACAAACTAAACCCGTTATCGCTGGAAACGTCTCATTAAAAAACACTTGAAAAACAAAAAAACCATCAGGTTGGTTAGTCCTGATGGCAAAAGGAGTAAAATGAAAAATAAAAAGGTTGTTGGTTGTGAATTCATTATACCTCCGATAAAAAAACTTTACATGTGAAAAACATAACAGTTAAATTAAATAACTCTTGTTTAACTTGAATGTTTATCATTTTTTTAACAATAAAGCGGTCATCCGTTGGATAGCAAAAGAAATTTCATCCGTTGCTTCATCTTGCTTAGCTTCTGCCGCATCAAAGGCTTCTTGGTCGATTTTGTTATCCAGACTCAAAATCATCTCATCACAGCCGGCAACATATTTCATATACGCCCGCTCGAATTTTTTATGGATCCCCATCACATTTGCTGGTGGGCGCAATTTGCTGATTTTTTCTAGCATCAAGCGGTATTTGTCCGTGCCTTCTTTAAAAATTCTGGTAATCTCAGCTAGCCGCTCAGGTGTTACCTCGGCTTCCTTCTTCTCGTCAATCGCTTTGCGGATCTCTTCATAATTGGGATTCATTTTCTCCCCGATCGCTTCTGTTTCTTTGACAAGATCGTTGATTGTTTGTACATAAAAACCTAAGTTTGGTCGCACAGTGGGTCCCCTACTTTCTTTGTTATTATCTCCTATTTTACCGTTTCTTACTGCAAATGAAAAGGTCAAGAAACAGACACAGGGTTTATCGAAAATAAGCCAGCAAAAAAGGCCTGCTGCCCATGGAGAAGGACAGCAGACCATTGATTGTTTTTTCGTTTATTTTGGCTTATTTGCGTCCCATTGCTCGTTGGATCGCTTTGACAATCTCAACGACTGGAATAATCGCAAAGGAGGCGCCTAAAACGATGCCCCATTGATACAAGTCAAGATGTGCAACACGGAAGATATCATTTAATCCTGGCACGATGAAGATCACCAGCATCAACGCAAAGGACAACAGGATCGCCCAGTTGAAGGCTTTGTTTCTAAATGCCCCTACTTTAAAGAGCGACTGATGGATCGATTTGACGTTGAAGGCATGGAACAACTGCATCAATCCTAACGTGGCAAAAGCCATCGTTAAGGCATCGGCATGGATCGCATCGTACGTATTGTGAACGGGCCATTGGATCGCTGACCAATAAACGAACAGCACGGTTGCCGCTTCTAAGATCCCTTGGTAGATGATACTGCTCATCACACCACCAGAAAAGAAGTTGGAACTGCGTCCCCGCGGTGCATGTTTCATTAAATCTTTTTCAGCAGGCTCCATTCCTAAGGCAATTGCTGGGAAGGTATCCGTTACTAGATTGATCCAAAGCAAGTGGATCGGCAATAGCGAGTCCCAACCCCACAAGGTTGCTAAGAACAAGGTCAAAACTTCCCCTAGGTTAGCGGCTAGCAAGTATTGAATCGCTTTTTGAATATTGGAGAAGACTTTTCGTCCTTCTTCCACTGCTACGACGATCGTAGCAAAGTTGTCATCGGCTAGGACCATATCAGAAGCACCTTTAGAAACTTCGGTACCTGTGATCCCCATGCCGACACCAATATCGGCTTGCTTCAGTGATGGTGCATCGTTGACCCCGTCACCGGTCATAGCAACGACTTTGCCTTCTTGTTGCCAAGCTTTGACGATGCGGACTTTATGTTCCGGTGATACCCGCGCATAAACTGAATAGTGGGCTACTTTTTGAGCGAACTCTTCATCGCTCATTTTATTGAGTTCAGCACCAGTCAAGACGGCATCATCATCGCCCGGTTTGATAATCCCTAAACGTCCCGCAATGGCTTCAGCTGTATCGCGGTGGTCTCCGGTGATCATGATTGGACGAATTCCAGCTTCTTTGGCTAAACGTACCGCATCGGCTGCTTCTGCCCGTTCTGGATCGATCATTCCGACTAAGCCAGCAAAGACGAGGTCATTTTCGACAATTTCTGATTCTAAGTTTTCTGGTACTTGGTCTACGTATTTGTAGGCCATCCCCAATACCCGTAACGCTTGTTTTGCCAGATCGGTATTGTTAAATAAGATTTTTTCTTTTTCCTCATCGGTCATTGGCAGCTCTTGGCCATCCAATAGCACTTTTGAGGTTCTGCCTAACAAGACATCCGGTGCACCTTTGACAGCAACTAAATAGCGGCCGTCTTCTTGTTGGTGGATCGTACTCATTAGTTTTCGGTCAGAATCAAATGGCAGATCCGCTATCCGTGGTTCTTGATTGACTAAATCTCGAACATGGAATCCTTGATCCATCCCAAATTGTACCAAGGCAGTTTCGGTCGGATCACCGATCAAGTTGCCTTCTTCACCAAATTTTGTATCATTGGCAAAGTTCATGACTTTTAATGCCATGTTGTCTAACGGAATATCTTCTGAAGCAGCATGTTGTTTGTTGTTGACATACAATTTTTCCACGGTCATTTGATTCAACGTCAAAGTACCGGTTTTATCAGAAGCGATAATGTCCGTTGCCCCAAGGGTTTCAACCGCAGGCAATTTACGGATCACTGCATTTCGTTTCGCCATGACTTGCGTACCTAAGGCTAAGATAATCGTTACGATCGCTGGCAGCCCTTCTGGGATCGCCGCTACTGCTAATGAGATCGAAGTCAATAGCATGTCGACCCATGACGTATTGTTAAAGATCGTTCCAACAAAGAACATGATCACTGCAATGATAATGATGGCGATCGTCAAGAATTTTCCTAGTTCATTTAAGTTACGCTTCAATGGTGTTTCGGTTTCTTGGGCGCTAGCCAGCATGCCAGCGATTTTCCCAACTTCGGTTCCCATTCCTGTATTGACCACGACCCCTTTTCCACGGCCATAGGTCACATTACTGTTTGAATAGGCCATATTGACGCGATCGCCGATCCCCACATCAGTCCCTTCGATGACAGTCAATTCTTTTTCGACTGGTACGGATTCACCGGTCAAAGCGGCTTCTTCAATTTTTAACGAACTTGCTTCTAAGAGGCGTAAATCCGCCGGTACGACATCGCCAGCTTCTAATAGGACAATATCCCCCGGAACCAATTCATCACTCTTAATCGTGACGGTATGACCATTACGCAAGACATTGGCATTTGGGGTGGACATTTCCCTTAGCGCTTCGATCGCCTGCTCTGCCTTTGCCTCTTGAACAACACCCATGATCGCGTTGATAATGACAACTGCTAAAATAATAATTGAGTCCACGACTTCATGGGAAACGACTGCTGAGATAATCGCCGCCGCTAGCAAAACGATGATCATCAAATCTTTGAATTGCTCAAAGAATTTTTGTGCCATCGATTTCTTTTTGCCTTCTTCTAATTCGTTGGGACCATACTCAGATAAGCGTTTTTGTGCTTCATCGTTCGTTAATCCATTGGCATCTGTTTGCATTTCTTCCAGAACATGCTGCGCTTCTTGCGCATAAAACGCCTGCGAAAGCTGTTCCTTTTTGTTTTCTTCTGACATGTTTCTCCTCCTTTTATAGTTACTCTTCCTTTATTGTACATGATATGAAAAAAAATAGACTTATGTATGCACTGTCTAAGCATACATAAGTCTCACTGTTTAAGACAGCACCAGAAATTTCTTTCAGGATGGTGATACTGCCGCAGATAAAATCCGCCAATTACTCCCTCATGTTCATATCAATAACCTACATTATACAAAAACTTTTCGGGTCTGGCAATTTTATTTTCGCTGAAATTCAACAAAGGATTTCTCCTAAAAATCAAGCGATGATCGAGCCGTTTGGCATGCCTTTTGGTGCCTCCACGATTTGCAGACGACCATCATTGTCTTCTGCCGAAAGGATCATTCCTTGGCTGACTTGCCCCCGCATTTTCCGTGGTTTTAAGTTGGCAACGATCACGACTTTTTTGCCGATCAAATCTTGTGGTTCTGGATAAAATTCAGCGATCCCCGATAAAATTTGACGATCTTGATCATCCCCAGCAGCTAAGCGGAATTGCAGCAGCTTGTCGGCGCCTTTGACTTTTTGACAGTCAACGACTTCTGCCACTTTTAATTCGATCTTATCGAAGTCTTCGTATTTGATTTCGGCTTTCTCTGATTGCAGTGTGGTTTCTTCTGGATCCCATTTCACCGTTTCTTCTGGACTTTGCGTCCCTTCAGCCATTTTCTTTTGGATATAAGCTACTTCTGTTTCAAGTTCCAAACGAGGGAAAATCGGTGTGCCTTTGGCAACGACTTTCGTACCACTTGGAAATTCACCGAAGCGCAAATCTTTCAGATCCATGGCAACAGAAGCTAACCCTAGTTGTTGGAAAATATTGGCTGGTGTTTCTGTCATCACCGGTTGTAATAAGATCGCGACGATGCGTAAGCTTTCCGCTAAATGAACCATCACACTATTTAATTCTGCGCGCTTTTCTTCTTCTTTGGCTAACACCCATGGTTGGGTTTCGTCAATGTATTTGTTGGCGCGAGAAATCAATGTCCAAACTTCGGATAATGCCGTACTGAATTCCATTTTGTCCATGGCTTCATGGTAACGACCGACCACATTGGCCGCAGTCGTTGACAACTCGCTATCAAAAGGTGTCACTTTTGAGGCATAGTCCGGCACTAAACCATCACAATATTTATTGATCATGGCGATCGTCCGATTCAGCAAGTTTCCTAAGTCATTGGCTAGATCGTAGTTCAAACGAGAAACGAAATCTTCTGGTGTAAACACACCATCGCTCCCAAAAGGAACCGCCCGTAATAGATAGTAACGCAACGCATCTAAGCTATAGCGTTCCACTAACATTTCTGGATAAACGACATTGCCTTTTGATTTCGACATCTTGCCGTCTTTCATCATCAACCAGCCATGGCCAAAGATTTTTTTCGGTAATGGCAAGTCTAAGGCCATCAGCATGATTGGCCAATAGATCGTATGGAAACGCACGATTTCTTTCCCAACCATATGCACGTCAGCTGGCCAGTATTTTTGGAACAAGGAATCGTCGTCTGAGCCATAGCCTAATGCCGTAATATAGTTGGATAACGCATCGATCCACACATATACCACGTGTTCAGGACTAGCAGTGACTGGGATGCCCCATTTAAAGGTCGTTCTGGAAACAGCCAAGTCTTCTAAGCCGGGTTTGATAAAATTATTCAGCATTTCATTTTTACGTGATTCTGGTTGAATGAACTCTGGGTGTTCATCATAGTATTCAACCAAACGATCGGCATATTTGCTCATGCGGAAGAAATAAGAAGATTCCTTCACCAATTCTACCTCATGACCACTTGGCGCTTTACCGCCGATGACTTTGCCCTCTTCATCGCGGTAAACTTCTGCTAGTTGCGTTTCGGTAAAGTATTCTTCATCAGAAACGGAATACCAGCCTTCGTATTCCCCAAGATAGATATCGCCTTGATCAAGCAATTGCTGGAAGATTTTTTGAACGGCTGTTTTATGGTAGTCATCCGTTGTACGGATAAATTTGTCATAACTGATGTCTAGTGTGTTCCATAATTTCTTGACGTCAGCTGCCATTTTGTCGACATATTCTTGCGGATCTACGCCAAGTTCTTCTGCTTTTTTCTCGATTTTTTGACCGTGCTCATCGACACCCGTCAAATAAAAGACATCAAAGCCCATCAATCGTTTGTATCGTGCTACCGCATCACAAGCGATCGTCGTGTAAGAATTCCCGATATGCAGCTTGCCGCTTGGATAATAAATTGGCGTCGTAATATAGAATGTTTCTTTTTCAGCCATGGACGCAAGTCCTCCTTTTCACTAGTAAAGTGTATACTTAGGTAGTATACAGTTCGCAACCCAAAAATGCTATAAATTTAATCAAAAAAGCGGACAACCTAAGACCTTTCTTCATGCTCTAAAAGAAGCAAAGGGATCGTTTTGGTCCTTAAAACGCAGCAAATAAACCAGCAGATTTGAGTATTTCTTTTCTACTAATTATCATAGCGCAGATAGCCGTTCACTTCAATGTTCTAGGGGAAGAATCTTGCTTGGATACAAAGGGTGCTAGTGAGGGAGTTGCTTATTTTTTCTGATCGTTTTATACCTTCCATGCGGCAACTAGCGATTATTCGATCATAAATTCTATCATCAGCGTTTGCGGTCCCTCTTCTTCAATCGTCACTTCTTTGATCAAGCGATAGGTTCCTTTCGGCAAGGTGCCAAAATGTTCCAACCAATTTATTACTAACGTTGTTTGACTATGGGCAGAGGCATAAATACCGATGTCTTGAAAAACCACGTCTTCTTTAAAAAGGAGTTCTCGCCATTCATTTCCCTTGAGAATATCCACTACAAAGTAGTTGTCATAGATCACCCTCTGATCGGAATGATTGTTTAGTTTGAAGCGTCCAGATGTTGCTGTGCTGGTCTCCACTTCTAAACGAAGGGTTGCTTGTTGAGTTAATGGGGGTCCCATAAACGTATCGTCGGGGATTCGATTGACACTTTGCCCAACCATCAAATCCGTCGGCTGCTCTTGCAGGTGACTGAAACGGGTACAGCCGCTAATAATCAACAACATCAACAAAAAAGCAAGAAACTTGATCGCTTTCACCTCTTTTTCCCCCTCTCAAAAGAATTCTCTGCGGCTCGCCTTCTTTCTTCCAGTATACCTATTTTCGTGCCTTTTCAGCAGCATTTCTAGTCATTTATTGCTTTTTTTTTTGAGAAAAAGGGTCTGAAGAAGCTTCTTGCAGGCGGTCTTTGATTAACAGGTACTTCTTTTGCTATAATGAGGAAGACTTCACTTATAGAAAGGAACGCTATGACCCGAAAAAACAAACAGCATTTTTTGCTTTTAATCGTGCTTTCTGTGGGGCACTTGCTCTTTTCAACCACAGGTTACCCCTTTTTGTTTGCTTACTTCAACAGCCATGATTACGCGGCGCTTTTTGCGACAGCGCTGGCAATCCTACGGGTAGCTTTTCAGCTCTGGATCGCTCTTTGGGGTTATTCAGCGCTCAAAGAACACCCTCGGTCTTCTTGGCTTTATCTCGCATTGTTTTTCATTAATTTGATCGTTCCTTATTTTTTCCGTTAAGGAAAACCATCGCGCTCAGTTACTTACTTTATCTAAGGCAGGAGAAACCAATGAAAGAATTTACCTCAAAATCAGCTGAAAAGCACTACTATGAAAAAGAAGCTTCTGAAGCAGACTTTCTTACGTGGTATCAGGCACAAGATCAGCCAAAATACGAGAAACCCTCCGTAACCGTCGATATGGTGTTGATGTGTTACAACAAAGAAGAAGAACAACTCAAAATTGCGCTGATCCAAAGAAAAGGGCATCCTTTCCGTAATTCTTGGGCATTGCCAGGGGGCTTCGTCAATCCCAATGAATCGACAGGCCAAAGTGTGATCCGTGAGACCCAAGAAGAGATTGGGGTCACCATCTCCAAACAAAACATCGAACAGCTGCATACCTTCAGCACCCCTGGTCGTGATCCACGTGGGTGGGTCATCACCGTCAGCTATTTGGCATTTATTGGTGAAGAGCCCTTGAGTGCTGGGGACGATGCGAATCAAGTGCGCTGGTTCTCTCTGGAAAGAAAAGCCAATCAAATCTATTTGACCAGCGGCGAGATCGAGATCATTCTTGACCTAGTGACTGGCGCCTCTGTTGGAAAAGATACGTTGGCTTTTGACCACAGCGCGATCATCCTCAAAGCTTTCAAACGGGTTGCCAACAAGATGGAACACGAGCCACAAGTGCTGCTCGTGTTAGGCAAAGACTTTACGATCACGGAAGCCCGTAAAGTATTCGCCAAGTTTTTAGGGATCGATTTTAAAATGATCGATCATTCCAACTTCAAAAAATCCATGCTCCAATATTTTACGGAAGTTGGCGAAAAGCCCGTCGGCATCGGGCGTCCCTCAAAGATCTATCGCTTAAATGACGCATTTTTAGGTGACAAAATGTAAAAAAATACAACCCCCTGTCAGACCGTAGTTTGGCAGGGGGTTGCTGGTTAATCATAATTAGTGAACGTGGTTCCTAGAAACAAAAATCAGAAAGATTTTTTTTATACCCTAGGCGATCCCTGGCGTTCCTTCCAGTTCAAGCGGCTCAGCTGCTCATTTCGCCTGAGAGCCGTTCTAGCTTCTGTTGGTCCTGCGTATCCAACGTGACAAAACGCAGTTCTTTGCCGTACCACTGCGCTTTGTACTGGATTTTGCGAACGAATTGATGCCAATCACTGATGCTGTAATGACCAGCTTTTAAAACCGTATCTTCTGCGATTTGTTCCAAATAGATCGTATCGTACTGTTTTACGAGCTGGTAGCTGACTTGATCGATGAATTCCCGCTTTTGACAGCAGTGAAAACGATAAAGGCGAGCGACCTTTCCTTTTAGCTTCTGATAATTTCGCGCCTGGGTCAAAAGGATTTTCTTCCGTTTGACCGCCGTAGCTTTCACCTGAAGTTTGCGTTCTGCTCGTGTCAGCTTTTGCTTCGTTTGGATGGCATGCTCACAGGTGATGGGTATCGGCTGGTTGGCTTTGACCAACTGCTGCGGATCATAAACAACAGCGACAGAGGCTTGCTGTTTCGGGAGTGGCGTGATCTCTTCCAAACAAAGGATCGAGATGTAAAACTCTTCGTTGTTTTTTGCTGAGATCGTTGCCGATTTGATCTTGCCTTTGATCTCCCGATGCTTTTTTACGGGAACCAGTGTTTTGAGCTTTGGCAGCTTGATTTGATCCTCTTCAAAATAAATGGTGTGCTGCTGATTATTGGTGGTATACGATTGCCAGATACTTTTTTTGGTTTTCATTTTTGGAAAGCCAGCCCGCTTTTGAAAGTAATTTCGAAACGCTCGGTCCAGATTCCGTTGTGCATTCGCCAATGCCAAACTATCGGTCTCCTTCAAAAAAGGATACTCCTTTTTTAGTTTGGCTGGCGTCAACCCTTGCTTTGCTTCATTGTTGGCCAGCTCTTCCATCTTCGCCTCCAGCAGTTGATTGTACGTAAACCGTACACAGCCGAAGGTTTCGATGAAAAACTGTTTTTGCTGTCCATTAGGATAGATCCGAAATTTGTATGCTTTTAAAACACCCAGTTTCATCTCCTCCTAACACTCCCTATACCTTTGACGCTAGTTCCCCTTTTTTTGTGCTAACTTTTCTTGGTAGATCTTGGCTTCTTGTTTCGTGGCATAAACGAAATGTCCTGGTGCGATTTCTTCCATTGCTCGTTCTTGGTTATCGTTTGGTTCACTGACGTATTTGATCCGTTTACGTTGACGCTCATGGTCAGGATCTGGCAGTGGAATCGCTGATAACAGACTTTCAGTATATGGATGAACCCCGTAATGATAGATTTCATCACTAGTTCCCACTTCTAGTAGTTTGCCGTTGTGCATCACGCCGATCCGGTCGCTGATGTGTTTGACCATCGATAAGTCATGAGCGATAAACAAGTAGGTCAATTTATGTTCTTCTTGCAGATCTTGCAGCAAGTTAACGACTTGGGCTTGGATCGAAACATCCAATGCCGAGATCGGTTCATCACAGATAATGAATTTTGGATCGACGGCTAACGCGCGGGCGATCCCGATCCGTTGACGTTGTCCCCCTGAAAATTCATGGGGATAACGGGTCCCGTGACTTGGGTTGAGTCCGACCGTTCGCAAAAGTTCATCCACCCGATCATTGCGTTCTTTTTCATTTTTGGCTAATCCGTTGATATCGATCCCTTCAGCAATAATGTCCCGAACTTTCATCCGGGGATTCAAGGAGGCATAAGGATCTTGGAAGACCATTTGGACTTCCCGGCGAAAATCAGCCAGCGGTTTCTTGCCTTTGATTTTCATAACATCTTGTCCATCAAAAAGAACTTCGCCTCCGGTAGGGTTATTCAAACGAATCACCGTCCGTCCAGTGGTCGATTTTCCACTTCCGGATTCGCCTACTAGACCAAAGGTTTCTCCTTCATAGATTTGGAAGGAGATATCATCGACGGCTTTGACTTCGTCTTTGCGGCCAACGTTAAAATATTGTTTAAGATTCTTTACTTCAAGTAAAACTTTTTCCAACCGTTTCTCCTCCTTTAGACAGATGCCTGAGTATTTTTTTCTTGGAATTTTTTCCAGCGAATCAAGATCTCATCCGGCGGAGTTACCTTCGGTGCTTGCGGCGCTAACAGCCACGTTGCTGCTTTGTGAGTCGGTGAAACATCAAAGAACGGTGGTTGCTGTTCTGCATCGATCTGCAAAGCAAATTCGTTTCGTGGATAAAAAGCGTCCCCTGTTGGCGGGTCCAACAGATCCGGTGGTGAACCAGGAATCGCGTACAACCGATCGCCTGTCCCTTCTAACGTCGGCATCGAGCCTAACAAGCCCCAAGTATACGGATGTTGCGGGTTGTAGAAGATTTCTTCTGCGGTCCCCACTTCGACGATTTTCCCACCATACATCACGGCTACTCGGTCAGCCACATTGGCAACGACCCCTAAGTCATGGGTAATAAAGACGATGGACGAATTGATTTTCTTCTGAATATCTTTTAATAACTCTAAGATCTGTGCTTGGATCGTTACATCCAATGCAGTCGTCGGTTCATCTGCAATCAAGATCTGCGGGTAACAGATCAACGCGATCGCAATAACGATCCGCTGCCGCTGACCACCGGAAAATTGATGCGGATAATTTTTCAAGCGTTTCTCAGCATTCGGGATACCGACAAGGTTCAGTAATTCCAACGCTTGTCGCAAGCCTTCTTTTTTACTGATTTTGTTGTGCTTCATCAATGACTCTGCCACTTGCTTACCAATCGGCATCGTTGGGTCTAGTGAAGTCATTGGATCTTGGAAAATCATGGCGATTTCCTTGCCACGGATTTTTTGCAGTTCTTTTTCGGATTTTTTCAAAATGTCCGTCCCATTGAAGAGGATCTGGCCATTATCGACATTGGCATTGCTGGCTAACAGCCCCATAATACTACGGGTTGTCACGGACTTGCCGCTCCCGGATTCGCCCACGATCGCCAAGGTTTCTCCTTTGTATAGATCGAAACTGACATCACGGATCGCTTGGACTTTCCCAGCAAAGGTGTCAAAAGAAATTTCTAAGTTTTTCACTTCTAAGACTTTTTTCATCGCAATCACTCTTTCATTTTCGGATCAAAGGCATCACGCAAACCGTCTGCCAGCAAGTTGAACCCAATCATAATCACAGACAAGGTCACAGCCGGCACCCACATTTGGTAAGGCAGGAACAAGAAGGTTTTGTAGCCATCGCTTAGTAACATCCCTAAAGATGCTGAAGGTGGTTTTAGTCCTAGCCCGATAAAGCTTAGGAAGGCCTCGAAGAAAATCGCCGAGGGAATACTGAACATCATTTGTACGATGATCACGCTGGAAATATTTGGTAATACGTGTTTCATCGCAATCTTGAGACGACTTTCCCCCAGTGTCGTTGCGGCTAAAACGAATTCCTGATCTTTTAGTTTCATCGTTTGGGCCCGTACGATCCGCGCCATTGGAATCCAGTTAGTGATCGCCATTGCTGCCACGATCGAGAAGATCCCTGGTTCGAAAACTACCAGCATCAAGATCATTACCACTAAGTTGGGAATACCAGATAAGATCTCTAAGAAACGTTGCATCACATTATCGATCCGTCCACCTAAAAGACCAGAGATCAAGCCATAGGTTACACCAAAGATGATATCTAGCATCGCTGCGATAAACGCAATCAATAAGGAGATACGTGTTCCTACAAATAAACGACTCAATAAGTCACGACCTAATCCATCCGTTCCTAAAAGGAAATACGTCCCGTCAGGAACATTGGCAGCTGCATACTTATCTACTAGCTCGCCTCCCACCATCGCATAGCCGTTTAAGCCATTGATGTTGATACCGGGAATTTTCGGCGGCAGATTCGTAAAGGTCACATTTTGTGCAGTTGGATCATGTGGCGAGACAAAAATCGTAATGATTGAGATCGCAATAATGATCAGCAACAAAATGATTGAGAAAACCGCGGCTTTGTTCTTTTTCAAACGACGCCATGAATCTTGGAAAAAGGTTAATGAAGGGGTTGCGATCGCTTCACGCTCTTCATTGGTATTTTTTTGTAACGGTTGAAATTTGGCTGCATCGATGGCAGCAACATCATTTGCTGTGTAAGGTTTCTCTGCCATTAGCCACGACTCCCTTCTGAAACTCGGATCCGCGGATCAACGATTCCATATAAAATATCAACAACAAGAATCACAAAGACCAACATTGCAGAATAAAGGATCGTTACCGCCATGATCGTTGGATAGTCATTGGTCATGATTGATTTTACGAACTGTTCACCGATACCCGGGATCGCAAAAATATTTTCTACGACAAGGGAACCAGTCATCAAACCGACAGCTAGCGGTCCTAACAACGTCAATAACGGAATCAAACTATTCCGCAAACCGTGCTTGAAGGCAATTTCCCAGCGGCTCAATCCTTTTGCTCGTGCCAACTCGACATAATCACTATGCAGCACTTCCACCATCTCGGTTCGAATAAACCTGGCGGAATCCGCTAACGGCGACATCGCTAAGGCGACGGTCGGTAGGATCGTGCTAGCAAAGGTCTCCCACTTAGCAATCGGCAAGATCCCTAGTTTGATGGCAAAAATGTATTGCAGCAAAACGGCAAAGACAAAGTTAGGGATCGAACGCCCTAAGATCGCCACTAAGGTAGACGTTGTATCGATCCAAGTATTTTGCTTCATCGCAGAGATCGTTCCTAAAATGATCCCAAAGAAGGTACCAAAGATGATCGCTTGTAGCCCTAGTTGCAGTGAAGGTCCGATTCTTCCTGATAGTAAATTCGCTACTGGCTGGTTTTTAAATTGGAAAGAGATCCCAAAGTCACCTTTTAGTAGATTGGTCAAATAAAGCCAATATTGGGTAATGATCGGTTTGTCCAATCCTGCTTGCTCATTTAGCAAGGCAATTTGTTCTGGACTTAATTTTTCAGCATTCGTATATGGTGTTCCTGGCAAAAATTGCATCAAGAAAAAGGTGATCGTGGCAATCAGCCATAATGTTAAGACCATATAGAACACTCGTTTCAATAAATATTTCAAAAAGCTGTTCACGCAGTTTCCCCCTTAAGTATTTTGACTTCTATTCAATAATTATGTAAATTAACATAGTACGAATCATTAAAAAGGAGTCAGATCATGAAAATAAAAAAAAGTAGTGGGCTCATACCCCTCCTATGCCTCGCAATTTCTGGCGGATGGTTAGCCATAAAAAATGAATTTTCCATAGCAGCTCTTTCAGATGCTCTTTTCTTGTGGGCGCTGTTCTTTTTGATCATTGGCGGTTTTTTATGGGTATTTGCTTCTGGTTTCTTTGACCATTTTCAATATTCCATGAAGAAAGCTTTTTCCAAAAATAAAACAGATTATCTGAAATTATCCCATGTTGGCAAACAGAGTTACGCCTTTTGGTTATGGCCTGGTGTCTTCTTGTTATTCCTTTCATTGCTCTTTTTAATGATTGCTACTAGTTAATTTCATTCTTATAGTTTTACTCGTTGAAATGAGAAGCAAAAGGCTGAGACAAGAAATTGTCCCAGCCTTTTCTTCGGCATTTCAAGTCAACTACTCGTGATTATTCGATTGATGTCCACTTGTAGTCGTATTGTGCGCCTGCTGCGTGAGCAACAACACCTTTGACTTTTGTTGCACGTAAGTGTGCTTCCGCTTTTTGATAAACTGGAATGACACCTTGTTCATTCATAATGATTTTTTCTGCATTGACTAAATCTTCCCAACGTTTGTCAGGGTCATTGGCATTGGTCGTACCTGCTGCTTTTACAGCTGCATCGTATTCTTCACTGCTCCATTGACCACGGTTGTATGAGTTGCCTGTCGTAAACAAGTCAGTAAAGCTACTTGCATCGGCATAGTCAGCACCCCAACCGCCCATTACTGTATCAAAATCACCCGCATTTGAACGATCCAAACGAACAGAGAATGGAACTGGACTTAACGTGACTTTCACACCGTCCAATGTTTTTTCGATCGTGTCTTGCAAGTACTCAATGATTTTCTTGGTTGAGTCTGTATCAGAAGCTAAGATATCAAATTCTAATGAATCGATTCCTAATTCTTCTTTGGCTTTTTCCCAATATTCTTTTGCTTTCTCTTGATCGTAGCTAATGACGCTGCCAGCTGCTTCTGTGAAGTCTGTATGATCGCCAGGGCTGAAAGTCATGCCTTCTGGTACCAACCCAGTTGAAGCAATTGAACCATCACCTAAGATCGATGTTACTAAGGCATCACGGTCGATCGCATAAGAGATTGCTTTACGCAAATTTTCGTTACGGAAAGGTGAATCTTCATCACGTTGATTCAATTCTAAGTAAGAAGTCGTTGCTTCTGGTTGAGAAACGAATGCTTCGTCGTTAGCCATCTGTTGCGCCAGTTCACCTGTTAGGATGACATCATCTGCTTGACCATCTTGGAAAAGATTCAAGGCAGTTGAGGATTCTTTCACGACGCTTACGTTGATCGTTTGTAATTTAACAGTGTCTTTGTCCCAATACTGATCGTTCTTTTCATAAGCCCATTCTGTATCCGTTCCTGGTCCATCAAAACCAGTCAAGACAAATGGTCCATTATAAACGGCATTGTCGCTGGTTGATGCATATTGATCGCCATTTTCTTCCACTACTTTTTGATTTTGTGGGAAGAAGGATGGAAATGCTAATAAGTAATCAAAGTAAGGTGTTGCTTTTTCTAGGGTGATTTCTAATTCGTAATCCCCCACTGCTTTGATGCCTAGCTCTGATGGATCGGTATCGCCAGCTGTGATGGCATCCGCATTTTTGACTGGTGAAAATAGATACGCATATTCTGATGCAGTTTCAGGTTTGACCGTCCGTTGCCAGCCATAGACATAATCCGCTGCTGTAACAGGGTCACCATTTGACCATTTCGCATCTTCACGCAATTTGATCTTGTAAGTTAGTCCATCCTCGCTGACTTCAGCTGCTTCAGCTGCACCAGCAGGTTGTGGTGTGCTGTCAGCATCCAAACGATACAGTCCTTCATATACATTGTTCAATGCACTGAAGCTGATCGTATCGGTTGCTAATGAGAGATCCGCACTTGGCATTTCTTGTGAAACCACTACGTTAAATACTTGTTCTGCGTTGCTATCGCCGCTAGTTGCTGTGTCATTGCTTGAACTATTTGTTCCGCCTGTTGTACAGCCGGCTAACACCACGCCACACACAGCTACTAAACCATAGGCCCATTTATTTTTCATCCTGTCCTACCCCTTAATTGAATTAATTTTCAGAATAATCATTCGATTTCTGAAGTTAGATAAGATTTTAATTAATAATTATTAAAAAAGCAATCCTTTTTTCGATAAAAAACACCTTTGGAAGAAAGTTTTCTTGGTATTTACTTACCTTACTCTCATCAAACACTCGTTAAATGCTATTTTTCCTTTCTTTATTTATAAGAAATAAAGCAAAAATAATAATAAAAAAACATGGTTAAATGTAACTTACATTCGTTTTCTGTCTTTCTTTTTCATTTGATCCGTCAAAATGAGAAACCCCTGATAGAAGTGTAAATATACAGCAATCACCAATGAATTTTCTCAAAACAGTCCAAAAAAAGACCTGATCCCATAGGATCAGGTCTTCTCGCTTCAAGGACACTTGTTGCCTCCCCGAAAGGATGCCCTTCAATGATTAATGGATCGCGCCGCCAATCGCTTTTAAATCTTCTTTGTCGGCATAATCAACGATGGCTTCCACTGCTGCGGTTAATCCTTTGGCAATGTCTTCGATGCTCATTGCAGGCTGTCCTGCTTTATCGACGACTTGCTGAGGAATAAACGGCACGTGGATAAAACCGCCTTTCATTTCCGGGTATTTTGTATCGATCATGTATTGTACTTGATACATGATGTGGTTGCAGACAAAGGTTCCAGCAGTATTAGAAACGGCTGCAGGTATTCCGGCTTTTTTCATATTTTCTACCATTGCTTTGATCGGCAGTTGTGTGAAGTAGGCAGGCTTTCCTTCTGTTTGGATCACTTCATCGACGGGTTGATTGCCTTCATTATCAGGAATCCGGGCATCATCCACATTGATTGCCACTCGTTCTGGTGAGATGGCAAACCGTCCGCCCGCTTGACCGATGTTTAAGACGACATCTGGGTGGATCTCTTCAATTTTCTCTTCGACGATCGCCGCTGATTTCCCAAATACAGTGGGGATCTCTGCTTTCACGATCTGTGCACCATGAATTGTATCTGGCAGTAATTTCACTGCTTCTAAGGCAGGATTGATTGCTTCTCCGCCAAATGGATCAAATCCGGTAATTAATAATTTCATTTCCATCATCCTTCCATCTCTGTTTTACCACTAAAATGCCCAAAAGTACATTAAAGCGATGTGAATCACTAACAATATTAAAGCAATTGGGGCTTGTGCTTTAATGACACCATTGGGGTCTTTCATCTCTAACAAGGCCACTGGCAATGCGTTGAAATTGGCTGCCATCGGAGTCAGCAATGTGCCACAAAAACCAGCGGTCATTGCCAACGCACCAGCAACGACGGGGTCGCCACCTTGCGCCATTACGAAAGGTACACCAATGCCGGCGGTAATAACAGTAAATGCCGCAAAGCCATTTCCCATGATCATAGTAAAGATCATCATTCCTAAACAGTAAGCCACGACACCGATAAAACGATTGCCTTCTGGCACGACACCAGAGATTCCTTGAGAAATCACATCACCGACACCAGCAGCGTTAAAAATGACACCTAGTGCTGCTAATAACTGCGGCAAGATACCCGCAGTTCCGACTTGACGAAGCATCCGATCAGAATCGTCCAGCACTGTTTTGGGTTTAGCGGAAGTCAACACGACTGCCAACAAGAGTGCTAAGATCGATGCGATCCCGATCCCCACTTGGCCCCCTAATGGTGTATAAGAAATCACCACAGCGATCAATGCTAAGCTGATACATGGTACGAAGATCGTACTACCGATCCGTTTTGCTGACGCTTCTGCTTTTTCATCATCAACGTCCACGATTTTACCAATCTGCACTTGTTTGAAGAAGGTCAAACAGCCCATCAAAACGATCAAAATCCCGTCCACAAGATACGGCAAAAAATTTCCGAAAGCAAAGACGCCCCCTAGCAGTAACCAAAAGGCAGAGGTGCCCAATCGTGTAGGATGGTCTGCTTCACGAAAAACCCGGACAGCCGTCATGATCGACAGCAGCCCAATCAAGATATAAAAGAATTCTAGTAATCCGTTAACGATTCCTTCCATCTATTTCTCCTCCTTCTTGCCATATTTTTTTGCTAATTTGCGATCAAAGAGCAAGTTCGATAACGTGGCAATAACTAAGACGATCAATGCGATCGGCAATGATGCTTGCGCGATTGAACTAGCTGCCACATCATATCCAAGTGATTGCAACGTTCCTACGATCAACAGCACACCAGAAGCAGCCACGAAGGTATTTTGCGCAAAGAAATTCCCGAAATTTTCATTAGCGGCAGCCCGAGCTTTGATTTTTTCCTGATCTTTTTCATCCAGTTCCCCAAATTTATTTTCCCCAGCAGCTTGCGCCATTGGGTTAACGATTGGGCGGATAAATTGCGTATGTCCTTGGATCCGAATAGAGAAAAAGCCAGCAAGTTCCCGAATAAATAAGTACAAACTCAAAAACTTCCCTGGTGTCAAGCCTTTGATTTTTTCAATCAATATGACGGCCTGCTGTTTCAAGCCAAAACGTTCCGACAAGCCGACCATTGGTAGCGTCAGCAAGAACAGTGTCACGAGTCGATTATTGACAAACGCTTCTCCTAACATTGTTAAAAAATCAACAACAGAAATCCCCGACACAAGCGCGGTGACAAAACCAGCAACGATTACGACAGCAATAGTATCTAGCTTCAGCAAAAAGCCGACTAAAATAACTAGAATACCAATTAATTTAATCCATTCCATCAAATCATCCTTTCACGATAAGTTATTTTTAATGAATACCAGCCTTTAGTATAATCTATTTTTTTCTTGTAAAACAATATTTTTTGAATTTTCTTTGCGGGAATACGCTTTCTTTAAGGCGTTTTTTTAATGTTTAGATAATAAAAAACAAAAAGAAGAACTGCGCTTGTGCAGTCCTTCTTTTATTTTACGTATTTAAGAAGCAGAGGCTTCTTTTTTCATTTGTTTGCTTCGCAGCTGTCCGCAAGCTGCGTCAATATCTGTCCCATGTTCTTTACGAATCACACAGTTGATGCCGTTTTTCTTTAAAATGTCATAAAAAGCTAACACATCGGCTTTTTTACTTCGAGCATATTGGTCATGTTCACTCACTGGGTTATAAGGAATCAAGTTGACGTAAGACAATTTCTTTTTATCCTTCAATAATGCTGCCAACTGACGGGCATGTTCCGGTCGGTCGTTGACATGATCCAGCATGATATACTCAAACGTGATGCGGCGATTGGTTTTTTCTAAATAATAATCGACCGCTGCCATCAGTTTTTCAATTGGGAAGCTCCGATTGATCCGCATCATAGAGGTTCTGACTTCGTTATTTGGGGCATGCAGCGAAATGGCCAAGTTCACTTGCAAGCCGTTTTCCGCAAACTCTCTGATTTTATGCGCTAAGCCGCTGGTTGACACGGTAATATGCCGCGCGCCGATCGCTAAGCCTTTCGGGTCGTTGATAATCTGTAAGAAATGCATCACATTGTCATAGTTATCAAAAGGTTCGCCGATCCCCATGACGACTACGTGAGAGACTCGTTCTCCCTCGTTGCGTTCATCAAAATAGTGTTGCACTAACATGATTTGAGCCACGATCTCGCCTGCCGTTAAGTCTCGTTGTTTCTTTAATAACCCACTAGCACAAAAGGTACAGCCGATGTTGCAGCCGACTTGGGTCGTCACACAAACGGACATGCCATATTCTTGACGCATCAAGACCGTTTCAATCATGTGATTGTCTGGCAATTGGAATAAATATTTGACGGTCCCGTCACTGGCTTCTTGTACCACCATCTGTTTCAGGGGATTGATCACAAAGGCTGCCGACAGTTTCTCAATCAAAGGCTTCGGTAGATTGGTCATTTCTTCAAAGGTAGTTACTCGTTTTTCATAGAGCCACTCCCACACTTGGTTGGCCCGGAATTTCTTTTCATTTTGTTCAGTTATCCACAAAGATAAATCTGATTTGGTAAGTCCATAAATCGATGGGTTCACTTTTTTCCCTCTTTTCAAACTAGTCGCTACATACTATAACTGAATTCTTTGTGAAAAGCAACCGTGCCTTGTCCCTTCTTCTCAGTCTTTCAGCAGCAATTTTTTGTTGCATTGCTCTTTTTTAAAGGTCTCCTTTATTCCGTTTAACGGTTCATTTATCCATAGAAACACTCTCACAAAGACATGCACAAAAAAAGCAGGAGCCGAACCTACTCCTATGAACAAAATAGAGCGGTTCTTTCCTGCTTATTTCGGCTCTTTCCCCATGAGCGTTGCTTTATTGACAAGATCACCCTTCAAAAGAAAGGACTCGGCCTTCTTTTGCGGTCAACATCCCCCGTTGCGGTGGCTGTAGCTGTAAATAAAGCTGGAGTGACATTTCTAATATTAGTTCTTTGTCTCCTTGTTGAAAAACGCCATAATAATAGGTCTGTTCCCGTTTCTCTTCATATGTATGACTCACAAGGTAATACCCTTGTTCCATGGTTTCATTGCGCTTTTTGGTTTCTGAAAGAAAACGGCGAATATGTTTATAAGTAAAGAGAATCAATAAAATGACAACTGCTATTAAAAATAAATACCCCATTGCTGTTTTACACCTCGATCGTTGATGTGGCAAAGGTCGGCTCCACACCAATACTGATCATCAAAGCAGCATCGACTTCACACATCACTTTATCGTCTAAATGACAAACCTTTTCTTTCAACCGACTTTTGTCGATCGTGCGGATCTGTTCCATCAAAATGACGGAGTCTTTGCCAATCCCTGTGCAAGAAGCGGAAATCCCAATGTGGGTTGGTAATTTCGGCTTCGCCATTTTTGCCGTGATCGCCGCAATGATCACAGTGGGACTGAAGTGATTGCCCAAGTCATTTTGAATGATCAAGACCGGCCGTATTCCGCCTTGCTCCGATCCAACGACTGGTGAAAGATCGGCAAAATAAATATCTCCCCTTTTTACCATAGGACCACCCTAACTTTTATATTCTCGCGGAACCCTTGCTGAGAGGGTGCACGCTACTTCATAGTGAATCGTTTCTAACTGGTCTGCAACATCCTGCATCGTAATTCGTTTCCCATGATTCTCACCAATCAACGTGACCGTTGTACCGACAGCAAAAGCTCGTGGCAAACGAATCATCAGTTGATCCATACACACCCGACCGACGATTTCACAAGGTTCGCCTTCTACTAAGATCGAGAATCCTTGCATTTTTCGTAACCAGCCATCCGCATAACCGATAGGCACGGTGCCGATCCATTCCTGACGGGGCGTGATATATGTCTCACCATAGCCAATCCCCGCTCCTTTTTCAAGTAATTTCACTTGGATCAGTTCAGAAACAAGTGAAAGGGCTGGTTTTAAGGAGAATGGTTCCTTCAATGTATGACCTGACGGATTCAATCCATACATCGCGATCCCAAAACGGACCATATTCCCAACAGCCTCTTTGTGCCACAAGGAGGTCGCACTATTGCCTGTATGTATATATGTCGGCAAATAAGGCAAAACAGTTAAGACTTCTTTAAATCGCTGGTGCTGGGTTTCCCAATAAGTCGTATCAGCTTGATCGGCTGTAGAGAAATGGGTAAAGATTCCTTCCCAATCAAAAGAGGGATGATCTTCCAACCAAAGAACGGCTTGACGCACTTCTTCTGGGGTCAAAAAGCCGATTCTCCCCATGCCGGTATCCACTTTGACATGTACTTTAAGGGATGTCTTTATAGGATTTTCCTTTAAATAAGTATCAGCTTCTACCAACCAGTCCATCGAAGCGACTGGAAAAGAAAAATCGTATTCCGCAAGTAAGGGAATGTCATGCACGTTCACAACTCCTAAAATCAGTAGCGGCTCATTGATCCCTGCTTCTCGCAATTCGATCGCTTCATCAATCGTCGCAACGCAAAAACCTACTGCGCCGCCTTCTTTGGCTGCTTGAGCCGTTTGTACCGCTCCGTGTCCGTACCCGTTAGCTTTGACTACCGCAAAAAGAAACGTCTCACTTGGTAAGTGAGCAATCTCGTTTTTGATGTTTTCGGTAATCGCTGTTGTGTCAATAATCGCTTTCGTTGGTCTATGGTAAGCAACCACCATTTCCAGTTCCTTCTTTCTACTAATGCTTGATCAGACAAACAAATTAAGTTGGTTTTATGTAGTCGTCTGTTCGTCCATAAAGTATCGTAATTTTCTTCACCAAGTGACGACTTCCACTCAGATTACTCGCTATCCGATACTTCTAAGATAATTTGTGCAAAGGCAGTATCGTTTGTATGAGTGATACTGACAAAAATTTTTTCTAAAGGGTGCGGTGCTTTGGTGACGATCGGTGCACCGAATTCATTGGTCAAGACTTCAATATCGTGAAAAGAAACTTTGCCGATCCCTGTCCCCCAAGCTTTCGAGAACGCTTCTTTGCAGGCATAGCGCCCCCCGAGGAACTCAACTTGACGTTTCAGGGGCAAACGGGCAAATAATTTTGCTTCCTTCTCTGTTAAAATACGCGTTATAAACTGCGGTTTTTTTTCAATTAATTCTTTCATTCGAGGCAGCTCGACTGCATCGATCCCGATTCCTTTGATCATCCTTCTCGCTACCTTTACTTAAGATAGGGGTTTCCAAATTGGAATTGGCCCTTGTTTAGCTAGTTACCATTCTACCAAAAAAATGGCGAATTACCATTCAAATCTGACGAGTTTATACGGAGATTAAGATTTTCAATCACTGGCATTTGTTTTTTATATAAAAAAAGACCTTGCAAGTTTCCTTACAAGGTCCACAAACTTAATTAGTCTTGGTTATTTCTGATAACGAAACCGCGTTTTTTGTCGTTGCTGCGGCGATTGTTTTTACGGGCACCATCTTTTGAATAGTTGCCGCGGGCTTTATTACCGTTGCCGCCGCCTCGGTTCCCACCGTTTTCTTTGCGGTTACGATTGCCGCCATTGCTGTTATTGCTGCGACGACCATTTTTGTTGAATGATTTTTTCCCTTGAGGCAATGGACGCTCTGGTGTGATCTTGACTGGTGCTAAATCAGCAGGATCTTTCGCCATGGTTTTTAGAAGCAATGCTGCTAAATCTTGTGCAGAATAACGTTCTAATAGATCGTCGGCTGCTTGCAAGTATTTATCCAAACCATTTTCATCCAATTTGGTTTCAACAGATTCGATTGCGGCACCTAGTTGACCTTTGAATGCTTCTTTTTCGGTCGGTGGGCGCATTGGTGTCATCCGTTTTTTCGTTAAGTTTTCAATGACGTGCAGATAGCTCATTTCGTTTGGTGTAACGAAAGTCACAGACATTCCGCCTTTTCCAGCACGGCCAGTACGTCCAATCCGGTGAACATAGCTTTCAGGATCTTGAGGAATATCGTAGTTATATACGTGTGTCACGCCAGAGATATCCAATCCACGAGCTGCAACGTCTGTGGCAACTAAGATATCTAGTTGACCACTCTTGAATGAACGCAAAACGCTCATTCGTTTTTGTTGAGAAAGGTCTCCATGAATGCCTTCTGCTTTATAGCCGCGGGCTTCTAAGCCGCGCGCCAATTCATCGACACGACGTTTCGTACGACCGAAAACGATGGTCAATTCTGGCGTTTGCACATCCAATAAGCGAGTCATGATATCAAATTTTTCGTAGTCTTTTGAACGAACATAGTATTGATCGATCAAATCAGCGGTCATTTCTTTGGCTTTGATCTGTACATGTTCAGGCTCTTTCATGAATTTCACACCGATATTTTTGATTGCTGGCGGCATTGTTGCTGAAAATAGCAACGTTTGACGAACATCTGGAACTTGGCTGATGATTTTTTCAATATCTTCCAAGAAGCCCATGTTCAACATTTCATCCGCTTCATCTAATACAAGCGTTTCAACGGTGCCTAATTTCAAGGTGTGGCGGTTGATATGGTCTAACATACGACCTGGTGTACCAACTACGATGTGGGGACGATCTTTTAGTTGACGGATTTGACGGCCGATATCGGCTCCACCGTAAACTGCTTGTACACGAATTTTTTTGTCTTTACCAAGACGGTACAATTCTTCTTGGGTTTGGATCGCTAATTCACGGGTTGGGGCAATCACTAATCCTTGTAGTTGATGGTTCGTTGGGTCAATTTTTTCTAACATTGGCAAACCAAATGCGGCGGTTTTACCAGTACCGGTCTGTGCTTGACCGATCACGTCTTTGCCTGCTAAGGCTAATGGAATCGTTGCTTCTTGGATGGGTGTTGCTTCTTCAAAGCCGGCACGCTCAACAGAAGTCAATAATTCGTTGGATAATTCTAGATCTTTAAATTTCAAATGGATCCTCCTAGGCTGGTCATCTTTTCGATGCCTGTTTTTCTATCATCGAAGCGTAGGTTAGTTCTTCAGAAACACAAGAGTAGTCCCATTTACTCTTATCTTTCTCTCGGTACCGAAAAACCGCTTCACGAAGGCATTATAAAAGGCTAAAACAAGTGTTGTTTGTCTCAGCCATCATTTTATCTCAAAACGTCAATGTTTTTTACAGTAATCATTCTGTGCTTCATCTTTCGGCGTTAGATAAGTATAACACGTTTTGAAAGTTTCAGCAAGATTTCAACTCCCCTTTACATTCCTTTTAGTGCATCAACGACTTCGCTCAAGCCCATGCCATTGCTCCCTTTGATTACCAAGCTGTCGGAAGGTTCTAAAGTTTCCTTTAAGGAGGCGATCAGTTGCGGTTTTTCATCTGTCGCAAAATAGCGCACCTTATCAGCAAGTGGTGACTGAGCTAGTCGTTTTTGCAATGCTTGCATTTCTTTGCCATAAAGAAAAACTAGTTGGAACGAGTCGTCTAAGTGTTCGGCCATCTGCTCGTGCATTTGTGCAGAATCTGGTCCTAATTCAAGCATATCTGCTAATACGGCGATCCGTCGTCCTGCTAATGGCAATTTGCGGAAACTATCCAATACAAGACCCATGGCAGTCGGATTGGCATTGTAAATATCACTCAAAATCGCTGCCCCATTATCGGCAGTCACCCATTGGGTCCGATTTTTCGTTAATTGAAAATGCGCCAAGCCTTCCTTGATAGCTTCATCTGCTACACCAAAATGACGTCCTAACCCAATCGCGATCAAGGCATTTTTGACATTATAGCCGCCTAATACCGGCAGGGTAAAGGTGGTACCTGCAACCGTAAAAATCGTATGGTCTTGCGATTCCTCTACGATGTCTCCTTGCAGGTCTCCCTCAGTTAAGCCAAAAGTTTCAATGGTTTGCGTCAAATTAGGAACAAAGGGCTCTAACAATGGTTCATCTGCCGGCATCATAAAGAAGCCGTCTTTTTTCAATCCTGCGGTGATCTCCATTTTGGCTTTGGCGATCCCTTCTCTGGATCCTAAATTTTCAATGTGGGCTTCCCCAATCAAAGTGATCGCCGCTGCATCAGGTTCTGCTAAGCGCGAAAGGACCTCGATTTCTCCTGCATGATCCATTCCCATTTCTAAAATCAACACTTGGGTATCTTCTGGTGCATGCAAGATAGTCAAAGGCACGCCTAATTCATTGTTGTGGTTGCCTTGGGTTTTATAGGTCTGGTACTTTTGGGCCATGACCGCTTCCACCATATCTTTGGTGGTCGTTTTCCCGTTACTTCCAGTAATACCGATGATTTTCGGTGCAAGCTTTTCTTTATACGCTCGTGCCAATTGTTGAAACGCTTTGACGGTATCCGTGACAGGAATCACAAGGATGTCTTGCGGCGGTTCGATCGTAGGGTGGCTCCACAGTGTGGCGATCGCACCATTGTCTTTGGCTTGCTGGGCAAATTCATGTCCATCACGGGTCCCCGCTAAGGGAACAAAAAGACTGTTTTCTTTGATCAGACGGCTGTCGAATTCCACAGAGGCAAGTGGCGTTTCATTTTCAATTTGCTGACCAAATACGGCAGCGGCTTCTTTTACAGTAAAATTCATCAGGTTTGCTCCTTTTTTACAAAAAAAGAAAGCACAAGATCGCTTCAAGTATTTTCCTTGAGTTGAGCTGGCTTTCTTCCTGCTATTTATTCTGCTTCGTTTTCGTTTTCTGCTTCCGTTTCGGTTGCTTCTACGTTGGTCAAGAACGAACGTCTTTGGTTGAAACGATTCATCCCTAATTGGATCAATTCTTCAATCAAATCCCCATAAGGCAAGCCGGTCTTCTCCCATAACAGTGGGTACATGCTAAATTCAGTGAACCCTGGCATCGTGTTCAGCTCATTTAAAAAGAGCTCATTTTTATTGGTCAAAAAGAAATCACAACGGCTCAATCCGCTGCCGCCTAGCATTGTATAGGCTTTTTTCGCAAACTCTTGGGCTTTGGCTTGTGTTTCTTCGGGGATTTGTGCAGGAATCTGCATCTCGATTCGGTTGTCAATGTATTTGGAATTGTAATCATAAAAGGCAACATCTTTCACGATTTCTCCCGGCATGGTGGTCCGCACGTCTTCGTTTCCAAGAACAGCGACTTCGATCTCACGAGCTTCGATTCCTTGTTCAACGATCGCTCGGGTATCGTAGCGATACGCTTCTTGCAACGCATTTTGCAGTTCTTCGCGGTTCTCGGCTTTCGAGATACCGACACTTGAGCCCATGTTGGCTGGTTTGACAAACATCGGATAAAGGAGACTGCCTTCGCATTGATCGAAAATCTTTTTCGGATTTTCTTTCCACGCATTTTTCAAGACTGGTACATACGGAACTTGCGGAATTCCCGCAGCTTGCAAGATGTACTTGGTCATGATTTTGTCCATCCCACAGGCACTAGTCAAGACACCGGCTCCGACATAAGGCATTCCTATGGTTTCTAAAAACCCTTGGATCGTGCCGTCTTCGCCATTTGGTCCGTGAAGTAAAGGAAAGACGATCGCGTCTTCTTCATAGATTGCCCCAGGTGAAATTTCTTCCCCTTTGGTCTCTTCATTGGTCAATGCCAAAGTATCTGGTGACGTTGGCGCCTCAGACAATAATGGGCCTTTTAACCAGCGTCCTTCTTTGGTGATCATTACTAATTGAACTTGGTAGTAATTATAATATACAGCATTAACAACTGAAAAAGCGGATAACAGTGATACCTCATGCTCTGCACTGCGTCCCCCGTATAATAAAATGATTTTCAAAAGAATTTCCTCCTGTATTCATTGATTCTACCAAACTAAGTCTTCCACATTTTAGCACAAAATCGACCAACCGGCATTAAATCTTGCAGAAATTTCTTTAAGCTTACACAGTCGTTAGTTGAATGTTTTTGATTTTGTCAGTACTATGAATATATCACGGCACGTTTAAAGAGGTGGGACCTATGACAGAACAAACCGCTCCTTCTAGAAAAGGACGATTAAAACAAATCGTTCATGTCTTTTTGAAATACAAAGTCGTTCAAAATATCAGCAAACAGCAGCACCCCGAAATGGTGCGGCAAGCGTTTGAAGAATTAGGACCAACATTTATCAAAATCGGGCAGATGCTTTCGGTCCGCAATGATCTGCTTTCCAGCACTTTCGTTGATGCCTTCAAGCAGCTGCAGGACAATGTCAAAAGCGATCCATTTCCCAAGGTCAAAGCACTGCTGGAAACAGAACTGCAGCAGCCGTTAACGGAAGTTTTTTCCGCTTTTGATGAGATTCCAGTCGCCTCAGCTTCCATCGGACAAGCCCATCGAGCAAACTTGCTCAGCGGCAAAGAAGTGATCGTCAAAGTACAGCATCCGGGGATCATTGCGGCGATCCAAGTGGATCTCGATCTTTTTGAAAAAGCCCTGCCGTTGGTTCGCGCAATTCCAGAAGCCAATGTAGTGGATTTAAAAAGCGTGCTAAGCGAAGTCCGACGATCCCTTGCCAATGAAACGAATTTTTTGCAAGAGATGAAAAATGCACAGGAATTCTACCGCAACAATCACCAAGACCCGCAGTTGGCATTGCCTAAAGTTTATCCCGAATGGTGTACTCAAAAAGTATTAGTCATGGATTACATGGCCGGTGAAAGCTTGAATTGCTTGCTGACCCGCAACAATCAAGACATCGTTTATGACAATCAGTCCGTGAAAGCCGTGAAAAAACAAGTGGGCACGCTATTAGTCGAAAACTTTATGAAGCAAGTCTTTGAAGATGGCTTCTTTCACGCTGATCCGCATCCTGGCAATCTGTTCTTGCATGTCTTCACAGATCAAGCCAATCGACCAAAACCATTTCAGGTCAAGCAGCGCGTCGGTGTCCTTGGCGGTGTCGATTATTCGTTGAAATGGCAAGAAGAAGCGGTCATGCCGCCTTACCAAGTGATTTTCTTGGACTTTGGGATGATGGGGCATTTGGATCAGTCTTTACGCAGCCGTTTAGCCGATGCGTTGATTGCTCTTTATACCCAAGACACCCAAGAAGTCGGTAAAGCTGTCTTACGGTTGTGCAACAGCAGCGGCAGTTCCTTTGACGAAGTCGCCTTCTACCAAGACCTACAAAAATTTGTTGAAAATTACTATAATATGCCGCTAAAGGATATCGACTTGCAAAAAGTGATGGCGGAAGTCATCACAATCTGCCATGATAACCAACTGCAGATGCATCGAGACATCACCTTGCTGATCAAGGCTTTTGGCACCTTGGAAGGTGTAATCAAAGCTTTAGACCCCGAATTGTCAATGATGGAAGTCACTCAGCCCTTTGCACAAAAATATTTCCTACAGCAGCTGAGTATTGAAGATGAGGTGAAAAAAAGCGCCTTGGCAACCGCAAAAAGCTTGCGGGCACTTAGCCATCTTCCTGATCGGACCTTGGCTGTCTTAGACACGTTTGCGACTGGTAAACACCGGTTGAATCTAGAAATCCGCGAACAAAAACAGCTATTGGACCGCTTTGATCAGATGGTCAATCGACTGGTGATCGGTATTATTCTAGCTGCGGTCATCCTTGGTTCTTCTTTATTGGTGGTGGCCAGTCCGCAACAAGGAGCTTTCGTCCATCAGATGGGGATCTTCGGATATACCTTGGCATTTTTCGCGATTGTGGCTTTAGTTGGTAAATACTTCTATGATCGTTTTCGTAAGAAATAAATAAGCACCTTCAATTCCCGTGTTTCATGCAGAAGCTGGGTCTTGAGGGTGCTTATTTTGCAAGGGTCTGTCGCAATTCGTTTTCAAAGATTCGTTTGAAGGCTTCCCGATCCTCTTTCGTAAAAGGCTTCGGTCCTTTTGTGCGCTTGCCTGCTTTACGCATCTGCGCACCTAAGTAGCGTTGTCCGAGTAAAAAATCGATCGTTTCTGGCAAATACTCTGTGCCATTATGGTGAAAAACCCGCGCTTTTTTCGGCAAGACCAACGAGGCTAAGCCATAATCTTGGGTGACGAGAAAATCGCCGGGTTCTATTTCCTTCACGATTTCATAATCCGCGCGATCCGAGCCTTTGTCGACATAGACAAAGTGAACGTGGGCAGGATAATCTTTGGTCGTATAATGATCGACACTGGTCACGATCACTACCGGCAGCTGATACTGCTGAGCCAGTTCAATCACTTCATTTTTCACTGGCGAACCGTCGCCGTCAATAAAAAGCCGCATCTGCTTGCTCCTCTCACAAATTTCTTCGTTTACAATTACTTCTATTGTAAGAGGAGCACCTAGAAGATGCAAGCAGACTTTGCGGTATTTTCATTTCAGTCTTGCTCAATGAGGGAACTAGAATGACGATCTTTCTTTCACTAACGAGCAGTTAAGCTCACCTATCAACTTTAGAAAAGGCTCGTTCCTTCAGCTCATAAACGACATCGCAAGCCTTTGCTACTTCTTGTTCATGGGTCACTAAGATAATACATTTTTTTTGCTCATGGGCAATTTCTTGAAACAGTTTAACGATTTCTTTGGAGGTCGTTTCATCCAAGTTTCCAGTCGGTTCATCGGCTACGATCAGCTCATGCTCACAGCACAACGCGCGAACGATAGCGACCCGCTGCTGTTGCCCACCCGATAATTGGGTCACTTTTTTCAGTGCCAGCTCTTCTGTGATGCCAACTTTGGCTAAGTTGGCTAAAGCATAGGCCTTTTTATCGGCTTGCTGTGACTTGGCGATCGCCATGGCTGTGATCACATTGTCCAGTGCCGACATATAAGGCAGTAGATTATAGGCTTGGAACACGATGGAAACATCTTTGCGACGATATTCCCGCAATCCGATTTTCGCTAACGTTTCTTCGTTGTAAAGGATCTTTCCTTCTTTCGGGGTATCTAGGCCCGTGATCAACGACAAGAAGGTTGTTTTCCCCGATCCGCTGGAACCTAAGATCGCATACATCTTGCCAGGTTCAAAGGTCAAATCAACGCCACGAAACAGCGCTTCTGCTTCGCTTTGATACCAATAGCCTAATTGTTCTGTTCGTAATGTCATGTCGTTCCTCCTAAGAAACCAAGATTTTTTTCGGATTCAACCGCAAAATGCCCGCGGAAGAGAGTAAGATCGAGCCAAAACTGATCCCTAGACCGAGTAATGCCAATAGACCAATTTGTTGAGGGGAAACGGTGATTTCTAAGGACTCCACTTCTGCTGATTGGGTGAAGGATGGGAAAGAACCACCACGATTGCCGCCCATTTGCGGCATCTCCCCGCCTCCAGGACCAGCGTTTTCAGTGGCTGCTTGGTCAGTCGTCGTCTCCGTTTGTTGCGCCAATAATTGCTCTCCGACAGCATTACCGACAAGATTGCCGCTAGCGGCCGCAATCCCTAAAGCAAACACCATACAGACAAAAATCTCTGTGAAAAATTGTAGAATCACTTTGGCCCGTGACTCACCTAAAGAGAGCAATACGCCAATCTCATAGCGACGTTCCCGAATCGACATCATCACGATCAACGTCAAAATAATGATACCGGCAGCAGCAACTAAGACAATAATATTTTTTGCAAAGCTAGCAACATTATTCAACGGTGTCAGCATCGATTGATACATTTGATCGTTGGTTTGGATGCTGTAGGTTTCTGTATCGATCAACCCTTCTGCTTCTTCCACGAATGCTGTCATTTCAGACGGATCACTCAAGGTATAAGTTGCCGAATCAATGGTGTCCTCATTGCCGCTCAACGTATTGGCAAGGGTATAAGAAGCAAAGATCGTGTTGGCTGGGTTGAGAAAGTTAAACATTTGGCTCATGCTGTTGCCAACTTCACTCGTTTCATAGATCCCTTTGATAGTCACTTCTACTTCATTGTCCTCTGCATCAGTGATCGAAAACGTATCTCCGACCGCCAAATCATTCGCTTCAGCTAGTGAGGATTCGATCAGGACTTGGTTCGTACCTTCATCCTCAGAAGTAATGCCTTCCCCATCCGTGATGGTCGCTGTTCCTTCCGAAAAAGTCGTATACGCCGCACTGGTTGATACGCCAGTGATTTGGAAATCACCTGTACTCATACTCCCACCAGGCATACCTCCTGGCATACCGCCCATTTGCCCCGACTCGCTGCTATCGGTTGCTTCTGACTCTGTCGAGGAGTCACTGCTAGAGATCGGTTCGATCCCGCTGACGGCATCAGCGGAGGTACTGACTTCAAAACTATATGAAGCAACCCCGTCTAAATCAGCGATTGCTTGGGCATCTGTGATCGCTACGGGTGTCGATTGAAAACTCCCTGGATCTGGACGTGTGCTCTGGTCATCGCTGTCAGATGAAGAACTTCTTTGCTGAAAAGCCTGCTCACGGTTGGCTTGCAACGTCACGGTTGCGCCGACACTTTTCTGAGCATTTTCAGTCGCTACTAGCGCTGCACTGCGAATCGTCAAACCCGCCAATACAAAAATCAAGATTGCAGAAAATACAGCGATCAGCAACAGGCTCCGGCCTTTTTTCGCCCATAAACTTTGAAGACCTCGTTTCAAAAAATTCATCTTTGTTCCTCCTGAATAGCTATTTATTGTCTTTCGACTATAAGGATCCTAGCTTAAATTGAACTTAAACCATCTCCTGATTTTTTGAATCGTAGAAACAGACCGCAGCTGCTTCCTGCGATCTGTTGATTTTTTTGATAAACATTTGGTGATGATTGGTGAAACTTCAACTAACGACCAAAACCACCGCCCATCTGATTGGTTGTCGCCGTTGCACCTGATTGGGTCAAGTTAGCGATCGTATCCGTGACGGACAATGTTCCTAATTCTGTCCCATCACTAAGGGTTCCGCCAGCATAATAACCGGAGACTGCTTGTGCATCATTTGTTCCCCCACTGACCAATGTATAGCTGCTATCGGTCAAATCTGGGCTAGAAAGAACCACGTGTTGGTAGCTTTTGCTTGGTGCATAAGACAAGATCGTCTGTCCTTGACTATCCTTTAAGGTCACTAGGGTCTCTGCTGATTGGGTTTGATCGAAACTGATTCCGATCGACTGTTGACTACCACCGCTAACGTTCATGGCCATATCGGTCGTGCCTGCCGCTAACAAGACGCCGCCGGTGAGTTCAAATGTGCCGTTATAGTCCAAAGCACCATTACCTCCGGTCGTTGGACCATTTACGATGACGACGCCATCACTCATGGTGACATTGCCATTACTATCCAGGCCATCCCCTTCGGCATCAATGACCAACGTTCCACCAGTGATCGTGATCTGTTTACTGTCATCCGCGGTATCGCCACCGCCAGGGCCGCCGCCAAAACTGTCTTGACCAAATTGTCCCGTTGTTTCATCCGTATCACTGCCACCACCGGCATTGATCCCGTCATCGCTAGCCACGACGTGTGTCGTGCCACCTGCAATCGTGATTACACTTGCTTCTAAGCCCTCATAGGATTCTTCGATAGAAATCGTTCCGTCGGAGATCGTCAATTCATTGTCGGCGTGGATCCCATCATCGCCACTGCTGGCAGTGATCGTGCCACCTGCAATGTTGATCGTATCATTGGCATGCAAGCTATCATCCGCACTATCGATCGCAAAGGTACCACTGGTGATGGTCATCACACCGCCAGCTTTCAATCCTTTGTAACTTTCATCCGTCACTAGCGACTGACTTTGTGCCCCATCAGCCGTTTTGATCGTAATATCAGCTGATTGTACGCTTAAATTTGTTTCTGCTTGAATCCCGTCACGACCACTTTGGATCGAAAAAGTACCACCATCGATCGCAACGTAGCCTTTTTCCTCATCTTCCGTATTATTCGCTTGGATACCATCTCCTTCAGTGGTGTTCAGTGTGTAGTTCCCCGCCAAGATCGATACGGAATCTTTTCCTTTGATGGCGTTGTTTTTCGCTGTGATTTCAATCGTACCACCTGCTAAAACCAAATCATCTTTGCTGCGCAGTCCGTTGCTGTAATTTCCTGTGATCACCAGCGTCCCATCGCCATTGATGGACAAATCTTCTTTACTATAAAAGGCAGCATCTGGTTCTGTCTCGCCTTCAGCCAAGGTGTAGCTGCTGCCATCCGTCAGAGTATTCGTCGTATCACTGGCTAAGGTCGTGATGACTTTTTCTGCTTGTTCGATGACGACGGCCGCCCCGTCTTCATTGGTGATCGTGACACCTGCAAAGATCAGATGGACTTTTTCTTCTTTGTTGACGTTGACAACCAGTTGCCCATTACTTAACGACCCGCTGACGACATAGGTGCCGGCTTGGGTGATCGTCACGGTTTGGTCTTCCACTGAAACGCCATCAACAGCCGTCGTGTCGCTGCCATTCAATTCAAGTTGCGTAGCAGTTGCCTCATCGTAGGAAGCATCAACATCTTCTTCTTCGTAACTACCGTAATAGTCCACAGAATCATCAAGGGTCGTTGAAACGTTGGTCACTGCGGCCGAACCAGAAACAGCTGCTGCGGAACTGGAACTGCTGCTCGTGCTAGTACTATCGGTTTGCCCGCAAGCGCCTAAGAGCAGTGATGAGAGCAAGAGTGGATAAATGAGTTTTTTCATAAAAGGTTCCTCCTTCTACAGCTCATCGCGGTTAGCGGTGAGCTTGCCTAAAACAACAGGTAAATTGCCATTACGAACCCGAACTTCATCAATGATTTGCTTTTCTTGCGCTTGGTCTTTTAACAGCAACTGATAGCGCAATTCATACAAGCTTCCCATCGTCGTCGTTCGAACCGATGTCAGTTTGGCAGAATGCGTATATTTTTCAAAGAGATCATCGAATAATTGCGGATAATCCAAATCTTCCGGAATCGTGACCTTCAGTTCCCGTTCACTCGTAGCTTGTCGATCGCCAAAGGGCACCGTATATAAAAGGGTCAAGAAAAGCGCCACGATAATGGAAAAAATGACCACATAGCCGACATACCCCATCCCAGTTGCCAGACCGATCCCCATCGACCAAAAGACGCTGGTGATCTCTCTAGAACCCCCGGGAACCGAGCGGAAACGAATCAAACTGAAAGCGCCTAAGATCGCCACCCCTGTGCCAAGATTGCCGTTGACTAGCATGATCACCGATTGAACGAGAATCGGTAAGACTGCCAAGGTAATGACGAAGTTTTTCGTATAGACATTGCGGATCATATGGATCGCTGCCACTAATAACCCTAAAAGCAATGAGGCGGCGATACAGATCAATAAGCTACTCCATTCAAGGGTGCTCGTATCGCCAGAAAATAGACTAGATAACATGTAACCGTTCCTCCTTCTTGAATAAATGCCGTTGATAGGTTTGGGCATACTTTGAAAAGCTGCCTTTGCGCACACTGTATTTGTTCAGTAGTTCCACAAACCATATTGGATAAGAGCCGAGGGCTTTGACTTCCATCAACACTCCGACTTCCGGTGCGACTAGCGCACCGTCACTGCCAGAACCTAACATGAGATCACAGGTGCGAAAGCGAATGTTTTGATCGAACGTCACGCGAAATTCACTATCATCATCAACAAACAGCGACAGGCGATCATAGGCAATCAAGACTTTCGGCAGTAGGTCCGGGTTTTTCTTAAATAACCAGTGGATCTCCGCGGCGATTTGCGGGGCTTCCTCCATTGACGGCAAGACCCCCGTTTGCATCCAACGGCAATAGTCAGCATAGGGCATCGGAACGCGGCGTTTGTAGACCACGCCACTGACTTTCTTTTTGATCTCTAAAAAAATCAACTGTTGTTCTGTCGGTACCCCATAGCTACGGACCCGAAATTTTTCTTTGTATTTCGGTTTGTCCATCGAATGACGAATAAAGCGGTAATCCTGGGTATCGTAATACAAGGACATAATCGTGTGTTGCCCATATTCATCGATCGCCATTTTTTGCTGCAACTCGCCAAGAAATGCTGGAAATTGCTCCTTAGTTAATAGATATTTCGTCTCTTTTCTTTGAAAGACTTTTTTTAATTTCATAAAATGTTCCTCCCTTGAAATCCATGCACTGAATTTACGGCAGCTATCTTAAATGCAGCTTAAGACAAAACAGTTTTTTTAAGCATTTTTTATGCTATTCGTGCTATTCTTATCCTTAAAGAGGTGGGAACATGATTAAATTATTAGTAATCGAAGATGACAAAACATTATCTGAAAATATGAAAGAAATCATCAGCGAAATCGGTGAAGTCACTCAAGCATATGATGGCAGCGAAGGCTTGTACGAGGCAGAAACGGGGATCTATGACTTGATTATTCTTGACTTGATGATGCCTGAGATGAACGGCTATGAGGTGCTTTCAGCATTGCGAAAAAAAGGACTCCAAACACCCGTCCTGATTTTGACCGCTAAAGACGGCTTAGAAGACAAAGTAACCGGCTTTCAAAAAGGGGCTGATGATTATTTGACTAAGCCTTTTTATCGGGAAGAGTTATTGATGCGGATCAAAGCGTTACTAAAACGCTCCTTAGGTTTGTTCAATGAAAATACACTGGAATATAATGGATTGCTCTGTAACCTTGGCACCAACGAGGTCAGCTACCAAGGAGAGCTTTTACCGATTCAAGGGAAAGAATTTGAGCTACTGCTTTATTTTCTACAAAATAGAAACATTATTTTGACCAAGGAACAGATTTTTGATCGCATCTGGGGATTTGATTCAGAAACGACCCTAACTGTCGTCGAAGTCTACATGAGCAATCTGCGAAAACACTTGCGCCAGACAGGAATCGACAAAGAGATCCGCACGTTGCGAAATGTCGGCTATATCATGCAAGGAGCCTAGTCTATGAACAAAGAACGCACTAAGAGACAACGACTGCACTCTTTTCTCCTAAATGTCAGTGCCTTTGCCTTGGTTTTCTTACTTTTAGGAACCATCGTCCTCCAATTATTCAACCAATCGGCTTATCGACAAACCGACATTTCTTTGGAACAAGCAGTCAAAGATACCCGCTTGATCCAAGCAGAGATCAGCGCTTCGCAATCCAATCTAGAGGTATTGCCGCCGGATAGTGCCATGCCAAAGATCCCTGGGACCAATCGCTTCAATACCCAGTTGATCCTCTGGTCTGAGGACGGCGAGATTTTAAACAAACAGACCTTAGGCGGACGTTTTTCACAATTGGCAAGTCTATCTTTAGATACGAGCCACTTAGACAGTATCACGTCTTTTTCAGTGGTGGATCAGTCCTTGTCAGAGGAAGAAGAAACCCTTTTGTTTCGCTCAATCACCACTAAAGCCCCAACCAATGACGCCGGGGTCGGCTATATCCAAGTCTTAGCGAACACCAATCAAATCAAAAATGCCATGAACAATTTCCAAACCATCTTGATTTTATCGATGATTTTTTTCTGGATTCTCTCGATCGGGATCAGCTACTTGCTTTCCAGCTTGAACATGCGCCCGATTTTAGCCTCGTGGAAGAAACAACAAGAATTTGTCGAAAATGCTTCTCACGAGCTGCGCACACCATTGACGATCATTCAAAACAGTCTGGAGCGCCTGTTTACCAAGCCCAATCATACGATCATTGAAGAATCTGAAAGCATTGCCCAAGCGTTAGCGGAAACCCGGCGGCTGACTGGTTTAACGGCGGACCTGCTGACGATCGCCCGCAGTGATTCCAATCAACTGCTGTTAACGAAAGAAACCGTCGAATTAGCTCCGTTTATCGATGACTTAGTCAAACCTTTCAAAGAAATTGCCGAATTGGATCAAAAACATTTTATTGTCGAAAATTTTGCCAAAACGACCGCTTGCTTTGACCAAAAGAAAATTCATCAAGTCCTCGTGATTCTCCTAGATAATGCCTTAAAATATACCAGCAGCGGTGATAAAATTACGCTCTTATCGGAGATTTCTAACAAGCAATGGCTGCTCGAGGTCAAAAATACTGGCCCAACTATTTCCGATGAAGAGAAAGCTCGCATCTTTGACCGCTTCTACCGCGAGGATCGTTCCCGCTCCAAGGAGACCGGCGGCTATGGTTTAGGCTTAGCAATCGCCAAGCAAATCGTCGAAGAGCACAAAGGACAAATCCAGGTCAAAGATTTGCAGCCACGAGGGGTTATTTTTCAGATTCGCTTACCTAAAGAAGGATAAAGGAGAAAAACAAATGCAGGTCATCACCCTTAAAGAACAACCTGAATACTTAGCAGAAGCCATTCGTTACTTCCAAAATCAGTGGGCTAGCCCCAACTCCCTCATGGTTTATGAGGATAGCCTGACCCATAGTTTTTCAGCAAATCCTTTGCCGCAATGGCTGCTGCTGGTCAACGAAGAAATCGCAGCAGACGGACGTTATCAAATCATCGGCTGCGGCGGCTTGATCCCCAACGACTTCATCAGTCGGATGGATTTGACCCCTTGGCTTTGCGCCTTGTATGTGGACCCTTTGTGGCGTGGCCAAGGCGGTGCCCGCCTTTTGATCGAAACAGCCAAGCAACGTGCTGCTGGAGCTGGTTTTGATTCTCTGTATCTATGTACGGATCTTTCTACTTTTTATGAGAAGTTTGCTTTTGAACCGATTGGCACTGGTTACCATCCTTGGGGAGAATCTTCCACCATTTATCGCTGTTCCCTCACTTAAATAAACAAAAAAAGCTGTGAACAAAAATGTTCACAGCTTTCTTCACTCACAGTACTATTGCTAGTAGAATACCCTATCTCCACAAAAGGAATATTCCGACACCCTACAAATCCGGTAGGTTGCTTACGCGGTGTGCCTCTGCTATCAATCTGGTCAGCTAATGCTAGACCTTCTCGACTCGTCGCATGAGGATTACTTTACCATAAAATTAGTCGGAATACTACTGTTTTTTATAAAATCAAAAACTGCTGATACGCATTTCTCGAGAAAGAGTGCTTATCAGCAGTTTTTCATGAATCAATGGTTACTTTTCAATAGAAACATTCCCATCGACGGTTAAAAAAACTTAGGATAAGAAGGTCGCTACTTTGGTCGTAATCAAATCGATGGCTACGTGGTTTTCGCCGCCTTCTGGTACGATGACATCAGCATACCGTTTTGTCGGTTCGATGAATTGATGATACATTGGTTTTACGACCGTCAAGTATTGTTCGATCACAGAATCCAACGTCCGGCCACGTTCTTCCATATCACGTTTGATTCGGCGAATAATCCGAATATCATCGTCTGTATCAACATAAAGTTTAATATCCATTAAATTACGTAATCGCTCATCTTCTAAAATCAAGATCCCTTCCAAGATAATGACTTCTTTGGGTTCTTGAATGATCGTTGCTTCGCTGCGAGTATGAGCGACATAATCATAGACAGGTTTTTCGATCGTTTGATATGCAAGCAGCTGCTGCAAGTGATCGATCAACAAATCAGTATCAAATGCAAAAGGATGGTCATAGTTGGTGTTCAACCGTTCTTCAAAGCTCAGATCACTTTGGTCTTTATAGTAGGAGTCTTGTTCAAGCATCATAATAGAATGGTTGGGGAAATGATTAAAGATCGCCCGACTCACGCTTGTTTTTCCACTACCTGATCCACCTGTCACACCAATAATAATGGGCTTGCCATTCGTCATTCAATTAACCTCTTTCATCTTAAAAAATTCACACTGGTTCTATTATAGCGAAAATTCGGCAAATTACTACTGTTTCTGTAGAATCAGTGCTGTAATAAAGGAAGTAATTGCTGCAAACGTTCGATCTCATAAGTAGGCTGAATCTCACCACTGTTTTTTTTCTTTGGATTGAACCAAATCGTGTCGATCCCTGCCAATTGTCCGCCTAAGATATCTGAAGTCAGTGAATCGCCAATGATAACTGTTTCTTGTTTTTTTACGTTTGGTATGCGAGCAAACACGTAGTCAAAATATTCTTTCATTGGTTTTTGATAACCCGTATCTTCTGAAACAAAGATATCACGGAAATAGGGCTTTAATTTGGCATCTTCCAAGCGGCGATATTGGGTTTCAGAAACCCCGTTCGTCACCACGTATAGGTCAAAATGTTGCGCTAACTCCGCTAAGACCTCATCACTGTTGTCTAACAGTTTATGTCCTTCATTTAGAAATTCCCGATAGGCCAATTCAACTGCTGGGCTATCGACCTGAATGCCTTGCGTTTCAAAAAACAAACCGAAACGCTCATTGATGACTTGGTCTCTCGTAATTTTTCCTTGCTCAAACTGCTGCCACAAATCATGATTGATGGTTTGATAGCTTTGTTTGCGCTCTGAAGTCATTTTCAAGCCATGAGCTTCAAACAGTGCTTTTAAGGCTTGATCTTCGGTATCTTGAAAGTCGAGGATCGTGTCATCGACATCAAATAATAATGTTTTGTACTTCATTTTCTCCCTCTTTCTCAGCGGAAATGCGCCGCCAGTCCTTTTAATTCTTCTTGCGTCAGCGAGCGATAACTGCCCACTGCTAAATCATCTGGTAGAACCAGCGAACCCATCGCTGTTCGTTTCAGCTGAATGACTTTTTTCCTTCGGGCTAAAAACATCTTTTTCACTTGATGGAACTTGCCTTCAGCAATTTCTAACGAAACAAAGGAATGATCCGCTCGGGCATCGATGATCGTTAAGTCAGCTGGTTTGCAGGTGACACCGCCATGAAAGGTGATCCCTGCGGCAAATGCCGCCACATCCTCAGGGGTCACCAAGTCATTGACCACCACTTCATACCGCTTGGTCACTTTTTTGGATGGATGCAGCAAGTCATAGCCTAACTGACCATTCGTTGTTACCAATACCAATCCTTCCGTGTCCCGATCCAGCCGCCCCACGGCATAAAGATCCGGATGTTGATCCTTTGGTGCAATCAAATCGATCACTGTCTGGTGCTGTTGATCCAGATTGGCTGTAACGACACCATTGGGCTTATTGACGATATAATAGCGTTCCTGTGTTTCCAGCTGCCGCCCCGCAACCATGACTTGATGCAAGGCACTGTCGACATTGCGCTCGGGTCTTCGCTCAATCCTTTGATCCACAAGGACCTTTCCTTGCTGGAACAACCGCTTCATCTCTTTCCGAGAAGTATTCAATTGTTGCTCGATCACTTTATCTAAACGCATAAGTTCTTCTCCATAGTGGCTATTATAGCTCAGGATCTAGCGAAAGGAAACTGCTGGGATTTCATATGATTTGACTTTCTTTGTCTTTTTGCGTAAGGTTAAAGAGTAAAGTAAATATAGTTTCTCATACACAGCGTTATGACCTGGTGGAGAAAAGTTGAACCAAAACTTTCTGGGGCAGTTGTGTACACAACTGCCCTTTTGCGTGTTTTCACTCACGTACCACTTAATGTGCAGAGTTAACAAAATTTGCTTAAAAAATCTCGTTATTAACGAGAAAATTTTAGGAGGAATTGAGTTATGTCAGTATCATTAGAAGTTACGAAAAGAGAAGTTCGCCCACGTTCTTTACGGAACAAGTTGCGTCACGAAGGAAAAGTACCTGCAATTGTCAATGGGTACAAAGTAGAAAGCACACCGATTGCTGTCAATGCAGCAGAATTAGAAAAGATCTTGCGTGAAAATGGATTGAATACCGTTATTACGATCAGTTTAGAAGGTAAAAAAGTCAATACACTGATCAAAGAGTATCAATCAGATACCTTCACACGCAATTTAACCCACGTTGAATTCCTATCTGTCGATATGAATGAAGAAACCGAAGTAGAAGCAGAAGTAACCTTGATTGGCGAATCTGCTGGTGTCAAAGCTGGTGGTGTTCTAGCACAAAACTTGTATACAGTCGTTGTATCAGCAACACCAGACAAATTGCCGGAACGTGTTGAGATCGATGTAACGTCATTAGAGATCGGTGATTCATTAACAGTGGCTGATCTGCCTAAGAACGACGAGTACACGATCGTGACCGATCCAGAAGAACAAATCGTTGCGGTTACTGAACCACAAGAAATCTCTGAAGATGAAGAAGCCGGCGAAGCTGCTGAGCCAGCAGTTATCGGTGAAGACGAAGAATAATCATAGACCGACATTCTTATAATCGCGTCTTCAATCAACAGACAGTTCTAAGAAATGTAAGACTCTTGAAGGGCTTCCCCTTTAAGAGTCTTTTTCATTCTTACGAAGGGCTAGTGCGCTGCAACTGGCTATTTTCCGCTGAAAGGCGTCATTGGAAAACTTTGTCCAACCATCCCAACAAATTTTTAAGAGAATATTTAAAATGCGTCGCTGACCAAAAAGAAAAGCAGAAGTAGTTGCATTTTTGACGGTTCTTCATTATGATAAATAGACAAATTTGATGTTAATGGCAAGCCTACTTGAAGGAGGGGTTTATTATGTTTGAAACATTTGATGATCACCGCAGTCGTTACGCTTCTGGCGGTATTGTTCAAACACTACCTAGCGAACTGATCGATAGTATATGGTTAATCATTGATCTTGATTTAAAAGGGTTTATTCCGTTGACAAATCTGCTCACCTTTGAAGTCCAAAACAATCATGGTCGTGTCACCCTGCTTTTTTCTCAAGCCCAAAGTCAAATCGAACTTGGTGTTGATCTACCGTACCGGTATTCCGACCTGTATCCCCAAAAAGTCTATGTATATGACGATGGGCAACGGCAAACGATTTTATTGCCTAGTGAGACCCGTTAACGTCCATTCATATTGATTTTTTATAACGATACCTATATAAAAAACCACCCTTTTTGTTTTAGAAGGTGGTTTTTTTTTGCATCCCTCCTCTCATTTAATTTTATCTAGCAGCAATTTCAAATAAATGCTCGACAAAAACCTCGTTTTTTATTACGTTTTATTGACTATTTTTTGTGCATTAAAATAACGAGTGAATTTCCCTTATAATAAGGACAGTTGTAAAATTCAGCTGAAAGAGGTGCATGATGTTGAAAAATATTCTTGAAAAAGATATTATGCAAATGCTGCGACTGTCCACAACACTCTTAACCGAAAATCCCCTCCCCTTGAGTAAAGCTGCTGCCGCCCAAAATCTCTCTGTCAAAACGATCCGTCGACTGTTATCAAGCTATTTAAACGAGGATCTTTCCTTCCACTATGATGTAGAACAAGGACATATTCGCGCAAACCATCGTTTGCAGCAGCCATCAACCGGCCACTCCCTGTCCCATACAGAAATGATTGCTGCACTGTTCAACAAAAGCGTGAATTATCAGCTGCTCTTGCTCTTGTTAAAAATGCCGACTATTTCCTTTGCAGATCTCTACAAACGCTATTATCTTAGCCCATCCAGTTTGCATCGGCGCTTTTCAGCCTTTTCCAGCTTTTTAGCACCTTATCAACTAGCTATCGATCGCCGCAGCTATCCTTTGATTACTGGCAATGAACGACAACTGCGCTATTTGCTTTTTCGCCTTACCCTCTTAGCAAACCCAACGCTTTCCCCAAAACAAGCGTTTCAAGAACTGAAGAAGATCCATCAGTTACGAGCAAAGGCTTTTTATCCTAGCACCCCCGCCCCGTTTACTCAGCAAATTTATCCAACATGTTTTGTGCCACGTTTTTATTTAGTTGGTGAACGCAGCTACTTATTTTTATGGAAACAGCTGCTAACACTGGAACCTTTCTATGTGCCAACAGAAGAAGCCTTCCTTTTGCGACGAATCATCACGCCGATTTTGTTGGAGCATCCGCTCCAACAGCCGTTAGAGGTTCTTTTGCCGAAAATTTTTCAAACCCATCTGCTGGGGGCATTGTTGGAAGGCAATTTATTTGTCTATCCGCCACTAAACCCTCGCTTATCTGAACGTTCCCGACGTTTGGTCCAGGCTTTATTGACACAGCTTCCCCATTACGAAAAACTTTTAAAGAAGCACCCTGAGCTTCCCTTGCTTTATGAATGCATTTGGCAAGAGCTCTCTTTTTTCCAACCGATCATTGCCTTTCCCCAACAAAAAGAGCGCCCGCTTGAATAGCGGTACGCTCTTTTTAAAATCATTTTACTGTCAGTAAATTATTGTGCGTCAGCATCAACGATTTTCACTGAACCTTGCCATTGTTTTTCAACAAAGTCTTTGATTTCGTCTGAATGCAACACTTCGATCAATTTCTTGATTTTGTCGCTATCTTCATCACCACTGCGGACAGCGATCACGTTGACATAAGGAGAATTATCCGCTTCTAACAAAACAGAATCATCCGCTGGATTCAAATCGATTCCGAAGGCGAAGTTCGCATTGATGGCAATTAGGTCTGCTTCGTCGTTTTGATAAGCAGTCGCCAAAAGAGATGGATCGACGTCATGTTTAAATTCTAAGTTTTTCGGATTTTCAGCAATATCATCAAAGGTTGCCGTTTCTGTATCAACGCCGTCTTTTAAGGTGATCAAGTCAGCATCTTGTAAAATCGTTAGGATACGACCCCAGTCAGACTCAGAAGTGGAGGTAAGAACCGTTGCACCATCTTCTAGTTCCGAAATATCAGAGATTCGTTTTGAGTAAAGACCCATTGGCTCGATATGGATCGCACCGGCATTGACAAAGTCATAGCCATTGTCTGCGATTTGTTTGTTTAGATAAGGAATGTGTTGGAAGTAATTGGCATCGATATCACCATTTTCCAATGCTTTGTTTGGCAACACATAATCATCGAAGGTTTTGATTTCAAGGTCAATGCCTTCTTCTGCTAGTAAAGGTTTGGCTTGTTCTAAAATTTCCGCATGAGGGGTAACTGATGCACCGATCACTAATTTTGTTGATTCTCCCTCAGCCGCAGATGAGTCAGAGCTTCCTGAATTTGAGCCCGTTCCGCAAGCAGCTAAAGCGGCAGTTAATAATAACGTTGTTGCAATACCAAAAATCTTTTTCATATCCATTTCCTCCCATATTTTCCACTTTTTGTTCTTCGTTTCATTTACCGTTTGTCGGTGGCCTTCGCAAGGAAATCGCCGACCCCTTGGATAATGAAAACGATAATTAAAATAATCACTGTTGCGACAAGGGTAACAGTGTAATTTCCACGTTGAAATCCTTCTTGCCAAGCCAAAGCGCCTAGCCCACCGGCACCGATCGCGCCTGCCATGGCGGTATAACCAATCATTGAGATCGTTGTGACTGTCAGTCCTGAAATCAATGCCGGAACACTTTCTGGGATCACGATCTTATAAATGATCTCCCAGTAACTAGCGCCCATCGCTTCTGCTGCTTCAATCACACCGGGATTGACTTCACGAAAAGCAATTTCCACCATCCGAGCATAAAACGGTGCTGCCGATAATACTAATGCTGGGATCGCTGCTTTTGCCCCTAGGAACGAACCGACTAATAACGTTGTAAAGGGAATGATCAAAACCATTAAAATCATGAATGGTGTTGAGCGAAAGGCGTTACTGATGATGGAAACCACATTGTAGAAAATGTTGGCTCCCGCCGTTTGTTTACGCCCTAGTGAATAAAGCGCCAATCCTAGAAGCAAACCGATCACAACCACTAAAACCATGGAGAAGAAAGTCATAAACAAGGTGTCTAGGGTTGCTTGCTGCATGTTGGCCCAATCGACTTTTTCAAAATTAAAATAGGTTTCTACAAATGACTTATCCACGTTCAATCACCTCCACGCCTACTTGCTGCTCTTTGAAAAAGGTGATCGCTTTTTCGATCTCATTTGCTTCACCTGTCAATAAGACCGTCAAGCCGCCAAAGGATCCTTCATTGGTTTGTTGGATCTTTCCATAAACGACATTGACATCGATCTGGAAGCGGCGAATTGCTTGTGAAATGACTGGTTCATTGGCGTTATCTTGCGTGAATGTCAAGGTCACTAAATGCCCTTGCGGATTTTCTCGTAAGAAGGCTTGCCGTAGTTCTTCGACATCTTCTTCTGGTTCCAAATCTTGCTGAACAAAACGTTTGGTCACTTCTTGCTGTGGGTTACGGAAAACCGATTGTACTGATCCTTCTTCAACGATCTGCCCATGCTCCATCACCGCGACTTTGTTGCAGATTTTGCGAATGACGTTCATTTCATGGGTAATCAGCACGATCGTCAAATGCAATTTTTTATTGATGGAAAGCAAGAGATCCAACACTTCTTCTGTTGTTTGTGGATCTAACGCACTCGTTGCTTCATCACACAGCAAAATTTCTGGTTCATTCGCTAATGCACGAGCAATCCCGACTCTTTGCTTTTGTCCGCCAGACAATTGTGCCGGATAGGCAGTTTCCCGTCCTTCCAACCCAACTAACTTGATCAGCTCTTGCGCTCGTTGCCGGCGTTTTGCTTTTTCAACGCCAGCCAACTCCAATGGCAATTCGATGTTCTCCGCCACCGTTCGAGACCATAATAGATTAAAGTGCTGAAAAATCATGCCGATTTTTTTGCGGAAGTTTCTCAATTCTTTGTTTTTCAATGCCAAAATATTTTGACCGTTAATGACTACATCTCCTGCTGTCGGCAATTCTAAGCCGTTCAACAAACGAACTAATGTACTTTTCCCAGCACCAGAGTAGCCAACGATTCCATAGATATCGCCTTTTTCCACTTGCAGTGAAACATCATTGACGGCATGGACAGCCGTTTGCTTTTTGCCGAATGACTTTTTTACATGCGACAATTCGATTAATGCCATGTTATTCCCATCTTTCCTCTTTGGTTGGTTAAACACAAAAAAAGCTTTCATCCTCTGTACATTATACTGTTACAAAGGACGAAAGCACAACTTCCGCGTTACCACCTTGATTTACTGTCGATTCACATCAACAGCCTCGCTCAGTACTTGAATTGCTTCGCATACTGCTGCACTGTAACGGGTGCCTCCCGTGATAGGCTTGTTTCCACTCACCTCTCATGCTCAAAGACCATCTTCCATCCTCTCTCCGTTGCCCATTTGCACCAAACAGGGCTCTCTGTGTACGTTAAGAACATGTACTCTTCTTTTCAAAGCATTCATTTATTGAGCAAATTATAGCAACGTCTTATCCGACTGTCAATTCTTTTTGAAAAAATAGTCGTTTTTACAGATTTGACTTACAAAGCTTCAAATTGACTTGGGTCAACCTCTTTGAAGCTGACCAGCCAAGCATTCATTTCGTCTTCATCATTTAAGGTATCAATGGATTGATCGATTTTTTCATTTACGGAAGAAATCACGCCCGTCAATGGACTTGGAAATTCACTGACTGCTTTTTCCGCTTCTAGCTCAACAAGGGTCTCTCCTTGTTTTAAAGCAGTTCCTGCTTTTTGAATCGAAGCAAACGTGACCGCACCAAGTTCTTCTTGCGCTTCTTTTGTTAAACCGACACAATATTCTTTCCCGTTAAACAAAACCCACAAATTATCTTTTTTTCTTAAGCATTTCTTTTCCATGATTCTAGTAAGACTCCTTCATATTCATTTTCTTTAAATCCATTAATCAAAAAGCGGTCGCCGCTAACTAGCAGTGGGCGCTTGATCAACATACCATCGGTTGCCAGCACGTCGGCTGCGTCTTGGGCAGTCATGGTCGGCACTTTTTCTTTTAATTGCAATTCACGGTATTTCATGCCGCTTGTGTTAAAGAAACGGGTTAACGGTGCTTCGCTTGATTGGATCCAAGCCAGCAATTGTTCCGGTTGAGGCGGTGTGGTCACCATATCGATCGCTTCAAAGGGAATCTCGTGCTCTTCTAACCAACGCTTCGCATTTCGGCATGTACTGCATTTTGGGTACCAATAAAATGTAATCATGTGAACTCCTTAAAGTGTTTTTGGTGCGGTCTCAGCTTGATAGCGCATCGATAAAATCAAACCGATCCCAATCATATTGCTTAATAGGGCAGATCCTCCTTGGCTAATAAACGGCAGTGGAATCCCCGTCAACGGTAAGAGACCGATGTTTGCGCCAATGTTTTCAAACACATGGAAGAGAATCATCATAATGATCCCAGTTGCCAAGTAAGCATAAAATTCATTGTTGGTATCGAAACATACGCGGATCATCCGATAGATCAAAATAAAATACAATAAAATGACAAACGCGCTGCCAATAAACCCAAAATTCTCACCGATCACCGAAAAAATCATATCGGATTCTCGGACTGGTACATACACATCGCTGACATTAAATCCTTTCCCGAACATCCCGCCAGAGGCGATCGCCATCAGAGCGTACGCCAATTGGAAGGATTGCCCTTGGGTATCATGAAAAGGATCTAGCCACGAATCGATACGGGCGAACTGGTACTCTTTAAAGATCCCTGTATTGTACAGCAACTCACGACCAACATCGGTAGTCACTAAGAAAATCGTTCCGCCGCCGAGAATCACGAATGCCGCAATCACTGGCACAACGATTCGCCAAGAGATCCCCGACATCAAGAAGACCCCACCGAAAATCGCCAGAAATACCAACATCGTACCAAAGTCGTTTTGCAAGGTGATCAGGATCAGTACTGGAATCGTGACGGCCAACATTTTCGCAATCAGCAACCCATCTGTTTTCAGATCTCGTTCCCGATGCTTGACATTGTGCTGTGTGACGACTAAGGCCAACATCATAATATAGGCGATCTTCATCAACTCTGACGGCTGGAGAGTAAAGGCCCCAAAACGGAACCAGTTTTTTGACCCTGTCGAGGCAGCCATTGTCCGGTCGTAAAATTTCAAAAGCGCCAACATGACGGCTAGCCCAGCTCCATAAATATAGGGCGTCAATTTCCAAAGCCATTTTGATTTGATCTGCATGATAATAATCACCGCAATAATACCTAGCACATACCATAAAGCTTGAAACCCTAAAGTTCGCAACATATTCGGGTTATTTGGATCGTGGGTCAACGCCACATACAAGGACGCCACACCAATCAGACATAATAAAAATACGGGTAGAATCACACCGTAGTCAATTCGATTATCGTTCGTTTTTATTCGTGAATTTTCCATGTCCACACTCTCTTCTGTAGAATCTTTATCCATTATAGTGATATTTGAGGAGAAAAGAAAGGATTGTCCACGAGCATTCACAAAAAATTTAGAAACTTTAATGATTTTCGGGAAAAGAGGGTTAAAAACAATCCGAAATTGTTTAGAATTACAATGAAAGAAGGGCTATATTCTGATTCATATCTGATCAATCAGAGTAAAACGATCGTATATGTACTAGATAGGAAGTTCAGCGACATACTTTTCAATGAAAACTCGCTGAATTCGTCTATTCTCCTTACTTAATAAAATATCTTATTCTTAGTATTCTTCTTTATTTTTGATAAATCTTTCCTCAATGTAACAGAATAAATCAACTTTAACTCCATGATAGATCGCCACCTAGTTTTCGTTTCAAATAGATAGCAACAAATGACTACTCTTAACTACTTTTTCCAAAATATAAATTGATACATGACAAGCCTAATTTACCACATTAATGTGGTAATGAAATGTTATTTACGCCACCACATAATTTCACTAGAATACAATTAAGGAAGCGCTTCCGGAGGTGAACCAATGATTTTAAATAATCGAGAACAACTGCTGTTGCAACTACTATTAGAACAAACGGAGTTTCGCCCTGCCTCTTTTTTTCAAAAGCAGTTAAATGTATCCCAAAAAACGGTTTATAACAATTTAACGACTTTAGAAAAGAAACTAAAAGATTCGGGACTAGCTCTCAAAAAAGTACCAAGAAAAGGAATCTTTTTATCTGGTTCTGAATCAGCAAAACAGAATGGTTATCGATTGTTAGCAAAAAAAGAGACTAAACTCGAACTATTTTCACCTAATTATCGTAAAATCTTTATTTTCGCTAACTATCTGTTTTCAGTAAAACCAATGCATTATCAGGAATTCTCTGAATATTTTTATATTAGCAACCAGTCAATAAAGAAAGATGTTGATGAAATCGTTGCTTTCTGTCGATTCCATCAAGTATCAACAAAAATGACTACTAGCGGACTCAAGCTAACCTCAGTTGAATCTGCTGCTCAAAACGTATTCAAATCTTTTTTAGAGAAGTATACCGACGCCAAAGCCAGTGAAAATCTTTTGGTCAACAATCTCTTTGACTCTAAGGTTCTCGATTTAACGAAGAAATTTGTCTCAGACATGACTCAAACAATCGGCCATCCAGTCAATAATTATTCTATTGAATCTTTGAAGCTTTCATTGCGAATTTTTCTTTCAAGACTTCTTATAGATAAACACATTGAAAAACAAGAGCAGCTAGTATTTGACGAACTTAGACGAATGAAATTCTATATGATCGCGGTTGATTTTTCTGAAATGATCCAACAGCAACTACCTGTTCAATTTAGTGATACAGATATTCAATATGTATGTTCCTTGTTATTAGCACACGGCATCGAGCCTTTTGGTCAAATGGATGAGCCTCACGAATCTACTATCACAAATTGTACGAAACAAATTATTCAAAAAATGTCACATATGTTAAACGCAGATCTGACACAAGATAAATTATTGCTGCAAACATTATTGGCTCATATCGTTCCCATGATCCATCGATCAAAGACAGGAATTTTATTGAAAAACCCACTGATAAAAAGTATCAAAAAACAATACTCAACAATGTATACATTGACCAAATATGCAATTGGAGATTTAGAGGAGCGATTTCAAATCTTATTAACAGAAGACGAAGTTTCTTTTCTGACGATCCATTTTCAGCTAGCCTTTGAAAAGATAAAAATTACTAACCATATACTAATTGTTTGCCAATTTGGTTTTGCTACATCGGAGTTGATTTTTAACCGTATCAAACAAACGATCGCTGCTGATACCGTATTGGAGATCATTCCTTTGAGTAAACTGGTCAGTACATCTCTTGAAACTGTTGATCTGATCATATCAACTATTCCATTGGACATTACAGCACCGCCAGTTATTTATATTTCGCCGCTTCCTACTACCGAAGAAATAGGAAGAATCTCAGCAAAGATATCTAATCTTAATGAGAATGAGAAAAATTTTTACTCAAAAAAATACCAGAAAACGACTTTATTACAAAAATATTTAGATCCTACTTTCCTTTTTGTCAAAAAAAAGTTTCGAACAAAAAAAGATGTACTGGATTTTTTAGCAGATGATTATCTGAAAAAAAAGCTTGTTACAACAAAATTTAAGCATTCTCTATTTGAACGAGAGGAACTAGGAAGCACTGGCTTAAAGACGGGAGTAGCCATTCCACATGCTGATCCACATACAGTGAAAGAAACAAAACTTGCTTTTCTCACCCTCGATGCGCCAATTACTTGGGGAGACACAAAAATCCAACTAATTGTTTTGCTTGCGATTGCTGAAGAAAACATGATCGAGGCAAAAGAGTTGATCGCTTCGATTTACGGATTGTTTAACTCAGCCGAAGAAATTCAATGGATCGTTAATAGTCAAACGCAAGAAGAACTGTATCAAAGATTGTTAAGAGGAGGAAATTGATCATGTTTTTTGATCACCAAATCGTGTTACTTGAAAAAGATTCTAAAACAAAAGAGGAAGCTTTTCGACTATTAGCAGACGAACTCATCAAAACTCATTGTGTAAATGATCAGTTCTATCAAAATATCGTACAGCGAGAAGAAACCTTTCCTACAGGTTTAAAAATTAACGGCATTGGGGTAGCGATCCCACATACGGACAGCAAATTTGTTTTACGATCCCAAGTCGCTTTTATGTCACTTGCCTCTCCCCTTTCATTTATTGAAATGGGTTCGCAAGAAAAGAAAATCGATGTATCTCTGTTGTTCATGCTTGCATTGAAGGAACCACATGAGCAATTGGGTATGCTACAAAATCTTATCTCTATGTTTCAAACACCAGGGGTTTTGGAAGCCCTATCCTCAGTAACGACTAAAGAAGCGTATCTTTCGATTATTGAAAAAAATGGACTGCAATAAAAAGGAGGAACAATTATGTTAAATGCATTACAGTGGTTCGTTGATCTAGGTTCAATCGTTGTTTTGCCTATTTTAATTTTTATTTTTGGAATAATTTTGGGAACCAAGCCTGGCAAAGCCTTTACTTCAGCCTTAACTGTTGGTGTCGGGTTTGTTGGATTGAATTTGGTGATTGACCTTCTAAGCAGCAGCTTGGGTCCTGCCGCCCAGCATATGGTTGAACGTCTAGGATTAAATTTGACAACGATTGATGTCGGATGGCCTGCCGCAGCGGCAATTTCTTACGGGACGATTTTAGGAAGCCTTGCGATTCCGATTGGTGTGGTCCTAAATGTTTTACTCATCATTTTAGGGCTGACTAAAGTATTGAATGTAGATATTTGGAATATTTGGCACGCAGCCTTCATCTCTTCTCTGATTTATGCCCTCACTGGAGACTTTGCAATGGGGATCGCGGCCACCGTCATCTATTTGATGATGATTCTTTTAATGGGAGATATTTTAGGTCCGATCATTAATAAGTTCTACGGATTTCCTAATATCACTTTTCCTCATGGTACCGCCGCACCAGGATTCATCTTTGCACTTCCGATGAATTGGCTCTTTGATCGTATTCCGGGACTAAAAGATTGGAAAGCAGATCCAGAAACCATTCAGAAAAAATTTGGTGTCTTTGGTGACTCTACTGTTATGGGCTTTTTGATTGGTCTCATCATGGGAATACTTGCCGGATATGACACAGCAGGTGTCGGCCAATTAGCCGTCCAAACAGGCGCTGTGATGGTTTTGATGCCTAAAATGGTTGCTTTACTGATGGAAGGTCTAACGCCTATTTCTGAATCTGCAAATGAATTCGTCAAAAAACGGTTTCCTGGAAGAGAGCTTTACATCGGTATGGATGCAGCATTATCGGTTGGTCATCCAGCTGTCCTTTCTTCCTCATTGCTGCTAGTTCCGATCACTATTTTGTTAGCCGTAGTTCTACCTGGCAATACGACCTTGCCTTTTGGTGATTTAGCAACCATTCCCTTTCTGATTTGCTTGATGGCTGCTGTTTTTGGAGGAAACATCATTCGAACAGTAATTGCTGGAACGATTTATATGGTAAGCATTCTCTATATTACTTCGTGGGCAGCACCGCTTGTCACTACTGCTGCTCGATCCGCAAACTTTGATCTACAAGGAAACTCTATGATCACTGCTATGGCTGAAGGTGGTTTATGGACCACATTCCTTTATGTCGGCTTAACCAAAATATTAAGCTGGGGCGGTTTAGCCATAATTGGCGTCTCTGTTTTGTTTGGATTGATTTATGTAAATAAAATTCGTCCCAAGAAACAAACATCGAAATTATAGGAGGAAATGATAATGAAAAAACTATTGATTATGTGCGGTACAGGTGTTGCAACTTCAACAATTGTAACAAATAAGGTAAAAGAATGGCTGAAAGAAAAAGGGATGACTGATCAAGTGAAACTGTATCAATCCAAAGTGGCAGATGAGATGAATAAAATTGATAACTATGACATCGTGGTGAGTACAACGGTTGTTCCAGACTCAATCAAAGATCGCGTAATTATGGGGCTGCCACTCTTAACAGGGATTGGTACAGAAGAAATGTACGCGGAAATCGAAAAGAAAATCAAAGAATAAGGAGAATGCCCTATGTTGGTCACAACAAAAGAACTATTCGCACATGCAGAAAAACACAATTATGCATTACCCGCAGCAAATTTTTTCGACTTAACTAGTGCAAGAACATACGCGGAGACTGCTGAACGTTTAAACAAGCCTTTGATATTGGCCTTCGCTCAGTCCCATATGAACATGTTGACTTTAGAAGAGGCTGCCATGATTGGAAAATTTTTAGCAAAAAAAAGCACTACACCTATCGCTTTGCACTTAGATCACGGTACCGATGAAGAGGTCATCAAAAGAGCCATTCATTTAGGTTTTACTTCCGTAATGATCGACGCTTCTGAGGAGTCATTCGAAGAAAATGTCCGTCGGTCAAAGGAGATCGCCGATTACGCTCATAAAAATGGTGTCGTTGTTGAAGCCGAAATCGGGCACGTTGGGTCGGAAAACAGTCTGGAATCAGCCGTAAATAGTCAATCTATTTACACAGAACCTTCTGAGGCTGTTGCATTTGCCAAATTAACCGGGGTTGATTCGTTGGCAGTTTCTATTGGCACCTCTCACGGACATTATCAAGGGATACCCAAAATAAATTTTGACGTTTTAAAGGAAATACACCATGCCGTCAATGTTCCTCTTGTTCTGCATGGCGGATCCTCTTCTGGCGATGAAAACCTTGAAAAATGTGCCTTAGAAGGTATCCGGAAAATAAATATTTTTACTGACTTTGTCACTGCTGCTATGAATGAAATTCACAAAAATCAACCAAATGACTATTTCGATTTACTTCATTCAGCAAGCAATGGAATGTCCAAGACACTCGAGCACTATTTTACAGTCTTTCATACCAAACCTTACCGTGAAGGAGAAAGCTAATGAAAAAAAGAACTTTAAGAACGCCATTCTTTGTCATCAATCCTAAAGCCTATCTTTATGGAAAACAAGCATTGGCATTGGCAAAAGCTGCTGATGAGTTGTCATCTTTGTATGACATCGACATTCTATTTACTGTTCAGCATGCAGACGTTTCTTTAATTAAACAGGCAACAACACATTTATTCGTCACTGTCCAACATTTAGACGGAATCAAAATTGGTCGTGGAATGGGCTATGTTTTACCCGAAGCAGTGGCAGAAGCCGGAGCTGAAGCTACCTTTTTAAACCATGCTGAACACCCCATGACATTGCAAGAACTGACTAAAGCGATTCAGCGCTCAAATGAATTGGGTCTCTTAACAATTGTCTGTGCGAATTCATTGACTGAAGCGAGAGCCGCGGCTTCCCTAAAACCCGATGTGATGGTTTGCGAGCCAACCGAACTAATTGGGACAGGACAAACCAGTGATCTTCAATACATGACGGAAACAAATCGTGTTGTTCGGGAAATTGATCCAGAAATCCTGATTTTGCAGGCTGCTGGTATATCTAGTGCTGCCGATGTTGAAAAAGCTTTGTCGTCAGGTGCTGATGGTACCGGAGGGACAAGCGGTATTGTGCAAGCAGATGATCCAGTTCAAACCCTTACAGAAATGATCAAACAAGCAGTGAAGCACAAAAAGGAGGATTAACACTGTGAAATTTTTAAAAGAGCAACTGACGTTAACTTCTAACGGGAATCGAGTGTCTTACCACAACATCACAGAAGAAGTGAAAGCAATGGTTGAAAAAAGCGGAATTTCAAATGGAATCTGTCTCGTACAGTCTCCCCATACGACTTGTTCTGTTATCTTTGAAGAATACATGCATGATACAGACTTTAACGGAGATGAATTTCTTCAAGTTGATTTAAACCGAATTCTCGATAAAATTATTCCTCGTGAACTATCAGAAAATACCGATTATCGTTATCCTGGACCAAAGCATTTAGAATTTTTGATGAGTCTGGACGATCCAAACTACCCAACAGATCCAGCAACGATTTTAAACGGCGATGCACATATTCGCTCGAGTTTTTTCGGTGCAAGCGAAAGCTTTATTTTAAGTAATGGCAAGCTAGAGATCGGCTCTGTAGGCTATATCTATTTTGTTGATTTCGATCAAAATCGTGTGCGAAATAGGACATGCCATGTAATGCTAATGGGCGAATAAGAACAGTTATCGGGTAAATCAGGAAAAATTTAGATTACTTATCGCCTGCAAAAGAAAAACCATGAATCCTCTAAAAGAAGATTCATGGTTTTTCATTTCTTATGCCAGCTGCAGGATTCGAACCTGTGACCTACGCGTTACGAGTGCGTTGCTCTACCAACTGAGCTAAGCTGGCGTTGTATGGCACAAAGAAAATTATATGCAAAAACGGTTGTTTTGTAAAGAGGTCTGCTGAAAAAAATCTACTTACTGAAATTTTCCGAAAATTGTGATATAATAGAAGTATCAAGGAGGTTTTTACATGGCAACATTTGGTAAATTCGAAACAACAATTGTCCCGTCACAAGAAGGTTCAACGTTTGAGGTCGCTACTCCTGTCATGTTCACGTTCCATGGGAAGAAACAAACTGGTACCATCACAAAGCAGTTGAAAAACTCTGCGGTGGTCGAGCTGAACGAAACCCCAGAAAACCAGAAATTAGTTTCGCAAAGTAATGGTGTATTGATCATCAATTACAAACAATTAACCAAACTATAACCCGTTTAATGCAAGGAGAAAATCAGTTGATTTTCTCCTTTTTTCATTGTCTGTTTTTTTGAAAAACGCAAAAAAAGCCATGGATAACCGATCGAACCGTTTTGGCTGTCGATCTTCTTCCATGGCGTCATTGACGAGGCAAAACTTGAAGCAGTTGCCGTTGTCGTATTTGTATTGATTTATTTTGTACCGAATAGACGGTCACCGGCATCGCCCAAACCAGGAACGATATAGCCGTGTTCATTTAGGCGTTCATCAAGATTTGCAGTGTAGATGTCAACATCTGGATGGGCATCTTGCAATGCTTTCACGCCTTCTGGTGCAGCAACTAAGCAGACGAATTTCATGTTTGAAGCACCACGTTTTTTCAGTGCATCGATCGCCATGATCGCTGACCCACCCGTAGCTAACATTGGGTCAACGATAAATAATTGACGTTCATCGATATCTTCAGGTAATTTTACGAAGTATTCGTGTGGTTCTAGCGTTTCTTCATCACGGTACATCCCGATATGACCAACTTTTGCGGCTGGGATCAATTCAAGGATACCATCAACCATGCCTAGACCTGCGCGCAGGATCGGAATGATCGCTACCTTTTTACCAGATAGTGTTTTTTGTGTTGATTCTTCAATTGGTGTTTCAATCACTAGATCTTCAAGCGGCATGTCGCGAGACACTTCATACGCCATCAACATTGCGATTTCATTAACAACTTCACGGAAAACCTTTGTTCCACAGTTCTTGTCGCGGATCATTGTTAATTTGTGTTGGATCAGCGGGTGATCGATTACTTGAAATTTACCCATTTAAAAAAATCTCCTTTGGTTTTTCTCTTATTTTAAAGCAAATCGGCTCTTGTTACAACCATCTGCCCCAGGCAATGCTGCTTTTCCTCAAAAAAAGGATTGTGTTAGAAGGAAGGAGACAAGACGGCATGTAACACGCCTCTACGTTCATTCTAGCCCCTTTTTCACTTTTGGTGATCAAAAAGAGCTGGAGCGCAGGAAAAACGCGTGAGACGTCTTGTCTGACCTTAACTTCTGTCACAGTCCCATTTTATTTGTTTTTGTAAAGTGGATAGTTGTCCGTCAATTCTTTGACTTGCGCCGCTACTTCTGCCAAGACGGCTTCATCATTTGGTTTTTCTAAAACTTTGACGATCAATTTCGCTACTTCGACACAATCTTCTTCTTTAAAGCCACGACTAGTGATCGCTGGTGTCCCCACGCGAATCCCACTCGTTTTGAAAGGACTTAATGATTCGAAAGGAATCGAGTTTTTATTGACGGTAATATTGACTTGATCCAGCAAGGCTTCTGCTTCTTTTCCGTTCAAATCAAAGCCACGCACATCGATCAATAATAGGTGATTGTCTGTTGCACCAGAGACCAAGCGGGCTTGTGGTGCTTGGTTGAAGACTTTCGCCATTGCTTGCGCATTGCGGATGACTTGTTCAGAGTACTCTTTGAACGACTCATCTTGTGCTTCTTTAAAAGCGACAGCTTTCGCTGCGATCACGTGCTCTAATGGTCCGCCTTGGATGCCAGGGAAAACGGCACTATTGATTTTTTTCGCTAAGTCTTCATCATTTGTTAAAATCAAACCGCCTCGAGGGCCGCGTAATGTTTTATGGGTCGTAGAAGTCGTGATGTCCGCATAAGGAACTGGGTTTGGATGAAGACCAGCCGCTACTAAACCAGCGATATGCGCCATATCCACCATCAATTTTGCGCCAACTTCATCAGCGATTTCACGGAACTTCGCAAAATCGATTGTACGTGAGTAAGCACTGGCACCAGCAACGATCAGTTTCGGTTGATGCTTGCGCGCCAAAATACGAACGACATTGTAGTCAATGACTTCTGTTGCAGGATCAACACCATAACTAACAAAATTATAGGTCTTGCCGCTGAAATTCACTGGTGAGCCATGGGTCAAATGACCGCCTGCGGAAAGATCCATCCCTAATACTGTATCGCCTGTTTCGATCAACGCTAAATAAGCTGCTGTGTTGGCTTGAGAACCAGAATGCGGTTGAACATTGGCATATGCCGCACCGAAAATACTTTTCGCCCGTTCAATTGCTAAGTTTTCTACCACATCAACAAATTCACAACCGCCATAGTAACGACGACCTGGATAACCCTCAGCGTATTTATTTGTCAAAATACTACCTTGCGCAGCCATTACACCTTCTGAAACGATATTTTCAGACGCAATCAATTCCAAATTGTTTTGTTGACGATTCGTTTCTTTTTCGATCGCTTGCCACAATTCGGGATCAAACGTTTGATAATCCATGCTTACAACACCCCTTTACCTTAATGGTAGCATTGTATCACATTTCTTCATAAGCTACCTATAATGAATTCTGGTTTTTTGCTAATTTTCTTGAAAGAAACTTTGATTTGCAGCTTTTTTCAACCGATTCATATAAGCAGCCCCTAAGCCGCTTTCTGGAAACGTGGGTGCAAATAAGATATCTAGCTCAGCAATCGATTCATCTAACGCCCGTAACCCCGCAAACAGCCCTTTTGTCGCGGCTTCCACACTGTCATCAAAAAATAAATAAATGGCTGCCGCTTCAAAGCGGACTTGCTCGGCGATCGTCGGTCCAGCTAAAACACCTACCTTAAGCTGCTGTTCTTTTGCCCAAGCCATGGCTGCCGACCAATCTTGGTCATTGACCATCATGACGTTAGTATTCGGTGCATAGTGCTTGTATTTCATGCCCGGCGCTTTGGGTGCTTCACTTTCTGTTACTAAGTGCTGATCGACGAGGACTTTCGTTTGTAAGACTGCTTCAAGCTGTTCTTTAGAGATCGCACCAGGACGTAAGATGATCGGCGGCGCCTTTGGGTCACTCAAATCTAAGACTGTTGATTCGACACCGATCTGCGTCACCCCATCATCCAAGATGCCAGCGATTTTGCCTGCCAGATCATGCTGAACATGCGCAGCTGATGTTGGGCTTGGTTTACCAGATGTATTCGCGCTAGGACCAACCAATGGCTGTTGGGCTTGTTTGATCAACGCTAACGTCTTGGTGTTGTTGGGCATCCGAAACGCCGCTGTGGATAAGCCGCCAGTAACGATGCTAGGTAAACTGTCTTTTTTGATAGAAAAGATCAAGGTTAAGGGCCCCGGCCAGAAAGTTTCCATCAATTTATCTGCGAAGGGATGCTTGTTATCCACAAACGGTTCCAACTGCTCTGGCTCGGCAATATGAACGATCAAAGGGTTGTCACTAGGTCGTCCTTTGACTTGATATACTTGCGCAACAGCATTGGGCAAAAGCGCGCTAGCCCCTAGTCCATAGACGGTTTCCGTCGGGAACGCCACTAATCCCCCCTCAGCTAAAATAGCTGCTGCTTCGTTTAACTGTGATTGATCAAAAATTTTTGTTTCCACAATTTATCCACATCCTTTTTTGAGAAGTTTCCACACTTATCAACATTTTCTGGTTTCTTTTCCACATTTTGTGGATAAGTCGTTTGTCAAGTGTGGATAACCCTGTTTATAACTCGGTTTATTTAGAAGTCGTTCATTTCATAAGGTTTTTGCAATTTTTCCTGTGTAAAAAAAAATTATTTATCCACATCTTGTGGATGACTGACGAACACCATCCGGTCTTGACCCGCAAGATCTTTTACTACGGTGACTTCTTTGTTGGGAAAAGCGGCTGCAAACAGTTGTTGAACGGCGGGTCCTTGCTGAAAGCCGATTTCTAGCGCCATTTGCCCACTTGGCGCCAAACACCTCGGTGCTTGCTGTGCTAATTGCTTATAGATCGCTAATCCTTGTTCTTGAGCAAAAAGCGCCATTTTAGGCTCTTTTTCCCGTACGCTGATATCCATCAGCGGCCACTCTTCAGCGCTGATATACGGCGGGTTGGAAACGATCAGATCCCATTGCTGATCTGCCACAGGCTCTAAGGTATTTCCTTGGAAAAAGCGGATCTCTGCGCCTAAGGTTGCCGCATTTTCTTTAGCAACGGCTAATGCCTCTGCTGAAAGATCCACGGCACTTACGGCCCACTGGGGACGTGCCAATTTCAAGGCAATGGCGATCGCTCCAGTACCTGTGCCGATGTCTACGACTCGTAGTGGCTGATCTGCTGGTAATTTTGCCAAACACTTTTCCACCAGCTCTTCGGTTTCTGGACGCGGGATCAAGGTTGCAGGAGTCACTTTTAAGCGATGCCCATAAAATTCTTCATACCCCAGTAAATATTGCGGGGGTTCATGCTGTAGCAACTGTTCAAGATCTGCTGCGATCTGTGCCTCATCTTCCCTTAGGATGGGTTGGTCCATCTGCAGCAGCCAATCGAGTTGCTGCCAGTTTTTTCGCTGTAAAAACAGGTATTGGATCGCATACCCGTCCAGCCCTTTCGTTTCTAAAAAAGAAGAAGCCCGTGAAAGGACTTCTCGATAGGTTTTAGCCATTTTGCATCTCATCTAATTTTGATGTTTGATCGTAAACGATCAGTGCATCAACAATTTCATCGAGTTTTCCAGCTAAAATTTGATCCAATTTTTGAATAGTTAACCCGATACGGTGATCTGTTACGCGGTTTTGTGGGAAGTTATAGGTCCGAATCCGTTCAGAACGATCGCCGGTACCCACTGCTGATTTACGGTTTGCATCGTATTCGCTTTGTGCTTCTTGCTGCATTTGGTCATAGACCCGTGCCCGCAAGACTTTCATCGCTTTCTCACGGTTTTTCAGCTGTGAACGCTCATCTTGCATCGCAACAGCGATCCCTGTTGGCAAGTGCGTCAAACGAACAGCAGAAGCTGTTTTGTTGACGTGCTGACCACCAGCACCAGAGGCATGGTAAATATCGGTTCGAATATCTTTGTCTGCGATATCGATTTCGACTTCTTCAGCTTCAGGCATAACCACGACCGTTGCCGTAGACGTATGGATTCGGCCTTGCGATTCGGTAGACGGTACCCGCTGCACTCGGTGGGCGCCGCTCTCATATTTCAATTTTGAAAAGACGTTGTCGCCAGTGATCATCATGATGACTTCTTTGTAGCCGCCGATTCCAGTGACGTTGGCATCCATGACTTCGACTTTCCAACCTTGGTTTTCCGCATATTTTTGATACATATTGAAAAGATCGCCAGCAAATAAGGCTGCTTCATCGCCGCCTGCTGCACCACGGATCTCCATGATGATGTTTTTGTCATCATTCGGATCTTTTGGCAATAACAAAATTTTGATGCGTTCTTCTAAAACATCTTTTTCTTTTTTCAAATCAGAGAGTTCTTCTTTGGCCATCTCTGCCATTTCCGCATCAAGGTTTTCCCCCAGCATTTCTTCGGTATCCTTGATTCCCTCAACGACTTCTTTGTAACGTCGGTAGACTTCCACCGTTTCCCGTGTATTGGCTTCTTCTTTTGAAAGCTGCATGAAGCGTTTGGTGTCAGAGATCACGGCTGGATCACTTAGTAATTCGCCTAATTCTTCGTAACGGTCTTCGATTGCTTGTAACTGATCGTACATTGATTATTCTCCTTCTTTTTTCATTCCCGGGTGAAAGTAATGCTTGCGGCAAACTGGATAATACGCTTCATTGCCGCCGATTTGTACTTGATCGCCCTCGTAAACGGGTTTTCCGTCGATATAGTGCAAGTTCATGGTTGCTTTTTTATGACAGAACCAGCAGATGGTTTTCATCTCTTCGATTTTATCTGCGTAAAGCAGCAAGTATTTTGAGCCTTCAAATAATTCATTGCGGAAATCATTTTTCAAACCAAAGGCCATCACAGGGATACCTAACTCGTCCACGATTTTGGTGAAAGCCAGCACGTGATGCTTCTTTAGGAACTGTGCTTCATCGATTAAAATACAATAAGGTTTATAACCCAGGTCTTTGATCAAATGGAACAGATCCGTTTCATCAAAAATCGGGATCGCGTCTCGTTCTAAGCCGATGCGACTCGAAACATTTCCCACGCCACTTCTCGTGTCCAATCCGCTTGTCATGATCACGACTGGTTTGTCTTGTTCTTCATAGTTGTGAGCAACTTTCAGTATCTCGATCGTTTTCCCACTATTCATTGCGCCATATTTAAAAAAAAGCTGTGCCATCTCGCCCATCCTTCCTCATACTCCTTTGGTATTATACTTGAAAAAGGAGAATTTTTACAGACTTAAATTCGACACATGCCGCCTTTTACGCAAGAGTTTTACGAAAAGTTAACGGATTTTTTTCCGCCAGCATCTCTTACTCGTTTCTGGCTTTTTGGGCCACTTCTGCCAATACCTGACAAGCCAGTGGATATTCTGGATTTTCAGCCCCATTGATATCTGTTGCAATGATCGCAAATCCAAGCTGCTGATAGAGCTTGATTGCTGCGTGGCTCCAGGTTTGCGTATGAAGGTACATTGGTTCGTTGGCTGCCTCCAAGACAGCAACGACTTGCGTGACCAAGCCGCGAGCGATCCCTTGACGCTGGGCTTGCGGCATTACTGCTACCCAATGGACTAGTGGAACCAGTGTGCCGTCTTGCTTGGCTTTTTTCCAAGCGGTAGCCGTACCGACCGGTGTACCTGATTGATCAAGGGCAAAAAACATTCGCTGTCCTAGCTGTGCTTGCTCGGGCATAAATTCCCTTTCAAAATATGCCAATGCCTCGGCCTCATTGTCAAACTCTCCGACGGATGTTTCGATCCGTGCCCAGTGCCTTTCGTCTCCTGCTTGGTAGCTGCGTAGCGAATAGTTATCGGATTGAAGGGGCTGGATCGGTGTGTTTTTGTGCGCTCGCTTCATCCAGATTTCTGCATATGGAATTGATTTATCTAACATTGGTTGTGCCTCTCTCTCATTGGTTTTTTCCTTGTTCAAAGGTTTATTTGAGAATCAATTTGGAATCAATCATGTAATTTCTTTACTAGAAAAATTTCTGTTAGCTGATTTTGCGTATGGGCGATTCTCCCAATTTCGTCATAACCCATTCGCTGATAAAAATCTGGCGCTTGAAAATCAAAGGTCGCCGTCTGACAGTTTTCACAGCCAAATGCTTTCAACTGCTGTTCAAGATCCGTAAGAATCTGCTTGCCATACCCTTTTCCCCGCTCGGATGCTTTGACCCACAGGGTGTCAAGATAGCCGATATGATACATTGAGGCGTAGGCAATGCCACCAGCAATCACCACACCCTCTTTTTTGATTACACTGCTAAAGTTCTGATAGGTCTCTGTTTGTGTAAATGGTTTTTGATGCTTTGTGTATGCTGTTAATGCTGTTTCTAACGCAGCCAATTCTTGGTCTGTTCCTTGTTCAATGATTCGCGCCATATTCAATCACTCCTTCTTGTTTCTTGATAATCTGCGATGATCTGATCGACCGTTTCTGCTATCGTTAAGCCTTCTTTGATCAGTCTTTCCTCTGAAGATCCTTTTGGGAAAAGCAAGTCTCGCTCAAGCCACCATTTACGCATCGTTTCCTCGGAAAAATAGTCTCGCTGCATTCGGGTCTGATGTCTTTTGACCGTTTCCTCGAAAGAAAGATCAAAATAATAAACTAGCTTTTTTTTGGGAAAGAGTTTCATTAGAAAGTCGAGAAAGTCTTGGTATTTTTCACGAGAATAAATCCCCTCAACAAGTATCATTGGCACTTTCCCCTTCGCATATAGGACAGCTTCTTTCATCAAACCGCTGGCTAAATTATTAGGGGTATCTTTGACACAAAAAATTTCTCGCCGAAAAACATCTTGTGAAATCAGCACTGCCTCTTCCCCAAAAACGTGCTGAACAGCTTTGGCAATAGTGGTTTTGCCGCTGCCAGAATTACCTCGAAGTAAAATCAAAATACTTTCCATGCAAACTTCCTTTCTTCATTGCCCTGTTTTCTAAGCATATCTCTTGTTTTTCTCTACTAGAAGCATACCATAGAAGCAAAGGAGGAATACCTATGAAAGATACGGCAATTTTTGCTGGCGGTTGTTTTTGGTGCATGGTGAAGCCTTTTGATTCGCTGCCAGGCATCCTCAAAGTGGTTTCTGGCTTTACTGGTGGCCATGTGCCTAACCCAACCTACCAACAAGTAACGACAGGTACCACCGGTCACACCGAAGCAGTTGAGATCACCTTTGATCCTGAAGTCATCTCTTATGAAGAATTGGTTGCCATCTATTGGCAACAGACAGACCCCACAGATGCGTTTGGTCAGTTTGCCGACCGTGGTGATTCCTATCGTCCAGTGATTTTTTACAATAGTGAAGAACAAAAAGCGATTGCGGAAAAATCAAAGGCGCAGTTGCAAGCTAGTGGCCGCTTTGACCGTCCGATCGTAACGAAGATCGAACCAGCAGAACCTTTTTATCCTGCAGAAGACTATCATCAAGATTTTTACAAAAAAAATGCAGCCCATTACAATGCTTATAGCGAAGGCTCCGGTCGAGCCGGCTTTATTCGCCAAAACTGGGCTTAACTTTTTGGGGAACGTTCATTACAATTCATCACTAACAGCCGATCTGCCTCGTCAGCAGATCGGCTGTTTTCTGTTTTTTTTTGCCAAAAGGAAATTGACAGTCAGGGCATTTTCGCGATACACTGATTAGAAAATTCTGACGATTATAAAGGAGTGTTTGTTTGATGTTAGCCAATGAAGTCCGTCCAGGTCCAAACCGTTATATTACGGGCGATGGGGTCTTAGCTGATTTGCCGGAGTATTTACGAGAGTTCCAAGAGGTAGCAGTAATTACTGGGGAGCAGTCATTCGATGTGTTTTCGAACTATTACCCTCATTCATTCGACTACCCGATCTACCGTTACGATGGATCATCGAGTTATGAAAATGCGCAAACCTTAGCTGAAGCGATCCAGCAAGCAGATGCCGTGGTGGCAATCGGCGGCGGCAAGATCGCTGATACAGCAAAAATCACCGCCCAAACCCTTGGTGCAGAATTGATCGTGATCCCTACATTGGTTTCTAACTGTGCCCCCTTCACCCCGGTGATCGTCGCCTATTACCCCGATCATACGATTTGTAAAATCGACTATGCCAAAAAAGGTGCCTACATGACGATCGTCGACACCCGTTTTTTACTAGCCACACCTGTTGATTACTTTATCGCAGGGATCGCTGATACCTTAGCCAAATATTATGAAATGGAAGCCATCGTCCGCAACATGGCAGAAGACGACAAGACTGCCTTAGTACGGCTAGGTTTCCAAAGCGCTCTTTTGATCAAAAACTTGCTGATTGCCGATGCGATCCAAGCCGTCAAAGACTTAGAAACCGGGCAGCTGACCCCCGCCTTTGCCCGCATCACCGATGCAATCATTGCTTTGGCAGGCGAAGTTGGCGGTTTTGCAGTCGAGTTTGGCCGCACGTCCGGTGCGCATGCGCTGCATGACGGCTTGTCTTATTTGAATGAGACCCATAGTGTCTTGCACGGCAACAAAGTCGCCTACTGCATTTGGGTCCAGCTTGCCTATACCAATGATTTTGATGTGATTGAAGAATTACGGCCATTTTACGAAGCTTTGCACTTGCCAATGAAGCTGAAGGATCTCCACGTGACGCGCCTTGATCGGGATTACTTCGCCTCGGTTCTGACCTATGCTGTCAAAGAAGAAGAAACCTTTGTTTTGATCGATCCTGCGATCACACCTGAAAAAGTCTATCAGGCGATTGAAGCGGTGGAGGCGCTGTAAACCGTACACATTGCTAAACAACTTTATATCAAAAAAACTGTTTCCCTAATGCATTTCGGAAACAGTTTTTTTATTTGATGAAACAGACACCCAGTAGCGATCCTGGCGGCGCATGTTCTTAGTGGGCAACCACAACTGGCGCATTGCCCATCACTGCACGGCTTCACCCAGCAACCCATTTTCTAAGCAGTATTGATAAATGCCTTCCTCGGCTACGTGACCGATCACTTCGTCGGCGATTGCTTTTAACTCGTCCGAAGCATTGGCCATTGCGAGACCCCAGCCGACTGCCTCCAGCATCTCAATGTCATTGTTGCCATCGCCAAAGGCAATGGCTTCGGATTTATCCAAGCCATAGTAAGCCAGCATTTTGGCAATGCCGCTTCCTTTTCCGCTGCTGACTGGAATAATATCGACTGCCCGATCCCACCAGGCGGTGATTTTCGCCTCTTTGGTATTTGCCATCACTTTGGCGTAGTCTTCTTTCCCTGAACCTAACATCACTTGGAAAATGTCTTGCTGTTGGATCAACTCTTCAAAATCTTCTGCCACGATCACTTCTTGGTGAGCAAAAGAAAAATACTCAACTAAATCAGCATCTTTACCATTGGCAACGGTTCGATCCTTCGTAGCGATTGCTACTGGACGCTTGAGCGCCGTGGCATTTTCAATGATTTGCTGAACATCTTTTTTAGGAATGGGGTTTTGGTGGATCCCCTCGGCTTGATTAAAACAATACGATCCGTTAAAGGTCAAAAACGCATCGAAGGTCACGCCTTCAAATTGCGGCAACGCGATGGGACTTCTGCCAGTCGCAATGCACAACAGGATCCCTTGCTTCTTCAAGGCTTTTAATGTGGCTAACATTCTTTCAGAGATTTGCTTTTTGCTCATATCGATCAGTGTGCCATCAACATCGAAAAAAATAATTTTTACGTCTTTCATGATCTTCCCCATTTCCGTCTCGATTTTCAAAAAATTTGATACGCTTTTTTGTCCGCTTTCTCGCTATTGTTCCGTGCGGATCGTCGCTGTTATCTTTTACTTCTTTTATCTTCTCATAAATTGCTAGCGATTTCTTCTGAAATCGCGAAATCCTTACTGATTTGCTTCGAGTTTTTAAGTTTCTTAAACAATCAAGCTGCCGCAAGAACCACAGCCTGATCATTTCTTCTCAACGACACTTTCCAAAAGCTTTTCCTTGCACAATTTCTGCCGCTCATAAATTCTATCCTGCTTTCTTTCAAATCTACTTGGTTCTTTGGTATACTGGGGATAGTTTATTTAGTGAGGGGTTTTTTGTAATGAACTTTACCCGCTTTGCTCGCTTGACACAGCGTAGGAGCAAAACATTTATTTCCCAGAATGTGTCTTCGATCCAAGTGATCGTTTTTTATTATATCGTGATGACGGTGGTCTCTTTGGGGCTTTTTTCACTCCCCTTTTTTCGAGAACCCGGCTCTCATGTCGCGTTTATCGATCTGTTCTTTATGGCAGTCAGCACGGTCAGTGTCACAGGGTTGACCACCTTCCCGATCAATGACGTATTTAACGACCGCGGGGTCATTTTACTGGAAGTCCTCTTTCAAGTCGGTGGTTTAGGGATCATGATGATCTCGACCTTTTTTGCGATCGTTTCACGGCGCAAAATCAGTTTAAAGCAGCGCCAGTTGATCATGACGGATATGAACCAGCCGAAGCTTAGCGGGATCGTTCGGATGATTCGAACGACGTTTACCATCATTTTAGTTTGTCAGTTGGTAGCAGGTACGATCTTCGCTGTTTATTTTCATCTTTACGGGTATTATGACAATTGGCGTGACGCGATCTTTTATGGGTTTTATCAAGCGATCTCTGCTGTGACCAACTCAGGGTTTGATGTGACGGGCAATTCCATCTTGCCGTTTTCCCATGATTATTTCTTCCTGACGTGTATCATGATTTTGATTTTTATCGGGGGAATCGGATTTCCAGTGATCATGGACTTTCGGGAATGGGTCCTTTTTAAAATGAAAAAACAACGCCGCCGCTTGCCGTTTCGCTTTTCTTTATTCACAAAAATTGCTGTTTTGGCTTTTGTGATCCTCTTTGTCGGCGGCACATTGGCGATTTTTTTCCTTGAGAAAGATTATTTATTCAAAGATTACAGCTTTAGTGGTATGTGGATGAACAGCATGTTTTATTCTATGACAACGCGGAATGCTGGCTTGCAGATCCATGACTTAGGCAACTTCCAAACCACGACGTTGATCGTTTTCTCCTTGCTAATGTTTATTGGTTGTAGTCCCAGCTCTGTTGGTGGCGGGATTCGGACGACGACCATTGCCATCATTGGGCTGTACCTCTATGCCTTCTTAAAAAGTGAGGACAATATCAATATCTTTGGTCGCCGCATCGATCAAGATGACGTCCGCAAATCGGTGGTAGTCTTCATGCTTTCGATGGGCATGTGCTTCTTTTGTGTCTTATTCTTGACCGCCATCGAGGATATTCCTTTGATTGCCATCATTGTTGAAGTTTCCTCGGCCTTTGGAACCACAGGGCTTTCTTTAGGAATCACGGGCGATTTATCAACTATTGGCAAACTCGTGATTGCTCTTTTGATGTTTATTGGCCGTGTCGGTATGCTGTACACTTTGATGTTATTCGTACCAAAAGAAACACGTGACTTAGGTTACGAGTACCCAACGGAAAAAATCATTATCGGTTAAAGCAGCAGCAAACCTGACAGAAGGTTTGCTGTTTTGCTTTTCAAGCCTTTGATCAGCGCAAGTAAAAGAGCCATTTATCAGAATGGTCTTTGCAGAAATTTAAAGAATCGCAAAAGCAATTTAACCTTTTTCTTGGTATATGGTATGATAAATTGAATTTGCACAATGAAAGCATTCGCTCTAATGGAGGGTTACATTATGGGAATACGAAGTCATCTGGCTGTTTCAGTCGGTAAGACCTCTCAATGGGTATTAAAGAACTTTTTCAAAGGCGGCTCAAGCCTGCCTGGTAAATTAGCATTAAAAGTTGATCCACATATATTAGATCATTTGGCGAAAGATTACCAAGTCGTCGTGATCACAGGCACCAACGGCAAAACATTGACAACTGCCTTGACTGTCAATATTTTGCGCCAAGAATTTGATGAAGTATTGACGAACCCCACCGGCGCCAATATGGTCCAAGGGATCGTTTCAACCTTTCTATCGGCACGCCCTAAAAAAGGCAAAAAATTTGCGGTTTTAGAAATTGATGAAGCCAGTCTCAGCAAAGTAACGAAGTACATCAAACCGGAATTGTTCGTTTTCACCAATATTTTCCGTGATCAAATGGACCGTTATGGCGAGATTTATACGACCTATAAAATGATCGTTGAAGGTGCCGCAAACTCACCGGAAGCAACGATCCTCTGCAATGGGGATTCGCCACTGTTCAATTCGGTGGCAACTGTCAATCCGCGAAAATACTATGGATTTGATCATTTGCCAGATGAAGAGCAGATGGCCCATTACAATACGGATGGCGTGTTGTGTCCTGAGTGTCATCACATTTTGCATTATAAAATGATCACCTATGCCAATCTTGGAAAATACTACTGCCCAAATTGCGGCTTCCATCGACCAGAATTGGATTATAAACTGACGGAAATGACCGCAATGGACAACACCTCTGCTGATTTTGTGATCGATGGCAATGACTATCGCATCGAAGTCGGTGGGATGTACAATGTCTACAATGCGCTGGCGGCAACTGCGGTTGCGGAATATTATGGCGTAGCACCTGCAAAAATCAAAGCTGGTTTGGCCTATGACGAAAAAGTCTTTGGTCGCCAAGAAGTGATCCGCATCGGGGACAAAGAATGTACGTTAGTCTTAGTTAAAAACCCTGTTGGTTTGAACCAAGTCATTGATATGATCGGCCTGTCACCCTATCCTTTCTCGCTAGTCAGCTTGTTGAATGCCAACTACGCAGATGGGATCGACGTCAGCTGGATTTGGGATGGCGACCATGAAGCGTTTGCCGATATGGGGATTCCTCAAGTGATCGCTGGTGGTGATCGTCACAAAGATATGGCGTTGCGGCTAAAAGTTGCGGGGATCCCTGAAGAGAAAATCATTGAAACCCCTGAACTTGATGACGTCATCAAGCAAATCGCAGACTTACCTACAGAAAAAGTCTATATTTTAGCGACTTACACTGCAGTCTTGCAGCTACGCAAAAAGCTTGCGGAAAAAGGCTATATCAAAGGAGGAATGAGTCGTGACTAAGTATCAACTGAATGTTGCCCACTTGTATGGAAATCTTTTGAATACTTATGGCGACAACGGCAATCTCTTGATGCTGCGCTACGTGGCCGAAAAACTAGGCGTGACCTTCAACGCAGAGGTCGTCAGCATTCACGAGCCCTTCGATCCTGAAAGATATGATCTCGTCTTTTTCGGTGGGGGACAAGATTTTGAACAAGTGATTGTTTCACAAGATATCCAATCAAAAAAAGAAGCCTTGACCAGCTATATCGAAAATGATGGCGTCATGCTGGCGATCTGCGGTGGCTATCAATTGCTAGGTCATTACTACATCGGTGCCAACGGCGAGAAAATCAAGGGGATCGGCGCCTTGGATCATTACACCTTGAGCCAAGAAAACAACCGGTTCATCGGTGACATCGTGATCCACAATGAAGAATTCGATGAGACCTATTATGGCTTTGAAAACCATAATGGCCGTACTTTCTTAGGTAAAGGGGAAAAACCATTGGGGAAAGTCATCCAAGGACAAGGAAACAATGGCGAAGACCAAACCGAAGGCGTGGTTTACCGCAATGTGTTCGGCTCTTACTTCCACGGACCGCTTCTCGCAAGAAATGAGCATTTGGCAGAGCGCTTGATCCGCACCGCCCTTGCCAATCGTTATGGCAACGTCGAAATTTAAATACACGTACTTAGCAAACAAACCTGTTTTTCGCAGGTTTGTTTTTTTATGGGAAATTTCCCCACAGTTGCCACCTTTTCTCTTTGTTTGCTTCTACGTTCCTATGCTGCCTCGTTTTATTGTAACCGCTATCTTTCTTTTCTATACTGAGGTTGTAGTAAAAATTGAAAGGAGATGTTAAGAAATTATGATGGAAAAAGTTCAGCGGTTTGGCGGTGCGATGTTTACCCCGGTCCTCTTGTTTTCCTTTTCAGGGATCATGGTCGCGCTGTGTATTATCTTTAAAAATCCGATGCTTGTGGGGAGCATCGCCACTGAAGGCTCTACTTGGTACAACATTTGGACGATCATTGAAAACGGAGCGTGGACGGTCTTCAACCAAATGGAATTATTATTTGTCATTGGATTACCGATCGGTCTCGCAAAAAAAGCCAATGCGCGAGCGGCAATGGAAGCCTTTGTCGTCTATATTACTTGTAATTATTTTATTTCTGGCATGATCGAGTACTTTGGTAACTTCTTCGGTGTCAACTTTGCAGCTGATCCCGGCGGTGAGAGTGGCTTGAAAATGATCGCTGGCATCAAAACATTAGATACTGGTATTATCGGAGCAATTTTTATTTCGGCGATCGTCGTCTATCTTCACAACAAGTTTTTCGATACGAAGCTGCCTGATTTTCTCGGAATCTTCCAAGGCTCTTCCTTTGTCGTGATCCTCGGTTTCTTTTTAATGCTGCCAGTTGCTTTCTTGATCGCATTGATTTGGCCGAAAGTCCAAGCTGGCATTGGGTCCATGCAAGGGTTTCTAGCAAGTGCTGGGGTCTTTGGGGTCTGGCTCTATACTTTCTTAGAGCGAATATTGATTCCCACAGGTCTCCATCATTTCGTGTATACCCCTTTTGTTTTTGGTCCCGCTGTCGTCGAAGAAGGAATCTCCAAATACTGGATGGCACATTTACAAGAATTTGCCCAATCCACCAGACCATTGAAAGAGCTTTTCCCTGAAGGGGGCTTTGCTTTACATGGCAATTCTAAGATCTTTGCTGCTCCAGGGATCGCTGCTGCTTTTTATTTCACAGCCAAGCCTGAGAACAAAAAGAAGGTCTTAGCGATTTTGATCCCTGCCACTTTAACTGCCGTTTTAGCTGGTATCACCGAGCCATTGGAATTCACCTTCCTCTTTATCTCACCACCCCTCTTTGCGGTGCACGCTGTTTTAGCAGCGACCATGGCGGCAACGATGTTTGCCTTCGGGGTCGTTGGAGATATGGGGGGCGGCTTGATCGATCTGTTGGCGAAGGTCTGGATTCCGCTATTTCAAAATCATCGCAGTATGATCTTCACGCAGCTGGTGATCGGGTTAGCCTTTACTGCCCTTTATTTCCTTGTTTTCCGCTTCTTGATCCTCAAATTTAAGTTAGCCACACCAGGACGGGAAGAAAACAATAGCGAAGTCAAACTGTACACCAAAAAAGATTACAAAGAAAAACAAGCCAACACTGGAACTCCAGTGATTGCTGGTGCCAATCGCTACACCGAACAAGCCGCAGTCTACTTAGAAGGGTTTGGCGGTCGCGACAACATTGATAAAGTCACTAATTGTGCCACTCGCCTAAGAATCACCGTCAAAGATCAAGACCAAGTGCTGCCAGATGATATCTTTAAAGGCGCTGGTGCCCATGGTGTCGTTCGCAACGGCAACGCCTTCCAAGTGATCGTTGGCCTGGATGTGCCACAAGTGAGAGAACAATTCGAAAAATTATTAGCTGTATCAGACTAAGGAGGAAACAAAAATGAAAAAATTTTCAATCGTGATCGCCGGAGGCGGCAGTACTTTTACCCCAGGAATCGTCTTGATGCTTTTGGAACACTTGGATCGTTTTCCGATTCGCCAAATCAAGTTTTACGACAATTTGGAAGAACGACAAGAAAAAGTGGCACAAGCTTGTGAGATTTTATTGAAAGAACGTGCACCCGAAATCAGCTTTTTAGCAACCACTGATCCCGAAACCGCGTTTCAGGATGTCGATTTTGTGATGGCGCATATCCGAGTTGGCTTGTATGCAATGCGCGAAAAGGATGAAAAAATCCCTTTGAAATATGGTGTGGTCGGCCAAGAAACTTGTGGTCCTGGCGGGATCGCTTATGGGATGCGTTCTATCGGCGGTGTATTGGAGTTAGTCGATTATATGGAAAAATATTCTCCTGATGCGTGGATGTTGAATTATTCCAATCCTGCAGCGATCGTCGCAGAAGCTACTCGTAAATTACGCCATGATGCTAAGATCATTAATATTTGTGATATGCCAGTGGGAATCGAAGAGCGGATGGCGCAAGCGATCGGCTTAGCTTCTCGCAAAGAATTGGTGGTTCGCTATTATGGCTTGAATCACTTTGGCTGGTGGACAGATATACGAGACAAAGCTGGCAATGATTTGCTGCCACAGATCCAGGCGCATGTGGCAAAATACGGCTATTCATTGCCAGAAGAAATCGAAGCGAGCCAACATGCTGATGCCAGCTGGATGCACACCTTTGCCAAAGCAAAAGAAGTGTACGAGGTTGATCCATCCACTTTGCCAAATACCTACTTGAAGTATTACTTTTTCCCTCAAGATGAAGTGGCGCACACCAACCCATCTTTTACACGGGCAAATGAAGTCATGGCTGGCCGCGAAAAACACGTCTTTGGTGAATGCCAACGCATCGTAGAAAACCAAACAGCGACTGACACCACGCTTGAAGTGGATGAACACGCCAGCTACATTGTTGACCTTGCACGAGCGATTGCTTATAACACGCAAGAACGGATGCTGTTGATCGTGCCTAACGAAGGAGCGATCGTCAACTTTGATGAGCAAGCAATGGTAGAAGTGCCTTGTATCGTCGGCAGTAACGGAGCAGAACCAATCACACAAGGCAAGATCCCTCGCTTCCAAAAAGGATTGATGGAACAACAAGTAGCCGTAGAAAAATTAGTCGTGGAAGCTTGGGCAGAGGGTTCTTATCAGAAGCTATGGCAAGCACTGATTCTTTCAAAAGTGGTCCCAAATGCCCGTGTAGCCAAAGAATTACTCGATGAATTGATTGAAGCAAATCAAGCCTTTTGGCCAGAATTACACTAGCCAGCGTTCTTCGCCTCCCCTCCTGGCTTTTCAGCTATACTTAATCCATAAGGAGGGGTTTTTGTGAAATTACAGTATTTGATTCAACAGCACCAATCGGAGTTAAGTGAACTTGATCGTGGCATTCTGAACTATATTCTTTCCAACGGCGATACCGTTTTATCTATGGGGATCGTCGAGCTATCCGAGCAGGTTCACGTCTCAAAGTCATCTATTTTACGGTTGACGAAAAAACTTGGTTTTTCTGGCTATTCCGAGTTCAAATATTTTTTACGGCATCAGCAAGAACAGATAACAACGATTTCGCAGCAAAAAACGATTTTTGAAAAACAACAAGAGGATATTTTCGCCACCCTCAACTATTTAAAAACGGTAGACTTAGCTGCCCTCAACCGCTTGTTTGACCGCAGCAAAACCATCTACTGCTACCCAACTGGGTTTTCCCAAAAGAAAGCACTGGAGGAGTTTTCCAAAATGATGCTTTCTATGGAAAAACGAGTGATCGTATTGCCGAACAAAACGGAATTTGATATGGTCATGCCGATGATCACTGCCGAAGATTGTGTGATCATCGCCTCACTCAGCGGCGAAACAGAAAACGTCAAAGAGAATCTGACGACTTTTGCGATTCGTCAGATTCCCGTTTTGACATTGAGTGCGCCAGGAGATAATTATTTTGCTCGCCATTCAACGTTCCATCTGACCTATTATTGCGATTTTTTTCAAATCGGCCGCAAGAAAATCCCTAGTCAGTCTTTGATCGGACTGAGCTGCTTGATTGATTATTTAATCCGTTCCTACGGACTATTCACTTTACAGGAGGGCAACTATGACTAAACGAAAATGGGCGTTTCCATTGATTTTACTGAGTTATTGGCTTTTGATCGCCGGTGCTTACTATCTTTATCTTTCCTTGACTGCCTTCAACCATGGGATGACCTTTGCCCAGTACCTCAACTCGCAACCGTTAGCCGCTTTAGGGGTCTTGTTAAGTAGTCTCCTTTTGCTGCAAGGGGCTTGCCTGTACTTTATTCAACGGTTTTCCATGAGTAAAAAAGGCCTTTTGGGACAGTATTTATTCCTGATCTTCTTCCAGCAGTTACTGACAGCGAATGTCATCGGCGCAGGACTCGTCTTTTTTACAAGAAGAAGTCTTTCGAGTCAGGAGGAAAACGCAACTTGGGGCGAAAAGAGTTTTACCTATGGGGCATTAGCATTCATTCTTTTATTGAGTTTATTCTTTTTCCTCCTTGTTCGATCAGCGATTTAACTTCCCCAAAAAGAAAAGCAGTGCCGGTTGGGTTGGCACTGCTTTTTGCTGTCGTTTCTGCTAGTTTGGCTCTGTTTTTGAAGCAAAAACCACTTTGATTCCAAAGTGATCGCTGACGATCGGAGTACGCGTTCCGTCAAAAACGACTTCATATTCCGTTGCTTGCAGGTCATTTGAAGCAAAAACATAATCGATTCGCAACGCTTCTCGATTGTCTTGCCAACCATCAATGGCTTTAACGACAGAGGCTTCCCCGATCGTTTCAGCAGCCGTTAAAAAGCTGTCTTGCAGCTGTAAGGAGCTGTCAAGGACCAGTTGATGCCCAGAACTGGCGGCATCGTTGTTGAAATCACCTAGGATCAATAAGGTATCAGCCCGTTCTGCTAAAAATGCTTCTGTCTGTTGCCACTCGTAGGCAAATTTACCGTCTTGCCACCAAGAAAAATGACAGCTAATGACTTGTACGATCTGTCCATCGGCTTCAGTCACGCCGCTCAGGTTTTTGCGTGTGGTATGATCCCAGACATCCGTGGCTTGTGAAGCAAGGTATTCTTTGGCAATGATGGGCTGTTTGGACAATAAGGTATTGCCTTCGTGGTAAATGTCATAGCCTACATGACTGTAAGTCCATGACCAATAGTAATCACAGTCTAACAGTTGCAGTTCTTCCACTAGGCGTAAAGCAAAATTGTCCTCCTTGATTTCCACCAGCGTATCTGTTGGGCAATAAAGCCCATCAGGAACGATGGCTTGAGCAGCGATCGTTTGGTTGACTTCTTGCAAGGCGATGATGTCATAGTCCCCTGTTGCAATCTCTTGTGCGATCATTTTGCATTTTTCTAGCTGATTTTCTTCTAACCAGCTATGGGTGTTCAATGTTAATACCTTCATGAATAAGGCTCCTTCTCTCGGTTTGCTTGTACGATTCCATTTGAAAATAAAAGAGAGCGGGTCAACAAAAGAGTCGACCCGCTTGTCATTTTATTATAGTTTTACGATTCCAACAACTGCGGCTGCTTGTTGCTTGCCGATTTGGGTCAATTCAAAGGAATCGATTTGATCGCTGTTGGTCAACACTACAACGATGGTGGTATCTTTGCCAGCAGCACTTACTGCAGCGAGATCCATCTCCGCTAACTTGTCACCCACCGCCACTTGTTGTCCTTCAGTGACAGCTACCGTAAAGGGTGCACCGTTTAAGTCAACGGTATCTAATCCCATGTGAACCAATACTTCGATGCCTTCATCAGAAAGCAAGCCGATCGCATGTTTCGTAGGGAAGATGTTGGTGACTTTCCCGCTGATTGGTGCGACAACTGTCGTCTGCTCTGGACGTATACCATAACCGTCACCCATCATTTTTTCCGCAAACACTTGGTCTTTGACAGAGGTAATCGGCATCACTTCTCCAGTGGCAACAGCAGCTAGTTCAGCGGTCACGCCTTGGCTTTGATGGGTAATCGTTTCTACTGGTGCTTGACTAGCAGTCGGTTCGGGAATCGTGACACCAGAATCTAAGATATCTTGAATGTCTGATTTTAAGACATCTGCTTTCGGTCCATAGACTGCTTGCACGCCATTGTCTTTTACGATCAAGCCTAACGCCCCTGCGGCTTTCCACGCTTTTTCATCGCCGACCGCTTCTCGATTTTTCACAGAGACCCGTAAACGAGTCATACATGCATCAACGTCGGCGATATTTTCACGTCCACCTAATAAATGAATGATTTTCACGACTTGCGAATCTGGGTTCAAATTGCCATCCGCCGAAGCAGTTGCTGGCGCATCGCTGGCCCCTTCTGTTTCATAGTTGCCGTTTCTACCTGGTGTTGCAAAGTTGAATTTTTTGATCAAGAAGTTTGCCAAGAAATACATCCCGACACCAAAGACGATGGTCACTAACACAAAGTTGATCAAATCTTGTCCTAAACCGGCATTGATCGCCATTGGGGTACGGGTCAACAACTCGATATTCCCAAAAGAATGGACCCGTAAGTTGACGATATCCGCCATCGCAAACGCCGCCCCTTGTACGACTGCATAAACGATGTAAAGCGGTACGGCAGCAAACATAAACATGAACTCCAACGGTTCCGTTACCCCTGTCAAGAAGACAGCGATGGCAGCTGATAAATACATAGAGGTATATTTGTGACGTTTGTCCGCATCGACATTGCGATACATGGCATAAGACAAGCCCATCAAGATCCCAGATGAACCAATCATTTGTCCAACTTTAAAGCGGGCAGGAACAAAGTTTTCCAATAAAAATTGATATTGTGACGTATCGCCAGCATTGCGCATGTTCACTAGATCCGTTGCCCAAGCAAGCCATAAGGGGTCTTGTCCAAAGACTTGTGTGCCGGCTTGTGCCCCAGAAAGAATCGTGTAGGTTCCACCTAATTCGGTGTAATTGATCGGGATCGTCAACATGTGATGCAGCCCGAATGGTAAGAGCAGCCGCTCCAAGGTTCCAAACAAGAACGGTGCTAAAACTGGCGCACTTTCTTGTGATTGCGCGATCCATAAACCGAAATTATTGATGCCGGCTTGAATGTAAGGCCAAACGATCGATAATACTAATGCGACGACCACTGAACGGGCAATCACCACGAAAGGGACGAAGCGTTTGCCGTTAAAGAAGGAAAGCGCATCCGGTAATTTGCGGAAATTATAGTATTTGTTGTAAGCTGTTGCCCCCACAAAACCAGCGATGATCCCGACAAAGACGCCCATGTTCAAAGCCGGTGCTTCTAGTACACTAGTAAAGAAGCCGTCGATCATGATCTTTGTCCCAAACAACGTATGGGTGAAGGCGCCTTCTTCGGTTAACATCGCGCTTGTCACGCCAAAGATCGAACCAGTGATCCGGTTGATCAAAATAAAGGCGATCCCAGCAGCAAATGCCCCACCAGCTCGCTCTTTTGCCCAACTACCACCAATAGCTAATGCAAATAATAAGTGCAGGTTACCAATAATTGCCCAACCAATGTTTTCAATGACGCCTCCTGTAGTGATCAAAAATGCCCAGTCGGCATTGATCATTGGGATCGTTTTCCCAATACTGATCATCAAACCAGCGGCTGGCATAACAGCGACAACCACCATTAGCGCTTTTCCGAATTTTTGCCAAAATTCGAAGCTCAATAATTTTTTCATCTTCCTTCTTCCTTCCCTGAATCGATTTACGCAATCGGTTTCTTAATGATTTCATTCTAACGGAGAAAAAAGATTTTGTAAACCCAGAAATATCAAAAGGTATTCTATTCGCTTTTTCGCCTTTATCTAACTGAATCTTTCCTTCTCTATGTTTCCCAACAGGAAAATCTACAAACGCAACAACTTTCACTTGACGATGCAATCGTTTGCGCTTATGATAGAGATATCAAAAAGATTCTGGAGGGACTTTCATGAAAAAAATCCAACGATTGTTCGAGATCGATCCATGGAAAATCGCGACATCTACCTTAGATAAAGAAAATCGTCGACTGCAAGAGTCGCTAACAAGCATCGGGAATGGCTACATGGGAATGCGCGGCAACTTTGAGGAACAATATAGCGGCGACCATCACTTAGGTACTTATATCGCAGGTGTCTGGTACCCAGACAAAACCCGTGTTGGCTGGTGGAAAAACGGCTATCCTGATTATTTTGGCAAAGTGATCAACGCGGTCAACTTTATTGCGATGGACCTATTTGTCAACGACCAGTTAGTCGACTTAGCAAAAATCAGCCCAAGTGATTTCTATTTAGAACTAGACATGGAAACTGGGATTTTGCGCCGTAACTACACTGTGTCTTTGGCAGGTGCAACGGTTAAATTCTCTTTTGAACGCTTCTTGAGCATCGTAAAACGTGAACTTGCCCTCATTAAGATGGATGCTGAGATCATTGAAGGCGACGCTGAGATCAAAGTCGTTTCTAAACTAGATAACAACGTCCATAACGAAGACAGCAACTACGACGAACGTTTCTGGGAAGAATTAGATCATGGCCAAACCGAAACCTTCCATTACTTGACCACTCGGACTGTAGAAAATAATTTTGACATTGAACGCTTCACTGTCACTTCTGCTATGCGTCATAGCCAAACACCGATTGATTCCGTGAAAAGCGAACTTTGCGTCGCTGATACCTTTGCCTTTTCTGGGGCAGCCGGTGACACCTTCTCATTGATCAAAGAAGTCTTGATCGTTACGAGTCGTGATGTTCCCGCTCATGATCATCCAGCAAAAGTCACCGAATTAGGCACTTTATACAAAGCAGATTATGATGCGTTGCGTGCAGAACAAGTCGCTGCTTGGAAAGCCCGCTGGGATTTAGCCGATGTGATCATTGAAGGCGACGCTGCGGCGCAACAAGGGATTCGTTTCAACCTGTTCCAATTGTTCTCAACCTATTATGGTGAAGACGAGCGTCTGAACATTGGACCGAAAGGCTTTACTGGTGAAAAATATGGCGGTGCGACTTACTGGGATACCGAAGCCTATGCAGTCCCATTGTATTTGGCATTAGCAAAACCAGAAGTGACCCGCAACTTGTTGAAATACCGTCACAACCAATTGCCGCAAGCCCATATCAATGCGCAAAAACAAGGCTTAGCAGGTGCCCTTTACCCAATGGTGACCTTCACTGGGATCGAATGCCACAATGAGTGGGAAATCACTTTCGAAGAAATCCACCGAAATGGTGCCATCGCTTATGCCATCTACAACTATACGAATTATACTGGCGATACAAGTTACCTGAAAAAAGAAGGATTAGAAGTGTTAAGCGCGATCTCACGTTTCTGGGCAGATCGTGTCCACTATTCAAAACGCCAGCAAAAATACATGATCCATGGCGTTACAGGACCAAACGAATACGAAAACAATATCAATAACAACTGGTACACCAATAAAATGGCTACTTGGGTCTTAGCTTATACCTTAGCCAGCTATGAAGCCTTCAAAGACGAAGCGACTGTCACGATCTCAGACGAAGAACAAGCTAAATGGCAAGACATCATCGACAATATGTACTTCCCAGAAGACCAAGAGCTTGGTGTGTTCGTCCAGCATGATACCTTCTTAGACAAAGACTTGATGCCCGTTTCCGATCTTGATCCAAAACACTTGCCGTTAAACCAAAATTGGTCGTGGGATCATATCTTGCGCTCTTGCTTTATCAAGCAAGCCGATGTTTTGCAAGGGATCTACTTCTTCGGCGATCAATTCAGCAAAGAAGAAAAACAACGGAACTTTGATTTCTATGAGCCGATGACAGTGCATGAATCTTCCCTTTCCCCAAGTATTCATGCGATTTTGGCAGCGGAATTAGGTATGGAAGAAAAAGCGTTGGAAATGTATGAGCGGACTGCTCGTCTTGATTTGGACAATTACAACAATGATACCGATGATGGCTTGCACATCACTTCTATGACCGGCAGCTGGTTAGCGATCGTTCAAGGCTTTGCTCAAATGAAAACCGATCACGACCACTTAGGGTTTGCGCCATTCTTACCTAAAACGTGGAGCCGCTATGCCTTCCACATCAACTATCGTGGACGTCTGCTCTTCGTTTCCGTCAATGAGTCGACGGTGACTTTGAAAAAAATCAGCGGTGAGGCATTGCCAATCAAGGTGTATGGCAAAGACTATGTTTTAGAAGACGAAATCAGTACAGCGATCAACTAAACAAGCCTTCTGAAAGAAGAAATGTCTGCATTTCTTCTTTCTTTTGATTGGCTCTACCCTTGTGCCGACACTTTGTGATACTATAAGCTAAAAAAGGAGGGAAATCAGTGAGCATTACGGTCAAAGATGTCGCCAAAAAGGCTGGCGTCGCTACATCCACGGTTTCTCGTGTCGTAAACGATCATCCCAGCATTTCTGAAGATACCAAGAAGAAAGTGCGCAAAGTAATGGCAGAAATGGGCTATGTCCCCAATCTTGCAGCTCGAAATCTCGGCAAACAGATATCCAGTGCCATCGGCGTGATCTTGCCGCCTCTTGATTCGAAAGAACGACTAGGAAACCCCTTTTATTTAGAAACGATCGAAGCCATCAATGAAGAGGCCCGCCATCATCAAATGACGGTTGCCGTTGCCTCCGCCCGTGACTTTGCTACATTACTAAAAAACGTGGAACGGATGCACCTGCAAAAACAAGTAGATGGCTTTATTTTGGTCTATTCCGATGAAAAAGACCCCATCATCGATTATCTGGTCGAAAAAGAAGTCCCCTTTACCTTGATTGGTCAACCATACAGCAATGAAGACAAAATCGTTTTTGTCGATAATGACAACCAGTTGTTAGGCAAGCAAGCAACCGAGCATCTGATCGCCCAAGGGCATACGAAGATTTTATTTGCTACTAATACGACCCATGAAAATCTGTATTTCGAGCGTTTCTTCGGCTACCAAAAAGCCATGATGCTGGCAAATCTTCCCTTTTATCCAGCATTGACCTTTGAAAAAGCAGAAGATTACGTCACGTTTGAAGAAACGATCAAAGAATCCCAAGCAACGGCCATCGTCGTGATCGATGATCTGTTTGCTGTGCGGATTATTCAATTAGCGACGATGTATGGCTACAAAGTTCCCGACGATTTATCCATCATCAGTTTCAACAATTCGATCTTTGCTACTTTGACCCATCCGTATTTGACTAGTATCGATATCAACGTGTTGTCCTTAGGAAAAATCGCTACCGAACGGCTGATGGCGCAATTGAATCATGAAGATTCAAACGGCGTACAGCTGGTCGTACCACATAAGTTGATCAAACGAGAAACAGTCTTGAACCGCAACCAGTTGAACTGATCCGCTGGGTCTGGTCCACTTCCCCCACACGCAAAAGCACCCGCTGTCCCTAGGGATAGCGGGTGCTTTTCATATTTTTATTTATACTCTTTGCTTTCCAAGCGGAACAATGGACTCATTGGTGTATTTTCGTGAATGCGGCGAACGGCTTCCCCCATCAATTCAGCACAAGAAATGTAGTGCAGTTTTTCTGGATGGCGTTCTTCGCTAGTCCAGCAAGAATCGGTGACACAAATCCTTTCAATCGCTGATTGATCCAAAATTTCTTTAGCTGGCGGTGAAAGCAAGGCGTGAGAGACACAAGCATACACTTCGCTGGCACCAGCTTCCTTCAACAAGTCTGCCGCTTTTGCCAATGTATGGCCGGTATTTAAAATATCATCAACCAAAATACATTTTTTCCCAACAACATCACCAATCACATAGCCGCCATCGGCTTCATCTTGATCGACGATCGCGATCGCTGTATCTAGGTATTCTGCCAAACTACGGGTCCGTTGAACACCGCTGTTTTTTGGTGAAACCACGACATAGTCGTCACCAGTCATTTTTTGTTCGCGATAATAATGGGCAAACAATGGAATCGTAAAGAGATTATCCACTGGGATGTCGAAAAAGCCTTGAACTTGGACGGCATGCAGATCAAGCGTCAAGATCCGAGAAGCTCCTGCTTCCACCAGCATATTGGCAATCAATTTTGCAGTGATCGGCTCATGCGGGTTGGCAGTTCGGTCTTGCCGTGCATATGCGTAATAAGGCAAAACGACATTGATGGTCTTCGCACTAGCCCGTTTCATGGCATCGATCATGATCAGCAACTCTAAATAATGATCATTGACGGGTTCATTCGTCGATTGAATGATATAAATATGGTCGCCCCGCACACTTTCTTCAATATTGATGGCAATCTCTCCATCACTAAACTGTGTCACTTTTGACTTCCCTAGTTCTGTACCGAAAACTTTCGCAATGTTTTCTGCTAATGGTAAATTTCCATTTAAACTAAAAATTTTCAACGAACTATCTTTATAACTTTCGCCCATGATTGCCTCCAATGAATGTGGTTGTTTTCTTCTATTCTAGCACAAAGTGACTTTTTTTTTAACCGTCTCGTTCAAGGAAGTGTGACGGTACCGTTTACCCAACTGGCGGGAATCACTTTTTTGTAGTTGCCCCAGTTGTCATGAACTTTAAAATAGCGTTCTCCGCTGGCGGTTTCAGCGTAGGCGTAAGCCACGACCCAATGATTGCCATATGTGCTGCCTAAAGGCTTCAAAATACCGATGATCACCGGTTTGCCTTCGTCGATTCGTTTGCACGCTCGATGCCAACCGCCAACAACGGTCGCACGTCCGCGGTAAGGCAATTGGAATTGATCGAAAAACCGAGTCAATCCATGACTGACTTGCCAAGCGATCGTCGGCAACCCAAGAGGCTGAATCAGCACACGCAGCATTTCCGTCACTACTGTCAGATCCCGCTGTTTTTTTCTGCGAAACGCTTTCGGGATGATCGTTTCATCGATGTAATCTTGATAGTAGGCCAAAAAGACGGCTGCCGCATAGGTGCCGCATAAATACCCTGAAGGAGTGACCCACTGTTTATACGGACGAAACCGCTCTTCGGCGATCCCTTTCCACTCTAGTTGTTCCATCTCGTTCACCTGCCTTTTTTCTTATTATACCTTAGATTCTCCTCCTATTTGGATCAAAACCCTTTTTCGTCTAGAAAACTTTTCTTTGCGTCCTTACAGATTTTGTTTCATAATAGTAGAAAGCGAGAGGAGCGAAAGACATGACAACCTTGTTAAAAGATGATTTTTATGACTATGTAAATGGCGAGTGGCTGGAGACCGCTGTTATTCCAGCAGATAAACCCGCTACGGGTGGATTCCAAGATCTCGTTGACGGAATCGATTCCTTAATGATCGCAGAATTTGAAAATATGGCACACGATCCCCATGCTACGCCAAAAGGCCGTATGAAGGATGCTGTGGCTTTTTACCGCTTAGCCAGCGATTTTGCCCAACGAGAGGCAGCGGGCGCTACTGAAGCAAATGCACTATTAGCAAAAATCGAAGCGTTGCGTTCTTATGAGGAATTGAATCAGCAACTGGCAAGTTTCGTTTTAGATGGTATTGCCTTGCCTTTTCAACTAGATGTCGATGCAGACATGAAAAATGCGCAAATGAATACTTTATCGGTCTATCCGCCTGCTACTATTTTGCCGGATAAAACCTATTACACAGAAAATCCCCAAGCAGGCGAAATGCTGCAAGTCTACTTTGAGATGGCCGTCAACGTGTTAGTTGCTTACGGAAAAGACCAAGCAGAAGCGGAAGCGTTGGTAGAGCAAGCGATCGCATTTGATAAATTGATCGCCCCTCACGTCCGCAGTGCGGAAGAAAGTGCGGATTATAGCAAAAACTACAATCCTCGCTCCTTGGAGGAATTTGCAAAGCAAGCTAGCAAGATCGATTTTAGACAACTCTTGACGGCCCTTTTACCAGGTACACCGGAAGAGCTGATCGTAACGGAACCCGCTTACTTTGAAGCCTTTGACATTATTGTTTCTGATAGCCATTTCGAACTCTTGAAAGGCTGGATGATCGTCAACCAAAGCTTGCGCTATACTAGCTATCTGAGTGAAGAATTGCGTCAGTTAGGCGGAACCTACAGTCGCTACTTATCAGGGATCGATGAAGCGGCTCCCCAACAAAAAGCGGCTTATTACTTAACGATGGGTCATTTCAGTCAAGTGATCGGTGATTATTATGGACGCAAGTACTTTGGGGAAACGGCGAAAAAAGACGTCAAACACATGGTGGAAACAATGATTGCTGTCTACCAAGATCGTTTGCGCAACAACACGTGGTTAAGTGAAGAAACCCGCCAAAAAGCGATCATCAAATTGAATCGTTTAGGCATCCATGTCGGGTACCCTGATCAAGTTCCTGTCATTTATGACCAGTTGCATACCGATGAAGAGAAAAGTCTGCTGGCAAATGCCCTGCATTTCAATCGTTTGTTCCGAGAAGATGCCTTCAAAAAATGGCAGCAGCCCGTGGATCGCGAGGAATGGGAAATGTCCGCCGCTACCGTGAATGCCTACTATCACCCATTTAAAAACGTGATCGTTTTCCCAGCGGCAATATTACAAGCACCCTTTTATAGTTTGGAGCAATCCACCAGCGCAAATTATGGGGGGATCGGCGCGGTCATTGCTCATGAGATCTCCCACGCCTTTGACAACAACGGGGCAAAATTTGATGAATATGGTAATTTAAACAATTGGTGGACAGAGGAAGATTTGGCCCACTTTGAACGCTTAGCTCAAGCGATGATCGACGAGTTTGATGGCCTGCCCTTTGCCGGCGGTACCGTCAACGGCACATTGACTGTTTCTGAAAACATCGCCGACGCAGGCGGACTAAGCTGTGCGCTAGAAGCCGCGCAAAAGGAAAGCGATGTTTCTTTACCAGACTTCTTCACCAATTGGGCGAAGATCTGGCGTACAAAAGCCAAAGAACAATACCAACAGCTCTTACTGTCGATCGATGTCCACGGACCAGCTAAACTACGGGCCAATATCCAAGTTCAAAATATCGATGAATTTTATACAACCTTTGATATCAAACCTGGTGACCCTATGTATCGCGCGCCGGAAGATCGTGTGCAGATTTGGTAAACAAAAGCGCAAGCAGATTTTTCTGCTTGCGCTTTTTCTTCGCCAATTGTTTATTTCTGCAAAGCTTTTTTCATCATACTGATCACAGAATCGAATTGAGAATGCTCATTGACGACTTGATCGGCTTTTTGCCGATTGGGGCGGTCTTTTAGAAAGTCGAAGATTTGGTTTTCATTCTGGATGCCTAATTTAGCCATAAACTCATCCAAGTTCTGAAAATCCGTATACTTTTGTAAGAAGTCATTGTTCAACAATGCCTTCACATCAAGATCTCCCTTTTGATACGCTTGATAAAGGCTAGTCAGTTCACTGAAGCTGAAATTTGCTTTTAATTGATCCATCCATCCCATTTACGCTTCCTCCTTCGCAGAAATGATTTTCGCGCCAAGGGTATTTTCAAAATGGCGCAGTGCCCATTCATGTCCGACCGCGTCAAAGCTGGCAACGGTATCTGCATCGATCACCAGTTGGTAGCCTAAATTATAGGCATCCACTGCTGTATGCAAGACACAGATATCGGTACAAACGCCGGTCAAGTACAATTCCGTGATCCCTCTTTCTCGCAGTCGGATGTCCAAGTCAGTACCGCTAAACGCTGAGTAATGGCGCTTGTCGATCCAATAGACATTTGGCGCTTCCTGATAGTTTTCATAAAGCGGGGCTAAACGGCCGTAAAGATGTCGACCTGCACTGCCCGCAAGATTATGGGGTGGGAACAAGCGGTTTTCAGGATGATAGTTGTCCGTTTCCTCATGACGATCAATGGCAAAAACGACATACTCACCGGCTTCGATAAAGGCTTGCGTGCGAGCCACTAAGGCAGCTTCAATCGCTTGCCCAGCAGCCCCCGTGGTCAATCGTCCCTCATCTGCAACAAAATCAAACGTATAATCAATCGATAGTAATGCTCTCATGCTTCCTTCCTCCTCTTACGGATCGGCTCTCCTGTTTTTTTAAGTTATTTTAATGTTTCAACGAATGCCAAGACCATTTCAGCGGAACGCTTGCCAGCTTCTAAGATAAACTCATCAAAAGAGACAGTCGCTGCATGGTCGGCGGTGTCGCTGATCGCGCGCACGATCAAGAAAGGAATATTGAATTGCTGTGCGGTCTGTGCGATCGCGGCTCCTTCCATCTCACAAGCCAAGGCATCTGGAAAATGTCCTAAAATCTCCTGTACTTTTTGCGGGTCATTGATGAAACTGTCGCCGGTAACGATCAATCCCTTTTTCACGGTATGATGGGTCGCCTCTGCGGCTTTCGTCATCTCACTGATCAAGTAGCGGCTGGCTTCATAATACAAGGGCATCCCGCCAGGCAGCTGGCCATATTCATAACCAAAGCCCGTCACATCGACATCAAAATACGCCACTTTATCTGAGATCACTAAATCCCCTACTTGTAAACCGGCACCAATCCCACCAGCCGATCCAGTATTGATCACCATATTGACCCCATATTGTTGGATCAGTAAGCTAGTGGTGATCGATGCCAGAACCTTGCCGATACCTGAACGAACAACGATCACTTCATGATTGCCGATACTTCCTGAAATAAATAGTGCGCCGCCGCGTTCCCAAGAAAGCGGTGAAATCAACTGTTCCCGCAACGCCTTGATTTCTTCCTCCATTGCACCAATAATACCAATTTTCATGTGTTTGCCTCCTGCTTCTCGTTTATTTTTCATCCTTTGAAATGAAAAACAACAGAAATTCCCACGTATCTACTGACGTGTTTTTCTCCTTTCATGATAAACTAGTTTTGACGAAACGAACAGTTTTTTGTCATTATAAAAGGAGGCACTTATGTCTGAAATTTTCAACGCCATGGCAGCAAAATACGATACCCCTGAGCGAATCGCGTTAGCACACTTGGTCACCCGAACCCTTGACCCTTATTTTAAAGACAACCAGCACCAAACCTTGATCGATATCGGCGGCGGTACCGGCCTGGTAAGTCTGCCCTTAGCAGCTTATGTCCAGCACTTAGCCATCTGGGATACTGCCCCTAACATGATCGAGGTTTCTGAAAAAAAAATCAACCAACTGCAGCTGTCCAATGCTTCTGCAACTGTCCACGATCTGCTGCAAGAATCCTTGCAAGCAAAAGCAGATGCTGTGCTGCTATCCCTCGTCTTGCTGCATATTCCTGACACAGCCGCTATGCTGGAAAAACTATACGCCTTACTGCAGCCAGGAGGAACCCTTTACCTAGTGGATTTCCTCAAAAATCCCGCCGTGTCTCACCCGCTGGTTCATAATGGGTTTGACCCTGCTGCATTGACTCAACTGACAGAGGCGATTGGGTTTACCGACACTTCCTTTACCGTTTTTCATGAAGCGGATCATTTGTTCATGAATCAGCCAGCTGCCATGTTTTTAGCTATTTTGAAAAAGCCGACCGAATAACAAAAAAGCCGCACTTGCAGAAGATGCAGGGGCGGCTTTTTCTTAGTACTAGATGAATCACAACAAAAAGATCGCTAAACCGACGACGACTAACAATAAAGTGACGATCACGATGGCTTTCATTAAAAAGCGATTCAGATCCCGAGATTTTTGGTTCTCGCCCGCACGGGTCTTCGTGATTTCTTTGTTTTTCTTGCGCACTTTTCGGTAGTGGTTATCGATTTGTTTTTCTTTTTGTTTCCATTCTTTCTTGCTTTGTTTTTCTACGATTTGCTGATTGCGTTCAGCTGCCGCTTGTTCTTCTTCGCGTCGGCGTCGAAGCTCACTGCGGGTGATCAATGGTTCTTTAGGCAAGTCCGTTCCTCCGTTTCAATTCCAGCAACTCCCAAAATTGGATTGCAAACACGGTCTTCGCATCACAGATCGTTCCATCAGCGATAGCGGCTTGTGCCTGCTCTAAGTTCAATTCATAGACTTCCAGCACTTCGTCTTCGTCTTGCGGCAATGGATTTGTCACTTTTTCCAGCTCTTTCGCATAATAGACGTGCAAGATTTCATTCGCAAAGCCTGGTGAAAGGTACATAGAAGAAACGTGCTCCAGCGTTTTTGCACGATAGCCAGTCTCTTCTTCTAATTCCCGGGCGCCAGTCAAATCCGGACGAGCACCTTCTCCTGGATCGATTTTTCCTGCTGGTATCTCTAAAATCACTCGCTCTAATGGTTTTCTGAATTGGCGAACGAACAGCATCTTGTTCTCACTCGTCAAGGCGATCACGGCCACACCGCCTGGGTGAAAGACGAGTTCTCGTTTGCTGGTCCCGCCATTTGGCAAGGAGACATCATCAACCACTACATCAATGATTTTGCCATGGAAAATTTCATTTCGTTGGATCGTTTTTTCTTCAAAATCTTTAAATTCTAACATCTATCGACACCTAACTTTCCTCATACGTCTTATCTATCAAACACTTTAGCATAATTTAGAAAAAATATCTTCTTAAGAAATAGCAAGAAAGCTTATGAATTTACTAAATATCGGAAAATCCACCCCAAGTCTGATATTTTTCTTTTAGTGAACATGCTAAAATAAAGATGTCGAATAACCCAATCTACTTGTCCAAGAGATTTTTAGGAGGAGGAAAAATGAAAAAAAACATCTGGCTGATCGTTGGTGCGATCGTCCTCATCAGTATTATTTTTAACGTAGTAGGCGATTCATTTGCGAGCCTATTATTAATCGTCGGTGCGATTTTAGTCTACGTCGGTATCAGAGGACGCAAAGTTCCAGCAGCCGATCCACAAGTTTTGCCTTCTTTAACGAGAGAAAGAGAAGCCCATTACTTGAAAAGCGGGATGACTACTCGTGAGATCGAATTGTTCCGGGAAACGATGAATCAGACGAAACACCAAATCGATAAATACCAAAAAAATATCACTAGCAATAACAAGTTAAAAGCCATTGACTTGCGTCACGATGCTTTGCGTGCCTCAAAAGCTCTTTTCAAAGAACTCGTAAAAGAACCAACCAAACTGCCTTTGGCAAGTCATTTCCTTTATACCCACTTGCCCAATATGGTCGATTTGACCGATAAGTTCATTGAAATCAATAGCCATGAGATCAAAAGTCGTGAGACCTATGATAAAATCGAGGAAAGCACCCAAATCATCGAGCAAATGGCTTCCTTGATCGCCAAAGACTATTCCCAATTTGTAGCAGACGATCTTGATGACATGGATGTTGAGTTATCCATTGCCAAACAAAGCATAAAACGAGATAATGAATAGGGATAGATTCTGATTGGCAACAAGAAAAGAATCTAAAAAAAAATCTAGCCCAGGCTAGATTTTTTTCGAAAGCAGACACTTATTAGGAGGAGTTATTATGAGTGAAACACCAAATCAAGCAAAACCCGTAACGGATACGCTTGACGATTTATTGAACAACCCATTTTCAACCCCTGTCGACACTTTGACCACCACTCAACAAGCGGAGATCAGTCAGCTGAAAGAACAGCAAACAGCACCGCGTTTGATTGACAAATTACCGCCAGAGCGTCAAGCACAGGCCCAAGAATTAGCAAGTAAAATCGATGCCACTGACCAACAAGCGGTCATCACCTATGGTGCAGCTGCCCAAACCAAACTTGGAGAGTTTTCCCAATCCATGTTGAACCATGTCCAAGCAGCTGATATCGGCCCTGTGGGCGACTCATTGACGGAGTTGATGTATCGCTTGCAAGAAGCCAATCCAGACGAACTGCGTGCAGGTGAAGGCAACTTATTCAAGCGGATGTTTGGTAAAGTCAAACAATCCATTTTTGAAATCACCGCTAAATACCAAAAAATCGGTGCCCAAATCGACAAGATCGCCGTCAAATTGGATAAAGAAAAAGACGGTTTGCTAAAAGACAACCTGATGTTGGAACAATTGTATCAAAAGAACAAAGATTACTTCGATGCATTGAACATCTACATTGCCGCTGGCGAGTTGAAGATGCAAGAATTGCAAACCAAAATCATTCCTGAAGCTATGAAAAAAGCAGAAGAAACGAATGATCAAATGGACGTACAGATCGCCAACGATTATACGCAATTCCTAGATCGTTTAGACAAACGGACCCATGACTTGCGTTTGGCCCGCCAAATCACGATCCAACAGGCACCACAAATTCGCCTGATCCAAAACACGAACCAAGCGTTAGCAGAAAAAATCCAAGCTTCTGTCAATACAGCGATCCCACTGTGGAAAAACCAAGTAGTGATTGCCTTGACTTTATTGCGTCAAAAAGATGCAGTTACGGCACAGCGTCAAGTTTCTGAGACCACCAATGATCTATTGAAGAAAAACTCAGAAATGTTGAAAGTTTCTGCTATTGAAACAGCGAAAGAAAACGAGCGCGGCATCGTCGACATCGAAACATTGCAAAAAACACAAAACGACCTTGTGGAAACGATCCAAGAAACATTACGGATCCAAAAAGAAGGAAAAGAAAAACGTCGGGCTGCCGAAGTGGAATTGGGTCATCTAGAAGAAGACTTGAAAGACCGCTTATTGGATTTAACTAGCAACAAGTAAATTTCACCTATCAAAAGAGGACTTCCATTCATGGAGTCCTCTTTTTTCGAAAAATTTTATTTAAGTGAAGCAGCGATCCAATCTCAATGAAATGAAACTTCAAAGTGATTGACGCCGTCTTGATCCACCGTCAAACTGATTTGCGCCTGCAACATTTCTGTGATGGCTTTGGCGATGGCTAAACCTAACCCATAGCCACCGTCTTGATGGTTGCGAGAAGGATCCCCGCGGTAGAAGCGGTCAAAGACATAGGGAATTGTTTCTTCTGGGATCGGACAACCACTGTTGGAGACTTGCAGCACCGTTTTTCGTTGGCGTTCAACGAGTGCCACTGTGACGGTTTCTCCAGCGGGCGTGTATTTCAAGGCATTATCTACCAATATCATGGTCAATTGCCGCAAGGCTTGCTCATTGCTTTCAAGGCTCACCTGTTTAGCGATCTGTTCCTGATAGTGGATCCCTTTTTCCAGCGCAATGGCCTCCATGCTTTGATAAACACTTTGCACGACTTGACTGGCATCAATCACCGAACGCACGACTTCTTGCTCGGCACTTTCGAATTTGGTCAATAGCAGTAAGCTATTCACTAGCTCATCCATCCGTTCGGAACCTAACTGAATGTTTTCCAGCCATTTCATTTGGCTTTCCAAGGTTTCTTCTGGACTGCCAGCTAATACTTCGGCATTAACTTGAATGATTGCCAGTGGTGTTTTCAACTCATGGGAAGCGTTAGAAACAAACTCTTTTTGTTTGCGCCAAGCCAGTTCAACTGGTCGCAAGGCTCGATTGGCGACGTAAAAACTAGCGATATAGATACTGGCTAAAGCTAAAACGCCGATGAGCAAAAGCGTGTTTCTTAGATTTCTCAGACTGGTCTTATAATCGGTGACATCAAAAAACATTACTTGGTAATATGGCTCATAGCTATTGATACTGGTGGAGTACATTCCCATTGACTCATTATTGATGGAATAATGGCTGAAAGAAGCCACCAAAAAGAGGGAATAGCGCCAATAACGATCATTCAACTTCACCTCGTTTGGTACTGCTCCTTGCTTCGTTGCTGTATCGACCAAAGCGCCATACAGTTCGCTCTCATCGACACCCTCATCATCACTTTGGATCTCAACGTCGACTTGATCGCTGACAACTAAGCCAATTTCTCTGAGATCGCTGGTACTATTGATGACGGTCAAAATCATTGGATATTCTGGATCGATTAGTGATTGCCTTATTTCGTCCTCCTCTAGAGGTGCCGCACCTAAACTATTTGCTTCTTGCGAGATTAGTGATTGAATCTCATTTTCGATTTGCGTGGCATTCAAAATATAGATAAAGGTAAAGGCACCTAAGACAATAATCGAGGTCAATGCCATATTGAACCATAGCATTTTATTTCGCAATTTTTTTAACATGGCGGCTCCTTGCTCTGCAAAATGTACCCGGCATTGCGGATCGTACGAATGCCGATATCCGCTTCTAGCAGCGTCAGTTTTTTTCGCAGCAAAGATACATAGATCTCAACACGGTTTTCTTCCACATCGGGATCAAAGCCCCAAATCTTATTGATGATGGTTTCTTTTGATAAAATCACTTTAGGTCTGGCTAAAAATAGCTCCATCAGTTTCATTTCTTTTGGTGACAGCACCACTTGATTGGTCTTCGTAGCCAACTGCAGCTCATTACGCGCCAAGACCACATTGCCAAAGGCTAACTGGTCTTCTTGGTAATCCAAGTCTTTTCTTCTACCTAGCGAACGGATCCGCGCCAGCAGCTCTTTCATTTGAAAAGGCTTCGTCAAATAATCATCGGCTCCTGCATCTAAGCCAAGCACTTTGTCATCGACTTCGCTTTTGGCCGTCAACATAATGATCGGCGTCCGGATGTTTTGCTTGCGTAACGTCTTTAGCAATGTGATTCCATCGATTTTAGGCAGCATGATATCCAAAACGAGAATGTCATATACACCACTCGTAGCATAATCTAATCCGGTTTCGCCGTCAAAGGCCAAATCAACGGAATAATGGTGTTTCTTCAATAAGCTGGCAACCGCTTCTGCGATCGATGGCTCATCTTCTACGAATAAGATCCGCATCGGTCAGTCCCCCTTTTACACTCATCATTTCTTTTTTCAATCACTTTTCGGTAAGCACAATCATTCCTGTAGGATCATTCCAATTGTTCTCCAATAAAACGTTCTGTTGAAACGATCCGCATGTGTACACTTGATTGATGAATCCACATGTGTAGCAACAATGCTACCATACCGCTTAGTAAAAAGACAAACAGCTTTTTCCTAAGTTCTTGAAAATTCTCTTGATGACGCATGGGTTTCCTCCTTTTGCAGGTTGACTAAAAAAATAAAGCGACTATTCAGGATCAGATGCCGCTGGGGCTGTCTGATTGCCTAAACTGATATCAAAGGTGATCGTATCTTCTAACGGCAGAAACTGATTGAACTTGCTCATCCCCACGATCGTTCCGTAGGGTTCTGCTGAGTTGACGTAACGGACTTGATAGCTGATGTTCGCCCCTTTTGAACGGAATTCATCAAAGAAAAGCTTTTGCAGATCTCCTTCAAGGTATTCTCCTCGACGATAATCTCTGATATACGGTTGACCTGCGGAGTAGACGACGTCAATCCCTTGGTCATCTTTGCTAGTCAGGACTGTCCCGGCGGACTCGCTTTGGGAAATCAGCTGTCCGTAAGCCAGACTCTGAGTAAACTGCATCCGCACCCGTACATTGACGCCCTCAACAGCGTCTTGGGCATCATCTGGTAAAATCGTTGAAAAGTCCGGTACGGTGACTCCTTTTCCTAGGGAAATCGTTACTTGAAACGCATCCCGTTTCGCGATTTTTTCTTTTGGTGCCACGCTTTGTTCAATGACTTTGCCTTCTTCCACAGTGTCTGAAGCCTGTTCTTTGACTTCTAGGTCCAGCTCATGGACTTTCCCCCATGTTTCTACCTCTGAACGGGTTTTATCCTTAAAGTCAGGTACCTCAATATCTTTTTCAAAGGTTTCTTCGCCTTTTGAATAAAAGACTCGTCCGACATCTCGACGATGATAGTTTTCTCGCGAGACTTCCTTATTGGTAAATTCTACTCGAATCGGTGCTTTTTCCTCGATCTCATCGTGGTATTCATCGACGATCGTCAAATTGCTGGCTTGATTTTTTTCGATCCACTCTGCTGCCTCGTCCCTGGTCATTTCCATAAAGTCTGGCAACGCCAATTTCTCTTCTGGATCTGGTCCTTGGCTAACCGTTAGATGCAACGTGCTTCTTTTTCTGACTCGGCTTCTGGCAGCTTCTTCTTGGGCAATCACTTGATTGGCTGGGGCTTCATTATAGGCTGGTGTGACAGCAACCGCAAGATCATGTTCCGCCGCCCATTCCCTGACCTCTGAGATCTCTTTGTCCATAAAGTTATCCAACCGGACATACGCCAACTGGAAAAATAAAAAGCCGCTGAATATAAGGAGTCCGAGCAGGGCAGCTAACCCTAGCAGTCGTTTTTTCCGCCGCTTCTTTTTGAAGGAGGGATCGTGTTCGATCCCCTCTTCTAAAGAAGCTGAACCTTTTTCTTTGCGGGAAGCACGGGAAGAAGGTGCTTTAGCTGTAGCTGATTCCTTGTCTGGCTCTTTCGGTTCTTCTTCAAACTTCGATAAAAAATCACTCATAGGCTGTCAACGCACCTTTTTTTAAATAAAATGTCTGATCTGACTGCTTGGCGATCTCAGTCGAATGGGTCACTACGATGATGCACTTGTTGTGGATCGCCGCTAGTTCTTTAAAAATATCCACGATTTCTTGTTCCATGCCTTCATCCAAATTCCCGGTAGGTTCATCGGCTAAAATGATATCAACGTTGGTCGCTAAAGCACGAGCGATGGCGACCCGCTGCTGTTCCCCACCGGAAAGCTGATTGACGAAACGATCGGCTTTCGTGGAATTGATGCCGATATAGTCCAGCAAACGATACGCAATTTGATCGTGCTGATCTGGTAGTTTGTTGTCTGAAATCGCCATTGAAACAAGGACGTTTTCTAAAGCCGTCAAATAAGGGATCAAGTTGTAACTTTGAAAAATCAAACTGATCTTGTTGCGGCGATATTCTTCATAACCGATCGTTTTGATATTTTTTTCTTCAAAAAACACTTCCCCATCGGTTGGCTGATCCAATGCACTGATCAAGGAAAGAAAAGTGGTCTTTCCTGAGCCTGATTTTCCTAAGATCGTGTAAAATTTACCTTTTTCAAAGGAGATATTGGTTTTATCTAAAATTTTCCGGCGATTCTCGCCATCTTGGTAGTAATACGTCATGTCTTTTGTTTCTAAAATTGCCATGTTCATCGCTCCTTACAGCATGATTTTTTTCGGATTCAACCGTAAAATATACAACAGCGGCACCACTGCCGAAAGCAAGATCGTCACGATCCCAGTCGCTAAAAAGGCGATCACATAAGATAAGGTATATTGAACGCGAAACGCCTCGTTGATCGTCGCTTGGTCGATTTTCGGTGCACCCGCAAAGAATTGTTCCATCCCTGCCTGGTTTGCCTCTAGCATACTGCTGGCTAACAAAGATTCAGAAACCATCTTGCCCAGCATGTTGCCGGTGACTAAGGAAATCAACATCGCACTGATACCAATCAGCAGGAGTTCGATCACGATTTGTGCAAACACGTATTTCCGACGTTCTCCTAACGAAAGGTAGATGCCTAATTCATATTTACGATCTCGGGTAAACAACACAATAATCAAGGAGATAATAATCAAGGAAGCAATCACCGCAATCACTACGACATACGAGGAAATTTGTGATAAGCGATTCATACTGGTTCCCACACGGTCATACTCATCCGTAGAAGCATTGACCTTATAGCCATTTGGCAAGAGTGGTGTCACCTCTTGTTTGAATTGTTCTGCATCTTCTGGTTGATTCAAAATAAATTGCGGGGTAAAGAAATCCTCGTCAGAACCGGGGTCTGTCGCTGGAAACGCCGCTTGTCGCCCCACACGTTCCTCTTCAACAATCGTTTTCACAGCATCATTTGGCATATAGATCCGATTGAAGGGACTATCATCAAAAAAGGACGAACTCGAATTATCATTTTTTTCATTCGCTTTTTCTAAATTTGTGTTTTTAAAGATCCCGACGATTTCAATTGGGTAATCATTGCCTTTTTGTTTCTCTGGCTCCTCACCAGATGAATAGTCGATAAACTGTCCATCTAAGACCATGGTGTCACCAACGACTAAGCCGTTTTCCTGAGCCAACTCTTCAGAAATCAACCCCACACGTTTTCCGGTACGCTGTTCCTCTTCAGTGAAGAAGCGTCCCTGTGTTAAATTCACCGTGCCTTCTTCAAAGTCTAGCGGCTTTAAGAGATTGGTTCCTGCTAAATGGATCAAGGAAAGCATGCCCCCAACGATCATGACATTGTCATCATCTTCTTGAGAACTAAAACGATAAGGTTTGAAGTTTTCAACAGCAATCGATGCTTCTCGCAAATAGTCATACTGTTTGACTTCCGAGCGCTCGCCAATTTGTTTGATCAGCTCCTCCGGCAGCGGCTGAATCTCCTCCATACTTGCGCCGCCCTCACTATTTGCCATCAAGGCTTCATAGTCGATATCGATCGTTGCCAGTGAGCCTAATTGGTTTTTGATCTGCTTTTCGACATTTTGAGTCGACTGATTGACCGCAATTGCGCCAGCGATCACATTTCCTAAAATTAGAATAACAGCAAACAATATTGCAGATTTTCCTCGCTTTCTCGTCACACTCAGCCATGCCCGTTTCATATAATTCAATTGCCAACATCCTCTCTTTTTTTCTCTAACAAAAGCATACTGGATGAACCTTTAGTGAATCTGTCATTTGGAAAATTTCTCAAAAAAAGCAGATTCATAGAGGACGTTTGATCAAGAAAGACTGTCGTTGCAATGAGCAGCACCAGAAATGGCCACTATTTGAATAACAAAAAAAGCCTCCTAAAACGCTGCTTATAGGAAGCTCGGCTATATTTACACAAAAAAAGACAAAGACCGCATCCGGGTCTTTGCCTTTTCACAATCCTATTCGTCAATGTTCTCATTTAATTCGCTGTTACGATAGCCATATACAAAATAGATCGCGATTCCGATCACTAAGGAGATCCCAAAAACGATCCAAGTCGCCGTTTTCAGGCGTGTCATCAAGAAGAGACAGCTGGCAACGGACAACAAAGGCAATAACGGTACCAGTGGTACTTTGAATTCGCCTTTAGCAGGGGGGCCCATCATCTTCCGCAGCTTGATGATCCCTAAGGACATCAAGATCATATACGACAATGCCGCAATGTTGGTCAATTCTGCTAAGATATTCAATGGGAAAGCTGCTGCAAAGAAGAAAGCAAAAACACCGGCGATATAGGTCGCTTTCTTTGGTGTTTGATGTTTTGGATCGATGGCTTGCATGGCTTTTGGCAATAACCCATCTTTACTGATGGCATATAACAGACGCGCCAAGGAGTACATCATAGCGATCGTCACTGTTAATAAGGTCAAGATCGCCCCTACGGAAATGATTGATCCGACAACCCCATGACCGACATAACGCATAGCAAAAGCCACCGGATCATTGACTCCTAATTCAGCAAACGGCACGATTCCTGTCATGATCAGGGTAACAACGATGTACAGTACCGTTGCGATCGCAATCGAACCAATGATCCCCCGAGGGACATTTTTCTTGGCATCTTCGACTTCTTCCGCCGCCATTGCGACAGCATCGAAGCCAAGAAAAGCAAAGAAGACTAACGCTGCACCATTAAAGACGCCTGAAAACCCAAAGGGCATAAAAGGCTGCCAGTTGTCTGGTTCCACGAAAAAAGCACCAAAGACGATAAACAAGACGATCACGCCGAATTTCACCCATACCATGGCATTGTTCAAACGTAACGCTTTTTTCGCTTCTTGGCTAACCCATAAGGTTACAAAAATAATGACTAAACCAGCGATCAAATCAATGTAGGTCCCTTTGCTTGGGTCATAACCGCCAGTCAAAGCGGTTGGTAAATGGATATCCGCACTGGCCAAAAAGCCTTGCACATAGCCTGACCAGCCAGATGCCACCGAAGAAACGGCCAATAAGAACTCGCAAATCAAAAACCAGCCTGCCAGCCACGCGGTAAATTCACCAAAAACGACATATAAATACGAGTAGGCGCCCCCTAAAACAGGGATCCGAGAAGCAAATTCCGCAAAAGAAAGCCCTGATAACACAACAACGATACCAGCTACAACAAAGGAAAGAATCAATGCCGGTCCGGCATATTCAGCAGAAGCAGTCCCTGTAACAACAAAGATACCTGTGCCGATAATGGCGCCGATCCCCAACATAATCAAATCTTTTAACTTCAACTCTTTTTTTAAATTCGTCACACTTTCCCGTTGTATGACTTTTTTTCGAAATAAATCCATAATTCCTCCTCAAACATATACGTTTATGTTGCTTTCATATACCCTAGCAAAACACCGCCGATAATCACCAGCAGACAACCAATCACCACATACCGCAGTTCTTTCTTGGTTTTCTTTTCGCCGAGAATAAAAATCCCGCCTAGCGTTGAAATGATGATCCCCATCTGTGACAATGAGAAGCCCACCGCTAATCCGACTTGCTGAACCGTGATCAGCATGCAGACATTGCCGATGCCCCATAACAACCCTGACAAAGTATTTTTTCCTACAAAACGATCGACCTTCGTCTTTCTTAAAGCAAACAGACTAGCTCCGATCAGCATTCCGATACTTTGCGGCAAAATGATCGCTAGCGGATCCAATCCTGCCCAAGTAATCAAAATCGTATAGGCGCCGTAACCGATCGTTGATGAGATCAAGGCCCGAAATCCTTTAGGAAAATCAAGCATCTTGCTGCCGGCTTCTACCGGACTTTCGCCATCTTGGCGAGCGGTCAGATACGCCCCGATCACCAACAAGATCAATGCGCTAACACCTAATGCATAATCGCGGGTCTGGGTCCATTCCGCAAAAAACAATGCACCGGCGACCGTATTTAAAATTAGCTGCATGCCGGTTGAAAGTGGCAGTCCAACAGACACACCTAAATATTTCATACCATGGAATTGACCGTTTTGACCGACGGACCAAAAGAGCCCAGACAAAAGACCGATCAAAATCACCTTTCCATCAATCACTGGCATCGTCACAAAAAATACGACCAGAGAAAAGAAAAAGGCACCAATCGTCATTCCTAGCGTTTGCTGGTTCGCATCCCCGCCAAGTTTGGCACTTACCAAACCAATGCTGCCCCAAGCAAACATTGGTACTAATGCAACGAGTATCTCCATTTCATTCATCCTTACCATTCAATTTTAAACACAGGCTTTAGTGTATCAGTGAAAACGTTCTAGGGACAAGTGATTTTTGTCAATAAACACAAAAAGATACTCGAAAAAAAGCAGATTAGCGTTTTTCCTCATAATAACTTAGTAACGGGAAGAACAGCGTCATGGTGGTTCCTTTTCCAACCGTCGACGAAGCCGTTAGCTCGATGCCTAATTCCTTCGCTAAACTTTTCGCTAAAAAGAGCCCCAATCCCGTCGAGTGGGTGTCCGTTTGGCGCCCATTTTCGCCCGTAAAGCCTTTATCAAAGATGCGCCGCATATCTTCTTTAGGAATGCCGATCCCACTATCTTGCAAGTGGAGATAGGTCCCTTGGGCATCTTTTTCGATCCGAATCGTCAGCTGTCCATTTTGTGGTGTGTACTTCACAGCATTGCTGACCAGTTGGCGAAAGATAAAGCCGAGCCATTTTTCATCGGTCAACACTTGCTGGTCCTCGCCTTCAACAGCATAATGCAAGTTCTTTTGGATAAAATAATTGGCCTGACTGCGCAAAACCGGCTGAACGACGGCTTTCAATGAAATTTCTTGGACCAGATAATCTTTTGAAAAGCTATCCAAACGGGCGACGTACAAGACTTGCTCGACGTATTCATTCATACGGTTCAATTCATTTTCTAGTAAGATAAATTTTTCATCAGGAATATCAAATTCGATCGAATGCAGCAGTAACCGCGAGGCGGCTAACGGGACTTTGATTTCATGGACCCACGAATCGATGTATTCCTTTTGCTCTTCTTGATTGCTGACCACTTGCTGCATCAATTCTTGGTGCTCTCGGATCAACTGATTGATGTAGGATTCGATCCGTTCTTCTTCTGCCGAGCGTGCTCCTTGCAAGTAGTTTTGCAGCAAGCTGTCTCCGGGCTTGGGGGTGATTTTTTGCCAAAAGCGCCGCTTAGACAAGTAGCTGATTGCTAAAAAGAACACCATCAAGACACTTTGCATCAAAAAGAGATACCCGACTGTGCCCCAATCCATTGGGGAATGAGGAGTCAGCCAAAAAACTAAGACCGTCAACACGAAAAAGACCAGCCAGCCAATAAACAGCAGCCAACGATCTTTCAAAAAACTGCGCAAAACCCGCCACTTTGTCATGGTACGATATACCCTTGACCAACCTTGGTTTCAATGTAGCCATTCATCCCCGCTTGTTCGATTTTTCGTCGCAAACGATTGATATTGACCGTCAAGGTATTGTCATCTACAAAACGCTCGTCATCCCATAAGGCCCGCAAGAGTTTTTCCCGACTTAAAATCTTGCCGTGATTTTTCATCAAAATATACAGCAGGCGGTATTCGTTTTTGCTAAGATCGATGCTTTCGCCATTGATATACATGCTGCTGTTGTCGATATTGAGGGTCAAACCGTTATGCACTAACGTCTCGCTGCTGCTTTCTACATAGTTGTAGGAACGGCGCAATAAGGCATTGATTTTTGCAATCAGAACGTCGATCTCAAAAGGTTTTGTCACAAAATCGTCCGCTCCCATATTCATGGCCATGATCATATCCATATTGGTGTTGCGGCTAGAAATAAAAATGATTGGTACTTTGGAAGCTTCGCGGATTTTTTGACACCAATAGTAGCCATCAAAAACCGGCAAGTTGATATCCAGTAAAATCAGTTGGGGCTCTTGTTCTTCAAAGTCAGTCAACACTTGATGGAAATCCGTGGTGCCAAAGGTCTCAAACTGCCATTTTTCTAGTTCTTCGATAATTAGTTGGCGAATCACCGCTTCATCTTCTACTACCATTATTTTTGCCATATCCGTGAATTCCCTCACTTTGCGTAATTTTCTCCTCTTTACTTTATCAAATATCAAAAACGAATGCGAACATTAATCGCCGTTTTTAGCAAACCCTAAAAAACCTCGCCACTGACGGTAGAAGCCAGTGGCGAGGCAAAGCAAAAACGTCTATTGGGTTATTCGATGATCTCTACCGTCTCGATCAGTAATTTACCGATAAACAATAAGATCCCATCGAAAAAAAGCACACTCATGTTGACACCTAATAACATCGATAACCGTTCAACGACATCGATTTTTGGTCGTTTGTTCAAGTAACGAAACAAGAAAAAATTCACACCATATGTCACTGCCATGATCAGCAGCATCAAAATCACCATTTTAGTTCCCTGCTTTTCTTCAAATTTTTGGTTGCTGTGCTAAAAACTGTGTCAGCTTGCTTTGATCGATGGCTTCATACTGCGATAGGAAGCGACCGATTGCTTGAACGACTGCCGGTAGATGACCTGCTTCGTCATTTTCAATCTGCAGCACGAGCAATGGTTCGTGCAGGCTCATTCGTAGCAAGAACCAGCCTTGACCATAGGGACCCGTTAGATTGATACGAATGCCTTCCTCGTTTTCTGGATCGATCTGCCAGCCTGGAATCAAATGATTGGCTAAATTAGCGATCACTTGGCGACCATAGTCTTGATAGTCGGCTTGTTGGATCGCAAAGCGCAATTCTTGGGTCTCAGCGGGTTGTTGCAATGCTGCGATCAGCTCATCCAGTGTCGTGCCTTGCTGTTGTAATTGTGGCAGCATCATCAAGAGCTTGGCGATCACGTACGCCCCGTCATCTAAAAAGAAATTTTCTTTAAACGCGGCATGCCCGCTGGTTTCGATGGCTAACTGTGTGTCCAGTCCTGCTTCATTCAGTTCGATCGCTTTGTTGATCACATTACGATAGCCAGAAATATAGCGTACTTGCTGTCCCCCCAGTGCTTCGATAAAGGTTTTTAAATGATTGGAGGTTGGCGAATTGGTGACGATACGTGTGCCAGGGTGTTCCGCTAAGATGATCTTGCTTAATACAGCGATCATATTGTTGCGGTTCAATGGCTCACCGCTTTTGGTCACGACGGCTGAACGGTCGACATCGGTATCGAAAATAATGCCTAGATCGGCTTGTTCTCGTAAGACGGCTTCACGGATACTCGCCATCGCCTCTTTATTGTCTGGATTGGGAATATGGTTAGGAAAATGCCCATCTGGTTCTAAAAATTGCGAGCCATTCGTATCTGCCCCTAGTGGCAGCAACACCTTTTCAGCAAAAAAGCCGCCGGCACCATTGCCTGCATCAACAATGATCTTTAATCCAGCCAAAGGTTTTTCGGTATTAGTTCCCATCCCTTGGCGGATTTTTTGCAGCAGATCTTGGGCATAAGGCGTCAGCAGGTCTTTTTGCTGATAGCTTCCTTTTTCCGCTGCCTCATGAACGGTAGTGTGGGTCAAAATATAGTGGATATCGGATTTTTCGGCACCGCCTTGGCGGCTGAAAATTTTTATTCCATTAAAGTAATAAGGCAAATGACTCGCTGTCAGCATCACACCGGCATCACAGTCAAAATCTTCAAATTGTGTACTCATAAACATGGCTGGTGTCGTTGCCAAGCCACAATCGATCACTACCACGCCTTCTTGCTGCAGCTGTGCCATCAACACTTCTTGCAGTGCTTCGCCACTCAAGCGACTGTCACGACCGACTGCCACGCGAAAAGGTCCGCTGCCCTTTGTTGCCAACCAGCTGCGCAAGCCTGAAGCAACTTGCCGGACCGCTTGCTCCGTCAGTGTCACCTGTTCTTTTTCAGTGGCGATCGCAATTCCCCGAATATCAGAACCATTTTGTAATTCAACGATGTTCATTTCCTCCACCCCTTCTTGTAACCGGAATCAATTTTATTATACCAGAGAAATAAGGAAATGAAATTGCTTTTTAGTATTTTTTACTATAAACAATTTGCTTCATCTATTCTTTAAAAGGAATCCCTTCCAGTTGCAGTAATCGGCGTTTGGTTGCTAACCCGCCCCGATACCCCGTCAAGCGGCCGTTTTTTCCTAACACACGATGACAAGGAACCACGATCATCATCGGGTTACGCCCCACTGCATTGGCGACAGCTCGAACAGCGCTCGGACGTTGGATGCGCAGCGCCAAGTCACTGTACGTAGTCGTTTGTCCATAAGGAATTTGGGTCAGTGCTTGCCAAACGGTTTGTTGAAACGGCGTCCCGACAAAATCAAACGCAAAAGTAAATGTCACTGGTTCCCCTGCAAAATAAGCTTGCAGCTGCGCTTCAATTACTGGATCAAGGTCAGCTGTATCACTGATTTCAGCCAGCGGAAAGAACTTGAGTAACTCATGATGATCCTGCTGTCGACCAAAATAAACCATTCCTTTTTCCGATTGGACCACCTCATACCATTCTTCTTCTAAAACGATCTTTGCCAATGCTAATTTCATGTTTTCACCTCATGGAATCCATTTTTCGCAGCACAACTGCTTACGTGCAGCCGCCATTGTGCAGCTGTCTCAGTGACAGTATACCATTTTTTCGAGCTGCGCAAAAAAACCGATTGGCTTATTGCCAATCGGTCGTTGCAAATAGTGGGAAAATAGGTTACTCTCCAACTGCTCCAACTTTGAGCCATAGCAGTGGCAGGATCAATCCAATTCGATTTTTCCAGTATATAGCTGATAATAGGTGCCTTTTTCAGCCAATAGTGTTTCATGGGTCCCCCGCTCAATGATGCGGCCATGATCCATTACCATGATGACATCGGAGTTTTGGATCGTAGACAATCGGTGGGCGATCACAAACACGGTCCGTCCAGACATCAAACGGTCCATCCCTGATTGGACGATCCGCTCTGTACGGGTGTCGATACTTGAGGTGGCCTCGTCTAAGATCATCACTGGTGGATCAGCAATCGCTGCGCGAGCAATGGTCAACAGCTGCCGTTGCCCTTGGGAAAGTCCTTCGCCATCTCCCGTGATCACGGTATCGTATTTTTCTGGCAAATGATTGATAAACATGTCGGCATTGGCTAGCTTCGCCGCTGCCAGCACTTCTTCATCACTAGCATCCAGTTTCCCAAAGCGAATATTCTCGCGAATCGTTCCAGTAAACAAATGGGTGTCTTGCAAAACGATCCCTAAGGAGCGGCGCAGGGATTCCAGATGGATTTTTTCTATATTGATACCATCATAGCGAATCTTCCCATCTTGGATATTGTAGAATCGATTGATCAGATTGGTGATCGTTGTCTTACCAGCACCTGTGGCACCGACAAAGGCAACTTTTTGTCCGGGTTCTGCATAAAGATTGATATCCTGTAAGACCAGTTGATTGTCGACATAACCAAAATCAACGTCTTCAAACCGCACGTCTCCCGTCACTTCCGTATAGGTAATGGTTCCATCCTCGTGGGGATGTTTCCACGCCCACGTGCCAGTTCGTTCTTTGGTTTCAACTAGCTGACCTTGGGACCATTTGGCATTGACCAGTGTGACGTAGCCATGATCGATTTCTGGCGTTTCATCTAATAGGTTGAAAATTCGCTCAGCACCGGCTAACGCCATGATCACAAAGTTGATTTGTTGTGACACTTGGCTGATGGGACCATTCAATGAACGGCTCAGTTGCAAGAAAGAAGCGATCATCCCGACCGTTAGTCCAGAAACACCATTGATGGCAAACAGGCCACCAATGATGGCGATCAAGACATATTGGACATTCAGTAAGTTCATCATGATCGGCATCAAGGTATTGGCATTGACATTGGCTTTAGTGGCACTTTCTTGTAGTTGGTCATTTAAGGCATCAAATTCTTCCATGACGATCTTTTCATGATTGAAGATCTTGACGACCTTTTGCCCGTGCATCATTTCTTCGATATACCCGTTGACAGCGCCTAAATCTCGTTGCTGGGCGCCAAAGAAGCGGCCGCTGCGGCGAGAAATGATGCGGATCACATTTAGCATCAAAATAACCGACAGCATCACGAACAGAGTCAATGGGACACTGATGGAGAACATGGCGATAAAGACGGAACAAAAGGTCACTGCCGCCATCATCAAGTTCGGAATACTTTGAGAGATCATTTGACGCAACGTATCCGTATCATTAGTAAAATGGCTCATGATGTCGCCATCTGAGCGGGCATCAAAGTAGCCGACGGGCAGAGACTGCATATGCGTGAACATTTGGTCCCGGATTTTTTTCTGTGTCCCTTCACTGATTTTGACCATCATAAAGTTATAGGTCAGTGCGGCCAAGATTCCAATCAGGTAGATGATCGCCATTTGAACGATCGCCCGAAACAAGCCGCCAAAATCAGGATTGACTTGCCCTAAGAGGGGTGTGATATGATCGTCGATCACGACTTGTAAAAACAACGAACCGCGTACGTTGGCAAAGGCACTTAACAAGATCATGACCACGACGAACAGGAGTTGTCCTTTGTAGTCGCCAAACATCGTTCGCAATAAACGTTTCAATGTGCGCTTGGGATTTGCTGCTTGTCTATTCTTCACCTTCACCAAATCCTTTCTGCTGCGAATGGTACACTTCTTGATAGATGGCATTGTTTGCCAACAATTCTTCGTGGGTACCGATGCCGTTGATTTTTCCATCATCCATTACGATGATCCGGTCGGCGTCTTCGATCGAGTTGATCCGTTGAGAAATAATGATCGTCGTCGTTCCCGGAATTTCTCGTTTCAAGCCTTCGCGGATACTGCGATCGGTTTTGGTGTCGACGGCACTAGTAGAATCATCGAGAATCAAGATTTTCGGTTTCTTCAGCAAGGCGCGAGCAATCGTCAACCGTTGTTTTTGCCCACCGGAAACATTGTTTCCTCCTTGCGAAATCTGTGTTTCATACTTGTCAGGAAACTCTTGAATAAAGGGATCGGCTTGTGCGATCGTTGCCACGCGCTGGATCTCTTCATCCGATGCCTCTTCATTGCCCCAACGCAAATTGTCGTTAATAGTGCCGCTAAAGAGTACGTTGTTTTGCAAGACCATACTTACTTGGTCCCGCAATGCTTCTAAATCATAGTCGCGAACATCATGACCGCCGACGATGACACGCCCTTCAATCACATCATATAAGCGCGGGATCAGCTGGACGAGGGTGGATTTCCCACTCCCGGTTCCACCAATGATTCCAATGACTTCACCGGATTCGATGTGTAGATTCGCATCCGTCAGCGCCAACTTATTTTTGTCATTGGCGTAACTAAAGCCAACATTTTCAAAAACGATGGAGCCGTCTTTGATCTCTTTGACCGGATCGGCGGGATTTTTCAAGTCACTTTCTTCATCTAATACTTCCACGACCCGTTCTGCCGACGTTCGTGCGATCAAAATCTGCACGAAAGCCATCGACATCATCATCAAGCTCATCAAAATCTGCATCGTGTAGTTGAACATGCTGACTAATTCACCCGTCGTCAGGCTACTTTGTTCCACGATCAGCTGGGCACCAAACCATGACAAGAGTAGCATACATGTATAGACTGCAAATTGCATCAATGGCATATTAAAGGAAACGATCCGTTGCGCCAGCGTGAAATTCCGATAAACATCGGTGGACACTTCGCCAAACAGTTCTTCTTGCTGTTCTTCCCGGACATACGATTTCACGACACGAACCCCTTGTAAATTCTCTTGTACCACATTATTCAAGCGGTCATAAATGCGGAATACTTTTAGAAACAGTGGGTGGGCAAAACGAATCACTAAGGCAAGGCCAATCGCTAAGATCGGCAAAACAACTAAGTAGATCGTCATAAGTTCTGGGCTGATGGTGCTAACCATTGCAAGTGAGAAAATCAGAACTAACGGACTGCGGACCAGAATACGAATAATCATTTGATACGCATTTTGGACGTTGGTCACGTCAGTGGTCAAGCGGGTGATCAAACTGGAGGAAGAAAAGCGGTCAATGTTTGAAAAGGAAAAATCTTGGATTCGGCGAAACAGATTGTGCCGCAGGTTGCGGGCAAAACCAGCCGAAGCGATCGCTGCGGTTCGTCCACCAAGTGTTCCTAAAAGTAACACGATCAAGGAACATAAAAAAAGCAAGCCGCCATCTCTTAGAATCACACCGGCGTCTCCTTTTTCGATCCCTTGGTCGATCATCATGGCCATGATCAGGGGCATAATGACATCTAAGGCAACCTCTCCTGCTACATACACAGGGGTCAGCAAGCTGTCCTTCTTATAGCTGCCAACATTCGCGAGTAATTTTTTTATCATTTGTTTCGTCCCTTCTATAGATGGCACTGCGGAGCCATTTTTTATCGTTACCATCAAGTTTACTTTATCGATCCAGCGATTTCAAGCGGCTCGCTCGTGTTTTTTTTACAATTAGTAAGTAAAAACACCCTTCCAAGGAAGGGTGCTTACCTTTTGATACTGTGTGAAAAAGTGTTGGTTGCGAGATTATTCGGCAGTAGATGAACCAGCGGTACTGACCGGTTCATCGGTATCGTCACCGCCATCATCTGCCGGCGGTGTTTGGGTACTGCCTTGCAGATTGCCACGACTGATCCCGATAGTGATCCACGTTTCTAAGGGAATAAACTCGCCGTAACGGCTCATTTCAACGACGGTTCCTTTCGGTTCCGCCGAATCGACATAGTAGATTTCGTAATAGACATTGGCGCCTTTTGATTTGTATTCATCAAAGAATAGTTTTGGCAAGTCGCCTTCCGTTGCTTGGAAACGGATGTCTTTCAAATACGGTCGGCCTAATGAGTAGACGACTTTGACAGTTGGCAAAGTATCGCTTTCGCTGTATTCTTTGCCTGCTTCCTCCGACTGACTCAAGAAACTACCATACGCCACTTGATCGGAATAGACCGTGCTGACTTGCAGCGGGATCTTCGATTCTAGACCTTGGGCTTCTTCGATCGTGTATTGTGAAAAATCTGGAACCGTCAAAGCCTGGCCTTTTGAGACCTTCACCACAAATTCTTCTTTTTTCGCAAGTTTGCTGCCTTTGACTGGTTCTTGTGAAACCACCAGGTCTAGGGCGACACTGTCAGAAAAAACGGTTTCTTCTTTGTATTTCAAGTCATTCTTTTTCGCCCATTCGGAAGCTTCACTTTTGGCTTTGCCTGTAAAATCAGGTACTTCAATATTTTTTTCAAAGACTTCTTTTCCCTTTGAATAATAGACACTCAAACGGTCTTTGCGTTTGTATTCGGCTAAATCAAGCTCTTTGTTGGCCGCCTCTTGTTTAATAAAAGCTTCTGCTGCTACGTTGTCGTCAAATTGTTCGATCAAAGAGAGGTTCTCGGCTTTATTGCTGGCGATCCATTCTTTTGCTTCGGTCACTTGCATTGCTGAAAAATCTGGCAGCTCTAAGCGTTCTTCAGGATCAGGCCCGAGACTCGCCGTCAGTGTCAGTGTGGCACCTTTCTTGATCTTTTTGTCAGGGTCAACACTTTGGTCGATTACTTGGTTGACGTCTTTGTCAAAGTCATATTCTTGCTCCACTTTGATAGCGACGCCTTCTTCCATGCCCCACGTCCGCGCTTCTGACAGATCTTGGGCAGTGAAATCCGGCACCTTCACATGGGTCATCTGATAATAGACGATCCCGATCACGGTAACCGCCAAGGCGGTCAGCAGGGCAATCAGCAAGATTTTTTTCTGCCGACGCTTTTTGTAGGTCGGATCAAATTCCGTTTCTTCTTTCCCAAAACGGCTGACTGGTTCCTTTGACGCTATCTTCTCCGTCGAAGAACTCGCTGCTTTTGCTTCAGTCGTCTGTGTTTGTTGACGGGCTGCCGAGCGACTCATCGGCTCACTAGCTGTCGGCTCTTCTGATTGGTGAACCGTCGTTGGCTCCGCTGGTCTGCTCGCTTGCTCAGCGCCGCTTGCATTTTGATCTCCGACAGGTTCGCTAGTTTTTTTCTCGCTATTGCCAGCAGGCTTCTTTTTGCCATCATAGTTGTCCGGGCTGAAATTTGATAAAAAATCACTCATGCTTACTCAACACACCTTTACGTAAATACAAGACTTCATCTGCTTGTTGGGCGATCTCATTGGCGTGGGTCACGACGATCACACATTTGTTGTGGACGTGAGCCAGCTCTTTAAAGATATCGATGATCTCTTGCTCCATTTCTTCATCCAAATTTCCGGTTGGTTCATCCGCTAAAATGATATCGACATTGGTGGCTAATGCCCGCGCGATCGCTACCCGTTGTTGTTCACCACCAGATAATTGATTGACGAGCCGATCAGCTTTTTCCTTGGTGATGCCAATATAATCCAGCAAATTGTACGCCACTTCTCGTTGATTGTCCGGCAACTGATTTTTCGTGATTGCCATCGGCACTAAGACATTCTCGACTGCACTCAAATAAGGAATCAGATTATAGCTTTGGAAAATAATACTGATGTCGTCGCGGCGGTAATTCTCATGCCCGATTTTTTCGATATCGGTGCCTTCATAAAGTACTTGTCCACTTTTCGGACTATCCAGTGCACTGATCAAGGACAAAAACGTCGTTTTTCCCGAACCAGATTGACCTAAGATGGCATAAAATCGGCCTTTTTCAAAAGAAACAGAAGTCTCTTTCAGTATATAGCGACGCTGATCGCCGTCTTGGTAATAGTAATCGACTGCTTTGGTTTCTAATAAAGTCATCGTTGGTCCCTCCTACATCATGATTTTCTTTGGATTCAAGCGTAAAATATACAATAGCGGTAAAATCGCTGAGAGTAAGACAGTTCCTAGACCTAATAGCAGATACGTGATGATGTAGCCTGCTGAGAAGGACACTTGATAGGCATTCTTGATATCCATGTAATCAATATTAGCTGCCATCAAACCGCCAGAATAAACACCGCCCATATCATTTTGATTGCTCATCCAATCGTTTTGCATCAAGGTATTTGAAACGGCCCCACCTAATAAGTTCCCGGTCACTAAGGACAATAGCAGTGCGGCTAAACTAACCAGCAAGACTTCAATCACGATCTGACCAATGACTTTCCCACGGCTTTCCCCTAAGGAGAGATAGATGCCTAATTCTTGTTTCCGATCTCGTAAGAAAAGTAGGACCACTAAGGAAATGATAAAGATGGTTGCGATCGATGCAATGATCACGATGTAATTTGCGATCACTCCTAAACGAGTAAAACCACCGGCGATCTGCTCGTATTGATCCGTATTGGCAACGACGCGGTAATATTGGGGCAATAAGGCACCGGCTTCTTGTTTAAAGGCTTCGACGTCATCCGTTGAATTTAGGACAAAGATCGGCTGATAATAGGCGTCTGACTCTTCTTCGATCACTTCTTGACCCCAAAGCTTTTCAGACTGCAATTTGTTAAAATCCTGCACTAAATTATTGCTAGCATAAAAGGTGTTGATTTGATCCATCACTTGCCATATCTGATCACTATTTTGAGAATTGCTTTGCTCTGATGAATTGCCTTGATTGCTTTGATCCTTTTTAACGACAGAAAAGATCCCTGCAATGGTCACGGGATAATCAAAGGTTGCGACACGATTGCCACTTTCAGCTGTTTCGTCCGTCGCATCCTCACTATCGTCACTCACTGCTTCGCTTGAGCCTTCTTCCATCATGACTTCTGCCCGTGTATCCCACACCAATTGATCACCGACACTCAGGTTATTCAATTCTGCGATCTCTTTACTGATCAATACCGCGTTCGTCAACTCACTGACATCTTTTTCTGTCAATCCCTCGCCTTCCTCCAAGCGAATCAAGCCTTCTTGCATGTCTAATGGCTCAACCAAATTTCCACCCTTCAAGGTGAAATAGTTGCCACCCATGCCGACCGAGCCATCCTCTGGCGTATAGGCTTTCAATTTTGTTGTTTCTAACCACGCTTGATTTTGATAATCAAAGTATTTCACATAGCTTAACTGACCGATTTGCTCATAAACATCCAATGCTGGTGGTTTCGGATAAAAATCCTCTCGAGACCGCTCTTCATCCGAAACATCTGCGTTGTCTTTTTCAAAACCTTCCCAATCCATTTCCACCGTAGCTACGTTCCCCATTTTGCGTTTCGTCTCACGCTCCACGTTGGCAGTGGATTGTTGAATTGCTACAGCACCAGCGATCACATTGCCTAAAATAAACAGAACTAAAAATAAAATAAATGATTTCCCTTTTCTTCTGGTGATACTTTTTAATGCACGCTGCCAAAAGTTCATTGTTATTTCCTCCAGTGACATTATTTTTTAACAATTATTCCATACTTCTCCCTTAAGAACAATCGCAATAAAGGGTCGTTTTTCGAATTTAAAATATTAAAAAACGAACGCAAACGACATTTTCATTTAAAAACCCTTATAAAAGAACAAGAAAAAGATGTTAAATAACAAATAAAAGAATGGGATTTTTGCTAACAGTTTTGTAAGATTTCCCGATTTCAACTTAGATTTCCTTTGGATCCCATCAAAAACGCTTGGCGCTTTCGAGAGGATAAAAAAACGAAGGACTTCTCCCACTTTTTCCAGCGAGAAAATCCTTCGTTTTGTATCACTTATTTTTCTTTCGTATCGATCACGATCGTCACCGGGCCATCATTGACCAAGGCGACTTGCATATCTGCGCCAAATTTTCCGGTAGCAACAGTGATCCCTTCGGCTTTTAAGCCTTCATTAAAGGCTTCGTAAAGCGGGATCGCAATACTTGGCGGTGCCGCTTGAATGAAGCTGGGGCGATTGCCTTTCTTGGTCTCCCCATAGAGGGTAAACTGTGAAATACTCAAGACGGAACCGTTTATGCTTTCCAGTGACCGATTCATTTTGCCCTCTTCGTCTTCAAAAACCCGTAAATTCTTGATTTTTCTTACGAGATAAGCCACATCGTCACCTGTATCCTCATGGGTGATCCCCAACAAAACCATGAATCCCTGTTGGATCGCACCGACGACATTGTCCTCAATCGACACGCTTGCTTGACTGACTCGCTGGATCACTGCCCGCATTCTTTCTCATCCCTTCGTACGTCTGACGCTGTAAACATCTGGAATCTGTTTGATCTTATCAACGATCGATTTCAAATGAGTCAAATTCTGAATCGCCACCGTGATGCGGATCGTTGCCATTTTGTCTTTGTTGGTTTTGGCTTCGACACTTACCAAACGCTTGGTGACGCTATTGACTGTCTGTAAGACATCGTTGAGTAAACCAGAACGATCATAGCCATAGATCTCAAGATCGGCATCGTATTCCTTGTTGATGTCGGTGGCATCTTCCCACTCAACGTCGATCAAACGGTTCGCGGCGTCTTTGTTTTGAACATTGGGACAATCGCTGCGGTGGATCGAGATCCCCCGGCCTTTGGTAATGTAGCCGACGATCGAATCCCCAGGAACCGGATTGCAGCAGCGGGAGATGCGGATCAACAAGTTATCGACCCCTTCAATGACAATGCCGCCTTCGTGACGAACCTTCATTTTTTCTGGTTCTTTTTTCGCCGGTTGATTGATCATCTCTTGGACTTGCTGCTTTTGCTTCTCGATTTGTTTCTCCCGCCGTTCTTCTTCGGTCAAACGGTTGGCTAAGGTCGTGGGACTGACTTCCCCATAGCCGACAGAGGCAAACAAGTCATCTTCTGTTTGATAATTGAACCGTTCGCAAGCTTCCGCCATTTTGCTTTTCGTCAAAAATTCTTTCGGCACAAAGCCCATATCTTGTAAAGTACGAACCACTGCCTCATGCCCTTTGATGATATTCTCATCACGATCTTGGGCTTTAAAAAATCGTTTGATTTTGTTCTTCGCTTTGCTGGTAGCCACTAGTTTGACCCAGTCGCGGCTTGGCCCAAAGGAATTTGGTGAGGTCAAGATCTCGATAATGTCCCCATTTTTTAGCTTGTAGTCCAATTGGACCATCTTGCCATTGACCTTGGCGCCGGTGGTTTTGTTACCGATGTCGGTATGGATGCTATAGGCAAAATCCAGTGGACTGGAGCCTTGAGGCAACTCCGTCACATCACCTTTTGGCGTAAAGACATAGACTTTGTCGCTGAAAATATCGCCTTTGACACCTTCCATAAATTCAGAAGCATCATAGCTTTCGTCTTGTAGTTCCAAGATTTCGCGGAACCAACCAACTTGTTGGGTCATCTTGTCGGCTTTGACTTTTTCCGTCTTGCCTTCTTTATAGGCCCAGTGCGCAGCAACCCCAAATTCAGCGATCTCATGCATTTCATGGGTCCGAATTTGGATCTCGACAGGATTGCCTTTGGGACCAATAACCGTCGTATGCAGTGATTGGTACATGTTGGCTTTTGGCATCGCGATATAGTCCTTGAACCGCCCTGGCATTGGTTTCCATTTTGTATGGATCGTTCCCAAAACCGCGTAACAATCTTTGATGGAGTCAACGATCACTCGGATCGCCAACAAATCATAAATTTCATTGAACTGTTTCTTTTGGTCTTTCATTTTGCGATAGATCGAGTAAATATGCTTTGGTCGACCATAGATCTCAGCATAGATATCTAGTTCTTCCGTAGCGATCCGAATCTCTTCCACGGTTTCGGAAACGTAGGATTCCCGTTCCTCTCGTTTGGTCTGCATCAAATGCACGATTCGGTAATATTGCTGTGGATTCAAGTAACGCAAAGAAATATCTTCTAATTCCCATTTGATGCGGCTGATCCCTAAACGATGAGCCAATGGGGCATAGATTTCCATCGTTTCTTGGGCGATACGGCGTTGTTTGTCTTCCCGCAAATGTTTCAACGTACGCATATTATGTAAACGGTCAGCCAGTTTGACCATGATGACCCGTAAATCTTGCGCCATGGCGATCAACATTTTTCGATGATTTTCTGCTAATTGTTCTTCATGAGATTTGTATTTGATCTTACCCAGCTTGGTCACGCCATCCACTAGCATCGCTACATCGGCACCGAATTCTTCTTTTAGATCGGCTAGCGTCACATCAGTATCTTCGACGACATCATGCAAAAAACCTGTTGCAACGGTATGTGGGTCCATCTGCAATTCTGCCAAGATCCCCGCAACTTGGATTGGATGAATAATGTAAGGCTCGCCGGATTTACGGAATTGTTCTTTGTGGGCTTCTGTCGCATAGTCTAATGCTTTTTGGACAAAGGCAACGTGTTCTTCACTCATATAATGAGCGACCAATTTGATGACATTGGGCCCGGTCAATATAACTTCTTTTGCCATTCATTCCGCCTCCTGCTCTTCTTTTTTGTGCTATCAAAAAGGCAGACAGAAGTCACTGTTAACGTCTCGTCACGCACCCAAAGCCTTGCGGACAAACGTTCTAAGCATGGGACTCCTGTCTAACCTGCAGTTCTTATTTAGTAGTATTATTATACAAATTTTTCAGCTATTTTTCAATCGCTGTTGTTCAAAGCATATCGGGTGCTGGCTGGTCCTTAAGCAATTCTTCAAAAACATGATACGAGAGCCCGATTTTCTCGGCGCCGGCAGCTCGTAATGATTCCAGAGCTTGTTCATCGACCGTATCGGGATTGATCTGGATCGACAGTTGGCTGCCACCATCTAAGGAAAACAAGCTCACGTCATGCAATGCTTCTGCTAGTGGTTGTTTTTGTCCTAACACGATCTTTGGCCAAGCTTCTTCTTTCAAGCGCTGTGCCACTTGGATCTTCGTCAATTCATTCATGATTTCGGTCTGTACAGCTAAGCGGATCTCCCCTCCTGTCAAGGTCAAGGAGCGGATCGTTTCGGTCAACTCTGCAAAGCCATGATCATTTTCCATGAAGGAAGAAGCCGGTAGCCAGACTTCTAAAAAATCGGCACCTTCCATAAACGCCCGACCGATTTCAAACGCTACTTTTGCCAGTGTTCCTTGGGCAAGGGGGTAATCGATCACTGCGCCGATTTGTAGGGAAGAGCCTTGTGCCAAGATTTTCGCCCGCCGAATGGCACTAGGCAAAACGACGACTTCCTTTAAGGCCGTCTTATATTGATTGATAAAATCCTTCAAGACCCAGTCGGTCAGATCGGCCGTCAACAAACGGACACTGATTGCTTCTTGGTTCTTATTCATCAACTCACATCCTCTTTAGTTCCGTTAGCACACTGACAACACTTAAAAAATAAAACGGTGCTGTTTCTGTTCGTAAAATCCGAGGGCCTAACCCGCATAATTTGGCGTTGTTTTCCTGGGCTTCTTCGATTTCGGAGGGGGTCAGACCGCCTTCTGGGCCAAAGATCGCTAAAACTTTGCTACCAACGGGCAATGCGGTGATCACTTGCAGCAGCATCGCTGCTTCTCCTTGCTTGGCTGATTCTTCATAAGCCACTAGGACCGCATCATACTGACTGAGGCTTTGCCAAAATGCTTTGGCGTTATCCAGCAGTGTGATGGCTGGTGCGATCTGCCGTTGGGATTGCTCCGCCGCTTCTTGGGCGATTTTTTGCAGCCGCTGCTGCTTTTTCTGTAACTTCTTTTGATCCCATTTCACGACCGAAGTTTGCGCAGGAAAACCGATAAAGGCTGCCGCCCCCAGTTCCGTGCCTTTTTGAACGATCAAGTCCAGCTTGTCGCCTTTCGGGTAGCCGCTAGCGATCGTGACCTGCAGCGGCAATTCCTTGTCCTGCTGTTCTTTTTCGACTTCCTCTAAGTAAACCGTTTCTTCATCCGCCTCTTTGATCTTGGCGATGATCGCCAAATGATCCTCAAAGACTAAACCGACTTTCGTGCCGGGCGTCATGCGCATCACTCGGATCATATGGTGGAAAGGTTCTCCCGAAACGGCAAACACCGCTTTTGCTTCATAAGGCTCCTGTAAAAAATATCGCTGCATCTTACTCTACCTCTGGTTTTTTAAAGGCGATCGCATACCAGTCTTTTTGATTGAACAATTGATCGATCTCAAAGCCTTGTGCGATCATGGCATCGATCACTAATTGTTTTTTCGTCTCAATAATCCCAGAAACGATCAAGGTGCCTTCTTGCTTCAATAGACGCCACGCATCAGGGATCATCAATAAAATGATGTCCGCTAAAATATTGGCAACGATAAGATCAGCAGGGACTGTCACTCCTTGCAAAAGGTCATTGGCTTGGACAGTCACATCGTGAGCAATGGGGTTCATCGCCATATTTTCTTGAGCGGACCTCACAGCGACTTCATCTAGATCATAAGCGAACACGTCTTTGGCACCTAAATATTTACTGGCGATACTCAACACGCCTGAGCCCGTCCCGACATCTAAGACGGTTTCGCCGCCTCGCAAGTAGACTTCTAGGGCTTGTAATGTCAACCGTGTTGTAGGATGTGTGCCGGTCCCAAAAGCCATCCCCGGATCAAGGGTGATGATCTTTTCCTCTTCTTGCAGCGGTTGATAGTTTTCCCAGCTCGGCACGATCGTCAGATAGCGGGAGATACGGACTGGATGGTAATATTTTTTCCAGGCCGTTGCCCATGCTTCTTCCACGACCTCGCTCGTTGTGATGGTGTTTTTGCCGATCGCCAAACCATACTCTGGCAGACGGTCAATGGCTGCTTTGATCGTCGGTAGCACTTCTGGTAAAAAGATCGTCTCTGGGAAATAGGCACTGACTTGCGCGCCTTCTTCTAAGGTCGTATAGGTTTCTTTATCCAAAATTTCGCCATATGCATCGCTTTTAAAATTTTCGATATCTAAAACGTCCTCGATCGCTACCCCACTTGCTCCGTGTTCCATTAAAATATTGGCGACTGCTTCCACTGCTTCGCTAGCTGTCGCTACGGTTACTTCATTCCACTTCATGTTCGTTCTCCTTAGTAACTAGGGTACGGGATCATGGTTTCCCCAGACCCGGCTTGATAGTTCGTCATTTTCTCCACAAATGCTTCTTCGTTGAATCGCAATTCAAAGATCGCTTCTTCACTGTCATCGTTCAAGAAATCAAGCAGATCGCTTTGGCCTTCTTCTAAAATTTCTTGAATGTAATCAACCAATCCGTCTAACAACGCTTTTTGGATCCCTTTTTTCCCTGCATAAGGGATCGTCGCTAAATAATCTTCTTCATCAAACGTTGATTTTTGTGGATCATACAGCAAAATCCCATCTTCAAATTCAATGATCGCTTCTTCTGATGCCACACCTTGCGCATCGTCGATCTGCACGTGGTGAGGATTTTCAGCAAACAAGCGCAGCACCAATTCGATCGTATGATTTTTGGCATCCCAATCGATCGCCACATCATAGTCGGTGATTTTTTTCGTTAATCGCTGATCTAAGTAAGTCAATATCGTTTCTTTCGCCATCACTATTCCTTCTTTCTTAACACCATCCATGGTCTTGCTGAACAGCGGTTTTTCGTATATTTGTCAAATAAGGATTGCCAGCCACTGCAAAACGAAGCGGCATCTGGGTCCATTCCCCTTTGTTCGGGATACCGATCCGAGGCAATGCCAAAATTTCTTTTGGGGTACGTCGGCGCTCAGGAACCAAATGCAGCGGACTCGTAAAAATCGATTTGCCGTAAAGCTCCGCTGGAATCTGTAGTGCCTGCACTAGTTTCCCGGGGCCATTGGCTACATCCGGTCCCGTCTTTTGTCGCTGTTGTTCCATCAAGTCAATCCCATCCACCGGTTCTAGCCCGCGAATCATGACTCCTTGCGGGATGCCTTTTGGCTGCGTAATAAAGTTGACGATTCGATGCGTGTGCATCGTATATAAATAAATCGTACCTGGTTCCTGATACATCGCCCGAACCCTTGGTGTGTTTCGCATGCCCACACTATGAGCCGCCAGATCATCGGGACCTAAATACGCTTCACAATCCACGATATACCCACCTAATGTTCCTACTGGGGTCTCATGTTCCAAATACATCCCTAATAAGGCACGTGCGATGGTCGTTGTCGGCTGTGTCGCAAAAAGTGCCATTAATTCATCCATTCTCATCACCCTCTTTATTCTACACAATTCTCGGCGAACTTACTATCTTTGACTACAGAGTTACGACGATCTCAACGATTTCTTTTCAACGATCCTGATTTTTGCTGACTGAGTGGAAAATAAGGGCCCTTTTGTTTCCGTAAGGGCGCAAATCAGCTTGTTTATGAGAATGTACGTTCTTATGTTATACTTACAGGAAAAGGAGAGGATCGTTTTATGCAGCAGCCACTTGCTTATCGAATGCGGCCACGGAACTTAGATGAAGTCGTCGGACAGCAGCATTTGGTTGGCCCGGGGAAAATCATTCGCCGAATGGTCGAAGCCAAAATGCTTTCTTCGATGATCCTATACGGACCGCCGGGAACCGGAAAAACCAGCATTGCCAGTGCGATCGCCGGCTCGACACGCTATGCGTTTCGCATGCTGAACGCCGCCACAGATACAAAAAAAGACCTGCAAATCGTGGCAGAGGAAGCCAAAATGAGCGGTACTGTCATTTTATTGCTGGATGAAGTCCATCGACTAGACAAGACAAAACAAGACTTTTTACTGCCCCATTTAGAAAGCGGCAAGATCATTATGATCGGTGCCACGACGGAAAATCCCTACATTACGATCAATCCAGCGATTCGCAGTCGGACACAGATTTTTGAAGTCAAACCGCTCCAAGAAGAAGATATTTTGACCGCCATTGATCAAGCCTTAGCAGATGAAACTCGCGGACTTGGATCAGAAACCATCGTATTGACCGATGATGCCCGCTTGCATCTCTCGCGAGCGACCAACGGTGATTTACGAAGTGCGCTAAATGGCTTAGAACTCGCTGCCCGTTCCACACCAAAAGGACCAGACGGCATTATTCATTTGACCTTAGAAATCATCGAAGAGTGCGTACAGCGTAAAGCATTGACCCACGATAAAGATGGGGATGCGCACTATGATGTGATCTCTGCTTTTCAAAAATCGATTCGTGGCAGTGATGTGGATGGTGCGCTGCATTACTTAGGTCGTTTAGTAGAGGCAGGCGATCTGGCGATCATTTGTCGGCGCTTGATGGTCATCGGCTATGAAGACATCGGTTTAGCTAACCCAGCAGCCGCTGCTCGAACCGTCAATGCTGTGTTAGCCGCTGAACGTTTGGGCTTACCGGAAGCTCGGATTCCGTTAGCCGATACAGTGGTCGATCTATGTCTGTCACCCAAATCCAACTCTGCCTACATGGCATTGGATGCAGCGATCGCAGATATTCGCAGCGGCAAAGCTGGCGATGTCCCGGATCATTTACGAGACAGTCATTACAAAGGTGCCGAAAGCTTGAATCGGGGTGTTGGCTATCAATACCCGCATAATTTTGATGATGCCTGGGTCGATCAGCAATACTTACCTGATAAGCTGAAAAATACTCATTATTACCAACCAAAAGCCACCGGTAAATATGAGCAAGCACTAGGCCAACGGTACCAACAATTGCAGCAACGAAAGAAAAAAAACTAGGTGCTTAGGAAAAATAGCGACTTTTTGGTATCGTTTTCAAACAACTTTATTGCACCTTCGTCATTCCTATGCTACTATAAGGGTGGGAATTCTGTGATGTACGAGTTGTCCCTTTTGTGTGTTGACCGAACATTTTTATTGATATCTTGGGATCCGTCTTGTGTCAATGCTGGTAACATGCCTTTTCCTTTGGTAGTTCGAAGCTTAGACCGTGGAACCCACCTGCTAGAATTTGCGGGATCAATACTATGGGAAAAAGAACGGCATCAACGGATATTACCCATTCTTTTTAGAATGTGCCATCTGTTTTTAACAGATGGCTTTTTTGCGTTTTCTAGCCGTTAGAAACCGTACAACGTCCTTCATCTGATATCAAAGTAAGGGTGGCTTTTGCTATTCTTTCTAGGGTTCGCTATACTAAACCTATCAACTTAGGACAGGATGGCGTATGTTTATGATTCTTCTATTATTTACGATCGTGGCACTCGTATTATTCGGCACCAGTTATTTGCTTTATGCCAAACAAGCGATTTTTTTCACTTTGATCCCTACTACTGAGGCGAATAAAGTCTTCTTAAAAACCTATAGCCTCATTCATTTCCTTTTAGGTGTAGTGGCATTGGTTGTGGGCTTTGTCGATAGAGAGCTGATTGCCTTGTTTTATTTGGCGTTGCTGTTGCTCTCTTCCGCATCTTTCAGCATCTTGCTGGCACAAAAAATGAAAAAAAAGGAAGATTAGGTTTTCTTTTTCCAGAAAAAAGCATTACAATAAAAGTAGAAGATAACAGATGGGAGTGTTTCTTATGTTACAACAATATCAACGAATCATGGTAGCCGTCGATGGGTCCAGCGAGTCCGAATTAGCCTTCAAAAAAGCCGTGAACGTGGCACAGAGGAATGATTCTGAATTAGTTTTAGCACATGTGATCGACACTCGGGCCTTTCAAACCGTTTCTTCTTTTGACGGCATGCTTGCTGAGCAAGCAACCGAAATGGCCAAACAAACCTTGAAAGACTATGAGGATTATGCCCGCAAGCATCAAGTAACTGCGGTCAAAACGGTGATCGAATACGGCTCGCCAAAACCGATCATTGCCAAACAATTGCCAGAAGATCACGACATCGATTTGATTATGATCGGTGCCACTGGTTTAAATGCCGTGGAACGAATCTTTATCGGTTCCGTTTCTGAGTATGTCATTCGCCATGCCGGCTGTGATGTGTTAGTTGTACGGACAGACCTAGAAAACAAAGTCCCAGCAAAAGACCACACGAAAGCTTAATAGTGAGACGACCTGCCGCTGCTTGGCAGGTTTTTTTTGTACAAAAAAAACCGTGACAAAAGCAAAAGAGGCAACGAGCGCTCAGGTCTCATTGGTCTTTTTGACTTTGGTCACAGCTCTTTGACAAGTCGGTTATCCAAACTTGTACAGCAAAAAATGAAAGCAAAGTAATAGGTACTCCTATCTAACCATGTTTCCGCTTGATTGTAAATAGTTTTTCTGAATTTTCTGAATAAATAGTTAATTTACCTATCCTTAAATAAAAAAAGCAAAGCGTCGCTTCCCTTAGAAAAAACGACGCCAAAATCTATGGTGATAATGGGCTATCCAAAGGACGCTGGTCAAGAGGATCACAAAGAAAATCGGACCATTCAATAACCAAAAATCAACCGAAGTCGCAGCAAAGCCGTAAAGGATGATAACAATGATGGAAAGAAACAGCGTTGCGATCGTTCCAATGGCTAACCCAAGACTCCCCGCCCCTCTCGTAAACAATTGACTGATGTTGGTCCAATCCAAAAGCAGCAGCCGATAATCACGAGCAAAATATTTCAAGCACAAAAGAAAACTGCTCCAAAGTGCCCCGATTAAAAAAGAGACAGCCAAAATCAGCGGCATTTTGAACAGAAGGACTGCTGCCAGCACGATGACTGCCGTTAAGCTCAGCTGCAAAACGACGCCAAAGCGGAATTTTTCCCGCAAGTAGCGCTTCATCGATAGCGGCAAGGAGCGGACAAACAAGAAATTCTCCTGATCCAGTGAGATCAAATTACTGATAAAAGAAGTCGGGTTGACCATCAATGCTGCCAAGGCGATCCCTGCCACAAAAACGACACCGATAAACCGCTCATCCAATTCACTTAACTGAATCGCTCCTGTAAACACAAAGGACACTAAGAAAATAATGGGCATCAGCAACGAAGAAGAAAAGACTTGCATGATCAAATTCGGATCTCGGATCAACTGCGAATTGTAATTAAACAACAGCTGGCCCAAGCCTTGATTGGGTTTATGCTTCCGACGAACACTCCCTTGGTTGGGCGCCGCGGCTGCCACTTGCTCATAAAACTTCGGCAAGATCAACCGATAGAGGGCAAAAAGCAACACGCCTGCTGTGGCGATGATCCCTAGCAAGCTAAGCAAACCAGTTGTTTGAAACGGCGCCACCATCACATAATAAAAGGGCAATAAAAAGCTGATCGCTCCTCGGTCTACCACGTCTGCCTCGTAGGTATTCACCTGATTCATCATTAAGACCCCGATCACAACAACCAGCATCGTCACGCCTAGCAACAAACTAGTGACCAATTTTTTATGCTTCAAGAAAAACTTAGTCCGCGTCAGGCTGAAGACGATCAAGCTGCAAATGCTGAAGATCAAGACTAAAAACAAGCCGAACAGCAAAAACGCCCATAAGATCGTCAGCAAGAAAAAGACGTTTGCCCGAATCCCTGTCAGGAGAAATAAGACCAACAGAGGAAAAATAAACGGCGCAACGGTGAGAAATACCACCACGATTTTTGCCAGAAAAATTTCACTCTGTCGAAAGGGCAGCGGCAAATACGCTGGCAGGTCTTGACTCTCGAAAAAGACATTGTAAATAGACGAAATCCCTTGGGAAAAGCCTAAAATCCCGAACAAAGCGACATAAGCGGTAAAAAATCCCGGCATCTGACTAAAATCCAATGTGATCATCGTCAACCCATAGACGAGCAAAAACACTACCCCAGAAAGCGCATATTGAAACAACAAATAACTGGTCAAGGTCGAACCAGCCTTGCCTTTTTTGCGGGCTTTGTCTGTTAGTTGGGGATTGGCATACCGCAAATTAACGGAGGTCAGCGTCAGAAATTGTTGTTTTCGCATCTACGCTTCCTCCGCTTCTGCAAGAATCGCTTCTTCTTGACTTCTCCCAGTCATTTGCAGATAGATCGTTTCCAAAGAAAGCGACGGATGCTGTGCCAGCAAATCTGCCACTGAGCCATTGTACAGTAGCTCGCCTTTTTTCAAAATCGCCAATTGATCACACAACTGCTGGGCGGTGTCCAAGACATGGGTGGAAAAAATCACGGTCTTGCCCTTGGCAGCGTGCTGTTTCATCATTTCTTTTAAATCATACGCCGCTTGGGGATCTAAGCCTTGCAACGGTTCGTCCAAGATCCAAATGTCCGGATCGGGGATCAATGCCCCAATCAGCAGTGTTTTTTGCCGCATTCCATGGGAAAAGCTGGCGATGGTCTCTTCTTCATGAGACAGCATATCAAACAAGCGCCCTAATTTTTGCAAACGCTCGGCCTTTTCCGCTGCTGGCACCTCATACGCTGCGGCAATCAAGTCCCAATATTCCCCTGCCGTTAGCTGTAAAAACAAATCTGGCGTGTCCGGCACATAAGCAATTTGTTTTTTTATCGCTTCGCGATGTTCCACGAGGGATTGGCCATCAAAATAGATTTCCCCACTCGTCGGTTGCAAAATACTCACTAAGCTTTTGATCGTGGTCGACTTCCCTGCTCCGTTGTGTCCCAGAAAGCCAAAGATCTCCCCTTGACGGATCGTCAGGGAAAGATCAGACAACGCTTTTTTTGGTCCATACTGTTTCGTCAGATTCTTGATCTCAATCATTTTCCTGCCTCCTTATTCCATACCTATTGTTATCTTACGCTGAAAAGCAGGAAATGAAAAATGTTTATTGCCATTTTTAACAAATCAATTGACAGGAGCTGTAAAAACAAAGATAATAAGAGCACTTTAGGGGAGTAGCACATGGATCGTTCCATGATCTTAGATCAACAGCAAGCGGGAATCCGCTGGTTTAAGATGTTTCTTGCAAGACCTAAGTGGCAAGGGGCCGCTTAGGTCTTTTTGCAGTTTAAAATGGAGGGAAAACAGTCAATGAGTTCAAGCAAAATGAAAAAAGTGACCGCCGGCGGACTTTTAGTCGCCATGGGGGTGGTCTACGGTGATATTGGTACGAGCCCACTTTACGTAATGAAAGCCTTGGTGGAGGACAATGGCGGACTACGCACCTTAACACCTGATTTTATCTTAGGCAGCGTCTCGCTCGTCTTTTGGACGCTGACCTTGTTAACGACGATCAAGTACGTCTTGATCGCATTAAACGCGGATAACCATGGAGAAGGCGGGATTTTCTCCCTTTATACCTTAGTTCGTAAAAACAGCCGCTATTTGATTATTCCAGCAATCATCGGGGGCGCAGCCCTGCTAGCAGATGGCGTGTTGACGCCGGCCGTGACGGTGACCACTGCCATCGAAGGATTACGAGGGATTCCAGTCTTTTTTGATCGCTTCGGCAATGACCAATCGATCATCGTCGGCATCACCTTAGCAATCTTATTGGTCCTCTTTGCCCTGCAGCGCTTTGGGACTGAGTTTGTCGGCAAAGCCTTCGGACCGATCATGCTAGGCTGGTTTACCTTCTTAGGCATCGTCGGGGTGATGAACTTTGCCGGTGACCTTTCGGTGATTCGCGCCCTTGATCCCCGGTATGCAATCAATCTGCTCTTTAGTCCCGATAACAGTTCCGGGCTCTTTATTCTCGGCAATATCTTTTTGGCAACGACTGGTGCAGAAGCCCTCTACTCGGACTTAGGTCACGTGGGTAAGAAAAACATTTATGCCAGCTGGCCCTATATCAAAATCTGCTTGATGCTGAATTACTTTGGTCAAGCGGCGTGGTTGCTGCAAGTCTATCAAAACCCGACTTATCAAGAAATCGAAAACTTGAATCCATTTTTCCAAGCGTTGCCGCAAGGATGGACAGTCTTTGGTGTCAGCTTTGCCACCCTCGCTGCCATCATTGCTTCGCAAGCCCTGCTGTCTGGCTCCTTTACCTTGGTTTCTGAAGCCATCAAGTTGAAACTATTGCCGCGGATGCAAATCATCTATCCGGGGGCGTCTATCGGGCAAATGTATATTCCTGCCTTGAACACCTTGCTGTGGATCGCCTGTTCTGGCGTGGTCTTATTCTTCAGGACTTCTACGCATATGGAAGCCGCTTATGGATTGGCCATTACGGTAACGATGTTGATGACCACTGTTTTGCTCTATTTCTACTTGCACCAAAACAAGAAGACCCGTTTCTTGGCACCGTTCATCACGCTCTTTTTTGCAGTGATCGAGGGCATTTTCTTTATCTCCAGTGCGACCAAATTTTTCCACGGCGGTTACGTTGCCATCTTACTAGCCTGCCTAATCATCGGCGTGATGCTGATTTGGGAATGGGGCAATCGTATTCAAGAAAATGCTGCCGAAGAAGTTGCACTTTCTACCTACATCCCTCAATTGAAACAGTTGCGGGAAGATGATTCTTTGCCATTATCTCAGACGAATGTCGTCTTCATGGTTCCTAAACTGCAAGACGATCAGATCGGTCAGCAGTTCCTCTATTCCATTTTAGACAAACGGCCGAAGCGTGCCAAAGTGTATTGGTTCGTCAATGTGGAAGTCACCGATGAACCCTATACGAAAAAATATGAAGTTTCGATGGCAGATACCGATTTTATCGTTAAACTAAAGCTTTATCTCGGCTTTCGGGTGCCGCAAGAAGTCAATCTCTACATTCGCCAAATCATTCAAGAATTGATGAAAGATGGTCGCTTGCCGCTGCAGCCGCAACGCTACTCCTTAACGCCTGGTCGCAATGTGGGTGATTTCCAATTCGTGATGATCGAAGAAGAGCTGTCGAATGCAACGGCATTAAGCAAATGGCAGAAGCAAGTCATGCAGACGAAGCTTTTTATCAAACGCCATACGATTTCGCCGGAACGCTGGTTCGGTTTAGAATATAGTGATGTGGTTCATGAGACCGTTCCATTGGTCATCGGTCAGATGAAAGAAAGCTCTCTGACAGAATTACGCATCGAGGAACGCTAAGAAACCGCCAGTCCTGGTTGAACTTTCTGATACTTTCAGGTACACTGAAAAGACAAAGACACAAAGGAGGGAAAACGACCATGATGCGCATGACTAAAATAACAAGTAATGAAAATTACCAACGATACCATATCGCATTTAGCCATGCAATTGGTTTTACAGTTGCTGTTGAAGGGACGAGTCTGTCCAAAACAGTGAAATTTACGTAAAATCAATGGCCATCTCAAGGTATTTTTCTCGAAAGAATCTGAGTTTAAATAACACTGGCCATGGATATCCATGGCCTTTTTGAGTGGTCTCAAGGAGAGAGATCATGATCATACAAGCAATTGCTATTAAAAAAACCATCGGCGGGAATCCGTTATTTGAGGAGTTATCCTGCCAAATCGAAGCTGGGGAAAAAATTGCCCTAGTCGGCATCAACGGAACGGGCAAATCAACCTTTTTACAAATCTTGACTGGCGCTGAAGGCGTCGATAGCGGCGTTATCAGCCGCCAAAAAGGCTTAAGGATCGGGACGGTCGAGCAAGAGCTGACCGTTTCTGAAGCAACCGTTATCCACTACCTGCTCCATTCTGCTGCTAACATTCAAGAACTCAAACAGCAGATGAGCCATTACGAAGCCTTGATGGCAGAACCCAATACTGATTTAGAGAAGTGTCTGATCCGTTATGGCGAGTTGCAGCAGCGCTTTGAAGAGTTGGGCGGTTATGGATTAGAAGACCGAATTTCCGCGATCTTACAAGGCTTAGGAATTCCCCATCGACAGGACGCACGGCTAACAGAGCTTAGCGGTGGTGAACGGGTCAAAGTCGCTTTAGCCAAAGTGCTAGTTGCCGATGCTGACTTGCTGTTACTGGATGAACCAACCAATCACTTGGATCTTTCAAGTATCCGCTGGTTGGAAATTTATTTACAGAATACGAAAAAAGCGGTCCTAGTCGTTTCTCACGATCGGCACTTTCTTGATCAAGTCACCACCAAGACCTGGGAACTGGAAGAAGGCGCCTTGATTGAGTATCCCGGGAACTATAGCCGATTTCGTGTCTTGAAAGAAGCTCGCTTGGCGGAGTTGACCAAAAATTACGAACTGCAGCAAAAAGAGGTCCAGCGACTGAAAGTCATGATTCGGCGATTTCGTCAGTGGGCCCATGAAGGAGACAATGAGGCCTTCTTCAAAAAAGCCAAAGAATTGGAGCGCCGCCTAGCGAAACTAACCCTGGTCAAACCGCCAGCGCCCCCGAAAAATCGGCTGCAAGGCTTGGCGAATGGCGAAAAATCGGGCAAAGAGGTGTTCATCGTTCGCGACTTGCACCAGCAATATGCCGATCAGCTCCTATTCAAAGACAGTAGTTTTGCAATCTACCGTGGACAGCGTCTAGCCATCATCGGCGACAATGGTACCGGAAAATCAACCTTACTCAAGTTACTCCTCGGTGAGGAAATTCCCAGTGGCGGCACCATCAAGCGCGGCAGCAGCTTACAAATCGGCTATTTGCCCCAGCAACTGCAGTTTGCCGCCCCCGAGAGCCGTTTGTTGGCCTACGTACAGACGTTCACAGGAAACGAAGAAACGGCTCGCCGACAGTTAGCTAAAAGCGGTTTTTATCAAAGTGATGTGGCCAAACGAATCAAAGATTTATCTGGTGGTGAAAAAATCCGTTTGGCGTTACTGAAACTCTTTTTAGAAAAAATCAACGTCCTGATTTTGGATGAACCAACCAATCACCTCGACAGCTATGCCCGAGAAGAAATTGAAGAAATGTTGCAAGAATATCAAGGGACCCTGCTGGCAGTCAGCCATGACCGCTACTTTTTACAGCAGCACTTCCAAGAAGCCTTAGTTATTGAACAGCAGCAGATCACGCGCCAATCTCTGAGTCCCTTGATTGACTAAGACATTGATTCACAACAAAAAACTTGATTTTCCGCCTATGCATTGATTGAACAACCAATGCATACGGTAGGAAAATCAAGTTTTTATTTTTTGATCAATGAATGTTGCCAATCAAGTTGCGGATCGGTTTTCTAGCTAAATACAAGATGATGCCGACAACAACGGCTACTCCGCCGACGATGCCATAATACATCCCTTCTGTTTGCGGTGTATAGAACCGAGCGATTTGCGCATTGATGGCTTGTGAAGACGCGTCTGCTAGCAGCCAAATCGCCAAGGTTTGTGCTTCAAAGGCTTTCGGCGCAAGTTTGGTCGTCACCGACAAGCCCACCGGTGAAAGACACATTTCCCCAGCAATCATAATGAAGAAGCTCAATACTAACCATAATGGGCTGACCCGTTCTTCTACTCCAAACAAAAGGCTTGGCAGCATCAATAAGAGAAAAGACAAACCGGCTAAGACTAAACCGATGGCAAACTTCACTTCTGTCCGCGGTTGACGAGAACCTAGTTTGGTCCACAACCAAACAAAGACAGGTGTCAGTAAGACAACAAAAAGTGGATTTAAGGTTTGATACAAACTTGCTGGAATATTGATGCCGAATAACGTTGATTGCGTACGGTCAGCTGCAAACAATGCCAAGATCGATGAGCCTTGTTCTTCTAAGGACCAAAAGACGATCGCTGACAAAAACAGCGGAATGTAGGCCAATACTTTTTTCTTTTCATCTGGTGTGACATCTTTCGAACGCAGCATTTTGGTAAAGTAGTAGATTGGTAAGAAAATACCTAGAACACTGATAAAGTTGATGAAGAAATCAACCGTCAGATGCCCCGTTGCAGCTGCTGCGCCAAACAATACTGCCAATGCGAGAAGAACCAGAACGACTGCTCGGAAGAAGGTTTTCTTTTCGGCTGCCGATAAAGGATTCGTTGGCGCGATCGCTACACTTTTCAACGTAGTTTTTCCTTGCACATAATACTGCACCAAACCGATAAACATCCCGATAGCAGCAATCGAAAAGCCTAAGTGGTAGTTAACTTCTTGTCCTAAGATCCCGACGATGATCGGTGCTAACAAGCCGCCGATATTGATCCCCATATAGAAAATCGAGAAACCAGCATCCCGACGGATATCGTCTTTGCTGTACAAATGCCCCACCATACCCGATACGTTGGATTTCAATAGTCCGGTTCCGATGACGATCAGCATCATGGACACAAACAACGCTGGAATCCCTAAAGGTGTTGCCAAGACGATGTGTCCTAACATGATCAAGATCCCACCATAAAAAACGGATTTATTTGATCCTAAAAGACGGTCCGAGATCCAACCGCCAACAATGCTTGACATATACACTAAGGAACCGTAAATCGACATGATCGCCACAGCCGTTCCTTTTGGCAACCCTAAGCCGCCGTTGGCAACTGCATCGTACATGAAGTACACCAAAATCGCCCGCATACCATAGTAACTGAATCGTTCCCACATTTCCGTGAAGAATAACGTCGACAGCCCACGCGGCTGACCTAAAAATGTTTTTTCTTTTTCCATATGAATGGCCCCTTATAAAAATTAGTGAAAATAAAATAGCGGAATTTTTCTGAAAATTCACAAATGCCAGTTTATTCCCATTTGGCAACTTTTACAAGGGTATTTCCCTGAGAACATCCTACAAAAAAGGAGGGAAATTTAAATTCAAATGAAAGTAAAATGAGAAGCCTTCTAAATAAGTCCAGTATGAACCACTTTTCATATGTATAATTATTAAATATTCTGTTTAAAAAATTAGAAACTGGTCTTCACCAATTTTTACCTCTGACACCATTTTTTTTGATTTTCCTACAAAAAAGCACATGCAAGTATTTTCTCTTGCATGTGCTTCCTCTTCTATTTAAGGATTGCTTTGGCTTAGCCGCGTAAACGTTCCACATCGCGAGCGATCATTAATTCTTCATCTGTTGGGATCAAAAGCACTTTGACTTTTGACTCTTCAGTTGAGATCACTAATTCTTCGCCGCGTTTTGCATTTTGATCGGCATCTAATTCGCAACCAAACCAAGTCATGCCTTTGATGACTTCGCTACGGACGTGGGCATCATTTTCACCGATACCAGCAGTAAAGACGATCGCGTCAACGCCATTCATGGTTGTGACATAGCCACCGATATATTTACGGATCCGGTCAGTAAAGACGTCATAAGCAACTTTGACTTCTTCTTTGTCGTAGTTTGCTTCTAGATCGCGCATGTCACTTGAAATACCAGTTAAGCCTAATAGACCAGATTTTTTATTCAAAACATCCACCATTTCATCGATGTTCAAATCTAATTTTTCCATTAAATATGGTAAAACAGCAGGATCGATGTCACCTGAACGTGTGCCCATCGTTACACCAGCTAATGGCGTGAAGCCCATTGAGGTATCCACTGATTTTCCGCCGTCAACCGCAGTGATCGACGCACCGTTCCCTAGATGGCAAGTGATGATTTTTAATTCTTCGATTGGTTTGCCTAACATTTCTGCTGCACGCTCAGAAACATAACGGTGGCTTGTACCGTGGAAGCCGTATTTACGTACTTTAAACTCGTTATAGTACTCTAATGGCAAGCTGTATAGGTAATTGTGTTTTGGCATCGTTGCATGGAAAGAAGTATCAAAAACAGCGACACTAATGATTTCTGGCAAGATTTTTTTGAAAGCAGTGATCCCCATCAAGTTTGCTGGGTTGTGTAATGGCGCAAATTCAGCCAATGCTTGGATGCGTTCCATCACTTCGTCTGTAATCACAACTGAATCAGGGAAATCTTCTCCGCCGTGAACGACACGATGGCCGACACCAGTGATTTCATCATAGGCACCTAAAATGTTTAATTCGATCAGTTGATCCAACAACATTTTTACCGCTACTTCGTGATCGTTGATGTCGATGATTTGTTCGAATTTTTGATCTTCCCCATATTTGATAGTAAAGATAGAATCTTTCAAACCGATTCGTTCAACGATTCCTTTAGCGACAACTGTTTCCTCTGGCATTTGATATAATTGCCATTTTAAACTTGAACTTCCAGCATTGATTGCGATTGTTTTTGACATGATGATCTCCTTATCCGAATTATATTACAGATTTGCTGCTTTCCAAGCCGCAAATTGTTCAAAAAGTTTTGTGATGTTCTTTGGTTCTTTCAGTGAGGCTAGCTTAACCAGCAAGACTTCGTCTGCTTGTTTGCTTGTCCCTCCATGGTTTTGTAAAAGCAAAATACTTTTACGTGAATGTTCATTTTTAAAGAGTTCTTCAGGAAGCTGAATCATTCCTTGCAAATAAACCTTTTCTTTCAGCCATTTTTTCAAAAATTCACTCTGTTCCGTTTCCAAGAAGTTGCTTGGTACTAAGAACAAACCGTAACCGCCAGCTTTGACATAGTTCATCGCTTGTTCCATCAACAAATGATGGGCGTAACTGTGCCCTTCTGGAGCCGCCGTAATGAAGCTGCGGGCTTTTTCATCTTGTGGGTAATAGCCCACCGGTAGATCGCTGATTGCCAGATCCATTGGTTCGATCAATAGCTCTTGTAAGCCATCTTGATGGAACAAATGCAAAGGCGCTTTGGTCCATTCCCCCGTTGCAGCTGCGATCGCCAACAAGGTTTCGTCAATATCCACACCGGTTCCTTCTACTGGCCGCTTGGCTAATTGTAGATTCAGCAAGACTGTCAATAAGAGATTCCCCATGCCTACCGATAAATCCAGAAGTTTCACTGGTTGATCGGCACTGCTTAGTTGCTCGATCAGATAAACGAATAAAAACCCAAGACTATCTGGTGTCAGTTGGTGATTGGCCTGTAAGCGCTCCGTTTGGCTGCCTTTGAGCAAAACCAACTGCGCAAGCTTGCGTTTTTCTTCTGCCGATAGTTCCATTGCTCGAATTTCTTGATAGATGGTTTCTAAACGAGCAGCAGTTGCTTCATCAGGTACCCCATCGATCACACGAACTTGGTATTGATCAACAAAATTTTCGATCGTCTCTACGTAAGCATCAAAAAAAGACGTTTCCAATGCGTTTTGAAGCAATTGGATCGCTTCAACGGTCAAATGAAAAGACGTTTCCATTTTTTCTGCGGACATCTTGCACCTCTTTTCAAAACTATAACAACATATATACCTGTTTAATTTTAGCCGATTCATCCAAAATAATCAATCGCTTTCGTTTAGAATAATTTGTGAAGCTGTAAACATTCTTTTTCTATTTCTGTATGAAAAAGGATGGTCGAAACAACCATCCTTTCCCTGTACTATTCCTCTTGATCTTCTGTGTCTATTTCAGGCTGTTCTTCGGGTAACAAAAAGGTAAATGTAAAGCGGCGGCTTTTGACATGGCACTCGATCTGTAAGACCTGTCCTTGCCGTTCATAGGTCAACTTTCCCACATTATAAAGACGTGACCCTTGATCAGCCATTTCGTTTTGCAAGAATTCCGCATGGAACAGTTCACTCATGATGCGAGCTTCATAAGTTTCAATGGTTTTTGTATAAAAAAGTGCCGTTGTCCGACTATTTTCTAACACCAGTAATAGCATCAAACTCATCAGCTGTACAAACAATAGTGCTGTCAATAAAATACCGCCCTTATGCCGCCTCTTGTGTGTGAATTTTCCATTGCCCAATTTTTTGCTCTCCATTCTCAAAGGAAACGGTAAAGCGGATCGCTGCGCCAATTTTCTCAAAAGACACATCCGCTACTTCTGTCAATAGTGGTTGATAGCCATTGTTGTCCCGTTTCCGCAGCACGCGATTGATGCGATCGATCGTTACCGAATTGTTTTGACTGCTTCGCAAATATAGCGTCGTCTCGCTGACTGATAGATAGGTACAGGTACTTAATTCCCGTTCCAGCTGAAGCAAAAACACATGCCACTCTTGATCTTTGCGAGCCATGATCTGCTGATTGACCGGTGCCAGGTGCTTGACGATCCCACTGATCATCAATAAGCAGATCGCCAATACCCATAAAGACAACAGGCACTCCCACAAAGTAAAGCCTTTACTCTTCATACAAAATCTCCCAGAGCTGTTCGCCACTTTGGATGCGTGCCTGTTGATGCTGCGCTGCTTGCCAAAAGCGAACTTGATAGACCGCCTGACGCTGCGTCGTGTAGGTGATGGCTGCAGAATCAAAGGAATGGTTCTGGACTTCTTCATACAGCACCCTCATCATCTGGGCTTTCTCCTGCAATGCCGCACTTTGAGCAAGTACAGCAGCCTGCATCACTAAAAACAATAAGATACACGTTGCTAACACCCCAAACCCCATCAGGCTTTCGGCCAAGATATACCCGCTATTCAACGATTTTTTCATAACGGCCACTCCCAAATAAAAACTTATAGCTGATGGTTTGCTTTTTCTCCTGCCAATAAAAAACGATCTTTCGCAGACTGCTGTTGTTGCCAGATTGACTACTGAACAGGATGTCGGGAAACGCCTGCACCTCTAGCTGTGAAGGAACTTCAATCTTGGTGACCGGCTCAGTGGTAGCTCCGTGAAATGAAACAGTTGGCGTTGGCGCTGCTTGATAGACGGCCCGGGTTTGTGTGTTGTCGATGATGGCCGTTTGCTGTAAAGTGTAGAGCCCTTTTTCTAAGCGAGCACAAAAGCCTAAGACTTCGGCAGATTGCTGATAGTATTCAATGGCCACAACAGGGAAAAAGAGAAACATACTACTGACAAGAAGGACCAAAAGGCTTTCTATTAAGGTAAACCCAGCAAAAGAGCGCCATTGACAGTCCTCAGTTCCCCTGCTCATAAATCGCATATTGTTCCTCAGATACATACCCTTCAGCAATCAATTCTTCTCTCGAAGGCTCCCGATTTTCATTCAGACGGAAGAGTTCGATCTGGGTTTCCACTACTTTCACGATCGCCGCATTTCCTTTCTCATCAATGATTCCTCTTTGACTGGCAAGATTTGGGACAAACAATAAAACCAAAATACTAATCACTAATAAAACGACTAGCATTTCAACCAATGTAAAGCCTTTTTTGACACGCCAAATCCCCTGCTTGCGAGGAGATGCTACTTTCTTTTCTATCATTCGATCACTCCTTGGATATTTCCATAGATTGGTAAAAACATAGCGGCATAGATCCCAACGATCATTAAAGCAACCAACAAAAAAATCAGAGGCTGAACCCAGTGAATGGCTTTTTCGATTCGTTGAAACAAGCGTTCCATCAATAATTGACTGTATAAAAAAAGCTCTTCTCCTAACTTTCCTCGTACTTCTCCTTGAAAGACGATCAAAGAAAATTCTGGTGTGAGAAACGAGAAATGACGAAGTTTTTCTGGGAGTTCTCCACCCAACGTCAAAGTTACTCGTAGCTCCCGTGCTAATTCTTGGATCAGCGTGGCTTTGCTGGTTTGTTCCATGCACTCAATAATTTGTTGGATATCTAATCCTTGCTGAAACAACTTGCCCCATTCCAATGCGAAAAAACTCGTGTGATAACTCGTGTACAATGCTCCGAACAATGGCAGGCGGCTGAAAAACACAGCTTTTTGCAAGGCAGTGCGGCGGGCAAACACCCAGCGGCTGGTCACAAAAAGCAGCACACTTAACAACAAGAAGAGGATAAGTACTGCGGGTGCCCAAGTGATGGCGCGAATGCCCCAATGACCTTCGTCGATCATGCCAGAGGCTAACAATTGGGGCAATAAAAAGCGGTGCATCCCAAAAAGCGCAGCTAGTAAAAAGACCAGCAACAAAAGCGGATAGGCAGCTACTTTGTACAGCAGCTGTTTTTGCTTGTTGACCAATTTATGGTAGTCGACCATCCGCCGCAAGGTCGCCGTGAGATCCCCATGATTTTCTGCTAAATGAAGCTGACTTTTTTCAGTAGCTGATAACGACAACGGCGCTACCGCTGCTGCAAAGCTTTGCCCTTGGGCGAGATGGACAATTAGCTGTTCGATCACAGGTTCAGAAAACTGGCGGCTGCGCAGCAGCACTTGGAGGCTTTCTTGTAGGGAAAAGCCACTCTCCAATAACACCGTGAAGGTGACTAAGAGGGCTTCAGTTGCACGGTGTGGTAGCTGGGGCTTCTTTTTCATAAACTTCATCGGTGATCCACCCACTTTCTTTCACTCGGTTTAGTACGTGTTGCCACTGTTTTTCCACTTGCCCCTCATAAAAGTGATACGCCAGCAATCCATGAGGTTCATTCGCTTCATTTGGCAGCAATCGCTGATAAATGATCCCTTGCAGCGCATGTGCCAGACGATCGTCTGTCCCGAGCAATTCCAGCAGCCGCGTCTTGGTTTCTGCTACACCTCGGGCATGGATCGTGGCAAATACTCGGTGACCTGTCAGAGCGGCTCGAACAGCGGCTTGCGCCGTTTCTTTGTTACGGATCTCGCCGATCAAAAGCAGGTCCGGACGATGCCGCAAGGACAAGCGAATCAATTCATCATAATCTTGCCCGATCTTCAAATTAGTTTGTAGCTGCAAAAAGCGCGGCTCTTCGATCTCGACGGGATCTTCAATGGTAATGATTTGCCCCTTGGTTGCCCGAGCTAATTGATACATGAGGGTCGATTTTCCTGAGCCAGTGGGGCCAGAAAACAAATACAGCCCTCTTTGTTTGGTCCCCTGCTGGATCTGCTGGACGTCTTCTGCAAAGAAATAGCGCAGATGCTCCTGAGTCAAGGGATAAAGAAACCGCATCACGAGACTTTCACGCCCTTGGTAGTCACCGACTGTTGAGATGCGCAGCCGCTGCAGCTGATCGCCTAACGGATAACTGACTGCGCCTAACTGAGCTTTACGCCGCTCTCCCACCTCCATTCCTCCTAAAAATTTGAAGCGAGTGATCAGCTGCTGGGCTTCTTCATTCGTCAACACTTGATAGGTCTTTCTGAGATAGCTTTTACTGAAAGTCACCTCCATCTGTGAACAGCTAGGCAAAATGGCCAGATCCTGCATGCGTTCTTGTCTTCCATAAAGAATCAACTCGTCTGAGAATGCTTGAATATCCACGACTTATCCCTCCTAAAAAGAAATACGCAAACGCTTTGAGAATAGAAAAAAAGATGAAGCAAATTTGCTTCATCTTTCATCATTCGTTTATTTCTGTGGTTCTTTTGCCACAAATTGGGCTTCCACCCGATAGATTCGCTGACCGCGACTTGAGAATTTTTCTTCATATTCCGTCATGATATTGTTCTCAAAGGTACTGTTATGCAGGTCCAACCAAACTTGTTTGATGATCATGCCATATTGAGAAAAGCTCGCTAAGGAATACTCAAACAATCCTTGGTTGTCCGTTTTGAAATGGATCTCGCCATTAGGTCGTAAAATTTGCTCGTCCACCGCTAAAAAGGCTTTGGAAGTCAAACGGCGCTTCTCATGCTTCTTCTTAGGCCATGGATCAGAAAAATTCAAGTAGATCTGGTCTACTTCATTGTCCGCAAAATAGTTGGTCAAAGCCGAACCATCCACATGCAGCAGTTGCAAGTTTGGGATCTCCTGCTCGATCATTTTATCCAATGCGATCGAAACGACACTGATCTGCATCTCTACCCCAATATAATTGATCTCGGGATGAGCTTTCGCCATTTCCGTAATAAATTGGCCTTTGCCCATGCCGATTTCGATGTGTAGCGGATGATCATTGCCAAAGCGTTCATGCCAACGCCCTTTCCATTCGGTAGGCTCTGCAACGACGTATTGTGGATGAGCTTCAATCAGCTCTTTTGCACCTGCACGTTTTCTTACTCTCATGTTTCTTCCTTTCCGAAAAAACAAGATGGAACCAAATTGCCTCGCTCCATCTTCTCTTCATTCACTATAAATTCGTTTTAATTGTAAAATCTCTGCATTCATGGCTTTGTAATCGCCCCGCAGATAATATTTTTTGACCTCTTGCAGCATACTCAACAATGCATACCAATAAATCTTTTCGATCACTTCGCTGCTGCTATGGATACCATAGCGCACCAGCCAATGGGACCAGCTGGATAGCGGCACATAGTGACCTAAAATAGTCCCGATATCGATTGCTGGATCTGCAAACATCACGGAATCCCAATCGACTAAATATAAATAATTTTGACAAACTAGCCAATTTCGATAATTGACATCGCCATGGACGACCGCGGCTTTTTGCTCGTCAAAAGCTGGAATATTAGCTTTTAAATACTCGGTGACCAAATGAATAAAACCGTTTTGGGCGACCGCAGAAGGCAGCTGATCCTGATAATCCATCAGCATCTGTTCAGGCGATCTGACTTGTCCCCCTATTTTACTTAGCATCTGTGCCAGTGTTTTTGAATGATGCAAGTGATACAACACATCAATGACGTCATTTCTTTGGCCGATTTCATCGGGATCTAAGACCCGTCCATCCAGCCATTCTTGTGCGGAGAGCGTATCGCCATTTCCCGTCCGTTTCGTCCAGACGAGTTTGGGTGCAATGCCCTCTTTAGAGAGTGCCGCAAGCATCGGGGTCGTATTTCGTTTGATAAAGACTTTGTCGTTGTCCTTGAGCCCGATATAGGCTTTCCCGGTGTCGCCTTTGATCGGCCGCATACGCCAATCTTGATCCAAGCGAATATCCATCCTAGCTTCTCTCCTTATTTCGCAGTACCTCTTATTCTAGCTTCCCAAAGGGTCGCCGTCAAGCGCATATGCGTTCGCTTTTTGTAAGAGAAGCCACTTGTGGATCAAGCATGCATTTTCTTTAATCGCCCTGGTAAATAGATGCCTAAAAAGAGACCCGCAAACCCTAAGAAGCCAAGAAACGCGATACCGCCTTGCCAAACAAAAGGCAAGCGCAAGCAACAGATCACGCCGAAAAGAACTGCGGTCACCAGTAAGAGTGCCCCAAGAATTTTTTTGATCGCTGCGGCTTTTTGTTTTTCTGGCACGGGATACAGATGGGTCAAAACCATGTATTGAAATTCATTGATCAAGGGAATCAGTTGGAAACCGATCAGATAAAGAAACAAGCAGCCGATCAGCAGACTGATCCAAAGCTCATCGACAAAGAACAAGACGAACCCACCAATCAAGGATAAGCGGACATAAAGGCCGCCGTATTGCCCACCACGAATCACTCGGCGCAAGTAAAGATAGAGATACGTGTTGCTGTGCACTGGCTTGATCTTTGCCAGCAACCAATCGAGGTATTTGCGCCGTTTGGCTTCCGTCGTGATTTGGGGAACATCTGTAAATAAGTTGATAAACCGATAGATCCGCATTAAGCGCGACTGTTCGGCTTGGATCATATAGTCCCAATCTAAAAGCTGACGATTAGATTTCACGCCAAAGAGGAACCAGATTGCTTGGAGGATGCTGATCACCAACCCTAGCCAAGGTACTACATAAATACTAGCAAATGCAGCAACTAGCGCACTGACCAACCAGATGCCTCGCTGCTGTTTGACTTGCTGCTTAGTTTCTTGATACAAACGGATCCGTTGTAGTGAAAGATCCCCCAGTTTTAAGAGCCACATCATCCCTAAAAAGTATGGGAATGAGGCAAAGGTGCTGTTTGCTGTGACCACGACCAAAGGCATTGTTGCCCCTACGGTTAAAAATAAAACCCCAAAGGGCAGCCAGAGGGAATAACGTAACGCTTGGCTGAGGTAACTTGTCATGTGTCCTTCCTTGGCTAAAAGAAAAATCAAGTCTGCCGGTTTTGTCAATGTCGCTAAGCGTCCTAACGGTAAAACAAATAACCAAACAGCCACCACGATGACGCCGCCTAAGGGAAACGGCCGCGGCAATGTTTTTAATAACTCCGAATAGTAAAGACCGAGGCCTCCGACTAAAAAGGTGCTGATCAAAGCAAAATGATCATTGAAGACATAGCGCAAATAGCGTGTCATCTGTTTTTGATGCCGCTGTAAGCGTTGCGAGAAAAACTGCTTCATGCTTGACTCTCCTTTGTCAGTGCGAGGTACAGATCATCAAGGGAGGCTTCCGGTGCTTGAAATTGGCTTCTTAGTTGCGCCAAAGTCCCTTGTGCGCGGATTTCACCGTTATGCAGTAGAATGAATTTATCACAATACTTCTCTGCGGTTGCTAAAATGTGGGTGGACATCAAGATCGATGCTCCAGTTTGTTTCATCTCATTCATCAGTTCCAATAATGCATTGATCGCTAAAGGGTCCAATCCTAAAAAGGGTTCGTCGATGATGTAAACGCTTGGTTCAATCAAAAAGGCACAGAGCACCATGACTTTTTGTTTCATTCCTTTTGAAAAATTTGCTGGGAACCAATCGAGTTTGTTTTCTAAACGAAACGTTTTTAACAAGCGTTCTGCTCGCTTCATGGCTTCTCCTTGCGGAAGATCGTAGGCCATCGCCGTCACTTCGATGTGCTCTCTTAAGGTCAATTCTTCATATAAAGAAGGGGTTTCAGGGATATACCCGATTTGTTTGCGGTATTGCTCTGGGTTTTCTTTCAGGGTCAGGCCATCGATCGTGATGGTGCCGCTGTGAGGTTGCAGTAACCCGATGATCTCTTTGATCGTCGTACTCTTTCCTGCCCCGTTCAAGCCGATCAAGCCGACGAGCTCCCCATCGCCGATCGTAAAATCAATATTTTTTAAGACTGGCAGCTGATTATAGCCGCCTGTCACGTTTGCTACTTGTAAAGTCATTTTTTCCTCCGATTCACCTAATTACGACACTTTTTCAACGTAGGCTCTTTTTGTTCAATTCAGTCAGCTGGCAAAACAGTTATTTATTTTTCTTTATTCGTAACTTGCAAGATAAATTCGTTTTCTCCCACTGTAATGGGTTCTTGCGGCAGTTCTTGGCTGCCAAAGCGCTCTTGCCACGTTTGTGCTTCGCTGGCTGGAAAGACGACCATTTGGATCGCACCAGCAGCAAGACGGGTGGTAAAGGCTTGGACAGCGGCTGGTTCGGCATAAGAAACCAGACTGATCCTCAGCTCTTCTTTTTGATACCCTTGGTCGATCGCCCATGCTTCAACGGTTTCTTCCAATTCACTTTGCACTGCAGGGTCCATTGCTGTTTCAGTGACAATGGCGACATTGACTACTTCTTCTTGCGGACGTGTCAGAGAATAAGTGATTGAACCAGCAAACACCACAAACAGCGTGATCGCGATCAACCACTCTTTATAGGCATAGGCTAAGTAGCGAAGCTTCGCTGAAGTCGTTGTTTTTTTCTGTAAGGTTTCTCTAATGATCGGTTTCATAGGTTCCTTCTTTCCAAATGATTTCTGATATTAAGTCTAGGGTTGTTGGAATCTAAATGCAAGCGTTTCTCGCTCGCTTTTCGCATTTCTTTAAAAAAGCGCCTTTGTTGAAGGAACAGTTGCCTTGTTCCGACTTTTTCAAAGAGGAAACCAGACGAAAAAAAGCAAAATATGGTAAAGTAGAGGTACTAGATCAAGGAGGTTTTTTTACAATGGAAAATTGTATTTTTTGTAAAATCAACAATCGTGAGATTCCTAGCTACAAAGTCTACGAGGATGAGCAAGTCTATGCCTTTTTAGATATTTCCCAAGTCACCCCGGGTCATACATTGGTGATCCCCAAAACTCATGTGACGGATATTTTTGAGTACGATGAAACGTTGGCAGCAGCGGTTTTTGCCCGCATTCCTAAGATTGCTCGAGCGATCGAAAAAGCATTCCCTGAGATCGAAGGCTTAAATATCATCAACAACAATAAAGAATTGGCGTACCAATCGGTCTTTCATTCCCATGTCCATTTGATTCCTCGTTACAGCAAAGACGATGATTTCAAGATCCATTTTGGCAATCACGCAGACAACTACACGGGGGAAGAACTAGCGGCAATCGCCGAAAAAATTGGAAAGCAGGTGGATTAAATGATCGGCAATTTTCTTAAAGGACTATTATTCGGTTCCATCGCCGGCGGCTTAGGTGGTTTGCTTTTTGCACCGAAAAGCGGCAATGAAACTCGTGAAGAATTGATTCGCTATTTAGATGACACGACAGAAGCGACCTTAGAATTCAATGACAGCGTTAAACAGCTAAAGGATGCTGTGATGGTGACCCGCAAAACGATCGACGAAACCATCCCCGTTGTGACCGAATCTTTTACGAAAGATCTGGAAGCCTTCAAATTCCAAGCGCAACCGCGCCTTGCTCGGATCAAAACCCAAATGGAGCAGTTGAATCAGCACATCACGACGATTCAAGCCCAAAGCGCAGAGGATACCAAACAAATTGAAAATTTGTAGTTTTTATGAATTTTGTTTGAAACATCCACTGTTTTCTTCCCAACCATTTCTAGAAGTGGTATAGTAGGTGCAGTGATTATTATGAATCTTTTTTAGAATTAGGAGTGCTTAAACGAATGAAGAAAAAATTAATTTTAGTAGCAGTCAGTGCAATGAGTCTTTTTGCATTAGCGGCTTGTGGTAATTCAAGTGAGGAAATCGCAACAATGAAGGGCGGTAAAATCACTGTTCAAGATTTTTATGACCAAGCAAAAACAAGTTCAGAAAACCAAAATGCGTTGCGTCAAATGATCGTCTTAAAAGTCTTTACTGAAAAATATGGTGATGATGTTACCGAAGACATGATTGATGAGCAATTCAACAATATGGCTGAACAATACGGTGGGAATGATTCCTTTGAATCAACCTTGACTGCCTCTGGTTATACGGTGAAGTCTTACCGGGCAGAATTGAAGCAACAACTTGCTTTACGTGAAGGCTTAAAAGCCAACATGGATATTACTGACGAAGACATGAAAACAGCATGGGATTCTTTCCACCCAGAGGTAGAGGCACAAATCATCAAAGTAGCAAGTGAAGATGATGCCAAAGATGTCTTAGAAGAAGTGAAAAAAGATGATGCTGATTTTGGTGAAATTGCCAAAGAAAAATCAACCGATGCAGCCACAAAAGAAGATGGCGGAACGATCAAATTCGATTCTACTTCATCAGCTGTACCGAATGAAGTAAAAACAGCCGCTTTTGACTTAAAAGATGGTGAAATCTCTGAAGTGATCTCTGCCACCAACACATCAACTTACACGACAGAATACTACATCGTGAAAATGGTGAAAAACCAAGACAAAGGCAACGATATGGATAAATACAAAGATGATTTGACTGAGATCGCTCAAAACACCTTATTGAATGATCAAACATTCGTGGCAGCAACGATCGGTCAAGAATTGCAAGCAGCTAATGTGAAAATGAAAGACTCTGATTTAGCAGACCTGCTTTCTGATTACATCACAGCGGCCGAAACAGAAGATTCAACTGCTGACTCTTCTGCAACCGATGCAACGGACAGTTCTGCAGCAGATTCTTCTGCTACTGATGCAACCGATGACTCTACTGCAACAAGTGAAAGTGCTACAGATTCTTCTGCTGAATAATGAAAAAAGAAGTGCCGTCATAGCGGCGCTTCTTTTTTTGTACCGATTAGATTTCTATCTACGATTCAAATTTTTCCAGCAGCTAACAAAAACCACGCTAAGCAAGCCTAGCGTGGTTTTTGTTCTTTCCGTCATTCACTTTGGTTGATCGTGCTGCAACGTCGCTGCTACACTTCTTTCGGTACATAAAAACTCCGATTGTCCATGCCAAAAATACGATCCGTGTATTGACCAGGTTCCGTTAAACGGATTGACGTCAGCATCATTTGCATGGAAGCATCCAAGTTATCGATCTGATGGAGGATTTCTGCTTCCATTATGCGGGGCCGAACAGGTGACCCATATTCTAGCAACCCGTGATGAGCTAAGACCATATGCCGCAAAACAACGATATCTTCTTCTTTATCATCAAATTTCAAAGCAATACAGGCTTGTGTGATTTCTTCATCCACTAAGACGAGATGCCCTACTAGATTCCCTGCTAAGGTATACTCTGTCGTCATGGGACCTGTCAACTCGATTACTTTTCCTAAATCATGCAAAATAATGCCCGCATACAGCAGTGACGCATTTAATTCAGGGTATTCTTTGACGATCGCTTTTCCTAACCGCAGCATAGTTGTCGTATGATACGCCAATCCACTGGCGAAGGCATGGTGATTGCGCTTCGCAGCTGGAAAGTCAAAGAATTCCTTTTTATACTTGTTCAACAAGAAACGGACGATGCGATTCCAGTGAGGATTTGTGATCTCAAACAAGGTTTGACTGATTTCTTCTTCCATCTCTTCTTTTCGCAAGGGCGCTTTTTCCATGTATTGGCTTGGTTCATGAGGTTCTTCCGGCTTCGCTAAGCGCAAATGCATGATTTTGACTTGGGGATTGCCTTGGTAGACTTCCCGTTTCCCATCTAGCAGTACTACTTTCCCGGGTTCAAAACGGGCGATTTCTTCATCTGATGCATCCCAGAACTTTCCGTCGATCGTACCAGATGTATCTTGAAAGGTGAAGGCAATAAATTTTTTACCGTTTTTCGCGATTCGTACATCGGCATTCTTAATCAGTAAGAAAAGTTGAAACGTTTCATCAACAGTTAATTCACGAATTTTTTTCATGGGCTTATTTGGCCGATCAGCCAAATCTTTCACTTCCTTTACTCAGATCCTGGATAGGCTGCTGGTACTTCTGATAATAGCTTACCATTTCTTGGTCAGAAGACAAACAAATTACTTGATAACTTTGACCAAACTCTTTTAACAGCGCAGCGAAGCGTTCCTTACGAACACTGTCATAATGCAACCAACCATCATCAATAATGATCGGGCACAACGGATGATTTTTTTGCAGCGCTAGATAACCGAAACGTAACGCCATGATCAACTGATCCTTCGTGCCTGTGGACAAGTCGATGATCGAAAAGGTCTCGCTGGCATTTGCCGCTACTAACAGACCATTTTCCAGAAGAATCTTTTGATAACGTCCGTTTGAAAGCTGTTCAAAATAAGTCGAAGAGGCTGACAATAGCTGCGGCAATTGCTGTTCTGACAATTCGGTCGTGACATCCGTCAAAATTGAAGCCGCCAACTGACGACTGCCCCATGCCACAGCGAGTTCTTCAATGACCGCCTTCAGCTCACTTTCTTCTTGATAAAGCTGATTCAAGGTCCCGTTTTTTTGACTGGCTGCTGCTTCTAATTCCAAGCGCTGTTTTTGCTCTGTCAACTGCTGTATTTGTGCTTGAAGCTGTGTTTGCTGCTGCTTGATCTGGTCTTTTTGCTGCAGCAATTCTGCTTGTGTCACTGGTTTGGGATAGATCGGTGTTAACATCTCCGCCAATTCTTCTGCTCGCTGCTGCGTGCGTTGCGCCGCTTCCCATTGCTTCAACCAGAGGCTGATTTCTGCGGGGTGATCTAAGCCTTGCTGCTGCAAGAGATCACTGGCCTGGGAAAGTAGTTGGTCGCGTTCATTGCGGGTGCGGTTCAATTGTTGAGCCAGCAGTGTGCTAGGTTGTTGCAGCCGTGAAAGCTTGATCGTTTGCATCTCTTCATGAAATTTCTGTAAGATCGCTGCTTTTTCTAACACTGTTTTGTTTTGCAGCGGCAGCCACTCCGCATACGGACGGTACTGCTCGTCAAAGGGGGCCAGTTCTTCTGCGACGGCTTGCCGTTCTTGATAGGCTTGTTTGCGTTGTTGCGAGTAGTCTTGATAGCTAGCAACATCTTCATCATAGGCCAATAGATACGCCTGCCAGCTTTCCACCGGCAAATCACCAAAAAAGGGTGTCAACGCTTGGTAGGCACGATCGATCTGCTGCTGCTTTTGCTGCTGTTCATTTTCCAGTTGTGCCAACTCTTCTCCCAGTAGATCCAGCTGCATGAGGATCGTCTGCCATTCTTGCTTTATGCCTTGCTGCTTGTTTGGCGCTGCTTTCATCAGCGGTAAAACACTGCCGATGATCGCTGCGATCCCCGCACCTAATGCAAGCCAGCGCCAGGGACTCGGCAAAAAGATAGCGATCACTGCTAGCAGCCCACCGACGATTCCTAGCGGCCATAGCGGGCGAGAAACCGGCTTGCGGCCAATCAATTGAGGATGCTGCTGCTCTAAGCGAGCTGCGGTGGCTTGCAAAGGCTGCGCTTTTTCTTCTAAACGCATCATGCGCTTTTCGAGCTCTTCTAACTGCACACGTTCTTGTAGTAAACGTGTGGTTTGTTCATGGATCGAAGCCGTTACTAGCGGCGGCGATTCTCTGCTCCATTGGCGCTTTTCAATCAAGCGATTCAGCTCCGTGATAGCGACGGCTTCTTGTTGATTGGCCGCTGCTTCACGATCTGCCAAACGCGCCATCGTCACTTGCTGCTGCAGCAAGTGATGGATTTGGTGCTCATGATCAAGATAAAAGAAATACTTATCTGATTCTTTTCCTTGCTCCAACTGATCTAATTCAGCTTCTTTTTTGCGAATTTCTTCCGTCAGCTGCTGATACTGCTGATAAAACTGTTTGATGGCTTGGACTTGCTGAGGATCGGCTAACGTATCTGCTGGTGCCATTTGCTGCCACTCTTCATAAAGACCCCAATGACTCAGCTGCTGCTGATTTTCCTGATAGGCGTCATTCAATGCTTGATACTGGTGTCGCAAGTCTTGGATCTGTTCTTGCAGCTGGGCGATCTGCTGATACTGCTGTTGGATACGGCTTTCTTCGCTTTCTTTTTCCGCAATCGTTTTTTGCAGTTTTTCTAATTGTTTTAACGCCTGGTTCAAAAGCAGCTTTTGCCCCCGCGGCTTGTATTGCTGCTGATTGGTGGTTTCATATTGCGCCACTTGCTGCAGCATTTTTTGACTGCCGCTGATCCCTAGAGAAATCAACGCTTGGTGCAGCTCATTTTCTTCTAGCTTATCGATCTGGGTCAATTGCTCTTGCTGAAAAGTAAAGACATCGAAGAACAACGCTCGATTGAGGGGCTGCAAGTGTTGTGCCAGCCATTGCTCATCAACCGTCTGACCAGCGACATGGACTTTGGCACGACCACGGTCCACTTGCCGATAGCGTTCGACGATCACTTCGCCGAAGGGTTCCAGCGCCAACCATAACTTGCCACCGTAAGCAGCACCGTTTTTGGGGGTATAGTCTTTTTTCTTGGCTGTCTTTTTCGGAAAGCCAAACAAGATGGCGGCAATAAATTGATACAACGTCGATTTTCCGATCTCATTGTGCCCAAAGAGCAGCTGATTTTGCGGATGAAAGGCAAAGCTTTGTTCATGGTATTTCCCAAAACCGGTAATCTCTGCTTTTAAAATTTTCATGACTGCTCCTCCCATTGAAAGTCGTCTTTCAACAATTGTTTAGCTTGCTGCAAGACTTCTTCTTGAAATGATTCATGGGTGATCCCTCGCTGGATCAGCGGATGCTGCAATAGGTCCGACAGTCGGTCCGCAAACATCTCTGGTGACTCATACATCGCTAAAAACTGCAGCATATAATCTTCTGATACCGCCAATGCGATCTTGTCTTCATTGGCTTGCTCGACTTCAAGGGCATAGATCACTTGCAGTGGCTCTGTTTGCGCCAACCGTTCATTGAGGTAGGTTAGCCATTCATTTTTTTCCGCAGCTGGGAACCAATCTGGCGGCAGCTGCTGCACATCGGTCAACACCAGATGCAGCAAGCGCGAACGAGGACTTTTTAAACGCTCGATGATCGCTGGCAATACGGCATTCGAGGCAGTCACATCCGCTAAGGAGACCACTTGCTTTTGCCAAGCGATCTCTGCGATCTCCAAGCGCTCGATCGTTGGTCCCTGCGGTGATAAGTCTGCCAAAATCACCCCAGTCGCCTGTTCTTTCTTGGTCTTTCCTTGAGGTGTACCGGGATAGAGAATCGGTGGCTGCTCTGAGAGCGTCTTAGGTACATGGATGTGCCCCAAGCCCCAATAATCATAGCCTTTTTGCTTCATTTCACTGATTGAAAAGGGGGCATACCGTTCACCAGCTTGGTCCCCGTGGTAAAGCCCGATATGGTAATCCACCGCTGCTCTTGCAGGAAATTCTGTTACTTTATTTTCAGTGATCCAAGGATGTTGGTAGCTAAATCCACTGATTGCATAGGTTTCACCGTTTTTCGTTGTTCCTTGAACCGTTTGAACTTCTTCTGATGAAAAGAGAATGACATTTTCTGGAAAAGCAAACCAATACCGTTGCGGATCATAATAATCATGGTTGCCGAAAATCATATAGACTGGGATCTGTGCTTCCCCTAGTCGTTGCAGTTGGGCAAAAAAGTCATGCTGCACTTTTAGACTCGGCCGTGCTTGATGGAATGTATCCCCAGCCAGCAAAACAAAATCGACCGCTTTTTCTAAGGCAACATCCACCAAATTACGGATGATTTTTTGATTGATGGCAGGGAGTTGGGTCTTCACTTTTTCAGATAACAAATGAACCCCTTCAAATGACCGGTCGATATGCAGGTCTGCACTATGTAAAAATCGCATTTCTTTCTCCCTCCTTAATGCTTCTATCATAACATTTCTCAGGCATTCCGTCAGCAAAATACGAAAATTTGTTCGCCTTTTTCATAAAAAAAACCAAAGAAGCGCTTTTGAAACTTCTTTAGAAACGGCTCTTGCAGTTGCAGCCGATTGCTCTGAAGATTCACTTGCTTCTTTGGTCTTTGTTTGTTGGCGATTACGCTTCGTATAGATCTCTTACAGGGCCCATGATGATGCGGTTCAAGTCATTGGCTACTAAGCTGAAGGCTTGCTCTTTTTGCATCAAGTCAGAAACGATGCCGTCTTGTTGAATTTTTTGCGATAATTCTTGGGCTTTTTGCGCTTCTTCTTCTGTCATTTCTTCGCCAGCCATCATTTTTTGTTGCAGGCTTTGTTGCAACTCTTGAAACTCTTTGAATAACGCATACGCTTCTTCATTTGCTTTCAAGCGGTCGAAAGAACCTTTTAAATCTTGAAACTGTTCTGACTCCCGTAATTCACGTTCTAATTGGTTTGCTGTATCATAAATATTTGCCATTTTGACGCCTCCTCTTTTTTTCTAGTATACCATTCTTCTCAGGTTCTAGACTAGCAGTTGCGTAATTCCTTTAATTTCCGCTGATGGAATTCCACAAGCCACCAAACAGTTCTTTCGTTCCTTCTTTGATCTTGCTGCCGAATTCCTTCATGCCTTCTTTGGCGCTTTCGGCAAAGTCATCGATGGTTTGCTGCCAATCATTGCTATTTTGTGACGTACTGCTCTCAGGATCTGGTACTTCATCGGCTGCCATCAATTTTCCGCCTGTCCAATAAGCGTCTGCAACTTGGAATTGGGTGCCTTGACTATAAGGCAGTAAGCTTTCGGCCTCTGCTTTGAATATTTTCCCAACGACTTGTCCGCTAGTTCCCGTTAAGTAATGATCTTCACTCACATGTTCAAATCCTAGCCAGGTTGAAAGAACCATATCAGGGGTATAGCCGACGATCCATTGGTCATTGACCTTAGAAGCATCAAAGTTGGTCTCTGTCGTACCCGTCTTACCGGCGATCGTAAAGCCGTACGGACTAGCACTAACACCCGTCCCGTTAGAAAAGGTGCCCAGCATCATGCTCGTCATTTTATCAGCGGTCTCTTTAGAAATCACCCGTTTGCCTTGCACAGACGTATTGTCAACGATCACGGCACCAGTTGAATCAACGATTTTGGTGATCAAATGCGGTTTGTAGTAATACCCACCATTTGCGAAAACGCCATACGCTGCTGCCATCGTCATGGGTGATTCCCCTTTTTCCAAACCACCTAATGCTAAGCCATAATATTTGTCGGATTCAGTCAAGGAAAGTCCAAACTCTTGTGCTTTGCTGTACCCGCGATCTAAGCCGATCTCATGCAGCAGCCAAACTGCTGGCAGATTCAAGCTTTGGGCGAGGGCTTGATACATGACTGCTTCGCCAGCATAGGTCCCATCAAAGTTTTGAGCATCATAAAAATCCAGGGGCTCGTCTTTCAGGATACTATCGGGTTCAAACCCAGCTTCTAGGGCAGGGGCGAAGACGCTGATTGGTTTGATCGTGGAGCCTGGTGAACGTTTCATTTGCGTGGCAAAATTAAAGCCTCTAAAGACGTGCTCGCCACGACGACCCACCACCGCTTGCACCCCACCGGTATTCGGATCAAGTGCGACAGAGCCAGATTGCACCATCGTGCCATCAGCGGCATTCTCAGGGAACAAGGCATCGTTTTTATAGGCAGCTTCCATTTGTGCTTGGTAGTTTTGATCCAGGGCTGTATAGATCTTGTAGCCGCGATTCATGACATCATCTGCGTCCAACCCATAGGATTCGGCTTCATCGATGACCGCATCGAAATAATAAGGATACTTATAGCCAGATTCTGAATTGCCAAATCCATCATACAGTAAATTGGCTAAGGCAACTTGTGATTCTTGGTCAGCAACGGACTGGTCCAACTTGCCGTTATCCACCATCAAACTCAAGACGGTGTCGCGACGGTTCGTGGCGTTTTCCAGATTGTCGATCGGGTTATAGATCGAAGGACCTTTGAGCATCCCCACCAAAGTCGCAGCTTCTCCCACGCTTAGTTCAGAAGCATTGACACCGAAATATTTTAGCGAGGCATCTTGAATGCCCCAAACCCCGTTACCGAAATAAGAACTGTTCAAATACATTTCCAAAATCTCATCTTTAGAATATTTCTTCTCGATCTCGATCGCTAAGAAAAGCTCCTTGGCTTTTCGACTAAAGGTTTGATCCAAGGACAAATAGGCATTTTTGGCAAGCTGTTGGGTGATGGTACTTCCCCCACCGCCTTCGGCACTGCGGTTGACCAGCATGCGAAGGGCTGCCCGAGCGATCCCCTTGATATCAAACCCGTGGTGATTATAGAAGTTGCGGTCTTCGGTTGAGATCAAGGCGTTGACCACATCACTGGAGATGGCATCAAGAGAAACGTACGTGCCTTTTTGCGAGTACAATTGCCCTGCTTCATCGCCATTGGCATCAAAAATCACCGTCGATTCTTTCAGACCTGACTCTAATTCACTAACTTTCGTATTTTTGGCGATATAAAACAAATACCCGCTCATGATTAAAATAGCAACTAAACTAAGTAAAATAAAAATTTTATTTACGTGGTATTTTTTCCAAACCCGTTTGCGCCATTGATGAAATTGCTGCAAATATGGTTTTAACCAGCGCCAAAAGGTCAGCCAACCGGTTTTTATTTTGTGAAGGATGTGCTTCCAATCCATTACTTCACGCTCCTTTGGTTAAGTGTAGCATAAATGACTTTCTTTGTTATACGGCTCTAGACGTAATTTCATTCGAAAAGAATGCTTTATTATTCTAGCATTGAATACTCTGTTTTTTATTGTTTTTTTTATAAGAAAAGCTTAAAGATGCTATAATAGTCGGTAGCTAACAGCAAAGAAAGGACGTTTTTATGGAATACACCATGACTTTACCCGAACATCACCCGCCCATGCCGCTTCGCGAGTTGTTGGAACAGGAGTGGCTCGTCCCACGAAAAGTGCGCCATTTTCTGCGCACACGGAAAAATGTGACCGTCAATCAGCAGCCTGCGATGTTTCATCAAGAAGTTCGTGGCGGCGATCAAATCACTTTGATCATTGAAGACAGTAATTATAGCTACCAGCCGATCCAGTTAGGTCAAGCAGACAAAGTCGACGTACTTTTTGAAGATGAGCACTTATTGGTACTGAACAAGCCGGCCGGGGTCAAGACGCACCCCAATCAGCCATTAGAAGCAGATACCCTGTTGAATGATGCCGCTGCTTACCTTGCGCCGAAACAGCAGCAGCCTTATGTGGTCCATCGTCTAGACAAAGAAACCAGCGGTGTCGTTTTATTCGCAAAAAATCCCTTGGTGTTGCCGATCTTGGGCCGAATGTTGGAAAACAAACAGATTTTCCGCCGCTATCAAGCCACGGTTTGGGGCAAACTTACGCAAGATCAAACGATCGCCAAAAAAATCGGTCGTGACCGTCACGATCGGCGCAAGCGGATCATTGACCCCCGCAACGGTCAGTCCGCCGTCACCCATGTAACCATCGCCCACGCCCAACAAAAGACGACCGATGTATATTGTGTGTTAGATACGGGGAGGACGCACCAGATTCGCGTCCACCTTGCCAGCATCGGTCATCCCGTCGTTGGTGACCCGCTTTACCAAAACAAACCAGCGCCGCGTTTGCTGATGCATGGCTACGAATTGCATCTAGAGCATCCCTTTACCAAAGAACAGTTAGTGATCATCGCTCAACCGGGCTTGTGGTAAACAAAAAAAAGCATGATGACTTGAGGAACCCCTCTTGTCAGTCATGCTTTTTGGTTTCAGATGATTGTTTTCAATGTTTCTACTCGGAGCTTTGGCTTATAGCGGCAAGTAAGCTGCTGGATCAACGAACTCTGACCACAACGTCTTACTCAATCCAAAGTGCAGATGGACACCAGTCGAGTTTCCAGTCGTCCCCATCGTACCGACTTGGTCGCCGACTGCAACGGTCGCCCCCTTCGAGACACTGACAGCTGTTAAATGAAAATAATACGAGTAAAAGCCGTTATCGTGAGCCAAAATCACGTAGTTTCCAGTGCTTGGGCCATAGCCAGCATCTTCTACCTGTCCATCACGAGCGGCGACGATCTTCTCCCCCGCTTGACCTGTGAAGTCGATCCCGTCATGCTGCGTCCCTGAAAAACCAGTTGGGTCAGCTCGAGTACCAAAACCGCTGGAGATCGACACGGAGCCCGTGATTGGCAGTGAAAATTCACTGGCTGCCGCTTTCTCTGCTGCTTCTTTGGCTTTTTGTTTTGCTTCTTCAGCGGCTTTTGCTTCTTTGTCCACTTTTTCTTGCAAGTCTTGTACTTGCGCTTGCGTTTGCTGCAGCTGTTCTTGTTGGTTCTGCAATTCATTTTTGGCTGTTGCTAGTTGTTCTTTACTATGTACTAATTGGGCTTGCGTCAAGGTTTGGTACGAAGTGATACGTTGTTGTTGGGCTTCTTTTTCCGCCAACTGTTGGTTCACTTCCCGTAAAGCTGCTTGTGTTTCACTAAACTTGCGTAGTTGCTGGATCGTGGCTTGCGGTCCATCGACTACCAGGCTGCTTTGCGCTTGGCTTCCTTGGTGCTGGGCTTTTTGGTCATTCAGAGCAGCGATCTGCGTTTGAACTTCCTTGCTTTCTTCTGCCAATTGGTTTAATTCTTCCTGATAATCTGCTAATTGACTTTCCAGCGCTGTGACTTTCTGTTGGCTAGTCGTGACTTCTTCTTCATAAGAGGCTAGTTCTGTGGTCAAAACCGTCAGTTCCTCGCTGCTCTTGGTTTCAGCAGCATAACTGACAGCTGGCTGGAAAAGGGGCAACGTAAGGGCGAGCAATAAAAAAATCTTTTTCTTCAATGAGGTAACTCCTTCTTTTTTTAGTAGCTTGGCTACTGTAACATGCTTATTCATGAAAAAAAAGAGGGTTTTTCCAACAGTTTAAAGTCTATTGTTGCAAATTTTCATGTAAATCACCTATAAAACGGGCTTTTTTTACAAATATTGCAGCCGAATAACAACTTTTATAAGAATTTCTTTAGCTCGCCGATCGTCTTATTCTCGCTCTTGCAGCTTCGCCAATTCCTCAGGAGTTAATTCCCGATACTCGCCTAATGCCAAATCATCTGGCAGGGACAGGCCTCCCATGCGAATCCGTTTCAAATAAACGACTTCTTTTCCTACTGCCTGGACCATCCGTTTGACTTGATGAAACTTGCCTTCATGGAGAATCAGTTTGATTTCGCTGCGCGTTTCTTCTTCATCGACGTTGAGGATCTGCAGTTCAGCCGGCAAGGTCCACTCGCCGTCTAAGTTGATGCCTTTGGCAAAGTTTTTTTGATCCTCCGCTGTCATGATTCCCTCGACTTGGGCATAATATTCTTTTTCCACATGCTTCTTAGGCGACAATAATTGATGCGCCAATCCGCCATCGTTCGTAATCAGCAAAAAGCCTTCGGTGTCTTTATCCAACCGTCCTACTGGAAACAAATCTTCGCGAAACGCTTCTTCAGAAAACAAATCTAAGACCGTCTCTTCATAGGAATCGACGGTTGCCGAAATCACTCCAGCGGGTTTATTTAGTAAATAATAAAACTGGCTTTGATAGACGATGGGTTCCCCCTCAAAACAAACGGTATCTTGTGTTTCTAGTACTTGCGCTTTGTCACTCTTGATGACTTGTCCATTGACGGTCACGAGACCTTTTTTGATCAACTGTTTCACTTCTTTGCGGGAGCCATAACCCATATCCGCTAAAAACTTGTCTAAACGCATTGCTTTCTTCCTTTCATGGAAAACAGCCGCCAAGGTCTCGCAATGGAGGCTCAGCGACTGCTTCTGGTTTTATTTGATGTGTAATTTCTGGCGCAAACGAACCATTGATGAGCCGAGCAGTTTTTCAGCTAAACGCAATTTCAGCGCAATGTAGATGTACACACTGCCACCGACTCCTGCTACTAGCAAGCTCAAGATAAAGGCTTGAACTTTTCTTTCAGAACTGAGGACAAGCCCAAAGAGTTGGCGGGCAATCAACGCTGCGATTACCATAATGATCGTCATCGCGCCAATCAATAACGTCCGTCGCAACGTCAAGTTTACATTGAAATGGCCTTTGCGAATCATCTTGCGAATATTTAGCCAGCAGACGATCCCTAGAGCAATCGTGGTGGAAACCAATGGGCCGTAAACTTGGAACAACCGAATCGCTGGGTATTGCAAGATCACTTTCACCAGCAACCCTACAAAGAAGAAAATAACGGCTTCTTTGTTGTGGTACATTCCTTGAAGCATACTGGAACTAAGCATAAACAAGCCTAAGACCAGTCCAGACAGACAGGCAGCGACTAGGACGCTCGCCCCTAACGCATCTGGGCGATAAAACAAGGTGTATAAGGGATAAGATAGTACGATCATCCCAAAGGTCGCTGGGAACATTACAAAGGAATACAATTGCAAGTTGTTGCTGATCAATTTAGCTAAGTTCTTTTTGTCTTTTTTGGCGACTGCTTCACTGATCAAAGGCAAGCCTGTTGAAGCCATGGAAGTAGCTAATCCGATAACGACCATCGTCAACTTATCAGGATTGCTACCGAAAATCGCCATTAATTCTAAGAGCTGGTCATTTGAAAATTCAGTAAAACTACTCATGATCCGTACAAAGGTGTACTGATCCACCAATTTTAAAATCGTGATCCCAGAACCAACGATAATAAAAGGGATCGCTTCTTTGATGGTCGCTAAAACCAATTCTTTGGTTTGCAGCACGGTTTCTTCTTTGCTCATATCGACTAAGACATCCATCCGCACCCGTTGCTTTTGGAAGTAATAGCCTAAAACCAAAATACTTGCTAAGACACCAATAAAGGCGGCAAAAGTCGATTGCGTCACTGCTGCCGTGTATTCGCCTTCGATGACCCGCATAATGATGAAGGTCGCCAAAAGCATATAGCAGACGCGGGCGATTTGTTCCACCACTTGCGAGATCGCAAAAGGTTTCATGTCTTGATTCCCTTGGAAGTATCCTCGCATGACACTCATACAAGGAAAGACCAATAGTGCAATGCTCAATGAGCGCATTGCAGGAATCAATTCTTCCCCGCCACCTGAAGCCGTTGCCAACCATGGGGCTGCCAAATACATGATGCCGGCGGTCACCACGCCAAAGCCTGCCATCAATTGGAAGGCTCTTAAAAAGAGTTTCTGGCTCGTGCGGTATTCTTGGCGAGAATTATAAAAAGAAATCTGTTTGGCAATTGCCGATGGGATCCCCGCAGTGGAGATCATTAAAAATAAGGCGTAAACATTATAGCCCATTCCAAATAACGCATTTGCTTTATCAGCATTTGCCCCCATCCAATAATACCAGGGTAAAATGTAAATGGCGCCAAGCAAACGTGAGCCGATATTTCCCATCGTCATCCAAGCAGATCCTTGAGCCATTTTTTCTTGTGTAGTTAATTCTTTTGACACTGAACGCATGTGATTATCCATCGCCATTATCTCCAACTTTCTACAAACATATCCCTTCCATTTTAATTCGAAAAAGGGTTGGTCGCAATCTATTTTTGCAACATCTTAAAGTTTCTTCAAAATAAGGAGAAAAAAAAGAAAACTTTTCTCTCCCAAACGGCGGTTTTTAGGAGTTATGCTATAATAAGAGAAATCTTTAGAGGAATGAAGGAGAACAACGATGCAAAAGGAACTCATTACCGTGCCCCAGATCCGCAAGCTCTTATTGCAGGAAAACCTATTGAAAGAAATCATCACCCCCACTGATTGGGTTTATACCGTGCCGCAAGAAATGACTGATCTTGCCTTTACCTCATTAAGCTACGACTCGCGAACAGCCGATGCGGCGACGCTTTTTTTCTGTAAAGGGGCTTCTTTTAAAGAAAGCTACCTGGCTGCCGCCATTGACCAAGGCATTCAATGCTACATTTCAGAAACACCTTATGACAGCTTCGCAACCTACGGGATCATTGTTACGGACATTCGAGAAACGATGGCAGTGATCGCCCAAGCGTTTTATGGCAACCCGCAAGAACAGCTGGTGACCATCGGCATCACTGGCACAAAAGGCAAAACCAGCTGCGCCTATTTTGCTCGGGCGATTTTAGCAGAATCGACGGGTCAAAAAGTAGCATTCTTTTCATCTGAGGAAAACTCAGTCGATGGAAAAACCTTTAATGAAGCAGTGTTAACGACCCCCGAAACACTGGATCTCTATAAAATGATGGCTGAGGCTGTCGCAAACGGCCTGACCCATCTTGTGATGGAGGTTTCTTCCCAAGCCTATAAAACCAAACGGGTCGCCGGTATTACCTTTGATATTGGCGCGTTCTTGAATATTTCGCCTGACCACATTGGACCGGTGGAACACCCGACTTATGATGATTACCTTTACTGCAAACGGGAACTGATCCGCAACAGCAAACAAATGATTTTAAATCGGCAAAGTGATCACTACCACTTGCTGCGAGAAACTTGTGAAGTCCATCAAGTTCCTTATATCACCTACGGACGTTCAGACGCCGATTATGTCGTTCAAGAAGGAATGGACCTAAAGAGTTTTGCCCTGACAGCTACTTCTGATGTCTTGCAAGTCTCTGGTGAATATCAACTGGGGCTCTTAGGTTCTTTCAACCATGAGAACGCCGCAGCGGCGATTTTGGCTGCCTGCTTAGCGGGTTCCTCTCGTGAGGACGCCCAGAAAGTCCTGCCGACAGTGATCATCCCTGGACGAATGATCGTTTTAGAAAAAGAAAATGGGGCAGTCATGATTGTTGATTATGCCCACAATTACCTTAGCTTCCAATCACTAAGTGAACTTGCCCGTCAATTGCGCCCAGATGGCCGCCTGCTTTTTGTCACTGGTAGTGCGGGTGGCAAAGCCCAATCTCGCCGAGCAGATATGGGACGAGCGCTAGGAGAATATGCGGACAAAGTCTATCTGACTAGCGATGATCCTGATTTTGAAGAAGCATCGGCGATTGCCCAAGAGATCGCCGACGCTATCATCAATCCTGAAGTTGCCGTCATTCTTGAGATGGATCGGGAACAAGCCGTCAAATCGGCGATCGCTGAAGCAGACAGTCGTGATATCGTGATTATTGCGGGCAAAGGTGCCGAACAATACTTGAAAGTTGCCGGAAAAAAAGTCCCTTACATTGGTGACTTGACCTTAGCGCAGCAGCAAGCCAAGCATTAATAGCAATGCCTCAACCAAAAAAGCTTTCAGATGATCGGTTAAATCATCTGAAAGCTTTTTTCTGCGTGATTAAGGTTGTTCGTCTTCGTAAGTCTCATAGACATAGGGTGCGCCATCATAACGGAATTCTGTTGAAATGGCAGCGTCAAGGTCTTCGGTAAACATTCGCTTGCTGAAAGGAAACAAAAAGACTTGCCCTTCTTTGGCATCTTCGGCTGCTAAACGGTAAAACAGCTCTTCTTCTGTTAATTGTTGATTCAACTGTTCCAAGACATCGGCAGTGACTGCCTCTTCCTCATAGCCAGGTTTGGCAATCCGTGCATAATCTTCAAAAAAAGCCGTTTGGCCTTCAAATGATTGATACTCCATGTAAGTCCCCTCTTTCTTTTCTCTTTCTTTATTATACGAGAGTCCGTGAGGATCAGCGAATAATATGATCGCTAACAAGTGGAATTTTGGCTTTTTTGGCGCTTAAATATGTCAGAAACATTTCAAGTGTATTACGAATCAATTATTTGACAAAATCAGATTGAACACGTATCCAAATTTTGTATAATGATACATAGAGACTATAAAAGGGGCAAATGTAATGAACAACGCAAAGAAAAAATTATTCGTCGGTACTGGTGCTGCAATTGGTTTTGTCGCAATCGTTGCTATGATGGCTCAGTTCATGATTTCCAATCATCTATTTGGCGGAAGTGATGCTTCATCAGAAATTTTCACTCGCGCTACGTATCCAAACGGCTTTCTACTAGTGATCTTGATTCCATTGGTCGCAACAGCCGCTTTGTTCTATGGGATCATTCGCAAAAAATAACAAAAAAGTGTTGCTGAGAACCACTCAGTAACACTTTTTTTCTTTGTCGCTACCAAAAAGCTGCCTAACAGACTGTCGATCTGTTAGGCAGCTACTTTTTTAGCGTTTAGTTTGCAACGATATTGACCAATTTATTCGGTACGACGATCACTTTGCGGATCGTTTTTCCTTGGAGCTGTTCTTGGACAAGTTCGTTTTCTTGCGCCAATTGTTCAAGCACTACTTTTTCGGCATCCGCTGGCACCATTGCTTTGGCACGAACTTTGCCATTGACTTGAAAGACGACTTCGATCTCATCTTCCACTAGGGCACTTTCGTCATAGGTTGGCCATGGCACATATGAGATCCCGTTGTCATTTCCGAGGATCGACCAGAGCTCTTCCCCGATATGCGGTGCGATCGGAGCCAATAGCTGCACAAATCCTTCGACATATTCGTAAGGCAAGGCATCGGCTTTGTACGCTTCATTGACGAAGACCATCAATTGGGAAATCGCCGTATTGAAGTGCAGCTGCTCAAAATCTTCCGTCACTTTCTTAACTGTTTGATGGTACACTTTCGACAATTTGCCATCGTTGAATGTCGTGATGCGGTCGCGCATTTTGCCATTTTCATCGACGATCAAGCGCCACACGCGATCCAAGAATTTGCGACTGCCTTCGAGGCCGTTCTCATTCCAAGCGATCGATGCATCCAGTGGGCCCATAAACATTTCATATAAACGCAAGGTGTCCGCCCCGTATTGGTTGACGACATCATCAGGATTAACGACATTGCCGCGGGATTTCGACATTTTTTCATTGTTTTCCCCAAGGATCATCCCTTGGTTAAACAATTTTTCAAATGGTTCTTTCGTTGGTACAACACCGATATCGTACAAGAATTTATGCCAGAAGCGAGCATAAAGCAAATGCAAGACAGCGTGCTCTGCGCCACCGATATAAATATCGACTGGCATCCAGCGTTTCAATTTATCGTAGTCAGCCAAAACAGACTTATTATGAGGATCGATAAAACGTAAGAAATACCAGGAACTTCCAGCCCATTGCGGCATCGTATTGGTTTCCCGACGTCCTTTTTTCCCAGTTTCAGGGTCGGTGACATTGACCCAATCCGTGACATTGGCTAATGGCGATTCACCAGTACCGCTTGGTTTGATATTGTCGGTTTTTGGCAAACGCAACGGCAGCTGATCTTCAGGAAGCGTCGTAGTCGTCCCATCTTCCCAATGGATGATTGGGATTGGTTCCCCCCAATACCGTTGACGAGAGAACAACCAATCGCGAAGACGATAGCTGACTTCTTTTTTCCCAACATGGTTTTCTTCCAACCATGCGACCATTTTTTCGATGGCAGTCTCTTTGTCTAGCCCATCCAAAAAGTCTGAATTGATATGCAGTCCATCTTCGGTATAGGCAGATTCTTCCACGTTGCCCCCTGCCAATACAGGAATGATCTCTAAGCCGAATGTTTTGGCAAATTCGTGGTCACGTTCGTCATGGGCAGGAACCGCCATGATCGCACCTGTTCCATAAGAAGCCAAAACGTAATCGGCGATCCAGATCGGGATCTCTTTGCCATTCACGGGATTGATGGCATAGGCACCAGTGAAGACACCGGTTTTTTCTTTGGCCAAATCTGTTCGGTTCAAATCAGATTTTTTCGACGCTTCTTCTACATAGGCATCAATGGCTGCTTTTTGTTCAGGGGTAGTGATTTGTGCCACTAGCTCATGTTCTGGCGCCAATACGGCGTAGGTCGCACCAAACAAGGTATCTGGGCGAGTCGTAAAGACGGTAAAGTCTTTTTCCATCTCTGCCACTTTAAACGTTACGTTGGCTCCGACAGAACGTCCGATCCAATTGCGTTGCATTTCTTTGATGCTTTCTGGCCAATCAACTTCTTCAAGATCGTCCAACAAACGATCAGCATATGCCGTGATTTTCAGCATCCATTGGCGCATCGGTTTGCGGATCACATCATAGCCGCCCCGTTCACTCTTGCCGTCAATGACTTCTTCATTGGCAATCACAGTTCCAAGCTCTGGTACCCAGTTTACTGGAACTTCAGCTTCATAAGCTAACCCTTTTTCATAAAGCTTGGTAAAGATCCATTGGGTCCACTTGTAGTATTCAGGGTCTGTCGTGTTGATTTCACGATTCCAGTCATAGCTGAAGCCTAACGAATTGATCTGACGACGGAAGGTCTCAATGTTTTTCTTTGTGAATTCCGCTGGATCATTTCCTGTGTCTAGTGCATATTGTTCGGCAGGCAGACCAAAGGCATCCCAGCCCATTGGGTGCAGTACATTGTAGCCTTGGCTGCGTTTGAAGCGGCTCAAGATATCCGTAGCCGTATAGCCTTCTGGATGTCCGACATGTAATCCTTGTCCAGATGGATATGGGAACATATCTAGCGCATAAAATTTTGGTTTGTCCGGCTCATCATGGGTGTTGAATTCATTTTTCTTCGCCCAATATTTTTGCCATTTTTTTTCGATTTCTTTGTGATTGTAATTCACGATGGACTCCTCCTAAAAATTGGTGTTTTGCTCGTCAAATCAACCAGCAAAACTTAAAAAAAGTCCTATAAAAATCGCTATGATTTTTATAGGACGTTATCAACGTGGTACCACCTAAGTTTATCTGCTCCTCAAAAAAGCAGACCTCGATGTTTTAACGGCCATCGCCGTATCTGCCTAGCCAAATCAGGTTCAGTCAGATATCACTCGAAGACGAGTTCGAAAGGTGTGCTGTGCATTTCCACCAACCATGCACTCTCTGAAAGTCCCACCGTACTTCTACTATTCCTTCTCAAACGTGAAAGTTTCTTTGCACTTATCCTAACAAAAATCATTAGGAATAGCAATCTATTTTACCCTAACTGTTTGTCCTGGGTAAATAAAGTTATTTTGAATATTGTTCCATTGGATAAATTGATCCGTCGTGATGCCGAACTTATCTGCGATTCCCCAAACAGAATCCCCCGATGCGACTTTGTAAGAACCATTTGTCGTGGAAGTACTGGTGGTAGCTGCCGTGCCGCCTTGCTTGACGACCACCTTTTGTCCTGGATAGATAAAATCATTTTTGATGTTGTTCCAGCTGCGGAATTGATCCATCGTAATCCCATGTTTATTGGCAACTGACCAGACTGAATCACCCGCTGCCACCGTATAGGTATTGCCTGCAACACTACTGCTGGTTTGGCTGCTGACGGTCGTGCTTGTTGTAGTGCTCGTTGCGGAACTACCGCTGACAATCACCTTTTGTCCTGGATAGACATAGTCGTTTTTAATATTGTTCAAACTGCGGAATTGATCCATGGAAATCCCATGTTTGTTAGCAATCGACCAGACCGAATCGCCAGCTGCCACCGTGTAGGTGCCGCCACTGCTTTGGCTAGCCGTTGATGCAGTGCTGACGGTCGTAGTACTGCTGGTATTCGTAGACGAACCACCGCTGACGACAACTTTTTGCCCTGGATAGACAAAATCATTTTTGATGTTGTTCCAGCTGCGGAATTGATCCATCGAAATGCCATGCTTATTGGCAATCGACCAGACCGAATCGCCAGAAACTACGGTATAGGTGTTGCCTGATGTAGTTGCTGAAGTATTACGATTAACGATCGATACTGTTGAAGTTGTCGAAGTACTTTGGGTGCTGCCGTTGACATTCAACGTTTGCCCTGGATAAACAAAATCGTTTTTGATGTTGTTCAAACTGCGCAACTGATCCATGGAGATGCCATGTTTGTTAGCAATCGACCAGACCGAATCGCCTGAAGCGACTGTATAGGTTTGACTGCCGCTCGTGCTAACAGCTGCCGTTGTAGTCGTGGTATTGGTTGATGCGCTAGCTGTGGCACCACCACCGGCATTGCCAGAAGCTGGTGTGTCATATTGCGTCAAACCAAATTGTTGGATTACGGCATTCAGGGAAGAAGCATAGTTTGGTGCAGTCGCATAGCGACCTGCTAGCCATGCGGTTGCATCAAGATATGAAGTCGTATTGCTCTTCCAAGCGCCAGAATAATACGCGACACCGCTTTGTAAAGAGGTTGAGCGTAAAGTACGTGCATTATCTTCGAATGATTGCGTGTAAGATGGGTAGCGCTTAAAAGGTTCATTCATAGTCAACCATTGATTGTTCAAGTACTCCAAGGTACTCATATAAACGGTTTGACCGTTGTAGCTGCCTTTGATCCCGAATAAATTATAATTTGGTGCTTTTGATAAACTGCTTCGGCCCCAACCACTTTCTAAAATGGCTTGTGCGATCATCACAGAAGCATATAAATCGTTGGCTTGTGCCACAGGCTGAGCGTACGTAGCGATTTCGGCAATAAATGCGGAAGTATTCGGCGCGGCAAAATTGCTAGTAGAAACTTGGGCGATCGAGGTCTCTACGGCTTCTGCTTGAACCGATGACACCAATGGAGCTACAACAGAGCAAGCAGTCAGTGTCGTTCCTAAAACAACTGCACTTTTTTTGATCACTCGATACTTATCGCCCGATTGGTCTGCTTGACGATGTACTTTTCTTGATTGACTCGTGTTCATGTCCGTTATTCCTCCGTTTTTTCCTTATAGTGAACGTAGATTTAGTATACAATTTCTTAAGAATTTATAAAAGGTATTTGAGCCGATTTCAGAAACTGTAAACTCTTTGTAATCAAACAAACATTTATTGAAATGAAGAGTTTGTATTTAACCAAACGAAAGCTATTCCTTGAAAGTGGGAGAATCCTTGATTGGTCCCCTGCTTTTTCCGTCGTGCGATAAATGCTATAATACCTTCTAGATGTCTCTTTGCTTGTAGGGACAGAAATTCTCTAGAAACGAGGCTTTTCCATGCATAAAAAACTATATTTTCAATTTGCCGGCAGCTGCTTTTTACTGCTGTTCGTTTTTCTCGGCTATCTCGTGAAATTTTATCCTACTTGGTTGGTCTCCTTTGACGAAACCTTGACTCGCATCATCCGCAGCGGCTACCCGTTTTGGACACCGTTTTTTCTATGGGTCACAAAATTTGCGAACCCTACCACGATCATCTTGCTCTTTCTCGCCGTTTTAGCTGTCTTAGTGATCAACAAATATTATGCAGAAGCACTATGGCTCAGTATCGGCACCATCGGGATTGCTGGGCTCTTTAATCCATTGATCAAACTCGTCTTTTTACGGGAGCGACCAACCCTTGAACACTTAGTCACGGAATCAAGTTTCAGTTTCCCCAGCGGACACTCGACGGGCAGTATGGTTTTTTATGGGACATTGCTCTTCTTGGTCCCGGTCTTCTTCAAGCAGCCGTTTTGGCAATGGGGACTCCGCATTCTGTTAGGCCTATTGATCGGTTGCATCGGCATTAGCCGCATCTATGTTGGCGTGCATTTTCCCAGCGATGTGTTAGGCGGATTTTGTGTCGGCCTGTCTTGGCTGCTGTTGACCTATCCTTACTACTTGCAAAAACGCTTTGTCTGGCGCTTCACCCGTAAACAATTATAAAAGAAGGTAAAAAAATGAATCCATTTCCTTATGCAGAAGATAAAAACAAACGATACCATTCGTGGAACTTTGCTTTGCGGCAAGAATTTGGCGAAAAAATCTTTAAAGTCCCCATTGATGCCGGCTTCGATTGCCCCAATCGTGACGGCACCGTTGCCAAAGGCGGCTGTACATTTTGCAGTGTGTCCGGCTCTGGCGATATGATCGTAGCACCCGAAGCCCCGCTGCCAGAGCAGTTTGAAAAAGAGATCGCCATGATGCACAAAAAGTGGCCGCAAGTGGACAAATACATTGTCTATTTTCAAAACTTTACGAACACTCACGCACCGGTGGCAGTGATCCGCGAGCGCTTCGAGCAAGTACTGACACTACCTGGTGTTGTCGGGATCTCCATTGGGACCCGACCAGACTGCTTACCAGCAGACGTCGTTGACTATCTGGCAGAACTCAATCAACGCTTTTATTTATGGGTCGAATTAGGACTGCAAACGACGTTTGAAACCACGAGCAACGCCATTAACCGCGCCCATGAGTATCAAACTTACTTAGACGGCGTCGCCAGCCTGCGCAAACACAATATTCGTGTCTGTACCCATTTGATCAATGGCCTGCCAGGCGAGACGATCGAGATGATGCAAGAAAACGTCCGCCGCACCATTCAAGATTCTGATATTCAAGGCATCAAACTGCACTTGCTGCATTTGATGCGCAATACTCGGATGCTGCGGGATTATCATGAAGGACGTTTGCAATTGATGCGGCGCGATACCTATGTGTCATTGATTTGTGATCAGTTGGAGATGATCCCCCCAGAGATCATCATTCATCGCTTGACAGGCGATGCACCATGGGATTCTCTGGTAGGTCCAATGTGGAGTTTGAAAAAATGGGAAGTCTTGAATGAGATCGATCAAGAAATGCTACGCCGCAACTCCTATCAAGGAAAATTCAATGTGCGAAAGGAGCCAGTCGATGCTGCCGACCGCCATGCGCTATAGCCACACCCTTTTAAAAGAAGTTCTGCAACCGGGACAAACCGCCGTGGATGCCACGATGGGCAACGGCTTCGACACGGAATTACTGGCTTCCTTAGTTGGACCAACTGGTCAGGTGTTTGCTTTTGACATTCAAGAACAAGCCCTGCAAGCTACCAAAAAGCGGTTGGCTGAAAAAGAGCTGTTGGCGCAAGTCCAGCTGATCCATCAAGGCCATGAGACGTTGGCAGATGTTGTGAGTGGTCCGGTTCACGCCGCCATTTTCAATTTAGGCTACTTGCCTAAAGGGGACAAAGCGATCATCACGCTGCCGGATACAACGAAAACGGCTTTAGAAGCTTTACTGACACGTTTAGTCCCGAAAGGTAGAATCATCCTCGTCTGCTATTATGGACACGCTGGCGGCGAAGCAGAGCTGAAAGAAGTCCACTCCTTTTGTCAGCAACTGCCGCAAGAGGCATTCAATGTCCTTTCCTATCAATTTATCAATCAGCGGAACCAGCCGCCGATCTTATTTTGTATCGAACGAAAAAACCATCAGTCCTCGGCACGTTAATGTGTCGATCGACTGATGGTTTTTTTTATTCGCTAAAAAGCCATTGCAAGACTCGTTGGATCCATTGATCCCAGAAATTCCAATCATGATCCCCAGTTCCCGATTCAAACGTTACGGCTATTTTGCGTTTTTGCAGCTTATCCGCCGCATACTCACTTGCCGGGTACAGTTGATCTTCGGTTCCGCAGCTAATAAAAAAACGCGGCGCGGTGCTTGGATCGATGGTCTCAATCAGATGGATCAAATCATTTTCAGATCCTTTGAATTGCTCTAAAGGGCCAAAGATTCCTGCCCAATAAGCTTGGCTTCGCAGCTGCAGCAAGGAATCCATGCTTTCAGCCAGCGCTAATGCCCCAGACAAAGAGGCTACCGCCGCAAACTGGTCAGGCTTGCGCAGCCCAAGTTTTACAGCCCCATAGCCCCCCATCGAGAGACCTGCTGCAAAAGTTTTTTCTCGTTTTTGCGTCAGCTGAGGAAACAGCTCATGGCAAATCTGTGGTAATTCTTCGGCGATAAATGTCCAATACTTCATTTCATAGGTCGTATCAGTATACCAGCCTAGATCAGTAGAAGGCATGATGACCGCTAGTTGATACTCTGCGGCATACCGCTCGATCGACGTCCGTCGCTGCCAGACACTATGATTTCCGTTCATCCCATGCAATAAATAAAGCACTGGGAGATCTGTGCCCGTCGATTGGCTTTGGGTGCCGATTTTTTTCTTGGTACTTTGAGGCAAGATCACATCGATCATTACCTCCATTTCAAGAACATTTGAATAGATATTTGCTTGTAAAAAAGCCATACAATCACCTGCGATCCTTTTTTTATATTGTACCAGATTCTCGCGAAATCGTGCGGGTCAAACCAATCGCTAGCACAATGAGTAAAACACCGATCCCAAAAACCCAGTGTAGACCGCTATAAAGAATCTCCCGTAATTGTCCTAATAATGCGGTTGGCAGCTGACGCGCGGCGGCTGGATCAACCAGCTGATTCATGACACTGCTGTCAGTGACTTGCGCCTGTGCTAAACCTACGCTATTACTGGTATTTAAAACGATACCGAAGACCGCCACCATGATGGTTTGCCCGATAGTGCGCAGCAGGGTATTGAAAGAAGTTGCCACGCCGACTTGGGTGGGGGCAACGCTGGTTTGGGCAGTAACGGTACAAACCACCATCGTTGCCCCTAAACCGACGCCCGTAATAGAAGAAATCACCAAGAACAACCAGAATGACGTCTGTGCCGGTGTCAAAAAGAGCCACAAAGCACCGGTAGCCGTGATCACTAAGCTAACCGTCAAGACCCAACTGACACTGTGTTGTGTCAACCAACGGCTGGCTAAGAAGGAACCAATCATCCATAAAATCGACAACGGTGCCAACACAAGCCCGCCAATCCCCGCACTCATGCCTAAGACCCCTTGCATCCACATTGGGATATAGACATCGATCCCCATCAAGAAGCCGCTCGCCAAAGCTGCTACGATATTGACCACCACAAACAATTTTGAGTGGAACAGCTTCAGATCAATAATCGGATCTGTTGCTTTTTTCTCCACTCGAATGAAGCCGATAAACGTAAGGACAGAAAAAACGAATAGCCCGATGACAGGCAGACTCATACCATAATCTCCCAGCAACTGGAAGCCTAGCAGGAGCCCTACTAGCGTCAACATCAACAAGAGACTGCCAGCATAATCAATGTTGACTGCAGCAAAGGCCTTTTTTTCTTCATGAAAATAAAACCAAATCAAGGCGATCAACCCTAATCCGATGGGTACGTTGATAAAAAAGATCCAATGCCAGCCGATCGTATCTACGATCAAGCCACCGGCTAAGGGTCCGACGACACTGGCGATCCCCCAAGCCGTACTATTGAGCCCTAAGACTTTCGCCCGCTTTTCAACAGGATACAGGTCCGCAATGATCGTTAGGGCAACGGGCATCATGGCCCCTGCGCCTAATCCTTGCAACGCTCTGGCAATGATCAACGTCAACATCGTATTGGCCATCCCACAAAACGCCGACCCGATAATAAACAGCAGCGTACCAAATAAAAAGACTGGTTTGCGGCCGATATTATCAGCAAACTTGCCGTAAATCGGGGTCAACATCGCACTGGTCAAAAGATAGATCGAGAAGACCCAGTTCATGATCTCGATTCCTTTCAATGAACTAACGATGGTAGGCATCGCTGTCGTAATGATCGTTCCTTCGATCGCGGTCATAAACGTTGCGACAAAGACCGCAATGGTGACTAATTTTACATTGGTTCGCATGTAATTCCTCCTTTTACTCCAAAAAAAAGAACCTCTATTGATAGTCATCAATAGAGGTCGCCTCTTTTAATCCTTCACACTTGCCAAAAGTGCCGCCACCTTGTCAGTGCGTTCCCATGGCAAATCGATATCTGTACGACCGAAATGTCCGTAAGCGGCAGTCTGACGATAAATCGGACGGCGCAAATCTAACATTTCAATAATTCCTGCTGGTCGCAAATCAAAGTTTTCCCGTACCGCTTGGATCAAGCGCTCGTTGCTGACGGTTCCGGTACCAAAAGTGTTGATGCTGATCGAAACGGGCTGTGCCACACCGATCGCATAGGCTAATTGTACTTCCACTTTTTTGGCTAGCTTTGCTGCTACGATGTTTTTGGCAATGTAGCGAGCCGCATAGCTGGCTGAACGGTCAACTTTGGTTGCATCTTTTCCAGAAAACGCACCGCCGCCATGACGTGCATAGCCACCATAAGTATCAACGATGATTTTTCTGCCAGTCAAACCGGCATCCCCTTGAGGACCGCCGATCACAAAACGACCAGTAGGATTGATATAATATTTTGTCTGCTCGTCTAAAAGATCGGCAGGGATCACTTCTTTGATCACTTTTTCGATGACATCACGGTGGATCGTTTCATTATCAGCCGCATCATCATGCTGGGTACTAATAACGACGGTGTCCACTCTTTGTGGTTGATCGTTATCATCGTATTCAACGGTTACTTGTGATTTTGCATCTGGACGCAAGTAGCTTAGTTCGTTGTTTTTACGCAACTCTGCTAAGCGACGTACCAGCCGATGGCTCAATGCGATCGGTAAAGGCATCAATTCAGGTGTTTCATCAACGGCAAAACCAAACATCAAACCTTGGTCGCCGGCACCGATATCTTCTTTATCCGTTTCTCCACGACTTTCTAAAGCATCGTCAACGCCTTGAGCGATATCTGGTGATTGCTCATCGATCGCTACCAAAACAGCAACCGTGTCGCCGTCAAAGCCGAATTTTGCTCGTGTATAGCCGATTTCTTTGATGGTTTCTCGGACGACTTTTTGGATATCTACATAAGCAGAAGTAGAAATTTCTCCAAAGACTAAAACCAGTCCGGTAGTAACTGACGTTTCGCAAGCGACCCGTGCCATTGGATCTTCGGCAAGTAACGCATCTAAGATGGCATCACTGATTTGGTCGGCTACTTTGTCTGGGTGTCCTTCTGAAACGGACTCTGATGTAAATAAGTGTTTCTCTGTCATTTTTGTATTCCCCCTAATATATGTTTCGGTTACAAGGCATCTTCGCAGCTGCGAATCCTTTCGGGAACTTGCAACGGACTGATTATAACAAATTTTGACTGCTCATGCTTGAGAAAATGATAAAAAGATCATTTTTGGGTAATAAAAAAACACTCTCAAGAGTGTTTGCATGATCCGTACGGGATTCGAACCCGTGTTACCGCCGTGAAAGGGCGGTGTCTTAACCGCTTGACCAACGGACCAGTTTAAAAATGTAATGGGCCTAAATGGACTCGAACCATCGACCTCACGCTTATCAGGCGTGCGCTCTAACCAGCTGAGCTATAGGCCCCAAATAAAAAATGCAAAGCGGGTGACGAGAATCGAACTCGCGACAACAGCTTGGAAGGCTGTAGTTTTACCACTAAACTACACCCGCATTCCTATGGCGCGGGACAGAATCGAACTGCCGACACATGGAGCTTCAATCCATTGCTCTACCAACTGAGCTACCGAGCCAAAAACAACGGTCTGGACGGGACTCGAACCCGCGACCTCCTGCGTGACAGGCAGGCATTCTAACCAACTGAACTACCAAACCAGAAGCTTTGTATTGCTGCTTTGCCGTTAAACAAAGCGATTGCGGGAGCAGGATTTGAACCTACGACCTTCGGGTTATGAGCCCGACGAGCTACCAGACTGCTCCATCCCGCGATAAGTAATTACTTTACAGTAATTAAAGGACTGTGATTCTTTTGCTCGCAACAAAAGAGACAGTTAAGGAGGATAAGGGATTCGAACCCTTGCACGGTTTTACCCGCCTGACGGTTTTCAAGACCGTTCCCTTCAGCCGGACTTGGGTAATCCTCCA